>Ga0098037_1000003_pt1 | contig 443151 bp, 364 predicted proteins | sample 5_EtaG_FD_75050 | JGI IMG/M metagenome (GOLD analysis project Ga0098037, IMG submission 75050) | Marine viral communities from the Subarctic Pacific Ocean - 5_ETSP_OMZ_AT15132 metaG | ecosystem: Environmental > Aquatic > Marine > Oceanic | place: Pacific Ocean | collected 2015-01-08 | reverse complement strand
GAAAATGCAGGTGGGTCCAATAGGCTGGCTCGGCGTTGGGCTTCGCTCCAACTCATTGCGGCGTATAGGAATACGCCTCACTCGCTTCCGCTCGCCCGTCTTGATCCAACCTACACCACCCCCCGAAAATACAGGTGGGTCCAGTGGGGCTGGCTCGGCGTTGGGCTTCGCTCCAACTCATTGCGGCGTATAGGAATACGCCTCACTCGCTTCCGCTCGCCTACGGCTTCTGTACCACGAACGATTGCGTCTTGTCGAATACGGTCCCGGAGAAGCCCTCGACCGTCATCCGGTAGAAATACAGGCCGCTTGCGAGGGTCGATGCATCGAATCGAGCCGAGCCCCAGGTATTGCCATCCACGAACCGGTCTTCCAACACGCCGACCTCCCGGCCGGCGGCATCGAACACGCGTATGGTTACGTCACCTTCTGTCGGGACGAAATAGCGGAAAGCGGTAGCGCCGGAAACCGGGTTTGGGAATGCGTCTGACAGGACGTAATTGACCGGGCGCCCCAGTTCAGAGGCGATCGATGCCAGTTGCTGGCGACGACCATCGCCCGCCAACCCGTACACGCGGTACGACACCGGGACGCCTCCAGGGGCAGAAGCGTCAGAAACCGATCCGGACTCGGGGGCTCCCGTGAAGATTACGGTTGACTCATTGCCAACTACCCGTTCCACAATGACCGTCTCGATGTCACCAACTTCAAGGATCTCCCAGGAGACCTGGATGAAGCCTGCATCCGATGCTTCGGCCGTGACGGAAGCAGCACCAATAGGTGCATTGCCTGTCAGAAGCAGTTCCGCGACGTCCGTCCGGATGTCCGGAAGCAGCCGGTAGTTGTTGTCACCGGGGCACGAGGTTGGGGAAAAGTCACGATGCCCACGAATGAGGGTCGGGGCGACGCCATACCGTTCGCTCAGGAAGGCAAACATGGTGATGTACGTCTCAAGCGCTTCCGGCGTCAGTTCTTCCTCGCAGTAGGACCCTTCCGGTGGGTGGTAGCAGCCAAGCATCGAGATGCCGATGTTACCGGTGTTGGCTCCTCCGACATGGGCGCCCATTGCCAATGCGGGCACCTGGGTCAGTGACGTCGAATTGTCGAGGAACGGTCGTCCCTGATAGACACGTCCGGCTCGGTCAATCACGAACTGGTACCCGATGTCGCTCCAGCCTCGCCCGTTCTGGTGGAAATCCTGGATGGATTTCACGGCGGCGATTCCTTCGGACAGTGTCGTGGCAGACCAACCCGCTGCGTGATGGAAGGTCATATACCGATAGGCGCCATTCGCCAGGGGAGACGGAGACCCCAGTTTGAATGGTGCGGCTCCCCAATCCGCCCGCGTAATGAGTGGCGGAGGAATGATGATTCCCGTGCTGGAGCCGCGTAACGCAACCACTCCCTCCGGAACATTCCGATCGGTATCCGTCAAGTTGTTGAACGTACCCGACTCCCTGATGACGGCGATGGCCGACTCAGGTGAGGACAGACGGAGTTCGTAACGTTCGGCAGGAATAAGTCCGTCCTGGTGGTATCCAGCAAGCAGCGTGCCGCCCATCGGGCTTGCCGTAATGTGCATGGAGCGCCAGACGGTCCAAGATCCAGCTACCTCGAAGCGGACCTCCGCGCTTACATCATCAGCATCGGATCCGAATTCCGCGGCAACCCCTGTGAAGGGAAGGAGGGGTCCCTCAGATGCCCTCGTGTGCAAGGCGCGCTTGCCGACCACATCGGATGCAACCGGTGACATACGCACTTCGGCATCGACCAGGTCATGCAACAATTGGGCGCGCGACGATGCCGCCGTTCCCGCCCACAGGAAAACGACCAGGATCAGATTCAGGAAGCGCATTCGATCAGAATTGGAGGTTGAACGTGTACCAGTGCGTCTGATCGAGCCTGCCGAAGTCGGCGTACGCATAGTCGAATCGCGCCCGTACGGACTTGTCAATTCGCAGGTTCAGACCGCCTCCGAATGTAAGCCCCTGTTCGCTATCGGTTTCAAACAGGTGACGATATCCAACGCGAAGCGCGAGCAGGCCACGGAAGCTGAATTCCGACCCCAGGTTCAGATACTCGCTGTTGTCGTTCGGGTGTGCAGCATCGGTGAGTAGCACCAGCCGGTAGTCGGACGTGCTGATAGCATCCCAGGCCAGTCCCACGCGAAACATGAGCGGAAGTGGATGGCGATCCACGAGGTATTCCGCGTTGACGATTTCCACGTTTCCTTCCTGGTCCGGGGCGGGGTCATCGCTGAAAATGATGTCCCGACCGGTCATCTGCATTTTCGGACCGAAGTTGGACATGGACGCTCCCAGACGAAGCCGCTCGTAGGGCGTCGTGAAGAGCACGCCCACGTCGAACGCGGTCGCCGATGCACTGGAGTGCCAGATCTTCTCCTGGATGTATTTGAGCGTACCACCGATCGCGAACCGGTCCGTCAGTGCGCGGGCATACGACACCTGAATGGCGTAGTCCTGCTTTTTGAACAGCTCGCCGGTGCCTTCCGGATCGTCCGTCGTCCTTACAGCCATGTCGCCGGAATCGAGGAAGACCAGCGAGGCTGCCAGCGTTCCCATCGTACCCAGGTCCATGCCGAACGCCGCGTAATTGTACTGGATGTCAGCCAGGTACTGCGTGTGCGACAATTGGAGGGACGATGCATTGAGGTGGGCGAGTCCAGCCGGGTTCCAGTACAGGGCGGACAGGTCGTTGGCTTCAGCCACGAACGCTCCTCCCATGGAGATGGCACGGGCACCGACACCAATTTTCAGGAATTGGGCTGAGGTGGTACCCACCTTCGTGATGGTATTGGTTTCGCCGTTTTCCTGCGAAAGTTGCCCGACGGCTGGCATGGTCCATGCCGCCACGAGCAGAAGCGTAAATATGCGTTTCATGTTCATGCTACTTGATGACGGCAAATTTTCCGATGTACGTACCACCATCCCACTCGACGTGGAAGATGTAGAGGCCATAGGAAATGTTCATGTTGTCCTTCGTTCGAAGGTCCCAGAATTGCTTGCCGTCATCCACCGGCGAGTCACGCTGGATCGTATCCACGAGTTCACCGGACAGTGTATAGATGCGAATAGTGGCTTTCGCCGGGACATTGGCGAAATACAGCCGTCGGTCTCCACGCTGCGCGCGGGATACCGGATTGTTGGGCTCCAAGACGTTGGTAGCGACATAGGGGTTGGGTACAACGTAAATGCACTCACCCAACGGATCGTCACATTCCAGGATGTTCTGGTTGGCCACATCTGTGTTGTCGCGCGCTCCGAGCGTTGCAAACCTGAACGAGTCCTGATCGGCAAATGGCTTGTTGGTGCGAACATAGAACACGTCACCGTCACCGGGAGGTATGCCGGTGTCCCCGAAGGCCACTTGCCACGTCGCAATCAATGCGCCGTTCACCGTTTCCAGGAAAATGATCTGCTCGTTGGCATTCCACGCATTGTCTCGGTTCAGGTCCGGTACAAATGCCTGGATTTCCGTAATGGCCTGGGTCAGGTTCACGATCCGGAAGGGAAGGGGCAAGTTGTTCGAGAAGCCGGTCGACACATTCTCATCGAAGAACGTGATTTCGTAGTCCGAAGGCTGGATTCTGCGGCCGGGTCCAGACGTTGCCACGCCTACGGCGAACGGAATATCACTTCCGCCGGATGTCCAGCCCGTTTCATCGAGGTTGACCGCCAAATCCACGTCGTCTACGAACAGATGCAGGCCATCGAAAACTGGGTTGGCTTCTTCCGAATCAAGCAGCTGACTATCTGCAATCGGGCTGTATGTGAACGTTGCCGTCAACGAGTCGCCATCGGACACCTGGCCCTCATAGACCTGGACGCTTCCGTTGTCGGCTATGAGGTCATAATCCACGCCGGGCGTCAATACGGATCCGGACTCCGTCCGAAGCGAGAAGGACGTTGGGTCGATGTTGGCAGCTCCCAGGGACGATGTCTTTCCGGTAACTGCGCGTATGATTGTCGAGCGCTGGCGTTCATCCGTGACCGTGTAGACCGTACGTCCATTGACCACGTCGAAGTCTATTCGGTACTGACCGTCCTGCGGAACAGCCATGGGGTCCACGATCCGGATGGATATATCACCGGTAGCACTTCCTGTAGTGTGCTGCAGCCCGCCCGCTTCTTCGATGGATGGCGCTACATAACCGGCAGAAACCGGCCTCGGTACCACGGCCGCCGTATTCACATCGAAGATGTAGGAGTCATCGACCGGATTGTACGTGATCGTTTTCGACGTTTCCGATGGTGCAATACCATCGGCGAAGTCGCCGCCGTCTCCAGCAAATCCTCTGTCGTAAGCTGTAACCGCGTAGTAGTAGGTCTGTCCATTCACAACCTGGTTCGAGTCCACGAACGTGTGGAAGAGTCCCGTGTCATTCCCCAGATTGAACGATACCCCACGATCCGGGAAGGGTATGGGTGAGGGACCGAAGAGCCCGTTGTCCAGGTCGAATTTCGCCTCGACGCCCACGGACGTAGTAAGCGGCTTGAACAGGAACTTGGATCCGTTGATGTCCGTCAGCAGCTGGCGATCACTGAATTCATGATCGGTGGAGCGGTAAATGGCATACCCTTCAAAGTCCTGATTGCGGGACAGGGGATCAATGGACGTCTCGGCCCGGTCGTCCCAATACAACGTCACTTGTCCGTCGCCAGCTGCAGCCTGGACAATCGGCTTGTCAGGCGGACGGGCAAACCGGTAGCCCACGTCGAAAATCTGTTGCACCGTAGTAGCATTCAGTCGAAGGTCAGCCAGTGACTCACCAACTAGCAGTGCGATGGAGAATCGTTTCGTCTCTCCGGCACGCAGGGGGAAATACCCCGCACCGTAAAGGAATACGTAGTCACCAGGCTCTGCGGGGACGTCATCGAACCGACCGGGTGTGACCAACTGCCAGACACGTTCATCGTTGCTGACGCGGTTGCCGGCGAATGGAGGAGACGCGAAAGACGTCAGACCAATCATATCCGATTCATCGATATCCGTGAACTCGAAGTTCGGCTCACCTGGCTTGGTAATATCGAACTGGTCACCGGCCGTCGGAATGCCGTCTCCTTCACCGAGGTCGCCAGTCAGTGGAATACCGTCCTGGCCTACGTCATCGGTTTCAGGATTCCAATCATTGTCATTGTCGATGCCGTCCGTCCAGGACTCGTCGATCATGCCGTCATCGTCGTTATCAATGCCGTCACCTGGGTACGTGACGCCGTTGATGATTTCCGTTCCGAGACCCGGGCTCTCGAGGAATTTGTACCCGAAATAGCCAGGCACGCGGCCCGGAATGTCAGATCGGCCATCGGCGTCGAAGGCAAATACCATGTTCTCTTCCGCATCGAAGAAGGCAAGATCGTCCGGCCAGTCACCAGGACCCCCAACGTGCGGGTCCCCCCACATTCCGAACGTAACCTTGTCGAGGTCCTTGTCCGACTTGTTCGAAATCTTGTACACCAGGAAAATCGCGTCTTCCGCCAGTGGGTTGGCCCACTGGTACAGCCGGACTTCCGTTTCGAGGCCGAGGCCGCGCTTGGTTGTGTCGGCATCGAACGGATAATAGCGGAATTCCCGGTTGCTGTAGTCGTTCATGAAGTACAGCGCTTCCTTGTCGGCGTTCGATGCGCCCTGCTGAAGCGCACCCGGCCATACATACTCCTTCAGGTTGTCATTGAACCAATCGTCGGGCCAGGAGTCGGGCTTGCCGTCCAGATTCTTATCCTGGGCATCCGAAGTGGGAATAAGGCGGGAATCGGGACTTACAACGTTGATGCCGCCAAAGTTACCGACGGGTTCAGCGCATGGGATGGGCTGCCAGCCCCAGTTCTCTGTACCATCCGGGCTCACCTCGCCACCGTTGGACACAATACCGTCCGAGATGATGTGCATCACATATACGGGATTACCGTTCTCGTCGAGAACCACATTACCGTTCTCGTCGACTTTGGGAACGGACTTCGGATCGCGGGGCGTATTGGTATCGATGATTTCAGCGCCCACAAACGGACCGAATTCATATCCATACCCAAGACCATTCCAGACAATGTCTGTAATCGTGTTACCGGGCGATGAAATGGAGCCGAAGTTCAGGATCTGAGTGGTGATCCTGTTTCCGTTCAGGATGACATCCCGACGGTCGGTGTTGTCCTCGACGCAGTCGGCTACTGCAGGTGCGCCACCTTTGTTGGTTTGCCGGTCAATCCAGCTGCGAAGATTGGGGTACGTGTCGCCACGGCTCCGGTCCTGGGCCGCGGCCGGAACCGTGACAACCAGGGCAAGAATGGCCATGCCGGCAATACGCCGGATCATGGCAAAACGATTGGCAAAAAGCATGCGGGTCATGTCAGAAGGCATGGGAATTAAAAGGACAGCGTGGCGCCGATTCGGATTTCGCGTGGTGCGGAGTAATAGTTCGGCCGGGTCTCGTATTCCGAGAGGGACCTGATGCCCGGAAGACCTTTTTCAACCGCGCTCTGCCACGCTGCGAAGGTTCCGCGCTGTTCGGAGAGAGAATACGTGGCACGACCGGTGTCGTTGAACACGAAGTTCTCGTTCAGGCGATCCAGCAGGTTGAACACCTTGCCGAACAAGCGCAGCCGTGCGCGATCGCCGATATCAATTGACCGGTGAACCTGCAGATCGAGCTTCGTGTTGGTCGGCTTGCGTTCCTGGTTCGGGAGCTGGTCAATCTTCTGATCGATGAGGAGTGGTGTGTATGGATACCCTGACGACATCTGTGCAATCAGCGATACGCCCCACTTCGGACCGGGTGAAAGGGTGACCGTACTTCCCAGGATATGACGCTGGTCAAAGCTGAGCGGAACGATCTCCAACTCGTTCTCCTTGCCGGACAATGAGTTGAAGAAGAAGGAGTTGGAATCCGTATTGTTGCCTTCAGCGATCTGGAACGTGTAATCGACGGTGGCAGACAGCATGCCGCCGCGAGCGCGTCGTTTGGTCAGGGAGAACGTGACACCCTTTACGTTCGCATAGTCGCGGTTCTGGTAAATGCTGTACACATCCTCACCAGCAATGGTGCTGAAGCGGATGGTCTGCAGCGCCAGATAGTCTCGGATATCCTTGAAGAAGCCGGTGACATCGAATGCCAGCTCATCCGTCAGCTGCTGCTGAAGCCCGATTTCGTACTGCACTGTCCGTTCCGGCTTCATGTTCGTGTTACCGAACGTAGGGGCCGACCCGACGGGGAATTCGAACTCAGGGTTCACGTACAGATTCCGGAGGCGCGGCATCTGCGCGAAGTGGCCGTACGAGAAGTGGATAATGCCACGCTCCGTGATAGGGAAGGACACACCCAAACGAGGCATGAGGATGTTCGTCACTTTGGCGCTCTGGAGAGGATCCTGTCGCTGCTGCGGATCCAGCAGGTTGGGGATATAGTCACCGTGCGGGTCGAATCGCTCGTAGCGGAGTCCCGCGTTGATGATGAAGTCCTCGAATTCCAGCTTGTCCTGCGCATAGGCGCTGAACTCAGTTACCTGCTGGTTTTCGTAGTAGTCATGCGCCGGGGTGGTTACGGCGGGGACCGTCGGCCGGCGATACTGGTCGCCATCGAAAAGCACCGTGAAGTTGCGACGATCCAACTGATGGAGGTTCAACTCCAGCCCGATTTTGGCCTCGTGGATGGCTCCGATCTGCCGTGTGAGATCGGTCTTGAACCGCCAGGAATCAGAGCGCTCCGTGACGTGGCCCTTCTGGTTACCACCCATCAGGAAGTTGTTGCCCGGGAAGCCGACGATGGCGCCCGTAGATACATACCTGCGGTCCAGTGGGTCTTCGTACAGGTAGCTCTCAGCCGTGTTGGTCGCGTACGACATACGTACGGTGTAGAACGAGCGGTCGCTGAACGAGTGGGTCCAGCTCAGGCCGTGGTTAATACCGTTGTCCCGGAAACTCGATACGCCGTCGGGATTGTACCGGTATCCGAAGCTGAAAGGGGTGCTCTTTCCACCATCCGTAATGAGGGAGTACTCGAGTTTCGTACCGGACCAGAGACGCGTGCTCAGCTTGGCAATCAGGTTGTGTCCGTTTCGTGGATTCAACGCGACACGCTCACTGGGGATGGCCTGGTCACCATACTCATACCATGGACGCCCCTGAATTTCGTAGTACCACAATGGCCCATCGTAGTCAGGGATGAATTGCTGGATTTCCTCGAGCAAGCCCGGGTCGCCATTGAAGTTGGCCGAATCGGAGGGGAGGAACGTACGCTCTCCGTATATGTGGCCATCGTCATGATCCAGGCGGCCGGACACGAAAAAGCGAAGCTTCTTGTAAAACGGCATGGCGCCGCTCAGCGTCCCCTCAAGCGTATATACATTGGGGCGAATGGCATTCTCGCCGAGAAACACGTCGTTATGGGCTGTGAAGTTGTTGCCGCCGTAAACGCTCAGTGAGCCTTCCAACTTTTCATTGCCTTCCTTGGTTACAAGGTTCACAATGCCGGACATGGCCTTGCCGTACTCCGCGTTGAAGGCACCTGAGATGACCGTCATTTCCTGGATGGCATCGGCCGAAACTGACGTGGCCAGACCGTTTGTCTCAAACGGATTACCCACGGACATACCGTCCACCAGGTAGGCTACTTCATTGCTTCTTCCGCCTCGTATGTGGATTGCACCACCAGGTCCAGTGGTCACACCCGCTTGCGTTACCAGGACGCCAAAGAAGCCCTCAACGGGAAGCGCTTCAATCTCTTCCGCATTGACCGTCTTCTTTGAGGCCGTCAGGTCTTTCTGGACAAGTGGGCGCTCCGCCTGGATGACGATTTCCTCACCCTCAATGACCTGCTCCCGCATCTTCAGATCGTACCGGGTCGTCTGGTTCGACGTCACACGGATGCCATCCACGGTCTGTTGAGCAAAGCCGATGTACGAGAAAATGAGGGAATACTCACCTGGTCGAACGTTCAGAATGACGTAGTTGCCGTCAATGTCGGTGACGGCGCCCTGCGTTGTGCCGTCGATGATTACGTTCACGCCGATCAGTGCCTCTCCGGTGCCATTGTCAGTCACGCGACCGGCAATTTTACCTTGTTGAGCAAGCACGGATCCGACGCCCAAGAAGCAAAGCAAGGCCAGTAGAATACCGGTCTTTCGCATGGCGATACGGGTCGGAAGTTGAAGAAAAGGAGGTTCGACGTAAAGTACGCCGAAAAAAATGGGGAGGCCCCGGCAGGGGCCTCCCCATTCTCAGCCGAAGGCGGTCTTACTTGAGCAAGACCATTGTTTTGGCCTGACGGAAGTTACCGTACTCGAGGGTGTACAGGTAGCTGCCGCTGGCAGCCTGGGCACCGGCGTCGTTCGTGCCATCCCAGGTGACTTGGTGTGTACCCTGGGACGTGAACTGGTTGTCCATCAGCGTGCGCACAAGGCGACCCTGAACATCATATACACGTACGCTGACGGCCTTGTCAATCGGAAGCGTAAAGCGGATGCTTGTGGTCGGGTTGAACGGATTCGGGTAGTTCTGCTCCAGAACGTAGTCCTCTGGGAGCACGAAGCGGGTGTCTTCCACATTGACCTTCACTCCATTGGTGGTGAAGATGCGGAAGAAGACTCGGTCATTGGCAACCGCACTGAGTGTCGTACGTGTGTACGTCGAATCAGCAGGATTGAATACTTCTGAATACGTATACAACGAATCGTCCACGCCCTGCATGGACGCAGCCAGTTCGTTGAAGCCATCGCCGTCAGCGTCGCCCAGGAAGGCCATCTTTGAAACGAACTCGTTTCCTTGGGGGCCGCTTTCGTAGTAGGTCGTCTGGACGCCTGACGAATCACGCATGACGGTCGAGAACACGTTCATGGCACTGCCAAATTCCACCGTGCTGGTCGGAGAGTAGTTCGCCGGGCTTTCTACATCACCACCCAGGAATTCCGAGTGCTTGATCCACCGAGGGGCCAGACCAGCTGCAAAATCCGATGCGCGGTATGACGGTCCGTTACCGATGATGTCCGGCATGCCATCCTGGTCAAAATCGCCGACAGTCAGCCCGAGATCAGCAAGACCACCAATCATGTTGAATGACACGTTGTCAGCCGTGACTTCCAATGCGTTCTCGCCCGACTCATAGTTCAATACCGAAACGGCACCGGACTGCAGGTTAGGGCAATACACTTCGTCATCGCCATCGCCGTTGATGTCGTAGGCATAGCAACCGAAGAAAGCCACGTCATCGGTGGGAGAGGCCTGCAAAAACACGTTTGCGTCCGTGTCTCCAGGGATCGTGTACGAGTCAGCTCCTGCGACACGCAGGTTGGTAAACGTATAGTTGTTCCACGCCATCATGGAGACTTCCATGTTGCCGTCACCGTCCAGGTCACCAGCTACCATGCCATAGGGGCTTCCACCACCACGGTTGACCGGGTCATAGTCCTGACTGGCGCGGCTGGACAGACGAACTTCCTCAACGAACGTCTCGAATCCGGATCCGATGTCGCCGGCAACGCCAATGACGTACCAACTATCGTAGGCACTGGCTGCACCATTATTGCCGAAGAACACTTCATCACGACCGTCGCCATCGAGATCACGTGCTGTCATCTGCTCGGCGCGCCAGCGATCCGGCGGATCTGCTGCAAAGTCGTACTTGACGGGGGTTTCATTGAATGTGTTGTCACCCGTTGCTTCAAACAGGAACATGCCAATGCCAGCCAGAGGATTGTCTTCGGCAAAGTTGTTACCCGAAAGAAAAATGACCTCACCCAGGCCGTCGCCGTCCATGTCGCCGCCGGTCAAGGTGCGCATGTTGTTTGTCGTGCCCGTCGCATCAAGTGCCGGGCTGGACCAAATGAGTTCCCAGGTGTCTGCGCTGGCGTTCTCAAAAACGTGAACGCGGCCACCACCCGTGTAATCTGCGACGAGGACCTCCCATTTGCCGTCGCCGTCAAGGTCATGTGGGCCGGAAATATCTCGAGCTCCAGAATGATTGGTGCTGAAGGGACCTTCGGCCGATGGCTCGACGCCCCAAGCAAATTCGGTGTCCTGTGCCATGGCCGGTCCTGCAATAAAGAGGAGTGCCAGCACAGTGTAAACAGTAGCCTTGCGCATAAAATCGAAGTGGGTTTATGAATAACACACGGTCTGCGTTCCAATGTCTTTTACACCAGATTACGCATCCGTGAACATTTATAGTACACATGAGACGTAAGCATGTCAACTGTCACTTGCCCGCTTGTGTCTGCGTCAGTAACATAGAATCACCTAATCGTGAAACAACGGTATGAAACGCGGAATTGCCCTGGTAGTGCTGTTTTTTGTCATCAACAGCGTCGGCGCACAGTCGAGCAAACTCGAGATCGTGGATGTTCGGGAGCGTATGCCAGATGTGCAGATCGATGCACCATATTCGGGCGTCTCCAATTTCCTCGGACAGAAGCTGTACGCCTCGGATGCGCGAACGGCTTACGGTGGGCTGGACGCTCTCGGATGGCTTGCGCGGGTGAGAGCGGGACTGAACGAGGAGGGCTACGACATCAAGATCTGGGACTTCTATCGCCCCAGGTCAGTCCAGTGGATCATGTGGAATGAATTGCCGGATCCCCGGTTTGTCGCCGACCCAAGAGGCGGGTCAAATCACAACAGGGCTGCCGCCGTAGACGTCACGTTGGTCGATGCACTGACGGGAGTCGAGTTGGATATGGGAACGGCGTTTGATGATTTCTCCGACGCTGCCGCTCACGCGTACCTGGGTCTGCCGGATGAGGTTTTTGCGCGCCGAACGCGCCTGAGACTGGTGATGGATGCTTGGGGCTTCTCCTCGTATTTCGCGGAGTGGTGGCACTATACCTACGGCCCGACCTCTGTCAACGGTCAGCTTACAGACTGGCAAATGAAATGAGAAGAGCATCATTCAACGTCCTCCTTGTTTTCGTCGTCGGTTTGTTCATTCGTCCCGAAGCGTCGGCGCAAGACCCGTTCCAGGTGAACGTCTTTGCAGACAGTACCCAGCGAGAACCTCACGTCGCACTCAGTTCAAACGCGGACCGTATGGCAATTTCCTGGATGTCCATTCATCAGGATGGGGATGGAGAGGGTGTCTTCTTCCGACTATTCGATGCATCCGGAGTGCCCATGACATCGGATATTCAGGTAAGCGAACAGAGTGGCGGTATTCAATTTCGTCCATCCGTTGCCATCTCGGATAATGGCGTATCAATGGTGGTTTGGTCGGAAGTAGCGGGCGACGATATGCTGGATGTACGTGGAAGGCTGTACGATGCAGCCGGGCTCCCGGTGGGGGCATCGTTCATCCTGTCCAATACGACTGCTGAAACGCAGTCTGCTCCGGATGTGGCGGTCGTTGGTACCGGTTTCTGCGCGACGTGGCACTCTTGGGAGCAGGATGGCGGGGACCGTGCCGTCTTCATGAGGTGTTTTGGCCCTGACGGAACGCCTGTATTTGATGAATCGCAGGTCAATACCACTACCGCGTACAGCCAGGCGCACCCGGCAATCGCGGCGTTGTCGACCGGGAAACTGGTGGTCGTGTGGTCCTCCTGGACCGATGACGGGGGTGGTCGATGGAGCTATGATGTCTACGCACGGGAATTGACCGATTCCGGAGCGCCGGTGTCGGATGAATGGCGCGTCAACACCGTCACGGCGGAGAATCAATGGCATGCTGACGTGGATGGTCTTCCGAACGGCGAATACATGGTCACGTGGACCTCATGGAATGAGGACGGCGACGGTGGAGGCATTTATGCTCGGCGTGTTTCCGGAGGGTCACCAGCGGCTCCGTTCCGCGTGAATGACGTCACGGCCGAGTATCAATGGATGTCAAGTGTCGCCTTGTCGGCCTCTGGTGCCGCGCTCATTACATGGTCGTCATTCGGTCAGGATGGGGACCGCGACGGAGTCTACTACAAGGAGTACGACGCTGAGGACAACGCGACAACCAGTGAAACGCGGATTTCTGACTACCAGGCAGGATATCAGTGGGAACCCCGTGTAGCCTGGGACGAAAGCACCGTAGCCATCGCGTGGTCATCCTGGATGGAGGATGGGTCCGACTATGGTGTAATGATGCGCTTGTTCTCCGCTTCTTCCATAGCTGCCGATAGACCGGAGTCGGTCATTGGTTCTGACGTGCGCATGGCACCCAATCCATTTGCGTCCAACGTCACAATCTCCATGCCGACAGCCGGGCACGTAGTCGTGGTCGATGTTCTTGGCCGGCGTGTGGCTGAGTGGAACGTCCTGCCAGGCCACGTCATTGTGTGGGATGGAACAGGACGGGGCGGTCACGCAATTGCACCCGGCACGTACATAGTTCACATTCGTTCGACTGACGGGCGTGCACAAATTTCAAAACCGTTGATCCGATACCGTCCATGATAGCTCGATTCTTCTATGTAATGTTATTGACGGTAGCGCTTGTAACGTCCTCTGCTGCCCAGACACCGCCGAAACTTGAGCTTAGGGGTGCTTGGATCACGACGGTCATTAATCTGGACTGGCCTACAAACCCAAACAGCTCTCCGTCTTCACAGCAGGCGCAGCTTGTCGCATTGCTGGACGGATTGGAGTCTCGCGGCATCAATACGGTGTTCTTTCAGGTCCGGTCTGAAGCCGATGCCATGTACGCGTCGCCATTGGAGCCGTGGTCCCGGTACCTCACCGGACTGCAGGGACGTCCGCCGAATCCGGTTTGGGACCCACTCGAGTTCGCCGTGGAGCAGGCCCACTCCCGCGGGATGGAACTGCATGCGTGGCTGAACCCGTTCCGCGCCGTGCGGGACACGGGCGGCGGGTATACCATCGCTCAGGACCACGTCTCGCGGACACACCCCGAGTGGACCCTGGAAATCGGATCGCAGATAATGCTCGACCCCGGCCATCCGGATGCCCGGGCGTTTATTGTTGAGGTGGTCCAGGATATCGTGAGGCGCTATAATGTGGACGGCATCCATTTCGATGACTACTTCTACCCGTATTCGCCGGTCATCGGCGACCAGGACGCGTCATCGTTTGCTGCCTTCAATCCGGGAGGGCTGCCGCGGGGCGATTGGCGGCGCGACAACATAAACCGTTTCATGACCGAGGTGCAGACAGCGGCACAGGCTGTGGACCCGGAAATCCTGTTCGGTGTGAGCCCGTTCGGCATCTGGAAGCCGGGCGTGCCGGATGGTATCAACGGGCTTGATGCATACAACACGCTGTTCGCCGATCCGCTCGCGTGGCTGGCCGATGAATCGGTGGACTACCTGGTCCCGCAACTCTACTGGCCATTCGGGGGAGGGCAGGACTTCGGGAAACTGGCTCCCTGGTGGGCCGATCGTGCCCAGGAGGCTCCCAATCCACGGCCCATCTATGTCGGGCAGGCCACGTACAAAGTGGACACGCGGTTCGAGGGCTGTTGCTATGCGGCCGATGAAATGCCCCGGCAAATCCGCTTTGCTCGGGCCACACCCGGAATTGAAGGCAGCGTTCACTTCCGAACGCAGAACCTGGTGACATCGACCAATCAAGGCTTGTCGGACTCGCTTCGGACCGACCTCTACCGGACAAAGGCGTTCCGGCCGCCCATGACACACCGCGATACGTTTCCGGCAGCCGCGCCGGAGAATTTGCAGGCGGTTTTTGCCAATGGAACGGTGCTTTTGACGTGGGACCCGTCGTTTTTCGGGACGCAGGCGCGGCGGTTTGCCGTGTATCGCGTCAACGGTGACCAACCACCGACAGATGTGCGCGCTATCACGAACAACCCTGAATACCTGCACGCCATCACGTACGGCCCCCAATTCAGTGAATCGCTGCCCGTGCTCACCGGCGGCGCCAGCGGAGACGTCCACTACATAGTCACCGCTCTCACGTTCAACAACGTGGAGAGCAACGAAAGCAATGTGGCGTCTGTGTCCACAGGAACCGGGACGGATGGAGTGGATCTGCCGATGGATGTCCGTCTGGAGGTGTATCCCAACCCGGTATCAACCCGTCTGAGGATTCGGCTCGATGGATGGCGCGGGGCGCCGGCCGTCATCCGCATCCATGATGTTCGCGGACGCCTGGTTGCCGAATTGACGGGGCAGGACGTAACGTGGAATCTCAACACGGCTGACGGCCGGCGCGTAGCAGCCGGGACCTACTTCGTCCGCGTCGAGGGACAGCCTGGCGCCAAACCATTCGTTGTTTCGCGGTGACGATATAAGAAGCGCTAATAAAAGCGCCTCATATCATAAGGCGGTCTTTCAGGATCTTGGATCGTTCCCGGCTGGCAATCACTTCGTGTCCGCCGGTCAGGACGAGTTTGAACCGTCCGGAGAACCAGGAAATGAGTTCCTTGATGTGGGCGTACCGGACAATCGCCGACCGGTGCACCCGCATGAACTCTTCCGGATCGAGCAGCGATTCCAGCTGATCCAGCGTGTAGGACACGATGTGCTGCTTCAGTTTGGGGCGGGGGCTCGCATGGTCCTCGTCCAGGATGAAGACGCGGGTGATGCCTTCCGAGATTTCGACCGAGACGAGATCCGAGACGGGGACAATCAGGATCCGGTCCCGGTAGGGAATGGACAGCTGCTCGAGGTGCTTCGGTGCGGCCTTGGCCGAGGCGCTTCCCTCGAGGGCTTCGGCATCCATCCAGTCCAGCAGCCTGGCCAGTCGTTCATTGGTCTGCTCCCGGGCAGGCGGGGCGCTTTTCAGCTTTTCGGCCCGCTCAATGGCTGTTTCCAGCCTGTCCTTCGGAATGGGTTTCAGCAGGTAGTCAACGGCATTGGCGTCGAACGCCCGTATGGCGTACTCGTCGAATGCGGTCGTAAACACGACAATGGGGCGCGTGTCGGGGTTCAATCGCTCCAATACCTCGAACCCGTCATGTCCCGGCATCTGGATGTCGAGAAATACCAAGTCAGGTGTGTCCCGGTTCAGTGCTTCCACGGCGGCGACACCGTCTTCCGCTTCGCCGACCACCTCGACGCGGTCACCGAATGCAGCCAACATTTTCGTCAGGCGCCGGCGCGCCGGTGCTTCATCATCCACGACATAGACTCTTAACATGATGCTTCGGGGGTTATCGGGAGGGAGGTATTACAAGACGGACCGTGGATCCAGTGACATCGCTGCTTTCGAAACGGAGCAGGTCGTCCCGGCCATACAATTCGCGCATGCGTTCGTACACATTGGACAGTCCAATGCCGAAGAACGCAAGTCGTCCAGTGGCGGGTTCCTTTTCTGCGAACAGAGATGGTATCCCGACACCTGAATCGTGAACTGTAACCTGAACGGAGCCATGGGGTTCGGAGTCAGAGTCCGGAAGAGGGGCTACCGTGATGGTCAGACGAGCCTGGCCTCTGACCTTTTCGATGCCGTGCTTGATCGCGTTTTCAACCAATGTCTGCACCGCGAACGCAGGTACGGGATGAACGGCTATGGAATCATCCATTGTGCACGAAACCTCCAGTCGTTCTCCGAATCGCGCCTTTTCGATGAGTAGGTAGCGATCCACGAGCGTCATCTCATCCGATACCGGCACGAACGGTTTGCTCCCTGTGTGGAGCGTGTACCTGAAAATGGAAGCCAGGTTTTCCACCACATCTTCGGCATCGTCCGGGCGTTCTTCTATCAAGGACACTATGGTGTTCAGGGCATTGAACAGGAAATGAGGGTTTATCTGGGCCCTCAGAGCCACCAGGTGGGCCTCCGAGCTTTCCGATGCCAGCCGCTTTTCCCGCTCGACCAGTTGCAACCGCTCAAGCGCCAGTCCGACCTGCGAGGCCAGACTTCTCAGCCGCTCCAGATCTTCGAGGTTGTAGACGGCGTTGTTCTTGGCTTTGAAGCCGAACAGCATGAGTCCCGCTGCCTTTCCATCGCCACGGATGGGGACGGCCAGGCCTGTGTTGTGTTCGAGCAGCATCCGCTGGATGGCCATCGGTAGCGAATGGGTATTCAGTTCAGGATTGCGCGCCCAGATGGCATCGTTTGAGCGGAAGTACGGCCAGATGGACCGGAATACCTGCTCTGTGATGTACGGCGGCTCCGGGTTGAAATTGCCGACAACCCATTCCTCTGGATGTGACGGAGAGCTTACGTAGACGACGGCACTTCGCGCACCGAACGCCCGGCCCGAAACCGAAATGGCTTCGGCCGCCAGACTCTCCGCGTCAAGGTATTCGGTAATGCCGTCAATGAACCGTGACACAGCGACGCGTCCCTTCTGACGCTCGGCGCTGAAGAAGCTGGCAACGTAGAAGCGGAGCCGACGCGCTACGCGTTCGAAAAGCACGAGCAGGAGGACCACGAAGGCGCCCTCCAGAACGATACGTGACCGGCCAGCGCGCTCGAATACCGCATCGAGTGCCGTAACGCCGCCCACAAATGCAAAAAAGATCAATCCCAGCACGAGGGTGTACACGAACGCGCGAGACAGTATTTCATCTACTTTCCCGTATCGGAGCGTGCCAATGGTGTACACGGTAACCGGAACGACAGCAAGGAGTTGTGCCGACACGATAAGCCAACCCGTGGCCTGTTCGCTCCAGGTGGACAGGACAGGAATGACACCTTGGACGCCGAGCCCGGCTGCCACGGCAATCGTGAAGATGATGGCGCTGCCCAATCGGCCCCAGCCCTGGGAGCCCGTTGGCCCATCCCCAGGCTCGTCATCGGACGACGGGGCGGAGACGAATGACACGGCGGCGGCGATCCCGATGTAGCACGAAGCATAAAACAGGACTGGAAACAGCAAGTCCTCTATGGAAACCGGCCCGATACTGCCTCTGAGCGCGGTCGTGAACATGCCGATGGCCAGTACAGTCGGTACCGCGTACAGAACGGGCATGAGCCAGGGCCGATGACCCTTCAGCAGGTCGGCGTCGGAAGCCACCTTGGTCACGAGCAGCAACGGAAAGCCTACCCAGCCTATAAGTCCGAAAAAAGTGGTTATCTGGAACGCGGTGTCGTAGGTCGTGTCCATTCCCGGAGGACCGAACAACTCGATCGCCAGTAGCCGGATGAGATTCCCGACAATCCACAGCGACGAGACGGCTATGAGGATGAGCTCCACCCGCGCAGATCGGTTGTGCTGCGCAAGGGGACCGGCAATGAACAGGCCCAGAGCATGGAAGAACGCACCGATCGTGAAGCCCCAGAGGGAAAAACGCCAGAGTGCCTCCGAGCGGGGATACAGGAACGTCGGGTGTCGGGCAAGCTCGACCGTGGCTTCTTCGTATTCAGCGCCTCGTGTCACCAGGTACGTACGTTCCTTTCCGGGAGGCAGGAATGCGATGGCGTTCTTGAGGTCCTCGGCGTCGAAGTACTGCTGATTGTCCCACAGGAACAGCACGTCCCCGGCCCGGATACCGGCTTCATATCCCGGACCCGTGGGAAAGACGTACGTGGCCGTTATGGCGCCATCCACGTCACTCCAGACAATCCAATCGGAGCTGCGGGTCCCGGTCGATACCGTCGTGCCTGGTGCATCGGCCTGGAAGCGGGCCATTTCCATCCAGTCGCGGCTTACCTGGACCAGCGGCCACGCGGCGGCCATCGCCATGAGCACGAGCAGGACACGGGCAAGGACCGGAAGACGAATCATTCTGGATGGAGATGTACGGGCACTCATTGGGGGCTCAGCGAGTATAGGAACCCGCTGTTTCCGGTGCTACACCCATTCGATCGCCCCTACACAACTGCCGCGTCATGATTGTCGATTCCCACGTTCACCTCTACCACCGCAAGTTCGACGATGACCAGGCCGATGTCATCGCGCGGGCGCATGCAGCCGGCGTCACAACTATGCTGTTGCCCGCCATCGACGTGGCAAGCATGCACCTGGCGCTTGCTCTGGCCGATGCACATCCGGGCGTGCACCCGATGGCGGGACTGCATCCCAGCGACGTGAAAGAAGCGACGGAGCAGGACTGGGAGGAAGTGGTCCGTCTGTCGGCCGATCCCAGGATGGTGGCCATTGGTGAAACGGGACTCGATTACTACTGGGATACGTCGTTCAACGATAAGCAGCACGATTTCCTGCGCCGGCATATCCGCTTGGCGGTAGAGCGCGGCCTGCCTCTGGTATTCCACAATCGGGACTCATCGGAGGACCTGGTGCGCATTGTACAGGAGGAGCAGGCCGCGCTGGAAGACCCGTCACGCATTTTCGGGGTGTTTCATTGCTTCGGAGGTCCTGAGTGGATGTCCGAAGCCGTCATGGCGCTCGGCTTCCATGTCGGTCTTGGGGGCACATTCACTTTCAAGAATGGCGGCGTTCCCGATGCGGTGCGGGATATTCCGTTGGACCGCATCCTGCTCGAGACCGACGCACCCTTTCTGGCACCTACGCCGTTGCGTGGCAAGCGGAACGAGCCGGCCAACACGCGCCTCGTCGCGGTCGCGCTGGCCGAAGACCGTGGACTATCGTTCGAAGAAGTTGCTGCGGTGACATCTGCCAATGCCCGGCGCTTGTTCCGTCTGCCCGAGCACTGACCGACCCCGGCACCTATCCGATGGTGTAATCGTCGTCCGTGATGTCAACAGAGGTGCCCGTGCGCACGGCTTCTGCGCCCCGGATGGCAACGACTGTGGATTCGTAGGCCCGCTCGTGATCGATTACAGCAGGGAAGGGCCCGTAGAAAAAGTTGTCCATGAAGGCCTTCAATGCCCAGAACAGAGGGGTTTCAGCGTTGGGGTCATCGGCTGTCGGGTCCTGGTTCAGTGCATCCAGCTTGGTCGCATTGGCGAGCAACGCTATTCCGGTTTCCTTGTAAAACCGATCCTTGCGAGCGTAGACTTCCCATCCCAATTGGGGGGCGTCGACTTCCTTGAACATCCAGGCCTTCGAATCCCGCAGGATGATGGTGGAATCGGAGCCGAAATAGAGGTCGTACATACCGTCAAATCCTGATACAAGCGTGGCGTCGTACATCAGGTTTTCCCCACCCGGGTAGCGAACGACGGCCTGGATGGTATCGTGTACCTCCCGGCCATCCTTCCAGAACATCACACCTCCGAATCCGGACACGGATTTCGGACGGGCGTCGAATATCCACGATGCCGTATCGACCTGATGGATGCCCACTTCTCCGAAAAGGCCGAGTGAAAGGTCGCTGTTCAGTCGCCAGTTCAGCGCCCGTTCCCGTTCTCCGCTTGCCGATGCGCGGCGCCAGCTGTCTTTCAAGTGCCACTGGGAGCGTGCCATGGCGGGTTGGCCAAGCGCACCACTGCGGACGAATCCGAATACGGATCGGTACTGGGGCTCTGTGCGGTATAGCAAGCCGCCCTGGAAAATCTGATTCGTTGCCTCTCTTCCCGCGCGGGCTATGGCCCGTGCATCGTCCATGGTGTGTGCAATCGGTGCCTCGCAATAAACATGTTTACCAGCCTGCAGGGCTTCGATCACGATATCTTTGTGCAGATGCGTCGGCGTAGCTATGAATACTGCCTCAACAGCCGGATCGTCCAGCAGGACCCGGTAATCCGACTGCGTCGCGACACCCGGAAAGTCGCGTTGCACGCGACGGAGCATGATGGGGTAGTTGTCAGCGACGGCCACCAGTTCCGCCTCTTCCATGCGCGCCAACGTGGCGGCAATTTCGCGGCCCCATTCGCCGAAGCCGATTACGGCGCAGGCCACCGTCTCGACTGGCAGGCGCGGGGCTTCATGGACGGGGTTCGCTGCCACCGGCAGGCGCTCGCCGGCCGCCAGGGCCCCGGCGATGGATCCGAGTTTCAGGAAATTGCGTCTGGAAAGGGACATGATGCTGCTCGAAGGATGTGCCGGTTCAGGACGTCCAATATAGAATCAGGCAGGCGTCCATGCACCGGAGGGAGACCGTTGGAAGACGTAGCATTCCAGGATGCCCGTGGGGGAGGGCCGTTGCCCCAGAAGGGTCGGGTTCACGGTCAGCGCGGTGGCCCATGCATCGGCGAGCGCCGCTTGCTCGGCGACCACCGCCGCCAGCCGGTAGGATGTCACGGGTTCACCCGTGCGGATGTCAAGCACGTGACCGCTGCCCGTGGCGGCGACCTTGCCGTAGGGGGAGGATACACCCAGTGCCGCGTCCGACAGTTCTATTGTTTTCAGAATGGACCCCGGCTCACCGGGATCTTCAACTCCAACCGTGAACGGGCCGCCAATGGCCAGCACCGAGCTGGTGCCACCGTGGAGGAGTCCCCGCTCAATACCCAGTTCATCGGCCGCCCACCGCGCTTCATCGAGTGCAACGCCTTTACCGATTCCACCGAAATCGATTGACACGCCTGCCCGGTCAATACGAGCTGTCCTGTTGGCCGTATCGATGTGCACGTGCTGCCAGCCGGTCGATGCCCGTGCTTCCTCGAGCTCGGCGGCAGACGGATTGCGGCCCAACGGGGTACGCTTCGCAGGATCCAAACTTCCTGACAGTCCCCACGCCGTCATGAGGGCGCCGACGACCGGGTCGAATGCACCGCGTGAGGCGTGAAAAACGGTTTCACTGGCCAAGAGCGTACGCAGTAGCAGCGCTGAAACAGGAATCGGACCCCGCCCTGCCTGGCGATTCAGGCGGCTGAGGTCCGATTCAGGATCATAATAGGAGAGGGCTCGCTCGGTACGGTCCACTTCCTCCAGCAGAGCCTCCGCCATGGCACGCAAACGGGCCGGGTCGGAACCCTCCAGCAGGCACTCGAACCGGGTAGCCATCGCTACCCGGGCTGCCCGGACAGTGTGGACCGGTGACGTCAGGACTGCGGGAACGTGCCGTACGTCGGAACGACGAGTTGCGTACCCGTTCCTGTGTGGAACGTCCGGTTTGTCGGATCGAGGTAAATGGATTCGCCGTACCGCTCAGACGCCTCTGCCATTGAAATGATGGCCTGGGTTACGACAGCGACATCAATGTTGCCGTTCGTATTGGTGTCGTTACGGATGGCATCGAACAGGTTCAACACGTGCGGAGGAATCTGAGCGCCTGGCTCCAGGTTCTCGTAGGTCTCCTGATCTACCAGGTCAGCGAATGGACGCTCCGGACGCAACTCCACCGAGCCGCCGCCGAAATAGAGCGTGGCCTCGCTGCCACGGATGACCTGGCTGAGCCCCTGTTCGTTGACCGTTGAGCCCGCAATAAGCATGCACAGACCGGACGGAAATTCGGCCAGCAACTGCGTGTTGTCCGGAACGCTGCGGTCGTCGGCGCCGACCGTGGCATCCGTGACGTGCTTGTTGCCTATGCAGACAACACGCTTCGGGAATTCGGAAATGTTGGCGGCAATCACCAGCGGGTGGATCATGTGCGCCAGGAGATCACCCAGGATGCCGGCGCAATAGGGGTAGTACTTCCGCCAGCGGTGGTAGTGTTCGCGGTTGAAGTCAATCTTGTTGTGGACATCGCCCAGCCAATGCTGCCAGTTCATGGTCGATGGCGTGACGCCCTCTTCCAGGCCGTAGTAGTTCCACTCGCCATCGGGCGTATTACGCATGTAGGAGTTCTGCGCGAACGTCGGCATGCCAATCTTGCCTGCCCGGACGAGGTCGGCCGCTTTGTGCCACTTGGCTTCGGTCGTGTACTGCGACCCGATCTGGAATTTCTTGCCTGTCCGCTTGACGACATCGTGCACATTGAACGCCTCACCCAGATACCGGGTCATCGGCTTTTCGCAATACACGTGCTTCCCGGCTTCCAGCGCATCCATGGCCACTTTGGCGTGCCAATGGTCAACGGTGCCGATAAAAACAACGTCGATGTCCTTGTTATCCATGAGGTGCCGGTGATCTTCGTACGTCTGCACGGTGTAATCACCCAGATTCCGCTTCTGGCGGACGCCTTCCAGCATGGTTTTTGCACGTTCACGCCGACCGCTGTACAGATCGCATGCTGCGATGCCAACTGCGTTCAGGTTGTACTCGTGCTGCATCTCCAGTTCATTGTTGGCATTGGCTACTGTCCGGACGTGCGCGTTGAACCCCTGCCCGCCGACACCGACGAATCCGACATTCAGTCGGTCATTCGCACCCAGGACGCTTCCCTTTGCCATCCGGCTACCCGGAGCTGCGTTGGTGACAGCGGGAAGTCCGGTCGCCAGTGCACCCGCGGCAAACGCACTTTTCTTGAGGAACGACCGCCGCGAAGCAGCAGTGGCATTCGAATCGGACGAAGATTTCGTATTCGACATGATGGATGGGCAGATGGAGAAGAAAGAATGGCGTAAAATAACACGGTGTCCATCAATGTCCAGTCGATTGCCATGCGTCTTTACCGACTCGCCCTTTCCGGTCTCTTCCTGCTGCTTCTGCCCGTGGCCACGCCGGCCATTGGGCAGGATGCCATCGCTTTTTCGGATTCGTCCCGGATATGGATCGATGGCACATCGAATCGGTCCGACTGGACCGTTCACGCGCAGATTTTTGAAGCCCATTTGTTCATGGACACCCGTGCCGAAGCCCCAGTGCCCGACTCGGTCGCTCTTGTGGTCGATGCCATGGCGCTCGAGAGCCGAAAAAGCACGATCATGGACCGGCTCATGCAGCGCACATTGAACGCTTCCAACCACCCGGAAATTCGGTTCATGTCGACTTCCATTGAGCGTGTTGACTCCTTGGAGGCCTGGACGGTTACCGGTGACCTGGCTATTGCCGGGGAAACCAGGTCCGTCACTGTTCCGGTCCTGCGCTCGGAGGAAGGAGGTGCCATGGTCTGGACGGGCTCGTCGACCATCCTTATGACCGACTTCAATATGCGGCCGCCGACCGCCATGTTCGGGGCGTTGCATACCGCGGACGAAGTCACTGTTCACTTCCGTCTTGTTGAGGCGGCGTCCGAGGAATAGGCCCTTCTCGGGCTGCGCGCAGCACCCCGGGTCGGTTCAGACGTGCAAAAAAAAGTGGGGCGGGGGGCTGTCGCCCCCCGCCCCACAATCTTCGTAAGACGGAGTGTTCCTTACTTGGCGTCGTCTTCGTCGTCGACCACTTCGTAATCCACGTCCTTGACTTCTGCGTCGGCGTCCGCATCGTCCGTCGCCGCATCATCGGCCGGAGCGCCGTCACCACCTGCCGCCTGCTGGGCGTTGTACAGGTCCTGACTGGCGTCAGCCCAAGCTGCGTTCAGCTCCTCCGTGGCGGCATCGAGCTCGCTGACCGTACGGGCCGCGTGCACTTCCTTGAGCTTGGCCAGAGCGGCGTCAATACGCTGCTTCTTTTCCTCCGGGAGCTTGTCGCCGAACTCCTTGATGTTCTTCTCGGTCGAGAAGACCAGGGCATCGGCTGCGTTCAGCTTGTCAATCTCCTCCTTGCGCTTGCGGTCGTCATCGGCATGTGACTTGGCATCGGTGCGCATCTTTTCGATTTCCTTGTCCGTGAGGCCCGATGAGGCTTCAATGCGGATGGACTGTTCCTTGCCGCTGGCCTTGTCTTTCGCGCCAACCTGCAGGATGCCGTTTGCATCGATATCGAAGGTAACCTCGATTTGCGGGACACCGCGGGGCGACGGCGGAATGCCGTCCAGGTGGAAACGACCAATGGTGCGGTTGTCGGCAGCCATGGACCGATCGCCCTGCAGGACATGGATTTCAACGGACGGCTGATTGTCAGCCGCCGTTGAGAATGTCTCGCTTTTCTTGGTCGGGATGGTCGTGTTGGCCGGGATGAGAGTCGTGGCCACGCCACCGAGCGTTTCAATGCCCAGGTTCAGCGGGGTCACGTCCAGCAGCAGCACATCCGAGACATCGCCCGAAAGCACGCCACCCTGGATCGCGGCGCCAACGGCAACCACTTCATCCGGGTTCACGGAACGGTTCGGAGCCTGACCGAAGAATTCCTCGGCAGCCTTCTGGATGGCTGGAATACGGGTGGATCCACCGACCAGGATGACCTGGTCCACTTTGTCCTTCGGAATGCCAGCGTCCTTCAGCGCCTTTTCCATAGGCGGAATGGTGCGCTTCACGAGATCGTCCACCAACTGCTCGAACTTGGAGCGGCTGAGGTCGAGCGTGAGGTGCTTCGGTCCGTCCTGGGTTGCCGTGATGAATGGCAGGTTGATGGTCGTGGACGCACCGCTGGACAATTCGATCTTGGCTTTCTCAGCGGCTTCCTTCAGGCGCTGCAAGGCCATGGCATCGGACCGAAGATCAATCCCTTCGTCCTTCTTGAATTCGTCGGCGATGTAATCAATGAGTCGCTGGTCGAAGTCATCTCCACCCAGGTGCGTATCACCATTGGTGGACTTTACTTCGAAGACACCGTCGCCCAGCTCGAGGATGGAAATGTCGTACGTACCACCGCCAAGGTCGAACACGGCCACGATTTCTTCGGAATCCTTCTTGTCCAGACCGTAAGCCAGCGCAGCAGCGGTAGGCTCGTTGATAATGCGGCGAACCGTCAGGCCGGCAATTTCACCTGCCTCCTTGGTCGCGGTACGCTGGGCATCATTGAAGTAGGCAGGAACAGTAATGACCGCTTCCGTAACCTTTTCGCCCAGATAGTCTTCGGCGGTCTGCTTCAGCTTCTGCAGCACCATCGCAGAGATTTCCTGCGGCGTGTAGACACGGTCGTCAATGTTGACACGTGCCGTGTTGTTGTCTCCCTTTACAACGGAATAGGGGACCGTCTTGAGCTCCGAGCCTACTTCATCGTACTTCCGCCCCATGAAACGCTTGATGGAGAAGATGGTGTTGTTCGGGTTCGTGATGGCCTGCCGCTTGGCAGGCGCTCCCACAAGCCGCTCTCCATCTTTCTTGAAAGCTACGATGGATGGCGTGGTACGTGCGCCTTCCGAGTTCGTGATGACGACGGGTTCGCCGCCTTCCATGACGGCGACCACCGAATTGGTGGTGCCCAGGTCGATTCCTATGATCTTGCCCATGGCGAAGTAGTGCTGAGTATTCAGGTTTCGGTCAAAGTGTCAGGTAACAGGAGTTGCAAGAACAATGCCGATTTTGATTGACCGACATTCTGTCAGATGCCGATTCAGGAGATTGCCAGTGTTATATTGGAGCGAGCATCGCACGCTAGCATGAAGCATGTCCCCAACGCGCTGACCGTTGTACGCATCCTGGTCACGCCCATCATCCTGTATATGTTGTATAGAGGAACCCTGGCAGGTCATGCCTGGGCGTTCGGGCTGTTCGTCATGGCATCCATTTCCGACTGGCTGGATGGACAACTGGCGCGCCGGTTTCGTGTCAAGTCCCGCCTCGGGCAGTTCCTGGATCCGATGGCCGACAAAGTATTGGTATTGGGTACGTTTGCCATGTTGTTGTGGCTGTACCCCGAGCAGGTGCCGTGGTGGGCCGTTCTGGTCATTGCCTTGCGCGACGCGGCCGTAACCGGGCTCCGGATGGTTCTGGAGAGGAAGGGACAAAGTCTTGCCACGCGTCGTTCGGCAAAGTGGAAAACAGCGGCACAACTGACGTTCCTGATCGGTTTCCTGCTGAATCTGACATTGAGCCATGTGCCGGGAACCATTGGTCAGGGCGCCTCCTGGTTGTTGGAAGGGCCCTTCTATTTCTGGTTGCTGATCCTTGTGGCCTCCGTAACCGTGTTCACCGGCATCCAGTATTTCCGCGACCATGAGTGATCCCCGCCAGGCCGTCGCCCACGAAATTGCGTCCCGATTGCTGTCCATCAACGCCGTGGCCCTTTCGCCCGATGCGCCTTTTACGTGGGCCTCGGGACGTGTGTCTCCGGTGTATTGTGACAACCGGTTGACCCTCGGCTATCCGGACATACGCCGGGCCATTTGTTCAGCCTTTGCCGAGCGACTAGCCCTCGTCGGTTGGCGGGTCGATGCCGTCGTGGGGACGGCGACCGCGGGCATTCCCCATGCTGCCTGGCTGGCGGAGGCCCTCGATCTTCCCATGGCGTACGTTCGTGGCGCCGCAAAGGGACATGGCAAGGGGAATCGCATTGAGGGCCATATTCCAGCAGGTGCACACGTTGTGGTCGTCGAAGACCTGGTGTCCACGGGTATGTCCTCTACGGCTGTCGTCGCGCCGCTGGTCGACGCCGGCCTGACCGTGTCGGGCATCCTGGCCATCTTCACATACGCCCTGGACGCTGCCGACCGGGCCTTTGCGGCGGCCGGTATCCCCCTCGAAACGCTGTCTTCCTATCCGGCCCTGGTTGAGTCGGCTGGACGCTCGGGTTCGTTCGATGCACCGACGCTGCAGTCACTCGAATCCTGGTACCGCGACCCGGCTGCATGGTCCGTTGCCCACGGCGGGGCAGGCTGACATGCGCGCGGCCCTCATCACGATAGGGGATGAAATCCTCATCGGGCAGATTACCAACACCAATGCCGTCTGGATAGGACAGCAACTGACGTCGTGTGGCGTGGACGTTACGCAGATGGTGACAGTGGCGGACGACATCCCTGCCATCGTTCGGGAAGTGCGCAGTGCCGTGGAATCCTTTCGCATCGTAATTGTCACCGGCGGTCTGGGGCCTACCCATGACGACGTGACGAAACATGCGGTTGCCGAGGTATTTGGCGATGAACTGGCATTCCGTCAGGACATCATGGATGCCGTGGAGGAACGGTTCCGCTCCCGCGGCCGGACCATGGTCCAGGCCAATCGCGGGCAGGCCCTGGTGCCGGTTTCGTTCGAGGCCATCGTCAATACGGTCGGTACGGCGCCAGCCCTTTTCCGCGGTACGGCATCGGCCGAGGGCAGTGGTTTCCTGGTCATATTGCCCGGTGTGCCGCACGAGATGGAAACGTTCATGAGGCAGGACGTGCTGCCGCGTATTGATAAGCTGGACGGGCAGGCCCACATTGCCCAGCGGACGCTCATGACGGCAGGAATCGGAGAATCGAACCTGCACGCGAAGATGGAGGGTCTTGAGCAGGAGCTGGGGGCCGATCGGCAACTGGCTTTCCTGCCCAGCATCCACGGTGTGAGGATGCGCCTGACAGCCCGGGCAGCTCATGCGGCAGATGCCGAAGCCCGACTCGACAATCTCGTGGAGTGGATCCGCGCGCGCGTCGGGGATTACGTGTACGGCGAGGCAGATGTCACACTGGAAGAGGTGGTAGGGCAGAGATTACAGGCACTGCGGTGGACCATCGGAACAGCCGAAAGCTGCACTGGTGGGCTCCTCGCGCACCGTATCACGAACGTTCCGGGGTCGTCTGCCTGGATGCTGGGCGGCGTGGTTTCTTATGGCAACTCCGTGAAGACTCGAACGCTCGGCGTGGACGCCGACATCCTGGACGCACATGGCGCCGTTAGTGAGCAGGTGGCCCGGGCCATGGCGGAAGGTGCCCGGTCCAGACTGGGTGTGGATGTAGCCGTGTCCACCACAGGCATCATGGGCCCGGGCGGAGGCTCGCCCGAGAAACCGGTCGGAACGGTTTGGGTGGGCATTGCACTCCCGACACGGACGGTTGCCATCGCCCTTCGACTGGGTACGGATCGGGCCAGGAACAAGGAACGGGCCGCTACGGCTGCATTGGATGCCGTCCGGAAGCTGCTTCCTGATTGTTGAAAACACGTTCCGTCGGCAGCCGGCACGAGGCCTATATTCCGTTGGGTTACGATTATTTCACGGGCGTGTCTACCTGGTGACACACCGTTGTCACACCCATGTTGTATCATGTGTGTATCATGTGTGCGAATAGTGTATATTCCACACGGATCGTCATCACTCACGACACATTTCCGATTCAATGAGCACTCAGGATCCCGCCAAAGCACGCGCTCTCGACCTTGCGTTGAAGCAGATAGAAAAACAGTTCGGAAAAGGTGCCATCATGCGCCTCGGCGATGCACCTGCCGTGGGTGTGGATGCCATATCGACCGGATCCCTTGCATTGGATGCTGCGCTCGGTGTCGGTGGGGTACCGCGCGGTCGTGTCATCGAGATTTACGGACCGGAGTCTTCCGGTAAAACCACGCTGGCCACGCATATCATTGCCGAGGCACAGAAGGTTGGAGGTTCGTGTGCCTTCATTGACGCGGAAAATGCCTTCGATGCGTCCTATGCAGAGAAGCTGGGTGTCAACATTGACAGTCTGCTTGTATCGCAGCCCGACACGGGAGAGGATGCCCTGAACATCTGTGACACGCTCGTACGAAGTGGTGCTCTGGACGTCATTGTCATTGACTCCGTGGCTGCACTGGTGCCGCGCGCGGAAATCGAAGGCGAAATGGGTGACAGTCATGTCGGACTGCAGGCCCGTCTCATGAGTCAGGCCCTGCGCAAGCTGACCGGTACGCTGAACCGTACCAAGACCGTTCTGGTGTTCATCAACCAGATCCGTGAGAAGATCGGCGTCATGTTCGGAAGTCCCGAAACGACATCCGGTGGTCGTGCGCTGAAGTTCTATGCGTCGGTACGCATGGACATCCGGCGTATCGGGGCCATCAAGGAGGGCACGGACGTGACCGGTAACCGGACGCGCGTCAAAATCGTCAAGAACAAAGTGGCCCCGCCGTTCCGGCAGGCCGAATTCGATATCATTTACGGCGAAGGCATTTCGTCCCGCGGGGAGCTCATTGACCTCGGTGTCGAGCATGACATTGTGACCAAGTCGGGCTCCTGGTATTCCTACGGGGATCTCAAAATCGGGCAGGGTCGTGATGCAGCCAAGCAGTGGTTGACGGACAACCCCGAATTGCGTACTGAGGTGACCCAGCGGGTCAAACAGGCTATTGGCATGATCCCGGTGTACCCATCGAACGGAGTCAAGGAAGAAGAGGCAGAAGCCGAGCTCGCGGACTGATGGCCCGGCGTGAGGTCCTGTGCATGATCACGTTGATGGTCGCGTGTGCAGGCGTTTCATCCGGTCAGGAGGGGCCTGAATCCCTGGATATGCGCATGCTTCGGCTTGTCCATGGATCGCCCTCCGTCTGGTTCGACCGCTCCATGGGTACATTCGACCGCTCGGCCTATCCGGTCTTTGTTGGTTCCGTGCCTGCGGTGTGGGCAGCTACCGCGCTGTCGTCTTCCTGGGACTCCGGCGATGCCGGTCAGGTCTCGTTGTCCCTTGTGGGGGCATATGGTTCCGCCATCGTGCTGAAGCGCATCCTGAAGCGGGAACGGCCGTACCAGCGATTTGCCTCCGTCACGCCCAGGGAAGGGTATCCCGGAACCAGGCACTTGTCTCCTGCAGCTTCCATGCCCTCGGGACATGCGGCACTGGCTTCGGCTCTGTCCGTTTCCCTGATGTTGGCCCACCCGTCTCCATGGACCATTGGTCCCGGAGCTGTTTGGGCTGGCGGTGTGGCCGTTTCAAGAGTTTGGCTGGGCGTTCACTATCCCTCGGATGTCTTGGCCGGCAGCCTGCTTGGAGCGGGGGTGGCTGTGGCCGTTCATGCGGTCATGAATTACTAACGATAACCGCATGTGTCGCTACGTATTGGTCCTCCTTCTACTTGTCGCGTCCGGGTTGGTCGCGGAGACGGCTGGAGCGCAGGACCAGGTAACCGGGCGCGTTGTCGATGCCGCGACGGGAGAAATCCTGCCGGGCGCTACAATCCAGATTCAGGGAACGTATTCCGGGACCATTTCCAATCCGGAAGGCCGTTTTGCCATCCTGGTTCCGGAGTATCCAGCGACGCTTGTTGTCCGATTCATTGGCTACGTGACACGCTCGGTGACTATTCGTGCCGCGGAGTCTGGATTGGACGTCCGGCTTGAACCAGCCGCATTGCAGATGGCGGAGATAACCATCAGCTCGGAGGATCCAGCGCTGGGTATCATGCGGCGTGTCATCGCTGAAAAGCAGAAGTGGCGGGCCGGGTTGGATACGTATGCGGTCGACGCGTACAACCGCTTCCGGATGGAGAATGATACGGGCATCGTTTCCATATGGGAGAGCTTTACGCGGGCCTACTGGGACAGGGAACGGGGAGTTCGTGAGGTGTCGGTCTGGCAGGAACAGACGGAGAACATGCAAATGGACGAGCTGCTTCCGGCAGCCATGATGGTCGTCAACCTGTACGATGATGACATTGAGGTGGCTGGGCATCGACTCATGGGAGTGACCCATCCCGATGCACTCTCCATGTACCGGTTCAGGCTCGATACGCTGCGTGCCATGGACGAGACGACTGTCTACGAGATAGCGGTCGAGCCCAGAACCCGGCGGGGATCCGGTTTCGTTGGGCATATTTCCGTCCTCGACGGCGACTGGGCCATGATAGCGGCCGAGCTGGCCCCCGGTGAATCCTTTCTGTTTCCACCGCCCGTGGACTATTTGTCCGTTTCGTACCGCCAGCAGTTTTCGAAATTCTCGGGCACCGCGTGGCTCCCGGTCGACCTTGTGTCCAACATAGACCTGAAAATCTCGTTGGGACCCATTCTTACGTTTCCCGAATTCAGGATCCGGCAGTTGTCGCGTCTGACAGATTTTGAGATCAATGTGGCACTGCCTGACTCACTGTATGCTACGAATAACGTCATTGTGGCATCGGCTGAGCGCGTGGAAGTACGCCCGCCTGATCTCGTTTCGGTTCCGTTGACGCCCCGGGAGCAGCAGGCGTACGAAGCCATTGACTCCACAATGACAGTCGAGAAAGCCTTCGCCCCTGGAGGTCTAGCTGGCAGGATGGTCCGGATGGAGTCGGATTCAGAGCCCGGCGAGCGCTCGTTGCCAGGTGTTTTTTCCCGGTTCAGCGTCCGGCCTGACGTTTGGTACAACAGGGTGGAGGGAGCCCATCTCGGAGGCGGGCTGTCAGTAGACCTGCCCGCCAGGATGTTCGTCTCCGGAAGTCTTGGATATGCCGAATCGTCGGAAGTCTGGACGCGGCACGCTTCCGTGGAACGCACGGGAAAATGGCGCTTCCGGGCAGAGTACTTCGATGATATTGCGTTGCGCGTGCAGAGCAACACGAAGGGACGCTTTCTGAATTCGACGAGCGTCCTTTTGGGCAATACAGATTACTTCGATTATGTTTTCAGGGAAGGTGTCGCGACGGCCGTCTCGTACGGCCAAAGAAGCGATGACGCTTGGCGAGTGGAAGCCGGGTGGTCCCACGCAGACTATGCGCCGGTTACTCAGCAGGCGTTCCGGTCATTTCTTGGTCGAGACGCAACCGTGACGCCGAACCTTGTTGTCCCGTTCGGATCCCTTTCGGTCGCGCGGCTCTCCGTCACGCGGTCTTGGGAGTGGGCTCCGTTCTCAATCGGCTCACAGAAGCAGCTCCGGATTGATCTGGAACAGGGTCTTTCGGGGTCACTGAATCCGTCCTCGGGATACACGCGCGGACAAGCCGATGTCTGGTGGCGCTTTTCAACATTCAACCGTCGCCGACTCATGCCGCAGGCGTTGGATGTCCGGGTTGTTGCCGGAATCATGTCGGACCAGACGCCGCTGGTTCGGTTGGGACTTGTCGATGGTTCCACGCACTTGACGCAGTTCGGCGGGCTCCGTACGCGCCAGGACAGGCCGTATTAAGGGTTACGTTATGGACTGGTGGCCTGGGAGCACACGTTCAGGACTGTGCCATTTGAATGGTTGGGTCTCTACGGCCTGGTCCGAAGACACTGGAACGTGATAGCTCACGGTGCCTCTGGAACAGCCTGGCTGCCACAAGGACATGCCGCCCACGACCGGTCTACCAGTGGCTCGCACCATGAGGTGGGCGTATCCCTCTCGGGTATCCTGACAGTGATCCGGATCGATGCCACGTGGAGGCTCGACAAAGCCGCTTTTGTACCGGGGCTTTCGCTATCCAGGATTTTCTGACCAATCCGCATTCGTCCCAGGCGCTCATGGCATGCCGGTTTCCACGCCTCGGGCGGGGTCGCTGATCCATCCACTCCATGACGGCGCATAGAGCGCCGGTTCGGCCAGCCCCGCATACATGGCCGACAGAATGAGATGGCATGCCGTGACGCCCGATCCGCAATAGACAACGCTCGGGCCTGCATGGTCGCCTGTCCCGGGCGGGTGCGCCGCCCAAAGGGGCTGGATCTCCGACTTCGGCCGAAACATACCGTTGTCCTGCAATGACTTGGCAAATGGAAGGGAATGCGCCCCTGGAATGTGGCCGGCTACAGGGTCAATGGGCTCGACTTCGCCAGCATAGCGTTCCGCGGCGCGGGCGTCGTAGAGGCGGCCCTGGGCCGCCGCCACGACCACCCGCGCCGCAGTGGCTTCCATGGACTGCCTACCGGGCGGCGGGCTCCATGAGGTGCACGGGCCCGAGGCTTCATCATCACGAGATCCGGCTTCGGGACCCGTCTCCACCGGGAAGCCGCCTGCTTCCCAGGCTGGCCATCCACCATCCAGGACGCTGACTGCATCGTGGCCAAGACGCCGGAGCATCCACCACAGCCGCGCTGCAATCGCGCCACCTGCATTGTCATAGACAACAACGTGGTGTTCCGGACACAGGCCGAGATCGGCCAGTCGGGTGGCCATGTCTTCCAATCCGGGCAAGGGGTGCCGGCCCAGCGACCGGTCGTGGACCAGGGCTGATAAATCATCATCAAGGTGGGCATAGCGGGCGCCGGGCACGCGGCATTCGCCGAACGCCCGGCGCCCAGCCTCGGCATCGGCCAGATCGAAGCGGCAGTCGATGACACGAATCCGTGGATCGCGGACTACAGATGCGAGCTCGGAAGCCGAGCAGACAGGTGTGGACAGGAGCATGGTTTTCTGCATGTGAGGGCAGGGTAACGTACATTTCGGGTCCCATCCACGCAATGCATGCCGTCTGAATGAGCGAAACGAACACAGCTGCCGGTACCAGGGGCCAGACGCCCCTCATGCGGCAGTATTTCGCCATCAAGGACCGGCACCCCGGGACCATCCTGCTCTTCCGGATGGGCGATTTCTACGAGACGTTCGGGGACGATGCCAAAGAAGTCCACAGCGTGCTGGGTATTACGCTGACGAAGCGGGCCAACGGTTCTGCATCGGACGTAGCGCTCGCCGGCTTTCCATACCATTCGCTGGATACGTACCTGCCGAAACTGGTCCGGGCCGGCTACCGGGTGGCGATCTGTGAGCAGGTCGAAGACCCCAAACAGGCCAAGAGCATCGTTCGACGGGATGTTGTCGAAATCGTGACGCCGGGTGTGGCGTTCCGCGATAACCTGCTCGACCCCACGCAGTCCACGTTTGTGGCCGCTGTGCACCTGGCAACGGTTGGATCCGGCCGGCAGGCTGCCGGCATTGCCGGCGTTTCGTTCGCCGACGTATCGACAGGTGAATTCCGAGTGGCCGAGGTACCAGACGATTTGCTGGCATCCTTCCTGGAGTCGGTATCCCCATCGGAAATACTGGTCCGCAAGGAGGCCCTGAGTCGACTGGTCGGCGCCGGATTCCAGCGCTCATCATTGACTGTTCTGGAAGACTGGGTGTTTGCCAGTGACTATGCGGAACAGACACTCACGGGGCATTTCGATACCCATTCCCTGAAAGGGTTCGGTGTTGAAGACATGCCCGTTGGCCTGATAGCCGCCGGAGCTGTCCTGCACTACCTGCAGGAGACACAGAAGGGCGCTTTGCCCCACATCCGACGGCTCGAGGCGCATCGGAGCAGCTCCTACATGACGCTCGATCGTCAAACCAGGAGGAATCTGGAACTGGTTTCCAGCATGCGGTTCGGTGAAGACGGATCATTGATTTCCATCATGGACCGAACGCGCACACCCATGGGCGCACGGATGCTGCGTCAATGGTTGGTCCGACCCCTGCGGGATTTGTCTCCGATCCTGCGCAGGCAGGAGGCCGTGGCGGCGCTCCATGCGTCCAGGCGGTTGCGCGAGGACATCCGGAGCCTTCTCAAGCCGGTCGGTGACCTGGAACGCATGCTGGCCCGCGTTTGCACCGGAAGGGCCGGTCCAAGGGACCTGGTGGGGCTGGCGCAGGCCCTGGCAGCCATTCCCGACATCAAGGAGCGTATTGGTCAGGAGGCAGCCGAGGAGCTGGAGCATGTGGCCGCCGGGCTTGAGCCGCTCGACGAAGTGGTGGAGCTGGTTTCATCGGCCCTGCACGACGATCCGCCGGCACAGTTGCGCGACGGGGGCGTCATCCGCGACGGCTTCGACAGCCGGCTGGACGAATTGCGGGGCATTGCATCGGGAGGGAAGGACTGGTTGGCCCGCATGCAGGACCAGGAAACCAGGCGAACCGGCATTTCATCGCTCAAAATCGGGTTCAACAAGGTATTCGGTTACTATCTGGAAGTGACGAATACCCACAAGGACAAAGTACCCCAGGAGTGGATAAGGAAGCAGACCCTCGTCAATGCCGAGCGTTACATCACCCAGGAACTGAAGGAGTACGAGGAAAAGATCCTTGGAGCCGAAGACCGCATGGTAGAGCTCGAGGCCCGGTTGTTCGCCGAGGTCCGGGATCATGTTGCCGGATATGCAGCACCGCTCCAGGCGAACGCCCGCCTGCTGGCGACACTCGATGTACTGGCCTCACTGGCCGAGACGGCTGTTGAGGAGCGGTTCGTGCGCCCGCTTGTACATGACGGCTCCGATCTGGAAATCGAAAATGGAAGGCACCCTGTCGTGGAGCACAGTTTGCCACCAGGGGAGCCCTTCATCCCGAACTCGGTCCGGATGAGCACGGATGAGGAGCAGATCCTGTTGGTGACCGGTCCCAACATGGCGGGTAAAAGCGTCGTCCTGAGGCAGACGGGCCTCATTGTGCTGCTGGCGCAAATCGGGTCATTCGTGCCGGCGGACCGTGCCCGGATTGGTCTGGTAGACCGCATTTTCACGCGTGTTGGCGCATCCGACAATCTGGCGGCCGGGGAAAGTACGTTCCTCGTCGAGATGAACGAGACGGCGAACATCCTGAACAACGCCACCAACCGTTCGCTCATCCTGCTCGACGAAGTGGGCCGGGGGACCAGTACGTTCGACGGGTTGTCCATAGCCTGGGCGCTGGTCGAATACCTGCACAACGTGCCGAACGTGGCTGCCAGAACCTTGTTTGCCACCCATTACCACGAATTGAACGAGCTGGAAGTGCGCCTTGAGCGCGTTCGTTCGTATCGGATCCAGGTCCAGGAGCACAACGGACGGGTCATTTTCCTCCGGAAGATGATTCCCGGGGGTGCTGATCACTCGTACGGTATAGAAGTGGCCCGCATGGCGGGTCTCCCGGATGCCCTGCTGTCCCGGTCGCGGGATATCCTGGACCACCTGGAAGCCGGCAGCGCTCCGGACGGCGCCCACGTCGTTCGCGAGCCCTCGCACAAGGCGACCGGAAGCGGCATTCCTCAAATGGAGCTTTTCGCACCGGAGCCTGATCCCGTTCTGCGGGAAGTGCTCGATGTACTTCGGGATACCGATACCAGGCACACTACGCCCATGGAGGCGCTCCTGCTGCTCGACAAACTCCGGAACAGACTTGACAAGACATGATCCATTCATTCATCGGACGCACGCCCCGGTTTGGAGAACACCCATTCATTGCCGATACGGCCACGGTCACCGGCGATGTCATCGCCGGTGACGATTTCGGAATCTGGTTCAGCGCGGTCATCCGCGGCGATGTGAATCAGGTGCACATTGGCGACCGGACAAACATCCAGGACGGAGCCATCGTACACGTCACGCATCATGTATCGCCCACGAGCATCGGTTCAGGCGTCACGGTAGGTCACGGAGCCATCGTTCACGGCTGCACAATCGAGGACGATGTACTCATAGGCATGGGCAGCATTATCCTGGATCATGCCGTCATTGGCCGGCATTCCATTGTCGGAGCCGGCGCGCTCGTAACCGGGCGAACGCGCATTCCGCCCCGCTCCATGGTGTTGGGTTCACCGGCCCGGGTTGTCCGTGAGCTCACCGACGAAGAAATCGACTCCATCCATTCGTACGCCACGAACTACGTGCGCTACAAGAACATACACCTGGGACTCGAGGCGCCGGACGAAAATCCGTTTTACACGCCCGAGGCACCTCAGAACGCCCGCTGAATGACCGTACTCATCATTGGCAGCGGTGGCCGCGAACACGCTATTGCCTGGTCGCTGTCCCGTTCCTCACGCTCACCGCGCATTATCGTTGCCCCGGGAAACCCGGGCACGGCATCGCTCGCCACCAATATGGCGTTGGACGCGTCCGACGATGCGGCTGTGCTCTCGCTGTGCCGGTCGGAGGGTGTGGGATTGGTCATCATCGGACCCGAGCAGCCCCTGGTCGATGGACTGGCCGATGCATTGCGTGCCGAAGGCATTCCCGTTGTTGGACCGGGGCGCGAGGCCGCGCAGCTTGAAGGGAGCAAGGCCTTTTCGAAGGCCTTCATGGACCGGCACGGCATTCCGACGGCCGGATTCCGCGTGTTCAATCGGGATGAGGAATCGGCGCTCCGGGAGCATGTAACGTCCGTTGGCGCGCCCCTTGTCCTGAAAGCGAGTGGCCTTGCGGCCGGAAAAGGGGCCATCGTCTGCACAACCAACGCAGAGGTCCGGGCCGCGCTGGACACGCTTCTCGACGCCAACGCGTTCGGGGACGCGGCGGACGAGATTGTGGTGGAAGAGTTCATGGAGGGTGAAGAAGCCAGCCTGTTCGTCCTGAGCGACGGAGACAGCTTTGCGCTGCTGGCAACAGCCCAGGACCACAAGCGGATTGGCGACGATGATACCGGACCGAACACGGGTGGCATGGGAGCTTACGCACCGGCACCCGTCATGACACCCGCCATGCTCAAATCGGCGATCGAGACCATCGTAGAACCAACGCTTGATGGACTGAAAGCCGAAGGCATGCCATACAACGGCATCCTGTATGTGGGCCTCATGATAACCGATAATGGTCCCAAGGTGGTCGAGTACAACTGCCGGCTTGGGGATCCGGAAGCCCAGGTCGTGCTTCCGCTGCTCGAAACCGATGCACTGGACGTATTTGAGGCCATCGCGCACGCTCGCCTCGCCAACGTGGACGTACTGACACACCCCGGCGCGGCTGCCTGCGTGGTGCTGGCATCGGCTGGGTATCCCGGAGCCTACAAAAAGGGCGTGGTCATCCACGGCGTGGATATGGCCGGCCAGCTTCCGGAAACCACGGTTTTCCATGCCGGAACGACCATCGGGGGCTCGGCGCTCCGGACTGCAGGTGGACGGGTGCTTGCCGTGGCCGCCCGTGCTGACGGGTTGCAGGGCGCACTCGCGCGTGCCTATACGGGCGTCTCGCTCATTTCATTCGAGGGAGCACAACACCGTACGGATATCGGACGGAAAGGCCTGCTCCGGCTCATGGAGCAGGGGTGACGGTGCGGATACGGAGCACCCTGTCGGTAGTCGGACTGAGTGTACTCATGATTTCCGGAGGATGCCGTTCGCATGCGGGCCTTCCGGACGGACTGCACCCGCTCCCAATTGATGTGCCTACGGAGAGCGTCCGGTTACCGGAACCGTTCATTCGGTTGGACCGGGCCGTATCGTTCGACGTGTCGGCCAATGGCATCATCCATGTACTCGTCAACGATCCCGCCAGTGTACGGATGTTCACGCAAGATGGCCGCTCTGCCGGAAGTCTGGGCGGACCGGGTACCCGTGCGGGGGCGTTCAGCGATCCGACCGATGTCGTGGCCACAGCGTTGTTCGTGACGGTTGCAGACCGCGGAAACGGCCGAATCCAGCGGTTTGGCAGTGACGGTGGGCTGGTGGAAGTCATTCCACTTGATGCCGGATCGGACGTCCTGCGCCCGTATTTCACGCAGAACAGCGAAAGCGGTGGCGCCGGAACGTCGCGTCCGGAGGCCGTGGTTGAAACACCTTCCGGTGGCCTGGTGGTAGTCGATTCCCGCTCGGGCCGGGTGCTTCTCGTGGACCGTTTGCGCGAGCGCGTTGAGGTGTCAGGGCAGGGTGAAATCCATGCTCCGTTGGACTTGGCGCTTTTCGGCCGTCAGGTGATCGTATTGGATCACGCCACAAGGTCGCATCAAGACGGCTCGCCAGGCAACAGACTCGTCGTGCTTGATGCGCTTGGTTCAATGATGCGGACCGTCCATACGTTGGAGCTCCGGTCCCTCTCAGCACATACAGAAGGCCTGTTGGGGAGTACGGAATGCGGATTTGTTTCCTTTTCCGCCTCCCATGCGCCGGTTGTTGCCATTGACTTCAGTGGGGATACACCAGATATCATTGGAGTCATGCGGGCAGATTCCGATGTATTGGTACTTACGTCAGCGGGTGTGCATCGTCTTCCGGCTCCGGTCCGGTGGTTCCGGCCAGTCGACTGACGGCACGGGCATGTCGTTCCAGCGTTGCCTCCCGCTCCCGCAGGATGGGAGGGGCAGCGCGGACCGCACAATCAGCTACGCTGCATCGCTCACACGTGATACCTGCGCTTATCCTGGGTACTTTGGCGTCACTTCGGAATCCGATGCCGGAGCGGGCGGAGTCATGCAGCGGAAATCCGATGACCACTGCTGAATCGCCGCTTTCCCCCAGCTGAAGCGGACGGGACATCGCAAGGATAAGGAGATCCATCTTCTCATCCACGAGGTGGACACGCTGTACCCGGGCCGTGGGTGCGTGCAACCGGGAGGACCTGGAGTAGGCATGATTCCGGCGTTCCGCCCGTTCCCTGAGCATCACGTCTCCAGCCCATTTGCGGCAAAAGTGTTCATTTGTCCACAGCGTCCTGGGAATAGGAAGGCTGGTCATGTTGAACAGCTTGGATACGCTGACTTCCGTCCGCATGCTGAGACGCATGAAGAAGTGCTCGTCCAGGTGCAATCTGCTTGCCGCTATTTGACCGAGGCGGTAGAAGAACATCTCGGGAGTAGCCGAGAAGGCGTTCATCAATTGCAGGAGGCGTCCTTCCGACCACGTGGAACGGGCCAGGAATGCCGTCATCCGTCGTGCGAAAGCGGCCTCGGGCATGATGACAGCGCCGGCGAAGTACGACGTACGGTAGTTTTCCAGGACCTGATCGAAGGAATCGACACCCAGCCAGGGCGACGTGGTCGTGCGGCGGTCCACATCCAGGACCACCGATCCGATTTCTTTTGCCAGGATGAACGCCCGCTGGGAGGGTAGCAGGTCGTCGTTGACGTACAGCACTGGATCTGGTCCAGCGAACGATACCGACCGGAATGAACGCAGATCCGGGTGGGGCGACAGTTCCTGTCGCCCCACCCGGATCCCGAACCTCCGGACAAGCACCCCTTCGAGGAGGGTCTCCAGTTGATCCGCGCCAGGAGGGGAGTCATCGTCTCCGAGTTCTGCCGAAGCCCGGAACTCATTGGCAGCCCGCTCGAGGTCCGGGAAATGATTCCGGTGGTCACGCTGGTACGATCGCAACGCGGCAAACAGGAAACTTTCAACCCGGCTGCTGTAGGTCTGGCCAATTTCCAGCCACGTCCGCACCATGGGAGCCGCCGAGGACGCTGCATCCGAGAGCAGTCGGGACAGTTCCGTGGCATCGAACCCAAACAGATCCGACCCGAACTCGCGCATGAGGCCATCCCAGGCAAGGGCGTGTCCCGGGGCCCGGAAAACATCGGATGGTCGCATGTCCAACGATGTCATGAGGGTGGTCAACGTCTCGTCTCCGGGGAATTTCTTGCCCGATTCCAATTCGCTGATATAGGACGGGCTGAGTCCGGTGCGTCGGGCCAAGGCTCGGATGGACCGGCCCTGGTGCAGCCGTGCGGCACGTATGTTTGCGCCCAGAAGCGCAGAGAGTTCCGTCATGACGAGTGTTCGCTGTGAGCGAACGAAAATATGCCACAGCCACCATATTTGTCAGTCCGGCATGACGCGTTGTCCATTTCCGGATTGTTCACGCTGTCCGGGCGAGGTAATTTCAGCACTCACAGAACGACGTGGTGCGCATGCGGCTGGTACTCTTCGGTCCTCCCGGAGCCGGGAAGGGCACACAGGCAACCTTCCTTCAATCGGCATACGGCCTGGATACGATTTCGACCGGGAATCTCATCCGGACCGCCATTCGAGAGAACACACCCCTCGGACAACGAGCAGCAGAAATCGTCCAACGAGGCGGTCTTGTGCCCGATGACGTGGTGCGCGACCTCGCGAATGAGGCCATTGCCAGGCATCGATTCGACCGGTTCATCCTGGACGGGTATCCCAGGACCATCCAGCAAGCCATCTGGCTGGACAGTTTTCTGCAGGCTTACAAGGCGCCCATCACGCGTGTGGTCAGCCTGCGCGTACCCGACCATCTGATTGTGGAGCGGCTTTCCGCGCGTAGCATTCATCGCGTCACAGGTGCCAGTTATCACGCCACGACCAATCCACCACCTCCCGATGTCGATCCCTCCGACATTGTGCAGCGCACTGATGACCAGGCGGAATCGGTCCTGGCCCGTTTGAAGACCTATCACCAAGAGACATTCCCGGTCGCCAGATGGTATGCGGAGCGGGGTCTTCTCACGGAAATCGATGGCGTTGGCACTCTTGCTGATGTGTGTGATCGTATCCTGGATGCATTGCAACCACAGGAATCTGCCGTCACTGTCTGAATGCCTCAGCCACAGGGTACCCTCGGTCATCGAATTGTAACCCTCGCAACGACCGGCCTGACCGCCCGATGCTTACCCGTTGAATTGGAGGGAGTCATTTCCATCCACCTTTCCTATCCGGTTCCGTTTTCCGGTGGAGTTGGAGAGGATCTACTGCAACGACTGGCCACCGGCCTTCTCGATAGAGGGACCAAACGGCTTACCAGGGAGGCTTTTTCCGAAGCCCTTGAGGACACGGGAGCCGAACTGTCTTTTTCGTCCGATACCGGGTGGGTCCGGGCCCGACTTCGGTGCCTGGTCCGTGACACGGAAACGCTTGTGCCTCTTCTGGCAGAGTGCATGCGGTCGCCCCGGTTTGAGCCGGACGAATGTGAGTTGGTCCGACAACAGCTCATTTCAGGCCTCATGCGGTCCCGGTCCAATACCGGTGTTCGGTCTTCGCGCGCTTTGCGTCGTCGCTTGTATAAAGCGGGGCATCCACACCATGTGGAGCGGGTCGAGGACGATCTGGCCTACCTTGGGTCTGTCACACCGGAGAAGATACGGGCCTGCTGGGAGCGTACGCTGCAGCCTTCTGCCGTTCAGGTAGCTGTCGTCGGTGACATCAGTGAGTCGGCCTGCCGGGACATGCTGGAAACACACCTGGGAGACTTTGCTGACAACGCGCTACCCGTCTCGGACCATGTTACGGGTGTCCAGGAGCCGGGGGGACGGGAGCACATCCATATTGCCGACCGCACGAATCTCGATGTGCGGATGGGTCATGCCGTAGGAATGCTTCGCAATCATTCCCAATTCGAGGCGTTATATGCCGGGCTGTTCATTCTGGGGGGCAACTTCTCCGGGCGCCTCATGAACACGGTGCGGGATCGCGACGGCCTTACGTACGGCGTGCGGTCGTCCCTGTCCGGTGGCGACGTCCACTGGAATGGGACGTGGGATACATCCATTTCCCTGAGTTCGGAAAACCTGGAGCGCGGCATCCAGCGAACGCTGGAGGAAATGACACGATTCGTAGAGGAAGGAGTGACGTCCGCGGAAGCCGAAACGGTCGGCCTGACGCTGGCCGGAAACTACCTGGTGCACCTTGGAACGACAGGAGGTATGGCATCGACCATACGGCGTCACATGGAACGTGGCCTGGCGGCCACGGAGGTCGATGAGTATCCCGAGCGGATGCGGGCGCTGTCGGCAACGGACATCAATGCCGCCATCAAGACGTGGTTGTCACCTTCTGCATTGTGGATTTGTTCTGCCGGAACCCGTCAGTGATTGACTGTCAGTGATCGGGCATCACGAAAGCTAGAATGATGTAGACGACCAACCCGGGAAACCCGGTTGAGAGGACGCTCAACAGGACATATGCGGCACGGACGATTGTCGGGTCCATGTCGAAATAGTCGGCAATGCCGGCACAGACGCCAGCAATCATTTTGTTGTGCGTGTTCTTCTTGAGGGTTTTGCTCATGGAACCGGGGGTTAACTGTCGCGGATAATGGTTATGCGCTCGTCGGGCGTTGGGCGGTTGGCCTTATCGGGGCTGGGCATGACGAATGCAAGAATGAGGTAAGCCAACAGGAAGGGACCGCCGCCGGATGCGACCGTACCTACCACAAATCCGATGCGTACGAGTGTGGGGTCAATGCCGAAATACTCGGCAATACCGCCAGCCACACCAGCTACTTTCTTGTCTCTGGTTTTGGACAGACGACGTTTACCGGAGGCGCTCGAAAGACCGTCCTTTCCGCGCGTCTTTTCAGCTTTCGCAAGTGACTTGGCGAGTTTCTTCTCGGCCTTCTGCTTTTTGCGGTTACGGCCCGGGCGCCACGACAGGACGCCGAAACCCAGCAAAATGATCAAGATGCCAGCCAGCCACGGAAGCATTTGCGCGAGGGCGGTCAGGTCAATGCCTGTGCCCCACAATCCCATTTGCTGAAAGATGTATGCAATACCGACCAGGATGATGGAAAGCCCTGTCAGTGTAGGCAGGTTCAGCAGACTTTTCGACTCCGTTGGTCCTTCCTCGAACAGCAGTGCCTCCAACTCATCGTTGGACAGCGACTCCATATCGTGGAGGTCATCCTCGAAATAGGATGCGGTCGATTCCGCTGTGCGTTGGGATGGTCGTATACGAGTCGTCATGGGGAAGTGGTACGGACGGTTTCCCTGGAGGTTACGATGTGGTCAACCCGCACGTCGTGATCCTCTCTGGGGATATACGGAAGCAATTCGTGATGAAAGATCGGACATACAGTCGGTATGTGCATAGCGGACAAGAAGCGATCATAGTACCCACCCCCGTACCCAAGTCGCGTTCCAGACCTGTCGGCCGCGAGCGCAGGAACGATGATCACGTCGACGCTCGTCGCATTGAACGTGTCATCGGGTGTGGGCTGAAGCGTACCGAACGGACCAGGTTCCAGGTCGTCCGCCTCGGAAACGAGCCTTCCGGCCAGCATGTGACGACCGGGTAGGACACCATGCGGAACGATCGGCACCCATACCGTTCGGCCGGCCGAGAGCCATTCACGGATGAGGGGCCGCAGGTCAACTTCCCGTTTTTCATGAATCGGCCAGAAAACATGAATCCGGGATGCCTGGGACACCGTTTCCAATTCGGACAGGCGCTGCCGGATGGCCGCCGATTCCTCGTCGCATGCTGCGACGGGCCTTTCCATTCGTGCGACCCGGTGGGCCGCGCGCATTCTCACTTTCTCATCGGCTGTAGACATGATGGACCGACTGGATGAATTCGATGCTTACCGCGCACGGATGAACGCCCGTATCCTGGAGGGCGATGCCCATCTGGGAATAAAGCGGTTTTTCAATCTGGATACGAACGCATACGCGGACGGTGCCCTCTCCGGAAAAACAAAGGAATTGCTGGGGTTGGTGGCGTCTATGGTGCTGCGATGTAACGATTGTATCGATTATCATGTCATGCAGTGCGTGGATGCTGGTTTTTCGGACACAGAGCTGGACGATGCGTTCAATGTGGCGCTTATCGTTGGTGGATCCATCGTCATTCCGCACCTTCGGCACGCGGTGGAAACACGGGACCTGCTCAGGGAGCGGGCGGGCATGAGTGAAGATGAGGATAAATCACCTTGATAGAGGATTTACGCCACCGTATTTCGTACTTTTACCTGTCTGTGCGCTTTTGCCACAGATGTTTACCGGAATTGCCTGCATAACTCATGTTTGACAGTCTATCAGAAAAGCTGGAAGGCGCCCTCAAGTCCGTAACCGGACAGGGACGTATTACCGAGCTGAATATCGCGTCCACGATGCGCGAAATTCGGCGGGCTTTGCTGGACGCGGACGTGAATTACCAGGTGGCCCGCGACTTCACGGAGCGGGTCAAGGAAAAAACGCTTGGATCGGAGGTCTTGACTTCCGTGTCACCCGGCCAGTTGCTCGTCAAGATCGTTTACGACGAACTCGTACACTTCCTGGGCGAGAATCAGGCCGACATCACGTTTTCAACCAAGCCGCCTACGGTCATCCTGATCGCGGGTCTGCAGGGTTCCGGTAAAACCACATTCTCCGGCAAACTTGCCCGGTACTTCAAAAGCCAGGGGCATGCTCCCATGCTGGTTGCAGCCGACGTTTACCGTCCGGCGGCTGTCGATCAGTTGAAGATGCTTGCCAGCCAGGTTGAAGTACCCGTCTTCACGCTGGAAGAAGATGGAAAGGTCGTTCAAGACGCTGTCCGCATTGCCCGCGAAGCCGTTACCGAGGCGCGCAAGCAGGTACGGGACATTGTCATCATTGATACGGCCGGACGTCTTCATGTCGACGAACGGATGATGAAGGAGGTCGCTGACATACGTGCAGCGGTCAATCCGGATGAAATCCTGTTCGTAGTTGATGCCATGACAGGCCAGGACGCGGTCAATACGGCTCAGGAATTCAACAGTCAGTTGGATTTCGATGGTGTCGTGCTGACCAAGCTCGATGGTGATACACGCGGCGGTGCTGCGTTGTCCATCCGTCGGGTCGTTGACAAGCCTATCAAGTTCGCATCGACCGGCGAAAAGCTCGACGCCCTGACACCGTTTTACCCGGACCGGATGGCGCAACGCATCCTGGGCATGGGCGACGTGGTGTCGTTTGTCGAGAAGGCGCAAGAGCAATTTGACGAGAAGCAGGCGGATAAGCTGCGGACGAAGATCTCTTCGGAGAGCTTTGATCTCGAGGATTTCCTCGATCAGCTCAATCGCTTGAAGAAGATGGGGTCGCTTACCGATCTCGTCGGAATGATTCCCGGCGTCGGGCGTCAGGTGAAGGACATGGATATCGACGACGATGCGTTCAAACACATCGAAGCCATTATCCATTCCATGACACCTGAAGAACGCAAGACTCCGGAAGTCATCAACGGCAGTCGCCGTCGGCGCATAGCGCGCGGCAGCGGTGTCGAAGTCCGGGACGTGAATCAACTGTTGAAACAGTTCCGGGATATGAAGAAGATGATGAAGACCATGACGAAGTTGATGGGTAAAGGCCGTTCGGTCGACCTGTCGCAGATCATGGGCGGCGTCAACTAAACTCACCTTACACGATCGAATACCAGTGGCAGTTAAGCTTCGACTGAAACGAATGGGCCGGAAAAAACGTCCGGTCTATGCAATTGTAGCGACGGATACCCGTAATCCGCGCGATGGACGGTACATTGAAGATCTGGGACGCTACGCGCCGCTCGACGAGCCGGCAACCGTAGGTGTCCAGGAGGATCGCATTCATTATTGGCTCGATAACGGAGCCCAGCCGTCCGATACCGTACGCTCCCTTCTGAGCAAAACCGGCGTCCTGCTGTCTTACAGCATGAAGGCCAAGGGTGCTTCAGAGGAGGATATCCAGGCGGCCGTGACGGCTCATGTCGCACACCGGCAGGCCAAGGCCGCCCAGAGCGCCAAAATGACGCCTGCCGAAAGGCGCGCAGCTTCAATGAAGGCTGAGGAGGCCGTCGCCAAAGAGCGCGCCGCCGAAATCGCCAAGAAGCGTGCCGAGGAAGAGGCGCAGGCCAAGGCCGACGCGGACGCAGCACGCAAGAAGGCAGAAGCCGACCGCGAAGCTGCTGCAGCCGAAGCCCGAAAGGAGCAGGAAGAGGCCAACAAGGCACAGGCAGCTGAGGAAGCTCCTGCTGCTGACGCCAAAGCTGAGGAAGCACCTGCTGCTGACGCCAAAGCTGAGGAAGCACCTGCTGCCGAAGCCAAAGCCGAGGAAGCACCTGCTGCCGAAGCCAAAGCCGAGGAAGCACCTGCTGCCGAAGCCAAAGCCGAGGAAGCACCTGTTGCCGAAGCTGACGCAGAAGCCGAGGAATCGGACGAAGAAAAGTCCGCATAAGTCCGGGAACCATGAAGCCGACCCTACGCCAGATTGGCCGCATCGTGCAGACGCATGGTGTCATGGGTGAGGTGAAAGTGGCCCCCGAGACCGATGATCCGCAGGTGTTTGCCGAGCTGCAAACCGTTTTGTTGGGGCCGGATATCGGCTCCACATCGTCCTTTGACATTGTGTCTGCCAGATTTCAGTCTTCCCGTCACGGCGTCACCGTTCTTCTTCATGTGAAGGGCGTGGATACCCGTGAGGGGGCATTTGCACTGAAGGGACTCGACGTATTTGTCGACGAAGCCGACTTGCCTGCCTTGGAGGATGACGAATTCTATTACAGTGATGTAATAGGGCTCGAGGTCCGGAACGAGGTGGGTGAGGTAATGGGTAGCGTCGCTGACATACTCGAAGCTCCCGGACAGGACAAGCTACTGGTCTCACGACCGGGAGCACCGTCGTTCATGGTGCCACTCGTTCCCGCATTCATCGTCGACATCAACGATGACTGTGTGATCATCCGCACCATTGAGGGACTTGTCCAGTAATGCGCATTGATCTGATATCTGCCGTTCCGGAACTGCTCCGTTCGCCGCTTGACTACAGCATTGTAGGCCGGGCGCGTACGGCAGGACTGCTCGACATCCATGTGCATGACTTGCGCAACTGGTCGGTCGGGAAGCATCGACAGATTGATGATTATCCCTTCGGAGGAGGTGCCGGTATGGTACTGAAACCGGAGCCGATATTCGGGTGCATGGAGGATATTCGATCCGAGGAGGGCTCAGGCCCCGTGGACGAAGTCATCTTCCTGACTCCCGACGCGCCAGTGCTTACGCAACAGATTGCCAATAAGCTGTCTCTGTGTTCTCGTTTGGTCCTGCTTGCAGGACATTACAAAGGAGTTGATCAGAGAGTCCGTGATTCGTTGGTTACCATGGAGTTATCCATTGGTGACTACGTCCTGAGCGGGGGGGAACTACCGGCACTCGTCCTTGTTGACGCGGTGGCTCGGTTGTTGCCCGGTGTACTTGGTGATGCCGAATCGGCGCTGACCGACTCTTTCCAGGATGGATTACTGGATGCACCGGCCTACACAAGGCCGGCCACGTATGAGGGTCAGTCCGTACCGGACGTGTTGCTCAGTGGCGACCATAAGCGTGTTGCTTCATGGCGCGACGAACAGCGACTGAAAAAAACGAAAGACATCCGTCCCGATCTGCTTGATCGGGAGGGTTTGTAATTGGCCGGCAGACCATCCATATTGACATCACTACACAGCCGATACGAGAGGTACGCCATGGCTACCGATGTAATGAATCTTATTGAAGAGTCGCAGAAACGCGACGACATCCCGTCCTTCCAGGCCGGGGACACCGTCAACGTGCACGTACGCGTTGTTGAAGGCGAGAAGGAGCGCATTCAGCAGTACCAGGGTGTCGTCATCGCGTTCAAGGGCTCGGGTGCCCGCCGTACCTTCATGGTGCGCAAGGTATCCAACGGCGTCGGCGTGGAGCGTATTTTTCCGCTCTTCTCACCGAAGCTTGCCAAGATCGAACTGGTCCGTGAGGGCAGCGTCCGTCGTGCGAAGTTGTACTACCTGCGGGATCGCCGCGGTAAAGCAGCCCGTATCAAGGAGCGCCGCCGCTAGGCAGCCTCTAGGGCTTGTTAACACTACGCCAGAGCCCGATGTAGCCGTCAAAATGGCTTTTATCAAGGCATGAGGAACGCCATTTCCGACGCTACCCGAAGGGACGGGGCCAAATTGGCGCCCACCGGCGTTGTCCTCACCTCGAGTAACGCTGCTACACTTCGGTTCATCCGCCTTGGCTGACACCAAAATGGCCTCCGTCAGCAGGCTCTGGCATAGTGTTAACAAGCCCTGTTTCCGTTTCAGCGGACACGGGCCGTCGGCGACTTTGTTCGCCGACGGCCCGCCTGTTCCCGTACGTCAGACCCGAAATACCATGCAAATCGCCGTCTGGAATACCCCATTTACCCACCTGGTAACTGAAAGCCTGCGCGCTGCGTGGCCGGAAGGTGTCCGCTCGGGTACTGCGGCGGACGCGGAGAACGCGCTGCGCGCCGGCGAAGTGGACGTTGCGTTGCTGCCCACACACACGGCGCTGCTGGGCCGGGATGACTTTGACGTACTCCCTGCAGTCGGTATTTCGACGTGGGCTAACCCGTTCACGACGCTGACGTTACCGGACGGTTTGGAATCCGGACCGGTCCACATACGTCATTCGCATGACGGGCAATTGCCTGCCTTCGTGGCGAAGATTGTCCTGAAGGAGCATTACTCCATTGTTGCCAGTACGTCCGAGTCGGAAACCGGCTCACCAGACGTGGACCCGCTGGGACTGACCATGGCCTCATCAGGGCGCGAAACGACGCCGGTATTGCTGGACCTCGGAATGGAGTGGTACGAACTTGCCAACTACCCTATGGTCTGGGCTGTATTTGCAATGCGCAAGGACACGTCCACACCACAGGCCATCGCGTCCATCCGCGACGTTGTTGTGGCCTTGGATGATGAACGTCGCGACCGTGTGCTGCAGGGCGGTGCATCGGAAGAAGTCCAGGAATTCGAACTGAATGACTTGCGGCTCCGCCTCGATGATCTGGCGCTGGCCAGCCTCACGGAGTTCACCGAGTACCTGTACTTCCACGAGCAGGCCGATGCCATCGAACCGGTTCCATTCGTAAGCCTACCGGATGACGCATGAGCAACTCCATCAAGACGATAGCGACAAACAGGAAGGCCCGCCACGAATTCCACATAGAGGAACGGCTGGAGGCTGGATTGTCCCTGACCGGGACCGAGGTGAAGTCACTGAGGAACGGCAAGGCGAACCTGGGAGAAGCGTTCTGTGCAGCGGATTCCGGTGAGATGTATTTGCATCAGTGCCATATTGCCCCCTACGATCATGGAAACAGGCAGAACCATGAGCCCATGAGGCGGCGCAAGCTGCTCATGCATCGCCGGGAAATCGAAAAGTTCGCCGTTGCCGCACAGCAGAAAGGGTACACCATTGTCCCGCTGTCCCTCTACTTCAAGGACGGTAAGGCCAAAGTGGAGATTGGCCTTGCAAAGGGCAAAAAGCTGTACGACAAGCGGCACGATATCGCCGAACGCGAAACCAAACGGCGCCTGGAGCGACTCGACCGTTCATCGTCGCGTTAATGCGGGTGGCCGTTCCATGGGGACGATTGGCCGATTGTACGGTAACAGGAAGTACTCCGGGGTTCGTCTGCATCGTATACTCGATAGCATGTCTCCCAATGCCCTGATCCTGTTCCTGACCTTATCCGCTGCGGTGGTAGTGCCCGTGCACGCCCAGATGGATTTCCGGTCCGAACGGCTTTCAGAGGCTGAATCGGCCTATCATGCAGGCGCGTGGCAGGATGCCTCCACGGGAGCGCGGGCCGTGCTTGCGAGGTTTCCCGAAGACCCGGAGGCCATGCTGCTTCTGGCGCGGATTCAGCTCTTTTCAGGGCAAGGTGACCCCAAGGATGCCCGAAACATGCTGCGCGACATGGAGGACGTCCAGGAGGCTGAAGATCTTCTGTTGTGGTACAGGTATCGTCACGGCGGGAGTACACTGCCGTGGGCCCGGGATATAGCCCGGGAGCGCGCTGCACGGCGCGCGTTGAGAGTCGATTCCCTGCGTCCTGTCGCCAACCTCATTTCAGGGCTCATTGAGCTCGATGCCTTGAGGGCATCGGACGGAGCTGCGCAACTGCCTTCACGCTTCAGTACCGGCAACGCCATCGACACGTGGCTGGGACTGGTTGACCTGCGTTTGGACGATGGCAGGGCCTCCTTGGTAGACGGAAACCTGTTGGGAACGGACGTTCCCCTGGTCACTGAGCAAGGTGTGGCAGCCCGGCACCGCGAGGCTGCCACGCGTCACCTGCTGCTTGCCCTGCAAGGACTGTCTGAACCGGGATTGTGGTATGCGACCGTCCGGGGTTTCGCGGAATTGTCGCTTTACAGCGGTGATCATGCACTGGGGCTCGGTGCGGCGAGGCGTCTCACGAAAGAACGACCTGGCTCCTGGTGGGGGCCGGTTTACGAGACACTGTTCCTGGTCCTCTCGGACAATCTGAAGGAAGCAACGGCATCATCCGCAGTAGCGCTCGGCCGCATGACGAAGGAGGAGCGACGTGCATGGACCGACGTGACCCGCATCAGTCGCCCGCGGGATGTGTCGGATGACAAGTCACTGGGTGACTGGCTTGATCGCGATCCCCGATGGTCTACCGAAGGCAATGAACGTCTTGCAGAGTTCATGGCCAGGATGGCGATGGCACACCTCTTGTTCGGCGATGATCGTGAGAGCCGGATGGGGTGGGAGACGGATCCCGGGAAGGTCATCGTTCGGTATGGCATGTATCTGGAACGCGTACGTACGACCTCCGATATGGACGCATTTCTGGTCCTCCACTATGGAAATGACTTTTTTGCCTTTCACGATATGGCAAAATCCGACGAGTGGACCTTCTATTCGTCCAGTGCTGCCGAACTGACTGGTCCCCGGAGTGTGGCGCCCCAGTGGGAGCGTGATTTCTCGATCAGATCAAGGGAGCGATTCGATGCCCGTCCCCTGGAATCCAACATCGATGACCGGCGCACCGATGCACTTCGTGGCACCATGTACCGTCTCGGTCACGGCGACGATCGCACGCTCGTCGCAGCGTATTGCATGGATGTACCCATTGGAACCGAAGGGGATGTCCAACTGGGGCTGTACAGGGCACCGAGGTCATCCACTGCCGCGGTCACGTCGCCTGCGCCGGTGGAAGAGTGGGCCCTGCCACCTTCTGTGTTCGGTGCGTGCTCGGACCATGTAAAGGTGTGGCACCTTCCCGGTCAATCCGACAGGTTGGCGCTGGAGGCGTCATATGGCGCCAGGTGGTCCTCCTTGCGGCGGGATTTGCCGAGCGGGGAAGACGCCGATGTCTTCATGAGCGATCTCGTTCCGGCATTGTTCATCGATCACGAGGGCATGTCCGGTGATGAACCCGGATACTTCCTCCGTGGTGACCGAGCCATTGCGCCCATGGTGGAAGCCCGCGTGGCATCGGGAACCGACGTCAGTGTCTATTTCGAAGTCGATGGATGGGCAGATGGCACGCCGGTACGAATCGAAGCCATTCTCATGGATGCTCCCGATCAGGATTCCCGCTCACTGGTCAAGCGCCTGTTCACGCAACGTGAACAGGCCCGGGTGTCCGTCGCATTTGACGACCGTGTGGCCGGAGAACGATTGGACCGGGATTTCATCCTGGGGACAGAGCAGGTGGAGCCCGGTCGCTATATCATTGCCGTTCGCGTCACGAACTTGCTGGATGGCACCGAACGGGAGCAATCCACAGCACTGGAAATATTCTGACATGATGCCATCCTGTCTTGCATTCCGATTGCGCGCCGTCAGGCTTCGCACGGCGTTCGCAGCCTTGATGCTGGCAACGTTGATGCTGGCAACGTTGGTTCTGGTCCCGCGACAGGCGGTGGCGCAGGATACCACCATCCGCGGCGTCGTGACCGACGCCGCGGATGGCGAGCCGCTGCCTGGAGTGAATGTCGTCCTGTTCAGCGCCGATGCGGTCCTGGTTACGGGTACCGTGACATCCGAAGCAGGCATATATGCACTTTCAGGCCTTGATCCGGGGATTTACCGCCTACGCGTTTCCTATATCGGATATGATCCCCGTGATGAGGACCTGACGCTCACTGCAGATGATCGTCTGATCCTGAACATCTCCCTGGAGCGGGGCGAAGAATTGCTTGATGAGGTACTGGTGGAAGGAGACCGCGGCGCGGGCATAGCGCGGACGTCGGCTGGCCTCACGACCATTCTGGGTGCGGACATGGCCTCCATCCCGTCGCCCGACGTTTCAGGCGACCTCATCAATTACCTGACGACTCTGCCGGGCGTGGTATCCGTTGGCGACCGGGGCGGCCAACTGTACATACGCGGGGGCGAGCCGTGGCAAAACCTGGTCATGCTCGACGGATTGTGGGTGTATCAGCCTTTTCATGTGCTGGGGTTCTTTTCATCGTTTCCCTCGGACATCCTGTCTAGTGCCGAAGTGTATGCCGGAGGGTATCCGAGCCAATTCGGTGGGCGTATTTCTTCCGTCATCGACGTACACAGTCGCAACGGCAACAAGTACGCATACGAAGGATCCGTTTCCCTGGCCCCGTTCGTGTCCGGGTTCACGCTCGACGGTCCCATTGACAAGGCCGGACGCGTGTCATTCCTGGCGTCCGTGCGGGAATCGGTCATAGATCAGGGAGCAAGCCATCTGGTTGGTGAGGAGCTGCCCTATGACTTCGGGGATCTATACCTGAAAATCCATGCGTTGCCGGCCGACAACGCCCAGGCCAGTGTCAACTACCTGCGCACCCATGACCGTGGTGCGGTGTTCGAGGGGTCGGCCGTAGAGGCGCCCGAAGAAGTGAGGTGGACGAATGAGGCCGGCGGGTTACGGTATCAGCTGTTCCCCAAGGCCTTTTCTGTACTGGCCGAGTTTGGCGTCAATTATTCGCGGCTCAACTCAGTCCAAAGCGAGAATACGCCTGATGAACGGCGCTCCCGGCTGCAGACTGCGAACACAACGGCAGACATCACCCATTTTTATCGCGACGCCACCGTCCGTTGGGGACTTTTCGCTCGGTCCCTGAACATGGAAAGCGAGTTCAATGGCGAGTACCAGAACCTGGCTTTCCGGGAGGAATTCCTGACGGAGGCTGGACTGTATGTGGAACCGGAGTGGAGCCTGGAAAATGGTTGGAAGCTACGGGCCGGTTTGCGTCTCCATTCTTTCCCGAGTAAGGGTGTTGGTTTCCTGGAGCCTCGCATCCGGATCCTGAAGTCATCGGAGCGGGATGAGTGGTCCCTGGCAGCCGGGTTGTACCATCAGGAGGTGATCGGGTTGGTAGACCGGCGCGATGCCGCCGGCGTGTTCACCGGCTGGACCACCAGTCCGAACGGATTTGATGTGCCCTCCGCCATGCATCTCATTGTCGGGTATCATCGGTCGCTCGGTTCAACCATGAACATAGGTGTCGAGACGTACGGAAAGCTCCTCCGGAATCTGTTCATTCCCGAGTGGACGGCATTCCCTCGATTCACCACGCGGTTGCAACAAGGCGATGGACGTGTGGTGGGTGCCGACCTGAAGTTCGAATGGCGGCCGGGACCGTTCCAGACTTTCCTTACATACGGGCTGTCGTCGGTCACGTACACGGCCACCCAGCCGTCCCTGTTGTTGTGGTATGGGACCGATGCCCTGGATTACCGACCACCCCACGATCGACGACATCAACTGAATATTGTGGCGACGGGCGATGTAAAGGGGTTTGATTGGAATGTACGTTGGCAGTTCGGCTCGGGGCTGCCATACAGCCGGGCCTACGGGTTCGATGGGTTCCTTCTTATGGATGGGGGAGTCGACGTGGCAGAAGAACCCGGTAGCCGTCGCGTGATTTTTGAGAAACCCTACAACGGGGTACTGCCGACGTACCATCGTCTCGATGCATCGCTGGAGCGGGTACTGGCCCTTCGCAGTAACGTTGATCTGACACTGCAGGCCGGTGTCATCAACGCGTATGATCGGTCAAACCTGTTCTACCTGGATGTATTCACGCTCCGGAGCGTTGACCAATTGCCCGTCATTCCGACCTTCGGCATCAAACTGGATTTCGAATGAACCGGTTGTTTTTCATCCTCCTCGCTGCCGCTGCCATCGTAACCGGGTGTTCGGAAAGCGTTTCGCCCGTTTTGGACAGCGAAAAGCCGTACACGATGTGGGGTTTCCTGGACCCGACGTCCGGACGGCAGCAAATCCGCGTGTTTGCCGTGGACGGTGTGCTGGAACAGATCTCGGATGCGCCGATGGGTGCCATGGTCCGCCTTCTGGACGACGAGTCGGGACAGGAGACCGTTTTCTCCGACTCGGTGGTCTCGTTTGCGGATGGTACGTTCGGGCACGTGTTCGTAGCCGACATGGGCGTCGCGTTCAACCGGGACTATACGCTGGTAGCGGAATCACCGGACGGGCTGGAAAGTCGTGCAAACGTCACCACACCCCCGGTAACAACGCCGGCCGTAGGGGACATCACGCACAGCCGGGGCTTCGTCCGGATTCGGACTACATGGGCTGGTGCCCCCCAAGTACTGGGCGTGCGACTGCTTTACTACGTCAATTTTCAGCGACCATCCGACGCACAGCCCATACATCGGACCGTCGAAATCGTAAGTGGGACCATTGAAGGGGATGCCATAACCGGATTTGACATTGTCATTGACCCGGCGCTCGACTTCGGGACCATACTTGAGCAGGAATTGATCTCGGCCGGACGTCCGGGTTTTACACTTGCGCTTGATTCCATCGATGTCCGGCCGTTCATTGGATCCCGGAATTGGGTCCCACCAGGGGGAGTATTCGATCCGGAACTACTCGTACAGCCAGGTACATTCTCCAATGTCGTCAACGGCTTCGGGTTCGTGGGAGGGGGGTATGAGGATTCCATGGTCGTTCAATTGCCCGATGATGCGGCCCGGGACGCCGGATTCACCGTTCGGTAAGAACGGACGGTAGTCCTTCCGTCCTCTCCGTATCATGCTTCGGGGTAACGAATCCCTCCGGAACCGAACGCGTACACCACTGCCACCCGTATGTACATCAAGAGTCCCATGTCCTTGTCCCTGAACCCCCATTTCCGCACGGTGCTGCTATTGCTGGTGTCCGTGTTGTTGTTCGCGGCGCCGACACAGGCCCGGCAGTCCGATCCCATGACCGAGGGTATCCTTGCTTTCCGGAGCGGGGAGTACCAGGCAGCCGTTTCCCACTTCGAGAAGGCCATCAGCCAGGACGCTACGAATGCGGAGGCGCATTTCCTGCTGGCCCGTATCTATTGGGAAACTCCGCTGCGTGATGAGCGGCGTGCCGGGCGGGAGCTGGACAACGCCCTTGATCTGGAACCAGAGAACGTTCAGTTCATGGTGGCCCGCATGCAGCAACTGAGTGCGGAGGCATCGAACTTCTTCACGGAAAAAATCCGTGAAACGAGGCGCAGGGAGCTGGCCCGGGCCATCCTCAAGTTGGACCCGGAGAACTCGTTTGCACACGAGGAAATGGGAACGGCGTACATCCGGGATTTCTGGAGGTACCGGAATGCGCTCATGTATCCTGCCCTGACGTTCAATGAATACAAGTATCGCGCCGGTACCACCGTGGATCCGTTGGCTGGGTATCTGGTGCAGCAAGCCGAGGCGTTTGACCGCAACCAGGGTATCCTGGATACGCCCGAAACATTGACCGAGCAGATCGGTGCCGTACAGGAAGGCTTCAATCCAAACTCTGTATTTCTGGCCGACGAGTTCGATACCGAGACCCTGCGCAGCCAGGGCATTCCCGTGGTGGACATGTCCGGTCGGGCCCAGCGCGCCTATGACAAGGCCGTATTCCATCTTTCGACGGCCATTGAGACCGATCCTCGCCAGCGTTCCGTGTATGACCTGTTCATGGAGATCTATGCCCTCAAGGGGGAATACCAGGAGGCCCTGAACCTGTTGTCCCAGATGTACGTGTTTTTCCCGGAGGATGCGGGTCTGTGGACGTATCTGGGTTACGCCCACTACAAGGTGGGCAATATGGATGCTGCGTCGAAGTCGTTCGAGACGGCCTTCCGCTACATGACCGATGACGAGAAAGACGCGTACGAACGACTGGACGAGATTCTGCCCGATGACGAAAAGAAGGCGTATGAAGCCGACGAGGTCGCCTATACCGCCCGCTTCTGGACGAGCAAGGATCCACGTTACCTGACACCATACAACGAGCGCAAACTGGAGCATTACGCCCGGTTGACTTATGCCGACCTGCTCTATGGAGCACCGGAAGTAGACCTGCGTGGCTGGAATACAGAGCGCGGCAATATCCTCGTCCGCTATGGCGTACCGCAGGGCGATGTTGTCATCATTCCGCGAAGTACTTCGGGCGTTCGCCAGGGTGTTGCGGGATCCACGGGCACCGAAAGCGATCCGACGGGCAACTCGGGACTGGCGTTGCAGGTTGGTCGAAGCGGTACGGACATGGATCTGGCCTCGGAAGCGAATACCTTCAATATCTGGGACTACGGCACCTTCAAATTCGTGTTCGAGGACCCGTTCCGGAACGGCGAATACCGGCTTTACAGTCCATCATCCCGCGAATTGGCCGACGGCTCGCTTCCCTGGATGAACGACTATACCATCAAAGCCAAAGAGACATTCGACAAGACGCCGGAGTTGTATGATTACGAAGCTCCGGGCCGTCAAATCGAGCTGCCGTATCTGGTTTCCTCATTCCGCGGAATGAACGACCAGACCGATATATACATCAACTATGGCATTCCGGTAACGGAGCAGTACGATCCGACACAGGATGTGATCAATATCACGGCCGATGCAGGAACGTTTGTCGTAGGATCGGACCGCAGCATGCTCGTGGAGCGCCGGCAGCGTATCTACGGACTCCGTACAGATCAGATTGTCCAGTTCGATGAAGCCAACCTGTGGGTGAACACGGAGGAAGTCACGTCGATTCCGGGAAATCACGAGGTTTCCGTTGAATTCGAGACGTCCAGCGGCGGTACGGTGGCTGTGCAACGACGCGAGGTGGAGGTCCATGACTTCTCAGGAAACCGCCTTTCGATGTCTGATGTCATGTTGGCCTATCGGATAGACGAATCCTTCGACGGGAAGCCCTCCGTGGCGTCGGATATCGTGCGACATGATTTGTCCATCCAGCCGGCTCCTTGGTCTGTGTTCGGTCGCGAACAGCCCATTTACTTCTACTTCGAGGTGTACAACCTGGAACTAGGATCGGATCAGCGCGCACGCTACGAAGTCGAGGCGTTGCTGGCCCCGAAGAAAACGGGCTCAGGGGTAGGTCGCGCCGTCGGTCGTCTGTTCGGACGGGATCAAGAAGGTGTGTCCGTACGGCTTCCGATCGATGTCGCCTCGTCCGATGACGGTCAGTACTTGATCCTGAGCGCTGAAAACCAGGAGCCGGGTCTGTATACGCTCATCGTCCGCATTCATGACACCCTTTCTGGACAGGACGTGGACCGGGAACAGGATCTGTTCCTCGAATAGGGGAGCCTTCTAGAGGCCTCCTGATTCAGAGCGGACGGTCGTATCCATTTCGGAAACGAGTGCCTTGAGGTCGTCTTTGTAACGCTTCATGGCATCCAGCAATTCCGGCTGTGCGACGCCCAGGATCTGGATGGCCAGCAATGCTGCATTCTTGGCATTTCCGATGGCTACGGTGGCAACAGGGACGCCACCCGGCATCTGGACAATCGACAGCAGGGAGTCCATTCCCTTCAGGTGGCGCGTTGCGACGGGCACGCCAATGACCGGCAGTTCCGTTGACGCTGCGATCATACCCGGCAGGTGGGCTGCTCCGCCGGCACCAGCGATGATGACGCGAACGCCCCGTTCCCTCGCAGAGCGCGCATATTCCGTCATGGCCTCCGGTGTCCGGTGGGCGGAAAGCACCCGGATCTCGAATGGGACGTTGAATGTACCCAGGATGGCCGCAGCTGCCTCCATCGTGGGCCAGTCCGATTGACTTCCCATGGCAATGCCGACGAGTGGCTGGATATCAGACATGATTCAAATCCGGATATGCGAGGCCGCACGCTCTGCGCGCTCTCTGGCCTCGGTTGTCGAGGATGCCGTTACGGTGACGTGTCCCATCTTCCGTTTCGGACGCGATTCCTGCTTGCCGTATATATGTACGGCGGCTCCTGGCACACGCAACGCCTGGTCCATTCCATCGGTGGTCACGGTGCCAGCCCGGTGACCAAGCACATTGATCATGACCGCAGCGGGTACCTGCAGGTCCGGGTTTCCGAGAGGCCAGTCCAACACGGCCCTGATGTGATTTTCGAACTGGGAGGTGTGGCAGGCTTCAATGGTGTAGTGGCCCGTGTTGTGTGGACGGGGTGCCAGTTCATTCACAAGTACCGACCCATCAGGCAACTCGAACAGCTCGACGCCAAGCAGGCCGACCACCGACACGGCATCGGCGCACGCAATGGCCATGGTGTGTGCCGCGTTGGCCACACGATCGGAAATCTGTGCAGGAACCGTGACCGCGTGACATCGGTGGTCCTGTTGCTCGGTGTCGACCACTGGATAGACAACCGTTTCACCTGACGCCGAGCGTGCAACCATTACGGCGAGTTCGCGCACGAAATCGACAAACTGCTCAATGAGCAGGCCGTCATTCGCGGCCAACTCAGTCCAAGCGGCCGTGAGGTCGTCTTCGCTGCGGATGGTCGCGTTGCCATAGCCGTCGTAGCTCCCCTCGTACCGCTTGGCAAGTACCGGATATCCAAACTCGCCAATGGCGTCGCGGGCTTCCTCGATGGTTGCACACGGCCGGAAGGACGGAACGGGGATGCCACCTGCCGCGAGAACCGACTTCTGGGTCCCCTTGTGGCGAATGAACCGCAGCGTCGATCCGGACGGCCAGACGGCAACGTTGTCGGGCGCTACGGACTCGGCCAGTTCAGCAGGTGCCCATTCACTCTCCACGGTAATGACATCGCACGTGCGGACGAAGGCCTCCATGACGTCAGGGTCGTTCCAGTCACCGACGACGGCATCCCCAAGTGGCCCTACGGGACCGGAGGGAGAGGGAGACAACGTACGGACGTGAATACCCATCCGGATGGCGGCCAGTGCGGACATCCGTCCGAGTTGACCGCCGCCAAGTATGCCGATGACGGGAAAACGACTCATTCCGTGGTTCCTTTCAGAAGTTGATCCAATGCCATTTCATCGTCTACATAGACCTGGCGGGCTTTGGAGCCTTCGAAGGGGCCCACGATGCCGGCATCCTCAAGTTGATCAACAATGCGGGCCGCCCGGGAGTATCCCACCGACAACTTGCGCTGCAGCAGCGACACGGATCCTTGTTGGGCGCGTACTATGATGTGGGCCGCTTCATCGAACAATTCATCGCGATCTGCGGACGATGAGCCGAGTGAATTTGGTCCCTGGTCTGACAGCTCTTCAATGGAGGGCAGCATGTACGGACCCGGGCCTTCCTGGTCACCGATGTGGCCGGTAATGCGGTCAATCTCGGAAAGGGAGATGAAGGGGCCTTGGAGGCGCATGATCCGGCTTCCAAGCATGTACAGCAGGTCGCCGTTTCCGACCAGGCCCTCGGCGCCGTTCTGGTCCAGAATCGTACGCGAATCCACCTTGGATGCTACCTGATAGGCAATACGTGCCGGGAAGTTGGCTTTGATGAGTCCCGTGATGACGTCGACGGATGGACGCTGGGTCGCCAGGATCAGGTGGATGCCGACCGCGCGGGCCATCTGTGCCAGGCGGGCAATCGGGGCCTCAATATCCTTCCCGGCCGTCATCATGAGGTCGGCGAGCTCATCGACAACAACGACGATGTACGGCAGCAACCTGTGGCCGGCCTCGGCGTCCAGGCTCCCGGAACGGAAGCGCTCGTTGTATTCCTTGATGGAACGGACCTGCGCCTCTTTCAGCAGGTCGTAGCGCAGTTCCATTTCCTTTTCGCAGGACTTCAGCGTCCCCAGGGCCTGGTGGAAATCGGTGATGATGGCATCGTCGGCCTCGGGCGGCATGGCCACGTAGTGAGAGGTGATGTTCGAATAGACCGACAGCTCGATCTTCTTCGGGTCGATCATCACGAACTTCAGCAGGGAGGGGGGCACGGAATACAGCAGGCCTGCAATGAACGTGTTGACACCCACGGACTTACCCGATCCCGTGGCACCGGCAATGAGCACGTGCGGAAGCTTGGTGAGATCCTGGAGCACGACCTCTCCTTCAATGGACTTGCCCAGGATGAGTGGCAGTTCCATTTTCGTTTCAGAGAACGTCTTCGTCTCGGCCACATCGCGGAAACTGACGAGCTCCCGGTGCCGGTTGGGAATCTCGACGCCAATCGCGGACTTACCGGGGATCGGCGCAATCATACGAATGCCGCGCGCCGCCAGGGCCATGGCCAGGTCGTTTTCCAGAGCCGTGATCCGGCTGATCTTCACTCCCGGCGCCGGCGTCAACTCATAGAGCGTGACCGTCGGGCCGACAACCGCGTCAATACCAATGATTTCTATGTTGTACGTGGCCAGCTTGTCCAGCAGGATCTGCTTGTTGTCTTCGAGTTCGCCGTAGTCCACACGGCGCTTGTCGGCTGCCGTTTCATCCAACAGGTCAACGGGGGGCATGTCGAATGCGTAATCCCCGGTGCGTGAGCCAGGCCGCTTCTTGCGGGTCTTTTCCTCAACAATCTGCTCGTGAACCTTGATTTCGAGGTCGTCGTCTTCTCCGTCCGGGTCTTCGTCCGAGGGAGCATGGCGGGAAGGTGCCTGCGATGCAGGAGCCGGACGTACCTGTTCCTGTCGTGAGTGCTCCGGCTGCCGTTCACGGGACAATTCCACGCGGCGTGCCTCGGCCGCGCGCTCGAGTCGTTCCGACTCGCGTGTTCGCGCCTCGTCCCGCCGCTGCACGTCGAGTTCTTTCCGTTTTTCCTCGAGCAGCGCCTCTCGGCGTTCCAAACGGGCTTCCTTTCGCGCCTTGCGTCCGACCCACCATTCTTCGATGCCGGACGTTACGGCCTTGAAAGAGCTCTCAACCCGGTCCATGCTTCGCTGGATGTCCCGATCAACCAGCAGGAGACCAACGACAAGAAGTATGAGCAGAACGAGGATGAACGATCCTGCCGCACCGAATACCATATGCATCCAGGCAGCGGTTCCCAGCCCCCATGAGCCCGTCCACGCGGGAATGTCACTCTCGAGTTGGATGGAGAACCAGCCGAAGAGGATCGCAGACACATAGGCGCCCAGCGACACCAGGGCGGTCACCATACGCATGGACTTCGATATTCGATGCCGAAGCAACTGATAGCCCCACCCGATCACCAACGAAGTCAGGAACAGGACGGAATATCCAAGAAACCCGGGTACCAGAATCCGGGCCAGAAAAGCACCGGTCAGGCCCAGCGCATTACGGACGACATCATCCCCGGGCCGCAGCAACAGGTCCAGCGAAAACCGCCGTGCAATGGCGTTGTCGTCCGGATTGAATGTCAATACTGCCAGCGTCAACAGCAGCCCGATGGCCATCATGATGATGCCCAGGACTTCCCTTTTACGGTCTTCCGGTACGAACGGGCGCGGCGCCGCATCCTTCTTGGACCCGGATCGCTTTTTTACAGTGGATGCCATGGCTGCAATCTACGGATTGCCGTGCTAACGGTCGATGTGGAACGGTGGTTTGGCGACCGTCACATTGAACGAGCGTCCCCGCGCCGACACTTTCAGGGATGAACCGGGTGTGGTAAATGCCGGGTCAAGGGGGACGTAGCCCATGCCGATGCCGGTAGACAGCACCGGGGATTGCGTACCGGAGGTGACCGTGCCAATGACTGTGCCGTCGGGTGCGCAGATATCATGGCCATTCCGGGGAATACCCCGTTCCGTGGCAACGAATCCGACCAATCGACGCTGGATTCCGTCTTCTTTTGCCTTGATGAGTGCATCCCTGCCGATAAACGGACCGGCATCCAGCTTCGTAAGCCATGCAAGGCCGGCTTCGAGCGGATTGGTATCCAGGGTGATGTCGTTGCCATAGAGGCAGTATCCCGCCTCAAGGCGCAGCGTGTCACGGGCGCCGAGCCCTGCAGGCCTGATACCATGCTCTGCACCAGCCTGCAAGAGGGCATCCCACAAGACAGGGGCGTCCTGCGTGGTGGAGTACAATTCCACGCCGGGCTCGCCGGTATATCCGGTACGGGACACCACCACATGGTTGCAGCCCATGATCGACTCCGGGCGCTCAAAATGGTAGAATTTCATGCCCGAGTAATCCAGGCCGGATGCCGCTTTCAGGATCTCGAATGCTGCCGGACCCTGGAGGGCAATCAGGGCTGTGATGTCGGACACATCCTTGATGTTCGCTCCCATCGGATTGTTGGCACGCATCCACGCCAGATCCTCCACAATGCGGGATGCGTTGATCACGAGTGTGTAGATTTCCTCGCTCCAGCGATACACGAGCAGGTCATCAATGATACCACCGTCTGGCTGGCACATGGCCGAGTAGAGCGCCTTTCCATCATAGAGCGAGGACACATCGTTGGTCACGAGGTTCTGAACGAACGCGAACGCCTCGGGACCGGTCACGAGTACCTCTCCCATATGGCTCACATCGAACAGTCCTGCTGCGGTCCGGACAGCCGTGTGTTCGTCGATGATGCCGGAATATTGCACCGGCATATCGAAGCCGGCGAATGGTACCATCTTTGCGCCAAGCGCTACATGACGGTCGTGGAGAGGGGTTCTTTTGAGGTCGGACACGGTCGGTTCTGGATGTGGTTTCAAAGTCTGTAAGCCGTGATGCCGTGCTGCCCAAGGGCATCCACGGCTCGTTGCGCTTCCGCAGGCGTCTCAAGCCCGAGTCGGAATGTACCGCCCGTACCCTCACGAATGCGCAAAAGTTCGATATCCTTGATGTTGATCCGGGCGTCGAAGAGGCACGATGTAATGCGAACCAGGGCACCCGGTTCATCTCCGACAAAGACATATACGTCGGAAAGGGGTCGCAAGAAGCCTTTCCGGTCCGATGGAATGAAGTCACGCGTCTGTTCGGCGTCCCTGAACCGGTCGGCCACGCGCACCATGTCATCTTCGGCCAATGCACCGCGCAAGGCCTGCAGGTGGCGGGCGAAGGCAGCCAACACATCCTGGATTTCACCCCTGTTGGCATCAATGATATCCCGCCACATGGAAAACCGGGATCCGGCAATGCGTGTCATGTCCCGGAATCCTCCCGCCGCAAGGTCGAGGAGATCGGGGTGGGCAGCGCGGCTCTCCGACGCCAGGTTCACCAGCAGGACGGACAATAACTGGGGCAGATGACTGACGCGCGCGGCGATGGCATCGTGCTCATCGGCAGTCATTGGAAGCACACGGGCGCCCGTCAACTCAACGAACGTCACCATGGACCGGTACGGCGTCGAGTCTGCATCGCGGGGAGCAGGGCAGAGGACCCACGTCGCGTTTTCGAAAAGGAGAGCGTCGGCATGTCGAACACCGGTGCGTTCCGAACCGGCCATTGGATGGCCACCAATGAACGTCACACCGGGCGGAAGCACCTCTTCGGCGTGTTGGGCCACCGGTCGCTTAACGGAACCGAGGTCCGTCACCAAGACGCCGGATGCAAGATCTGGTGCCATTTCAGAGAGGACATCAAGTGCCGTGGCAACCGGGGTGGCCAGCACAATCAAACGGGCCGTGGCGACGGCATCGGCCAGCGAAGTCGCAGCTCGGGTTATGGCTCCCCGTTCCAGGGCGGCCTGGAGGGCCGGTGCATCGTCCCAACCTACCACGTCCAAGGCAGGCTGCCGGGCCCGTAGCGCCAATCCCAGCGACCCACCCATGAGCCCTACACCAATGATGGTGACAGGCCCCTCCACATGGGATTCAGATCCGCTTTCGGTACGAGGTACGGGTTCGTTCAGGGCCACGGGAATGGATTCGTCATTCAAGGAGCCGGAAGGTACATACACCTCATGGAAATCGCGTAAAGCATATGGTCGTCGAAACGGCGGGTCGTATCTTGAAAGACCACATCCACAGGAATTTCTTTCTGACCGTCATGCCGCAGCCACCGTTCAATATCGACGACGCCTTCAATTTTGAATCCATGCTGGGTGAGGAAGAGCGTCTCATCATGGAATCGGCGTGGGAATACGCGCAGACGCAGCTTGAACCGCGTGCGCTGGAGGGCAACCAGGAAGGTGTCTTCCATGAAGAGATTCCCCGGGAGTTGGGCGAACTGGGACTGCTGGGGTCGACGATTGCCGAGGAGTACGGCGGTGTCGGTGCCAGTTACACGGCCTACGGGCTCATTGCACGCGAACTGGAGCGCGTCGATTCAGGATACCGCTCCTTCGCCAGCGTTCAGTCATCGTTGGTCATGCATCCGATCAACGCGTTCGGTACGGAAGCCATGCGGAAGGAATACCTTCCGAAGTTGGCCACGGCCGAGCTCATTGGTTGTTTCGGTCTTACGGAGCCCGATCACGGCTCGGACCCCGGCTCCATGACGACGAACGCCGTGCGGGGCGATGGTGGATGGATCCTGAATGGTGCCAAGATGTGGATCACCAACTCGCCGGTCGCTGATGTTGCGGTGGTCTGGGCCAAGGCAAAAGAGTCGACAACGGGAAAGGCTGTCATCCGTGGTTTCCTGGTCGATGCAAAAGCTCCCGGATATTCGGCACCAGTGACGCACAACAAGATGTCCCTGCGCGCCTCGCATACCGGTGAAATCGTGCTCGAGGATGTGTTCGTGCCCGATGACATGATGTTTCCGGATGTAACGGGCCTCAAGGGCCCCTTTTCGTGTCTGAACAACGCCCGGTACGGAATCGTTTGGGGAGTGGTCGGAGCAGCTGAGAATTGTTATCAGCGCGCGCGGCAGTATGTCATGGAGCGCAAGCAGTTCGGATATCCGCTGGGAGCCATGCAGTTGGTCCAGACCAAATTGGCCAACATGCTCACGGAAATCACGCAGATGCAGTTGCTGGCATGGCGGCTCGGTCAGCTGAAGGATGCCGGACAAGCATCACCGGCCATGATTTCACTGGCCAAACGGAACAACTGCGGCAAGGCTCTCGAGATTGCACGGGTTGCACGTGACATGATGGGAGGCAACGGAATCACCGGGGAGTATCGCGTCATCCATCATATGGTGAACCTGGAAAGCGTGAACACCTACGAAGGAACGTACGACATCCATGGACTCATCCTTGGGCGCGAAATTACGGGAATCCAATCCTTTACGCCGCGCGGCAACGACGTTTAGAAGGCTGTTGAAAAAGTGGAAGGCCACTCGTTCGGAGCGTCATGACATCAGATTCAAGGCGTTTCGACGTTTGCGTAGCCGTAGCTACTCATAGGAGGAACAACACAGAAGATGATGTCATATCGCCCGAACCCTTTGGGAGCTAGGGGGTTACGGGCGAATACTTTGTCATGGCTCCTCCACGATACTATGGCATCGCGTCGTCGCCCTTCCTCGTCTGCGCCGCGTAAGACCCACGCTCGAGCGGCCTTCCACTTCTTCAACAGCCTACTAGTCGCAACATCGCCAACCGGCGATGCGTAGGTTGATCACACCAAAACCTGAACCCATGTTTGTACCGGTTTTCATTGTCGCCATCGTTTTCGGCTCGGCACTCGTCATGACGAAGATCATCGTGGAGTACAAGAAACACCAGGACAAGCAATTGGCTGCAGGCGATCATGATGGCGCCCTTCGGACGTCCGAACTGGAGGCCATCATCCGTCGCGCTGTGGACGACGCTATTGAGCCGCTTCACGAGCGCTTGGATGCACTGGATGGCCGGTTGCTCCCCGAATCATCGGCGCCCAAGGAACTGGGTGATGGAGCTGGCTCCGCCGCTGAATAATGAACGCAACCCTAGGGAATCATGCCTGAAGAATTCTTTGTATTGATCATGTTGTTGTTCATGATGGTCACGACCGTGACGCTCACTGGCATGGTGCTGCGTCATCGGCGGCAGTCAAAAGAGGTGTCAGCTGGTTCACGAGGCGGGGATTCCAGTCTGACAACGTCTGAACTCGAACGGCTCATGCGCCGCGCCGTGGAGGAGGGGACAGCCCCGTTGGTCGACAAAATCGAAGAGCTTGAACTCGAGCTTGCCCGTACGACGAAGGCCCTGCCCGCTGCTGCGACGTCCGAGCGGATCTCGTTCGATGACGAACTGGATGAAGCGGCTGAGCATGTGGAGACAACGGCCATTCCGTCCGCAACCAAGGTTCGCTGACGTGGAAGGGGTGGTTGTCCGATCCACTGGTAGCTGGTATTCCGTCCAGTCGGAAACCGACCTCTTCTCGTGTACCATCAAGGGCAAATTCCGACTGGCCGATGAGGATACAACAAATCCTGTGGTCATCGGAGACCGTGTGGAATTCGACATCAACGACGACGGAACAGGCATCATCAAGGCCATTGGGCCCCGTCACAACAAGCTGTCGCGTCGTGCAGCCGGACGTCGTGTCGGCAAAGAGCACGTCATCATTGCCAATGTTGACGCCGCCTGGATTGTGCAGAGTGTCCAGGAGCCCAAGTTCAACGGTGGTCTCGTGGACCGCTTCCTTGTCATGGCTGAGGCCTGGGAAATCCCGGCGGGCATCATCATCAACAAGTCCGATCTGATAGATGAGCGAAGCGCCGATGCCATGGACTTCTGGTCAGAGGTCTATGTGGATCTCGGTTATCCGGTTGTGTTTACGAGCACGAAGACGGGGGACGGAGTAGATACACTGAGGGAAGCCCTGGCAGGTAACATCCATGTGGTTGTAGGAGCGTCGGGTGTGGGAAAGTCATCCTTGATCAACTCCCTGGAACCCCTTGCCATGCAACGGACAGGCGAAGTGTCGGTCCGGACCCGGAAGGGAAAGCATACGACGACCTTCGCCGAGCTCATTCCCTTGGCCAACGGTGGGTACATCGGCGACACGCCCGGCCTCAGGGAGTATGGCCTCGTGGATATTGAGCCATCTGAACTGGGCCATTACTTTGTGGAAATCCGGGAAACGCTGCATGATTGCCGCTATCCGAATTGTACGCACGACCACGAACCCGGCTGCCATGTGAAGGAAGCCGTGGAAGCCGGAGAAATTGTGCTGGAGCGCTACGAGAGCTACCTCAACATGCTGCGCTCCATACACTTGGGCGATCGCGACGTAGGCCGCTGATCATTTCTTTTTCTTTGCCGGGGCCTTTTTGGTGGCAGGCTTCTTCTTCGCTGTCGTCTTCTTTTTGGCCGGAGCCTTCTTCTTTGCGGGAGCCTTCTTCTTTGCGGGAGCCTTCTTCTTTTTCTTCGAACCCGCTTTTTCAGCCAGCATGGCCACGGCATCGGCCATGGATACGGAGTCGACTTCCCGGCCCTTGGGCAGGGAAGCATTTACCCGCTGGTGCTTGATGTACGGCCCGTAACGACCCTCGAAAATCTGTACGGGTTCGCCCGTTTCCGGGTGTTCACCAAGGACCTTCAACGGTTTGTTCTTGGCTTCCTTCTTTTCAATGAGTTCAAGGGCGCGATCAAGTTCAACCGAGAGGACGTCGTCTTCTTTCGTCAGGGAGGCAAACGTGGATCCGTGCTGGACGTAGGGCCCGAACCGGCCAATATTGGCTTTGATGACGGCTCCGGACTCAGGGTGATTCCCGAGCTCGCGCGGCAACCGGAGCAGGCTCACTGCCTGGACCAGGTCCACTGCCTGCGGATCCATGGTCCGCGGAACGGAAATACGTTTCGGCTTGCCCTCCTGTTCGTCATCGCCAAGCTGTACATAGAAACCGTACGGTCCCTTCTTGACGAAAACCGGGGTATCCAATTCCGGGTGGATGCCGAGCATCACGTCGCCACGTTCCTTTTCCTCGATGAAAAGCGCCAGGTCTTCCTGCGTGATATCTCCAGGGGCGATTTCGAGTGGGACGGATGCAACTTTGCGGTCGTCTCCTTCACCAAGCTCGACGTACGGTCCGTACTTTCCGACCCGGACCATGTAGGGGGCCCATTTTTCAAACGCAATGCCTGACACTTCCCGGGCGTCAATCTTGTCCAGACCGATATCGACCATGGCCTCCAGTCCTTTGGCACCGGAATAGAATTCCTTCAGGTAGGGAACGGCGGCCTGCTTGCCCGATGCAATGTCATCAAGGACCTGCTCCATCCCGGCCGTGAAGCCTACATCGACGAACGGACCGAACTGCTGTTCCAACAAGTTGTTGGTCGCAAATGCGGTGAACGACGGGACCAGTTGATTACCCTGACGGCGGACGTACCCGCGGTTTACAATGGTATCGATGATTGACGCATAGGTGGATGGACGGCCAATGCCTTCCTCCTCGAGCAGCTTGATGAGGGACGCATCGGTGAAGCGGGAAGGTGGGCGCGTTTCGTGGCCCTTGGCTTCCAGATCCTTGACGGATACCGTGTCGCCTTCAGTCAGCTCCGGAAGGGGAGACTCGCGATCTTCGAGAGCGGCATCAGGATCGTCCGATCCTTCTACATATGCGCGAAAAAAGCCCGGGAATTCGACCGTTCGACCGCTGGCGCGGAATCGCGCTTCACCTTCGGATGTCTCAGCTGTCAAGTGTGCCGTAACCTGGCGAATGCGGGCCTCGGCCATCTGGGAGGCCACAGTACGTTTCCAGATGAGGTCGTACAGGGCATGTTCCTGGCCCGAAATGGGCAGCTCATCGGCCGTCTTCATGTCCGTTCCGGCAGGACGGATGGCTTCGTGGGCCTCCTGCGCATTACGCACCTTCCCGGCGAATTGACGTGGTCCATCCGACAGGTAATCAGCGCCATACCGTGATTCCACGGCGCGCCGGCTGGCCTGGACGGCCTCATCGGAAAGCGTCGGGCTGTCGGTACGCATATATGTTATATACCCGTTCTCGTACAGCTTCTGGGCAACGCGCATGGTGTCGCGCGCCGACAGGCGCAGCTTGCGGCTGGCTTCCTGTTGCAGCGAGGAGGTAATGAACGGCGCGTAAGGATTGCGCTTCACGAGGCGCGTGTCCACGGATGAAACGTGCAGCGATGAGCCCTCGAGTTCCTTCTGCAGGGCCGTGGCGCGGGCTTCCGTCAGCACTACCACATCCTTTCCGTCCACGGTGCCTTCTGCCAACCGGCCGGTATTGTCATCGAAATTCCGCCCGGAGGCCAGCGGAATGCCCCCGAGTTGGGTCATCGTGGCGTCGAACGGTGCCACACCCTTCGAACATGCTGCAAACAGATCCCAATAGGTGGCTGGAACGAACAAGATGCGCTCCGTCTCGCGCTTTACAAGGAGTCGAACGGCTACACTTTGCACACGTCCCGCGCTGAGTTTCGGAGCAATCTTCTTCCATAGAAGCGGAGAAATGGAATAGCCCACCAATCGGTCCAGGATGCGCCGCGTTTCCTGTGCATCCACCAGACTCGTGTCCATGTCCCGTGTGTTGTCGAGCGCATCCATGATGGCCGACTTCGTGATTTCATGGAAGACCATGCGTCGCACGGGGATGGTTGGCTTCAGCACCTCCAGCAGGTGCCACCCGATGGACTCTCCCTCGCGGTCTTCATCCGTCGCGATGAACAGCTCGTCTGCATCCTTCAAGGCATCCTTGAGCATCTTGACAACCTTGCTCTTTCCGGATGCCACGACGTAGAGCGGCTCGAAATCGGCTTCTACATCCACACCAAGTCGGGACCACTTCTTGTCCTTGTACTTCTCCGGGATTTCCGCAGCCGAGCCGGGCAGGTCACGGATGTGTCCCATGCTCGCCTCCACGCGGTAAGAGTCAGGAAGGTATTTGCGGATGGTCCGGGCTTTGGTCGGGGACTCAACGACGACAAGTCGATTCATTCGCGGAAGGTGCTCTGGGGATCGGAATATTCAGGGCCCCTCTCACGCTGGCCGGGGCCTGCACGTTCCATGTGGTCCCCAACATGATGATTGGAAGCCCTTCCAGAGGCCGTACTTAATGATTTCTTGGCGTTCCCTGCGCACAGGGCGGGCCGTATTCGAAGTATATTCGACAGGTTACAGACTTCAATAATCCAACCGCATAGCGGACTGACATGGCACACGATCTGACCAAGATGGTCTACCCGTTCGGGGGATCCCGGACCGATGGCGACAGAAGCATGAAAGCGTTGCTCGGTGGCAAGGGAGCAAACCTTGCTGAAATGAGCTCGATTGGACTTCCGGTACCTCCCGGGTTCACGGTGAGTACGGAAACCTGTGCGTACTACAGCGCCAACAAAGGATCGTGGCCATCCGGGCTCGATGCCCAGGTCCGCGAGGGCATTGCGCACATCGAAGCGGCCATGGGCACCGGTTTCGGAGACGCGAAGAACCCGCTGCTGGTCTCCGTACGTTCGGGTGCGGCTGTGTCCATGCCCGGAATGATGGATACCGTCCTGAATCTTGGCCTGAATGACGCGGCTGTTGAAGGACTCGCTGCGCAGACCGGCAACGAACGGTTCGCATTCGATGCGTATCGCCGGTTCATCGACATGTTCGGAGATGTCGTCATGGGCGTGCACCATGAGCACTTCGAAGAAGCCATCGAAACGCTCAAGAAGGAGCGTGGTGTCCAAAACGACGTAGAACTGACGGGTGCTGACCTCAGGGTCCTCGTGGATCGCTACAAGGCCATCTACCGCAAGCACACCGGATTCATGTTTCCGGATGACCCGTATGAGCAGCTCTCCCTGTCCATCAATGCCGTGTTCGGCTCGTGGGACAGCGATCGCGCCGTCAAGTACCGGACCATCAACAAGATCCAAGGCCTCATTGGCACGGCTGTGAACGTGCAGGCCATGGTTTTCGGAAACATGGGCTCCAATTCCGGAACGGGCGTGCTCTTCACGCGGAACCCTTCCACGGGCGAAAACAAACTTTACGGCGAATTCCTCGTCGATGCCCAGGGCGAGGACGTGGTTGCCGGTATCCGCACGCCGGAAGACATCTCCCAGATGGCCGATGAATTCCCGGCTGCCTACAAGCAGCTTGTGCAGGTGACGCACCGTCTGGAGGCGCACTATCACAACATGCAGGACATCGAGTTCACGGTGCAAGACGGCAAGTTGTTCATCCTGCAGACGAGGAACGGAAAGCGTACGGGTACAGCCGCCATCAAGATTGCGGTCGATTTGGTTGCAGAGGAAGTCGTATCCAGCACCGAAGCGGTCCGTGACCTCGTGGAGCCTGGTCACCTTGACCAGTTGCTGCATCCCGGCTTCAAGGATCCGCAGGCCTACAAGGCCGACGTCATTGCCAAGGGACTGCCGGCATCGCCGGGAGCCGCCGTTGGCCAGGTCGTGTTTTCGGCAGAGCATGCCGAGGAAGAGCACGCTGCAGGCAAGAAGGTCATCCTCTGCCGTATCGAGACCAGCCCGGAAGACGTAGGTGGCATGAACGCCGCCCAGGGCATCCTTACTTCCCGTGGTGGCATGACCTCCCACGCAGCCGTGGTGGCTCGTGGATGGGGCAAGCCGTGTGTCGCGGGTTGCGGCGACATCGTCATCAACTACAAGGCCAAAACGTTCACGAACGGCAAGGTGACCGTTGCCGAAGGCGACTGGATTTCCATCAACGGGTCGACCGGTGAAATCATTCTGGGCGCGCAGGATCTGGTTGCTCCTGAACTGACCGGAGACTTCGGGAAGTTCATGACCTGGGTCGATGCAGAGCGCACCATGAAGGTTCGCACGAATGCCGATTCCCCGGCCGATGCCCTGAAGGCCATCGAGTTCGGTGCGGAAGGAATAGGCCTGTGCCGTACGGAACATATGTTTTTCGAAGGCGACCGCATTGACAGTGTCCGTGAGATGATTCTCGCCGAGACGGAAGATGCACGCCGTGCCGCCCTTGCTAAGCTGCTTCCGTATCAGAAGGAAGACTTCCTGGGGATTTTCAAGGCCATGGCGGGCAAGCCGGTAACGGTTCGCCTGCTCGACCCACCGCTCCACGAGTTCCTGCCACACGAAGCTGCAGACCAGCAGGAAATGGCGGACAAGATGGGTGTATCCCTGGCCGTCGTGAAAGCGAAGGTTGAAGCCCTGTCGGAGTTCAATCCGATGTTGGGTCACCGTGGTTGCCGATTGGGTATCACATATCCCGAGATCACGGAGATGCAGACGCGCGCCATCATCGAGGCCGCGGTTGAATTGACGGAGTCTGGTGTCAGCGTGCTGCCGGAAATCATGGTGCCGCTCATTGGCACGGTCCAGGAGTTCGCCAATCAGAAGACAGTGATTGTTGCCACGGCCGAAAAGGTGTTTGAAGAGAAGGGACGCAAGATCGAGTATCTCGTGGGTACCATGATCGAAATTCCCCGCGCAGCACTTACGGCGAAGGAAATTGCTGCCGAAGCCGAGTTCTTCTCGTTCGGTACCAATGACCTGACGCAAATGACGTTTGGCTACAGTCGTGACGATGCCGGAACGTTCCTGCCTGTCTATGTCGACCGGAAAATCCTGCAAGAAGATCCGTTCCAGTCGCTTGACATCGAAGGCGTGGGTCAGCTGGTCGAAATCGGTACGACCCGTGGACGCGAAGGCCGTCCCGGCTTGAAGGTCGGTATTTGCGGCGAGCACGGCGGCGATCCACGTTCGGTGCACTTCTGCTTCGAAGTGGGCATGGATTATGTGTCCTGTTCACCGTTCCGTGTACCGATTGCCCGGTTGGCAGCTGCGCAGGCAGCCCTGGCAGCGAAGAAGGGCTGATCGCACGATCGCAAGACGTTGGACCTTGCAATGCGGGGCGGGGGGCCATCAGGCCCCCCGCCCCGTATTCTTTTGTGGCGGCTGCGGTGTGCGGTCGATGTAGTGCGGTGGCTGTATTTGTCGCATGTTGAAACACGGCTCCAGCCGTACCGTCTACACATGGACGCAACACACATTCAGGGAAACAGCATGTCCACCGAGCAAGAACGCAGTGAATCGTACCGGAAGGCGCATGATGCCTTTCGCGATATGGGAACGGAAGAAAAGGCCTCTTTTCTGGTTGAGTCGCTTGTGTCGACCCTTGTGAACGGCATGCAGGAGGCGACGGAAGCCGTCTCCGATGCTGTGGCCGAGGCCATGCGTCGTGCTCGCGAAGAATGCGACGCAGCGACAGCAGAGGCAGAGGCCGATGATCAGGCTGACGGCAGCGACGCTACGGATGATGACTCGGACGTCAAAGATGCACAGTGAGTGACAAACCAAACAGGATCGTCGAATTTGACCGGTTGAACACGCTCGGTAAAGCGGTTTACGTTGCCGGTACCACCATCGAGGTTGCAACCTCGGTGGTGGCAGCCGCTGTAGGTGCCATCAGTGTCATCTGGGACGAAGCGGAGAAAGCCTTCAAAGATGGAAGCTCTGCTCACGTGGATGACGCGCGCATTCTGGAAGAAACCGATCGGAATTGAAGTGCCTTGAAACGCCTCAGCCGGTTGTAACGCGGTCAGGGGCAATACCGTGACCATTGGATCGCTGCCGTTCCGCATCGGAAACAGCGAAGAACTTCACGGGGTCGTTCTCGGCCTTCTTCAGCAGTGCCAGTTCAAGGACTTCCTCCATGCGCTTGACATAGTTGATTTTCAGTCCCTTCAGGGACTTTTCCTTGATCTCTGCAACATCCTTCTCGTTTTTTTCGGGTAGGATCACCGTTTTCACCCCTGCCCGTTTAGCGGCCAGAACCTTTTCTTTGATTCCACCCACGGGAAGTACCAGACCACGCAGCGTTATCTCCCCGGTCATGGCGAGATTGTTGCGAAGCCGTCGTTGGGTATAGATCGAGATGAGCGCGGACAGCATGGCGACGCCTGCTGATGGTCCGTCCTTCGGAATGGCACCGGCCGGGACGTGGATATGCAGATCCCAAAAACGGAACGCTTCCTGCGGAATTCCCCAGTCATCTGCATTTCCCTTCACGTAGGACAAGGCTGCCTGTGCGCTTTCCTTCATGACATCACCGAGTTGACCGGTAAGGATCATGCGCCCGGAGCCGCGGGATACCGCCGCTTCAATGAACAGGATATCGCCCCCGACCGGCGTCCATGCCAGTCCGGTGGCTACGCCGGGCACTTCCGTCCGTTCGGCCATGTCGGAAAAATGGACTCTGGCCTTGAGGTAGGTCTCGACGTCGACATCGTTCACGACGGCACCATCGGCTTCCTCCATGGCGACCTGTTTGGCAACGCCACGGGCAACGGCCCCGATGGTACGTTCCAACTGACGGACGCCCGATTCGCGCGTATAGCCATCGATGATGAGCTTCAGCGCCTTGTCCGTGATCTTCAACTGCTTGAGCGTCAGGCCATTCCGTTCGCGCTGCCGGGGCACCAGGTATTGTTTGGCGATAGCCAGCTTTTCGTCCTGTGTATACCCGGTGATCTCGATCATCTCCATCCGGTCGCGAAGGGGAGCAGGGATGTTTTCGAGGTAATTGGCTGTGGCAATGAAGAGCACCTTGGACAGATCATAATCCAGTTCCAGATAATGATCGTTGAAGGCGTTGTTCTGCTCCGGATCGAGGACTTCGAGAAGCGCCGACGATGGGTCACCACGGAAATCGTTTCCGAGCTTGTCCACTTCGTCCAGCATGAACACAGGATTGGCAGTGCCAGCCTTCTTCATGCCTTGGACAATACGGCCGGGGAGCGCACCCACATAGGTGCGACGATGACCACGGATTTCCGCTTCATCGCGGACACCACCCAGGCTCATGCGTACAAATTCCCGGCCAAGCGCGCGGGCAATGCTTTTGCCCAGGCTGGTCTTTCCGACGCCGGGCGGTCCATGGAAGCACAGGATGGGTGCCTTCATGTCACCCTTCAGTTTCAAAACGGCAAGGTGTTCAAGAATGCGGCGTTTCACCTGCTCGAGGCCGTAGTGGTCTTCGTCCAGGATGGTACCGGCGCGGCGAATATTCAGCTGGTCCTCGGAGTACTCCAACCAAGGCGTATCCAGGATCCAGTCTATGTAATTTCGTGTGACGGCATAGTCTGGGGAAGCCGGATTCGAACGCGCGAGCTTCTCCATCTCCTTCTCGACCGTCTCCAGGACGTGGTCGGGCAGTTCCTTGTCGTCAAGACGCACCCGCAGGTCCGACATTTCGCCCCCCATGCCATCGCCTTCACCCAGTTCGTCCTGTATGGCCTTCATTTGCTGCCGCAGCAGGTATTCGCGCTGCTGTTGATCCACATCGGTCTTCACGCGGGAACGGATTTCCTCTGACAGCTCCAGGACCTGTAATTCCTGATTCAGGTGGTTCATCACCATCTCGGCGCGGTCTATCAAGGCCAGCGTCTCGAGAAGCTGTTGCTTTTCGGCCACTTCAATCTGCAGGTTCGATGCAATGAAGTGGATGAGGAATGTCGGCGAATCAATGTTCTGGATCGCGTAGGCTGCCTCGGACGGCAGGTTCGGCGACATGTTCACGATCTGGATGGCGAGCTCCTTGATGGAACGGATGCGCGCCTCCAATTCAATGTTTTCGTCCTGGGACTCTTCCACGATGGGTTCGACCCGGGCCGTGAAATACGGGTCTTCCTGGACGAACTCGCGGATCTTGAATCGGCGCTTCCCCTGGATGACGATGGACTTCGTCCCATCGGGCATCTTGATGAGCTTCAGGATGCTGGCCACCGTGCCGAATCCGTAGAGATCATCGGCGCTTGGGTTTTCCGTTTCGGTACTGCGCTGGGCAACAACACCAATGACCCGGTCATCGCCGAAGGCATCCTTGACCAGTTTCAGGGACGTATCGCGACCCACGGTGATGGGGAGGACGACCCCGGGAAAGAGCACGGTGTTGCGGAGTGTGAGAATGGGAAGGACGCTCGGCACGTCGGCCGTGCTCATTTCCTTCTCTTCATCGGCTGTTGGCAGAGGAATACTCTGCTCGGGATCATCGCCTACAACTAACAGGAGGTCCTGGGACATGGATGAAACGGTTGCACTGACAGAATGGTGTAGCTACGACGTCTTCAAAAACCAGGCCAAAGACCGGGGCCTGTCACTTTGGCGCACTTTCCGTCAATGCATGGATGGCATCGAGAAGATCGTCAAGGCGGAAGGGCTTTGTAAGTACGCGGAGTATCTCCTGTTGGTCCACGATCAGGTCGGTGTCGCCGGTGAGCAGCACAACAGGCAGTTCCGGGTACAGCCTATGCGTCTGATGGGCAAACTCCCGCCCGCTCATGCGTGGCATACCCTGATCCGTGAACACGATATCGATGGATTCCTGCGCAAGTACATCGAGCCCTTCCTGCCCGGAAGAGGCGAGATGCACACGATGACCATGTAATGAAAGCAGTTTGGAAACCACGTTCCGGACCATGGCCTCGTCGTCGACGACGAGGACGGCGCGCGCAGCACGGATATTGCCATCGGTCGCCATGGACCGGGGGGGACTGGGGCGGGTATCCGCCTCGACACCTTCGGCAGGCAGTGCGTCCAGGTCGTCTGAGCGGGTGGGCAGTGGCAGCTCAACGGTGAACGTCGTACCCTTGCCAACCTCGGAACGCGCCTGTATGGTACCGTCGTGCTCGCGAATGATACCGGCGGCTACGGCAAGCCCCATGCCCGTTCCCCGTTCTCCCTTCGTACTGAAAAGGGGTTCGAAGATATGTGAGAGTACTTCAGGGGTCATTCCATGGCCTGTATCGGATAGCTCCATCCGAACCATGTCGTCCTGGCAGGAGCAGGTCATGTGCAGGCGTCCGCCATCCGGCAGCGCATGCACGGCATTCAGGATGAGGTTCACGAATACGTCCCGGAGTTCAGAAGACGACCCATTGATGGAGGGAACGTCATCGAGCGTATGGTCAAAGACGATCTCGATACCCTGACGCCTGGGTTCGTTGAACCAATACGGACGCGTGAACGCAACGCAATCCAGCAGCAGAGCCGGTACATGTACCGGTGCAAACCCCGAGCGAGACTCCTGCCGGATGTACCGTTGCACCTTGTGGATTAGCTCGGCACCATCGGTGGCAGCCCGTTGCATGGTCCGGATGTGATTTTCAGCACGGGCAGCGCTTTCCGGGTCCTCGGCTGTCCATAGTTCCAGGTGCCCCAGAATGCCACTCAGGAGATTATTGAAATCGTGGGCCATGCCGAGTGTCATGCGCCCCAGGGTTTCCATCCGATGACGCTCCGTGTGGCTTTCCGTCCACGTAGTCGGCTCGGAAAGGATTTCACCTGTCATGCTCACGGCGCATCCGGTGGCCGTCGCTACCGGAATGAAATGAAGCAACAGCGGAACGGGTTCGTCGCGTTCCATGCGGCGGACCATGAACAGGGCATGGGTGATGAGCGTGCCGCTGGCCGCCTCGGCCAGATTGTGGTCGGCTGTTTCCCGGTCGCCATCGACCAGGCGTTCCCAGAGGGTCTCGCCATCGCCCAGCAAGCGGATCCAGGACCCATTCCTGGACCGGATGGCACCCGTTTCGTCACACGTGGCGACGAGCAGTTCAGGATCTATCATGCCGAAGGGGTCGGACATGGGCAGTTGGATGATGGAAGATTCGCACGTCCCTCACGCGCAAGACCCTGCAATGGATGTACCTTTCGGCCCTCGCGACGTCAGATGGACAGCATCCAAAATACAATGTGGCACAACAGTATCCTTGATACCATCGGAAACACCCCGTTGGTCCGGCTCAATCGAATCACGAAGGACGTTCCATGCACGGTCCTGGCCAAGGTCGAGTATTTCAACCCCGGACTGTCGGTGAAGGACCGGATCGGCGTGGCCATGATTGAGGCAGCCGAACACGCCGGCGACCTGAAACCCGGTGGCACCATCGTGGAAGGTACGAGTGGGAATACCGGCACCGGACTGGCCTTGGTGGCCATCGCAAAGGGATACCAGTGTGTCTTCACGACAACTGACAAGCAGAGTCAGGAAAAGACGGACGTCCTGCGCGCGCTGGGTGCCGAGGTACTGGTCTGTCCGACCAACGTCGCGCCCGACGACCCGCGATCGTACTACTCCGTGGCCAAACGCATTGCCGAAGAAACGCCGAATGCAGTCTACTTGAACCAGTACGACAACCCCGCCAATGCGGAGGCGCACTACGCCACCACCGGTCCGGAATTGTGGGACCAGTCGGAAGGACGCATAACCCACTTCATTGCCTCGGCCGGGACGGGCGGGACCATTTCGGGAACCGCAAAATACCTGAAAGAGAAGAATCCGGACATCACCATCGTCGGTGTCGATACGTACGGGTCGGTGTATCACAAATACTTCCATACACGGGAGTTCGATGAATCCGAAATCTATCCCTACGTCACGGAAGGAGCAGGAGAGGATATCCTCGCAGGCAACATGGATTTCGATCTGGTCGATGCCTATACGCGGGCGACCGATAAGGAGAACATGCTCATGACGAGACGTTTGGCGAGGGAGGAGGGGCTTTTTGTGGGTCAGTCCTGTGGACTCGCCGTCGCCGGTGCCATGAAGTGGCTGGAGGAGAACCGGGCCAGCCTCAAGCCCACGGATGTGGTCGTGATCCTGCTGCCGGACTCTGGTTTCCGCTACCTGTCGAAGACGTATAACGACGTATGGATGCGGAATAACGGATTCCTGGAGGCAACACCGGAAATCCGGGCTGGATCGCTTCGATCAGGCCGTGCCATCGAGTGGGCTGGAACAGACGACACATTGGGCGACGCCATAGACCGTATGGTTGCCGGCGGCATATCGCAGATTCCCGTCCTTGACGGACAGGAAGTCGTTGGAAGCCTTACAGAGTCGGTCGTGCTGGGTCGCCTGGTGCGGGATCCGGACGCACGGAATCATGCCGTTTCCGAGAACATGGGACCACCCTTTCCCGTAGTGGAGGCCGACCTGCCCCTTGAGGGGCTGACGCGGCTTCTGAGTGAGGCGCCGGGCGCTGTTCTCATGCGGGTTGAACAGGATTTCCAGATCATCACGAAAAGCGATCTCATCGAGGCGCTTTCCAGACAGACCAGACAATGAGTGAACCGAAAAACGAAGAACCCCGTCAGGCCAACCAACTCAACATCGAGTTGAGCGAAGAGATTGCCGAAGGCGTGTATTCGAACCTGGTCATGTTGGCGCATTCATCCGAGGAGTTCATCCTGGACTTCATTCGCGTCATGCCCGGAGTGCCAAAGGCACGGGTCAAGAGCAGGATCATCGTGACGCCGCAGCACGCAAAGCGGTTGCTTCACGCCCTGGCCGAGAATATTGATCGGTATGAGCGTTCCCACGGTGAAATCGACGAGTCCCGGTCACAGAGTCCGGCCATTCATTTCGGAACGCCCGGCGGTGAGGCCTGAGTGCGGACCTGACGGCTACTTTCGCGTTCTCAGAAGCAGGATAAGCGCGCCGGTGGCAAACACGGCATGGGGAAGCCACGCCGTTACGATGGGTGACAATGCTCCCGAGTAGCCGAACGGTTCGGTCAATTTCATGACGGCCAGGTACGTGAAGGCAACAAACAGGCCAATGCCCATGCGAACGGCCTGGCCTCCCCGGCGACGGACGGACGCCATGGGCACAGCCAGCAACAAGAGAATGATGTGGGCGAACGGGTAGGCGAATTTGTTGTACCACGCCACCAGCGGCCTGCCCAGACGGTTGGCACCTGTGCGGCGTAGGGTTTCAAGAAAGCGGGCGGCCTCCGGAATGGTCATGGCATCGACCTCGCCCTGGGTCCGGGCCAAGTCCCGGGGCATCAGGGACAGCATGGTGTCCAGCCTGGCCACGGAATAGCGTCGCTCCGAGCCGTCGGCATCGAACCTGCGGACCGTGGCATCCAGGAGCCGCCACGTAGCCAGCGAGTCTATCCACGTCATGCGAGGCGCGTCAATGCGCTCCACGAGTGTCGAGAAGCCATCAAACTGTTCCAGTGTGACCGATGTGGCCGTCATGGTACCGCGCTCGTAGAACGTCACGCTGAGCATGCTGCCAGGGCGGTTCTGGCGGTGGATGTTGGTGTACTCCATTCTGCGGGCTCCGTCACGTGTGTATTCCTGCTCGAAGGCCAGGCGCGTTGCATTGGTCGATGGGACCACCCAGCCACCCATCCAGAACTGGAACCCGGTCAGCAGGACGCCGACCAGCAGGAATGGCACCATGATCCGGTACAGTGAAACACCGGATGTCTGAAGGGAAGCCAACTCCATCTTCTGTGCCAGACGTCCGGTCAGGAATACCGCCGACAGGTAGAGGGCGAGGGGAGACGTGAGGCGAATGATTTCGGGTATGTAGCTGGGATAGTAGACCAGGAAAACGTCCGCCATGGTGGCACCACGATCCAGGAAATCATCCACATACTCCACGTAGTGCAGGACAATGAAGAACACGATGAGTCCGCCAACGAGCACGGCATACCCCTGGAAGAGGCGCCGGATGATGTACAGATCGTACGTGTGCATGATCAGATTGAAAGAAACCGCGAATAACGCAGTGCAGGATGCATGGGGTCGTCCGCGTGAGTAGTTTGCGGGCCCGTTCAAAGTACGAATTCCAGAATCGATGAAAGTCCACGAGTATCAGGCCAAGGAGATTCTTGCATCGTTTGGCGTAGCTGTCCAGCCGGGCATGGTCGCCACAACGGTCGAAGAGGCTGTAGCAGCCGCTGAAAAGATGAAAGCCGACACAGGTACGGACCTGTTTGTCGTAAAGGCCCAGATCCACGCTGGAGGGCGCGGGAAAGGTGGTGGCGTCAAGCTGGCACATGGCATTGACGGCGTGCGGGAGAAGGCTTCGGCCATTCTCGGTATGCAGTTGGTGACGCACCAGACCGGTCCTGACGGACAGAAGGTGCGGAAAATACTCGTTGCCGATGCCGTCGATATCGAGAAGGAATTTTATCTCGGTGTAACGCTCGACCGCCAGCGCAACATGCCGGTCATCATGGCATCCACGGAAGGTGGAGTGGAAATAGAGACCGTGGCTGAAGAAACACCCGATCTCATTCTGAAGGAGTGGGTGGATCCGGCCATAGGCCTGCAAGGATTCCAGGCCCGCAAGATCGCCTTCGGCCTCGGTTTCGAGGGTCCGGCTTTCAAACAGGCGGTGAAGTTTGTATCGCAGCTCTACAACGCCTACGATAAAGCCGACTGCACCCTGGCTGAAATCAATCCGCTCACGTTGACCAAGCAGGGCAACGTACTTGCCATCGATGCGAAGATGGACCTGGATGATAACGCCATGTTCCGTCACAAGGACTTCGCTGACCTGCGCGACGAGAATGAGGAGGATCCGCTCGAAGTAGAAGCTGGCAAGCACAACCTGAACTACATCAAGTTGGACGGAAATGTCGGGTGCATGGTGAACGGCGCCGGTCTGGCCATGGGCACGATGGATATCATCAAGCTGGCAGGCGGAGAGCCTGCCAACTTCCTGGATGTGGGCGGCAACGCCAACCCGGAGACGGTTGAGGCTGGTTTCCGCATCATCCTGTCGGACCCCAACGTAAAGGCCATTCTCATAAATATTTTCGGTGGCATCGTCCGGTGTGACCGGGTTGCCAAGGGCATTGTTCAGGCGGCACGCAACGTGGATATCACGGTCCCCCTGATTGTCCGTCTGCAGGGCACCAACGCTCCGGAAGCCAAGGTCATTCTTGACGAGAGTGGATTGGCCCTGCGTTCGGCGACTCTGTTCCAGGAGGCTGCCGACAAGGTCAACGAGGCGCTCTCGTCGGGCAACTGATCGGGTGTCTGATCGGGGGGCACGCGTAGAGCTGGACGGCATCCGCCGGGTTTTCGGCAATCTGGTTGCCGTGGACGGCGTGTCGCTGGACATTCCTGCCGGGTCATTCTTTTCCTTGTTGGGACCCAGTGGTTGCGGCAAGTCGACCACCCTCCGCATGATAGCCGGCTTCGAAAAGCCGGACAGTGGGCGCATCGTCATCGGAAACGACGATGTTACCAATATGGCAGCCCGGCGGCGTCCAACGGCCATGGTTTTCCAGAATTATGCGCTGTTCCCTCACATGACGGTAGGAGAGAATGTCGCCTACGGCCTGACAGTCCGTCGCATGTCCCGAACGGACGTCCGGGAGCGGGTCAAAACGGCTCTGGAACGGGTCGATATGTCTGCGTTTGCCGATACACCCGTGCCATCCCTGTCCGGCGGTCAGCAACAACGTGTCGCCCTTGCCCGGGCCGTAGCCGTGGAACCCCGCGTCATCCTGTTCGATGAGCCGCTTTCGAACCTCGATGTGGCCCTTCGTCACCAGACCCGTCGGGAGCTCAAGGACCTGCAGCACCGGATTGGCCTCACAAGTGTTTACGTGACGCATGACCAGGAAGAAGCCATGGCCCTGTCGGACCAGATTGCCGTCATGCGAAAGGGTGTCATTGTCCAGTCAGGTCGTCCCGAAGACCTGTACAGGGAGCCAGGAACTGCCTTTGTGGCATCGTTCCTGGGTGGAGCCAATGTCATCCGGGATCGTCAGGCCGCCATGCACATTGCCGGTGTAGACCTGCCGGCAGGAAAAGCCTTGGTCATTCGATCGGAGGACGTCCGGATTGCGCGACCCGAGGAGGAAGGAGTTGTTGCGGTGATCAGGAGCAGGCAGTTCCTGGGGTTCGCGACGGAGCTATTCCTGGACGTTGCGGGACTGGCTACCCTGCGCATACTCATTCCAGGCGTATTCGAGTCGGAAGAAGGCGGGAGCGCGGTCCGAATTATAACCACGGCGAACCGCGTGGTTACCGACGATCTGGACTGATCTGGTCCTCGATACTCTTCACACCCCGTATGGTGCGTGTTTGGCGTACGATCACCTTGGCATCCGCGGTTGACAGGGTAGATCCGGAAATCCGTACACAGCCGTCTTTGACCTGGAAAATGAGCCCGGATGTATTGGAAAGCACCAATGTGTGTTCGAACAACCGTGCAATATCCTCTGCAATACGCTGGTCCGAGCCGGCCTCGGATGCGGCAATGATCTTTGGAAGGCGCATGAAGGGCTGAGGTGCTACAGCAGGGATCCAAACCGGTCCCTGACATCAGACTTGGGCTGTCTGATACGCAACAGATCCTTCAAATGTCCGCTCTTTACATGAAGATCGAAGCCCCATGATTGGTAGCTACCGAATGGAATCCAGTTGAATGCCATTTGCCAGCAGTCCCAGTCGCGTGCAATGGACAGGTTGGTGGTGACAAGTTCCATCCGGTCCAGGTCGTACCCGGTTCGGCCTGTAAGCTTCCAGTTCGGTGTCAAGCTGAGGTCGAACGACGTATTCAGGATGGCTCGGCGGATGGAATTGATTCCTGTGCGCGTGACGCCATAGGAAAAGTCCAGGGACAGGGACCACGGTATGGAAAAGTCCGTTGTTGGCGACCTGAATGAGTTTTCCAGGATGCGCGTCTGACCGGTAATATCTCCCGCCCCGCCGGCCGGCACGAATCCTCCACGCGGTGATGTCAATGGGCGGTCTCCTGCACCGCGACTGCTGCGAAGGGACGTCCGGACGGTTACGCTGGCAGATGTCAGCCGGCCGAACGGTTTGGACAGCTCGAAGGCCGATTCGTCAATGACCCGGCCGGTGCTGTTCACCTCGTATGGCGAGAAGCTTGCGCGGGAATCGATATCCACGTTGCCGGGCAGTCTGGTGCGGGCCGTGAATCTGATGTCGCTCAATCGTAGCGAGTCGGCGGCAACGTTGTAACTCGACGATACGGCGAGGTCCAGCAGCTTCACGGCTGCAGGGCGGGCCGCCAGCGAATCGCTCATAACCTTGCGGGTCTCGAATGTGTTGTTCAGTGAAAAGGTGAGCGATTGCTGGCGGCCCCGTCCAACGCCCGGAACAGCATCGTAGGTGACTTCCTCTCCGTTGGCATCCGTGTAGGACCGCGTATATCCCCATTGATCGGCCTGAAAATCCGGGCGAAACGTGAGCCCGACGTTGGGCCGGACGGTATGCCTGATCCCGGAGAAACCAAATGCGCGCACCGGAAACTGACCGTAGAAAATCGTACCGGCCGAAAGCGTGGAACTGAACTGTCGCAGGGCGAAGAACTCTGACTTGGAGCGTGTCTCGACGCTGGTCGAATCCTCATTCAGGGATCGTTCATCGGTACGGACGAACCAGTCCTCGGTATAGTTGAACGATGGTGTCATGTTCAGCCGGATGTTTCCGACACCAGGCACGCGATTTATGGAAAACGGTGCCGAAACAGGGATGCGATGGCTGGCGCGAAGGTCAAACGGGTCTTCCTCGCCCGTGGCACGGCGGAAGTCTTCCGGCGACCGCAAGGCATCCCACCAGGTAATGTCCGATGCACCCGGATCACCGGAGGCCTCCAGCGCGGCATCGGAGAGGGGCGTGAAGTTGAACCGGTTGTCGACGTTCATGGAATACCCCACCGTCACGTTGGAGAGCTTGACGTTGTTCTGCGAGAACCGGAACGAGGGGAGTGTCATGGATACCTGCCCAGTTGAGAGCACTTGGCGCTGGCTTGCCTGTACCGTAATGCTCCGGCTGGACCACCTCTTGGAAAAGCGCAAGGATGATTGGATGTCCTGCCGTACCCGGTCATCGTACTGTTGTGAAACAGCCTTCAGGTACGATGAGGACGACAGATTGACATCAGACGTGAAATTGCCGCCCTGGCCAATGGTCTGGTTGTGGTTCCAGCGGAACGCACCGGTCTGCCGTACGGAGAAGTCGGGATCGCCCCGCACGCCGTCTCTGAACCGGGCATAGTCAACCTGCAGTTGTCCGTCGAAACCGTACCGCTTCCGGTAGCGGTACAGGGCACTGCTTTCCCAAGAGCCGCGTGTCCAGAATCCTCCCTGGAGCTGCAGATCCATGTAGTCGTTCATGGCGAAGTACCACCCGAAATCACGCAGGTAGAATCCGAACTCATCCTCTCCGTAGGAGGGAGGCAGGGGGCCGGACCGGCGACCGTCGCGAGCCGGCAGGAAGCCAAATGGCAGCCACAAGGGCGTCGGTACGTTGTACAGGTACAGACGGATGGGTCCGGTGTAGATCCAGTCCTGGCCGACCATCTTCATCTTCTTGGAGCGCAACGAGTAGGAGGGATCCTCTACACAATTACACGTGGTGTAGACGCCGTCGCGGATGAACAATGTGGAATCCTCCACGGCCTTCACCACACCCGCCCGGATGAATCCTTCCTCGATGCGCGTCTGTGCGCCCGTGACCCGGCCACGCCGGGTCTGCATATTGAAGGACAACGCATCGCCCAGGAATTCATTCGATCCCTGGGTGAACGATGGGCGGCCTACCCAGCCGGTATCGGCCCTCAAGCCGCGTGCGTGCAATTCGTCCCGGTCGAACAGGATATCGATGGCAAAGGCATCGAGACGGGCGTCCTCGTAGACGACGCTTGCTTTTCCGAAGAGGGTGGCCGCCCGGGAACTGTCGCCGAGTACGATGACCAGGGAATCGCCCGCTACAAACTCCACCGGTTGCTCCAGGTCGCGTCCAGACGACTGCGCATGCACGGTCCCTGCCGTTGCCGCTGTCAACAGGAGGATCAGGACCAGTGAGAGCGGACGGCGCATGGACACACGTTAACCTGAGTGAAGGCCCTTTTCGTCGATATGCTGGAAGATGAGATGGGCAGCACCGAGCATACCTACGTCGTTTCCGGCTGTTTCCTGGACGATCTCGAGGCCCTCCGAAAGACCCGGCAATACAAAGCGGACAAGCGTTTCACGAGCCGAATCCAGTATGTAACCGCCGGCGCCCGACAGGCCGCCGCCGACCACGAATTTCCGGATGTCCAGCAGGTTGGCAGCCGATCCGAGTACACATCCGAGCTTGTGTCCGGCCCACGACAGCACCTCGATGGCACCTTCATCGCCAGAGACCGCTGCGTCGAACAGCATGCGCGGGGTGATCCCCATCAGGTCCTTGTCGGCCATCTGGTGGATAAGGCTGTCGCGGCGATTCATGAGTTTGTACCGGGCATGACGCGACAGGAAGCGTTGTCCAAGATAGGCTTCGATGGCACCGGCAACACCGCTGCGCGCGAAGGGTCCTTCGTAATCGATGGTCATGTGGCCTATTTCACCTGCAGCGCCTGTACTTCCGCGAAAAATCCTGTTCTGGTAGATGATGGCGCCGCCGACACCCGTACCCAACGTGACCATGATAAAGGAATCGAAGCGCTTCCCGGCACCGTAGTGCGCCGATCCCAGCCCGGCGGCATTGGCATCGTTCTCGACAACGGTCACGAGGGGATGCTCAAGTCGGCTCGACAACTCCTTGCCCAGGTTGACCACATCCCAGCCTGGAAAGTTGGGCGGATAGGAAATCGTTGTTCTATCCCAATTGATGACTCCCGGGGCTCCAACACCGACGCCGTGCAGATTGGCGAATCCGGCATCCACCGTCAATTCCCTCACGAGGTCGGCAATCCTGTCCAGGACCGCTGTTGGGCCTTCATCCGCATTCGTGTCAATGGTCCGTTCCCGGACGAGACCGGTCGTACCTGAAACCAGACCGCCCTTGATGGACGTACCGCCAAGATCGATCCCAATGGCCAGTTTACTCATGGTCGTATGACAGGATATACGGTTTCGTCCGAGCGCTGCATGCCGAAGTCCTCCCTCGATATCCGCTCTACCTCTTCGTCGCTGAGCGGGCGGGACAACTTGTCCTCAAGGGCGGCTATTTCGGCCTTGAGAGCCTCGTTGTAGGCCTCAAGGCGTGCTTCTTCACGATGCAACTGTACCCGTGTCAGCAGGCTGTGACTGTCCAGGAACAGGAACCATACGGCAACGACACCCACCAGCCCCAAAAGAGCCGTGCGTTTGTGCGCAAGAATGCGCTCCTTGATGCCGGAAAGCCTTCCCATTGTTCAGAATTCGAAGATCGGGATCAATCTACGAAAAACGGAATGCTTTCTTTCCGGGGAATATGGCCGAGTTGTCCAGCTGCTCCTCAATGCGCAACAACTGGTTGTACTTGGCCAACCGGTCAGAACGGCTGGCTGAGCCCGTCTTGATTTGGCCACTGTTCACGGCGACAGCCAGATCGGCGATCGTCGTGTCCTCGGTTTCGCCAGAGCGATGGGAAATGACAGAAGCGTAACCATTCTTGTGCGCCAGGTCGATCGCCGAGAGCGTTTCCGACAGCGTTCCAATCTGATTCAGCTTGATCAAAATTGCGTTGGCACACCCCTCGTCAATACCCTTCTGCAGAAAAGACGTGTTCGTGACAAACAGGTCGTCTCCGACGATCTGGACCTTGTTGCCGACGGCATCGGTCAGTGCCTTCCAGCCAGCCCAATCGTTCTCCGCCATGGCATCCTCAATCGAGATGATGGGATAGCGGGCTACCCAGTCTGCCCAGAACTCCACCATCTCGTCGGACGTCCTGACGCGATCGGGGTCGCTCTTCCAGAATTGGTATCCGCCCTCGAACACCATTTCGGACGATGCAGGGTCCAGGGCGATGTGGATATCGTCGCCAGGATGATAACCAGCCGATTCGATCGCCCTCAGGATGACCTCGATGGCTTCTTCGTTGGACGACAGATTGGGCGCGAAGCCCCCCTCGTCACCAACAGCGGTGCTGTGGCCCATGTCGCTGAGCACGCGCTTCAGGTGATGGAACACCTCGGAGCCCATGCGCAAGGACTCTGAAAACGTCGGCGCGCCTGTGGGCATGATCATGAACTCCTGCATGTCCACGCTGTTGTCTGCGTGGCGGCCGCCATTGATGATGTTCATCATCGGAACGGGAAGGTGACGCGCTCCTGCGCCACCCACGTACCGGTACAGCGGCAGGCCGGCCGCATCGGCAGCGGCATACGCAACGGCGAGGGAAACGCCCAGGATGGCGTTGGCGCCCAACCGGCCTTTGTTCGGCGTCCCGTCCAGCTGAATGAGATGGTCATCGATGTCTGCCTGATCGAAAACGTACCATCCTTCCAGCTCGGGAGCAATCACGTCATTGACGTTATCGACGGCGTTCTGGACGCCTTTTCCCATATACCGATCCTTGACACCATCACGGAGCTCGACGGCCTCATGCTCGCCGGTGGAGGCTCCGCTGGGAACGGCCGCGCGTCCGAAGAAACCGTCTTCCGTGACCACTTCAACTTCAACCGTGGGATTGCCCCGGCTGTCGAAAATCTGTCGGGCGTGTACGTCAAGAATCTGTGACATGGTGTTCGGGATCGGAATGAATGGGAATGATGCAAAATCGGGTACAGCAGCCCCGGATACCACGCATTGGTAGCGCTTTCGCAGATTTCTCCGATTCCTGACGTGCTGGCAGTCCTGAAACGAAAGTGGGGCGGGGCGCTCTGCGCCCCGCCCCACAAAAACAGGTCAGGAAGTCGGGTCAGGTCCTAACGGACCGTCGTCGTCTCGTTGATCCACGTGTAGCATCCGTAATCGATCGTGAAGCGGTCGCCGGGACTCCAGCTCTTGAAGAACTTGTCCTCGGCCGTGGGGAAGAAACGACGGATGTTCGAGATCCGCGTACGGGCCTGCTGTGCAATCCGGTCGTCTTCTGCGCGTGCAGCAGCAAGATCGAAATAGTCGGCGGCGAGCCAGTACACGGCCCGATCCTCTCGTTCAAACGAGCCACAACCCTGAACGGCGGTCTGGTAGAGATCACCGATGGCCATGATGGCTTGGGCATAGCTGGGATCGGCTTCAATGGCCTGACGGAAGGAGGTCCGGGCACGGGCCAGGCGACCTTCCTGCTGGTGGGCAATGCCTATGTTGAAGTACACCTCGCGGGCTGCGCTCATGCCACCCTCCATGGAAAGTGATTCCTCGTAGAGTTGGATGGCTTCCTGCGTGTCGCCATCATCGAGGCGCATCTTACCAACCATACGGTACAACCGGGCGGTTGGCGATGTTGACATGACTGATTCGGAGAGTTCGTACGCCAGATCGCGCATCCCTTCCTGCATATACAGGTCGAGCAGCTCGGTCTTCAACTCCATGTCGTCCGGATTCTTGGCTATCTGATCTTCCAGGAAGCCGATACGCTCGGCAGGAGAGGTGAAGAGCTGGCCACGCCATTGGTCAAGCATGGTCATGATCTCCGGGTTGTCAGCAAAATCTTCCTCGACGATGCCCATGAACTCGACGGCTTCACCCTTGTTATCGCGCCGTACGTAATCGTCAATGATGAAGTTGATGTAGTACGCCTGGAGTGCCGAGTGGTCCAGATCATAGGCCTCACGGTACAGGGGACCCACTTCCGACTGCAGATCGCTCAGCTTTTCCGAATGCGTCTGGATGAATCGGCCCTTGTTGAAGATCCAGTTGTACTCACTCACCTCGATGCCGGCGGCCTGCAATTTCTCAACGGCTGTATCGTAAACGACGAGGGCCGAGTCGAGATACGCACGCTGCATATCGGCGTCGGTTGCCTGGGCTGACAGTCCCGTAAATGCTTCGACCGTACGGCGATAGTTCCGATCATTATTGGTGGGGAAGCCGGGTGCACACTCAAGGATCCAGCGCAAGTACGGCATGGCCGTCTCGTAGCTCTCGTTCCTGAAGTCCTCGTAATACAGACTGTAGTTCTTGCGAACGGTGTTTTCGCCGTCGTCACAAGGCTCCGTCTGGGCCAAGGCCGTTGATGCCGTGCCGGCCAGTCCGATCATGACCACAAGCAGGGTCATGGCCATCAGCCGAGAAGTAGATGCGTTCATCCGGGTTTTCATGGTCTTGGGGGGTCAATCAGTGGAGTAAAGATCCCGAAAAGCCTAACCGAGTGGCAAGCGGTCAAACCATCGTTCACCAAAATTTATGTTGATGCCGAATCGGATGAAGCGGTCCTTCACAAGACCGTTGGTTGTGGTTCCTCTTCGGCCAACATCCAGGTTGAGATCAATTGTCGTGCCAGGAATGGCTGTGGGTACGCTGAGCCCACCGGTGATTCCGATGGTTCTGATGCGCTCAGAGGGATCAGGCGAAACATAACTTTCGTCTGCGTAAACGCCCATTCTGTACGCCATACGCACCAAATACGGTCCAAATGGTCGACGCGCCCCGGGCCAGAATTCTATACCTGTGGACATGCGGACGCGGTCCTGCAACCCATCATTCGTGGGTGTAATACCGGGAAGGGAGAAGTCCGAAGAAAGAGACGACCAGCCTTCATACTGTACATCAGCGACGACAGTCCATTGGATGGAGGGCTGGAATGACAGGCCGGCCGCGAACTGCAGGGGAATGTCGATATCGCCCGATACGGCCGTCTCCAGCGTGTCGGATCGTGTGCCGCTGTTCAAAACGAGGGCTCGCTCACCAGACAGCGTGGACGGCAGCGTTACGGCCAGTCCGAATGCCAGTGGTCGACCGATTCCCGGAAAATCAGTGTTGTTGTACCGTATGCCAATCACCGGAGAAAACCCCTTCAAGCGCGTTGATCGTACGACGCTGGTGTCGTCAAACCGGGTATTGTTGAATACGGTACGCTGGGATTCCTCCAGAATGCCGAATACAAACCTGGCGGAAAGCCCGACACTCAGCTTCGGCGTAAGTGTCTGACCCACGGCTGCCGAAACCAGCTGCAAGCCGCCGTTGCCCTTATAAGAGGTCGTTTGTGGCGTCAGCGTCCCGTCCTCCGGATCGGTTTCCAGCAACGACGTCTCATCCACCCGGTAATTCACATTCGAGAACGGGGAAAAGCCGAATCCAAGACCGGTCTTGCGAGCCCGGATGGGAAACGTAATGTGGACAGCGTTGAACTGGCCGGAATTGTAGAGGGCATCCTGCTGTCCGGTTTCGGAAGCCGTAAGGCGCTCCATGATCATGCCACCATTGACCCGCGTGAAATACTGGTCGCTGAGACCGGCAGGGTTGGCCAGGTTGCCGTAGCGGAAAGATCCCAGTGCTGTTCCGCCGCCACCCATGGCTTGGGACTGGGACGACTGGAAGGAGGCGCGCTCCCCGAGGCCGAATCGGGAATAGATGGAACCGTCAGATAGACTTTGCGCATGCACCGATGGCGCATACAGGACCGAAACGGCTATCAGAAACAGTACGGTTCCGGCGTGTCGGAATGATTGCATCGATCAGTCGAGAGGAGTGTAAGTGATGATGAGGCGGGGACCGCCGTCCAGGGGGGCTCCGGACTTGATCAAGTGGTATCCGAGTGTGGAGACCGAGGTGGGGATGTACAATTCGAAGGCATCGAAGGTCGAGAGTCCGAAGGCAGACTGCTGCAGTACATCGGCAATGACCGGGTCCTCGAAGCGGATTTCGCCGTCTTCGCCCACCAACGTGGTTACAAGCGGCAGGCGGACATTCTCTGATGACGAAACGGCCCGCAGTCCGATGGTCGTGAATTCAGGGCGTTCGTATCCGGGTACGGCAGGCCACTCAATGTCACTCAATTCGGCCCGGACAATGGCCTGATGGATGGCAATGTCAGACGGGAAGTCGAACAGGATGGATGGCGTTGAGTATCCGGAATCCAGGATTGCAATGGTGTTGCCGGGCGGATTGGCAGCCGTGGTCGGGGGTACGGTTGTGAGCATTTTCGACATCGGAAAGTCTACCGTGTCACCCGGAGCAATGGAGGCCCGCATGGCAGAACCAGTCAATCCGGCTCCCAGGACGACATTTCCCTGGGACGCAGAGAACCTGAATCCATGGAAGGAATCCTGGAAAGCAGTGGACGTGAGCTCGGTGGCATGGGCGGCAATCCATGAGGCAGGCAACGGAATCCGGAGCGTGGTAGCTGTCGGATCGAATTCCACACTCGTCACATAGGCGCCCGCCACCAGGCTGGTATCGGCACGGCGCGTCCGGGCATCCCAGTTGGCATCCATTTCATGGACGTCAATGGTGATGGATGTGGTGGTGTCTCCGAGCACGTAGCTGATGGCAATTTCCAGGTCTACGTAGGACACCGTTCCGGCGCGAAAGTCGTCGTCGACATCAACGGACGGCACAAAATCAACAAAACCCGATGGGGAAAGGAGACCAAGCAACGGGTCTGTCACCGATCCGAACAGGATACGGGCCGCGCCCCCTGTACCATCGCCTCCCGTCACGTCTCCGGGGCCAGAACCGGTGAATGAAGCTGCAGGAACGGTCGCCACTGTCGTTGAGCCGGCCTGGGAGTCGACCAGGCCGATGCCAACGTTGGAGGGATCATCGCCACAGGCGGAAAGGAATACCGTGAGCAGTCCGAGGTAGATCGCGGATCTGATTGGACGCATGCAGAATCAAGTATGGAAATGTCGTACAAACCGAAAACCCCACAGACCGGAGTCGATGGGGTTTTCGACGAGTGTGGCTACAATGCGCTGTCACGGTGGGAGGTTTCACCCGCAAGGGGTATTTTCCGCCACCCGGACCATTCAGGCGGGCACACCGGGATGGATGGATTCATAAAGTGCCATGGCCTGGTCACGCTGGGTTTCCAGATCGGCGGCAAACACCTGGTGACCTTCGGCCAGGTCCGACAGCTCGGTCGGGAATATTACACCGTCGGCGAAGCGCATGCCGACACCGTTCGGGCTCAAACCGACCAAATCCTGATCTGCAGCCAGGCTCAGGCCCGGTATATCGGCCTCCTGCAGCACATCCTGCAGATCGAGCTTCTGTGGCGTGTAGGCAATTTTCGCATCCTTGAAAAGAGCATCGTCCGCAAACTCCGTACGCAGTACATACGGTACGAAACCGCTCATCCAACCAAATGCATGGACCAGATCGGGCTGCCATCCGAGGTTGCGGATGGTGCGAATGACGCTGCGGGAGAAAAAAGCGGCCCGTTCCAGGTTGTCCTCGAACAATTTCCCGGAGCGGTCATGGAAGATTCCTTTCCGCTTGAAATAATGGACGTTGTCCATGAAATAGACCTGCAGGCGAATTCCAGGGATGGAGGCGACCTTGACCCGCAGGGTTTCAACCCGTTCACCCAGCGTGATCTCACTCCCCGAGAGGCGAATCACTTCATGCAACCGGTTGCGACGTTCACTGACAGTGGCGTAACGCGGCATCATGATACGCGTCTCATACTCACCGGTCTCATGGAGTGCCTCTGGGAGGTTCCGCGCCAGACCGGCGATATAGGATGTATCGGAAAACGGGGCGACCTCTCCGGAGATGACCAGGATCCTCTTGGGGTTTGCCATACCTGTAACTTTTGATGGGCGGACGTTAGGGGCCGTGTAGCATGAGACCCGGGAAACGTGGGTGGGGGCTGCTTGAACCTCCTGCCTGATGCCTCTATGGGCACCTCCATATTCCCGGTATGGGTGGTGCCGGCAATTCCAACCTGCTGGCTCGGCGCCTACAAATCATCTACACCGATTCGTGTGACACGCGAACCTCAAAAATACACAATCTGGAATGTTTTTACAAGATTCATGGTTCGCAGGCTCCCTGCGGAATCATTCGGGCCTGAAAGCGTTGACTATTCGCCACGTGACAGCGTCTCCATGACACAACCACATCCAATTATTCTGTTCGATGGCGTCTGCAACCTGTGCAACGCGAGCGTCAATTTCGTGATTGATCGTGATCCGGATGCGTCGTTCCGGTTCGGATCTTTGCAATCGGAAGCAGGGCAAGCCCTGCTCGCCAGCCATGGCGTCGATGAGCGTTGGTTGGACAGCATTGTGCTGCTGGAAGGTGGCGAGGTGTATACCGCTTCGGATGCAGCCCTTCGCATAGCCACCCAGCTGAAGGGACCATGGGTATTGATGCATGTATTCCGCCTCGTACCCCGGCCCGTCAGGGATGCCGTGTACAATTGGATCGCGCGCAACCGGTACCGGTGGTTTGGAAAGCAGGAAACCTGCCGGATTCCTACCCCCGATTTGAAGTCCCGCTTCCTGGACTCATGATCCAGCCGCCACCGCGCTACTGCGGTGCTTCCTGCAACAACTCGAAATAACGGCGGATCAACGCCTGGAAATCGTCTGCATATCCGGACTCCAGCGCGCGAATCAGGTCCCGGCGCATTCGTTCAACCTGCTCGGATGGGGTCAGGTCGGCCGGCGACTGACGCATGATCTCTTCTGCAGAGCGACCTTCACGCTTCTTCTCGCGGCCACGCTGTTCCAGCGACTTGGATGCCTCCAGGAGTCGAGTCAGGATTTCCTGCTGCCGTTCAATGGTTCGACGGTTGGCACCACCTGTCTGCAACTCTTCTATGGTTTCGGCCATCTGCTCGGCAATCCGGTTCAGGTCACCCAATGCCTTGTTGCGCAATTCCCTGTTTCGGCTCAGCTCACGTAATTGTTGCCGGATCTGATCCTGCTGCGCACCCATTTGGCGCAAGCGCTCCGTCATGTCCTGGGTCAGGCGGTTGCCTTGCATGTCATTGAGCAGTTGCTGGATCTGCTGGTTCAGCTGTTGCTGCTGCTGCCCCATCTGTTGCATCTGCTCCATCATCTGTTCCATGGACATGTTGCTTTGCCCGGAGCCCGACGAATTGTTCATCTGATTGAGCAGGTCGGACAGGAGCAGGGCCAACTCGTTCAGGTTGGTCATGGCCCCACGCTGGGCTCCGGTAGCCTGACGGGCAACCCGCTCTGTAAGCGCGTTGGTTGCTTCCTCCATCTGTCGCAGCGCATTACCGGTTTCCTCCTGTACAGCGCGCGACATCTGGGGGACTTCACGCGCTATGCGCTGGAGCGAATCGGCCACGACCGACAATCCTTCGCTGAGGCGGGACTGACTCTGGGAGGCTTCCCGCACGAGCGGGGAGTCGGCGGCAAATCCCGAGACTTCCCGGCGCAACGTTTCCTGGTCCCGTGAGAGCGTCAATACATCTTCCAAGGCGGAGCGCAGGCCTGCCATGTTCAACTGCATCTGGGCACCGGCGGTGTTCATTTGCATGTTGGACAGGTCGCCGGACAGCTGTTGCAACTGCTCGGCCATGTCCTGCTGCTGCTGCTGCGCCTTTGATGGGTCGCCTTCGCGCATTTCCTCCGCGTTCTGCTCCATCTGCTCGGGAATCTTCTGGTCCTGCGTGTCCTCCAGCAGGTCCTGCATTTTTTCGGACGGCTGATTCTTGAGCTCCTCCATCCGCTCCCGGATTTCGTCCATTTTCTCTTCGAGGCTCTTCATTTCCTCGGCTGCCTGATCCTGCTGATCGGCAAGCTTGTCAAGATTTTCGGCCGCCTGTTCCTGGTCAGGACGTTCCGCCTCCTGCGCTGTCTCTTCGGCCAGTTGCTCTTCGGTCTTCGCCAAGTCATCCGTGCGCCGTTCCACCTCTTCGAGGTCCTGCTGGACCCTGAAATTCTTGAACAGATTCAGGGTGCGCTCCAGTCGCTGCTGGTACAGGTTTTCGGAAAACTCAAAGTTCTCCATGGCTTCCTGCATCTGGTTGGGATTCATTTCGTCAATGGATTCCTCGAGCTGCTGGAGGGCATCCATCAGTTCCGGTGTCCGGACTTCCTCAACCACTTGTTGCAATTCCTCGAATGTCTCCATGGTCTCGTCCGATACCAGGTCGTTCTGGCTCATTTCATCGGCGAGTTCCTCCATTTTCTGCGTCAGCGCGTTGACGGCTTCGTCCATTTTCTGTTGCTGTTCCTGCAGCTTCTCAAGGGCGCGCTCGTCCTCGAAGTCCGGATCAGGATTCTGAAGCAATTGTTTCCGCAGTTCGTCGAACTCCTCCCGTGCTTTCTCGGCCTGTTCCATGAGGTCCTCTATGCTGTCCTCGGCATCATCCTCAACGGCATCGATGGATTGGTACTGTTCTGCCAGTGACGGCATGCGCACACGCTGCACGCGGGACTGGGCAGACTTCCGGCCCGATATGACGTCATTGTCGCGTACTTCAACGAAATACTCGATGACATCTCCCGGCACGGGATCCAGTTCCGGCATGGATGCGATGTCCCAATCCACAGGCATCTCCTGGTCCAGCAGGTAGGGCTCAGCCAGCGGAAGGTCGAGGACGGAAAAGGAGTCCGATACAGCGCCAAAACGACTCTCGGCCAACCTGTAATGCAGTGTAGCATCTGAAAAGCCGAAATCGTCGGTCAGGTGCAGCAACAGGAAGGCGCGCCGGTCGTCGTCCAGATCCGCAAGCGGTTCGGGCGACAGGATGGAAATGGTGGGAGCGGCATCCTGTGTAACGGAAATCCGATACGAGATGGGGCTGGCATTGGGTGTGCCTTCTGTCGAAACCAACGAGACGGACCACGTGTCGGGTCTGCGGATCGTGAACGTCGCGTCGGCCGACATGCTGCTCAAATCCATCGAAAGCGAATCACCTGAACCGAATACCATGTCGGCCGACGCGACGACGGCACCCGCCAAACGTGTCCTGACGGTGGCACGCGTCCCGGGTACGGCGGTCATATCACCCACATTCGGATCAAGTTGACGTGGTGGAATACGGGTGTAGGCCGGATAGGAAAGGGAGACCTGTACCTGTTGGACCAACGGACGATCCACGAGGCGCACCATATACCACGGTGACGCTACCCCCGATGCAGATACACGATACCGGAATGCCTGTCGGATGTCATCGAACGTGGCACTCCATGCAGCGTCGGACCCCTCTTCGAGGTCGCGGGTCTGTGAACGGACCTCCCCGATCACATTCGTCTCCACGACTGGTCGGACGCCATCACTTCTGCCCTGGATTCTTATGGAGAGTGTCAAGGAACCACCTGTGATCCGTTCCACGTCACCGGGGTCGACCATGAACGAGAAAGGAGCAGGTCGATCGAACGATGCAGAAGGGTGCAACAACCGGTTGGCAGCCGAGAACATGGGCGATGGAGCCGCCAGGAGCAGCACCAGCAGCCCGAGAACGGGAATGGCCGCCAAGCGGGCCACCGGAACCACGGACCTGTAACTGGCAACGCGCTCAAATGGTACCGCTGCCATGGGCTCAGCGAGTCGCCGGACGGCCTGGTCTACAATGGCGTCTGGTGCATTGGAGTGGTTTCCTGCCGCCAATTGCAGAAGATTGATGAGTCGATCGGCCACGTTGTGGTTCGAACGGCCAACATACCGGGCGACGTCCAGGTCACTCAGTCCGGGCAGCAGTCCCCATCCAAGCAGCAGGGGACGAACCATGAACCAGGCGACCAGCAGGACCGACACCCCCAAAACCGTCGAGCCCAGCACGGCGCGCCAGACGGATGGCGCCCACAGGATGGCCTCCAGTCCGGCGACCGCGGCCAGCAGGCCCGCCGACACGCCCAGGAACAGAAGAAGTCCCCGCAGAAGGGAGACCATTACGATACGCGTCCGGGCGCGTCCCAGGCCGTTCCGGACAATGGCGATTAGATCGAGGGTTTCCTTACTCATGCAGCCGTGTACATCTGCCCGAACTTGCGTGTTTCATTGTTACAGAACTTGAAGAGGGGCGAGACGTGCAGTAGGTTGCTTGTAACCAGGAGGAAACATGTCATTCGACGCAACAAAGACCATTTCGATCATTCTGGGAGGAGGAGCTGGTTCACGTCTTTTTCCCCTTACGAGTCATCGTTCGAAGCCTGCCGTTCCGCTTGCCGGCAAGTACCGACTCATCGATATACCCGTGTCGAACTGCATCAACTCGGACATCAACAAGATATTCGTGTTGACGCAGTTCAACTCCGCCAGTCTGAACCGTCACATTTCCCAGACCTACCGGTTCGATCGTTTCCGGGATGGATTCGTGAATATCCTGGCGGCGGAACAGACCCCGGAGTCCAAGGAGTGGTTCCAGGGAACGGCCGACGCGGTGCGTCAGAGCATGCAGCACCTCATGGATTACAGGTACGATCACGTGCTCATCCTGTCCGGCGACCAGCTGTACACAATGGATTACCGGCAGATGCTGAAGCATCATGTGGAAAAAGGCGCGGACATCAGCATTGCGACGATTCCGGTACATTCCAATGATGCTCCGGGGTTCGGAATCCTGAAAACGGACGAGGATGAATTCATTACCGAGTTCCATGAAAAGCCGGCGGCCGATGACCTGGATGGCAAGGAAAGTCCCGTCTCGGAAAGCATGCGGGCTTCTGGACGGGTGTACCTGGCGTCGATGGGTATCTACATCTTCAGCCGTGGCGTCCTCAAGCGACTGCTTGCAGCGACACCTGACGCGCACGACTTCGGAAAGCAGATCATTCCGCAGGCCATAGAGAAGGAGAGGGTCGTGTCCTATCCGTTCGACGGGTACTGGAGCGATATCGGCACCATCCGGTCGTTCTTCGAAGCCAACCTCATGTTGGCTCGAAACGAACCCGAATTCGATATGTACGACCCCCGCATGCCCATTCATACGAATGCCCGCATGCTTCCTCCGGCCAAGATCGAGAATTCATTCGTGGAGAACTCCATCATTGCAGAGGCATCGGTGATCGGAAATGCGAAAATCACGGATTGCATCATTGGCCTGCGATCGTATATCGGTAACAATGTCACGATGTCCAGTACCATCATGATGGGTTCGGATTATTACCGGTGGCATGACTCCGACCTTCGTCCCGTCATCCACGGTCCGGATCATCCGGGCATTGGTGATGACACAGTCATAGAGCGCTCCATCATCGACCGGAATGCAAGCATCGGTAGGGGTTGTGTCATCCGGAACCGAGACGGTCTCGATAACTATGATGGGGACAGCTATTTCATACGTGACGGTATTGTCGTCATCCCAAAGAACGCCACCATACCGGATGGCACCATCATCTGATCATCCCATGAAACATCGTTTGCCTGCCGTCCTCCTGGTTGCCTTGACACTGCTGTCCGGTTGTCGGATGTACGGAGGATATGGCTCGGAGGAGGCAACACGGGCCGTCCTGACGTCCACCGTTTCGGCCTTTGCCCAGGAACTGACTACCATGGAAGCTTTGCAGTCCCAAGTAGCCTCGACGGACCAGGCGGCGGCCTTCGACCAGGCGTTGACCCTGCATCGCTCCGTTGTGAAGCATCAACAGGAGCATGTACTGGCGCTGGCCGAGACCGGTTCGTACCGGACGCTGAGCCGGGCGTTGGGAGCGGCGGTGGCCGAGCAGGAACGTGTGCACATGCGGTATGAAGAGGTTGCGGACGCCATCGCGAACGGGACCGTCCAGGCGTTCGGACGCTCGTATTACACCATTTATCCCGCAGCGTGGGTCGGCTGGTGGCACAATGATGCGACGGTATCCGTTCGGGATGCACTGCGCTGGCGTTCGTAGGTTGATCATCAGAGTTTGCCTGTTCCTGTTCCTGGTATCCGCTCAGGATGCCGCTCAGGATGCTGTAGCGCGCCAACAGGAAGATTCCCTGCGGACGTACAATCTGGAAGAGATCATTGTGGGCGCCGCTCCTGCTGACGACTCGGGGGTACGTGCGCCGGACATGTATCGCGTTCCCTTGTCCGACCTGAGGATGCGCAATGCGATGTCCGTCGACGGTCTCATTCGGTTGCTGCCTTCGGCCACGATACAGACCAATTCCCGGGGAGAGACGATTGCCACGCTCCGGGGGGCACCGGAGCGTCAGGTTGCCATTCTGTTGGATGGCGTGCCGCTGGCTGTCCCGTGGGATGGGCGGTTGGACCTGTCGATGTTGCCCGTCGGACTGGCCGGTGGGTTGTCAGCAGTCCGCGGGATTCCAGGACCGGCGTCCGGCCCGAACACGGCTGCCGGAGCTGTGCGGTTGCAGACGCGATCGCTGTCCGGTCCCGGAAAGCTGACGGAGGTAGGATTGGCCGCCGGCAGTGCAGCCATGCGCTCGGTGGAAGGCCTGCATGTGAGCAGGGGACGTCGTGGTGCCGTGTTGGTCGGTGCATCGACCCAGGCACGAGACGGTATGCCGCTGCCAGGCGGCGCGGACCTGCCCTACGAAACAGCGGGGAGCCTGCGAGACAATACCGACCGCCGGATTTCCGGCGGCGTAGTCCGATTCGATGCCAACGGCCGGTTTGCAGTGACAATGCTGCACGTGGATTCCCGGAAGGGAGTTGCGCCGGAAGGGCACTTGGATCCGACGCAGGGTTCACCACGGTACTGGCGCTACCCTGATTGGCGGAGGTCCATGCTCATCGTTGGCGGCCGCCCATTGTCCTGGCTGCAGGCATCGACCTGGGTGGGGCGGTTCTCGCAGGATATCGAGTCGTATCCGGACGCTTCGTATGCAGTGGCCGAGGAGAGGCAGTCTGATGAAGACCGCACGTTTGGCCTCCGAACGGCGACAACAGCGACACGAGGTGCCGTGTCCATCGCATGGACCCTGTTCCATATGACATCGATGCATCATCAAGTGGAATCAGACCTGCTGCCGGCACGCACCACTACGTCCGACCTGCGGTACCGGTCTTCCTTGTCTTCGTCGGGCATGGATGTGTCATGGGAGGCTGCATCGGCCGTATTGGTGCAGGTCGGTGCATCGTTGGACCGGATGGCCATGCCACGGACTGGCGACAAGCCAGCGAGGGATGCGTTCACGGACTGGAGTGGTCGGGTCACGGCGCAGATGGAATTGGCGCCAGACTGGCTCGGACACGCATCCATTGGACGGAAGGTCCGATTCCCGACCATGCGGGAGTTGTTCGGTGATGCCCTTCGTCGGTTCGTTGTGAATCCCGATCTTGAGGGTGAAAAAGTGCGCACCGTGGAGGCTGGGATGGTCCGGAAAGGGGCCGGGTGGCATTCGGAGGTCATGGTATTCGTGCGCCGAACGAATGATGCCATTGATCTCGAAAACGTGGTGGTCGACGGGACCACGAAGCGTCGGCGCATAAACCGCGACGGTAGCCGTGCGTGGGGAGTGGAGTGGGTCGGTAGCGCTCAGCTTTCTCCGGGGACGCGCGTGGACGGCCACCTCATGTGGCTCCGCCCATCGGTCGACGGTGGACACGTGATGGAAACGCCGGAAGTACTGTCGACCATCTGGGCACGCCACCGGATTTCGCGTCGGCTCACACTACATGCCGGGCTTGAATACACGGGCAGGGCGTGGGGCCTGGAAGAAGACAACTCGGTTGTGGCTCTGCCGAAAGCAGCCGTTTTCAATACGCGGCTGTCCTGGCAGCAGTTTGTGGCAGACTCACGGGTTCATTCGGAAGTCTTTCTGGCAGTGAACAACCTGGCCGATGCCGTAACGCTTCCACAATTGGGCCTTCCCGGGGCCGGACGGCATTTTCGGGTCGGCGTGTCATTCACCCGGTAGGAAAGACTTGCTCGTAGCTGGCTGCTTCCGGGCGGGCGGCGAAGAACCTGCGTGTCGTGCCCCAGGTCTCCTTGAAGAACGGCGTCTGCCGATAGGCATCCAGTGCACCCTCAGACTCCCAGTGGCTGTACGTCGTTACGATATTTGGCCATTTGGTATCGGACCACAGTGATACGCCCAGGCATCCAGGCTGGGCTTCGATGGTGCCATGCACGCGTTCAAACAGCTCCATGAAGGCATTCACGTGTTCATGGTGCAGTGTCATACGGACTACGCGGTGAATCATGATCTTGCCTCTTCCAGTTCCCGGGCCAGTGCACGCGTAGCAGCTTCGGCCGCGGATGCGAAATCACGTCCGGAAGACGCGTACAGGATGGCGCGGCTGCTGTTGACCAGAATGGGACCGGATCCAGAAGCGGTCAATACGTCCCTGGCACTACCGCCCTGGGCGCCAACTCCGGGGACAAGGAAGGGTACGTCGGGGCCGATGGCCCGCAGGCGTTTCATTGCGTCCAGATCGGTCGCGCCAACCACCAGTCCGGCTTCACCGGGTTCATCGTTGGCCCACGACCCAGCCAAGCTGGCAACGGCTTCATACAACGGGCGGGTGCCATCAGAGAGCTGCTGCAGGTCATCGCCACCGGGGTTCGACGTTCGTGCAAGGACAAAAGCGCACGTTCCGGAACGTGACAGGAAGGGTGTGACGGAATCACGACCCATATAAGGGGAGACTGTTACGCTGTGGAAACCCAGGTCATCGAATACCGACTTGGCGTAGAAGCCTGCCGAGTTTCCGATGTCACCCCGTTTGGCATCGGCAATGGTCACCGCCGTCTCATCCACGGCGGCCAGGCATTCCGCCATGATGTCGTGACCGGCGCTTCCGAGTGCTTCGAAGAATGCGAAGTTGAACTTGTAGGAGCTGGCAAACTCGGACGTTGCCCGGATGATGTCGCGGCAAAAGGCCGGGATGGAGACGGACAGGTCGGATCCCAGGTGGGCTGGAATCCGGGCCGGGTCGGGGTCAATGCCAACACAGACAACGCTGTGCCGGAGCCGCTGGACGTATGCGAGCCGGTCGGAGAATGAGTCGTTCACGAAAAATTGTACTTGATGAAAAACGCCCCGAAAGAGGGGATGGCAAGCAATTTAAAGGCTATCAACTTAACGCTGTTCACCTGCGTTATTTCGCTTCAGGAACCGTTTTTGTATCATGGAATATCACCGGTAACCTGTTGAACCTCTAGCCCGGACAGTAACCATGGGACTCGATACGCTGAAGCTCAAAAACGTTTCCGAAAAGGATCAGAAGATGATCCAGGATATCGAGCGCATGCTCGGTCCTGAACCTGACGAGTTGGGTTTCGCGAAGAACCTCTTCTGGGGTCGCTTCCGTTCCGATATGGTATTTCCGTATCCGGTAGTATCCGCAGACGAAAAGGCCAAGTGCGATGCACTGTTGGTGGAACTCGAGGACTATCTCAAGAATGAGCACCCGGCCATTGAGATAGATCAGGAAGAGTACATCCCGGATTGGGTCATCAAGCGTCTCTTCGAAATGGGCGTGATGGGACTCACGATTCCCGAAATGTATGGCGGGCTCGGGCTCGGAATCACGAGCTACAACCGGGTTCTGGAGATGATCGGTGCCTATTGTGGGTCCACAGGCGTCATGGTGTCGGCGCATCAATCCATTGGTTGCAAGGCGATCATGCTGTTCGGTACGGAAGAGCAGAAGGCCGAATACCTTCCGAAGGTTGCTCGTGAGTATCTGTCTGCATTCTGCCTTTCCGAACCAAATGTTGGCTCGGACGCTGCCGGTCAGCAGACGACCTGTGTGCTTTCTGATGACGGGACCCACTACATTCTCAATGGTGAGAAGAAGTGGAGCACCTCGGGAGCCATTTCCGGCATCCTGACCGTGATGGCAACCCAGCACGTAGAGGTGAAAGGGAAGATGAGGGATGCCGTGACGGCGCTCATCCTCACGCCCGACATGGAAGGTGTGGACATATTCGAGAGTAACCGGTCCAAGACCGGCATACGCGGCACCTGGCAGGCGCGCATCCGGTTCAACGATGTAAAAGTGCCTCGTGCCAACCTTCTCCATCATGAAGGCAGGGGCCTGCATGTGGCTCTCACGTGTCTGAATTTCGGACGCTGTACGCTCTCTGCCGGCATCACCGGTGCAGCGAAGCGCGGTGCGGACCAGGCCACGAAGTGGGTGCAGACGCGCCACCAGTTCGACCGCCCGCTGGCGGAGTTTGAACTCGTCCAGCAGCGCATTGCCCGCATGTATGCCTATACATGGGCTGCGGACGCCATGTTGTACATGATGACCGGCATGCTGGACCGGGGGGACAAGGATATCATGGTGGAGACAGCCATGACGAAAGTATTCTGTTCACAGCTCGGATGGGAAGTGCTCGACGACGCCATGGAAATCATGGGTGGCGAGGGATACATGACCGAAAACGAACTGGAACGGGCGTGGCGGGACAATCGCATCCACCGGATTGTGGAAGGCTCGAACGAAGTCATGCAGCCTTTCGTATTTGCATACGGCGGCAAACAATTGGCTGCGCAAATGCTGGGTATCCAGGAAGCCCTGGGTTGGGACAGCGATGCATCTGTCGGATCGAATGTGGGTCGTTTCCTGAAGAACGCATTCAATCCCCGTATCCTGAGCCGAGCGGTGCCCCTGGCCATGGAGCTGTATCTCGGTATCGGGCGCAAAGCACCGGTGGTATCGGGCGTGGACCGGCAATTCCAGCCGTGGATGGACAGGTTGTCCACCAACATCAAGCGTCATGCCCACATGTTCAAGATGGCCAGTAAATGGCACGAGAATGATATCGTGACACACCAGGCTACACAGGCCCGCCTGGCAGACTCGGCCATGTACATCTTTGGCATGTCCACGTCTCTCGGCAAAATCGATCGACTGGCCACCACGCTTTCGGGAGCCGACCTGGATCGTGAGCGTGCCCTGTTTGAGCACGCTTTCGATCTCATGGAGCTGCGGATGGACGAGGCGTTGCGCGGTCTCCGTGTAAATGCAGACGTTACCATGCGGAAAGCCGCCGCCGCAGCCCGGGCGTTCAATGATACCCTTCCGAACAAGGATTACTACATCCACCGGGCGTCTCCGACGGCCGCAGGCACCGGCAGGGACGTTCAGACCGATCACATCAAGCAATTCCCCGGCCAGTCATTCTCGCCTGGCGCGTCAGCTCCGAGTGGTGATGGTCACGCCGTGGAAGTAGAGGCCTGAGGAAGACGAACGACTCAGGTTGTTCCGATCCGGTCGAAGCCGGTATACGCATGCAGGACCTCTGGCAGGAGGATGGTCCCATCCTCCTGCTGGCCGTTCTCAAGCAGTGCGGCCATGACGCGCGGTAATGCCAAACCGCTTCCATTTAGCGTGTGCAGGATCGTGGGGCGACCGCCTTCGGTCGGACGGTATCGGATGCGCATGCGACGGGCCTGGAACGATTCGAAGTTCGAAATTGACGAGACTTCCAGCCATCGTTCCTGACCGGCACTCCAGACTTCCAGGTCGTACTTCTTTGCCTGGGTAAATCCCATGTCGCCGGTGCACATCAACAGTCGGCGGTAGGGAAGGCCAAGCGCCTGAAGGAGGTATTCCGAGTCATCCCGAAGTGCTTCCAGCGCATCGTAGCTGTCCTCCGGTCGGACGAAACGGACGAGCTCAACCTTGTCGAACTGGTGCAGCCGGTTCAGGCCACGGACGTCCTTACCATACGAGCCGGCCTCGCGACGGAAGCATGGCGTATAGGCGCAGTACATCACAGGAAGGTCCTCCTCGTCGAGGATTTCGTCACGATGCAGGTTCGTAACCGGTACTTCAGCCGTTGGAATCAGATAGAGTCCATCGCGCACGGCTTCGTACATGAGGTCCTCCTTGTCGGGCAGCTGACCCGTTCCACGTGCCGAGTCTTCATTGACTACAAGAGGTGCCTGGATTTCCGTATATCCACCGCGGTCGACAGCGGTGTCAAGAAAGAACTGGATGAGTGCGCGCTGCAAGCGTGCACCCTGACCCCGGTAAAACGGGAAGCCGGCTCCGGCGACCTTCGACCCCCGGTCGAAGTCCACAAGACTCCATTGGTCAATGAGATCCCAATGGGGCCGTGCCTTGAACCCGAACTCCGGGGCTGATCCCCATTCGAATACAGATTGGTTGTCGTCAGGCGTCCGGCCCACGGGCACCGATTCGTGTGGAATGTTGGGTACCTCCAGAAGCAGGTTGTTCAGCTCCTGCTCCAAGCCCTTCTGTTTCTGTTCCAGGTCCTGCAGGATGGCTTTCTGCCGCGATGTTTCTGCGATCAGAGCCTGGGCTTCATCGCGCCGGCCACTTCCCATGAGTACGCCGATCTGCTTGGCCGCCGCATTGGAAGAGGTCTGTAGTTCCTGCAGTTCACGCGTGGAGGTCTTCCATGATTCGTCGATCGAGAGGATGCGGTCCACCAGGTCGGTGGGGCCGGTAGCTTTGTTTGCTATGGCGGTGCGGACACGATCCGGTGTGTCGCGGATGATCTGTATATCTAACATCAGGATGCGATGGTTTTCATGCCGAGGACCTCTCCAAGATGGATGAGCCCCTCACGGAACGAGCGTGGACGGTAACCCAGTTCGGATTCCGCCTTCAGGACAATGAACCCGGACTTCATCGGGCGGGTCGCGGGTTGGATGAATGTGGAGCTGTCCGTGGGTTGGACCAGCTCAGGATCGAAACCGAATACCTCTGCCGTTTGAACAGCCATTTCGTAAACGGACATGTATTCACGGCCGGATACATGATACACGCCAAACTTGCCAAACCGGACAATCCGCTCGATACCGGCCGCCAGGTCCGGCGCGTAGGTAGGTGTCCTGAACTGATCGGATACCATGTTGACGGTTTCACCGCGCCCGAGTTTGTCGAGCAGCCACAGCACGATATTCGAACGGGAGAGGCCTTCGGCATTCCCGTAGACCAGAACCGTTCGTACGATGGACCACCGGTCCATTCCTGCGCCGCGGGCGTGATTCTCACCCGCCAACTTGGACCGGCCGTAGTAGGAGAGGGGATTGGGACGGGCTTTCTCCTTGTAGGGCCCTGCCTCGCCATCAAAAATGAAATCCGTCGATACCTGGACCAGGCGTGCCCCCGTGGCAAGACATTGTCTCGCAAGGGTATCCACCGCGTCGGAATTGATGCGCCAGCACCGCTCGCGCTCTGTTTCGCATTGATCCACCTGCGTCATGGCCGCGCAATTGATGACCACATCGGGAGCGAAATTGACGAACACATCGCGAACCCGCTCGGGGTCGGTGACGTCCATGCGCGCATAACCACACGAACCTCCACTGAAACGGGGCATCTCGTCCTGACCGGTTGCCAGCACGTCATAGTTCGGTTGCCCTCCCATGAGGCGGACCAGTTGCTGTCCGAGGAGTCCGTTGGCTCCGGTTATGAGAATACGGCGATACAACAAGGAAGGAGGGAATCAGATGGAAAGACGGAAGCCGACGGCTGCAAGAATGCTACCCTCAAGACGGGGTGTGATATGAAGTTGGGGCATGGCTTGCAGAAACACGCGATACTGAGCTATGCCGAAAAATACACCTATTTCCGCGGCTGGCCCGAGAAAAAGCTCCGAATCGTTTGTACCAAGGGTCGCGCCGGGACCCAAGTACAACGTCAGGGGCGAATTGGGCAATCGCGTCTCGGTCAGTACGTGGGCACGCAGGGCGATGAAATCACGTCCATTGACCGAAAACTGTATATCGATGGACCGCTCGGGCGTTTCAGACTCTGGATATGCCTTCAATGACATGCCGTTGAACCGGCCGGCGAGCGCTCCCACCTCCCAGGTCACATTCGCCTGCTGTGCCCGTACGTCGGAGCACGACATGGCCATGACACAGACCAACGCGAGAAGGCCCCGCATGATCAATCCTGGCTGAACGAGGCGAGATAGTCCTGTACGTGGACGGCCTCGGATGGCTTCATGCGACCGGAAAGCAGCAACCGGAATTCACGGCGTCGCAGAGCGGCATCAAAACGGTCGGTTTCCTCGGGCGAAGCAGGCACCAGTTCCGGTACAACAACCGGTTTCCCGTCCGGCCCCACAGCTACAAACGTGAAATACGCCCTGTTGCAGTGCCTACGGGCATCGTCCATGCGGGGATTCTCCGCGTACACGTTGATTTCGATCTCCATGGATGTCCTGAAGGCCCGGTTGACCTGGCTTTCAAGGACAACGATATCCGACTGAAGGATAGGAGAATGGAATTCCACGGAATCGACTGATGCCGTAACACATACCATACCGGCATGGCGTTGGGACGTGATGGCGGCGCATACGTCCATCCAGTGCAGCAGGCGGCCACCCATGAGATTGCCCAGACCATTCGTGTCGTTCGGGAGCACGAGCTCACTCATGACACAACGGGAGTCTGGAACCGTTCGCTGGGTACGGGACTGGGACATCACGTTTTCTGTTTTTTCTTCTTTGCGGCCGGGAAGAGGATGTTGTTCAGGATAAGGCGATAACCGGGTGAGTGCTTGTGCAGCGTCAAATCGGTCGGCTCCTCTCCAACATAGTGTTGATAGTCTTCGGGGTCGTGGCCACCATAGAACGTGAACGTACCCTCACCGAAGGTCCCGTGCAGATACCGGACCTCATCGCGGCCCGGCGCCTCAGCCAGAATAACAACATTCGGCTTTACCAGTGACTTCCGGTAATTCGTGGTCTGACCGATGAAGCCCTTGACGGTGGCCACATGATTCTGCGTGAGCATGGTCGGTACCGGATCGTACTTCGCACTGAACTCGAACAATGTGAAATAGTCGACAGCCGGATTCCGGAGTTGAGGGGGCGGTGGTCCGGAGTCGATGTCCGAGTGCTCGTATTCTCGGGCGTTGAAGACCGGACGGAAGTTCTCAAAAGCGAACGTACGCGTGTAGTCGAGCTGGCTCATGGCATTCGGGTCAATGGGATCCCCGTCGTATTCAGCCGGCACGATGTCTGTATTATGGGCTGCCAGGGCGATGTCGAACGTGTCGGTACCGGAGCACATCGCAAACAGGAAACCGCCCCCGCCTACATACTCCCGGATGATGTCGACGACGGCTGCCTTCATGTCAGGGACCTTCCGGAATCCATGGCTTCGGGCGTCCAATTCCGCTTCGCGCTGCTGTTCTATGTACCACGCTGCCGAACGGAACGTAAAGAACTTTCCATACTGCCCGGTGAAGTCTTCATGGTGCAAATGCAGCCAGTCGTAGTCCTCGAGCCGGCCAGCCAGGATGTCCGAATCGTAAATCATTTCATAGGGTACTTCGGCATATGTCAATGCCAGAAGCACGGCATCGTCCCAGGGCAATGTCTGTTCCGGAGCGTACACTGCGATTTCAGGGGGTTTCTCGAGACGGACCACCGACGTATTACTGGCTTCCGCCTCTACTTCACTGATGACCCGGGCCGACGAAGCGGCTGAAATAATCTCGAACGAGACGCCGCGGATGCGCAGTTCCGACTGTATGGGCTCTGTGGCCGCCATGAGGAATGAACCTCCACGGTAGTTCAGGAGCCAGTCCACTTCGACGGTTCGTTGCAGTGCCCAATACACGGCACCGTACGCTTTCAGATGATCCGACTGGCTCGCATCCATGGGTACCAGCACATCCTGTGCATGGGCGACGGAAGGCAGCAGGAACAGGCTGCAAACGATGATGACAGCACGTGAGCGCATTCGCGACAGGACGTTCTGGCTGGACGGACTCGTCATACACGGTCTCCCCGCAGAATGCGGATTTGGTTACGGGCATCCCGGACCAGCAAGGACCGGGGATACTCCGTCAATATGCGTTCATAGAGTGAAATAGCCTGTTCCGGGTCGGCCATCCGGTCGGCCGCCATCCTGGCTGCATTGAACAGGCTGCGATCCCCCATGTAGGAAGTTGGATGCAACAGGGGCAATTCAAGGTAGGCCTGCATGGCATCATCCAATCGCCCGGTGTCAAGCAGTAGTCCGGCGCGAAGATACCGTGCGTCATCGGCCAGGGGGTGATCGCCGAATTCGTCAAGCAAGTAATTCAAGGTCAGGATGGCACTTTCCGATTGTCGCTGGCGGTGTTCCAGTTGGGCCCGGGCGAACCTTCTGAGTGCCGTGTCGGTCGAGTCCGGCCCCCTGTTTTCATTGAGCAGGACTTTCAATTCGATGGCATCGTTGGCTACGTCAGTAGCCGTATTCTCCTGCATGGCTTCGGCAAGCCCGAGAGCAGCGTCGAATTCACCTTGATAGAAGTGGAGGCGCGCAAGTTCGAAACGGGCGGCATCGGCCAGCTCGCCCGTCCTGAGTCGGGTCAGGAGACGGGAAAAGCGGATCCTGGCATCGGTAAGGCGGTCGGTCGTGACGGCCAATCGGCCCATGTCGAAGGCTGCTTCATCGGCTGCGACGGTCGCCGGGTATCGTGCAATCACTTCTGACAGTACGAGCTCCGCTGCCTCGAAATCCATGAACACGTCCTGATGCAAACGGCCCATGCGTCTCAGTACATCAGCTACATGCGTATGCTGCGGATAGTCAATGAGGAACCGCTCATACGTTCCAATAGCATCCTCGTAATGGGAGGCGGTCCGGTCGCCATTCTCGTCGAATGGCTGCTCGGACAAAGACTCTGCCCAGCGCTCCTGCATGATGCCCAGGCCACGCATGGCGTCCGGAGCCGAGGGGGCATCCGGGTACCGGGTCAGAATTTCCTCAAACGCCTCCATGGCCACGTCAAACGCACTGCCGTCGGCTGCAGTCAGGGCGAACCCGAACAGGGCCCGACCTTCCTCATTTTCCAGGCGGTCTATGGCCTGGAAGACCACCAGAGCATCCCGGTAACGCTCGGCCTCGACGTACAGCCAGGCGAGAAGCTCGCGGAACGACCGATTCAACGGGTCACGAGCAACGGCTTCCTCGGCAACGGGAATGGAGGCGTCTATGGACTCGGGAGACGTCAAATACGGCCCGAGTCGGCTCTTGACGAAATTCAACTGGCCGCCATTCGATGCAAGCAGGCCAACGTACTCGCGAAGGGCTGACGCATGGTCAGAGGTCAACGAGTAGAGCTGCCCGAGGTCCGTCTGGAACAAGGTATTATTCCCCGTTTCGCGGCGACCCCGTTCAAGAATCTCAATGGCAAAATCGAACATTCTTACCTGCAACAACGACCGGTACACCATGAGGTAGACCGATGAACTGCCGGGTTGTCGGTCAATGATGCCGCTCCACGTGGCCCGTGCACCCGCTTCGTCCCCTTTCAGGAACTGCAAGCGGGCCTTCTCGACCAGGAACACCTCCGGTGATGCCGTATTCGAAGCCCGGTTTTCCACCAATGCAATAGCGGCATCGTATCGTTTGACCTGCTCGTAGGCATCCCGGAGCCGCTCGTAAAAGACGTGGGTTTCCGGAGCGGTGCGGACCAGTTCCTCAAGAAGCGGAATGGCCCGGTCGTATTGACCTGCTTGGATGAACGTTTCCGCCAGTTGGAATCGCTCCACCCCGGAATTATCAACGGTTTGTGCAACAGCCAATCCGGCCGTAATGACAAACAGGATGGCAAGAATGGAAGAGCGGAGCATGGAGCAGCGGCTGGATGGACGGCGGCTTTAATATCGAACGGGTACGGTGTATGTTTCATCTCCCGCCCGGAAGTACCTCAATGCCTCATTCCGTACAGAAAATAGCCCTTTTCGGATCCACCGGATCCATCGGGACCCAAACACTGGATGTCGTCCGGTCCCAGGCGGACCGGTTGGACGTCCGTGTGTTGTCTGCATGGTCCAATGCGGAGTTGCTTGTACAGCAAGCGCGTGAATTCCAACCCGAAGTCGTGGTCATAGGCCGGGAAGACAAGCTGGACACTGTCAGAACGGGGCTTGCACGAACGGGCATTGAGGTCCTCGTCGGGCAGGAGGGACTCGTGGAGGCTGCTTCCCTGTCCGGTCTGGATACGGTCGTAACAGCCGTTGTGGGCGCCGCGGGTCTGCAATTGACGCTGGCTGCCATTGCGCAGGGGTGTCGAATTGCCCTGGCCAACAAGGAGACACTGGTAGTTGCCGGAGACCTGGTCTCTGAGGCTGCAAGCCAGGCCGGAGTGGAGATCGTTCCGGTCGATTCCGAACATTCGGCCATCCATCAATGCCTCCTTGGGGAAAAGCATGGGGCAGTGGAGCGCCTTATTCTGACGGCCTCCGGAGGCCCGTTCCGGGGTCTCGGCGTTGCGGAGCTGGAATCGGTCACAAGGGAGCAGGCGCTGGCGCATCCGAATTGGGCCATGGGTAGCAAGATCACGGTGGATTCCGCTACGCTCATGAACAAGGGCCTCGAACTCATTGAGGCCCATTGGTTGTTCGGAATTCCGGCAGGCCTCATTGATGTTGTCGTGCATCCTCAGTCCATCATCCATTCGATGGTGGAGTTTGTGGATGGATCGACCATGGCCCAGTTGGGTCCACCGGATATGCGGCTGCCCATCCAGTACGCGCTGTCATTCCCGCTTCGATGGCCACTGGCAATTCCGAGGATGGACTGGACGCGCGCGACGACATTGACGTTCGAAGCACCGGACACAGCCTCGTTTCCGTGTCTCAGCCTGGCCCGTCATGCCCTGCAACAAGGCCCTGAGGCAACAGCTGTGCTCAATGCAGCCAACGAGGTTGCCGTATCGGCCTTCCTTGAAGGCAGAATCGGCTTCATGGATATTCCGCGCACAAACGGAAAGGTACTCGAACGCCTCGGAAGCAGGTCGGCTGCAACCGTCGAGGATCGTTTGGCGTTGGACGCGGAAGCCCGTCGATATGCGCAGGAACTCATGGTGTCCGGCGTACATTAGACGAGGCTACGTCCTGACCGCACAACCATCATTACCCCATATTCATGGCATTTCTTGCGGACATGCTTTCCTACGTCGGTTGGGTACTTCTGGCGATCATGATCCTCGTGTTTGTTCACGAACTGGGTCACTTCCTGTTTGCCAAGCTGTTCAAGATGCGGGTAGACAAGTTCTCTGTCGGTTTCCCGCCGAGGGTCATCGGCTTTACGTGGGGTGAAACCGAGTATGTCATCGGGCTGACGCCACTTGGTGGATACGTCAAGATCGCCGGCATGGTAGACGAGAGTATGGATACCGATGCCCTCGTCGCGGAGCCTGAGGACTACGAATTCCGGGCCAAGCCTGTTTGGCAGCGTATTCTTGTCATCATCGGGGGGGTGTTGTTCAATCTCATCCTGGCCGCTATGATCTTTTCCGGTCTGAAGGCTACGTATGGCGAAGCCTACATTCCGGCAACAGGCAGCATGGTGGTTGCCGACAGCAGCATTGCCCACAATATGGGGTTGCGGACCGGTGACAACCTGATTGAAGTAAACGGCAAACCGTTTGACGGCTCCCACTCCTATCTGGGAATGCAGGAGATGCTTCTGGCCAATCCGATTGTGTTGAGAGTCGAACGGGAGGGTGAAGTGCTGACGTTCGAAGGTCCGGACGACATCATGACACAGCTCAATCAAACGGAAGGGTTCTACGGGTTGTCGTTCGATCCTGCCATCGTGGGTGGCGTCCGGGTGGATTCGCCGGCCGAGGCAGCGGGCTTGCTTCCTGGTGATGTTTTCGTGGCCATCGGGGACTCCGCGGTCGCCTTTTGGGGAGACGTTTCCCCGGCCATCCAGGCCCAGGTACAAGCCGGAATCAGACTGGTCATGTTTCGCCCTGATTCCATTGCTGCGGCTCCGGACGCTGCGACCGTGTGGCCTGACTCCATGCAACGGACTGGGGGAACCCTCTATGAGGTCGCGCTGAATCCGGACTCAACGGGTGGTCGCGCCATTATCGGAGTGGATCAACTTTTTCGGATGCGATCATTCGGAGTAGGAGAGGCGGCCGTTGCAGGTGTCGTGGATACGTGGATGAATACTCGGCTCATTGCATCGAGCCTGAAGCGGATATTCACTGGCCAGGATGATTTCCGCGAGAACATCGGAGGTCCCGTCATGATTGCTCGCGCCACGAAAGAGGCAGCCGACCGGGGCGCACCGTTTTTCTGGAATATCGTGGCCGTCCTGTCCATTACGTTGGCAATCATCAATATTCTACCCATCCCGGCACTTGATGGCGGTCACCTCGTATTCCTTCTATATGAAGGCATTACCCGCCGTGAGCCGTCGCTGAAGGTTCGGATGGTCCTCCAGCAGATAGGAATGGTTGTGCTGCTCATTTTCATGGTTTTCATCATCTTCAATGACTTTCTGAATCTGTGAGTCAGACCGCTGAAGACAGGCAACGTCAGGACGCCCTGACCCGGCGTGGCCCCCTTCCGGGGCATATTGCCGTCATCATGGATGGCAACGGCCGGTGGGCCAGGCGTCAGGGCAAGCCACGCGTACAGGGGCACCGCGCGGGCGTCGCATCGGTTCGTGACATCACGGAAGCATGTGCGGAACTGGGTATTGGTCACCTTACCCTCTACACGTTCAGTACCGAGAATTGGAATCGGCCAGTGACAGAGGTCAATGCGCTCATGCAGTTGCTCATCCGTTCGTTGCAGAAGGAAGCCAAGACGTTGCAGGAGAACAATATCCGCCTGGCATGCATAGGTGACAGGGAGCACTTGCCCGGGGCCTGCCGGAAGCAACTTGAGGCCGTGATTGACCAGACATCGTCCAATGATCGCATGACGCTTGTTCTCGCTTTGTCCTATTCCGGTCGGTGGGAAATAGTCCAGGCTGCGCAGAAATTGGCATCTGAAAGCCTCTCGGGAAAGCTGGATCCGGAGGGCATTTCGGAGTCCGTATTTGCATCCAGATTGTCTGACCCGAGCCTGCCCGATCCGGATCTACTCATCCGGACGGGAGGAGAGCGTCGTATCTCGAATTTCCTGCTGTGGCAGATGGCATATGCCGAATTACACTTCGCTGACGTGTTTTGGCCGGACTTCCGCCGGGAGCACCTGTATGCTGCCGTGGAGGATTTCCAGGACCGCGAACGGCGGTTCGGCCGCGTGGAAGCACCGGCCTGAGTACAATAGAATCCTTTGTCATTCGTTAGAAGGGAAACTCCCCGTTACCCCCGGCCGTTATCCCGCCCCCCGATCCTTCCCGATCCAGAATCGTTTCTCTTGATGCAAGCAGCCCGTCTATTCACGTTCCTCATCCTGTTGGCGCCGACGCTTACCAGTTTCGCGCAAATGAGGCCCGAGGCGTACGCTCGCCCGGAGCAGCTGGACATCCTGGGAATCAGTGTGGAAGGAGATGTCGACGAGTTCAGCCAGAGCTTCGTCCAACAGACCAGCCAGCTCACGATAGGCCAGAAGCTCACGGTTCCCGGTGATCCGGCGTTGAGTGAGGCCATCCGGGCCATCCACCGGCTCGGCACGTACGAGAACGTGCAGATCGTACAGGAGCGCCGTGTGGGACAGGGCGTGTTCCTGTCCATCCGTGTGCAACGGGCGCCCACGCTCGGCGAGTACTCGTTCTCCGGTGTCAGGAAGGGCCACAGAAAAGACATTCGCAAGGAGGCGCCCCTGGTAACACGAGGGCCCGTGCAGGAAAGCTCGATTGCCCGAACGGTCCAGATAATCGAGGAGTTTTATGCTGACAAAGGGCACCCGCTGACGACTGTCGACGTCGTTCGCGACCGGGTGGATGACAAAACGATGTCACTCGAGTTCAGGATAGACCGCGGGCCGAAGGTCAAGATCGAAGATATTTCGTTCGTCGGGAATGACCTGGTTTCCGACAGCAAGCTTCGGGGGGCCATGGAATCGAAGCAAAACTCGTTCTGGCGATTCTGGCGGAAAGCAACGCTGGACAGGGATAAGTATGCGGAAGACCTGGACCTGATTGTGCGCGAGTACAATGAACGTGGCTTCTATGATGCGCGTGTCCTTGCCGATACCGTCATGTTGGTCAACGCCGACACTGAAAAGCCGGAAATGCGTATTGAGATCAACGTGCATGAAGGAACACAGTACCACATCCGCGATGTCGAGTGGGAGGGGAATACCCTGTACTCGGATGAGACGCTGACCCAGCAGCTTGGCTTGTTTCCCGGCGACACATATAACGTGAAGACGCTCGAGGAAAACCTCTATGGCGCCGGTAAAAACAACGATGTGTCCAGTCTTTATCTGAACTCAGGCTACATGCGTTTCAATGTCGAGCCCCAGGTGAAGGTCGTAGGCGATTCGCTGGACCTTGTGTTCGATCTGTTCGAGGGAGACGTATTTACATACGGAGATGTCCGGATCGCGGGCAACACAACCACCAAGGAACATGTCGTCCGACGCGAACTCAGCACCATCCCGGGATCCACGTTCCGTCGGTCCCAGATCCAGGAGTCAATTCGACGCGTGATGCAGTTGAGCTACTTCACGCAGGAGTCTCTTGGTGCGGGTCCGGACGTTGAGGTACGGGATGAGACGCAGACGGTCGACTTGCAGTACAACCTCGAGGAAACGGGTACGAGCCAGCTTGAATTGTCTGGTACATGGGGGCAGTTCGGACTCATCCTCCAACTCCGTTTCAACTTCAACAACTTCTCCATGCAGAATATCTTCAAGGGAGATGCATGGGACCCGCTTCCGACGGGAGACGGTCAGAAGTTCAGCATGGGCGTCCAGACGAACGGCTCCCGGTATCAGCAATATTCCCTATCGTTCACCGAGCCATGGTTCCGTGGCAAGCCGAAACCGCTTGGGTTCTCAACCTCCTTTTCGCGCATCCGAGGGTTGACGCTTCTGGACACGGGTAATGCAGGTGGTGGACGACTGTTGACGTTCAACCAGAACGTGTTCTACGAACAACGTTTGAAGTGGCCTGACAACTGGTTCAGCACGTCTACATCGGTCGGATACCAGTATTTCCAGAACCAAGACTGGATTTCGACGCTTCCGGACGGTGTATCACAACAGGTTACCGTGTCACAGAACCTGACGCGTAACAACGTGAATCACCCGCTCTTCCCGACGCAAGGGTCGAAATTCCTGCTGTCCCTTCAGATTGCTCCACCCTTCGGCGACCTCATCCAGTTCCACAAGTGGAAACTGTCTACGGAATGGTATGCGCCGCTCAGCAACAAGCTCGCGCTCAGTTTCTCGTCCGACTTCGGATATATCGGATCGTTGACGGGTGAAGAGGTGGAGTTCGAGCGGTTCGTTGTAGGAGGGTCTCCATTCGAGACACAGGGCTTCTACAGCTTCTTCGGAAAGGACGTCATTTACATGCGGGGGTATCCACTGGCCGCTCTTGGACCCAGGAATGAAAACAACGACCCGGTCGGTGGACGCATCCTGAACAAGTTCGGCGGCGAATTCGTGTGGTTGGCGGTCCAGTCCGAACAGCTCCAGGCGTCTCCATACCTGTTCCTGGATGCAGCCAACACGTATGACGGATTCCGCTCTTACAACCCGACCGACCTGTTCCGCTCAGCCGGATTCGGAGCGCGCATCTTCCTGCCCATCCTGGGGATGGTGGAAATGGCGTACGGCTATAACTTCGACGAATTCGTTCCGGTGACCAGCAAACACAATGGATCCAAGAAGTGGACATTCCAGTTCAGTCTGGGACAGGGTTTCTGACAGGAGTCCACCAAACTAGACACTCAAACCATGCGTACGTCACTGTCGACTTTTATCCTGGCCGGTATTTTCCTCGTGCTTCCTGCGATGGGACAGCAGTCAATCGGCTATATCGATTCAGATCTGATCCTGGACAGGACACCCGAGTTTGCGACCATCGAGCAGCAGCTTGACAGGCTGGCATCCGAGTGGCAGGCGGAACTGGACGAAATGAAGAAGGACCTGGATGAACAATTCCGTGAATACCAAGCCCGTGAGTTGTTGTACACCAACGATGAACGGCAACGGCGCCGTCAGGAAATAGTCCGTGCAGAGGATGAATTGGAGCGGCTTCGTGTCAAGTATTTTGGCCCTGAAGGGGACATATTCCTGCAGCAGGAGCAGCTGATGCGACCGCTTCAGGAGCGCATCCTGATTGCTGTGGAAGAAGTCGCCACGGCCGAAGGATATGACTACGTATTTGATGTGGCCGGCGACTTCCTGTTCATGTTCAAGCGGGAGCAACACAACCTGAATGACCGTGTGCTTCGCGAACTTGGCATAGACGTTGAGAGTACGCAAGGCCGAAGCAACTAGGGCCTGCTCGTCAGGTCCGACAACACCCTCCCGGCTGTGGGCCGGAACTATCTGAAACAAAAGGAACTCCCATGTTGAAGCGATTCATTGCTCCCCTTATGCTGATGTTGGCCATGGCTCCGGCCTTGACGACGCAGGTATCTGCCCAGACGCTGCGCGTCGGGTATGCCGATCCGGAGCTGATCATCCAGTACATGCCGGAATATCAGAATATCCAGCGTCAGATTTCGCAGGAAGTGCAAGCCGGTCAGCAGGCGCTGCAGGCCTTGGCAGAAGACTTCCAGGAGCGCGTAGCCAGGTTCGAGAAGCAGCGCCCGCTGCTTTCCCCTGAGCGCCAGGCTGAACGCGAGCAGGAGCTGGGTCAATTACAGGCCGAAATCCAGAACAGTGCCGAAGCCAAGGACGCAGAAATCGCGCAGAAGCAGGAGTCCCTGATGGCCCCGCTTCTTGACCGTGTGCAGTCCGTCATCGACGAAGTGGCCGCCGAAAAGTCGCTGGATCTCGTCCTGCGCTCCCCGGCATTGCTGTACGTCAACGAAGACCGGGTCTCGAACATCAATCTTGATATTGCCAAACGGCTCGGTATCGAGATCGAAGAGGATGATTCGGTCAGTACCGGCAACTGATCCAGAACTATGCAATGAAAGGCGGGCGCCCACCGGGCGCCCGCCTTTCTGTATATTGGGCCCTGCCAATTGCCCAGAATCGCCCCTAATCCGGTATACGTGTGAGTACGGCCACTTCCGATCTGGACCCCGAGGAAATCCGTCGTGTGACGACGCAGACGCTGCATGAAATGAAGGCGTCGGGTATTCCCATTGCCATGTTGACGGCCTATGACTTCACGTCGGCTCGCATTATTGACGCTGCAGGCATAGATGTCATCCTCGTAGGCGATTCGGCATCGAATGTGATGGCAGGCCACGAAACTACGTTGCCCATCACCATGGATCACATGGTGTACCATGCCCAATGTGTCGTACGGGGAGTGCAGCGCGCGCTCGTAGTCGTGGATTTGCCGTTCGGCTCCTACCAGGGAAACAGCCGGGAGGCCGTGGCATCGGCCATTCGGATCATGAAAGAGTCGGGCGCGCACGCCGTCAAGCTGGAAGGTGGTCGCGTCGTAGTACCAACGGTGGAACGGCTTATCGAGGCCGGTATTCCGGTCATGGGACACCTTGGACTCACACCCCAATCCATATACCGCTTCGGTACATACAAGGTGCGGGCACGCGAGGAAGAAGAAGCAGACCAGTTACGTGCCGATGCGTTGAGTCTGGAAGCGGCGGGAGTATTCTCGATTGTCCTGGAGAAAATTCCAGCTACACTGGGCACGGACGTCAGCCGCAGCCTGTCCATTCCGACCATTGGTATCGGTGCCGGGGCCGGGTGTGACGGGCAGGTCCTCGTGACGCACGATGCGCTGGGTCTCACCACAGACTTCAACCCACGATTCGTCCGGCGGTACGCCCACCTGGACACGCTCATTACCGACGCCGTACAGTCCTACGTGCGAGACGTTCGAAACAGGGATTTTCCGGCCAATGACGAAAGCTACTGATCGTCCGCTCATCCTGATCTGCAATGATGACGGGATAGATGCTCCTGGCATCCTGTCGCTGGCTGCCGGAATGGACGGTCTGGGCGATCTGGTGATTGTCGCTCCGATCGAGGAGCAAAGCGCCGTCGGGCACGCCATTACGATGCGTCATCCCGTGAGGGCCCGGCCGTGGCCGTTCCGGGGTCCGTCGGGCGCACTCGATGCATGGGCTGTCTCGGGTACACCGGCCGATTGTGTAAAGTTGGCCCTCGACAAATTGGTACCACGTCAGCCGGATCTTGTCGTGTCAGGCATAAATCATGGACCGAATACGGCGGTGAATGTCATCTACTCAGGGACGGTCAGCGCAGCGACGGAGGCGTCCATCCTTGGCATCCCTGCCATCGCGTTTTCGCACTGCAAGTGGGGTGTGGGTGACTATGAAGCATCGGCCCAGATTGCTCGGCGTCTGGCCACACATGTGCTCGAAAACGGTTTGCCACCCGGTGTATTGTTGAACGTCAACATCCCGGATTTGCCGCTTGAACAGATCCAGGGAATCATGCCCACGCGACAGGCCCGAGCCATGTGGGAAGAGTCGTTTTCAGAACGTATGGATCCCTTCAACAAGCCCTATTATTGGCTGTCCGGTACATTCATCAATCTTGACCCGGGCGAGAATACCGATCTGTGGGCCATAGACAACGGTTGGGTATCCGTCACGCCTGTCCTCCATGACCTGACTGCCCACCAAGCACTGTCCTCCATGCAACAATGGCCCATCATGGGCCCTGAAAGACCTCATTCAGATGGCTGATATCCATGTATCCCTGGAACGCCAGCAGGCTGCCTACCACTTCAAGGCAACAAACGATCTTGGCCATAGCATCGATATTGACGATGCAACGGCATACGAATCGGGTAACGGCAACGGCGTGGGCCCCATGCAGTTGCTGATCATGGCGATAGGCGGTTGCAGCGCCGTGGACATCGTGTCGATCCTGGAAAAGAGTAGACAGGAAATCGAATCATTCACGATGGACGTCGTTGGACACAAACCGGATGGCCAGAGTCCCTCGCTGTACGACACCATCCATGTCACTTACCGGCTTACCGGTAAGGTGGATGCAGACAAGACCCGACGGGCCATAAACCTGAGTCTGGGGAAGTACTGCTCTGTATCCAAGACACTCGAGGCCACCGCAAAGATCAGCTACGACTTCTCCGTGAACGGGGACGACTTCACGGGCGACCCTCTGTCCTGATCCAGATCCGGGATGTTTGCGGCGGCAGGGTGGGAGCGGTCATCTGTCCGGAAACAGTAACGTCGGATACCCCAGCGACGTCTACGCGTTCTCCGTCACTGATGAGTCGCCACTGCCCGTCCGGTAGCGTCACGTCGTCAAAGGCAGCTTCCGTTTGGCCTGTATTCATGAGAACGAGCACCTGTTCGTCCACCATGTAGCCGAGTAATCGGGTATTGTCGGGCGTCATGAATCGATAGTATCCGTCCTCCGGCACGGCACCCCCGACACGGAATACAGCTCCATCCCCGGACGCCCTGAATGCAATGAGGCCTTTCCAGAAGGCGAACATGGCGTCATAATCCACTGGTTCTGTCTCGCCCAGTGTATTCCACAGGAATCGGTTGGCCAGACGCAGATTATATGTGTCGCGCTTTCCGTGGAAGTAGAGGGGACCGGTCGCCGTTTCCTTGATCAACTCCTCCAGGGGTGCGTGCGCCTTCGAACGCATGAACTCCGTACCACCGTGGACGACAAGGGGCCCCAATGACGTAAAAAGCAGCGTCGCCGCCAGGCGGAACGCCGCCTCGTCTACATGCAGAAGACCATTCCAGTCTTCGTCACTGAAACGATCGGCGAGGGCCCAATTGTCGTGGATATCGAGGTAGTTCAGACCACGATTCGGGTCGCCCTCCTCGGCAAAACCGTTTGTCAGGCCCAGCATGGCGCGTTCGCGGACAGACCCGTCGCCACCGGCAAATCCGCGGTCCACCGCAGGGTCCGTCGGATTCGAAACAGGACCCTTGAACGCATTCCTGGCATCGTCCTGGAAAAATGTGATAGGAGAATCGACCTTGTACCAGCCAAAATCAGGATCGGACGCAACGGCCGGATCGGAGGGAGCAATCCAGGGCTCCCCATAGATGATGAGGTCGTCAGGCAGTTCCGATTTGATCCATTTCAGTGTCTGCTCGTCCAGCTGTCCGGCCAGATCAATCCGGAATCCGTCCACTCCAAGGACATCGACCCAGTGACGGAGCTGATCCAGCACCCAGCGCTGCACCATCGGGCGCTCCTCTGTCTTGATTTCATTTCCGAACGGTCCAATGTGCCGCAGGGAGTCATCGGTCCGGTAGTAGTAGGGAAGGTCTATCGCATTGAAGTTGAAGAACAGGTGGCGGCCGTCCATATTCTCGCCTGTGTGGTTCGGTACGACGTCGATAATGACCGATATCCCTTCACGGTGGAATGCATCGACGAGCGCCTTGAACTGCGCGCGCTCTTCACCCGGTTCATCACCGCGTTTCCGGAAGCGGGACTCGACAGCCAACGCATGCGTTGTACGGTAGCCCCACTGGTAGTTCTCGCGCGCGACATCCTGCTCAATCATATATGGATCGTCGGCAAACGCTTCGCGCCACTCAGCATCGGGGTAGTGGAGGAACTCCTGGACCGGCATGAGATGCACCACATTGACTCCCAGCTCGACGATGTGGTCGAAACCGATGGGACGACCATGTTCGTTTACAAGGCCTCGCGTGGCCATCGCGTTGAACGTCCCCTTGAGGTCGTCCTCAACTGGAAGCGCGTCCGTGAAATCCTGCACATGGACTTCGTAGGCCACCACGTCTTCCATGGGTGGACGGCCCCCTTTGACTGTGGACGGTGCGGATTCGTCGCGCCAGACGCGAGCCTTGCCCCACGAATCGTCGCTCACAAGGGCATAGGGATCGGTTATATGGACCGGATTGGTACCGTGGAACGCGTTACCGGGCTCGTCAGGACCATCAACAGTATATGTGTAATAGACACCGTGGTGATCTCCAGCCTGTGTTGTTTCCCAGACTCCGTCGCCGTCACGACTCAAGAGGACGACCGTTGAAGGTTCATCGAGTGGAGCATCCCGATCAAGGAACAGATGAAGGCGCACAGCCGTGGCTCTGGGGGCAAACAGACGGAAGACGGTTTCACTTCCGTCTTCCGATACGACTGCTCCCAAAGGCTTGGACGAATACAGACTGCTGAACCAGGCATCCCGACGCACGGTGATGCGCTCATCTCCGGGCAGCCATACGAGGGAATGCAACAGGCGTGGATCCAATCTGCCGTCCGGAACCAGGAGAAACGTTCCGGCACGCCGGGGAACGATGGCAGACAGGCCCACTTGGGTTCCCTGAGATGAAAACAGATTCAGATCTTTCAGATGAAGCCGGGCGGTGGCGTCGGAAACCGTGATTTCGATGCCCCGCTCATGGAGGATCGTAGCACTGTCAAGAACCTGGGCCAATGCCTGGCTGGATGAGAGCAGGCTTCCTGCGAGACACACAATACAGAAGAAAAGGCGCATGAGCTGATGCAGGTGGGTGAATCGAATGGTTGGTAACCCGTCTGCATCGCACGGTTCCCGGAATCAAGCGGCCCGCCCCTGCGATGTAACCAGGCGGAGATGGGTCGGAGCAGCCGTCGGAATACACAATGCAACCCGCTGAATGATGACGCCAGGATCCGTCTCAGGGGTAATGAGCGCTCGAACCCTTATCGTGGTCCGTCGGTGATCGACATCTTCGTACTCTACTCGGATTGCGGCGTCAGACAGTGCCGGGACCGCTGCTTCAATTGCTACCCGAAGTGCGTGCAGGTTGGTCGTCCTATCTGTTGACATGGTGGTGTCTATCCATTGTGCAGCAAGGGATAAGGCCACAGATGGTCCAGTAAGAGACGATGTGGGAATGGTCCGATTCTCACCATTCAGGAGTTTGATTCGGGTTTCGAATACGCCTGTGCGGCAGGACACGACTGGCATGCCATGATATGTCATGACGCCATCCAAGGACGAACGTTGCACGAGGGACAGGCGGACAAAGACGGCCAGGGACTGGATTCCGTCCCACAACTCTACAGCGAGTGTAATGGAAAAGAGTCCCATGGCGGCTGATATACCCGCCAGCACGCCATACAGGCCGATCGCCATCCCGATGGTAATTGCATACAGAACGACTTGACGCATACGCCACAACCCGGACGACTCATGAAGCACGCCAAGTATACCTGATGCAGCCCGTCGTCGTCGCAGGAGATTCTGCGCGATGAGGTCTATATCAAGAAGAACGAACAACCCAGACAACGCCAGGAGGAGGACGACCAGTCCATTCGGCGGTGACGTCGGGTCTGCTGGCGGTGACGGCGGTGTCACAGGCGGAGAAACGGGCAAAAGAAGTGGTATGCTCCCTTCCTGGTCGTCGTTGGGCGTTTTGGCAGTGTCCTGAAGCAATCGAATCCAGTTGGCCGGCGTCTTCGATGTCGTCGGGCGTGACTCCGTCCTTTCCGGTGCTTCAACCGTTGACGGAATGGCACGGCTATCGTTCTTGATGCCGTGACCTGCCGGTTCTTCGTTCGCTTCAGGCACGGGCGATGAAATCACGGCAGTGTTGCCGGTAGACAGGAAGCGTATGCGCTTCTTGACGGGTGTCGCCTTCAATTCGATCTCCGTGCGATCACCCGGTGAAAGCAAAACGGTCATGGAATCGGGTGCGAATGCAAAACCGCGCTCCAATGAACCATTTCGCACTATCCGGATGGAATAGGTACCAGCTGGAACACCTTCGAAGGCAAATGCTCCGAAGGCATCCGAGCGTGTTCTGTATGAGCCATTTCCGCTGGAGAGTTGCAGCAGGACACTGTGGATACCGTCCGATGCGGTCAGGTCATCACTCGTCAGGCCGAGAAGTCCGCTTTCATCGTCCGTTCGTCTATAGTGCCGGACAGAGCCGCGTAGAGAGGAGGCCGCAACAACCGGAATGTCAATCTGATCGGCTTGACCGATGCTCATTGGCATGACCTGCTCTGGAACAAGGCCCTGAGGTAGGGTGGTGGCATTTACGAAAAGGAAGCTCTCGCCGGAGGGATTCGGCGCGACGAGGAAGTGGCCTTCAGCATTTGATATGGCTATCTGGTCTCCGAATCGAACCAGGACGCCAGGAATGGGCTTACCGGTTGCCTTTTCGTAGATGAAGCCGGTCACAAGCCCCTGGGAATCCCCTGACGGACGACCAGGAATAAGCAGCGGCATGGAGTAGGCGAGTCGATAATCGGCCGACCGGATCTCGTTACGGCCTTTGGATCGGTTGGCTTGCATCTGGAAAAGCAGTTCGCTGCCGGAGTTGAATCGCTTCACGATTCGGCCACTGACGCTTTTGTATTCCTGGGTACCACCCTGAGTATGTACCTGGTTATTGAATACCCCGCCAGCAAGCTGGAAACTGTTTGGCAGCGCCAGGGATGAATTGATACCCCATTGACGGTATCGTTGCTCCAGCCCGGTTGCGGCAACGGACGCTCGGCTTCGTTCGGCGGTCATCGACAGAGACAAGACGTTGAAAGGCTGCACACGAAACTGTCCTCTCAGGCGACGAAGCGGCGTACGTTCTGCCGTCGACGCTTCTCTGAAACCACGCTCGGCGTTAATTGTTAACCCCATGCGCGGCAATTGATAACCAACGGACGTGCGTGCATAGGATGAACTTGTGTTCTGGGAATATGACCCAGTGTCATAGCGACTGTCCTCACGAACACCATGGATGGTGCTGATGAGACTTCCGCGTGCGATTCGAAACGCGAGTGTTCCTCCAGCTCGTACGGAGACGTCGGTTCTCCCGATTCCATCCGCGAAACTGCGGGCCAGCCATTGCACCGATTCATCAAGTCTCACATGGCGCCCAAGTCGGAGGGATACATTTTCCGACAGCATGGAAACCGCAGAACCCGCTCCGGGATAGTCTGCGGACGTCCGCATGGCTTGTGTTCGGACAGAGGTAAGACTGTTGCGCCAGGTTGCATTGAGTGAGCAGGATGGATCTGTGAATGCTGCCGAACCCGATATACCACACTCCAGGTCCATGGAGTGACGACCGTGTCCAGGTTTGTTCTGGAAGCGCAGCGTTCCAATTGAGCCAGTATAATATCCGTTGCGCACCAACAGGTTAGAGGATACTGTTGATGCATCGGTCAACGACTTGCGAACGGAAAAACCAGTCCGTACTTCGCTTGGTCTCCCGTGCCGATTCTGCGCTGCGGTAGCCTTGACGGTCCATTCGCTTTTGCGAACTTCCGTGGACACGCCGAACCCGGTTTCGCTGCGTGTGGTAAGCGGAGACAGATTCTGAGTGTGATCGCCCGCTGTTACCGTCACACTGGACGTCTCGTACGTGACGCGTACGTCGTTTCTCGGGGCGTAAACGGAATGCTCCTCTTGGCCCGCGAGTGTCGCCTGGATGCTCAGGTTGCCGCCTGCAACAGGAATTTCAGACCGGAGGCGTGCCGATGGCCGTGCCGTCTCTTCATTTCCCGCAGTCTCAAGTGTCAGGCCCAGTGGAATGGGGTTTCCACGCGGTTTCACACGTTCGTACGCGGGAATGACATCGATCGTGGCCGTATCGGAACTGTTGGAGTCGTCCACGTTATCGATGCGGCCCACTATCCGGATGGAGGCAGAGGCGGTTGCCCGGAGATCCGCGTCGGACGTAAACGTACCGTGCACTGTGGCCGTTTCGCCGGGTTCGAGCGCTGTACGCCGCGCACCGAGCTTGAAATGGCCCGAATCCATTGGATCTGCTGCCCAGATGACGTCAATTGGGGCATTTCCGCGGTTTGTTGCCTGAATTGCAACGTCGACGGACTGTCCAGCGGCAACGAACGATGCTGCAGGCGTCACGTCGAATTCGAGTCCATGGACTGGAAGGACGGAAATAGCCGCCTGGAGAGAGGAAAGATGTTCCTTGGATCCCGGGTTCGAAAGGTGAATGCCAATGTCATAGGATCCTGCTCTCGCGGTCTCCGGAATAAGGATGCTCAAAAACCGAACGGTAGGTTTTCCCGAAGCAAGGTTGAGCTCCTGCACTGGTCGAACCGAGCGCCATCCCGACGGGAGATCAAGAGTTACACTGAGGGTCAGTGAGTCCAGATGAGTCGACGTGGTTCTGAATACGAGTGTGACAACCTCGCCGGGGACGACCACCGAGGAGTCTGCACCAACTCGTTCCATACGAACGTCGTCGGAGCCTAAACGACCGTTCGCCGCGACTTTTTCAGGCGCGGCGAACAGGGAGAAAACAAGTGCTATGAGGCACAGAAGGCGCATTATTCAACGGCAAGGGTGTATTCAGCACCATATACTTCTTCGGATCCGGCATCCATGATGACCAAGGCCCGGTACTGTCCATTCGGAAGGGAACCCAGGACAACCTGCTGTCGGACCGACGTGCCCGGATAGATCCTGTTCTTGAATCCGTCCCGGCGTCCCACTGGATTGCCTTCAACGTCATACACTTCAATCCAGACGTCAGGACGCACCATGAGATCGCCCTTGTTGACGATGCTCAGATGAAGCTGAGAGTCTCCTGACTCGGTCTTTATGAGTTGCGTATCCATGATGGCGAGGTCACTGTTTCCTGTTCCGGTGATGTGACTTGCAACTTGTATGCCATACCGGGTGACCTGCGATATGCCGAATGTCTTCTTTTCGGAATTGGCAGAGGGTTTTGGCGCATCTGGTACGCTTTCGACCATGATCATACTCCAATACGACCCTTCAAGGGTTGCGTCGTCCGGTACCTGGACCGAGTAGGGGATATCGATCAGCTGCTGGGGTGGTATCTGGAGCGAAGACATGCCCAGTTCCACCCAGTTTGCGTTGGAACGGGCAGTGGCGCCCGGAGCACCGAAATCGTTTGATCCATCCGCCTGGAAGACGTAGTCGGTCTGGTAGAGGCGGACCTCCTGCATGACATCGGATTCGTTGCGGACCTCAATGGTCCCGCTGTATCGCTGACCGGCCATGACAGATTCGTCATGCGACAACTCGCTCCGGACGGAAATCTGAGCACTCACCATTGTGGTGTGAGCCAGGGTGCAGGTGAGTATGAAGAGGAGGATGCGCAATTTCATTGTGCCAGGATGGTAAATGTGACTTGATGTGAATCGTCGCCGTTTTGAGTGCTGTTTCCATCGGAAACAAGAGCAGAAGCACGGTAAATGAGCGTTCCGTAGCCCTGGCGACCCGTAGGGTCAGCCGGAATGTTGGTCAGGAGGTCTTCGTCGAACATGCCGTCGACGAGTTCGACCTCAGGATGCATATCGGCTACTGTACCAGATCCATAACTCGTAACGTTGAGCCGAACGAACAATCGGTAGCTCTGTTGGATGGCCAATGTCGAGACGGTCAGCTTGGAAGCTGTGCCGAAGTCGGCGTCCCAGTGGATCTCGGTGGACTGGTCGATGGCATCGACGGGTTGGCCGCCTGCCGGAGCGGCGTTTATGTCCAGGGTTACCGGACCACCACCAGAAGTAAACTCAAGGCGCTGGGCCGAGGAATCGCTTACCCAGAAGGCCAGGAAGAATAGTACGAGTATGTTGCTACGCAACGACATATGCCGATTCAGTTGTCAACAAGCGTGAGCGTAACCCTGCGCGAAACACCGGATGCGCCAGAGGGCGGTGTGGTGATGTCCACGGTTCCGGTGTAGGAGAGCACAAGGCCAGTGGCCGAGACGAGACTGAGTCCAGTGACCAGGTCCGCCGGGGCTGTTGAAAGGATCTGAGTTGTTGACAGTGCCCCGGCTGGGGCGGCCATTGTCAGCTCAAGAGTCATTCCAGCTGGAAAATCGGTATCCAAAGACCCGATTACCTTTTTGCCTGTGCCGTTGAGCGTAATGTTATAGGTCGCCGACGCATCGGTAGCTGGTTGGGGAGGCGTGCCCGCAGGGACCGATGCAAAAGGGATCAGAACGTCTCCTGAAATGCTGAGTTGGTTGATTTCGCTCACCCGGACCGTCACCATCTGTGTCAGGGAGATTTGTCCACCCACCATTTGGATGGCTGCCGGAAGCGGGGGAGGTGTCTGCCGGGCAAAGGCCGGAGAGACGGACACGGGTAAGACTGAAACGAACAGGACCCATGCCAACGTCACGAGCAGAATGCGATGTGATGTTGACATGGGTCCGTCCGTCCAGTAATTCAGGCCGACGATCAGTTGGTGATCGTGTACGTTACCGTAAGACCTGTAGAAGCAAGGGTACCGGCTGCTGCTGTAGCCGTGAACGTATAGTCCAGGCCCATGCCGGCCTCAGCGACCGTCGCAAGGTTGGTCACTACGTCTACAGCGCTTGTCGAGAGCGATGTACCAGTGCTGCCCGTGGCGCCTGCAGGGGCATCCACATCTACTTCAAGCGTGAATCCGGCTGCCAGGTTCTGGTCCGTGGAAGCGGTGATCTTCTTTGAAGTATCGTTGGTCGTGATGGCGTAGCTCGCTGAGCCCGAAACCGGGTCAGGGTTGCTACCAGGCGTAGCTGCACTGATGGTGAGCTCTACGTTGCCCGTAATGGCCAGTACGTTGATACTTGAAACAGCCAGGGTGACGGTGTGACCGTCGCTCTGGGCGAACGCGTTGGCGCTGCCGCCGAACGCAACCAGCACTGCCAGTGCCAGGAATCGGAATGACTTCATGGTGTTGTACCTCCTTGATCGTCATGATTGAAAAAGGCGCGGGCAGGACTTCTGCCCGCGCCTTTGCGGTATCGGTGTGTAAGGGGATCCCTTAAGTAGATCTACGTATTATTTCATGAGAACCATGGTACGGCTAACGGATTGCGCGCCAACGTCCAAGCGATATACATACAGGCCGCTTGAGAGGTCGCCAGCGTTCCACGTGACCGACTCCCAGCCTGCCTGCCGACTACCGTCCACCAGGGTGGCTACCCGGCGGCCAAGCATGTCGAAAACCTGCAGGCGAACGTGCGATGCCTCGGGTACCGCATACCGGATGGTCGTGGTGGGGTTGAATGGATTCGGAAAGTTCTGCGCCAACGTGGGGAGGGCTCCGTTCCCGGAGTGGACCGTGGCAGCAGGTTCCGTGGACGTGGATGCCGAAAACACGAAACGCGCCGATCCATTGGCCGGAAGGCTGCTTCCAGGGACTACATGATCTCCGGGTCTACTCTGAAACGTGTATTCGGTCCGGCTGCGAAGATCAATGGTTTCTCCGTTATCGCGGTCAAACAGCGTCAGCGTCAACGAATCCGGCACATTGACCATGTCTGGCCACGTCACCCGGAATGTACCCGACTGCGTAGTGGCGTGGAATATTTCGAACTGTCCCGTCCCTGCGTTGCCCTTGAACGCGACTGGTGTGCCGTCATCCCCGGTCATCCAGAGTGCTGTCCAGTCGCGCGAGAGAGGTGTGAGCTTCCTGACCTCATGGTCCAGATCAAGCAGGGCGTACATCTCCTCATCGGCAAGACCTTCTCCCTGGACCGAAAACCGGATGTGCGGGGTGGGTTCTTGGTCGGTGGCCCCTTTTCCATACCGCACAGCGTTTGCCTCGCTTGCCGACGCAGAATACGTAGGAACCAAGGATGATGAGGGCGATGTCGACTCCACCATGAAGGCAGTAAAGGGTGCTATATAACGTCCTGCAAGCCCTGTGCCTGATACGGCGTCATAGTACCGGTATCCGGTTGTACCGCCGCCAGACGTTGCTGACGGATCCCACGTAGCATAGGAAGACGCCATACCCGTACTGTTGGATACGGTATCGTTCCAATCCATGTTGGACGTGCCCGGGTTGCCAACCATGTTGAACGAGGTGGCTGGTCCAGCCGAATAGGACAATGAGATTGGACCTGGGTTGACGGGTGTTCCTGTGACGGTCAACGTCGTTGGCAGCAGCGAAGAACCGCTGGCGTCCTGAGCGAACGCATAAAGAATGATGGGCGAACCGGGAGACAGGGCCGCATCCGTATCCGGAACGTCCACCCAGCTCTGGGAGGCGAAGTCGAACGCCTTGACGTTCGGGCTGCCGCCGGAGGCCGTGGCCCACAACCGGCCTTGTGTATAGAAGGCCGAATTGAGCGTTGACAGCGTGGGACCTGACACGGGCGAGCTCAACATGATCCAACCGTCGCTGCCAGCCGTGTAGGAGCGGGACATGGTGACGGTACCCGTGTATGTACCCGTGGCATCGAAGAATGCCGCCCCTTCCTGTACCGTGATTGCAAATCCCGCTGCATCGAATGATCCACTGATGATGGACAATGATCCGGTAACAATCAGGTCCGACCCCAGCGTGAGGGACCCCGGATTCTTGTCCACCTCGAGGTTTACAAGGGTCAGTGATCCGGAATCCGAAGAAAGCGTGGCCGTTCCGGGCCCCGACAAGGTCAGTGTACCTCCGTTGGTCGGCGAGTCTGAGAACGACACGTCGCCCGTGGACTCAAGATTGTATCCTCCAAGGTCGACTCCACCGGCGATTTCAGTGAATGAACCTGGAATGAAGAGGTCCGATCCCATGATGAGGCCACCAGGACCAGCGACGGTGACATCAAAAGGGTCACTCCATGTGCCCGCAACGGTCATTGTCTGTGCAATTGAGCCAGACAGCGTGACGGATACAGGATCGCCGGAGCTTGTCTGGATGGTTCCCGCTACCGTGATGTCACCCTTCAGATCTACCGCCGGTGCACCTGTGGTAGAAGACAGATCGAGTAGGCCCGCGCTGGATACGACCAGGTCACCTCCAACGTCGAGTTGACCCGTCCCGGACACCTGGTATACCAATGATCCATCACGGATCAACAGGTCGTTTCCAACGGACAATGGTGCTCCGAAATTGTCCCAGATGATGGAGCCTGAGCCCGTGGACTCAACGATGAAATCCTCCTGAATGGACAGGATCTCGGCATTCAGCGAAATGTCAGCCGTCTGTCCCGGGACTGACCACACGACGGACTGAAGGTCTTGGTTGAGGTTGAGCGGGAGGGTCGATTCCGTGGCCGAGAGCTCCAGGGTGGATCCTGGGTTCCATACGGTGAATCCCGGATCAGGGAGGGCACCGCCATCGATGGCATGTTCAAGCACAGCTCCAGTGTTCATTACGAGGGTCGATGTGTCAGCCGTAAGGATGTCTCCGGAGTTGATGATGAGGCTGTCAGATATATTCAGGGAGCCATTTCCGCTCAGGTCGATCGTGTCGTTGTTCGATAAGACGCTGCCTGCCTCAAAACCCACGACGGCGTCATCGTCGATCTGCAAGGTGCCGTCGACAATCGTCACCGTTCCGCCGAGAAAGGACCCGGTTGCCGTGTTTTCGAAGAGAAGTCTATCCCGGTTTCCGATGACGACGGCCGAACCGGGGTGAAATACTGCCGACGCGGAGTCCGTGATATTGACGCGCTTGTTGACAAGGAGGGTGCCAAAGACCTGAAGATCATCACCGGGGCCGTCGGCGACCGAAAAATTCTGATCGATGTCCAGGACGGCACCCGCTTCGATCACCAACTCATCGAATGTCCCTCGCCGGTCGGCAATGACGGTGTGCCCGGACCTGATCGTGATTTGGCCAACGCCGGTATTCCTGGGCGCGCGCTTCGGTGTGGACCAGGATCCGCCGCTGTATTCCTGCCACGTATTCTTGTCATTCCAGTCACCGGACGACGCCGAACGGTAATCACCGTTGCTTTGCGCCGCGGATAGGCCGGGTAGACTGAGCGCCAGGAAGGCTGTGAGGAGGAGAGTTTTCATGATATCGATTTGTCCGTATGCACGGAGGATCGACGTCAATCCAGACTCCTTAAGGAAGAAACAGCCCTATAAACAGCTGCTCATGCGGTCTGTAACCCGTTGCCGGGCAACAACCAGCGGTCCATCAACTCGTGTGATCCATTGCTGCCTTGAGGGTGTTCTGGAGCAAGACGGCAATGGTCATGGGGCCCACGCCGCCTGGTACCGGTGTAATGTGCGATGCCACGTCCTGTACTGCATCGAAGTCGACATCGCCCACGAGTCGATACCCGCGCTCACGTGATGCATCGTCCACACGATTGATGCCTACGTCTATGACAACGGCACCGGGCTTGACCATGTCACGGGTTACAAAGTGCGCCCGACCAATCGCTGCGACGAGGATATCCGCCTGACGAGCGAGGGCGGGCAAATCCTTGGTCCGACTGTGGCACACGGTAACGGTCGCATCGATTCCCTTGCGCAGCATGAGACTGGCCAGAGGCTTGCCGACGATGTTGGAGCGTCCTATGATGACGCAATGTTTGCCGGACGTTTCGATGCCCGATCGCTCAATGAGCTGCACGATACCAGCCGGCGTTGCTGGCGCAAAGCCATCAAGTCCAATGGACAATTTGCCAACGGAGGCTGGATGGAAGCAATCCACATCCTTCCGGGGATCGATGGCGTCGATGACGCGCCTGTCGTCCATATGGTCAGGTAGAGGCAGCTGAACAAGGATACCGTCCACGGAATCATCCGTATTCAGGCGCTCTATGACATCCAGGAGCTCCGATTCGGGCATGGATGCGGGATACATGAGGGTATCGCTATCAATACCGACTTCTGCCGCTGCTTTGCCCTTGCCGCGTACGTAAGAGGCAGATGCTGGATCATCGCCCACCAGTACGACAGCCAAATATGGACGTCGGGCACCGCCGGAAACATGTGTATCAACAGCAGATTTTACTTCTTCACGGATCAGGGCTGAGATGGCTTTGCCATCAATGATCTTGGCCATGGTGCGATGTCAGGTGGGATGGAGGAGGCGCTTGCGGTGGAATATCCCTGAAAGGTACGACTGCCGAGTGGTGACTTATGGACAGAGTTGTTTGAGGTTCGTGTAAAGGTGTACATGTGGGGCTTGACGCGCGTTGAAATAGCCCCTATTATTGCGGGCTGAAACGCGGGTGTAGCTCAGTGGTAGAGCATCACGTTGCCAACGTGAGGGTCGTGAGTTCGAATCTCATCACCCGCTCTAAAAGGGGCCTTATCGAAAGATAGGGCCCCTTTTTTCATGTTCGGCTGGATTGGATCACGCAGCCCCTCGTCCTGCGGCCGGGTCCCTCCTTGCCATGGGGAAGTGCAGGAGAGTGGTACTCCACGTATTTTGCCCATCAATCCAACCGTTACGCTATATGTACCGCCGCATCGTATACCTGGTCCTGTTCACAGTGATCACCACTGCCTCGGCTGGCGCCCAGTCCGTGGAGGACCGCATCGGGTCGCTCAAATCACTGACCGATTCGCTCTTCACGGACCTCGGAACGGATACGCCCGCTGTTTCGATAGGCCTCTTCAAGGGCCAGGAGAAGGTATTCGACGCGTCGTACGGCGAAGCGAACATGGAATGGGATATTCCTGCGTCGTCTGATACCGTATTCCTGCTTGCGTCGGTGTCCAAGCAATTCACGGCGTGGGCCATCGCCACCTTGGCAGCCGACGGCCGTCTCGATCTGGACGCGGACATCCGCAGCCTGTTTCCGGAAATGCATGACTTCGGGACACCGATCACGTTCCGTCACCTCGTGCACCACACAAGTGGCCTGCGCGACGAGTTCGATCTGCTCGGAATGGCGGGTTGGCGCATGGACGATGTCATTACGCACCAGGCCATCCTTGATCTGGCATATGGACAGGAATCACTCAATTTCCCTGTCGGTTCCGCGTATTCCTACAGCAATACAGGATATACACTACTGGCGGAAACGGTTCGCCGCGTGACGGGACAGTCCCTTGGGGATTGGTTGGACAAGAATGTGTTTGAGCCATTGGACATGACGTCAACACATGTTCATGACACGTATGCAACTCTGGTGCCGCGCGTGGCGCAAGGACATGAACCGGATGGTGACGGGGGATATCGGAAGCAGTTGTATGTCTACGAGAATGTTGGATCGACTGGCGTGTTCAGCTCCGTGAATGACCTGGGACGGTGGGCACATGCACTCAACCACCGCACCATCGGCGTACCGGCCGTGCATGAACTGACGCATACACGTGGCGTGCTGACGTCCGGTGATACCCTTGCCTATGCGTTCGGTCAGAGCGTGAACACCCTTTTCGGGCACTCCCGGGTGGCACACAGTGGATGGCACCGGGGATTCAGGACGGTGCTCATGCGGTTTCCGGAAGATGATATGGCCATTGTGGTCCTCGCCAATACGAATTCCATAAACCCGTCGGATGCAGCCACCGCCATCATGAAGCACATGTTCGTCCCTGGTGCGGACTCCTTGCAGGGCTACGCAGGGATATATCGCTCAGACGAGCTGGATACGGCCTATACACTGACATGGAATGAGGGTGCACTTCGGGCACAACATGACCGGAACAACCCTTTTACGTTGTCGTGGAGTGACCCTGACAGCTTTACCACGGATGCATGGTACTTCGATTCCATTGCATTCCAGCGGAATTCCGACGGGCAGATCACGGGATTCGAAGGGACGACCGACCGTGCCAGGAGCGTGTCATTCCGACGGGAATGATCCGGAAGTGCCGTATTACCGGCGATGCAGCAATTGTTCGCTGTACAACACGTACAGTCCGAACAGTCCGGCAACCAGGATGGCGGCGCCCAATGTGGCCCACGATGTGTACAGATGCTCTACGAAGTACAGGAGGGTCAGCAGCGGCGCACTGACCGCGATATACCGGATGTAGGGCATCAGAGCCGACAAGAGGCGAAAGCCGGCAAGACGCAGCAGGAGAACGAGTTGCGATGCCCTGACGATGGCGCCACCAATGCCCAGAAGCAGCATCGTGATTTCTACACTGCCGGTCCTCCCACCGAGAATGAGGGCCCCGGTGAGCGACAGGAACATGACGACTGCAATGACCAGTTCGTAGCGCTGGCGCTCCAGGACGTCGAATAACCGGGTCAAGGGCGATGCCACTGTGGTCAGAAGGATCCAGGGCCCCAGGTACAGGATAAAATCGCCACTGGCCCGCCATGGCTCGCCGAAGAGGACGCTGAAAATGTCACCTCCAGCAACCATGAGGATTCCGGTCGGAATCCACGCCATCATGACCATGCGCCGGTGCACATTTCCGGAAAGTGCTGCCAGGGTCCCGGAGCGGTTCGCCTCGACCGCACGCACGAAAAAGACCTGCGATATGATCATGCCCAACTGACTCATAGGAATGAACAGGACTGCAAAGGCCTGGGAATAGATACCCAATACTTCCTTGTCGAAGTAGTACAGGAGCAACAACGCCGGCATCTGGGAAACACCTGCGGAAATAATGGCCGCGGGTGTGGTGAACATCGGAAACTTCCGATACCGCCGCATGAGCCAGACAATCACGGACCGATCCACTCCCGATTCGCCTGGATTCTCGTTGGATAGAGCCTGGACAAGCGATGTGCGCAGACGTCGCGCATACAATACGGCCTGCAGGAAGTGTCCGGCAGCGAACCCGTAAATGAGACCGCCTGGGGACGATCGCCAGAATCCGAGGCCAATCCGGACGCCGGTCATTGTCGTGCTCTGAACAACTTGACCCATGGAAACCGACCCGAATTGCTCCGATCGCGTCAGCCACAACTCCATGTTTTTGGCACCGCGCTGAATGAGCAGTACAAACGGAACCGTCCAGATCCAATCGGCCATGGCCGGTTCTCCGAACAACGCCTCAATGTCGTGTCGGAACGGAATCATTACCAGCAGGAGAGTGCTCATTACGAGCAGGACGCCCATGGACAGGATGAAGGCGTGGGCCGACCTCCGTGGGGTGTCCGAAATCATGAGGGCATCCTCATACCGCAATGTCACCAGCGGCGTAAGGATGCTGACAATGGCGAACACGGCCGCATAGATACCGAAATCCCCCGGATCGTATATCCGCAGCAACACCGTTTTGGCGATATAGGCCAGAACGAACGCGTATCCCGTACCAGATAGCAGTTTCAGGACGGGACCCCGGAAGCCCGAGTCATCCAGCAGGTGGTCGATATGGTGTCGGAAGCGACGTATCATGGCGGCAGGATAGCGCGCGCGTCGACGAGACACCATTCCGCGTCGCAAAACAGTTTGGGTTCAATACCTGTGGTAGCGGGCAGCAGGGCGTGTGTTGCTCGAAGGGAGGGCAAGAGCACCCGCCACTCCGGATCGGTCCGCATCCTGTACGCCGTTGCGCTGGCAGCCAGCCAGGCCGTGCCTGTGCGCTCAGTGGATGACGCGACGCCAACCAGTTCGAGACGCCGTTTCCACTCCTCTGCGAGGGAGTCCACGAACGGATACGCCTTGAACGACACGAACTGGGCGCGCCCGGATGCAAACTGGAATCCCGTCCAATCGGGCGGAATCATAACGATGTCTACGGGAGCTACCGATTGCCTGACACGGTCGGCCCTCACGTTGAATGCATCCCGCTCCGGAGACAGGGCCGGCAGGGCACGGAATTGGACGGACGGAACCGTTGCCATCAGAACAATCATGACGGGGATGGCGGCCCCGATGGACCAAGCGACCGCGCGACCGGAAACCCGACGGTTGACACGGGCACCCGCTTTGCCCGCAACATGAAAAATGCCTGCCGAAATGATGGAGGCGCTCAGAATCCTCGTGAACACGGTCAGCTTGAACGGTTGCAGCGCAACGTGGAAGCCGTCCGGAGCGATAGCCACAAACAGCCAGGACACGGCGTGCACACTCATCCCGATTCCGAGAAGCCATGCAATCTGCGTACGGATTGTTCCGCTCCTGAAGGCGCCGGGCAGGCGCCATAGCGTGAAGCCAGCCAGCCCCGCAAGGAACAGGAAGCGCATGGTTGCACCCAGGCTGAATGCCCCCGGCAGATAGTGATGTGGCGCTCTCAGCGTCGTGAGGATGACCCGGGAATCATACGACTGGGAGGTACCGCTGGACATGACCGTCCAGACGACCGGGATAGCCACCATGAGCCACAAAACGGTGACGATGTTCGCATACCGGACATTTTCCGTGCGCACCCACCACATCCATACAATCAACAGGGCACCGGCCTGCAATCCCGCCAACGGGTGCAGCAAGACGGCCGCGCCCAGCAGTACTCCGGCCAGTAGCGCAGGGCGACGTTCCATGGGGCGCAGGTGCAGTAAAATGGCCGCTGCCATGAATACCAGCGTCCAAGCAGGCATTTCCGGCACCAACATGCCGTACGCTGCATCATTGCCGCCCGGATTCCATCGGGCCGTGACAACCAATGCCAGGGGCATGGACAGCACGCCCGCCCAGGAAGAGGGCGACAGCGATGATGTCGCTATGGATGACGTAATGGATCCGACTGCCAAGGCCAGGCCCAGGAAGGAAAGCACATAGACGACGTGAACGGCTCCGAGAGGCCCGAGTCCCGTCGATGCAACGGCTTTCAACACGAATACGAATGACGAACGCACGGAATATGTGCTTATCTGACCCTGAACGAACCAATCCGTCGTAAACAGTGCGGGGTCGAGCAAATGCGCCAGATAGGGAAGGAATTCATCCTGGTCCGATACGCCCCAGTCGTACCCGAACCGTATGACAAACAGAAGCAGAGTGACCACAGCTCCGGGCAGCAGTTTCCGGATCATTGCGCCCTCCGGTTGCGGAAGCGCGCCAAAAGGGATGAAACACCGCGGCCGGTACACCGCACATGTACATAGGACACGAGTTCAGCCCCGAACCGCCGCTTGAACTCAGCTATGGAGGGCGTGTTGGCACCCATCAGGTCGAAGCGCAGGATTCCCTGCTCTTTCAGAATGGCGCCCACCGCAGGTATGAGGACACTCATGGCTGGTCCCGGCTCGGATCCACTCAGCCAATAGTAGGCGGTCGTTGCATCATGGAGGACCACGATGCCGGCTTCAATGGCACCCGTCGACGTGTTCACAGCTGTGTATACGGCAGCCTTCCCGGCCCGGATCATGATATCACACAGGTCCTCAATGCGGTCCGGGTGCCCTGGTAATGACCGACCATGACGTCCGTAAGCACCTGAGACGAGCTCAACAACAGCCGCGACGTGGGACGTGTCCGATTCAATCCTGTAGTCGTCGGCATGCTTCCGGACAAGACGTCGGGTGGATGCAGAACTGTTCTTGAGGATGATTTCCGTATCGGCTGTGTCCAGGATATAGGTTTGGCGCTCCCGCATGGTCCAACCAGGAATGCCCGAGAACCGGTCGCTCCACGCTGGCTCGAGTGCCAGCAGTGCGGGCTTGCCGCTTGCGACGATGCGCGCTCCAAGCTCCAGCAGGCCCAGTTCGATGGTATCCCACGCGGCCTCGTCGCACCGAAGTGCAGAAAACGGCGCGAACGGGGGTAGCACGTACTCAGACAGTGGGCCGGTCTTGCGCTCAACAAGCAACGCCCGCATTCCCGATGAGACATCCATCGGCACCACCGACCAACCGAAAACGGCCGCCAGCCCGGCTACGAACCGGTCGTCGGCAAACGGGGTCATAGGATATACTGGCTCAGATCCCTGTTCTTGATCACGGAACCGAGCTTCTCCAGTACAACATCACGGGTAATCGTCACGACATCGGCCTGAAGCACGTCTGGTACATCAAAGAGCAACTCCTCGAGGAGTGTTGTCAGAATGGTGTGCAACCGTCGTGCTCCGATGTTTTCCACTTCGTTGTTCACTTCCGCTGCCATGTGGGCAATCTCGCGTACGGCGTCCTCCTCGAACACCACACTCACGTTCTCCGCCTGCAACAACGCCTGATACTGCTTCAGGAGAGCGTTCTGCGGAACAGTCAGGATCTGGAAGAAGTCCTCCTCCGTCAGGCTGTCTAGTTCGACGCGGATGGGGAAGCGGCCCTGCAATTCCGGGATGAGGTCACTGGGTTTGGCGACGTGGAAGGCGCCGCTGGCAATGAACAGGATATGATCCGTCTTGACCAGTCCGTACTTGGTCATGACGCCGGATCCTTCAACGATTGGCAGCAGGTCGCGCTGCACGCCTTCGCGGGATACGTCGGGCCCCGACTTGCCAGCGCCAGACCGGGCAGCCACCTTGTCGATTTCGTCAATGAAGACAATGCCCGTCTGTTGGACACGATGGAGCGCCTCCTTCGTGACCTTGTCCATATCGATCAACTTCTGAGCTTCTTCCTGGGCCAGGATGTCCCGCGCTTCGGAAATCGGCACACGGCGTTTCTTGGACTTCTTGCCGCCCAGGTTACCGAAGAGATCCTGGAGGTTCACTCCCATTTCCTCCATACCCATGGGCCCGAAGACCTGCAGCATGGGATTGGAGCTGTCAGAGGAAACCTCTATTTCTATTTCCCGGTCATCCAAATCGCCGCTGCGGAGCTTGGCCCGGAATTTCTCCCGGGTGCGTTCCCTGAGGACAGCCTCGGTGTCGTTCGAATCGTTCTCCGATGACTCCTGCATGGTGAATCCCGGCCCGGGCACAGCGGCCTGCTTTGCCGGCACGCGGGGAGCAGGAGGGATGAGAATGTCCAGGATACGGTCCTCGGCAAGTATCCGGGCCCGATCCTGAACGCCTTCCGTATGCTCCTCCCGGACCATGTTGATAGCGAAATCGCTCAGATCGCGAATCATGGATTCCACATCCCGACCGACGTAGCCAACCTCGGTAAACTTGGTGGCCTCAACCTTTATGAACGGTGCGCCGGCCAGTTTCGCCAACCGTCTGGCGATCTCCGTTTTGCCGACGCCCGTCGGACCGATCATGATGATGTTGTTGGGCATGATTTCGTCGCGCATATCACCGGCGGCATTCAGTCTCCGCCAGCGGTTCCGCAACGCAATGGCCACGCTCTTTTTCGCTTCACGCTGACCGATGATATACCGGTCCAGCGCTTCTACAATCTGGTGGGGTGTCAATTCAGACATGGTCAATCCTGTTCGTCGTAAGCCTCGTCATCGTCCTCGTCGTCGTAGAATCCATCATCCAGGACGGCCGATCGCTCACGGACCTCCTCAACATCCGGATGCTCATCATTCATGAGCAGGACGGTGTAGTTGTGCGGGAAGCCACGGCGCTTTTCAAGCCACACCGCGCCGCTTTCCTCCAGGATGGTCACCAATGCCTTGGGTTCATCCTGGTCGTGCAGTACTTCTGAAAGCTTCCGCAGGCAGGGTGTCAGATACACCTCTTCGTACTGGCCGAAATACTGTTCAATGACTTCCAGCGCAGCCCGCGCACCCTCATCTTCAATGGCAACGATGTCCGCCGGACCTGAGGATGACTCATTGTCAGCTTCGTCGTCGGCAAACAGGTCGTGGGTTCCGTTTCCGCTCGATCGTTCAAGGAGGAAACGAGCATTCAGGAAGGAATCGGCTACATCCACCGGCAAGTGATTCGCAAGGGACGGACTTTCGAGGGATGCCATGAGGACGTAGTGTCCCATTCGCTGCAAACGCTGCACCAGCGGCACGAACCAGTGGTTTCCGGACAGGATGACGAACGCATGAGGGCCTTTGCACTGCAAGGCTACATCCAGCGCCTCCATGGCCAGGTCCAGGGTCGATGCCTCGTCCGTCGCCTGCGCGTAGGAAAAGCGCGGTTCCATTCCCATGGCCAACCATGCGCCGGTCGCGCGGTGTCCCCGGGAATTGCCTGGTGGCAGGTTCGAGAACGCGAGTGTCCGAATCGTTTTCAGTTGCAGATGGTCCGATACGTGTCGTTGGAGCTCCGATACCAGGTCCATGACCATGGCATCGGGTTTATCATTTCCTCCCGTACGCTCGGCGATGGTTCCGAATACATTCGTGTAGTCAACAAAAACAGTGGCGTTCATGGACGCAGCGGCGTGATTTCTGATGTGTCGTCGTCCTGACATGTTCGATTACTGGGGATTATTCAATTCAAGAATGGTCAGATTATCATTGGTGTATATACAGATCTCGGCTGCGATATGAAGCGCGCCTTCCACGATGGTCCGGGCATCGAGCTCACCGCCGTGTCGCACCATGGCCCGAGCGGCAGCGAGGGCGTAGGGCCCGCCCGATCCAATGGCCAGGATGTCGTCATCCGGTTCAATGACGTCGCCGGTACCGGAGATGACGAGCAACCGATCCTGTGCCGCAACGGCCAGCAGGGCTTCCAGCCTGCGCAGGTAGCGGTCCGTCCGCCAGTCCTTCGCCAGCTCGACCGCTGAACGAGTCACATTGCCCCCGTATTGTTGCAGCTTTTCTTCGAACCGCTCGAACAGCGTGAAAGCATCGGCGGTGGCACCGGCAAAACCTGCGAGGATACTTCCGTTGTAGAGCGACCTGACCTTCTGGGCCCGGTGCTTCATAACGGTGTTTCCCATGGTGGCCTGGCCATCCGATCCGAGCACGACCCGGCCCTGATGACGGATACCGACGACGGTGGTACTGCGGATGAGGGGACGTACCGGTGCATCCTCTTCAGATGCGTCAAGAGATCGATCAATCACAATATTTCGGGAGCAGAATACAGAAAAGAAACTGTACGCAGCCTGCCCGGCTATTGTTCGGGTCCAGAAGGCTGGAACTATCGAGTAGATCGTTGGAATCCTGCGAGTGCAGCTCCAAGCGCATCCTGTGTTGCCCGTACGTTGGCTGTAGGGCCGGTATAGTGGTTCACCATCACGGAAAACGTGAACTCTTCGCCCGCTGCCGAGGTCACATAGCCTGATAATGCACTGGCGCTACCCAACGTGCCGGTCTTGGCACGCAGGTTACCCTCTGCGGCTGTTCCCCGCATGCGGTACTGCAGCGTACCGTCCACGCCGGCGATGGGGAGGGAGGCTCGCCAGAGGCCGTACAACGAGGTGTCTGCACGATGCGCCATATACTGAAGCAGGTCCGTGGTCATGTCGGCTGTGACCAGGTTCAGTCGGGAGAGCCCGGAGCCATCGACCAATTGCAGGTGCGTGGTATCGATCCGTGCCGTTCCGAAGAACGCACGGGATGCTTCCACACCGTCACGGGCGCTCGCGCCGCGGCCGTCAGCTGCGGCGCGAGCGATGCCCATTGTCTTCAGTACCTGCTCGGCATACAGGTTCTGACTGCGCTTGTTGATCACGTGGATGATGTCCGACAGCGGTTCGGATGCATGCGTGGCAATGACCCGAACGGCATCTGAATCGGGTTTGATCGAAAGGTCGTCGATATCCTTGGGTGAGCCCGTCACGGGGATACCTTCCGAAAGCAGCGTTTCCCTGAGAACGTGGACGAAATACAGTGTCGGATTCCTGACGGTCAGCGACTCATGATCCGTTCGACCGGCAGGAACCGTGCTGTACAACCGGTACTCATTTCCGTCCCGTGTACGCTCGTAACCCTCGTCGATGGACGTGTCCGTGCCGGTAGTGACAGAAGCATTGACCACCGAAGCGTAGGATGTCATGGCAGGCTCCCAGGACAGCGCTGCGGGTTCGCCGGGCGTATTTCCCTGAAGCGAAAAGTCAATACAGTTGTCATTGAAGCTCAACGCGCCGATTTCTGCTGAGTACCAGAACGGCTCATCGTCCCAACTCCAGGAGTATCCCAGCGGTACGTCGTCGAAGACGTCGTCGTCCCCGATCACGTCTCCGTCAATGCGCGAAATACCTGCTTCCCGCAAGGCGACAGCCCATTCCCGGAAGGTCCGTGTCAAGTCTCCATCGGTGAACCGTCCGCCTATCACGGGATCGCCGGAACCGCGGACAATGAGGGAGCCCTTCAGGACGCCGTCTACTACCGGACCAGTCGCAAGCAGCGTCGTTTCATACCGGAAGTCGGGACCCAGGACGTCCAACGCCGCGGCTGTGGTGTACAGTTTGGTATTGGACGCAGGAATGAAACTGGTGTAGCCGTTCCGGTCATACAGGACGCGCCCGTCATCCGTACGCACGACACGCACCGCCCATAGGGCATTCGGCGTGCCAGCATCTTCAAGAATGGCGTTCAGGGAATCGCGCAGCGCCCCGATGGCATCATCTTGCGCTGCAACAGTTTGCGTGGCCATGAGCACGAGCAACAGGCAGGCCGTCAGGACGCGTTGTGCGACTCCGGAGATAGTGCTTCGAACAGAAACGGGCATGGGTTCGATCAATGAGTGGAAGATCATGAATCAGGAATGGATGATATCATTGGCCGGGATCGTTCCACGAAGACATGGCCGATATCGTCGATCCTGCTGTAGGGTCGCACCAGAATATCGAGCGTGGTGGCACCGGTTCGGACAATCACGGAATCGACAACGCCGATGGGTGTGTCCGGTGCAAACACCTCCGACAGACCCGTGACCACCCGATCGCCCCGCCGGACCGCGGCCGTCCGGACCACCAGGGTCATGAGCAGGCGCCCGTGATGTTCGCCATCCCATCCGATCATGCCATCCGAGCCGGATGGCAGAATACGGGCCGGAACGAAGAAGTCGGTGTTCTGGAAGGACATGACCCGTGAATAATTCTCTGTGACAAGCATGGTTTTACCGATAATACCCCGCTCGTCGAGTACCGCCATGCCTTCACTGACGCCGTCTGCCAGACCGACGTCAATGACCATCGTATTGCGCTCCCGTGTGATATCCTTGGACAAGACCCTGGACGCAATCAAATCACTTCCGCTTGAATCAGCCAGCGTGAGCAACTCCTTCAGCTCCCTGTTCTCTGCCAAGGCAGCGCGCATCTGGGCGACTTCATTGTTGAGCAGGACGTTTTGCTCCCGGAGCACCTGGTTGTCTTCCAGTGCCTGGAAATAGCGGCCCAGCCCTGCAAAGAGCGACTCGACCTGGGCCGTGGCCTCCAGTGAGCGTGCCCTGAGACCACGGAACATGGGATCGTTGGCAGTGAGCATGGTCACCACCGATGCCAGCAGCAGGCTGCCCAGCAAGACCCAATCCCGAATGCGTTCCCAGAGTCGGTTCATGAAGCGTCACTCAATGACGGAAGTGGCGATGGCCCGTAAACACCATGGCAATGTCGTTCTCATCGGCCGCAGCGATCACTTCGTCGTCACGAACCGACCCACCGGGCTGTATGGCAGCCGACACGCCGTTCTTGGCCGCTTCCAGCAGTCCGTCCGCGAACGGAAAGAAGGCGTCCGACGCGATGACAGAGCCGTCCAGCGACAACTCAGACTTCTGCGACTTGCTGACCGCAATCTCCGACGCGTCAATCCGACTCATTTGTCCGGCTCCAACACCCAGCGTCTGTCCGTTGCCGGCGTACACGATGGCGTTGCTCTTGACGTGTTTGGCCACACGCCAGGCGAAGTCCAGATCGCGCCATTCCTGTTCGGTGGGCTGCCGCTTCGTAACGACGTGGCAATTCGCCCGGAGGGTGGCCATGTCTGGTAACGCGGGGTCACGGTCCTGGACCAGATACCCGCCTGCAATGGAGCGGATATCGGGCCGAACATCCGTTCTGGCGCCCGACAGCATGCGAATGAGCCGCCGGTTTTTCTTCTCTTCGAGGAATGCCAACACGCCGTCTTCGAACTCCGGCGCTATGATGAGCTCGGTGAAAACAGCATCGATGCGGCGCGCTGTTTCCATGTCCAGGGGCCGGTTCACGACGACGATGCCCCCGAATGGCGACTGCCGGTCAGTGGAGAATGCCCGGTCATACGCATCGGCCAATACCGGGGCTGTTCCGACACCACACGGATTGGTGTGTTTCAGGATAGCAACGGTCGGGTCCGCTCCGACGAACTCATCGATAAGCAGGAGGGCAGCGCTCAGGTCCAGCAGGTTGTTGAATGAAAGATCCTTTCCGTGGAGCTTTTCAAACAGCCTCCCGGGCTCGCCGAACAGTCCGGCCGCCTGGTGCGGGTTCTCACCATACCGGAGTGACTGCGCATGGGGCGCAACCAATGAAAGCGGACTCGTGTCGATGGTCCGACCAAAATAGGCCGAGACGGCGGCGTCGTAAGCGGCCGTATGATCGAAGACACGGGCGGCCAGCGAGCGGCGAAGGTCCATGGGAAGGGCTCCATCATGTTCCTTCATCGCGGACTCGACACGCACATAGTCGTCCGGAGAACACACCGTCGCCACGAAAAAGAAATTCTTTGCAGCGGCGCGCAACATGGTTGGACCACCGATATCAATGTTCTCGATTGCGGTTGCGTCGGTTGTGTCGGTGCTGGCGGTGGCATCCGAGAACGGATACAGGTTTACGACCACCATGTCGATTTCGCCGATACCCTGTTCCTTCAATTCCTGCAGGTCATCGGCATCGGTGCGGCGCGCAAGTAGCCCGCCGTGTACGGCAGGGTGGAGAGTTTTGACGCGCCCCCCCAGGATTTCAGGGTAGCCGGTCAGTTCATCGACCGATGTCACGGGTAGTCCGGCTGCCTCCAATGCTTTCGACGTACCGCCTGTGGAAATGAGCTCCACGCCGTGGGCATGCAGGGCTTGGGCAAATTCCACGATGCCTGTTTTGTCGAACACGGACAAAAGCGCACGGCGGATGGGGTACAGGTTATCGGGAGCAGGCAGATCTTTTACGTGGATCATGGGGTCTTTGGAGGTGGAAGAATGGAAACCCGCCGGCCATCCACCACAAGGCGGTCCTGGGCCAGGAGTTGCAATGCTTGTGGGTATAGATGGAGTTCGGCAGCGTTCACACGCGCCGCAACATCGGAAGGGGAGTCATCAGGATATACCGGTACCGACTCCTGTGCGACGATGGGCCCGGAGTCGAACTCCGTGTCAACAATGTGTACTGTTGCACCGGACACGCGAACACCATGTGCCACAACGGCTTCATGTACGTTCATTCCATACATCCCGGCCCCGCCGAAAGAAGGCAACAGGGCAGGATGGACATTGAGTATCCGGTTTCTGAATTGCTCGACCATGTGCGCCGGGATGAGCCGGAGATATCCGGCCAGTGCAATGATGTCGATGGCGCGGGACGCTACGAGAGGCAGCGGATCGTCATTTCTGGCACAGACAACCACCTCTATGTGTTCCTTTCGTGCGCGCTCCACGGCTCCAATGGTTGCCGATGACGCAACCAGCAGAACAACATCTGCAGACAGTCGGCCCTCTTTGGACGCATCGACGATTGCCTGGAAATTGGATCCGCCACCAGAGGCAAAAACAGCAAGTCGGGGGCGATTCATGAGGCGACTACGGATTCGAGAACATCCAATCTGGCATCAGGCCCACTGACCGTCAGACGTGCCTGGACGCCGATAGGTACGGAGCACTTGACTGGAAAATGACCATACAAAAGTCGATCGGCAACAGGTATGGCCAGCGGTTGGACATAATCCGACAAAACTTCCTCTATGGTGAGCGACGCCTTGCCCGGACGCACGTCACCTTCGGTCAGTCCTCCGAATACCAAACCACCCAACCGGTCCAGCACGCCGGCCATCTTGAGTTGCGACAGATAGGCATCGATCTGATAGGGCTCTTCCCCCACATCCTCGACGACCAGGATGGCGCCCTCCAGGTCCGGCAGGTGCGGCGTTCCCAGTAGGCGGACGACCATGGACAGGTTGCCTCCGAGGATCCGGCCTGTTGCGATTCCCGGATTCACGCCTCGCATGGGCTCACCGGAGGGACCGGAGAGGGGGCCCGTATGGCCCGCTGCGAGTTCGAAGAACTGTTTCAGCGATGGCAGGTCCGGATCGGGCCACTCAACGGCTGCCATGGGCCCGGATATACCTGTCCATCCGGCGTGTTTGAAAAAGGCCAGGTGAAGCGCCGTGATGTCCGAGTACCCGACAAGCAACTTTGGATGTGCACGGGCCGCTTCCCAGTCCAACCGCTCCAGCAGCCGCATGCAGCCGTATCCTCCGCGAATGCAGATGAGGGCGTCAACGTCTGTCCGCCGCAGGAAGTGATTCAACTCTTCCGCCCGTTCATCGTCCGTACCCGCAAGGTACCCACGGCCACTTCCGGGCGTGCGGAAACGCTCGACAGTCAGGCCGTGGCTGGCCATGACCACAATGCCAGACTCAATTCTGGTCATGTCGGCCGGAAAAGAGGCTGGCGCAATAAGGCCCACGCGTGTGGGTGCACTCAGGGGACGTGGAAACTGGATGTTCATGCCGGGTTGTGGGTCATCTGCATGTAATATATCATGGGCGGCATGCGTATTGCCACGTGCCCACCCGACTACTTTCCCACGGCCGCCTGGTTCGCCCGGTTCATGGACTACGACCGCGTCGTATTGGACACTACCGCGCAATTCTCCCGGCAGTCCGGACACAACAGAACGCGTCTCCGGAATCCAACCGGTTGGCAATGGATTTCAGTGCCGGTTGAACACGGTCGGTTTACGGCGCCGATTCGAGACATCCGGATCGCAGGAGATCCTGGCTGGCGGACGCGCCACCGGAAAGCGCTCAAATACAACTACGAATCGGCGCCCTTCTACGCATACTATGCCGATGCCCTGCATGACTACTGGGAAACGGACTGGTCCGTGCTGGGAGAGGCATCGACCCGGAGCGTGATCCTGTTGGCGCAACTCATGCAACTCCCGGTACCGTTCGAGTCTGTGGCCGCAGGAGAGCGCGAACCTGTCGGGGTAGATGCAGACACGCATGTACGTGAACCCGAACCACAACCCTATCGACAGAACTTCAACGGGTGGATGCCCGGAATGTCCGCGATAGACCTGCTCATGAATGCCGGCCCGCGTTCCGTGGACGTCCTGCAATCGATGGTCGCGAACAGAGATGTGTGATCATCCGGGGCCTATTCGCGCGGCACGTCCTGAACGAATATATCATAGTGGTCCGCCGAGCGGGCGATGAAAAGCATTTTCGTGCCATCCGGAGACCACGATGGTTCCGAGACATTGACCTTGCCAAGACCGACGACAGACAGCACGCGTCCGTTCAGGTCAAAAACGGAAATGACCCTGGATCCATTCTCCGAGATCGATGCACCCGCGATCTTGTCACCATCCGGAGACCACGTGGGACAGAAGTCATGGCCCGCTTTCGACGTGATCCTTCTTACAGATCCACCGTCGGACGTCATGGTGTAAATGTCATCATGCTCTCCTTGGGTGTCCCTTCTCGAAAAGAAACTGATTTCAGTTCCGTCCGGAGACCATCTCGGCCACACACTCCGATGTGGTCCATCGGTGAGCAGATCGGTGGTGCCGGTTGCAAGGTCAAATACGCCAATCCTGCGTGCGCCGTCAACGTTCAATGTGTACGCAATGGACCCCGCGTCCGGCGACCAATCCGGAAACCGGATCATGCCCCCGGGATGGGGTGCAAACACAACCTCCGACCTGTCGGCCAGATTGTATACAACGAGGCGTGACGCCACCGAGTCCTCCCGGACGAATGCGATCTGCATACCGTCCGGCGACCATGTCGGAAAGCGCTCATCCTGATCCGAGTCAGTCAATTGCTCAACACCGGATCCGTCAGACATCATCCTGAATACATCCCACGATCCGGTCCTCATGGATTCAAACACAATCGCCGTACCGTCCGGAGACCAGTTCGGATACCTGTCATCCGCTTGAGATTGCGTAAGATTGATGCTTTCGCGTCCGGCGTCGTCATCCGAACAACCGGCTCCGAAAAGAGCGAGTGCGACAACCACACGCGTGATCCATCGATGTCCATGCTTCATGGTGATGGACAACCGGTATGGCAACGACTGGATCCTGGGGCACTGCCAAACGCCCGCCGCATAGCAGGATCACACGGGGTGCTCCACCCGTGTCGCAGGCCGTGCATGCCACGCAGGCATACAAAAAAAGCTCCCGATGCAATGCATCGAGAGCTTTCTTGCGGTCCGGACGAGACTCGAACTCGCGACCTCTGCCGTGACAGGGCAGCGTTCTAACCAACTGAACTACCGGACCGAACTTGCTCGCTGTGAGCGGCCGCAATGATACGGCAACCTGACAAGTCAAGGCAAGATGTTCACGCGATGTTTACGCGAAACCGGCATCAACATGTCCGCAGCAAGCGGTGTGGTCAGGGAGGGAATTGAACCCCCGACACATGGATTTTCAGTCCATTGCTCTACCAACTGAGCTACCTGACCCACAGACTGACAAATATACAGCTTCACATGAAGCAAGGTCAACCATTCATGCAGGCTTAACGAGGAAAAAGCGATGCATCACAACGCTTTCCGTGCGCCCCACATGAGCTTGTTGCGCAACGTCGTGAAATAGTCCTGGTCCGGAAAACGCACCAGGGACACACTGTGGTCAGCCTTCTTGATGGAAACCGTTGCGGACTCGTCTTCGAACAGGTCGGCATCACCGTCAGCTGTGATCACATATTTTCGTCTTTTCCCAGTGACACGGATCTCGATGTGCGCTGTTTCGGGCAACACCACCGGCCGTACCGTAAGCGTATGCGGAGCAATGGGTGTAATGAGGATACCACCACACCCCGGCGCCATGATGGGTCCACCGAGAGCCAACGAATAGGCTGTTGAGCCGGTGGGCGTCGATACAATGAGCCCGTCGGCCCAGTAGGTGTTCATGAGCCGGTCGTCTACGAGGACGTCAATGGTCATGAGTCCGGCATCGCCGGAACGTTGCAACGTACAATCGTTGAGTGCCCGCCTGTGGACCGATCGTCCATTTTCCGTGAGCGTGCAATCCAACACCAAGCGGCGTTCGATCAGGTAATCCCCGGCTTCAATCCGGTCAAGTGCATCGTCCAGGTCGGCCGCCTCCACATTTGCCAGGAATCCCAAGCGGCCGTAGTTGACTCCCAGGATCGGCACGTCCTTGTCGCCCACCATCCTGGCAGTGTTCAACAGCGTACCGTCACCACCGAACGACAGGATGATGTCGGCACCCTCCACAAACGCTTCGGGGGTATCGACGGTGAATGGTGTATCCACAGCAACACCACGCTTGTCCAGCCCCTTTTTTACGTCAGGGTGCAGCACGAATGCACGGTGTGAACCTCCCAAGGCGCGCGTCACCTTTGCGACCGGGTCCCAGAGTGATTCCTTACCGGTATTTCCCGTGATTCCGATGCGCAATTGGTTGGAGCCGAAAATGGACTGTAACACGTGGGCGAGACTGCAAACTAAGGTGTCCCATGCGGTGGCGCCACAGGGTGGTCCTGCCTATACTCTTTACTCTGACAAGCCACGCCATTCTGAAATGACGGTATAGCGCATCGTGCACATTGTTATCGTGGGGAATGGAATTGCGGGCATCACGGTTGCCCGCTTCGTACGAAAGGGGTCTGCGGCGCGCATTACCGTAGTCTCCTCTGAGTCCCCGTTCCATATAGCCCGTACTGCACTCATGTATGCCTACATGGGGGACATCCGTCTGGATGACCTGAAGCCGTACGAGGATGGGTTCTGGTCGCAGAACAGGATTGACCTGGTCCACGACCACGTTGAAGAAGTGGATGCGGAGCGCAACATGATCCGACTTGCGTCCGGTGCGCAGCTGGAGTGGGACCAGCTCGTGTTGGCAACAGGGAGCCGGCCGAACCGGTTCGGGTGGCCGGGCGAGCATGCGCCGGGCGTACAGGGGTTGTACAGCATCCAGGACCTCGAGTCCATGGAGAAATGGACCCGGGATTGTCGCCAGGCGGCCGTGGTTGGCGGGGGACTCATTGGCATCGAAATGGCCGAGATGCTCCGTGTGCGCGGAATGGACGTTCACCTTCTGGTTCGCGAATCGGCCTACATGGACTTCATGTTCAACCAGCACGAATCGGATCTCATCCATGCGCAGGTGGCGCGACATGGTGTCCACTTGCACCTCGACACGGAACTGGACAGGATCGAAACCGATGCGGACGGCCGTGCATGCTCTGTGGTTACGACCTCCGGGGGTGTCCTCGACGCATCGTTCGTAGGCCTGGCCGTCGGTGTGCATCCCAACGCCGAGCTGGCTCGCAAGGCCGGGTTGGAGGTGGATCGTGGCATCCTGGTAGACTACGCGTTCAACACGTCCGTACCGGGTATCCGGGCCGTGGGGGACTGTGCTCAGTTCCGTGACGGGCTTGCTCATGGACGGAATATCGAGCAGCTCTGGTACTCAGGCCGCAGGCAAGGCCGCATCCTGGGACGCATTCTCGCTGGCGAACAACTGACCTACAAGCCCGCCCTGTTCTACAATTCAGCCAAGTTCTTTGACCTGGAGTACCAGACATATGGAAATGTACCACCCTCGGATTCGGACGATGTCATGACCCGGTCATGGACCGACGAGGGTCGGTGTGTACGCTTTGCGTGGTCCCGTTCAGACAATCACCTTCTTGGCATGAATGGATTCAATGTCCGTATGCGGCACGAAACCGCCGGACAGTTGATACGCAGTGCCCACAAAGGCGCCGTTGCGCCTGACACCATGCGTACGTTGCTCTTCGATCCGGAATTCAGCAAGCTGCCGACAGCGGCCATGGCGGAGGCTGTTTCGCCATGAATACGATCGCTTTGGAAGATATAGACCGCGTTTACAAGCGGATCATGAAGGTGTGTCTAGCCGTGGCGGGCATCCTTCTGGTGGCTGCGGCCATTGATTTGTGGCCGTTCCGACCGCTGCCATCGGTTGTGATTGCAAGCCTTCTCGTAGCCGTTGCATCCGTGCTCCAGGTGGCTCGCAAGAACGACTGGCGCCCGGCGTCGGCCCACTTGTCGTCCCACAACGCATGGGCCGGTTCGCTGACCGGGTTGGGTGCCGTGGGAATCATGGTGTCCCTGGCCGGCGCCGGATCCGCGTTTCCTGAACTCATGTTCGTGCTCGGAATCGGGTCTGTGACCATTGGGGGGACGTGGATGATCCTTGCAAGGCACGTTCCGGCACCGGCGGGTGTCGACAACCACGGCGCCACCTCCAACCCGATCAGCAATCACGGGGCTGTCGGGTGGATGTTCGGCATCCTCATGACGGGTTTCTACGTGCTCGTCTACTGGTATCCACAGGCCCTCGAGGGACTGGTCCGTACCACGGATCCGTTGTCGTGGGTACTGCGCGGTCGCGCCGCCGACCACTGGTTCATGTACAGTCTGGTATATTCCCTGGCCGTGCTCGTGATGGGCGTCCGCGCCTGGCTCAAATACAGGCATATAAAGTATCAGCGCATCCGGACGGTTTCCGTCGTGTTCTTCCAGCTGATCCTCGCCTTCATCCTGCCATCCATCCTGATCCTGTTCGAGCAACCGGAGTTCTACTTCACGTACTTCTGGCCGTTGAAATGGACGTACCTGTGGCCTGGCGATTACGGATTCGGTTGGATTCTGGCCGATGGCGGACGTTTGGGCGTGTTCATGGTCGTGTGGGGAGCCGTTTTGAGCTTTATCGCCACGCCGATTCTCACCTATTTCTATGGAAAACGCTGGTATTGCTCGTGGGTCTGTGGGTGCGGCGGCATGGCCGAGACCATGGGCGATCCATTTCGTCACCTGGCGCCCAGGAGTACGGACAGTTGGCGACTGGAACGATGGATGATCCACGGATCGCTTGCGGTCATTGTCGTTGCAACGGCACTCATCTGGATCAATTCCGCCCTTGAAGGTGCCGTGTTCGGGAGCGTGTCCGGCGCTGTCGCCAGGACGTACGGCTTCCTGTTCGGATCCATCTGGGCAGGCGTCATCGGTGTGGGGTTCTATCCGTTCCTGGGGACCCGGATCTGGTGCCGGTTCGGGTGCCCGATGGCTGCAATCCTCGGCATCCAACAGCGGTTCTTTTCGCGCTTCCGGATCACCACGAACGGTGGCCAGTGCATTTCCTGCGGAAACTGCTCCACGCACTGTGAAATGGGAATTGATGTGCGGTGGTACGCCCAGCGCGGACAGAATATCGTGCGGGCCTCCTGTGTGGGTTGCGGTATTTGCAGCGCCGTGTGTCCGCGTGGTGTGCTGAAGCTGGAAAACGGCCCATTGGAAGGGCGCCTGAACGGTCCCGTGCTCGTGGACCGGGACGATGTGGACATCCTTGAAATGTAACTTTGATTGTTACATTTATGTGGTTATGTCCAGCCGCTGCGCGGGTCTATGACGCATGTCCGATACCCGTTACAGTCGCGTGTATTCAGGTGCCATCGTCGGCGCTGAAGCACAACTCATTTCCATCGAAACATCGATGGCACCCGGATTGCCGAGGTATTCGGTGGTGGGCCTACCCGGTACGGCGGTCAAGGAGTGTCTTGACCGGATCTGGAGCGCAATGAGGTGCACCGACATGCCATTGCCACGGGGCGTGATCACCATCAATCTCGCGCCTGCCGATGTATACAAACACGGAACAGGCTTTGATTTGGCCATTGCAACCGGATTATTGGCCGCTGTTCGGGAGGGACCGGCACCACCCGTACTGAACACGACTGCCTTCGCAGGAGAACTCGCGCTCGACGGGTCCATCAGGGCGGTACGGGGCATTCTACCTGTCGTCCTGGGTGCCCGCCGGGCGCGGTTGAGTCATGTCGTCGTTCCGGTAGGAAATGTGCGGGAGGCGCGGCACGTACCCGGTATTGACGTATGGCCGGTATCGTCGCTTCCGGATGTGTTGAAAATACTCGAAACGGGTCGCTTCGAGACCCGACAGGTGACGACGGACATAGAAGCCCGACCAGCACGCCTGCGCCCGGACTTCCAGGATGTTCTGGGCCAGCGTACCGCAGTGGAGGCGTTGGTGGTGGCCGCTGCCGGCGGTCACAATGTGCTCATGATTGGTCCTCCGGGGTGCGGAAAGACCATGATGGCTGAACGGTTCGCCGGCATCCTGCCTCCGTGGACATCCGATGTGGAGTTCGTAGCGAATTGCATGCACTCGGTCAAGGGACTCCTGCCACGTGCAGGATGGTTACACGAGAGGCCGTTCCGGGCACCCCACCATACGGTGTCCCGCGCAGGGATGTTGGGAGGAGGCAATCCCATCCAGCCGGGAGAAATTTCGCTTGCCCACGGAGGCGTTCTGTACCTGGACGAGATGCCGGAGTACCCGCGTTCCGTACTGGAGTCGCTCAGGGAGCCGCTCGATGCCGGACGCATCGTGCTTTCACGTGTGAATGGATCGGTTACATATCACGCCAGGTTTCAACTCCTGGCCTCCATGAATCCGTGTCCATGCGGTTATGCCGGTTCCTCCCGCAAGTCCTGCGCGTGTCCTCCGCCATCGCGGGTCCGCTACCGGTCAAAGATATCCGGACCCATGTTGGATCGGATTGACATGCACCTGGAATTGCAACCCGCCCAGCCACTTCATGTTAGCGACGCCGACTCAAGCACCTCAACGGAACTCAGAAAGCGTGTGGAACGGGCCATTTCATTCAGAATGCGCCATGGCCGCAACCAACCGAATGCCCGCCTGGCGGCCCCTTGCATAGTCCCGGATGTCACCGAGGCCGGAATGAAGTCGCTTCAAGGGATTCTGGACACACATTCCCTGTCCATGCGGTCGCGGGAGCGCATCCTGAGAATGGCGCGCACGGTTGCCGACCTGGCTGGAGACACGCGGATCGACGAGTATGCTGTAAGCGAGGCGGTCCGCTACCGGGTCCTGGAACGGCAGAAGGTCAATTGATCTGTCCCCGCTCGGTTGCCATTTTGACATTCAAATTGAGCGCGCGGGCGATGGCAGCTACCGTAGCAAAATGGCGGATCGTGGACGCCTCATCGGCTCTGATAACCATGGAGGAGCGCCCGTTCAGGTTGTCACGGATGGCGCTCAGCAGTCGATCGCTGGAAACCTGCTCCTGTTCAACATAGAACGTCCCGTCGCTCGTGATGGAAACAGAAATGTATTGCGACTCATTCGGCGCGGCTGTTTCCGTCTTGGGCAGGCTGACCTGGATCCCGAATTGGGGAATGAAGCTCGACGTGAGCAGAAAGAAAACCAACAGCAACAGCACAATGTCGGCCAGTCCCGCAAGGGAGTATGCCGTCAGCGGCTTGCGTTTGGTGGAAAAATCTACAGACATGGGCTACCTCTAAAACGCGTCTTGTCGCGGTGAACGGGACGACGAAGTGGGTGCGGGAGTCTGGAGAAGGTCAATGAACTCCGTGGAGGACGTCTCCATGTCATGCACCAGACGATTTATTTTGCCCAACAGGAAGTTGTAGAAAAAGAAGGCCAGGATACCGACAATGAGGCCACCAGCGGTAGACACAAGCGCCTCCCAGATACCGCCGGCCAGAACGGACGGGTTGACGTTGCCCTGAAGTCCCTGGATTTGCTGGAAAGCTTCGATCATACCGGTCACGGTACCAAGGAAACCAAGCATGGGCCCGATACCGGCTATGGACGCCAGCATGTCCATGCGACGCTCGAGCAGGAATGCTTCACTTTTTCCTGCACCGTTGACGGCATCCTGTATTTCCGAAATGGGACGACCAAGCCGCTCAAGACCATGTTTCAGAATACGCGTGAGAGGCTTGTTCTGTGCTTCGCAATAGGCCCTTGCACCCTGCACATTACCCTGTTCGACGAATTGACGGATGCGGTCCATGATTTCCGTCTTGTTCGTTTCGGCCTTCCGGAGCGTAAGCAACCGCTCCACGAGGACGTATACGGTCACAATGGACAGCAGGAAGATGGGATACATGATCCATCCAGCCTGCATCACGATGTCCAGCTGACTGGCGGTTTCGACAGGGGCTGTCTGGAGTGAATCCAGCGCGGATGTAACGTCCTGGAGAAGAAGAAGCGTCATGGAAGTTTGTTGGATGGAAACGTCAATTGAGGCGCCGGACCCACGTTCCGTCCGGCAGTGAGGATGACAGGGATTGACGGGCACTGTCTGCAAGCGCGGCCGTGGACCAGCGTCCGACTCCCACACGGTACAGAACATCCCCGTCTGTCTCGTAAACGAGTACGCCGAGCGGCAATGACAAGTGATCAAACCGCCCCATGAGGTCCCTGGCGGCCTCCTGCGACACCGAGGATGTCACGATGAGGGTGTATCCGTCCATGCCTCGCTGCAGTTCATCGGTCCCGACGATCGGTGTGTCTGAAGGTGTGGTATCGGTAGGTACAACCGGCGTGGTGTCAGGTACGGAATCCGGGGCCGTTTCCGGAGCAACGCCTGGTACGGACGACGTATCCGACTGTGCACCGATCACGGACGCGGTATCAGGCGGTATTGCGGTGGCAACCTGCTCATTCTCAGCGGGCGTATCGCGGGTAGAAAACCAGAATATGAACGCGGCTGCCACCGGAATGACGATGAGCGCGACCGCCAACCAAGGCGAGCGCTGTGGGCGACTGGTCCGTGGGGTACGGGACGTCCGGGATGCTTCGGCCTTCCGGTCTGCAGCCGGGGAAGACGCAGGTGGAACCGGCGCTGCCGGCACGGGCGGTATGGGCGGTATGGGCGGGCTCTCCGGAACGACGGGAGGCTCGGGACCCGGACCGGGCTCGGGCTCGGGCTCGGGCTCGGGCTCTGGAGCCTCGACTACCGGCTGCTCCGGCTCCTCATGAATCGGTGCATCGTCCCCGACGGGTGGAAGGACATCAGACGCGGCTTCCGGAACGACTGGTGGTGGTACGTCACGCGCTTCCAGGTGACTCCACGCGTGGTTCATGGCTTCGGACAACGCACCATGCGCTGTAAACCCGATACCACCGTCGCCCGTATGGACGAATACGCCAAACCCGGGTACGTCTGCCTTTCCATTCAACGCCAATTTCTCACGCACATGCCGCGACAGGAAGTCGAGTGGCGTTGGAGGCTCCATCTCCGGGTACTTGTCCGTATGGGTAAATGCAACGGAGCAATACGGAGGCATCCATGTCGCGCTGGAACGCGTGGCGGGGTGATGCATGGATGTGAGCGTACCAATCCGGGACAATCGCACCATTTCTCCCTGCATGAGCTGAGAGACGGCACGTATGATGGCCTCGTTATGTTCGGTAGATGCGCTCATATTCCTGAAGATAGGGGCAGCGTGGTTACCACCGCCACCGGAGACCGGCGTTCACGGATGTTCCCTCCAGGGGGTAGCCAGGCCAGAATTCCGGCTCCGAAACAAGATGCCGCAGACGCAACACAATAGCGTAGGAGGACCCCACCGAATACGCCGACGAGAGTTCAGCGCGGAGGAGTGACCTGGTCTTCACGGCAGTATCGGTGCGGATGCGACGGGGCGATTCATAATCCGCAGAGAAGGTCGTTTGCAGGTCGGCATCGAATGCTGACATGGTCAGCCAGGCCCTCGCCGAAAGAGGGGATATGAGTGGTGCAGCGTCCTTTGTGCTGGACAACTCCACGTGCTGGAGGCGCATGACCGATCCTGCCTGGAAGGTCGTGGACAATGCAAGACTGACGTCGGCGTGGACATACATGGAGGTCGCCTCTCCATACGAGCGGGCAAACAGTCCGGACGAATAGCCAGACGTGGCGGAGATCACTGGAGACTCATATCCGAACGATGCATATTCCTTCAGACCGGTTCGAACGACACCTTCCAGCACGGCGCCTCGGAAGCCGATTCCGGCATGGGCGTCCATCTGCGACAGGGAGGACCACTGAAGCGGTTCATCCTGGAGATACGGTGACGCGGTGAACAGTTCGCCCAGCGATGGCGCGTCGATTTCAGGACTGGTACCGGCGAACACACTCCATCCCTCCCGGAACCAGTATGCCACCTGCAGGACGGGCGCCAGGTAGGATACATTCCGGTTTTCTGCCGTGGATTCAAAGCCAAGGACGGCAGCACCGGCGTCGATGGTCATGACGCGGTCACGAGGGGTTTGCCATACAACGTCTGCACGCCCGGACCGGATGCTCCCGAATGAAAAGGCACCGCCGGAATCCAAACCTGACTGCGTTCCGGAGGCCGATAGCGCGATCGCATTGCTGCCAACCGGAAGGCGAACCGTTCCGTCCATGTTCACCCTTGCGTCGGTTCTCTCTGTAGATGGATCTGAGCGTATGGCGGGGTCGAACAAGTCCGTGGATACGGTCTCGTGTTGCCATCGGGCTCCAAAATGGGCAGCTACACGGGCTCCGGGAACGGTTGTCCACGAGGCAGACGTTCCGAGCGACATCAACGACCGCTCGGGATTCGCCAATCCAGGTCCACCGGCCGTGGGAACGGCGCTGAACAGGCTCCACGCATTGCGCACGCCATCCACGTGCATGCTGAACCATCCTGCGCCGGCCTTCTTGTTCAACTGGGCCGAAGCCGACAGCAGGTCACGGGCCGTCGACTCGCCGGTAGGCGTACCATCGTGGCCATTCGTGCCGAAATAATCAAATGAAAACGTGAAAGCGCTGGATGCAGAGAGCCCACGCGACACATCCAGATCAATGGACCGGTCCAGGTAGGTCCCTGCCAGAGCCGTCAAAGATCCATTGGCGGGCGCTCGCGAAGCCAGTGCCGTCACATCAGGAGGGGCCGGGGCCGACAGCGGGCTTGGTGGCAAGTCCGCGCTTGGTTGTTTGTATGGCTCCGTATAGGGGCGTCTGGAGTCGGGAATCTCCGGAACACGTGGAGGAGGGTTGAAGCCGATGAGTGGCTGGCGGCGAAGCGAAGGAAAGGCGATGGCAAGATCGCCGGTAATCTCGACTTCACGTGGAGCCAGGTCCGGAAGGACGACATTCTCCTGGGCCAGGGCCGACGTCACATCGACAAGAAGGCAGAGCAGAACGGGCAGCAGGATCTTGTTCATCGGTTCTCAAGGGCCTCGACCCGAGCTTGAGCCGCGGTTGCTTCCGGAGATTCAGGATATGTCGACACGACTTCCTTGTAGAGTCTCAGTGCCTCGCCGGCCTCCTGGATACGCTCGAATGCCTGCCCCTGCAAAAACAGGCTGCGTGACATCCATTCGGGATAGCCGGCAAAAAGTGCCGTCATGCGCCCCAGGGTCTCAATGGCACCTCTGGAATCTCCTCGTTCATGCTGCCGTTCTCCGAGCAGATACAGCGCCTCTGCGCCGGTCTCGTCCCGTGAGCCCTGGGCAACGCGTTGCAGAAGAGGCATGGCACCTTCATCGTCCCCGGCATCGAGACGCAGTCGCGCCAGTCCCAGGACAGCAGGGTACACGGCGTCCGAGTCGGGGTTATTCCGCACAACATCCGTCAAGGTCGACAGCGCTTCATCAGAACGTCCGAGGCCCGTCAATGCACGGCTTTGTCCATACCTGGCCTCGGCAATCAAGCGGGTATCTCCGTCTGCTTCGGACTCCATGGTCGTGAACGATGCCAGTGCGTCCTCAAATCGGGAAGCGTCCAGGTACAACAGCCCGAGCTCGCGTGCGGCATCTCCACGCCGATCGGATCCGTTCATGGTCAGAACGCGCTCGTATGCATCCATTGCCTCGGCGGCTCGTCCGGCATCACGGTCAATCAGCGCCGTCAGGTACAAGGCATCGCCCAGGAAGCGGGAGGATGGATAGGTCTGCATGAAGCGCTGGAAGTCCTGGCGGGCATCGACCGTCCGGCCGCTCTGGTATTTGGCTTCCGCCTGGCGGAAACGGAGTTCTTCCGCAACCGGTGTGCCTTCCATGGCGGTGGCCATGGAGTCGATGACGGCGTCTGCACGCTCATTCTGTCCTGCAGCCATGAGAGCGAACTGTATTCCGGCAGCTGCATCGGCCGTAAACGGAGAAGATGGGTATCGCACCATGACGTCCCGGTAGGCGCGGACCGCATTGTCGGTCTGACCGGCATTGAAGTAGGCATCGCCAATGCCATATTGGGCTTTCGCTGCCAGCGGGTCATTCGGATGGGCCGATATCAGGTCACGGTAGCCTTCAACAGCGAGTTCGTATTCCTGTCCGAGGAAATAGAGGTACGCCAGTTGATACCGCGCCTCCTGCTCCCACTCACTGTTCGGATAGTCGTCGAGCAATTGGCGGAAGGTGGAAATGGCCTCGAAGGAATCGCCGGAATTGGAATACGCCTGACCAATCTGATACAAAGCATAGTCATCTCCCTCGGAGGCCAACTGTCCATAGACACGAACGGCCTCCGGGTAGCGCTTGAGCGCAAAGTAGCTGTCGGCCAACCGAAGTCGCGCGTCGGTACGATAGGGCACGGCATCACGCTCTTCACGGTAGTCCTGCAGGAACCGGGTGAATTGTGGAATGGCCTCGGCGTAGCGCCCCTGACGGAAATACGTCCATCCGAGGGCGTATGTGGCCGCCTCAATGTGTTGCGCACCCGGGTACGTGTTCAAATAGCGCTCGAACAGTGTTTCGGCCCGGGGAAACCGGTCCAGTTGGAAGAAGCTCTCGGCCGCCCAGAACAGAGCCTCATCGGCATTGGGTGCAGCCGTGTTCGACTCGAACAGATCAAGGAATTCGGTCGACGAACGGGCATAGTCCCGGTTACGGTACAACAGCCATGCCTTTTGGAAGATGATGCTTTCCCGCAACTCGGCGGGCGCGGCATCGAGACGGATGGCCTCATCGAACGCTGACAGGGCCTCATTGAAGTCTCCCAGGGCAATGTGGGTATTGCCCAGGTACATGAGGGCGTCTCCACGAACGGATGACGATTCGAATTCCGTCTGGAATACAGAAAAAGCATCGCGGGCTTCGGCCCAATTCCTCCGTTGATACTCCAACGTACCCAGTTCGAACCAACCATGGTCGACCAGCCGGTGCGATGGCCAGTTCCGGGTATATTCCTCGAAGACCTGCACACTTTCACGGTCCTGACGTGACAGCCGAAGGTTCACGGCCTCATAATACATGGATTCAGCACCCAGTTCGTCTGCTCCCGATTCATGTACCATGCGGAAATTGTCGGCAGCCCACTGATACGATTCCTGGTAATGATAATTCCAGGCCAGGCCGTACAGTGCGCGACGGTAGTAGGGGTTGTCGACCGATCCTTCGGTGAACGTTCTGTATTGGACTATTGCGTCGTCGTGCCGCCGCAGTTGATTGTAGGATTCCGCCAACAGGAATCGGGCACGGTCCACTGCATCGCCCGAGAGGTACGGGAGTTGGTTCTCGATTTCCGTTGCAGCCCTGGCGAAATCATCGATCTCATAGTACACCTCGGCGAGGGCGAGACCGATATTCCGGGCATATTCCGAATTCGGGAAGCGCGCTGCGAGGTTTTCAAAACTCACAGCTGCTTCGTCGTACCGGCCCCGTCGAACCTGGTTGAAGGCAATCGCATAGGCCGCCCTGGGCGCCGTATCCGTCTCTGGATACTCACGTACTACACGGCCGAACGTGTCAACAGCCTCATCGAAGCGCTCTTGACGCGCCCGGGACTCCGCCATCCAATACAGGGCCTTGGCCGATGCAGACTCGCTGGGACTACGGTCCAGCACCCCGTTCAACAGACCCCATGCACGGTCGTATTCTCCGCGGTCGAAAAAATACTTCCCGAGGGAGAGTCGCGTACCGAATGCAAAGGGATGTTGCGGATACGTCCCATCGAACCACTCCAGGATCTGAATGGCCTCTGATTCACGACCGAGTGCCAAGTGCGACTCAGCCGAGTAGTACACCGCGTCAACAGAACGGGGATGCTCCGGGTACGCCAGTCGAAGGCCATCGAATGCGGTTAGGGCATTGGCGTACAGCCCGCTCTGGAAGAGCTCCAGACCGTCAGTGAACCGATCCTCTGCCGAGCGATCGACCGGTTGACCTTGCACCGCTCGGGGTGCTGCCAACAGCGGCAGGATAATTACGAAACCGAGTAGGAAACGCCTTGCCAGGGGGTGGAGGCGCGAGGATTGATTCATGCGGTTGGGACGGACCTGCGTAGCAATCTGGTTGTTGCGTCCATACGGCGGGTGTCGATGTACGTTTCCGCCACGGCGTAATCGCCCGGAAAAAGTCGTATCTTCGTCGCGTTTTGTGTCACAATCCCACTCCCGCCTCCGGATGAGCATTCTTGCAGTAGGAACCGTTGCGTTCGATCGCATACACACGCCGTTCGGCCAGAGGGATCGCGCTCTGGGCGGAAGTGCCATGTATATCACATTGGCAGCCCGTTTTTTCAGTCCTGAACCAAGGCTCGTGGCCGTGGTCGGTCGGGACTTTCCGCAGGAATATTTTGATGTTCTTCGCGACGCCAATGTGGATCTCACGGGCCTGGAGGTGCAGGAGGATGGGTTGACATTCGCCTGGGGTGGACGCTACCACTACGACCTCAACAACAGGGACACGCTCTACACCGATCTGAACGTGCTGTCGACGTTCCGTCCGGTGGTCCCCGAGGCTCACCGCTCTTCACGGATCCTGTGCCTGGGGAATCTGGATCCGTCGGTTCAGAGCCTGGTCCTCGACCAGATGGAATCCGCTGAGTTGGTTATTTGCGACACCATGAATTTCTGGATTGAGAATACTCCGGATGCGCTCGAGCAGCTGTTGGCTCGTATAGACTGCCTTGTTATCAATGATTCCGAAGCCCGGGAATTGTCCGGCGAGCCGAACCTGATCCGGGCTGCACGGCATATCCAAGGCAAGGGTCCCCGTTATCTGGTCATCAAAAAAGGGGAGCACGGCGCGTTGCTGTTCGCCGAAGATGAGATCTTTTCGGTTCCGGCCTATCCGTTGGAAGACATCCAGGATCCGACCGGTGCCGGTGACGCTTTCATGGGTGGATTTGCGGGTTATCTGTCAGCCTGTGACACCATTGACAGGAATGCGCTCAAGAATGCATTGGTGCACGGGAGCGCAGTTGCATCGTTCTGTGTCGAGTGCTTTGGACCGGAACGTCTGCAATCACTGACGTTGCCGGAAATCCTGGACAGGATCTCGGCCTTCCGGGACCTTACGACGATTCCCCAGGCAGTCCGTTTGGATTGAACTCGGGGCTGAAGAGTGCCATTTGAGCGTCGGGAATCCAACGCATTTCAATTCGTGAGGCTGGAATACGGAAGATATCGGCCAGCCGCGCCACAGCCGCCGGAGTCAACGTCGAAATCTCCTTGACGGAAGCATAGCCGAGTTCGGCCAGGAGTTCATACTGACTTTCGTTCAGGCCCAGCAGATCCTGCAATGCATTCCCGGAGGCTTGTGCGTCGACCAGGTCCGATACGGGCCTGAATGAAGGCAACGGGGAAGGACTCTCGGGGGATGGGTCCTCATCCCTTCGTGTTCTGGGGCGAACGACAGGGCCTCCGGCCGCAGGGGGCGCGTCCGTCCAGTGGAAATCAAAGGAGTCGTCATTCGGTTCAGGATCTTCGCCCGAATGGTCTTCGACATTGTTTGACGCCAGCCATGTGATCTCATCGTCATAATCGGGAGGGAGCGTTTCTTCAGGCGCAGGCTCAGGCTCAGGCTCAGGCTCCGGTTCAGGCTCCGGCTCAGGCTCCGGTTCAGGCTCCGGCTCCCGTTCATCCGAAGGCTCCGGCTCCGGCTCATCCGAAGGCTCCGGCTCATCCGAAGGCTCCGGCTCCGGCGTCCTGGCCTCCTGCGGAGGTGGCGGGGCCTTCATCTCGGATGTGGGGTCCTCTGGCTTGCGGATTCGGCTGACAGGCTTTTCCCAAAGGATGTCGTCCAGTGGAGAGACCACGTCTGGTTCGTCGGCTGCCGGTACGGCGGGCTCTTCAGCCTCCGGTTCACGTGCGTCCGGCGCAACAGCGTCCGGCTCAACGGAGTCCGGCTCCTCCGAAATGTCCTCGAATACCGCCGGTGTGCCGCGCAGCAATTCGATTTCTTCTTTCAGTCGGTCAATCTGTTCCTCCAGGATTTCGCGTTCGGTCCCATGCTCGCGTCGGGCTACATCCAGCTCCAGACGTGCCTGTTCAATGTCGTGCGTCAGTTGCTCAATGACGGACACCGTTTCAGAATCCAGCGCCCCTTCGTCATATTCAGAATCGCTCTGAGCGTGTATTTTCGATGTCGAGGTCTGGAAGTGTGATCGCTGGAGGTCCAACGCACGCATTTTCAATCTGCGCTCCCTTTCTTCCACGTCTTCACGGTCCCTTTGAAGCCTCATTCGAGCCAGGAAATAGCCGACCGCAGGACCGCCCAAAAGCAGGACGATACCGGTCACAACGGCCAATATGACGGAAAGTGGTTCCAAAATGGTCTGAATGGAGGATACTACTGATGAATGGATCGGACAAGAATGGTAATACTGAAGGGAACGCTCTTTCAGCGCGACTCGTTTGGGGCGCCATATGAAATCCTTCGTCTTGACTATAAGCATCATTCTTGCCGGATGCGGCAGTGGCGTATCCGGTGATGTGCCCACCGGCTCACGGCCCATTGACCTGGACCGGTCCGGCGAAGGCACATTGCTCGCGTATTACCTCGGAGCATATGTAGACCCTCCTACAGACCCGATCACAGCAGGCATCCTGTATGAACGGGATGGATCATTCCTTCTGGCTCCCGACGACACGCTCAGGAAGTACGCTCCGGCGCTTTCGACGTTGTCCGGAACCAGCACCCTGGATTGGCCGGCGTTGGACCAGTTCGTGTCATCGACATACTACCATCAGCGAAAACTTCCTGAAACGGTCAGTCTGCTGGAAGAGGTGGTTGGTGCATGGTCCTCGGAAGTGGGGTGGGAGGAACTGACCGTAAAAGGATCCATGTCACCTTACGAGCGCATTGTCCATGTCCGGACCAACGACCTCATGTCAGCGCTGGCGTCACGGGAGCGTTCAGGGGACATCGTGTATCCGGTGGGCACCGCCTTTGTCGCTGAACACGTCGACGAGGGACGGATTGTCGAATGGACGCTCATGCGGAAGCGGGAGGACGGATTCTGGGATTTCGCGGCATATGACAGTTCGGGCACGCTTTCCCGTACCATAGAGAAATCACCTGACCCGCTCCGGGTACCCATCCAGTGTCTGGGATGTCATGTCGGAAATCGCGCTTTCGAGCCGGAACGGAGTTTCCCTGGGACGGCCACCGACGGTCCGTCCGGCCCGAGATATGTGGCCGTAGCAGAGTCGGGCCGCGATGCCACAGTCGTGCAAGCCCTGAACGAACACGTTCGCCGTTCCGACACGGTTCTCGGTTTGTACGCAACGGTGTATCTTGCTGAACTGCGCTCCCGGGCCGTCGCCGGCCTGGCGAGCGAGGATGAACTGGACATTTTGACTCGACAGGGTTTGATGCCCTGATCTCACGTCACCAATCCCACGACGACATGGCCTTCGGCACAATCCGCCTCGTTAACGCTGTTTTCTACGCCCATCACGGTGTCATGCAAGAAGAGCACCGTATAGGTGGACGGTACGAAGTAGATGTAGCCATGGAGGTCAATTTCGAGGAGGCGGCCCTGAACGATGATCTCACCAAGACGGCCGACTACGAGCACGTGTATGCGTTGGCAAAGGAAATCATTCTCAACAACAAGTTTTTCCTGATCGAGAGACTGGCGTACCTGATGGCCCATCGAATCCTCGATGAGACCCCGATTGTCCGCGCTGTGGAAGTGACGGTAAGAAAGGCAAATCCGCCGGTAGGTGGTCCGTGCGACAGGGCGGAAACCGTATACCGCTGCTCCCGCGATTCCGGTCAGTAGTCGAAGCCGATTCCGAAGGACAGCACTGTTTCCTCCTCGGACATAGACAGAACGGTCTGTATTACGGCCAGGTCGAACAGGTTGGCCCAAACGCCGAGCCCGGTACCCTGATGCCAGCGACGGGATGATTCGCCATCCGTCCAGACGCGTCCGTTGTCGATGAATGCGAGCATGCCGCCCGAGCCAGCAGCTACGGGCACAGCGAAGCGGAAGAGTCTCGACCGAATTTCCAGACTTTGATGGGTTGCCGTACGTCCGGCGAACCGGGTACGTCGCCAACCGCGAAGCGTATTGTCCCCACCCATTGTACTTGCGAAATAGAAGGGGAAATCGCCAACGTTGTGTTGCACGCCGGCTCGGAGTGCCATCGTATGCCTGGTGGAGCATAGAAAGGGCGTATACCAGGACATGTCACTGGTAAAGCGGCCAAAACGAATGGACGATGACGAGACCGAAGCGCGCACGGTGCCGTCCATTGACCAGCGGAAGCCGTGGGTGGGAGCCACCTGGCTGTTTCTGAAATCGGCTGTCAGCGAGGCATAGGTTCCGGCAAAGAAAGCGTCATCGAAGGTTGTCGGCGCTACGCCGGCTTGCGGCGACGTCACAAAACGGCTTGCATTTTCGCGCACATCAACGAATTGGAACGTGGGCCCTGCCTGGAACGCCAGGCCAGGACCAAGCAGCGTCTCCAGTAGGATGTCCACGGCGACCAACGACATCTGGGCCTGGTAATAGGAGGCGTCGCCATTGTTACGCCCTGTTTCGTTTCCGAGCCCATAGAAATTCCGAACGGTATTCGGAGTACGGGCGTCCGCCGACAGGCGGACGCCCCATGAGCCCAACCGCCGCGGAAAGTGTCCGTCATACAGCACGTTGAACGCCCCGGTGCTCGATGCCACATTGGCCTTCACTGAATGAAAGGTGCTGTAGGGCTTCCGTCCGTACCTGTGGGACGTGTGTTTCACACCTCCGCCGATGTACAGACCGTCGTCCTGATTGCGTTCAATGAATACGGTCGGCATCAAGGCCTCGAACCAGTAGTTCGTCGGATCATACGAGTTCACACCCGGATCGTTGGACCGCATGTCCCGTGTGGCGCCACCGGGTGACAGTGTGGAACCCTCGTCCGTATCCATGACGATGAAGTGCCTATTGACGGCATTACCATGACTGTCATCCAAAAAACTGTCTGAGCCCGTGCCACCGATGGCGTAGATCCGGATGGGCGTCGTTGCATCGCCCGTGAAGTGGAAGGAATCGACGCCATCAAATCCGAACAGCCTGATTTCCTCCGTTTCACCGAACACGAATGAGCGGCGGTACATCTCATTCCGGACAATGCCTTCCTTGGTTGTCTTGAGGACAATGACATCGACGCTGTCCCCATGCGCGTGGATCAGGAACCGCTCGTGCTTGTCCGTGCCTGTCACGTCCACCAAGCTGGAAAGGATGTCGTAGTACTCGGATGCGACGTCGGGAAGCGCACCAAGACGTGACGCCATGGCCTCCCTGAATCCAGGCTCCATCAACGGTCGCGCTTCCGGCGGAAGGGCGGTCAGTGCGGAATCAATTGCAGCCGGGGACATACCCATCTGGATCCGTTGTGCTTCGGCAATCCAGTCCTCTCGCGACAGTGCACTCGTGAGTCTCCGGTCCTGGGACATGCCGTTCTGGTTCAACCCACGGAGGAAGCCGAACTCGGGACGGAAGTCCTGGAACTTGGGCAACACGAACGGCGACTTGATGATGGCCGGAATGACGCCATTCATTCTGTTGAAGGCCCAGTCGCGATCGCGTGGAATGGGTTTGTACAGGGTGCCCTTGCCATCCGGGTCGTCGTACGATGCCCATCGCCATTGATCCTGGTGCCGGTCCCAATCGCTGATGAGCATGTCGAACAGCCGGGAACGGGCAAACAGCAGGGCATCCACCCGGTTGTCGTTGTCATCCAGAAGATCCCTGTACATGGACGATGCAGAGACCACTTCTTCGGAATGACCGAATGTGGGAAACGCGGACATATCATTGTCCGGACGCTGTTCGAACAACATGAGTTGGTCGGCAACCGTGTCTTCAAAGGGCCCGAATCGAGCGTCGCGAGGAACGTAGTACAAAGACGGCGTGGCGAACAGCACGCCTGCAGCCCGGGCCAGCGGGGGTACCATCAGGGCCGCGTACGGAAAAATGGCGCTCGTCTGATCGTGGAACACCTCTTTTGCAAGCGTTTCCCGGAACGGTTCGGGAATGGTCTTGGCCGCATCCTTGTTCAGCGAGCGCAGAACGAATTCGTAGCCGTCAGCATCCTCCAGTCTGATGGACGTCGTTTGCAGTCCACCGCCGCGCTTCGTGGGCCGGAGACCGCCCCCGACCGTCGCCACGTCGAACACCGGAGCCGTGACCGGCAGCGCCCAGGCTGACCGGTGGTGGTCCCCCAGGAAGGTCCTCTTCCAGCGTCCGGCCTCGAGCGACGTGTCAATGGATGACGAGAGGGAGTCCGGCAGGATCGGCGTGGGCACAGTCCGTACCGAATCGACCTCGATCGGAGCGGCGGGAAACAGGATGGTGCTGTACATCCGTTCGAAAGATCCCGAGGACCCATGCACTCCGAGCGCATACAAGTGCGTTGTACCGTCCTCCAGCACGTCGACCACGAGCAAGCCGGCCCCACCGAAGGTGAAGGAGGCAGGAGCCCCGCTCGCAACCCAGTCGGGGCGGGACCCGGCACCGCTGACCAGCACGTGCGCAGAGGGCGACACGGGGGTGTGCTGCAGACCATGCTCATGGCCTGCGGCATAGATGATACGTCCCGGGTGCTGCTCCATGAGGCTCAGCACAGCCTCCGAAAATGCAGAATAGCGCTCATTTGACAGGTCCTGCTCGGCACCCCATGCCGTTCTGAGCACGGGAACGAGGGAGCCGAACAGTGGGAAAGGGAAGTATGCGTTATCCCAGATCTGCGTCAGAGGAAACAGGTGATCCTTCAGGGGATACCGCCCTCCATGCCGGCCCTGCGACAGAATGGGGTGGTGGGCAGCGAGAATGACAATGTCGTCGTCCCGCCGAATGAGCAGGTCCGCCAGTGCCAGGAGCAGATCGCCGTCTTCGGAAACATCATAGTCATCCGATTCTCCGCGCGGCTTCGAACCGTCCATTAGCCACCATTGGGTATCGATCGCAACCAGGCGAACAGACGCGGACAATCGGATATCATGGGGTCCGGCCAGGCCGTCATCGGGCAAAAAGGTGTTGCCGCGATCCAGATAGGCTTCTACAAACCGCTCCTGCCGACGGACGATATCGGCATCGTAGGCTCCGGAAGGCCCCCAATCATGATTCCCGGGTATGAACACGATTCGGCCGGAGGCACTTTCCGTTGCGGACAACTGAGCCACCAACCTCGATTCTGCAAAGGCCCGGTCGGGGGAAGACGAGTCCGGCAGGCCACAACAATAGATATTGTCGCCCAGGAAAATGACGTTCGACGGGGCCGTCCGGTCAGACAGGACGGCCCGCAGCAGGTCCAGGCCGGGAGTAGTGCCCGACTGGTCTGCACCACCTGCATCACCTATCAGGACAGTCCTTGTTTCCACCGGGTAGTCGGGCGATGACGCCGGCAACAGCTGTTGCTGCGCCCATGCAGGCGCAGTCCACATGCAGACCACGGAAACTGTCAGGACACCGACGGTTGTACGAATGCTCATTGATCTATGGAAACTGGACTGAATATGAACAGGTGACCACGGCCGGAACCACCTTCACTGGCAATGTAAAGCGTGCCGTCCGGTGCAAATGCGATACCCTCCGGCTGCGTCATGTCTTCAAGATCGAATCGAAATGCAGATGTGAGGATGCCGTCGGAGGACATGACGACCAGTGCAGCCGGCCGGCTTGAAATCACATAAATATCCCCGGTTTTCGGGTGAATGGACAGTCCGGAGGGTTTGAACTCCACTCCCGGCAGGATGGCCAGAGGCGTATCGGACAGCTTCTTGCTGTCCGGATCGAACATCCAGAGCGTGCGGCCAGCAACATCCATTCCCGGATCTTCCTTGCAAAGCACGACAAGCCGACCATCGGCGAGCATCGTCAGCCCCTCCGTGTCATTGCCTGCGTCCAGACGGGTTTTGTAGCGTTTCAGTCTCTTCTTGCCTTCCGTGTGGAATGAGTACAGGTCTCCGTCGGATTCAAGTACCCATACGCGGTCGCCGACATATTCCACGGCTTCGTAGTCTCGGTCACTGCCAAACCGGAAGCGATCCAGGATTTTTCCTGAAGCCGGATCAAGTGTATACAGGATGCCGTGCTCGTCTTCGATGGCGGCCAGACTGCCCTCGGGAGTCCATGACAATCCTGATACTTCCTGAAGGGAGGGATGGAGTCGGTGGACGACATCCGGTTCGGACAGTCGGTATCCCAACGTGGTTGGCAGCACTTGCCCAGAGGACGCTGTATCCACACCGAACAGCGTGAACACAGACAAAACGACGACAGCCCGCGCGATTCCGACCTTGTTCATCGTATTTTACCCCCCATGGAAGAAACACAGGTACAACCGAAAGCAAAGCTGGGGTCCAAGCGAGGTATTGAAACCATGCTTCGGACCACATACCGGGTGCACATGGACCTGACCTCCTTGGCCGATGCCAAGGCGAACATCATGATATCCATCAACGGTATCATCATTTCCATCATCATTGCATCCATCTCACCCAAGATAGACACCAACCCGTGGTTGCTCATTCCGACCAGTCTCATGCTCGTGGGGTGTCTTGTGTCCATCGTGTATGCGGTCATATCGGCCAGGCCCCGTGTATCGCGTGATGCCATTCGTCTTGAGGATATTCGCACGAGGAAGGCCAACATCCTGTTTTTCGGTCATTACTCCCATTTGAGTGCCGATGAATTCGAGTCGGGCATGACCGAACTCATGACCGATAACGACCTCATGTACCGGAACATGATCCGGGACATCTATGGCCTGGGCTCTGTGTTGTCCCGCAAATTCGAACTTCTTCGGATTGCCTACAACATGTTCATGGTTGGACTGGTGACTGGCATCCTGTCTTTCATCGGTGTGTACATCTGGATCGTATTGACACTGGAGAGTTGATGGAACAGCTTCTTCTGCTCAGACACGGCAAGTCCGACTGGAACGCCGCCTTTGATTCAGATCATGAGCGCCCCATCAATAGTCGGGGACGCCGCGAATCCGAAGCCATGGGCAGGTTTCTGGCGACGTCCGGGATTGTGCCGGACCGGATCCTGTGTTCGACCGCTCTCAGGACACGGCAAACGCTCGCCCGGGTCATGGACTCGGCTGGTTGGGAGGACGTATCGGTAGCATATGTGGACACGTTGTACCTGGCAGCGCTGTCGACGGCCAAACGGGTCATAAACGCCCAGGCGGTTGACGTCACGACGCTGCTGGTAGTGGGTCATGAACCTACCATGTCCGGACTGGTCCACGACCTTACTGGCCAGGAAGCGCATATCACGACGGCTACGCTGGCCGTGCTTCAGACCCCGACCGGTACCGCTGAATCGGGACACGCCCGGCTGCTGTCCGTGGTCAATGCGAAAAGCCTTCCTTGATGGATCGTTGGTCCGATGGGTCGGGAATGGATAAATACGGTTCGCCTGGCGACGTTTCGGCGACTCGGACGCGGATGGCCCGCAAGCCTGACGCACCAGGCAGGTCCTCGAGGAGCAGATGTTCGACCTCACCTGCGAAGTAGCCGGCTGCCGTCAGGTACTCAAGGTGTCGCACGTATTCGTCCCGTTCCCGGTCCTGCGAATACACGATGGCTATGTGACCAGGCTGGGTAATGCGCTCCGTTGAACCCGCCACAAGGGCCTTGTCGATACGCTTTTTAACGATTTCGTAGCGGATGTTGTAGGCGCCATCGACATCGAATTTTTTCTCGTCCTCCCTGAATCGGATGGACAGGGGTTCGGAATGGACAAGGATCAAGTGCGCAACCTCCAGCTGGACCGGCAGCTCGGAGCAGACCCGCCGTACTGCTCCCGCAATTCCCGCCGTTGTTGTCAGTTGCCATAACCTCAGGTTCCGAAGGTCCAGGTCCGAAAAGCGGCCGTATTCCACGATGGATGCGCCGGTATAGATGTTGTAATCCACTCCGTCCGTCCGGAATCGCTCGAAATAGTGGGGGACCATTTCCTGGGCAGCGTCTTCCTGGGCCTCCAGATGGGACGATATCGTGTCATTGAGGATCGTGACGCTTTGCTCGTACTTCTTCCGCTCGGAATAGACGATGCCGAGATCCGGGTCCAGCGATTCAACATATCGGGCAACGTGTCGGGCTACGTCGTCTGAATACGTTTTGAACTCCTCAAACAACGGCTCGACTTCCTCACGCAACAGCGTCAGCAAAGCGGATTCATCGCCACTGGCCAGTCCGGACTGAACGTGCTCAATGTGATTGGACAACCGAAAACCCAATTCATCGAGGGACGGGCGTGGCCTGACGGTGCTTGCCACGATGATTACCGCCATTGCCAGGCCCAACTGTTCGACAAGGTCGGCCTGAACGGCCTGTGCGCGATGGACGGATGAACGTCTGATATCACTCATTCCATACAATGGAATGACATTGTCGAACCGGATGGACGCCCATTCGGTCTCGCGATTCTCTTCAAGGGCCGTCATGTATTCGAGCGCCGCCTTCCGGAATCGCCACTCCACGACAGGGTGAATGGCCGTGTACTGACGCTTGATCAGCGCCTGCACACGGTCTTCCTGCTCCTCCAGACTTCGTCGCAATGCCGTTCCGAAAATAGCCGTCAGTTCACGCAGTGGGCCTGCATTCAGGTTGTTCAGATCACCGACGTTCGGCGAACCCACTTCCAGGACACCAACCACCGTCTGCCCGTCCATCAACGGCGCGAGAAAGAGATTCCGGACACCTTCCTCAGAGAGTCGGTATTCGAACCCTGTATTGCGGTCAACTTCTTCCAGGTCCTCGAAAACGGCAGCCTTGGCCTGATCAATCACATCAAAATAGATGGAGTTCTGGGGCTGTGTACATGCTGGGAGTCCCTTTTCAAGGAGAATGCTGCGTCCCATCGCCCGCGCACCACCTACTTCCCCTGAATCGCACCGATCCAGTGCAATCACACCCAGGCGCAGGTCGGGTAGGTTCAGGTGTGACCGGACGTAGCGCTGCAATGTCTCGGCAACGTGCGGGCTGAGAAGTGCATTCTTGGAAAGCAGGCTTTGCTTGATGCGCGAGATGGATTCATCGATCGTTACGTCCACCGCCATCATCGTTCCGATCCCACGGAAACGGAATGCATCGGGGGGAAGTTTTTCCATCCAGAATGGCAAATCATCGGGTCGGGCCAGCAGCGCCCGGACATCGTCTCCCGAAAGCGTTGGGAGTTCTCCGGTCAGCTGGACTTCCACGAACCGGGGATCTATCTCGAACCGGAAGAAACGCGTAAGTCCGGAGTCGGGTATGACGCGATCGAACATGAAATGGACATTGGACTGGACATCAATGCCATAAAACCGCTTCAGGACGATGAAATAGGCCAACATGGACCGGCGGTCCAAGAGCTGCACAACCGATACCGCTCCGCCGTGCGTCCGGAGACCTGCCGTGGATCCGGAGAGAAAAACCGAAAACGGATCAAGCGCTTCAAAACCCTTCGATGATACAATCGTGTCCAAACGAAAGGGTGCAAAACCAGCCAACAGGCCCGTGTCCCACGTTGTGGGTGGATAGACGGCCGAAAGCAGACTCCTGACCTGGCGTCGGAAACGGCGGGCCTCATCGGGTTCGACTTCGTCCGTCAGAAGCTCCGGAACGGCACCGACAGCGTCCAGGACATGCCGGGCGATTCCGCTGCGAACGGGGTCATCCGACCCCAACTCTTCATTCCAGTACGCAATGACGGGCCTGAAGGACAGCTGGCTGTCAAAGGGAAAGGGGTCGACCGGATATGTTTCGGGAAGCGCCATGCCAACGTTCGTTATCCTAAATTGAATCCTGTTACACGATCAAGCAAGAAGCCGGTTACATCATGCAGGTTTTGATTGTTGGTGCCGATGCCCTTTCGGAGGAAGTTTCTGCCATTCTTGTGGATGCCGGAAACAAGGTAGTGCGCGTTGGAACCCGCAGCGAAATGGACAATGTGGATCCGGAAGAATTCGATCTTCTCATCCTCATTGACCTGAAACCGCTCGGAGAGCTGCTGGGCCAGTCCCTCGGGTCCGTGCATTCCAGGGTGTGTCTTGCCCACAAACCGCTGGCCGATCAGCTCCATGACGTCATACAGATCGATGATCTCTTCTCCAGTGTAAAGGAGCTCGCCGATCGTCTTCCATTCATTGAACGCCGCGTAGGAATCCGGGAAACACGGCAACGTGAATATGCTGCCCTGTTCAAGACCACTGTGGACGGTATCATCATCATTGACAGTGTCGGAAAAATTGAGTCGTTCAACAGCGCAGCATCCACCATTTTTGGATATACCCTGGAGGAAGTAATCGGCAAGAACGTGTCCATGCTCATGCCCTCTCCGCACCGGGAGCAGCACGACACGTATCTATCGAATTACCTGACCACTGGCCACGCCAAGATCATCGGCATAGGTCGTGAGGTGAGTGGTCGCCGCAAGGACGGCTCCCTGTTTCCAATGGATCTGGCCGTATCGGAAGTGCGGAAACACGGCGACGTGTTCTTTACAGGCGTCGTCCGCGATATCACGGAACGCCGTCGGCTGGAGCACGAGGTGCTCAGGATATCAGAGCAGGAACGCCGCAGGATCGGCCAGGACCTGCATGATGGACTCGGTCAGATGCTGACCGGAATCGGTTTGATCTGCCAGAACCTGGCTCGACAGTTGACAGAAGTGAACTCCTCGCATGCAGAGGACCTGCTGGAGATAACGGATCTCGTGCGGGAAGCAGACGGCATGGCCCGCAATCTGGCGCGTGGTCTGGTTCAGGTTGAGCTCGAGGGTGATGGTCTGAAGGCTGCATTACGGACGCTGTGCCAAAATGCCGAGCGTTTTTTTGATGTCTCCTGCAGCCTCGACATTTCAGGGGACCTCACCCTCGGTGACAGTGGTGCAGCTTCCAATTTGTACCGTATTGCGCAGGAAGCCATCAGTAACGCCGTCAAGCATGGTCGGGCATCCGAGATACAGATGACGGTCAAACGGTCGGGTACCATGCTTGAGCTCGTCATCGATGACAATGGGATCGGTTTCCCGAAGAAATTGTCCGAAGACCGTGGCATGGGCGTAGACATCATGGGCTACCGTGCCCGGGTCATTGGCGGAATGCTGGCCATCCGGGCACGTCCGCAGGGCGGTACAACCGTCCGGTGTGTTGTATCTTCCGTCGCCTGACCTACCACCCATTACCGCCATGACCCGTATTGTCGTCGTCGATGATCATCCTCTGATGAGAAAGGGACTCGTCATGTCCCTCGATCTGGAAACCGACCTGACTGTTGTCGGCCAGGCATCCAACGCAGAGGAAGCGATGGATGTAATAGAAAAGGCAGAGCCTGACCTGTTGGTGGTCGATATTTCACTTCCTGGCATGAGCGGCCTGGAACTCATCAAGCAAATCCACGCCATCCGCCCGAACATCAAAACCCTGGTCGTTTCCCGACACGATGAGTCCTTGTATGCGGAGCGTGCCATTCGTGCCGGAGCGAAAGGGTATGTGATGAAGCTGGAAGCGGGAGAGGTGATGGTGCGTGCCGTCCGCCGCGTCATGAATGGTGGCATCTACGTTTCGGAAGAGATAAACGAACGCCTTCTCCTGGGAATGGCATCGGGTCATGAGACCTTGACGCAATCACCTCTGGAGGTGCTTTCTGACCGGGAGCTTGAGGTCTTTGAGCTGACTGGCAAAGGATTCGGTACGCGGGATATTTCGGAACGGTTGCATCTGTCCGTCAAGACGGTCGAGTCATACCGCGCACGTATCAAAGCGAAACTCAACCTGAATTCTGCCGCGGAACTCATGCAGCATGCTGTGCAGTGGGTAGAGGGCGAAAAGGCTGGCTGAAGACGGGCGTAGGGGTGGTGTAGGGGTTTCTCCGTCATTCGGAGGGCTCTTTTCATGTACAGGCCGGGTGGATATCTCCTGATGATGTCCGATCAGGGATCTGGTACACTATGGGTGAATCCAGCAAGATTCTGCACGCATCCATAGGAGGTCATCATGAAGACCCGGCCCGAATCCCACAGTCTGCTCCTTGAGAACCCCAGGCGCCCCCGCAAGAACGCCGGTCTGGAGCACAAATCACACTACCGCACGATGGTGATGGCCGGATTGGTCGTCTCCCTCGGCCTCATGACCACACTTGTTCGTCTCGATATAGGGACCGGTGAGAGTGCACTCGATATCCGGCTTGTGGAGCAGGAGACGGTGCAAATGGAGGAAATTGTCCAGACCCTTCAAGAACTGAAGGCACCGCCACCGCCGAGACCCCCGGTTCCGGTTGAGGTACCGAACGACTTCCAATTCGACGAAGAGGAATTGGACCTTGACGCGACGTTGGATCTCGATGTGGTAATCACTGACTTGCCGCCACCGCCTCCGACGCCTGCCACGGCTGAACCGGAAGTGGATGAACAGGAAATCTTCGTCGTAGTCGAGCAGATGCCAACCATTATCGGTGGGGCACAGGAAGTCTACAAGTATCTGGAGTATCCGGAGATTGCGCGGCAGGCTGGCCTGGAAGGACTGGTCGTTGTCCAGGTGGTTGTCACGCCCGACGGTAACCCGTCGCTTCCCGAAATGGCTCGGTCGGGAGGGCAGGTCCTCGATGAGGCAGCCATCAAAGCGGTCATGCAGCTATCCTTCCAGCCCGGCATGCAACGTGGACGCCCGGTCCGTGTGCGCATGGCCATACCTATCCGATTCCGGTTACGTGAAGCCAAATCAAACTGAACCGCCCGTTCCGATGCGTGCCTGTAGTTGCTGGACTACACTGACGGACGGACCTGGACCGGGGGGGCTCATGCCCCCCCGGATCCTCATGGTAGGGGATACCCCTACACACATGCTGTCGTCCGTCCGGTCATTCCCGCTTCCAGGCATTCGCGTTATTTCGACCCATCGTTTGTAGTCATGCACGCAGCCGTTTCAGCAACACTATCCATGCCGTCCGGAATCTCAAGAGACAATCCCCGGGATGTTCTGCCAACCGGGTTTCCGGAGCAGGGCTCCATGCAATCCAAGTTGAGGTACCTGGTCCAATACGCGGTTCTGGCTCCGTCGACACACAATTCCCAGCCGTGGCTGTTCCGGGTTGCTGGATCCAGCGTGTTCATCTTTGCCGATCGTAGTCGCGGAATCGCTGTTCTGGACCCTGAAGACCGTTCATTGGTCATGAGCTGCGGTGCAGCCCTGTACAACTTCACGGCGGCACTGAAGGCCTTCGGCTATGGATATCGGGTGTCGCGCTTTCCGGAATTGTCGGATCCCGACCTGCTGGCACGGGTCGACGTGCTGGACCGGACAGAGGGCAGTCTGGATCTTGTTACCCTTGACCTCATGAAACGTCGCCGGACGGTGCGTGATACGTTCCGGAAAGGCAAACCGGAGCCGGGAGCGCTGCAGTCGATAGCGACGCGTGTCGCCTCCCAGGGAGCTCACCTGGTTCTGCTTTCACCGGAACAAGTCGAAAGCATCCGGGACCTTGAGCGAACCCTTCCCGGGATGGACCTTTCCTTGAAACGTGAATTGTCCTTCTGGCATCATCCCAACCGATCCAGAAGTCGGGATGGCGTGCCCGGAGAAGCCATTCAGATTGAGACGTTTCTGGGACATGAGGATTCATCGGTCACGTTCGCCGCCTTGGCGACGCCCGGCGATCGTATGGCTTCCTGGTTGCACGGCGGAATGGGTCTCCAGGCGGGTCTTCTGGAGGCAACGGCACTGGGACTGGGCGTCATGCTGTCTTCCAGCCCGGTGCATATTCCGTCCGTTCGATCGGATGTCTCTGCACTGGTGGCTCCAGGAGAGACCGTTCAGGTGCTGCTGAAACTGGGCTTGGCCCGACACGGGAAGGCAACTCCACGGCGTGCGCTGGTCGATGTCATGATGCATCCGGGTTTTTCCAAGTAGAAACCCCTACGACCGGAAGTACAAAGCCAGGAAATCGTACAGCAAGTGGTCCACATCCGTGGTCTCGGCCAGCCCGTCAATCACGGCTTGCAGCGTATGGGCATCGGGCAACTCATCCGCATAGAACTGCTGGTATCGCAGCAGGCGCTCCCGCTCCCGCGCCGCATCCAGCTCTGAATGGAATTGCGTGCCGTAAATGGGCCGATCCCGCATTCGAAAGGACTCATACGGCTGCGTGTCGCTTCGTGCCAACTCCACGGCGCCCTCAGGTAGTTCAACAACCCGGTCGTGATGTCCCATATTGGCCAGGAATGACGACGGAAAAGAACCCAACAACGGGTCCGTTTGCCCCGATTCAGTGAGATGCACGGGCAGGCAGCCCATCTCCGCGCAGGACGGGTCGTGGATCACGGTTCCTCCCAGTGCGCGGGCAATCATCTGATGCCCCCAACACGATCCGAATACAGGGACGCCACTGTCGCAAATCCGTCGCACCGTATCCAGACCATGTGGCATCCAGGAATAGTCCTCCCAGGCGGAATAGGCTCCTGCACCGCCAATGAAGACAGCGTCGAAACCCTCTTCGGCGCGACTTCGAACCGCGTCCAGCGGCAGATTGTACGTCAGGATCTGATCGGGAGCCAATCGCGTGCGTTCCACGAAGCAGGTGTGCTCCTGTAGTCGCATGTCGTGTTCTTCACGAGCCTGGATGAGCAGGACCTTGAGACCCGGGAATGATGACTTCTCGCTCATGAAACGACCAGGTCTGGAAATGAGGCAGGAATGAGGCGGAACAGGCGGTTCAGGGGAAGCCCCATCACCGTATAGAAATCGCCACGAATGGATTTCACGAGGATGGCACCCGTGTCATCCTGGATCCCGTAGGCACCGGCCTTGTCCAATGGTGAGCCTGTAGCCACGTATGCGGCTACTTCCGCTGCCGAGAGCTCATCCATCGTGACATAGGTTTGTTCGACCGCGGAAACGACCCGACCAGTTTCGGCGTGCACCAGTGCCATTCCCGTGTGAACGACGTGTTCGCGACCTGACAGCAAGGACAGCATTTCCCGAGCGTCTGAAGGGCTTGTCGGCTTGCCAAGTATGACGCCATCGCACACGACGACGGTGTCGGCTCCCAGTACGAGGCTGCCCGGGAACGCACCGGCTACAGAGCGCGCTTTGTCAGTGGCCAGACGCTGAACAGCCGCGTCGGCCAATTCTCCCGGATGGATCGTTTCGTCGACATCGGCCGATGCCGTCTGGACGGGAAACCCGAATACCCGGACGAGTTGGCGTCTACGAGGACTGGTGGACGCGAGTACGAACGGTACGGAAAGTCGGATCACGGTAACGGGAAACCAAAGCACAGGTTGACAGGAGCAGGAAGATACCGACTGCGGGCCATTCGCCCGCATGAAAATACCCGGTCGACGCCGTCTCCGGATGGACCTCCACGACAAGGGTGCCAGGGACGCCGGGGGCAATGTCACCACGAGTATGACCATCGGAGCCTATGAGGCCGGTCCATCCGGAGACGGAGGCTACAGCCATGGGTCGTCCTACGGCTGATGCCACCAAGGATGAGAGCGCCTGGTGTTGCATCCACGCACGGTCAGACGTCCACCAGCCATCCTGGGTCTGGACTACAAGAAAACCGGCGCCCGAGCGCACTGCCGACCGGGCCTCGCGGGCAAACACACTCTCAAAGCAGATGAGCGTTGCAAAGGGGACGCCATCCACGTCATACTGCGGCCGTTCCTGGCCGGATGCATACCCCGAAACACCGCCTGCTCGAACGCGAAGAAAGCCCAGGAACGGGAAATGGTATTCACCCGGTACATACTCCGCGAAGGGGACCAGCTTACGCTTTGCATTCCACGACGGTGCCCCTTCCGCCGGGATGAACACCGAAGCATTATACGGGCGGTCGGTGCGCTCTTTCGGCTGAATGATGGCGCCGGTCACCAATGCGGCTCCCGGCGGGACCAGGAAGTGATGGGAGAGAAGTGGAATGGATTCCGCCATACGCTGCGGCAGTGCGGTTTCGGGCCAAACGTGCAATGGCGCCTCATCTGCATCCATGCTCAACCGGGATAATTGAGTCGTTCGCGCAGCGTCATGGATATCAGCCCATTCCCAGGGTGTCATTCCGGGCTGGATGAGCGCTACGCGGAGATGTGGAAGTGTCGCATGTGTAGTGGTCGTTGGTCCCGCGGGCTGTATGGACCGTTGCGGCTCTGACCCACGTTCCGGCAGGAAGGACACCCCCAGGGCAAAGAAAACCATTACGGTCACCAACGTGGCATCCAAGGTCCGCGCCGGCATGCGGGTGTACAGGATGGCCTCCATTCCGACTGCGAACGCCAACAGCAGGGCAGACGTCCCGGTGATTCCCGACCACATGGGCAATACGTCAAGGATCGTCCCCGAGACTGTGAACCCCGGTGATACCCAGGGAAAAGCAACCGGACCGTATGTCAGCACCATTTCAGCAGCCAACAGGCCCACCGTCATCCCGACAGTCCCTGCCGTGCGGTAGCCAGCGGTTGCCGATGCCGCCATCACGGAAACAAGGGCTACCAGAACCAGAACGGAGGTCCACGCCACATGCGGCATGACGTGCGTGCCCACCCACGCATATGCCAATCCCCAGGACAGACCGATGGACACGAAAACAGGCAGGGCGGGGTTCTGATGGGACTGGATCCGCCGCATGCTGCGCAGCAGCAGGAGGAGGCCCGGCACAATGGTAATGGGCAGCGCAGCAGGTGGCGCCGACAGCCCCATCAGAACCCCGCCAGCCACGGCCGGAAGAAGCCACGACGGCATTTGACTCGCCACAAGGCTCAGGCTAACTTGCGACCCGGTTTTTGTCACGTATACACTCGTTCATGATCACACTCGCGGTCTGCAATCACAAAGGCGGCACGGGCAAGACAACGTCGTCCATCCATCTGGCCGCTGCCCTCGGATTGAGCGGGCTGAACGTGCTGGTAGTGGACCTGGATCCACAAGGCTTCATGACGCGGATGCTGGGCGTCCCGGAGCCGGCTCCCGAACAGTCTTCCACGGTTCTCTTCGATGCCGAGCGATCGGCATCGGCTCCGGCGCCCATTTTGTCGCTGGGCACCTTTGACCTCATACCGTCATCGCCGGCCTTGTCCTCAGGCATGCGTCGTTTGACGCGTCCGGTCGATGTCCTGTGGGCCCGCGAATTCGTTCAGAATGGAGCACATGGGTATGACGTTCTGTTGTTCGACACGGCGGCCGCTGTTACCGTGTACAGCCTGAATGCGCTGGCCGCAAGCGATCACGTGATCATTCCGGTTCTGCCCGAATACCAACCCGTCGTTGGAGCCGAACAAACCTACCAGACGGCTGAGACGGTACGCCGTAAATTGAACCCGGGCCTGGCCGAGCCCAGTTTCCTGTTCACGATGGTCGATGCCCGTAAACGCAATCACCACGCATACCGCAAGTACATGCGGGAGAAGTATGGCGAGCGTGTCCTGACCAACCTGATCCGTACATGCACCACACTTTCGGTGAGCAATGCATCCGGTGAAACCGTGTATGACCGGAATCCGCACGCCAGGGGTGCCATCGACTATGCCAATACCGCGGAAGAGTTGCTTGGTCGTGCACAGAGGGAGCACAAGGTATCGACGCCCATCAGTCAACCGGTAGCATGAAACGTATTCCTGCCCTGACCGCCGGATTATTGCTGGCGTTGTTGCTCTGGGGACTCACAATTCCTGTGTCCGGGACCTTCCAACCCGGGCCGCTTCTGGATCCCTGGGACGGACTGTACCGGACGGCCCGCGAAGCCGTACCGCATGCATCGGAAGACCTGTTCATCGAAGGCATGGATGCACCGGTCCGGGTGGAAATGGACGACCGCGGCGTCCCGCACCTGTTCGCCGAATCGGACAAGGATGCCACGATGGCCCTTGGCTACGTAGTGGCCCGGGACCGGTTGTTCGAGATGGAATTCATCTGGAGGGTGGGGACCGGCCGTTTGGCCGAGGTTCTTGGGCCCGCTGCCATGCCCCAGGACCGGTTTTTCCGGGACATCGGCATGGTCAGAACCGTCAGGGAGCAGGCTGTCGCAACCGATGCGTCGGACGCGATATCGAGTCAATCGGCGAAATGGTACACATCTGGAGCGAATGCGTGGGTGCGTAGCCTGGATCCGGCCTCTGATCCATTCGAGTACCGGGTCCTCGGATTCCGCCCCTCGCTGGTGACCACCGAATACATGCAGTCCCTGTTTGCGTTCATGACATATGACCTCAGTTTCCGTCGTTCCGACGTGGGATACGAGACACTGAGGCGAAGACTGGGGCCTGACATGTATGATGTGTTGTATCCGGAATATTCCGGGCACGAATCCTACATCGTGCAGGACGACGCTGCATCGCCCGTCAGCGTCGGCATGGGTTCGGGCACCAATACCGTCTCTGACACGGCGTCTGACACCGCCGGGTGGCTTACCCACAGCTCACCCACGCTCGCCGGAAGTGTTGCCGAAGGGTTCCTGGAAGGCAAGGGGTCAAACAACTGGGCTGTGAACGGGCATCGGTCGGCCACGGGGATGCCCATCCTGGCGGGTGACATGCACCTCAATCTGTCCCTGCCTGCCATCTGGTACGAAGTGCATATGGTCACACCCGACATGAATGTGTATGGCGTCACATTCCCCAGCACGCCGGCCATCGTCGAAGGTATTACCGAAGACTACGCCTGGGCGTTTACCAATACGGGAGCCGACCAGATTGACCGGTATGCCATGTCCCTGAATGACGCGGGCACCGCATACCTCTACGATGGCGCGTATCGGGACCTGGAAATGTGGACCGATACCATCCGTGTCCGGGGTGGGGAAGACGTCGTGCAGACCGTTCCGTGGTCCCACCTCGGGCCCGTATCCATCGGCGCCGATGCTGCGGTAGCTACACAATGGGTCCTGTTCGAGGAAGGAAGAACGCTCGACGCGCTCTGGATGATGAACCGTGCCCGTGACCACAAGGGATTCGAGGACGCTACACGGAGCTGGGATTATCCGATGCAGAACATCCTGTATGCCGGCCGGGATTCCATCATCTCCATCCGGTCCGCCGGATACCTGCCCGTCAGAGGCGAGGGAGATGCTTCCGGAATCCTGGACGGAACCACCTCGGCCACGGCCTGGTCCGGCCGGGTTCCGTTCGATGAACTGCCGTCGTGGACAAACCCTGACCGGGGATACCTGACATCGACCAACCAGCGGCCTGCCGGGCGTTCCTATCCGTACTACTTGGGACGTGATTGGGAGTCCATTCATCGCAGTCAGCGGATCGACACGCTCCTGAACGGTGCAAACAGTCATGGGGTGGATGACCTGAAGGCGTTCCAGGCGGACGTCCACGCGGTGCAGGCAGATTATCTGATTCCGGTACTTGACACGTTGTCGCATGTGTCCGGAAATGCGGCCGCCCTTGTTGACATGCTGCGTTCATGGGACAGGCGAATGGATGTGGATTCGCGGGAAGCCACGGTATTCGCGGCACTCATGGACACGGTCATGTCCCTGGTCTGGGATGAGCCCGCGTTCGCTGGCGTCCCCGAACCTTCCTTCGTGCGCCTGTTCGATGCCGCAACATCGGCTCCGGAGTGGTTCGATGTTGCAGGCACGGAACGCATGGAGACCTTCGCCGATGTTCTTCGCATGGCACTTGACCGCCTGCCGGATTCACAATCCACGCGTGTTTGGGGCGATGTCCACACGCTGACCATGAAGCACATTACCCGGAGCGAGGCTCTCAGGCCGCTCTGGAGGGAGCAACTTCAGTACCCCGGGTGGAAGCAGACCCTTTCACCGGCCCGCGGTCTGCCGGCAACGGGTTCAGCCTCCTGGCGTGTTGTCGTGGACCTGTCCACTTCACCGCCGACGGCGTGGGGTGTTTATCCAGGAGGACAGTCCGGAAACCCATTCTCCGCGCAGTATGACGCGCATATCGACACGTTCACGTCATTTGGCTACTTTCCCCTGAGTCTTGCCCGTTCCCCATCAACCCTACGAGCCACCATCCAGAAGCATGACCAAAACTGAAAGTGGAAGCAGATTTTCGAGTCGTCTCGGCCTCATTCTCAGCGTCCTGGGCATTGCCGTAGGAACAGGTAATATCTGGAGGTTTCCCCGGATTGCCGCCAGCAACAGTGGCGACGACGGCGCAGGGGCATTCCTGTTTGCGTGGCTCATGTTCCTGCTGGTCTGGTCCGTCCCGCTCATCATTGCCGAGTACTCCCTGGGTCGCAAGGGGCGGATGGGCGTGATTGGCACCATCTCGAAGATAGCTGGCCGGAATGTAGCCTGGATGGGCGCATTCATCGGTTTTGTGGCCACGGCCATCATGTTCTATTACTCAGTCGTGGCCGGGTGGTGCGTGTACTATGTCACCCAGATGGTGGCCAACCCGCTCCCCGTGTCGGTAGAATCATCCATGGCCATCTGGGATGGCTTCCAATCCAGCGGACTACCCGTCGCATTCCATGCATTGGCCATGGTCATCGGAGCAATCATCGTCATCCGCGGCATTGGATCGATTGAAAAGGCCAATAAATTCCTGATCCCCACGTTGTTGGCGATCGTCCTGGTTTCCGTCGTGCGCACGGTCACGCTTCCCGGATCATGGGAAGGCATTGCGTTCCTGTTCACCCCGGACTGGAGTACGCTTGCAGAACCCCGAATCTGGCTGGAAGCGCTGACGCAGAATGCATGGGATACGGGAGCGGGTTGGGGCCTTATCCTGACCTATGGAGCCTACATGCATTCGAAGGATGGTGCCGTCAAGAATGCGTTCATCACCGGGCTTGGCAACAACACCGTATCGCTGTTGGCGGCCATTATCATCTTCGGAACGGTGTTCGCAACCCTTGGTGAACAGATGTCGCAACCGGAGGTGCTCGAAATCATGCAGACGAGTGGACCGGCAGCAACGGGTTTGACGTTCATATGGATGCCCCAGCTGTTTGCCCAGATGCACTTCGGTGGAGCATTGGCAATCCTCTTCTTCCTGGGGCTGAGCTTCGCAGCCATCAGTTCGCTGATTTCAATGATCGAGTTGACCACGCGCATGCTGGTGGACCTGGGCCTGACCAGACGCAGCGCCGTGTTGTCCGTCTGTTCGGTCGGTTTCCTCATGGGCATTCCATCGGCCGTGAATCTGGAATTCTTCGGCAACCAGGATTTCGTCTGGGGCGTGGCGCTCATGATTTCCGGCGCATTCATCGCATTTGCGATCATCCGGTACGGGGCTTCAGCCTTCCGTCGGGACGTGGTCGACAACGTGGACGGGGACTGGAAGGCCGGTATTGTGTGGGAAATGCTCATCCGGTGGGCCATCCCGCTGCAGGCTGTGGTCCTGCTGGGATGGTGGTTCTTCCTGTCTGCGACCGTCTATGCTCCTGACACGTGGTACAATCCCATGGATCCCTATTCCGTCATGACCGTGCTGGTCCAGTGGGCTGTCGTACTCATCGCCTTCATTGCTGCCAACAAGTGGCTGGCCAACCGGACCCTCGGTCCGATCGATACACATCATTCATGAGTGAGCCCGTACGCGTCCTCTTCGTTTGTCTCGGCAATATCTGTCGCAGCCCCCTTGCCGAAGGAGTCCTCCGTCACCGTGTGCAGCGTGCCGGTCTATCGGAATGGATCGATGTCGATTCGGCCGGAACCGGTGCCTGGCACGTAGGGGAACCTCCGGACCGGCGTATGACAGAGACCGCAGGACGCCACCATGTATCGCTGGCCGGCCAGACGGCTCGGCAGTTCAAGGCTGATGACCTGGCCGGGTTCAATCACGTCTTTGTAATGGACAAGAACAACCTCAACGATGTCCTGTATCTGGATGCGGATGGGACGTTTGAGCACAAGGTTCGTCTGTTCCGCGAGTTCGATCCCGAGCCGGGCGATTTCCAGGTTCCGGACCCGTATTACGGCGGCCCGGAAGGGTTCGAGCAGGTATTCAGCATGGTGGACAGAACCTGCAACCTCATGCTGCACCGACTCGTCGAGGAGCACGGCCTGATGGAAGCTGCGTCGGGATTATCCTCTTCCTGATTCAATCCGGTCAATGAACCGGAGGATCACGTCGGCCGGAACCAGTGTGTCAAGCAGGATGTCAGCAGCATGTGGTTCCAGCATGGCGCGGGTCTGGCGCCCCGTGCAAACGCAAACGGCCCATGCACCATGGTGCCTGGAACAGGCAATGTCGTGTTCGGTGTCCCCGATGATCACGGTCCGGTCTGGCATGAAATCCAGCCCGGTGATGGCCTTGGCACGCTGTCGCGCAATACCGGGCAGTTCGTTCCTGTCTGCGTGGTCACTTCCGAAGGCCCCCCAGGAGAAACCGTTCTCCAGTCCTCCTGCGCGTAACTTCGCGAATGCAGTCTGTTCCATGTTTCCAGTGAGCAAGCCCACACAGAGCGCTGGACGCGCCAGGACGGCCTCGAGCAACTCGTGGACACCAGGGAGTACCGTGACGTGCTCGGGGCGCAGGCTGGCCTCCAGGGCGTTTGCATACACGGACAGGATACCGGGCAGCTCATTCCGGATATAGTCCGCGGAAAAGCCGGCTCTGGTCAGCATGTCCGTCAGGATAGCCGGATCCGTTCTCCCGGAGAAGGCTACGCCTTCAGAGCCGACATCGCGTCCCGTAACGTCACGAAGAACGCCTTCAATGACACCGCGACTGACGCCATTTGTCGTCAAGAGCGTTCCGTCAATATCGAACAGGACCAGGGTCACATATCCATCCTGAAGGGCGAGTCGGTCATGTCTTCATGCCGGATTTCGTCGACGGCTTCCTGTTTGTTCTTTCCCGCATACAGAGCGTCCGGGAAATTGAGGATGAAGGCGTCGGACGGTCCGTCGTTCCTGTAAGCGTGCACGACACCCGGTGGAATAACAACCTGAAGCGGATGGTCGGCACCGGCAACGAAAACCATACGGTGACCATATGTCGGCGATTCGTCCCGGTCATCCCATAGAAAAACGCGATACATTCCGTCAAAGAAGGCGAACCGGTCCGTCTGATCCTTGTGTTCGTGTGGTCCGCGACTTACGGAAGGGTGCGTGACGGACAAGTACCCCATCTCCGGGTTGGGCAGGGTATCCGGGTCATCGGACCTGAACAGCTCCGAGAGCCATCCACGGTGATCGGTGAACCGGCGCAGCTCCAGCACGTCCACGCCAAGAATGGGGCCCTCGGTCCACTTCCTCATGATGCACGCTCGTCGAGTTCGGAATATGTGAGGTCCCGCGCCAGATTGTTGGCTTCATCCCACCCGTCGAAGGTACCGGCATCGCCCCAGAACCCCGACAGCACACCATGTGTCAGGGCACCACGATCAGCGTATGCATTGCTGACGTCGCTGATCTCGAATTCGCCGCGTCCCGACGGCGTAAGGGTCCGGATGATATCGAACACCTCGTTGTCATAGAAATAGATGCCCACAACGCTGAACGAACTCGGTGGTACGGATGGCTTCTCGATTACGCGCACAATGCGGCCGTTCTCGATCTCCGGCACACCATAGCGCTCCGGATCGTGCACTTCTTTCAGCAGGACGCGGGCACCGGATTCCTGCGAGCGGTAGGCCAGGACTTCGTCGCCGATGTCCTCACCCAGGATGTTGTCACCGAGAATGACCACGAACGGTTCGCCACCGGTGTAGGACTCACAGAGGCCAATGGCTTGTGCAATCCCGCCGGGTTGATCCTGGACCCTGTAGGTAAGGTCAATTCCAAGCCGGCGACCACTGCCCAGCAGGTTCACCACATCGCCCATATGCTCAGGGCTGGTTACAACAGCAATTTCCGTCACACCAGCCCGCTGCAGACGCATGAGGGGGTGATAGATCATCGGATACCGCCCGACGGGCAACAAGTGCTTGTTGGTGACCCGTGTGAGCGGATAGAGACGGCTGCCGGTACCTCCGGCCAGTACAATTCCTTTCATGTCAGCGGGAGTGGTAATTGAGGGTCAGGTAGTCCCGGTAGCGTTCATCACGGACAGCATCCAGCCACTCCTGATTGGCAAGGTACCAAGCGACAGTCTCTCGGAGTCCCTCTTCCAGTGTCCGGGATGGCGTCCAACCGAGTTCCTTTTCGACAAACGAACAATCAAGGGCGTATCGGTAGTCATGCCCCGGTCTGTCGGATACAAACTCAATGAGGTCATGGGATGTCCCCGGACCACGACCGAGCGCTTCATCGACCAGGTTCAGTAGCTGCTTCACCAGGTCGATATTCCGGGCCTCCTGGCGCCCTCCGATCAGATACGTAGCGCCGTCATGTCCATCCAGCAACACACGCTCGAGAGCGGAGACGTGATCTTCAACGTGGAGCCAGTCACGGATTTGAGACCCTTTTCCGTAAACGGGAACGGTATCGCCGGCAACGGCGCGGGAAATCACCAGCGGAATGAGCTTTTCCGGGAATTGAAACGGTCCGTAGTTATTCGACGTGTTCGTGATCACAACCGGCAGCCCGTACGTTTCGTGGTACGCTCGAACCAGGTGGTCGGACGATGCCTTGGACGCTGCGTAGGGAGACCGCGGTGCGTAGGCGGTTTCCTCTGTAAAATGTCCCGAATCGCCGAGCGTGCCGAAGACTTCGTCCGTCGAAACGTGATGGAACCGGACCGGACGGGAGGGGGCCTTCGACCATGCATGGCGGGCTGCATCCAACAAGGAATGGGTCCCGTTTATGTTTGTCCTGATGAACGACCGGGCATCGGCTATGGACCGGTCCACGTGGCTCTCAGCCGCAAAATGGACGACGGCGTCAATCGGGTAGGAGTCAAACAACCCTTGAAGCAGTTCGACGTCGGTTATGTCCCCGTGCACAAAAGCATAGTTCGGGTGCGTATCGATCGAACTGAGGTTCATGAGATTTCCCGCATACGTGAGGGCATCCAGATTCATGAACCTGGTATCCGGATGCCGTGCCACCATGTGCAGCAGGTAGTTGGAGCCGATGAAGCCGGCTCCACCGGTGACCAACACGCAAGCGGGATTAAAACGGGACAAGTTGACAGTCAGGCAAATGGACGGGACCCGGAAACGATTCGTTCCGTGTAAGGTCGACATTCCAACTGGTTCCGCCCCAAGACCACCGATCCACCCGAGATCCATGCCAGAAGCGACCCCGACGTTGTACCTGCTGGACGCGATGGCACTTGCCTACCGCGCTCACTTCATTTTCATCAACCGCCCTCTCATCAATTCCAAAGGAGTGAACACCAGCGCCACGTACGGTTTTACGTCGGCTCTGGTCAAGCTTATCGAGGATCACGGCATTGACCATGTCGCCGTCGTGTTCGATGTAATGGAAGAAGGAGGAACCTTCCGGGATGAGCTCTATGAGGACTACAAGGCACACCGGGATCCGCCACCGGAAGAGCTGCTGGCCAACTTGCCTCTCATCAAGGAGGTCGTCCGCGCGCTGGACATTCCGGTTGTGGAAATCGGTGGCGTGGAGGCAGATGATGTGATCGGGACATTGGCCCGTCGCACGGAAGCAGAGGGTCGTGACACGGTCATTGTGTCGCCAGACAAGGATTTCCAGCAACTCCTCTCGCCCCGTATTACCCAGTTCCGCCCGGCCTATCGCGGAGAATCGTTCGATGCCATCACGGAGGACACGTTCCGGGCGAAGTATGGCCTGGAGCCGACGCAGTTCATTGACCTTCTCGCTTTGATGGGCGATTCGGCAGACAACGTACCCGGGGTACATGGCATCGGTGAAAAGACAGCCATGAAACTCATCCAGGAATATGGCTCGGTCGAGCGCCTGCTGGAGCATGCCGATGATGTGAAGGGGAAGCGGGCCCGGGAGGGATTGCAGAACCACGCAGCCGATGCACTGCTGTCGAAGGAGCTTGTGACCATCCGGACCGACGTCGAAACAGGAGTGGATTGGGACGATTTCATAGTGCAGCATCCTGACCTGGACCTTGTACGCCAACTGTTCGACGACCTGGAATTCAACCGGCTCTACGACCGTGTCAGCAGGGTCGTAGGTGGCCGCGCCACGGTCAATCGGGGTACTGCTGCTGTCAAATCCGGCACAAGCCCATCGGCGGGCGACATCTCCTTGTTCGAGTCTGCGGGGATCAATACGTCGGACGATTTTGTGCGGTACGCACCCGACAGTGTCGACTATACAACGGTGCTTCATGCCGATGCGCTCTCGAAGGCCGTCCAGGAACTGAAGACTGCCAATCGTCTTGCCTTCGATACGGAAACCACATCCGTAGACGCCATGATGGCGTCGCTCGTGGGCGTATCATTTTCAACGGGTGCCGGAAAGGCCTGGTATGTACCGACGCCGCTGCCTGACGGGACGACAACAGACGACGTACTCCGGGTGCTGGCTCCGGTATTTGAAAGCGACTCCCTGAAAATCGGTCAGAATCTGAAATATGACCTGACAGTGCTTGAGCGACACGGTGCGACGATCAACGGCGACCTGTTCGATACCATGATTGCCCACTATCTGGTGGCGCCCGAGGAGGCGCACGGCATGGATCACCTTGCACGGACGCTTATCGGATACAATCCCATTCCCATCTCGGAGCTGATCGGGTCGGGAAAGGACCAGAAAAGCATGCGCGACGTGCCAGTGGCAGACGTGGCGCCGTACGCATGCGAGGATGCAGACATCACGTTCCGTCTGTACGAGGTCCTGTCACTGCGATTGAACGCCGACGGACTGGACGCCATCGCGAACACGATGGAGTTTCCCCTCATCCGTTCGCTTACGCGGATGGAGTTGACCGGTATCCGGGTTGACGCGTCCGTCCTGGCCGAGCTGTCCGTTGCCATTGACGCCGACCTGAAAACCCTGGAGGGTACCATTCACGAGGCAGCAGGAGAGTCGTTCAACATCGGTTCTCCAGCGCAGATAGGGGCCATCCTGTTCGAGAAACTGGGACTTCCTGTCCTGGAGAAAACATCGACCGGCAAACCATCGACCCGTGAAAGCGTGTTGGAGCAGCTCGCCGGCGAACACGCGCTTCCCGCACTCATCCTGGACTGGCGCGAACTGGCGAAGCTGAAGTCGACCTACGTGGACAGTCTTCCGACACTCATTCACCCTGAAACAGGCCGCATCCACACGTCCTACAGCCAGACTACGGCAGCCACGGGCAGGCTTGCCAGCTCGTCTCCGAACCTTCAAAATATTCCGATACGGACGGCCCGCGGACGCGAAATACGGAGAGCGTTCATTCCTGCGGAAGGATGGACGTTGCTGTCGGCCGATTATTCGCAGATTGAACTGCGCATTCTGGCCTCCCTCAGTGGAGACAAGCCGCTTTTTGAGGCATTTACATCCGGGGAAGACATCCACGCGGCCACGGCGGCGACCGTCTTCAAGATTCCGCTGGAAGAGGTGACACCTGATCAGCGTCGCAAGGCAAAAGAAGTCAATTACGGTATCCCATACGGCGTGTCTGCCTACGGCCTGTCTCAGCGTTTGCGGTGTCCGATGTCTGAAGCCCAGGAGCTGATTGACACCTACAAACGCAGCTACCCGGGGGTCGCATCCTTTCTTCATGAACAGGTTGAAAAGGCCCGTGAATGCGGATATGCGGAGACGGCACTTGGACGACGACGCTACGTTCCGGATATCGATGCCCGGAACAGGAATGTCCGGTCCTTCGCAGAACGGGTCGCCATCAACATGCCCATCCAGGGAACGCAGGCAGATATGATCAAGCTGGCCATGGTGCATTTGGATACCAGCCTCAAGGAGAATAACCTCAAGGCTCGCATGCTGTTGCAGGTCCATGATGAACTGGTACTGGAGGCACCCCCGGACGAACTTGAGACGGTGAAGGAACTGGTGCGCGCGGCCATGTCGGACGCCATGCATCTGGACGTTCCGATCGTCGTGACAATGGATACGGGAAGCAACTGGCTGGAGGCTCACTGACATGATAACCGAGGAGCCGACATTCGAAGGATTCACGTTCAACCATCGCTCACATGATGTTCGTGCATACACGCTCGACGCGAACGGTCTTCGTGTCCTGCTGTTACCGCAACGCCTGGCGCCGGTGGCTACGTTCATGATAACGTACCGGGTGGGAAGCCGGAACGAACGGACGGGTGAGACGGGTGCGACCCACTTCCTCGAGCACATGATGTTCAAGGGCACAGTGGACCACAACAAGGATACGGGCAGTACGGTATTCCAGCGTTTGCAGAGCCTCGGTGCACAGGTAAATGCTACCACCTGGAACGACCGTACCAATTATTACGGCATGTTGCCGGCAGAACATTTGCATGAGGCAGTTTCGATTGAGGCAGACCGCATGCGGGGCCTGCGTCTCCATCCGGATGATGTAGCGTCCGAAAAGACGGTCATCCTCAATGAATTCGATCGTGGCGAAAATGAGCCGTATCGGAAACTCTACCACGCGGTCTGGTCGGCAGCCTACGAGGCCCACACGTATCACCATCCAACCATCGGATGGCGATCAGACATCGAAGACACGACTGCAGAGAGTCTCCGATCCTTCTACGATCGCTTTTACTGGCCGGATAACGCCACCGTATCCGTAATAGGAGGATTTGACGAGGCAGCTGTCATGGCATGCATCCGGAAAGAGTTCGGCGATATTCCGCGTGCGCCGCATGCAATCCCCGACGTCGCCATCCGCGAACCCGAACAGAAGGGAGAACGACGGTTGACCATCCGCATGGCAGGCGACATTCCTGCCATCCTCATGGCATGGAAAGCGCCCTCCGCACTGGATCCTTCCACCATGGGCCTTCATATGGCGTCCATGGTGCTGTCCCACGGACGTACCAGTCGTCTGTACCGTCGTCTGGTGCAGACAGGGATGTGCACGAGCATCGGCGCCTCCATGTCGTCCTTCCGCGATCCCGGTTTGTTCACGGTGTTCGCACTTGTCAGGCCTGACGCCGATCCGGATACAATTGAACAGGCAATCATGGATGAGATGAGGGCGCTGGCAACGAATCCGATCACAGAACAGGAACGAAAGAGAGCGCTCGCTGCGCTCGAAGCGGACACTGCATTCAGTCGGGATGGCTCTTTCGGAACAGCTTCTGCATTGAACGAAGCCATTGCAGCAGGCGACTGGACCCTGTTTACAACGTTCCTGGAACGCGCCAACGCAGCTACGGACGATGATATCCAACGCGCTGTGGCATCTGTGTATCAGTCTGACAGGATGACCACCGGGCGGTTCGTACCTATTGAAGCCGCTGTTCCAGTTCCGTAACGAGGCTGTCCAGCGAGCTGCGGACTTCGGCCATGGGGAACAATCCGACGTACCGTCTCCGGATCGTGCCCTGCTCGTCAACCAGATACGTGGTGGGGAGGGCATATGCACCCCCGAAGGCGTCTGACAGCCCAACGGTATCGATGAAGACCGGATACTGCACTTCCATGTCTTCCACAAACTGGTGAACCTCATCGTCGGCGTAGGTATCCAGCGAAACGCCAAGAATGCGGAATGGCCGGTCAGCCCACTCTGCCTGTAAACCAACCAATTCCGGCGTTTCCACGATGCATGGACCACACCAGGTGGCCCAGAAGTTCACAAGCGTGATCCGCCCATCGAAACCGGTTTGATCCAACATCGATCCGTCCAGCGTTTCCACACTGAAATCGGGAGCAGGCATGGACAGGTCGGTGACTGACGCCTTTCCAACAGTGCGGGACGCGAATGCATCGTCGACTGGCTCGGGCACCGGATGGCCCTCGCCGCAGCCGGTGGCGACGAGTAGCAGGGAGAGGACAGACAAAAGGACGGAACGCGACATGGCTCTGGACGGGAACGTGCGGTGCTTCCATGCGTGGAGGTGCATTCCGTTCCGAACAACATGAAATCGACCAGCACCATGACCGATCGACCCACCGGCGCCGAGACCATAACCTGGGACCTTACCGATCTTTACCAGGATGCCGAGACCGCCCTGGCTGCGCTTGAGAAGGCAGTCGTGGACGCTGGAGTATTTGCCGAAAAGTATCGCGGTAGCGTCGCCTCGATCGGCGCAGATGGGTTTGCGAACCTGCTTGACGAATATGCGGCATTGCAGGATACCGTCGGGCGCGTATACACCTTTGCGTATCTGGCTTGGTCTACCGACACATCCGATGAGTCCCGGGGAAAGGTGCTCCAGACAGTCAAGGAGCGGTATACCGCCGTGTCGTCGGCACTCCTGTTTTTCGAGTTGGAATGGACCCACCTGGCCGATGATGTGGCTGCAGCATACCTCGCGCACGAAGGCGCCGCGCAGGCCGTACACTATCTGGAAGTGGTGCGAGAACAGCGTCCCTACCTGCTTTCCGAGCCGGAAGAGCGGATCATGATGGAAAAATCCGTTTCCGGCCGCTCGGCCTGGAACCGTTTTTTCGACGAAGCCATGGGTGGCATCCGTTTCGACCTGGACGGCGAGTCCCTCACCCAGCAACAAATACTGTCCCGTCTGCACGATCAGGATCGTGACATGCGTCGGAAAGCTGCCGCCTCCTTCACGGGCGGCCTCAAGACGAACATCCGTACGCTGACGTACGTGTTCAATACCGTCCTGTCGGATAAGGCTATCGATGATCGGCTACGGGGCTATACCTCATGGATCCAGTCACGAAACCTCTCGAACGAGGTGGCGGGCGAAGACGTGGAAGCGCTCATTGGAGCGGTCACAGACGGGTATGGCCATGCCGGCCGGTTCTACCGGCTGAAGCAGCGGCTCTTGGGGTTGTCGGAAATGACCGAGTATGACCGGTATGCGCCCATTGGCGAGGCCGATCGTCACATTCCGTGGGAGGAAGCACGTGATGTCGTGACATCGTCCTACACGGAATTCCATCCGGAAATCGGTGCCATCGTGGACATGTTCTTCGAGAAACGGTGGATTGACGCGGCGTTGCATCCGTCGAAACGTGGCGGAGCGTTCAGTCACGGTGCTGTACCGTCGGCGCACCCGTACATCCTCATGAACTACACGGGCAAGGTCCGGGACGTGCAGACCCTGGCACACGAACTGGGCCACGGTGTACATCAATTCCTGTCCCGGGAGCAGGGTATTTTCCACGCTGACACGCCGCTCACGACAGCCGAAACAGCCTCCGTATTCGGGGAAATGCTCGTCTTTCAGCGTCTCATGAAGCAGGAGACGGATGACCGGAATCGTCTTGCCATGCTCATGGGGAAAATCGACGATACCATTGCGACCGTTTACCGTCAGGTCGCCATGAACCGCTTCGAAGACCGGATCCACACAGCCAGGCGTGAGTCCGGTGAACTCTCCGTCGACCAGTTCTCTGATGCCTGGATGGAAACCCAGAACGCCATGTTCAATGGCTCGGTGACGCTATCGAGCGACTACGGCCTGTGGTGGAGCTACATTCCGCACTTCCTGCACACGCCGGGTTATGTATACGCCTATGCGTTCGGGGAATTGCTCGTTCTGGCCCTTTACGAAACCTATCAGCGAACCGGATCCGGATTCCCCGTCGCATACCGGGAATTGCTGGCATCAGGTGGTTCGGACTGGCCGCATACACTGGTCGGCCGCCTGGGCATCGATCTTCGGGATCCCGCCTTCTGGAAAGCCGGAGTGGCTGCCATCGGGCGTCTTGTGGATGAGGCCGAAGCCCTTGCTCAGAGCAGTACGGTGGATAAATAGGATAGTATCTTCGCCGCGAACAACGACGCGTAGATACCCAGGATATAGCCGGATACGCCCATCAAGAGCCCGACGGGCGCCATGGCTGGGAAGTAGACCCCGGCCACGACGGGAGCACTGGCAGCCCCGCCGATGTTCGCCATGCTGCCTGTTGCCACGAAGAAAAGCGGAGCCTTGATCAGTTTCGCCACGATGAACAGGATCATGATGTGGATGATGATCCACACCGCACCGGTCACCATGTACATCGGCGCATCCAGGACGGCCGCCAGATCGGCGCGTGCCCCGATGGAGGTGAGCAACAAGTACAGAGCCAGATAGCCGACTTTTGATGCCCCGGCGTGCTCCAATTTTCGCATGGGTGTGAACGACAGCGCCAGTCCCACGGTGACAACCAATAGAATGGCCCAGGTAGAGCCGGAGATGATGACCGGGTTGCCCAGATCCGGAAGGTACCGGGACGCCTGAATGGCCAAAACAGCCATGAGGAGGGTGAAGCCCACGATGTACGCCAGGTCAGGCATTGTGATCGGTACCCGCGTCGTGTCCATTTCGGTGAGGCGGGCATTTGTACGCTCAAGGACAGACATGTCAGCGCCCGTCCATGTATCGAACCGCTTCTGGAAGGCACTCAGGAAGATGAGGATACCCATCCAACCGTATCCCACCACGGTATCGACCACGATGATGGGTCCCAGAATGGAATCGGATGCACCCACGCTGTCCTTGATGAAGAGCATGTTGGCCGTCCCGCCGATCCAGCTGCCGGACAATGTCGCAAGGCCTTGCCAGGCATCGGCCGGAAGAAAGGAGTGGAACAGGAGATACGCGACCGGGCCACCGATGACAATACCCGCCGTACCGGCCAGCATCATGACAATGGCCGTCTTACCAAGCTTCAAAATGGCTGGCAAGTCGGTTGTGAGCATGAGCAGAAAGAGCGCAAACGGCAGCAAATACGTTGACATCCACGTGTAGACCGTACTTTCGGAAGGCGTAATCCCGATCGTCGTCAGGATCATGGGAGCGAAATACGCCCAGATGACCGGAGGCATGATCTCGAAGAATTTCGCCAACGGCTTGAGCGTGGACAGCCAAAACACTCCGGCCAGAACGGCTGCCAGCGTCGCAAACAGGGTAGTCGGTTCGGTAATCACGATTCAGAAGGGGGGATAATGACGGTGAACGTGGAGCCTTTTCCTTTCTGGCTGTCGACATCGATGTGGCCGCCGAGGCACTCCACCAGTTTCCTTGTGATGGCCAACCCCAGTCCGGTGCCGTCATGGGAACGACTGCGACCAGTGCTCTCTTGGGTGAACTCATCGAACAACTCCGGCAGGAACGATTCGGCCATGCCGATTCCCGTGTCCACGACGGAAACGGTCAAGACACCCCCATCAACGCTCCACGATACGGAAACGGAACCCTTCTCGGTGAACTTGATGGCATTGCCCACCAGGTTGTTCATGATGCGCTCGACGAACATGGCATCGGTTACCATCGGAATTGAATCGGGACCGTTGCCGGTCAGCTCGAGATTTTTTCCGGTGGCCAACGGCCGCAGCAGACGGATGGTCCGTCGGATGATTTCGGAAACGTCGACCTCGTCCGGATCGGGCTCGAATCGCCCTGCCTCCAGACGTGTCATATCCAGTACGGCATTGATGGAATGCAGTAACCGGGTACCGGACTCCTGGATGAGCGATGCGAACTCCTTCATTTCATCATCGGTCGAGCCTTCTTCAATGATCTCGGCAAATCCGATGATGCTTGCGAGCGGCACCCGGAGCTCGTGGCTCATATTGGCCAGGAATGAAGCTTTCAGTTCCTGCGTCTTTTCCGCCGCACTTCGTGCGCGTAGCAGTGTCTCGCGGATTTCTGCTTCGGCCGTCAGGTCGCGCATGGCGAGCATGCTGGCTTCCCGGCCGTCCCAGTTGACTGTATGCAGGAACACTCCGGCCCGCAGGACCGTGCCGTCAGGGCGGTCGAAGTCCAGCATGCGCATGTCCGGGTCAAACGGAAACGGGCAAGGCGCACCGTAGAGTGTTTGGATGGGCATGCGCAACATGTCTTCGCAAGCCGGATTGGCAAAGACCACGTCCCGTGAATCGTCGACAATCAGGACGGCGTCGGAAACGTGTTCAACCACCGACCGGATGTGTATGGCGGCCTCCTGCGTAATACCCAGAATATGCGCCCGCTCAATGGACATGGACACACGCTCCCGCAAGGCTTCCTCTGGCAGCGTGCGCGTGTCAATCACATCCTGCGCCCCCATGCGAATGAATGACGAGGCTGTCTCGTCGTAGTCGCGCGACTTCAGCACCACAATGGACGCCCCTGCCGCGTGGTGGGCCACGTCAAGAAGGATGGATCGCAACTGCGTACTGCCCAGGCGGTCGTCCAACAGGATGGCGTCGGAGGCAGGAAGGCCCATGGCTGCCTGTGATGGCGTAGACACGGACACGATGAACCCGCCACCGAGGGCCTTGCCCAGGTCGGTTCCGGCATCTGCTACCGGAGACACCAGCACGATGCGGGCCGAGTCGCTCATGCAGGCAGTATTGTCAGCGAGCGATCGTACGTACTCAAACTCCGGCAACCATCCTTCGTGATGACCATGTCGTCTTCGATGCGTACACCGCCCTGACCCGCCAGGTAAATGCCGGGTTCGACGGTATACGTCATTCCCTCGGCCAGCAGCTGGTCATTGTCTCCTCGGATGTACGGCTCCTCGTGGACCTCCAGTCCCAGGCCGTGTCCGGTGCGATGCACGAACTTGTCCCCGTAACCGGCACGTTCTATGACACCGCGTGCCGCATGATCGACGGCCGAGGCCTTTACACCGGGAGCACCCTTCGCACAACCAGCCTCATTGGCGGCGCGGACCGTTTCGTAGATGGTCCGGAGCGTATCGCTCGGTTCACCCAAAGCAAATGTTCTGGTCAGGTCCGAGAAATACCCTTTGTTATTGGCGCCCCAATCGAACAGGATGAGGTCGCCAACGCGGGCTGCGTACTCGGTCGGGACAGCGTGGGGGTTGGCACTGTTGGCGCCAAACGCAATGATGGGCTGGAAGGGGAGTTCACCGCCCGATCCATGACGGAGCATCGCAGCGATGAGACGGGCATTGATTTCCCGTTCGGTAACGCCGGGTTTGACGTGTGGCAGCGTATCGGACAGGGCATTTTCCGCCATATGGACGGCTTCCTGCATGAGATCGAGTTCCGCGCCATCCTTATGCATGCGCAGCGTGGCAATGGCCTCCTCGGCCGACGTCAGGTTGTCGTGGCCCAGCGCGGCCTGAATGAACCGGAGTTCGAGAACACGCAGGCACCGATCCTCAACTCCCACGCGGGATCCAGGGCCGAGATGCTCGAATGCTGCTGTGAATGCCGTCTGCCAGGACTCCGGTCGCTCAGAATACGCGTACCCTTCAATCTCATATGGTGCTTTCGAGAGCTTCAGCAACTCCAATTCGGGGACAACAATGGTCGGCGTATGCCCCGGTGAAAAACACGCCACCACCGGACGCTCACTGATGTGGAAATGAAGGTCCGTCAGATACGGTAGACTCGGGCCGGGATTCAGGAGGATGGCATCCAGACCTGCCGCTTCCATGGCGGCATAAAGACGTTTCAGACGGGGTGCGAAAGGCATGTGAACAGATGGTTGGTGAACTCGACAGTCAAAGTAGCGGGGCAGGGGTCGTCAAACAACCCGAATCAGGCACGCTCAAGCGCTTCCCGGAAGCGACGCGTGGCCTCTCGTGGATCAGTGGCGTTCGTGACGGCGGACATCACGGCAACGCCGTGCGCACCATGACCAATGGCGGATGCAGCACGGTCAGGTGTCATTCCAGCAATGGCGATGACCGGAATGCCAACCGCCTCAGCGGCCTGGCGCAGTCCTTGGAGTCCTTTTACGGAGTCCGGGTTGTCCTTTGATGACGTTGCAAACACGGGCCCGAAGCCTATATAGTCCGCGCCGTCCTGTTCGGCGTTGACGGCCTGTGCCACCGTCGTCGCCGTTACGCCCATGATGCGGTCCGGTCCCAGGACGGCCCGGACGACGCTGGCGGGCAGGTCTGTCTGGCCCACATGGATGCCATCGGCGTTGACGGCCAGCGCCAGGTCCAGTCGATCATTCACGATGAACAGGGCATCGTGCTGCTCACATGCGATCCGTGCGTCACGGCACGCCTGGAAAATCATCCTGATGGAGCCATGCTTCTGCCTGAATTGGATCACGTCTGCACCTCCTTCGCATGCGAGGTTCGTCAGCGCGTCATGTGCGTAGCGCTGCTGGAAGTGGAAGTCCGTCAACACATGCAGTTGTCGCGTGAGCTGTTTGAGTTGTTCTCGGCGCATGGGCATCGTAGGTTTGAAGCTCTTGAAAGTACATCCCAACCAGGTGGTCTTCATGTCCGTTGATTCGCGGCGTTCATTTCTGAAGCAGGGTTTGGCGGGTGCGGCGGCTGCTACCCTGGCATCCAGCCTTCCTGCTACTACAATCCTGGGCGCTACCCGGCGTTCCGGACCGCCTCCATTTGCCGGACCGGTTGTGATTTCAAGCCGCAATGGTCAACAATCTGTGTTGAAAGCCCTGGAAGAGATCCAGGGTGGAGCGGACGCATTGGATGCCGTCGTGGCAGGGGTCAATCTGGTGGAGGAGGACCCGGAGGATACCAGCGTCGGGTACGGTGGGCTTCCGAATGCAGATGGTGTTGTACAACTCGATTCCGCCGTCATGCACGGCGCGACCGGCCGGGCAGGTGCCGTGGGTTGTCTGGAGGGTGTCATGTACCCCTCCAAGGTAGCTGTTCAGGTCCTGCGAAGGTCCGATCACGTCCTGTTGGTCGGTGACGGTGCACAGGCGTTCGCCCGCATGCATGGCTTTCCCATTGAAAATCTGCTCACGGAACGTGCACGGAAGGAGTGGGTCGCGTGGCGCGAGAGTTTGTCAACCGAAGACGAGTACCTGCCTCCACATTCAGCCGATGAACGGGACATCGGCCAGGTACCCGGTTGGGACAATAGGCATTGGGGGACCATCCACTGCTCGGCCATTGATCTGTCGGGGAATATTTCAGCCGTGACGACCACGTCCGGTCTGGCGTTCAAAATTCCAGGACGGGTCGGGGATTCGCCCATCATCGGAGCAGGCATTTACGTGGACAACGAAGTCGGTGCTGCGGGTTCGACCGGACGGGGAGAGGCCAATCTTGAATCATTGGCATCGTTCCTCATCGTGGAGCGCATGCGGGCCGGCGACACCCCGGAAGCCGCCTGCTTGTTTGCCTGCCAACGGATTGCTGATCGCACCAAACTCCTGGCTCGGCTCCAGGACGTTGACGGTCGACCCGCTTTCAATGTCCAGTTCTATGCCCTGAGCCGGAACGGAGACGTCGGCGGGGCCGAAATATGGGGCGGGAACGGCACGTTTGCCGCGGCCGACGCCAACGGCGGTCGACTCGTCCCGCTCGCCTACCTCTACAAGCGTTGAATCCGAACACTATGACTTCCTTTGCCTTCAGGCGCCGTTTCACTCCCGGCGTTGCGACGCTGGTTTTCCTTGCCGCTTCCAGCCTGCTGGCCTTCCGGGCCCAGGCCCAGCAGGTTCCGCTCGCCATTGACACGCCGGTCATCGGTATTTCATCGTATGACCCGACCATTCCCACACCGGAACAGGTCCTTGGTTACGAAATCGGCACACGCCACACAACACCGCACGAGTTGGTGGCCTATTTCCAAGCCGTTGCGGAGGTCAGTGACCGCGTCACGATCTCGACGCATGCCATCTCCTACGAGAACCGGCCGCTCATTCACGCCATTGTCACGACCCCGGAGAACCACAGCAAACTGGAGAGCATCCGGGAAGGCCAGCAGCGCGTCTTTCAATCACCTGACGATGTGACCGATGACGACCTGGCCAGCATGCCCGTGGTTGTCTATCAGGGGTACAGCGTGCACGGAAACGAGGCATCAGGGACAGAGGCTGCCATCGTGTACCTGTACCATCTTGCAGCTGGCCAGGGGCCGGCCGTAACGGGTGCGTTGTCGAACGCGGTGGTCATCCTGGATCCACTGCTGAATCCGGACGGGCGCGATCGGTTCGTGGACTGGGTCAATGGCAACCGGGGCGGCGTCCATACCACCGATCCCGCAGACCGTGAACACGATGAGCCTTGGCCCGGTGGCCGGACCAACCACTATCTATTCGACCTGAACCGGGATTGGCTGGTCATGCAGCACCCCGAATCCAAGGGCCGCATGGCACTTTATCACGACTGGCGTCCCCACGTGCTCACCGATCACCATGAAATGGGTGGCAACAGTTCGTTTTTCTTTCAGCCAGGCATCCCCGCCAGCACGAACCCGAATACGTCCGACGAAAACCAGGCGCTCACCGCCCGGATAGCCACCTTCCATGCCCGCTACCTGGACACGATCGGCGCTTCCTACTTCTCTGGAGAGTCCTACGATGATTTTTACTATGGCAAAGGGTCGGCATTTCCGGACGTAAATGGCTCCGTGGGTATCCTTTTCGAACAAGGATCGTCCCGCTCCCTGGAGACCGAAGTGAACGATGGTACGCTTCACTACGCCTATACGGTCAGGAATCAGTTCATGACATCCCTGTCCACGCTGGATGCAGCCGTCTCCATGCGTTCCGAACTGCTCGCGCACCAGCGTGACTTCCACCAGGATGCCCTCCGGAGGGCGCGCGCCGAGTCCGCTGAAGGGATGCTCATTGACCTGACGGCAGACCGGACCCGCGGACAACTCCTGGCCGATGTGCTGGACCGTCACCGGATCGAGATCCATGCGCTCGCCGAGCCAGTGTCGGTCAATGGGCGTACGTACGGACCGGGCGATGCGTATGTCATTCCGATGGTCCAGCCCCAGTACAGATTGCTTCGCGCGGCCACCGAACGGACGTTGGTGTACAGGGACAGTTTGTTCTATGACGTCAGCACGTGGACGCTGCCGCTGGCCTTCAACGTGGACATGCCGGAAATCCGTAAACTGGCCGCGTCGGTAGTGGGCCCCCGCGTGAGCCCCGTTCTTGTGGATGGCGGGGAAATCCTGGGTACGACAGCGCGAACGGGATATATCCTCCAGTGGGACCGGTTCATGGCACCTGCCGCGCTGCATGAACTGCAACAAGTCGGAGCCGAGACCCGTGTTCTCATGCGGGAGGCCACCATTCACGACGGTGCAGACTCCGTTCCTGTGCCTGCAGGATCCGTGTACATCTCCCTTTTCCGCCGGGACGGCCGCGACGTCGCTGACGACATCCATGCCGCGGTGTCGCGATTGGCCGCAAGCCATGCCGTCCGCTTCCACCGTGTCTCGTCCGAGTTGACCAGTGAGGGCCCGGATCTCGGTGGGCCTTCCGTGACCAGACTAGAAAGCCCGTCCATAGCCATACTTGCCGGCTCCGGTGTGTCGTCGGGTCAGGCCGGAGAGGCGTGGCATGCCCTCACAGAACGATTCGGCATCCCCGCATCGTTGCTGGACCCTGACCGCGTATCCAGGACCGATCTTTCCCGCTACTCCGTCATGGTTGTCCCTGGTGGGAGCCCGGACGATGCCACCACATCGGCATTGGCATCCTGGGTGCGCGGCGGAGGCCGCCTGCTGGTACTGGCCGGCGCGACCTCCTGGGCCGTCAGGAACGATCTCATTGATGCCGAAGAGCGTTCACTCGACTTCGACTCACTGCTTGCCGGCTACGCCTACGCCGATTTACGCGCGGCGCGCGGTGCCCAGCAAATCGGTGGGACCATCCTGGAAATGACCCTGGATACGACGCACCCCCTCGCATTCGGTATTGGCAACACATTGCCGGCATTCCATAACAATTCGGAATTGTTCAGTGGTACAGGCCCCGCAGGTACGCTTGTTGGCCGGTACACCGATGCGCCGCTTCTGAGCGGGTACATTTCCGAGGAGCGACTTGCTGATGCGCCCGGCGCAGCGACCGTCATGGTCAAGCGGATGGGAGGCGGCCGCGTGGTGGTGTTCGCCAACCGACTGAACTTCCGGGCCTATTGGCTCGGGACGCAGCGCCTGTTCATGAACGCCGTCATGTTCGCGCCTGCCTATTGATGCATAACGATCTCGCCTCATCCGGAAGCCCGTATCTGCATCAACATGCAGGACAACCAGTTGCATGGCAACAATGGTCGTCCGAAACGCGGCAACTGGCAGATCGGCTGAATCGACCGCTGTTCATCTCCATTGGCTATGCCACGTGCCACTGGTGTCACGTGATGGCCCACGAGTCTTTCGACGACCAGGACGTTGCAAACCTGCTCAATGAGCGGTTCATTCCGGTCAAGATTGACCGGGAAGAACGTCCTGATGTAGATCAATTCTACATGGCAGCCTGCCAGGCGACGGGGAAGCGAGGTGGCTGGCCGCTGACCATCGTTGCCATGCCCGATGGGTCACCGTTTTTTGCCGCCACGTATGTGCCACGGGATTCTGTCCCCGGCCGATTGGGGCTGACTGAACTCCTGCAGCGGATTTCCATGGTCTGGCAGCAGCGGCGCGAACACGTTTCAGATGCCTCGGCCGACCTGCTAACGGCCATCTCTCGCATGGAACTGACCCATGCCGCTCCTACCGGGACGGAAGACGAAGCACAGACGTCATTGATCGAGGGAATGATTTCGTATCTCGGCGACAGTTTCGATCCGGTGAACGGAGGATTCGGCACGGCTCCCAAATTTCCGACGTGGCATCACCTCCGGTTCGCTCTGCGTGTGGACCAAGGGCGGCACGGAGAAGACGTCGGGACGTCGCTCACCGAGTTGGCAGCGGACACGCTGAGACGTATGCGTGCCGGAGGCATCTGGGATCACGTGGGTGGGGGCTTCCATCGCTATAGCACCGACGCGCTGTGGCATCTTCCGCACTTCGAGAAGATGCTCTACGACCAGGCCTGGGCACTCCGGACATACGCTGAAGCCTGGGCCATCCATGGCTCTGAGCTGTTCCGGGTGACCTCGCAGGCCCTTGTGGACATGCTGGCCACGGACTTCCGTTCTTCCGAGGGACTCTTCCATGCTGCGTGGGACGCTGACAGTGAAGGCGAAGAAGGGTTGTATCACACCTGGACGTGGGACGAGCTGACACAGATCCTGGGCGCATCGGGCCGAGATATACTTGCTCAGGTGTTCGATATCCGGCCGGAGGGGAACTACCAGGATGAGGCCACACGGCAGGAAAGCGGTCGCAACCTGTTGGACTGCAATGACATGGACCGCGTGCCGGAAGTGCAGGAGCAGTTACGCCAACTCGCCGAAGCACGTCTGGAACGCGTACCTCCGCTGTGTGACCGGAAACTGCTGGCAGACTGGAACGGCATGATACTCACGGCCCTGGCGACGGCTGCACGCCTTGCGGGAATTGCGGCAGCCGAAGAACTGGCGGTCGACCTCGGGGAATCGGCATGGAACCGCTTCATGGGATCCGGGGTCCTGCTCCGCAGCGGGTTTGGTGCGGAGACCCGGTTCAAAGGACAACTCGACGACTACGCGTTCCTCGCGGAAGGATACCTGGCGCTCGCGGAATTGTCCGGCCGGCAGCGCGATGTGGACAGAGCCAGGAAACTCTTGCTGGAGGCCCGTGAACGCCTGTATGATACCGACCGTGACGTGTGGCATGTATCAGGCGAACGAGACATTCCGGTGCAGATGACCCGGTATCACGACGAAGCCCATGGATCCGGAATCGCATCCCTGCTGCGGTCCATGGCCATCCTGGACCGACTTGCCCCCGAGGATAGCTGGACACCGTACCTCAATCGGCTGACAAATGCCTTGTCAACGGCTTCTGCACGGCACCCGGGCGCTTTTACCGGATCAGGCTCCGTGTTGATGGAAATCGCTGCGGGACGGGGAGAAATGTCTGTCCACGGGACAGGAACCGGTATGGATGAGCTCGTGCAGGCTGCACGGCGTCTGTTCGCTCCTCACCTGTTCCTGGTCACCGGCGGGCTGGACCCTGGCGTATCCCATGCGTCAGCTGCACCAGCTGTCACGCCAATTCAGGACCATATCCAGATATGCATCGGAATGACGTGCGACCGGCCCGTCACCGAGCCGGCCGCACTCACTCCCTACAGACTTACATACGGCGCGGACGAACGGTAATGGTTCCGTGCGACGTGCGCGCTTCGATGTCTGCTGAACCCGAGCCCACGCGACCATTTACGCGCTCATCACGGACCGTGCCACTCAGGTCATAGTCCGAGGAGACCCGGACTTTTGCACCGGACAGATCCATGGAAGCATCCAGATTCGGAACTGTCTCCAGCAACACGTCTCCGTGGCTCGTGGTCAGGTCAGCACTGGTATTGTTCGCCAGAACCACTTCGATGGCCCCGTGCGACGTTTCGATGACGGCATCGCCGGCCAACCAGTCGATTTCCACATTGCTGTGGGACGTAACGGCCCGGAAGGATTTGCTGTCCACGCGATCCAGTTCAATGTGCGCATGGCTGGTAACCAGTTCCACGTCCGGGCTCGCGATGGTCGATGCTTCTATCGAACCATGTGACGAGCGTACACGCGTGAAAGGACCGGTCACCGATTCGAGCTCCACGTCGCCGTGACTGGTTGTCAGTTCCATACTTCCACGAAGGGTTCCGACTTCCACATCGCCATGGGACGTTTCCACATCCAGGTTGAACGCTTCCGGCAACCAGATTTCAATTTCGATCGATGCGCCACCGGTATTGTTCCAATTCCAGTTGCGTCGCTCGCGACGGGACTCCACGATGACACGATCACCATCCTGGCGAACGTCATAATTCTGCTCTTCAAACCATTCCCGGGCTTTGCGCATGTTCCGTCCATCGAGGCGGACCACAACTTTTGCCTCCCTGGTGTCCGACGTGTGCACCGTCAATTCGCTGTGTGTCACATCGACCAGAAGCGTACCGTCTTCCCGGACCGAAAACGTCTTCTCGATCATGATGTCCGACGCCTCGAATGAGGCTGACGGAGCGACCGATGCCGGAATGTTTGAAGTCTCGGATACGACGCCGGATACCTCAGACGCCGTACCGGTATACACAAACCGGGCTTTTGAGGCGCTTTCATTGGCCGTTTCGGCAGTGGCCGTAACTTCCATTCCGTTGAAGGTGAGCCGATCCTTGATGCTCTGGAAAAGGTTCAGGCCACCGAGGGCTGTGAGGATGGCCAGCAATCCGGCAATGATCTTGGTACGCATGGTTCAGGCGGTTGGTGATGAATCGGTTACGCGCCACGGGAGCGCATGGTTACATTTGGACAGCTTCTCGTTCAGGAAGGTTTGCATACGTATATTCAGGGAACGAGGAGCACTGCTCGCGGCCGTTTTCGCAAGAGTCGAAAGGGGCCGTTTTCATTCCATCCAATCTGCCGACCCTTGAAGACCGCCTCTGAAATCCGCGCCGAGTTCCTGGCCTTTTTCGAAGAGAAACAGCACACCGTTGTCCCGTCTGACTCGCTCGTGCCGGGAAACGACCCGACGTTGCTCTTCACAAATGCTGGCATGAACCAGTTCAAGGACGTATTCCTCGGTGAGGGGGATCGCTCATATGTGCGGGCGGCCGATACGCAGAAATGCCTGCGGGTATCAGGCAAGCACAACGACCTCGACGAAGTAGGGTATGACACCTACCACCACACCTTCTTCGAGATGCTCGGGAATTGGAGCTTCGGGGACTATTTCAAGAAGGAAGCTGTCACATGGGCGTGGGAACTGCTTGTGGATCGGTGGAAGCTGAATCCATCGCGACTCTATATCACGGTCCACGAGGGCGACGAAGCCTTGGGCCTTGCCGCCGACAACGAAGCAGCCGACTACTGGAAGAGTGAAACCGGTGTATCTCCGGATCACATCCTTTTCTGCAGTTCCAAGGACAATTTCTGGATGATGGGCGACACAGGACCCTGTGGACCGTGTTCGGAGATCCACATTGACCTCCGGTCCGATGAGGAGCGCGCCGCCATCCCCGGTGCATCGCTCGTCAACAAGGACGATCCGAGGGTGATGGAAATCTGGAACCTGGTGTTCATCCAGTACAATGCACAGACAGACGGGAGCTTGAAGCCCCTGGCCGCCCAGCATGTCGACACGGGAATGGGCTTCGAGCGCGTCGTTGCTGTCATGCAGGAACAGACCAGCAACTACGACACGGATCTGTTCATTCCGATCCTGGACGATATTGCTCGACGCGCGCCCTTGGAATCGATCGATTCGTACGCTTCGGCCTCGAAACTCGAGGGTGCCGAGTCCGACAGGGTGCGGATTGCGTTGCGGGTCATGGCCGATCATGTGCGTACAATCGCCTTCGCCGTCGCCGACGGTGTCATGCCCGGGAATGCCGGTCGCGGGTACGTGATCCGTCGCATCCTGCGGCGTGCAGTGCGGTATGGATATCAGACGCTCGGCTTTCGTGACCCTGTTCTGTTCGATGTCGTGGATACCGTTATTGGCATCATGGGAGAACAATTTCCGGAACTCACGACGCAGCGCGACTACATCAAACGTGTCGTCAAGGCGGAGGAAGATGGCTTCCTGGAGACCCTAGGGACAGGCATCCAGTATTTCGAGACCATTGCGCCGTATGTATCGCGCGCAGCCTCTGCTTCGTCGGGAGATGTGCGTGCTTCCTTGTTGAAGGACCGTGCTGTTGTTGACCTGCTGGAAAAGGCCTTGGTCGATGTCCCGGAGCGGGAATTGATGGCGGACCGATTCATGGAGTCGGCCTCCAAGGGTCTGTTTCCCGGTGCCTTTGCGTTCCTGTTGCACGACACGTACGGTTTCCCGGTAGACCTGACCCAGCTCATGGCACGCGAGGCGGGATTGGGTGTGGATATGCAGGGGTATCAGGCTTATATGGATCAGCAGAAGTCGCGTGCGCGGGCCGCCGGATCATTCAAGGTCGACCAGAGCGGTAGTGATGACTGGACGGTGGTTCGAAGTGGCGAGAAGTCCGTGTTCGAAGGGTACGATGCGCTGAAGGTCGATGACGCGCAGATCCTGTCCATGCGGACGGTTGACGACGTGCACCAACTGGTACTGGATTCCACGCCGTTTTATGCCGAGAGCGGCGGACAGGTGGGGGATACAGGAATGCTCGATGTAGGCGGCGACGTACTGCAGGTGCTCGACACGCGCAAAGCCGGTGATCGGATTGTCCACATCGTAGACCGGCTCCCCGCCGATGCCATGTCCACCGTCAGGGCACAGGTCGACGCCGGACGTAGAAGCCGGATTACGAAGCATCACTCCGTGACGCACTTGTTGCACGCCGCCTTGAGGGAACGTCTGGGCTCCCATGTGGCTCAGAAGGGCTCACTGGTGTCGCCGGAACACCTGCGATTCGACTTTTCCCACTTCGAGCGATTGACCGCCGAGGACCTGCACGCAGTCGAGCTTCGGGTGAATGAGTCGATCCAGGCAAACATCGCGCGCGGTGAGGAACGGGGTGTGCCCATCGCCGATGCACTTGCGCGGGGCGCCACGGCGTTGTTCGGCGAGAAGTACGGCGAAGCGGTACGCGTCATCACATTCGACCCGTCCTGGTCCATTGAGTTGTGCGGAGGAACGCATGTCGGCGCAACAGGGGAGATTGGCCTGTTCCGTTTCCGGTCAGAAGGCTCGGTCGCTGCTGGTATTCGGCGCGTTGAGGCAGTGGCAGGCATGGATGCACTGGCTTTCCTTCATGCAGAACTTGAGGAGCTGAGCAGGGCCCGCGGCCAATTCAAGACGCTTCAACGGCCGTTGGATGAGGAAGTCGAGGCCATATTGGAGCGAACCCGCGTGCTCGAAAAGGATCTCGAAGGCCTTCAGATGGCCCAGATGACATCGTACGCCACCGAGCTCGCGGGTACAGCACGGCTCGTCGGTGACGTCCGACTGGTGACGGGATTGATGCCGGCTCCGGACATGAACGCGTTGCGCTCCGTCACGGAAGACCTCCGCAACCAGTGGGGTCCCGGGCACGTGATTGTCCTGGCGGCTACGGACGATGAAGCAGGGAAGGTGTATATCGCTGCCAGTGTCTCGGACGATGTCATTGCGCGCGGAGTTCAGGCCGGAAAGCTTGTCGGCACACTCGCAAAGATCGTTGGTGGTGGAGGGGGCGGGCGGCCACAGCTCGCAACAGCCGGCGGAAAGGATCCCGCCCGCGTCCAGGAGGTGTTCAGCGCCGCTGAAACAGAACTGGGGACAGCATTGGGAGTCTTCGGAGGATCTTAACCGGCACGCGTTTGTGCGCTGTGCAGGAGACTGCTAATTTCGTGTCGGAGAGGTGCCGGAGTGGTCGAACGGGGCGGTCTCGAAAACCGTTGTACCCCTTGGGGTACCGAGGGTTCGAATCCCTCCCTCTCCGCAACCGAAAAGCCCGGTGTGCCGTCAGGCACACCGGGCTTTTTCATGTAGGCGAGCCGTGCGCAGCATGGGCGAGCGTACGTGAAAAAGACGGGGCCCGCGCAGCGGGACCGGGCTTTTCGGTTGACACCCTCCCCAAAGGGCTAACCGAGCACGCAGTGCGAGGTAATCCCGACCATGAGGGACCGGGCTTTTTCATGTAGGCGAGCCGTGCGCAGCATGGGCGAGCGTACGTGAAAAAGACGGGGCCCGCGTAGCGGGACCGGGCTTTTCGGTTGACACCCTCCCCAAAGGGCTAACCGAGCACGCAGTGCGAGGTAATCCCGACCATGAGAGACCGGGCTTTTTCATGTAGGCGAGCCGTGCGCAGCATGGGCGAGCGTACGTGAAAAAGACGGGGCCCGCGTAGCGGGACCGGGCTTTTCGGTTGACTCCCTCCCCAAAGGGCTAACCGAGCACGCAGTGCGAGGTAATCCCGACCATGAGGGACCGGGCTTTTTGGTATCTTCCTCGCATACCCACTCTTCCTCTGTATTGTCCTCGTTGTCGAGCATTCAATCCCGAACCGCATGCTGCGTTCAGTCCTCCTGTGTCTGTTCTTATTGCCGGCCTTCAGCCCGACGGTCCATGCACAGGTTGTCCGGGTGTATGACATTCTCCAGCGTCCCCCTGGACTGAACTACCGCGTGCTCAGCGCAGGGCCTTACGAAATCATTTTCCAGGACGGTCACCGATCCCAGGCCGAGGAGATCCTGTGGACACTACAAACCACGTTTCCGGAAACAGACCGACTGGTTGGTGATGGCTCGCCGCCCCGACTTTCCGTCGTATTGAATGCATTCAATGATCGTGGTAACGGGTATGTGACTTCCATTCCATTCAAGTCTGAAATCGAGTCAGCAGCACTGACGGGCAGGGGACTATCACTTAGCCACAGCAGTTGGACCAGGCTTGTGACGGCCCATGAATTGGTCCACGCTGTACAAGCTGACGGTGAGCATGGAGCGGGTGTGACGGGCATCATCCGACCATTCGCGCCGGATTTTTCCCGGTTGATGAACATGATTGCTCCCTCGGGCTGGATCGAGGGGCTCGCCGTCTACCGCGAGAGTGAAATCACACCCGGGGCTGGTCGACTGAACCACCCCTACTTCACCATGCAGTTTCGCGCAGGAATGGACGCAGGAAATGGCTGGTCACTGGCTCAGATGCTGGAAAGTCCGAGATATCACCGGCCGTTCAATCGCTTCTATCTCGGCGGCGCGTTATTCACCCGCTTTTTCATGGAGACATACGGGCCGGAGGCCGTCCGGCGGGTGCTGACCTGGCAATCCCGCCTTCCCATTCTGGGTTTCGGGACGAACCTCCGCCTCTCCACAGGGGATTGGCCGGATGTCGTGCATGATCGATTCCGCGTCTGGTACGATTCCACGTTTGTCGATGACATGGCCGTGTTGGAAGAAAACCTCGAGACACCACACCTGCTGCAGCGGGGCCGTACCGGACAGGTTCATCGGGGTCCGAAATGGCTTTCACCGACGTCGTTGGTCACCTACGCATTTGCCTACGACATGCCGCGAGGATTCTACACACTGGATATTTCATCACGGGATTTCCGGCGATGGTCCATGCAGGAATCGACCGAGGATGCCGCGTATTACGTTACCAATGATGGAGATGTCCTCTTTTCCCGATATGAACGGGATCGTGTGTCTCCGATTACCTACGTGTCTACCTCTTTCCGACTCCGGAACGGGACCGACTCCGTTCTGAGGCTGCCCGGTGCATCCCATACCCTGAATCCGGTTGAAACAGCGGATGGTCGAATGCTTGCCGTGCGTCAACGCGGTGCTTTTTCGGATGTGGTCTCACTGGCGACCGATTCCATCCGTACCGTCATCTCCATGCCCAGACTACGGGTTGAGTCGATTGTACCGCATCCACGAGCCGACTCGGTTGCCGTCATTGCGAATGCGGCGGGACACCAGGCACTCTTTCTTTCGGATGGCGAGGGAGGACTCACCCCGTGGATCGGGTTCGAAAACGGTCACGTGTATGATGCGTCGTGGAGCAGATCGGGAGAGTACGTGGCCTTCACGGCCGATCCGACCGGTACACTGCAGGTCTATGCCGTCCACACGCCCACAGAGGAAATCCGGCGTTTCACCAACGCGCCCTATGCCGCTATGGAGCCAGATATCTCGCCGGATGGGTCGCACATCGCCTACGTGTCCTATGCAGACCAACGCTTCGACCTGGTAATTGACAGTCTCGTGTGGGACAACGGCATCCCCATGAATCGAGACGATGCCAACTTCACCTGGCTTACAGACTGGGAAACGCTTGCTACGGTGTCGAGCGTCCCGGAGTGGGATGCGGTCGATACGTCATACCGTCCATTGAGCCACGTTCGGCCGCGCATGGTGTATCCGACCATCTATTATGACTCGGGAGCGGAGCGCGAGGCCGATACCGAGCTTGGTGCAGGAATCGGATTCGGCATCCAGGGGGCCGACCCGCTGCAGATCTTTTCGTATTGGGGAGAAGGTATTCTTCAAAAGGGTCGTCTGTGGGGACAAATCGGTGTCTCAACGGGCCTGTGGGGTGTCATTCCTACGGTTCAGGCATCCCGGCGACCAGACGCCGTCCAAGCCATCGTCCAGGATACCCCAACCACGACCCGTACGGTCCGCTCGGTACGCGACCGATCCTCGTTTTCCTTCGGCATCCTGGTGCCTCGAACATTCGAACAGAACGTTGCCATCACATCCGGCACGGTCTCCCTGCTGATGTCCTGGAGGAGGGATCGGTACTTGGACAACGCGCTGCAACCCATTACCGGCACATTCAGCCGCTGGGCATTCACCCCATCCGTCCAATACGGTTGGCGGGTGCAGCGTAACCCGAGGGACTTCATGCCACGCACGGGCACAGTCGTGCGATGGATTGGCGAGTTCGATATGCAAGCCGAGCGCTTCACAAGACGAAGGGCTTGGATTTCCCGCGTTGATCAGTACATCCCCGTGGCTTCCCGATGGAACACAGGTATCCGGCTCACGGGAGGCCTCTTGCACCAGAACACATCATCGGTTTTCAACCTGACGGGTTTCAGACCCCGGGGATGGGAGCAGGCTTTTGTCGGATCGGGCGACTTCATCAGGTACGGAATGGAGGTACGACAACCCGTGGCCTTCGTGGACGATGGGTCCATTCTCCTTCCGGCCATCCTGAATGCCGTGTACCTGTTCTCATGGGCTGAAAGACTGCACGATACCCGGGCCTGGGATGAGCGTCTCGGATCGGCCGGTGTGGGTGTTGGGGTCCAGATGCGGTTCATACATGTCCTGGACGTGGAGTTCAGATGGCAGTGGTCATACAGGTTTGAAGACCGCACGTGGGTTCGTGATTTCTCGGTCATCGACGACCTTCCGTGATGATGCGGGAGATGGTCCACGACAAGGAACGTTGTGACAAGTAGGCATCATCTTCGTGCGGCCTCTGCTCATGGGCGACGCGTACTTCCCACCGACCCCAACTGCGTCCGGATACGCGGTACCGGATGGTTGTCGATGCCCGAGCCGAGCCGAAGCGCATCCAGGCTACCTGTCCCGCGCTTCCCGGAGTCGTCAGCACCGTCCATGGATCCGGGTCCACGCCCCAAATGAACGTCCTAGCGACCACCAAATCCGACCGTTCGTTTCGCCAGCGCCCCTGTATGGTCGCGCCCCGCCCACCGGCCCCGGTCAAGAGGATGGTAGCGCGGGCAGAGCCGGGACCCTGAGTGGCCTTGTCCAGCCGGATACGGAGACGATTCCGGCCTTCGGCTTCTGGTCCCGGGACGCCTGAGAACTCATGGACCCACTCCGCAGACACTGCTTGTCCATCCATGCGCACATACGACCTGACACGGTCACTGCCTTCATACCACGCCATGCCTCCCGACACGGCCATGGCCCCTCGCGGATGAATCCTGAATGCCCACCCACGCTCCGCACGGTTCGACGCGTGGGGAGAAGCCCGGGCTGGAGCCCCCCATGGACTGAACACCCTTGCAGGGCGCGCATCGCGGTAAAGCGTAACGCTGGCCTCCGGTCCCGTGACCACAAGTTCGGAATGGATGGCGTACCACCTTTCAGGGCCTGGAAAGTTTTTTCCAGCGCCACGTGCCCACGCATGACCCAGTCGGATCACGTTCCCGAAATACCACACCGATCCCAGTTCCGGAGCCCACCACGTCCTTCCCGGGACCGAAAACCGCACGATTGACAGGGACGTAGCGGAGCGGGCAGACGTTCCACCGGGGCGGCCCCTGAAGGATACGGCACCTCCTGCGGCGCGGGTCGTCAGGTTGCGGCGCGCAGAAAGGGCCGTGCCGGAATTTACCGTCCAGCTTGACCTGAAGGAGGATTGCCCCAGGACGGTTGTACCATCCTCCCGACGCGATGACACGAACGCCAGCCAATTGAGTCGCTTTCCGAAGGACCCTGTCATACCCACTCCACGAGGAGCTGGTGCCTGCGCCGTACCCGCATACGGTGCGAGTACCGGCGGGCGGACAATACTCCGAGCCGGATACGGTCGTGACCGAATGGTACCACGAGCGGATGTACCGGATACTGCGGCGGCAGATCGGATTCTGAAATCCCCTGCAACCAACGTCATGCCCCGCGCACGGACGGTTGCGTTTGCCGCCGTCTGCTCGCCGAGCAGCCATTGCTCCCGTACGTCAAACTGGATGGCTTCGCCGCGTTCCTTCCTCGTGGATGCCGACAGTGTCAACCATGACGCCGGAGAGGCATGGATGTATACCTTGAACGCGTCGATACCGATGGAACCAGCGACATCGACCGGTACGGTCCACGAGTTGAATTCAATCGTTTCCGGGACATCATGCGCGTCGAGCGCGGTATCCACCAGGTCGAGCAGGTTTTCATCCATACCGAGTGTGTCGGCAATCTGGGCATGAGCGACAGGGTTCATGGAGGAGCCCAGGCAGGTGGCCAGGCAGGCCATCACGGCACGCATCGCAATGCCCACAGCCGTCATGATTGCCACCGAACGGCCATCCAGGTGCTCCACCCCGGACCTGGAACGGATGCCATTGCCCAGTCGATCGATATGCCCACAGGTAGCTGCAGCCCCAGTCCGGCCGTAAGCGTCTCCGGTCTGTTCCGGAACCCGGCACGGCACCTGACCATGCCCACCAACTGCCAATCCAGTCCGGAAGACACGGTCCATCCATGTACCGGATGCAGTCGTACGGACGCCATGGGCATGGGCCAGGGTGTCGGCGTCTTCCAGGATGCATCAACCGTGACGTCGGCCGCCCCGGCATGTGCCGCCATGGACACACCGGAAGCATGGGTCATCAGAATCCCGGCCCGGCTTTCCAGCGAACGCCGAGTGCCCAGCAGGCCGAGTCGTTCGTGTACTACCCGGACCATGACCCCGACCCGGGATGTGAACCGGCCTCCTGTGTGAAGAAATCGCCCCATGAGCACATGGATCCTGACTGCTTTGTACGCATCGAATGACCGGTGATCAAGGCCTGTGTCGACCGACGTGCCGCGCCATGTGAAGCCCGCGGCAAACGATGGTGTGGCCAGCTCGCGAATACCGAAGGGGACATGCACTCCGAGTGCCATCCGGCGACGCCCTGGCCGGACCAGCGCCGGGCGATCGGGGTCCAGTCCGGGTTCTCCCGGAGCGGCCACAAAGCCTCGGCCCACATCCGAAGCCGACCCACTCCATTGCGCATGGGCCGTATCGAACAGTGTCGTTACGATCAATGACAGCAGAATGACGGTTCGGAAGCGCATTTGGTCCAATGGCCCATTGGGGAGTCCCTGGACCCGGCCCGACAGAAACTGTAACCCCTGCTCCGGGTACCAACCGCATTGCCAGCAATCCGTGCTCCATGCGTTACCCCATCAGAATCTTTACCGTTCTCGCCGTGGCAAGCCTGGTGCTTGCACCCGTGAAGGCCCAGGCGCAGGAATTCAACTGTACCGTTGCCATCAATTACGCCTCGCTGACCGGCACCGATTATTCGTTCCTCAACGAAATGCGGGACAAGATCTTCGAGTACATGAACCAGCGTCAGTGGACTGAAGACCGCTTCATGGAGCATGAGCGCATTGACTGTTCCATCAACGTGGTGTTCACCGAAGCCATCTCGCTGACCCGTTTCCGGGCGCGCCTCGTACTTGCCTCGCGCCGTCCCATTTACGGTACCGGCCAGCAGACGACGGTCACCACGTTCAGTGACGACGCATGGGTGTTCGAGTATTCCCAGGGAACGCCGCTCATTTTCGAGCCCGATCGGTTCCACCCACTTACGTCCGTCCTGAACTTCTACGCGTACGTCATGCTGGGATATGACTACGACACATTCGATGCATTGGGCGGGCAGCCCCATTTCGAAAAGGCTCGGCGCATCGCCGAAATCGCGCAGAGCGCAGGTACCGTCGGGTGGTCATCGGTAGGCGGCGACCAGAGTCGTGGCGAACTCATCGCGCAGATCATGGACCCCCGGTTCCGGCCCCTTCGGAACGCCTACTTTGACTACCACTTCGGCAGTCTGGATCATTTCATCCAGGACCAGGACAAGGCGCGGACCACCTTGCTGGGTGTCGTCGGCACACTGGAGTCCCTCCGGGAGGAAGTCACGCGTGCGTACTACCTGGACCAGTTCTTTTCAGCGAAATACCTGGAAGTGGTGGCACTGTTCAAGGGCTCCCAACAGGCACCCCAGGCGTTTGATGCCCTGTCTCAAATGGACCCTGCCCACTTGTCCGACTATTCCGGGATGATGAATTGACCGGCCTCGAACAGGACCGGGAATGTGCGAAAGGGGGGACTCGAACCCCCACGTCCTTTCGGACACCAGATCCTAAATCTGGCGCGTCTACCAATTCCGCCACTCTCGCATGTGGGCCGCTATAATCCAATCGAGTCAGGGCCGGTTCCTCAACCTGTCCAATCAGTGAAGCCGTAATGCCCAGAATATCAAGAATCCTCGTCCTTTCGGCGATTTTCGTTTCCGTTTTTGTCTCTGCGTGTAGTCCACCCCGGCAGGTGGCCGTTGTCGTCAGCAAGCCCGTTCCGCCTCCTTCTGTTGAAGCGCCGGTCGTTGCGCAAAACGACATTGCTGTGGCGTATGACCGTGTCGCCGTTCCTCCACACGTTGATGGTCGGATGTGGCCCTTTTCCGACCTCCCGGTAGACTGGCTGCAGAAAACGTATGGAGTCGTGGCGGATTCGGCGTGGACTGCCACCGCACGCCGAGGTGCGCTCCGTCTGGGGGGGAATTGCTCCGCCAGCTTTGTTTCGGAGCGCGGCCTTGTGTTGACCAATCATCATTGTGTGCGGGATCTGCTGGTGAAGATCCAGCAGCCCGGGGAAGACCTGCTGACGCACGGCTTTGTGGCGCCGCATGACTCACTGGAGCGGCGGATACCCGACCTCTATGTGGATGAATTGGTCCGGATCGATGATGTCACACCGGAGGTCCTGGAGGCCGCGCGCGGCGTTCGCGGCGCCGGTCCCCGGATGGATGCCCGACGCAAACGGGCCGATGCCATTGAGCGTAGAATGAATCGCGACCTGAACGAAGAAGACAGCCTGTACGTGGTTGAAGTCTTCGAAACGGTAAGTGCCGTTTCCTACGATGCGTACGTGTACCGGCGCCACAAGGACGTCCGTCTCGCTTTCATTCCCGATGTGGCCACGGGCTACTTCGGAGGTGACCCGGATAACTTCTCGTGGCCCCGACACACGCTGGACATGGCTATTCTCCGGGTCGCCGACACCCGTCCGACAGCATTTTTCCCACTGGATCCATCGGGAGCGGAGGAAGGAGAAGCCGTGTTTGCCATTGGCAATCCCGGATCGACCAACAGACTCGCACCGGTCTCGCTGCTGGAATACATGAGGGACGTTCAGCTTCCCAACAGTATTGCCGTACTCCGGGACAGACGCAATATCCTGGGGACGTACGTATCCCAAGAACAACATGCGGGAGACTCGCTCGACCTGAGGGACGACCTCATGTCCCTTGAGAATATGCTCAAGAGCGAGGAAGGGCAGCATGCGGGTCTGGTTTCCGGAAACGTGCTTCCGGTCCGCTACTCCCGGGAGATCGTATTCCGGGACAGCCTCGCGGCCAACGACAGTCTGAAGACGGCGTTCGGCGACTTGCACCTGAACATTGCCCAGTTGCAGGGCTCCAAGCGCACATCGGCCGTGCGGGCATCGGCGTTTACGCATTTCGCCAACCCCGTTGTATCGTCCCATGTGCTTACGCGTGGTCTGTACGGATATGTCTACACGCTGCTGAAACAGCGGGGCGCTGAACCGGAACAGCTTGCTGAAATAAAGAAGGAGGCCCTCCTGATCAGGGATTGGCCGGAATCCGTTGAACGTGCTGTGATCGCAGCTCGTCTCCAAGAGGTGGTCTCGACCCTGGGAGCAACGGACCCGTCGGTACGCCGCCTCATCGGGGACTCCAACCCGGCGGCCATTGCCGATACACTGGTTTCCAGTTCGGCATTGCTGAAAAAAGAAACTTTCGAGGCGCTGCTTGACGGTTCCTACCTGACATCCGACGATGTATCCGTCCCGATCCTCGAGGTCCTGGGTCCGCTGTATTTCACAGTTGACCAGGAGCTGAGTGGCCTCATTTCCCGCGAGAATTCCTTGATGGCGCGTCTGGAGGAGGCCCGTTACCATGTTTTCGGATCCGACTCGCCCCCTGATGCATCGTTCAAACTGCGCCTATCCGATGGCCGAGTAGCCGGAATCGAATCCGCGAGCGCGTTCACCCGGATCTCCGGTATGTTCGATTTGGCGAGCCGACACGCAGGCGACTCGACCTGGACCGTAACGGAGGACTGGCGGAACGCCGACACCTCCATCCGCGAGATCCCATTGAACCTGGTCAGTACCGTCGACATCACCGGAGGCAGTTCGGGTTCGCCCCTGGTGGACTCCCATTTGCGGCTTGTCGGTCTCGTTTTTGACTCAAACGGTGCTGCGCTGCCGTCCATCTACACGTTGTCGCAGGAGGATGGCCGGACGATTGCCGTGGATGTGCGCGCAATCATAGCGGCGCTGGGACAGGTATACGGCGCCGAACGATTACTCGCCGAGATGGGTGTGACCGAGTGATGCTACGATGGCGGGGGTGACACCCGTCAGGTCGTGCACATTTCTGAACGACGGCGCTGCAGGACCCAGCACAGCGAGCGGCACCGCGTTCGTCGTGTGCGTCTTGACCGACAGGTCCTCCAGGTTGCCATGATCGCTCGTGATGACGATGGAGAGGCTGTCTGGACGAACGCGCGATAATTCCCCGAGAAACCGAGACAGGGACTGCAAGACGCCAGCAGCCGCCGCCTCCGATCGGGAGTGCCCGGCTTTGTCGGAGTGGAAGTATTCGAATACGGTAACGTGATTCCGGGAAGCCATGCCCGCCAACCGGCGGGCCGCGACCTCTTCAGTGACAGGCTCCACGGATGGCTCAAAGCGCTGCAATCCCGCACCGGTGATATCGGCAGCCAGCGCCTTGCCGGCCGCCAGGTTGTCCAGCCTCAGGATGGGTACCCCAGCATCCAGGCAGCAACGGGTAGTGGTCGACCACCGATCCCGCCGCGCGGACAGTTCAAAGAACCGATCGGGATATGCGTTCGCGAACAAGGCCGTGCCGTGGACACCTTCCATGGTCTGCCTGAACACATTTTGCGTTCGAAGGATATCCCGCGTCGATGAATGCGGCCACGGTCCGTAATGGCGCCCGGCGTGCAGTGCACAATTGATTCCTGTGAACAGGGAAGCCTGTCCGGTCCCGCTTTGTGGCAGTCCCTCCACTCCCAGTGTCGCGTCGATAGGGCGGAAGAGGGTCGCCGGCGTCTCCACGGCACGTGCATCGGCCGTCCACAACTGTCCTTCACTGAACGATTCGAATCCTTTCGTTTCGACGGTGTGGAACGGATTGCTGTCGGCCCGCGGCCCCAGTCCAATGCCATCAATAAAAACGAGAAGAACCGACATGCTCCGTTCCGTTCGTGTGCCCGGCGCCACGCCCGGGTAGATACGAAAAACGTCCGCTCCTGACAGGAACGGACGTTTCGTTGTAGCGGGGGCAGGATTCGAACCTGCGACCTTCGGGTTATGAGCCCGATGAGCTACCAGCTGCTCCACCCCGCGATGTAGACTGTTATAATACGGATATTTTTGCCCGATGTCAAAAGCTTGATGGCACGCCAGACTGATTTTGTGTTAACTGCGCACGCGTCACTATCGGTTGGCAGGAGAGATTGTATTTTCGGAATCCTGTCACATGCAATCCTCCCCATACATGGCTCTTCTGCATCCCTTCCGCGCTCTTCGTCCCGTGCCTGAGAAGGCCCATGAGGTAGCATGTGTGCCGTACGACGTCATCAATTCCGACGAGGCGCGGGATCTCGCCGATGGGAAGCCCTTGAGTTTCCTGCACGTCATCCGGCCTGAAATAGATCTGGATCCCGGCTTGGACGAACATGACGATATCGTGTACGCCAGGGGGGCCGAGAACCTGCGCACGTACCGTCACTCTCCGTTCTCTGTCCAGGACGCCGAACCGTGCGTGTACGTGTACAGACTGGTCATGGATGGACGTGCCCAGACCGGTGTATTCGCCTGTGTATCTGTGGCTGACTACGATTCCGATGTCATCCTTAAGCATGAACTGACCCGCCCGGTCAAAGAGGATGACCGGACCCGTCATATCCTCGAACAGAGTGCCCATGCAGAGCCGGTGATGCTCACATTCCGCGATAATGACGCGGTTGCGGTGAACATGGAGCAGACCATGCAGGATGCGCCGCTCTACGACCTCACGTCCGATGACGGCGTGCGGCATACCGTCTGGAAGGCCAACAACCCGGGCGCCTTCGTAGCCGCTTTCGAAGGTGTGGACCATCTGTACGTCGCCGACGGACACCATCGGTGCAAGGCTGCCAGTCGGGCAGCCGCCGAGGTAGGTGGCCCCACCGATTCCGAGGTACGTTTTTTCCCGGCTGTGCTGTTTCCGATGTCGTGCATGGCCATCCTGCCGTACAACCGCATCATCCGGAAACTGCCGGGCGGTCCGAAAGCCTTCTTTGAGGCTCTATCGGAATCGTTCGAGCTCCGGCCTCATGCATCGCCCGTACCCACACGCAAAGGAGACGTCTCCCTGCTGCTCGGCTCGACGTGGTATGGGCTCACGCTGCCTGAGACATCTGGTTCAAGCGTTGCCGACACCCTGGATGTCGGACGTTTGACAGAAGCTATCCTTGAGCCCATGCTCGGCATTACCGACCCCCGTCGCGATGCCAATATCGATTTCGTCGGCGGCATCCGCGGCACGGGGGAATTGGAGCGCCTGGTTGCATCGGGACGGGCCGAACTGGCCATTTCCATGTACCCGACCAGCATTGAAGAGTTGGTCGATGTCTCTGACGCCGGTCTACTGATGCCCCCGAAATCCACATGGTTCGAGCCGAAATTGCGCTCGGGCTTCCTGGTCCACCTGTTCGATTGACAGCCATGCGTGTACTCCTAGCCGACAAACTTTCCGATAACGTCATTACCATGCTGACCGAGGCTGGTCTGGAGGTGGTGAACGCTCCGGCCTTGAATGGCCCTGAGCTCGTGGCGGGGTTGAAAGAGCACGCCCCCGGCATTCTGGTCGTCCGATCCACCAAGGTGCCCGAAGAAGCAATCATGGCATCAGGCAGCCTGGAATTGATTGTGCGCGCCGGTGCCGGCTATGACACGATCGATGTACAAGCCGCGTCCCAGGCCGGAGTATTCGTCGCCAACTGCCCGGGCAAGAATGCCACGGCCGTGGCGGAACTGACCATTGGCCTGCTGCTCGCGCTGGATCGTTCCATCCCGGACAACGTAGCCGATGCGCGCGCTGGCACGTGGAACAAGGCGCTGTATGCGAAGGCTGCCGGATTGAAAGGCCGCACATTGGGCGTTATTGGATGCGGCAACATCGGCATGGAAGTGATTGAACGGGCCAAAGCGCTGGACATGCACATCGTGGCCTGGTCGCGGTCCCTGACCGATGCACGGGCCCGGCAGCTTGGTATCCTGCGTGTTGACTCGCCTGTAGACGTTGCAGCACGTGCGGACGCAGTAACTCTCCACGTTGCAGCCACCGCCGATACCGCCCTTCTGGCGGACAAGGAATTCTTCGGTGCCATGCGACCCGGTGCGTTCTTCATCAATACCACGCGTGCGTCTGTCGTGGACGAGGAGGCCATGACGACGGCCATGGAGGACAAGGGCATACGCGTCGCACTTGATGTCTTTTCCGATGAGCCCTCCGGCAAGGAGGGTGCGTTTGACCACCCCTTGGCGCACCACCCGGGCGTCTACCTGACCCACCACATCGGGGCCTCCACGGAACAGGCGCAGGAAGCGATTGCCGAGGAAGCAGCCCGGATCATAGTGGAATTCAATTCCACCGGTGAGGTACCAAACTGTGTCAATATTGCCGAAAAGACGCCGGCGACACACCAACTCACCGTCCGTCATCTGGACCGGGTGGGCGTCCTGGCGGCCGTGCTCGATGCCATGCGCATCGCACACTGGAATATCCACGAAATGGAGAACGTCGTGTTCGACGGAGCGAAGGCGGCGTGTGCGTACATTCGTTTTGATGGATCTCCGGACCCGTCGGTCGCAGACCGTATTTCTGCGTTGGATCACGTCCTTGCTGTCAGCCTAATCGAACTTTGAACATGAACCGTCTCCACAACTTCTCAGCCGGTCCCGGCGCCCTTCCGCTATCCGTTCTCGAAGAAGCCCGGGACGAAATGCTGTCTTTCGGGACGGCCGGAGCCTCGGTCATGGAGATCAGCCACCGGTCTCCCGAGTTCACCGCCGTCCTGGAAGCGGCCAAGCAGCATCTCCGCGACCTCCTCGGACTGACCGACGAATGGCATGTCCTCTTCCTGCAGGGCGGGGCTTCATTGCAGTTCTATCAGACGGCGCTGAACTTCCTGGGCGATGGCCAAACCGCCGACTATGTGAATACAGGAGCCTGGGCATCGAAGGCGATCAAGGAAGCGAAACGGTGCGGGAACGTGAATGTGGCTGCATCGAGCGAAGAAGACGCCTTTTCATACATCCCACCCGTGGACACGTGGAAGCTGTCGGACAACCCGGCCTATGTCCACTTCACGTCCAACAACACCATTTACGGCACGGAATTCCGTACCGATCCCAAGGTGAACGCGCCTCTCGTATGTGATGCATCGTCCGACTTCCTGTCGCGTCCCATTGACCTTTCTGGTTATGGGTTGATCTATGCAGGCGCTCAGAAGAACATCGGACCCGCCGGCGCTACTGTTGTCCTGGTCCGGGACAGCTTTCTGCAGACTGCGCGGAAAGGCGTCCCGACCATGCTGGACTATTCCGTGCATGCGGCGAAGTTGTTCAATACTCCGCCTGTATTCGCCATCTACATGGTGGAAAAGGTGCTGCGTTGGCTGAAGGACCTTGGGGGCCTGGGGTCCATGCAGCGGCGGAATGAGACCAAGGCGTCCATGTTGTACAGCCAGATCGATTCGTCCGGTTTCTACCGTGGAACGGTCCAGCCCGAATCCCGGTCGCTCATGAATGTCACGTTCCGGTTGCCGTCCGAGGAGCTCGATGCCCGGTTCATATCGGAAGCCAAATCCCAGGGTCTTGTCGCCCTGAAGGGGTACCGGACCGTCGGAGGCATACGCGCGTCCATTTACAATGCATGCGAGCCGGACTCCGTCCGGGCACTGGCCGACTTCATGGCTGAATTCGAGCGCGTAAACGGCTGATTCCACCACGTGGGGGATTCCCCCTCACGATGCGTAAGGCGTTCCGTCATTGCAGGATCATGCGTCCGTGTGTATATAGGTGGCGCATGTTCAGTTCATGATGTGAGGGCTATGGCCTATACCATTGGAGTACCCAAGGAAACCGCCGACGGAGAGCGCATGGTTGCGCTGGTCCCGGAAGTGGTCCAGCGGCTTGTCAAGGCCGGAGCAACCGTTCAAGTAGAGCGGGGCGCGGGCGCAGCGGCCCATTATTCCGATACGGAGTTCGAATCTGCGGGAGCGGTCCTGGTTGACCGATCGGCGGCTCTGGCCAGCGACGTCGTGGTGAAGGTCCGGCCTCCCGACGAGTCCGAGGTTGCTGCCATGAAAAAGGGGGGAGCGTACATCGGATTCATGAATCCGCTTGACGATCCCAAATCCTGCGAACGGATGGCCACCCACGGACTGACCGGACTGGCCATGGAGTTGGTACCGCGTATTTCAAGGGCGCAGAAGATGGATGCCTTGTCGGCATTGTCCTCCATCGGCGGCTACCGGGCTGTTCTGGATGCAGCATCGGCGCTTCCCAAGTTTTTCCCGCTGCTGACGACGGCAGCAGGGACCGTGAAGCCGTCGAATGTGTTGGTACTGGGCGCCGGTGTAGCCGGGCTGCAAGCCATTGCAACGGCACGTCGTCTGGGCGCCCGGGTATCGGCATACGATATCAGGGAGGCGGTACGTGAAGAGGTCCAAAGCCTCGGCGCGACGTTCGTCGAGCTTGAAATTGACATGGGAGACCAACAGGACAGCGGCGGTTATGCCAAGGCCCTGGTGGAAGAGAAGGCCAAACAGCAGGTAGCACTCCTGGTACCGCACATCGGGAAATCGGATGTGGTTGTTTCAACGGCCCTCATTCCCGGACGTCCCGCCCCGACCCTCATTTCAGAGGATGCTGTCAAGGCGATGGCCCCCGGGTCCGTAATCGTGGACATGGCGGCCGTCAATGGCGGCAACTGCACACTGACCGTTCCCGGTAAAACCGTTGTGCAGCATGGCGTCACCATTATTGGTGCAACCAACCTGACAGCAGACATGGCCGTGCACGCCAGCCAACTCTATTCGCGAACATTGCTTGCCATGCTGCAGGACTTCACGGACGAGAATGGCTTCAAGCCGAACCCGGAAGACGAAGTGTTTACCGGCTCGTGCGTGTGTCGCGACGGCCAGGTCGTCAATGAAAGAGTCAAAAACCTCCTTGCATCATGATCCATAACCTGATTGTATTCGTCCTGGCGGCCTTCATTGGCATGGAGGTCATTTCGAAAGTGCCGGCGACCCTGCATACGCCTCTCATGTCCGGCTCCAACGCCATTTCAGGCATCACCATGGTGGGTGCCTTGGTCGTAGCCGGAATGGTTGGGGATCCGTGGGCCATGTGGATCGGCGTCGGAGCGCTGATCGTCGCCACCATCAACGTGGTGGGCGGCTTCCTCGTCACCGACCGCATGCTCCAGATGTTCAAGAAAAAGGATCGCTGAAACAATGAAACAAGCAATCATTGATATTGCCTACCTGGTGTCGGCGGTCCTCTTCATTTACGGACTGAAGCGGCTCCAATCACCTGCCACTGCCCGTCAAGGAAATCAGCTGGCTGCCATCGGCATGTTCGTCGCCGTTCTGGCCACGCTCTTCCTGCAGGAAATCCTGACGCCCGTCCAGATGATCATCGGTGTCGTGATCGGTGGCGCCATCGGGGCCGTTCTGGCCCGACGTGTCGAAATGACGGGCATGCCTGAATTGGTCGCTGCATTCAACGGTTTCGGTGGTATTGCCTCGACCTTGGTCGCAGGTGCTGAAATTGCCCACGTACTCTCAACCGGCCAGACGACGCTGGGAGCTACGTCGTCCATTACCATTGCCCTGTCCATATTGATTGGCACCGTAACCTTCACGGGAAGTTTTGTCGCCTTCGGCAAACTGTCCGAGCGGATTTCCGGCAATCCGATCTCATTTCCCGGAATGCGCATCCTGACACTCCTCATGGCTGCCGTGGCCATTGGCGGTACCGTCTGGATGGTAGCAGGCACTCCGGAAGCAATGGACATCAATCCGGTCGTTCTCGGCGCACTTGCGGTGGGCGTGGCCGCATTCATTCTCGGAATCCTGCTGGTCATTCCCATCGGCGGAGCGGATATGCCCGTTGTCGTGGCCCTGCTGAACTCCTATTCAGGACTGGCAGCTGCAGCCACGGGTTTCGTGCTCAACAACACGGCCCTTATCGTTTCGGGAGCGCTCGTGGGTGCGTCGGGACTCATCCTTACGAACATCATGTGCGTGGCCATGAACCGGTCACTCATGAACGTGCTCATCGGCGGCTTCGGTGGTGATTCAGGTGGAGGGGAGTCTTCCAGCGGTTCGCTGAAGGACCTCACCGTGAACTCCACATCTGCCGACGACGTAGCGATCATGCTCAGCTATGCCAACAAAGTCGTATTCGTACCTGGGTACGGAATGGCAGTGGCACAGGCCCAGCACACCGTCCGGGAGCTTGCCGATGAACTGGAGAAACGCGGTGTCGATGTCAAATTCGCTATCCACCCGGTCGCCGGGCGTATGCCTGGTCATATGAACGTTCTGCTTGCTGAAGCCAATGTGTCCTATGACAAACTGTTCGAAATGGACGACATCAACGGGGAGTTCGATACAACGGATGTAGCCGTGGTGATCGGCGCCAACGACGTCGTGAATCCGGCTGCCCGGCACGACAAGGCCAGTCCCATTTACGGAATGCCCATTCTGAACGTGGACCACGCGGCTACATCGATTGTCCTGAAGCGGTCCATGCGCCCGGGCTATGCCGGTATTGACAACGAACTCTTCTACAACGCGAACAATCAGATGCTCTTTGGTGATGCAAAAGAGTCCATCGCGAACATCCTGAACGAAGTCAAGGCGCTGTAGCGGAGTCCACAAGAGGCTTCAGGGCATCCCAGGTCGTTTCGGCCATGACCGCGTGTCCCGAGGCCGTGGGATGTATACCATCATTCTGCATGCGACCGTCTACCAGTGCCACGTCCTTGAGCAGGAAGGGGATGAGGACGGTACCGTACTCGGCGGCGAGAGATGGGTACATGTCGCTGAACTCGGCGGTGTATTCATTGCCCAGGTTCGGCGGCACCTGCATCCCTGCCAATACAATACGCACATCAGGATTGACATCGCGAGTCTGCTCGATAATCGCAGCCAGGTTGCTGCGTGTCAGGGTCAGGTCTATTCCGCGCAGGCCATCGTTGCCGCCCAGTTCCAGCACGAGGATGTCGACACCTCCGCTGAGCACCCAATCCAGTCGATTCAAACCACCCGTACTCGTGTCTCCCGAAACACCGGCGTTCACAAGTCGGGCCGGAATACCGAGAGAGTCGAATCGCGTCTGCAGCAGATGCACGTAACCCTGCTCCTCCGGTAGTCCGTTCGCCGCCGTGATGGAATCGCCAAGAAACACGATACGGGGGCCTTCGCCCGCATCTGACTGTTCCATACCGATGGATTCAGCATCGTCCGTCCGACCCGACGAGTCCGCCTGCTGAACGTCTTCCGGTGAAGACTCCGAGGAACAGGCCGGAAGGCACAGAACACATAGCCCAACGGCGATGTATAGGGGTAAGAATTTCATATCCAGAGTGTTACATGACGCATGTGTTATCGGTCGAAAACCTGACCAAAACGTTTCAAAGCGGTTCCCGGAGCCTGACTGTACTCGATTCCGTGTCGTTTGATCTGGTCCCCGGTTCCACATGTGCCATTGTCGGACCATCAGGTAGTGGTAAAACAACGCTTCTCGGGCTTTGTGCCGGCCTCGACGGGGCATCGGCCGGTTCGGTAACGCTATGTGGGCATGACCTCGGGCCCATGTCAGAGGATGAACGGGCCCGTGTGCGCAACGAGCACGTTGGATTCGTTTTCCAATCGTTCCGACTGTTGCCGACGCTGACAGCGCTTGAGAACGTCATGGTACCGGCGGAACTGCAGGGGCGCAGGAATGTCCGGGACGAGGCCGGGGCACTGCTGGCCAGTGTCGGCCTGGGTGACCGCTTGGACCACTACCCTACGCAGCTGTCCGGTGGGGAACAGCAGCGAGTAGCCCTCGCACGAGCGTTCATCAACAAGCCAAGTGTACTGTTTGCCGATGAACCGACTGGGAACCTGGATGCCGAAACAGGCGAACATATCGAGGAACTGCTGTTCCAGTTGAACAAGACCGCGGGCACCACGCTCGTGTTGGTTACCCACGATGCCGAGTTGGCCTCCCGAACCGGACGGATCATACGGTTGAAGGGTGGACTGGTCGTGGAAGACACGCATACCGAAACGGTAGCCTGATATGGGATGGATCCGTTCTTTTGCGTGGCGTGATTCCCGCGGCAGTCGCCGTCGGATGCTGCTGTTCATTGCGTCGATGGTACTCGGCGTCTCGGCCCTCGTGTCCATAAACTCATTCGGGGATAACCTGCGCAAGGGCATCGATGCAGAAGCCGCCACGCTGCTGGGAGCCGACCTGAGCTTCGAAAGCTCGGAGCCGTTCCCCGACCACATCGAGGCACTCATAGACTCGATCGGTGGCACACAGAGCCGGAGGACGTCGTTTTCATCCATGGCCTACTTCCCGCGGACCGACGACGCACGCCTCGCGACCGTACGGGCACACGAGCCGGGCTACCCGTTCTATGGCGCGGTCGTGACCGATCCACCAGAGGCCGCAGATGCCTATCTGGACGACCGGGCTGCACTGGTCGATGGCACGCTCATGAACCAATTCGGGGTTTCGGTGGGGGATTCCGTGCGCATTGGCGGCACCTTGTACCCCGTTGCGGGGCGTCTCCTGGAGACGCCCCGCGAATCGTCCGCGGCCATGCTGTTCAGCCCCCGGATATATATCCCATTGGCAGGCCTCGACTCGACACTCCTCTCGGCCGGAAGTCGCGCCGACTACGAAGTCTACTTCCTGTTTGAAGACGGAAGGGATGCCGACGCCGTCAGGGACTCCCTGCAATCCACGCTTCGGGAAGCACGGGTCGGGTCCGACACCATCGCAGAGGAGCAACGCAGTTGGAACCGCGGCCTCACCAACCTCTACCGGTTTCTGGGACTCGTAGGCTTCATGGCGCTGCTGCTGGGCAGCCTGGGCGTTGCCAGCTCTGTCCATGTGTATGTGCGCCAACGTATTCAGACGGTTGCTGTCCTGCGGGTATACGGCGCTTCCATCTGGTCCACCGTGGCCGTGTACCTGCTGCAATCGTTCGGCATGGGTGTGATCGGAGTTGTGGCCGGCAGCCTCGTGGGCATTGGCCTGCAGACGCTTCTTCCCGTCATTCTGTCCGATTTCCTGCCGGTGGATGTCGCCTTTACCGTGTCGTGGCCAGCCGTCTTGTTGGGGTCGGGGATCGGGCTCGGCGTCACCATGCTGTTTGCCGTCATGCCACTGCTTACCGTGCGGTCGGTATCCCCGCTGGCCGCGCTGCGTTCAACGACGGACCTGTCTTCCGGGTTGACGCGCGATGGGTGGTGGTGGTCGGCGGTTGCGCTCATCGCGGCAGGACTTACGGCATTTGCCGTCCTTCAGGCGCCATCGGTCGCCATTGGCCTCTCGTATGCCGCTGGACTGGGTGCCGTCTTCATGCTGCTCGCCATTACAAGCCGCGTGCTCATTCGGTTGTTGGTCCGATTCACGCCGCGCTCGCTTCCGTACGTCGTCCGACAGGGCGTCGCCAACCTGTACAGGCCCAACAACCAAACCCTGATGATGGTGCTGGCACTCGGCCTTGGGTCATTCCTGATCTCAACCATGCTGGTCAGTGAACATGTGCTGGTGAGCCAGATCGATGGCATTGACCAAGGGAATCAGCCCAATTTCGTTCTCTATGACATCCAGCCGTCGCAGGTCACGTCGGTGTCGGAGACTCTCACAGAAAACGGACTGCCCATCCTGAGCTCCGTCCCCATTGTAACCATGCGCATTCATGCGATCGGGGATAGGACCATATCGGATATGCGTGCGGATTCCACGGTCGACCTGTCCTGGGCGCATCGGCGGGAATACCGCTCCACATTCCGGAATGCGTTGACAAGCTCTGAAACGGTGGTAGATGGTACGTTCACGGGTGTGGCGCCTCCAAATGGGCCCGCACCCGTGTCGGTCGAGATCGATGTCGCCGAGGAGCTCGGCGTCGGGCTGGGCGATTTGGTCACGTTCGATGTGCAGGGTGTCCGTATCGAAACGCAGATCACGAGCGTCCGTGAAGTGGACTGGCGACAAATGCAGACCAACTTCTTCTTCGTGTTTCCCGAAGGGCCACTGGACGATGCACCCGCCTTCCATGTCATCCTGTCCCGCACAGCCAATGAGGAACAGGCAGCCCGCGCCCAATCCGCCATTGTTCGTGCCTTCCCGAACATCTCTTCGATTGACCTTTCAGTGGTCCTGAGCGTGTTCGATGCCATCTTTTCCCGGATATCCTTCGTGATCCGGTTCATGGCGTTGTTTTCCATTGTGACGGGCCTCATTGTCCTGGCGGGCGCGGTCGTTGTAAGCCGGTTCCAGCGCATGGAGGAAAGTGTGCTTCTGAAGACACTGGGAGCCAGTCGCGCCACGGTTCTGAGGATCATGGCCGTCGAGTACGTTGTGCTCGGATTCGTGTCTGCTGCAACGGGCGTTGTACTCGCACTGGCAGCCGGCTGGGCCCTGGCCCGGTTCGTGTTTGAATCACCCTTCGTCGTGGAACCCTGGCCGCTGTTGTTGTTGCTTGCGACTGTCGTCGTGCTCACATTGACCATCGGACTCATCAACTCGCGCGGCGTGTATGACAAGGAGGCGCTCGACGTACTGAGGTCTGAACTATGAGCAGTATGGGACTCGCTGAACGACTCGAGCGCGTAAAAGAACGGATTGACCAGGCCGCCCGAGTATCCGGTCGGACCGGTAGCGATATTACCCTGATTGCGGTTTCCAAGACGTTCCCGGAGGAGGACATTCTCAGGATGAGTGACCTGGGACAGGTCCACTTCGGCGAGAACAAGGCGCAGGAGTTCACGGCAAAACGCGATGCATTGTCCGAACGGGCCCTCCGGTGGCATTTCATCGGTCATCTGCAGCGCAACAAGGTAAAAGAGGTGATCGATGGCATGCACCTCTTCCACGCCCTTGACAGCGAACGCCTCGGGCGGGAATTCCAACGACGCCTGGAGGCATCGAACACATCCGTCGACTGTCTTGTGCAGGTCAATGTGAGTGGTGAGGATTCCAAGTTCGGTGTATCGCCGGAGATGGTCGAGGCGCTGCTGGACAAGCTCCGCGCGTTCGATCGCATACGCCTGAACGGGTTCATGACGCTGGCTGCTCCAACGGACGACCCGGAGGATGTCCGCTCGCAGTTCGTGCTGTTGAGGGAGTTGGCCGAAAGCCATGCACACCTGCTGCACGCAGATGTGCCCGTCCTCTCCATGGGGATGAGCGGGGACTATCGCGTTGCCATTGAGGAGGGTGCAACACACGTCCGTGTAGGGAGTGCCCTTTTCGGGTCGCGGGACTGAACGGATTTTGTATCTTCGGGACGTCATTCACCTACGACCCGACATGAAGATCTCTTCGCTCGACATCCGCAAGCAGGAATTCTCCCGTGCATTCAGGGGCTATGATCCGGATGAGGTCGACGCTTTCCTGATCCTGGTATCCAACCAATGGCAGGAACTGGTGGATGAATTACGCCGCGCAGAGGATCGCGTCCGCGAGCAGGACCTCAAACTGGACCACTACATGAAGGTGGAGGAAGCGCTTGAGGAGGCCCTGAAAACAGCTCGCACCAGCTCCCGACAAACGCTTGAAAATGCCGAGAAGCGTGCATCCTCACTCGTCAAGGAAGCCGAAGACCGTGCCTTGAGTATCGTGCGCGAAGCCGAGGAAGAGCGACACCGCATTCGGCGTGACACAACCGGTTTCCGTGTTCGCCAGCAGGAAATAGTAGCCAAGATGCGCTCATTCCTCATGTCTGAAATGGAGTTACTGTCTCATTACGACAGGGAGGAGGGAACGTCAGACCATCGTCTTGAAGGCAGGGAAGTTCGTTCCCTTGACTCCCCTTCACGGACACCGCAAGCCGCGCCCACCGAGCGCGCGCCAAAGGAGTATGACGAAGAGGAAATCGACGACACGTACGAGGACGATGATGTCGAGCAGGACGACGAAATTGTGCAGAATGCTATCGCGCAGGATGAGGAGGAGGTCCCCGATGCCGATGCCGACGCCGATTCGGAACCCGAACCTGATTCGACATCGGCAGGCTCCCGGTTCCAACTCGCCGTGGACGACGACGACGACGACGATGATGATGAGGAGGGTGAGGATGCTCCGGGATGGACTGTCCACGACGTCGTCGCTCCGCACAGTGACGACGACGATGCCGAGGATGCGGGAGACGAGATCCGCAAGATCCGGCGCATCCTGGACGCAATGGACGACGAGACGGACGCATGACAGCGGAATACGCAATACGTGTGGAAGCTGCCGCTTCCCATCTGAAGAAGACAATCGGTTCGGTTCCTGATACAGCGGTTGTGTTGGGCAGTGGCCTGGGTGCCATTGCAGACAGCATGGACATCGTATCGCGGCTTCCCTACGAAGACATTCCGGGCGCGTCGCCAACCGGTGTCCCGTCGCATCGCGGACAATTATCGGCTGCCCTGCTTGGGGGCCATCCTGTATGGCTCCTGGAAGGACGCGTCCATTTGTATGAGGGAGCGGACATCCACGAAGTTGTATTCATGACGAGGGTCCTGGCACGCGCAGGCGTGCGCCGTCTTGTGTTGACCAATGCGTGTGGCGGGCTGAATCTGTCGTACGCAGTAAGTGACATCATGCTCATCACGGACCATATAAACCTGACGGGTGTCAGTCCATTGGAGGGTCCGAACAACGATTCCTGGGGCGTTCGATTCCCGGACATGTCGGCGCCTTATGACCCGGATGGACTCGAGGCCATGCGTGCGGCGGCCGCCCGGAATGACATCACACTGCGTGAGGGAGTTTACATAGGCGTTACGGGTCCGAATCTTGAGACCCGGGCCGAATACCGGATGCTTCGCATGATGGGGGCTGATGTGGTCGGCATGAGTACGGTCCCTGAGACCATAGCCGGTGTGCACATGGGCCTTGCCATCACGGGCCTGTCGGTCATCACCGATACCTGCGACCCGGATAATCTCTTGCCCATCTCCATCGACGAGATCCTTGCCGCTGCATCCAATGCCATCCCATCGCTCGTTCAGCTTCTGGGCTCGTTCCTTCGCCGAGAATCCAGATAATCGGGCCGGCAGGAACCCGTATCTTTCAGGATTCACTTGCCACTCCTGCAGTCGTCCCCGATGAAGTTCACGGAAGTAAAAGAATTACAGCTCCCTGCCATGGAGGAATCCGTCCTCGCGTGGTGGGAAGAGCACGATATCTTCGCGCGCAGCGTGTCCCAGCACGCCACCAGCAACACCTTCACGTTCTATGAAGGACCACCGACGGCCAACGGACGACCGGGTATTCATCATGTGATGTCCCGCACGCTGAAGGACCTCTTCTGTCGATACAAGACCATGCAGGGGTTCCGTGTGGAACGCAAGGCAGGATGGGATACGCATGGCCTGCCCGTGGAAATCGAAGTCGAAAAGGCTCTCGGACTCGAAGGAAGGCACCAGGTCGAGGAATATGGTATTGCCAAATACAACGCTGCGTGCCGGGAAAGCGTACTCCAATACAAGGACCTTTGGGATACGCTGACGACACGCATGGGCTACTGGGTCGATCTTTCGGATCCCTATGTCACATTCAAGTCATCGTACATCGAATCCGTCTGGTGGCTTCTGCGCCAGATGTACGACAAGGGCCTGCTCTACAAGGGATTCAAGATCCAGTGGTACAGTCCGGGCTCCGGTACCGTGCTTTCCTCTCACGAAGTAAGCCTCGGCTACAAGGAAGTCCAGGACCCAAGCATCTATACACGTTTCCGGTGCACGGATGCCCCCGACTGCTATTACCTGGCATGGACGACAACACCGTGGACAACCGTGTCAAATGCCGCTGTGGCAGTCGGCGAGCGGATCGACTATGTACGCATCCGTCTAACAACAGATGACATCGGAACGCACGAGGTCATCGTGGCCGAAGCCAGGCTCGAGGTCATCAAGGAGGAATACGAGGTCGTCGAGAAAATGAAAGGCGCCGACTTGATCGGCCGCCGGTATGAGCCCCTGTTCAACTATTTCGTCGGTGCGGAGGGTACCGAGGCAGCGTGGCAGATTGTTGCTGCCGATTACGTATCCACAGCGGACGGTACAGGCCTGGTCCATACGGCACCGGCATTCGGTGCCGAAGACAATGAAACCGGTCGCAAATTGGGCTTGCCGCTCCTGAATGCGGTGGAACCGGACGGTACGTTCAAGAAGGATGTACCTCTCGTCGGCGGCATGTGGTTCAAGGACGCGGACAAGGTTGTGACCCGGGACCTGCGGGATCGGGGCCTCATGTACCGGCACGAAACGTTCCTGCACAATTATCCGCATGACTGGCGCAAAGGGACGCCGCTCATGAGCTATCCGGTCGATTCGTGGTTCGTCCGGACTACGGCCGTAAAAGACCGTCTCATTGCACTCAACAAGGAAATTAATTGGCAACCTGAAGGAATCGGGACGGGACGATTCGGCGACTGGCTTGAGAACAACGTGGACTGGGCGCTGTCCCGGCGTCGTTATTGGGGAACGCCACTGCCCATCTGGCAATCCGATGCACCGGATTCGGACTATATCGAACTCATCGGCTCCATCGCGGAGCTCCGGGCGAAATGTGGCGACCAGCTACCCGAAAAGGACGAAGACATCGATCTGCATCGCCCGTTCGTGGACGGGCTTACATGGCCATCTCCGGACGGAGGGACCATGCGCCGCGTGGAAGACCTGATTGACGTCTGGTTCGATTCAGGAGCCATGCCCTTCGCGCAATGGCACTACCCATTCGAGAACAAGGAAGTGTTCGAGCGCACTTTCCCGGCCGACTTCATCGCGGAAGGAGTGGATCAGACCCGTGGCTGGTTTTACACCCTGCATGCCATCGCTGCCGTCGTCATGGACAGCCTTGCGTACCGGAACGTGGTCGTAAATGGCCTGGTCCTGGATGAAAACGGCGAAAAGATGTCCAAGAGCAAGGGCAATGCCGTCGATCCGTTCAAACTCATCGACAAGCATGGCGTCGACGTCATCCGTTGGTACATGATGAGTAACACACCGCCATGGGAGAACCTGAAGTTCTCCGAGCGGGGCATTGTCGAGACGCAGCGGAAGTTCTTCAATACCGTCACCAACGTGTACTCTTTCTTCGCAACCTACGCGAATATCGATGGGTTCACGTACGGGGCGCCCATCCCGGTGGCCGATCGCACGGAAATGGACCGCTGGATCCTGTCACGACTGGCCACAACGGCACGTGATGCCGCCACCGCGCTGGATACCTACAATCCGACGCGTGCGGCGCGCGCCGTGGAGCAGTTCGTCGACGAGCTCTCAAACTGGTATATCCGCCTGAACCGTCGGCGTTTCTGGTCGGCGCGCGCCGGATCGGACGACGGCGCTTCGAAAGATAGTGCCTATCAGACCGTGGTGGAGTGCCTGACCGGCCTTGCCCGGATGATGGCGCCCATCGCACCCTTCTATGCCGAGTGGCTGTTCGGGCGTGTAAACGGCGGAGCGGCCGTACACGGCGCTGACTCCGTGCATCTGACGTCATTCCCCTCCGAACAGGAATGGGGCGATGTACGTGACACAACGCTGGAGCACAGGATGTATTTGGCCAGGACCATTTCATCCATCGTGCTCGGTCTCCGCAATGGTGCATCTATCAATGTCCGGCAGCCGTTGCCTCGCATCATGGTCGTGACAGGCGCCCATGTGGAAGAGGACTCCGTGGACTCCGTGGCCGATGTCATCCAGTCGGAGGTCAATGTGAAAACCATTGAATACATCCACGGCAACAGCGACATCGTGTCGCGTTCGGCAAAACCGAACTTCCAGCGACTGGGAAAGCGCTTGGGGCCCCTCATGAAGGGTGTCAATGCAGCCGTTCGAAAGCTTTCGGATGATGTCATTGACACATTCCTGTCAGAAGGACTGTTGACCCTATCCATTGACGGTCAGGATGTAGTCCTGGACCGGGATGATCTTGAAATCATCAGCGAAGGTGTGGAAGGATGGCTGGTCGGGTCGGAGGGAGGTGTAACGGTCGCTCTCGATACGAGCATCACACCGGAATTGAAGTCCGAAGGCCTTGCACGAGAGCTGGTCAATCGCATTCAGAATATGCGCAAGTCCGCTGACTTCGATGTAACCGATCGCATCCGGATCGAGTATTCAGGGGGAAATCAGCTCGCTTCTGCGGTGCGCGAACATGCGCTCACCATCCGGAACGAGACGCTTGGACTGGAGTTGACAGAAGCCGCTGAACCGTCGGGTGAACACGTCTCCGATTTTGATATCAGTGGGGAGACCCTGCAGATAGGTATTACCCGCGTAGAGCAGTAAACAGATACGACCATGGCAAACGAATCAAAGAACACAGGATCGGAAGAACAAGCGAAACTCACGCCATTCTCGGATGCTGAATTGGACTATTTCCGTAACCTCGTTGAGGAGAAGCGGACAGCGGCACATGACGACGTGGAGCGCATGCGGAATCAACTCGCCGATGCCCGCGAGCAGTCAGAGAATGACACGGCCTACAGTTTCCACATGGCCGATGCCGGGACCGATGCCATGGAGCGCGAGAAGCTGTACCTGATGATTGCCCGTCAGCAGAAGTATATCGGCTATCTGGACCGGGCCATTGAACGTATAGACAACCGGACCTACGGACTGTGCAAGGTTACAGGAAATGTCATCTCGAAAGAACGGCTGGAAGCTGTTCCGCATACCGAGATTTCGATTGAGGCCAAACTCCAACAGCAGAAGTAGGGGCGCGTGCTGACACAGACCGCTTCGTCCCGGACCCTGCTGGTACGGTCACTGGCCATCGCCGTGTCGGTCATCGTCGTAGACCAGATCTGCAAGGTGATTGTCCTGAACTCGATGTCCCGGGGTGAGTCCATCCCGCTCATCGGGTCGTGGCTTCGCTTCACGTTCACCGAAAACCCGGGAATGGCCTTTGGCGTGCGCTTCGGTCCGCCGGCTACGATTACCATCCTGTCCATCGTGGCAACGGTCATCATAGCCATCTACCTGGTGCGCGTGGCACATGTCTTCACGCCGTACCGGATAAGCCTCAGCATGGTTCTGGGTGGTGCGCTCGGCAATATCATAGACCGCGTGCTGTACGGCAAGCTCCTGTACGGTGAGCCCCTGTTCCTGGGCCACGTAGTCGACTTCATCCACGTGGATCTGTGGCGGGGGTTCATCCCCGATGCCATACCCCTCATCGGTGGTAGCTACATCGCGCTGTTTCCAATATGGAATGTGGCCGATATGGCCATCGTTCTTGGTGTAACCGGAATACTTCTGTTCCAGAAGCAATTCCACGAGGTCATGACACCGTCACCAAGTGAGGCGGGCAGCGACGGAAACGACTCTGGGGAGCAGGTCGCGATCTGATCGGTCAAGCAGACCCGTCAGTCCATTCACTCCACCATTGAAGTACCTGTCCTCATCCAGACGGAACAGCCATTCGGCCGTGTTTTTCCGGTTCAGGACGTTGATTGCATCGCCCCGGACCTGCATCACATAGGATCCCATTCGGAACGAGTAGGCCATGCTCAGGTCCAGCTGATGCACGCTGGGCAGGAGATGAGAATCCGGATCGGTAAGCTCGTAGTGACGTATTTGTCGTTCCACACGGCGAATGGCGTCGGTTGATACGCCATTTGCGCGCATGTCTTCCACCAATGCATCGACATCGCCAAGGTACGCGCTGAGGAAATCGTAGTAGGACTTGCGGTAGCCCCATGCCCGGTCCCATACACTTTTCCATCGGGCCAACAGCACCGCTCCCTTGAATGGTACGATGTCCGCGTCGAGTTCGAGACGGAATGGCTCATTCCACGGTACCGTAACCGGTTTATCCCCGTATTGGCCCTGGATGGTGCGTTTCGCGGAACTGTAGTCGAATCGAGCTCGGATACTGCCTGCTCCAATCGACCGCCGGACCGATGCCGACCAGCCAGCCGCGTGGCCTGTGGAGGCCATCAGGAAGTCGTTCTGATCCAGATCCCGTTCGACGTCTGTCGATGCCGAATAGTCGAGCGTCAGGATGTGGTAGTGCTTCTTGTAGTAACTCTCCGTTGAAAAGGACCAGGCATCATTGGGTACAAGCAGCAGTTCGGCAGATAAATGAGCCGCCTTCGGCGGCGTCACCGTGTGGTCATTCTGCATCCAGAATCGGGTGGACGACACGAATGCACGCGGGCTCCGGCTCGATACGTCGAATTGGTTCACAAACTGGCGATACAGTCCGGTCCCGACGAAAAACGAAACAGATCCAAGCCTGGTGTCCGGGAAATCAAAACGCGTATTGAGACGTGGCTCGAAATACAGGGAGGACCTGGAATTGAGCCACGTGAATCGCGAGCCCAGTTCCACCGTGCCGTGGGATCCTACCTGCAGTTTATCCTGAGCGAACGCAGCTACACGAAGACCCGTTGAGGCATGCCGAATGGGCAGCTGTTGTGTCCCTGCTACCGTGAAGTCCGTTCCGGCCACGAGGATTTCAGCTCCGGTTTCCACCTTGTGCCCGCTGTCCGAAAAATAATCCGCTCCAAACTCGGCGCCTACTTCGTAGACAAAATTTCCGTCATCCTCCGTTGTACCGGCCGAGGCGGCGTCCGGTGCTCGGAAATCATGATTCAGACGGTAGAAACTACCTCTGATCCGGGCACTCGTCAGCACGTGCGCACTGTTCACGACGTCATACCGGGCCTGAAGCATGCCATTCTGCCACGAATAGACATCCTTGAATCGTGCCAGCAAGTCCGTGGAAGAGACCGATGACGAGCCATCAGCATCGGTGAGATCGATGTTTGCTATCGCGTTGCCGATACTGCTCCGCCCCCAGTATCCGGACACGTTCAGCGTGCGCAGGGCACCGAAACGAATGCGGACCGCTTGGTGGACATCCGCGAACTGCAGGGAAGGCTCACCTTCTGGCGGAAGGTTGGAAAACGGAGTATTCTCGGAAGCAAACGCCGAAAGAACAAACGTATCGACTACGTTCCAGTCGTTCAGCAGGCCGGCCAGGGAGGGGGGAGCCACGAGACTCCACATACCGACACGCACAGCCGAAAGCGTTGTGACATGTTTTCCGTCAGCAGTCGTCGTGGACGACGAAAACCTGGCGTTCGTGGATAATGGGTCCACCTGAACTGTGAATTGACGCTGTGGCCGGGCTCCCCGGCCTGCTGCGGCAGCAGGAGCCCTCACGTCGTGTTCCGCCTCTATAACTCCTGCTATCTGACTGCCGAGCGATGCCCGGAAGCCCGCCTTGTTCACGGTAATCTTGCCCAGGGCGAACGGACTGAACGGTCCTACGAAGGTGGCAACGTTCAACGGGATGAAGACCGGAGCCCCATCAAGGCGGAACTGGTGTTCTCCCGCTTCGCCACCCTGGATATGGACATCGGCGGTCGCATCACTCACGCGGACGCCCGGCATGGCCGCCAAGCTCTGAAGGATCCCCGTTGTCCCCGCATTGAGGTTTGTGGTTACCTCCTCCTGCGTAGCAGAAGCAGAGCCCAGCAGGGAAGAGGCCGGCGTCATGGACAAGCCATCCACAATAATCGGTGCAATCAGTACCGCTTCGGCCTGCAGGATGATTTCCGTGCTCGCATCGCCACCGGCCGTGATGGACACCTGCACCTGCCCCAGTCGGTAGCCCATATGGCTTACACGGACGTCATACTCTCCCGGCAACAATCTCGGAAAGATGAACATCCCTTCCTGGTTGGCGACACTACCACGTCCAGCATCGGCCAGATACACGTGTGCATTGGATACGGGTTGCTCGGACTCAGCGTCCAGTACGATGCCACGCAGGTTGCCATAGAGCGGGGGTCCCTCTGTGGCCAGTTCCAACACGTACAAACCACTGGAACGGCGAACAAAGTCAAGACCGGTTCCCTTGAGGACGCAAGATAGAAGGGCTTCGAACGGCAGCTCGGTTGCTACGCAGAAGCTGCGTTTTCCGGATACCAGCAACGGATCCCACGCTACATCGGCCCGTGTCAGTTCGGCCGTCTTCCTGAGTGCTGCTTCAAGCGGCTCACCTCGGATGGCCAGCGAATACGTCGCAGCCTCAACACCTTGGGCCGATACCGGCGTCACACTGCCCCACACAGCCAGCCAGAGAAAAACGGCACAGACAACACCCCCGGTGCTCCATAGAGACCGGCTACGGGGAAACGATGTGGGTCGGATGAGCGGCATAGGCCGCAAAAGCGTGCGAGAGAAGGATTTGGGCGGTTGTTGTGCTTGTGTATCCGGGCATGAAGATAGGGTTTCCCGGGAATCCAATCAGGTACAAAAAAACCGGACCTTCCCAGGCCCGGTCAACCGGCAACAGACACGCAGGAGATTCCCGGCCTACTGCAGGAACAGCTCATATCCTCCCTTGACGGCGCGGTAACGAACACCGACCGTGGCTGCAATGTCACCGACCACTTCCGCAGCGGTAGGCGCTTGCTGTTTCCAGTACGAAATGCGACGCAAACGAATGGATGCAGGAGCATCCAGCTTCACGTCATAACGCCGCTCCAGATCCTCCAGAACATTCCCGATGGGCTCATTGTCGTACATGAAGCCACCGGAACGCCAGGACAGGGAACGCTGTACGTCTGTGGTCGCAGGGGCCGAAACGGTACCATCCTCACGCTGCACAACTGTCTTTTCTCCCGGAACCAGGACGGTTTCACCATTTCTCGCAGCGACGGCGACCCGGCCGGTGGCAACCACCACTTCCGATGCGGGCTCCATTTCCCCGGGCCATGCTTCCACGCCGAAAGACGTGCCCAACACAGTGGTTACGGCGTCGAATGTATGTACTTCAAAAGGTACCGAGCTCTTCTCAACATCGAAGAAGGCACGTCCATGCAACCGGACAGGGCGCACTTCCTTGCCGAACTCCTCAGAATAGGAGAGACGACTGCCTGCTGACAGGGATACGGTCGAACCGTCAGGCAGCGTGAACTGTGACGCCGTCATACCGGCTGGCACGTGAAAAGTCTGGATTCGCGGGCTCAGGAGAAAGGCACTTGCTACCAGTATAACCAAGCAGGCCGCCACGGCAGAGAACCGGGAGAACGACGGTACGACCAGGCGAAGGGCCGGACGCTTGGGTTTCAGGGGAGCCACTGCGCGATCGGCACTGGACTGCACCGTTTCCATGACCCGCGAACGCACGGCCGACTTGCGGGGATCGACAGAAACGTACGTCGTCCTGGCCGCGAGCTCCCACACATCTTCCATGGACTGCACGGTATCGGGGCCTTGCTCACGGAGCAGGCCCGTCACCTCAGACGGAAGATCATATGGAAAGCGATGCTCGTTCACTTGTTCAGGAATTGCGGTACTGCTCAACCTTCTCGCGAAGATGTTGCAGTGCCAACACTATGTGGTTGTTGACCGTCTTGGGTGCCAAGTCCATGAGCGAGGCAATTTCATCATGACTCAACCCTTCAAAGCGGCTGAGCATGAAAGCCTCGCGTCTTCGCTCCGGCATGTCTGCAATCCATTCGTGCAAACGCGCACCGAGCTCATCGGCATCCAGACGTTCATCATTCAAGTTGTCAAAGCCGACAGAGGGGTGGTCAGCATCTATGCTGTCAGCGGCATGCCGCTTTCTCTGTCGTTCATGATTGAGGGAGTAGTTCCGGACCATCTGATACATCAGAGCCCGAAGCGACCTTTCCGGATCAATTGTATCCCGCACCTGCCACAGCTTCATGTACACGTCCTGAACGATGTCCGACGATGCCGCCCGGTCGCGTGTGATGTAAACCGCATAGCGGTACATCGCGTCGTACGTCTCGTCAAACAGGTCCTGGAAAGACCGTGTATCACTATGTCGAAGACCGTGACCCCAGGCAAGAAACTGTTCATCCGTTTCGGAGCGCATGCGCTACTACCCTCAGTCAACCGTTATTACACACAGAACGCGCGTACTACCCAATACCATCGAATCTTCTGTTGTATCGCATGTAATACATGATGGCGTTATGCTTATTTTGTTGCAGGGCATATGGTTACGTGTGTAGTTCATGTCTCTTTTTGATCTCGCTTCGTGCGTGAATGCAAAAAAATATTGGTCCGGATGACCCCTGTTTGCTTCATGTAACACTTTAAGTCCGGCCTACTTGGCAGCCCATATGAATGATCCGTGACGCACCTCAAACCACGGAACCCGTCGCCATGCGCCGTATAATACGGCACTCCCGAACCGATCCTTCACCAGTCGTTGCCGCATGTCGTTCGATCAAAGCAGAATCCGGAATTTCTGCATCATAGCCCACATCGATCATGGCAAGAGTACGCTTGCGGACCGGCTTCTTGAAAAGACCGGGACCCTGTCCAGTCGCGAGTTGCAGGAACAGGTGCTCGACTCCATGGATCTTGAGCGGGAGCGTGGCATCACCATCAAGAGCCACGCCATCCGGATGCAATACACGGCTAAAGATGGTCATGCCTATACACTGAACCTGATCGATACACCTGGGCATGTCGACTTCACGTACGAGGTGTCCCGCGCATTGACCGCTTGTGAGGGTGCCATTCTTGTTGTGGATGCTGCACAGGGAATCGAGGCCCAGACCATTTCCAATCTGTTTCTGGCTCTGGAGCTGGATCTCGAGATCATTCCTGTGTTGAACAAGGTCGACCTTCCGGGAGCGAATGCCGATGTGGTTGCGCAGTCCATTGAGAACCTGATTGGTGAGCCCGCCGAGGACATTCTCCGCATTTCTGCCAAGACCGGCATCGGAATCGAGGATGTTCTGGAAATGATTGTGGCACGGGTACCTGCGCCGAAAGGAAATCTGGAAGCACCGCTGAAGGCCCTCATATTCGACTCCGTATTCAATACATATCGTGGGTCCATTGTGTATGCGCGCATCTTTGACGGTACCCTCACCGCCAAGGAAGGCATGTTGTTCATGGCGACAGGCAAACAATACGATGCAGAGGAGATAGGCTATCTCCGGATGAACATGGAGCCGGTCAAGATGCTGCATGCCGGAGAAGTAGGGTACATCATCGGTTCCGTCAAGGACGTTCAGGACACGCGTGTAGGGGATACGGTCACCACGTCGAAGAATCCGGCTGCCGAGGCCATTGGTGGCTTCCGCGAGGTCAAGCCAATGGTGTTTTCAGGTGTCTACCCAACTGATTCCGACGATTTTGAAGACCTCCGCGCGTCGCTCGACAAGCTTCAACTGAATGATGCTTCGCTGACCTATGAACCGGAAACATCCGTGGCACTCGGGTTCGGGTTTCGTGTAGGCTTTCTGGGCCTGTTGCACATGGAAATAATCCAGGAGCGTCTGGATCGGGAGTTCGGTCTCGATATCATCACGACGGTCCCGAACGTCAAGTACAAGGTGCTTCAGACGGACCGGGAGTGGGTCGGGGTGGACAACCCGTCCAAAATGCCGCCAACCGGGAAGATCGATGAAATCCATGAGCCCTACGTGAAGGCTGAAATCATTACGCCGAGCGAGTACATTGGTGGTCTTATGCAGCTCTGCCAGGACCGGCGCGGCGACTATGTCAACACGCAGTACCTGGACACCGAGCGGGTCATGCTCGAGTATCAGCTGCCGCTCGCGGAAATCGTTTTTGATTTCTATGACAAGCTCAAGAGCATCAGTCGCGGGTATGCCTCGTTCGACTACGAATTCAAGGACTACCAGGCCAGCCATCTTGTGAAGCTGGATGTCATGATCAACGCCGAGCCTGTGGATGCCCTCTCCACCATCGTGCACAGGGACAAGGCGTACGAAATGGGTCGCAAGCTGACCAAGAAGCTGAAGGACCTGATTCCCCAGCAGATGTTCGAGGTAGCCCTTCAGGCAGCAATCGGCACGCGCGTAATTGCCCGTGAATCGGTCCGCGCCATGCGCAAGGACGTGACGGCCAAATGCTACGGTGGTGACATTTCCCGGAAGCGGAAGCTGCTTGAGAAGCAGAAAGAGGGCAAAAAGAGGATGAAGCAGGTTGGTCGCGTGGAAGTACCCCAGGAGGCGTTCCTGGCTGTTCTCTCGATGGACGACTGAGCAACCATGCAATCCGCGCGTGTCCTATCGGTCATTCTTGTTCTGGTCATGATGACGCCGGACATTTCGGCGGCCCAACGGGAAACGACCTCCGAACTGCTTGAGATGTACGTACGGAACAGGGCCATCTCGATCGCAACAGACGAAATACGGCGTACGGGGGGACGATTGGAGCCCCTTCCGCCTGAACATGTACCGTCCGCATCCGATTCCCTGTGGATGTGGCTCATGAGCCTGAAGCCGCCGGAAGTGGTCCCCGATCCATTTCCCGATCAGATCCAGGTCCGGTCCGTGTTTCTCGTGGAGCATCTTCGGCGACCGGTCTATGACGCACTGTTCGATACCACGCGATGGGCGTTTGTCGGATCCAACGCGCGTGCCGGCCTGGACACCCTGCGTACCCGCGACCTTCGAGCCCGAATGGAGGCGGTGTTCGGACCACCAACCCGTACGCTGACTGAACTGGACAGCGTGGAGACGATGGAACGGGAAGAAGTCATCGAGTTCGAGTACTGGTTCATTGTAAACGACTCCATCCCGGTCATGGTGCTTGACGTGAACGGACCGTGGGACCGGGGAGTGGTCGTCGCAGCGTCTGAAAACACGCGAAACAGACTGCGCGACCTGAAGGATGCCCTGCTGGGGCAACTCCTTGACGATCCGCGCCGTAAGCCATTCGTGGACTATTACTACAACGTTCCCCAGCGCACGTGGTACGTGACGGGGTACGATGGAGCAATGTTCTTCGACCGGCGTATTGGCCGCCCCGACCTGACACTTGGACGGCCTACCATTCTTCCGTACCTGCGGAACGACTGATCCTTCATTTTCAAGACGAAATCGTGGCAAAGAGCGACAAGGAAGACAGAAAACGCCGGCAGGAAGCCCGGAAAGGACCCGCGGCCGGGAAACCAAAGAAAGGCCCCATTCGGGAGTGGCTCGATGCAATGCTCTTCGCGATCGTCGTGATGGTTGTCCTGCGCATCCTGTTTTTCGATCTCTTCCGTATTCCGACACCGTCCATGGAAAAGTCGCTCCTCGTGGGCGACTACCTGTTCGTGTCGAAACTCCATTACGGCACCAGGACCCCGATGACCTTGGGCGTTCCGTTCACTGAAGTCTATTTGCCGGGCGTGGAATTGCCCTGGACCCGCTTCCCGGGCTTCTCGGAAGTGAAGCGTAACGACGCCATCGTCTTCAACTGGCCAGATGACACCGTCGAAGAAATAGACCGGCGGATGCACTACATCAAACGTGTGATCGGCCTGCCCGGTGAAACCGTTCGAGTAGATGACAAGCAGGTATTCGTGGATGACGTTCCACAGCCGCTGCTTCCTGGAATGCAGGTCTATTGGAATGTATTCAAAAGCGATCCCCGCGTGCGCCTGAACCCTGCATCGCTCGATGAGCTCGGCGTCTCAAGTGTGATTGCCACCAACAATCCACGGATCGTACAGATGGTTGGAACGGAAGCCGCGGCCGAGCAAATCGGTACACTGCCCTGGGTTGACTCCGTCCGGGTCGCCGTCGTCGGTTCCAATCCGGTCTACAGCCAGAACATGTACCCTCCGGGCATGGGATGGACGCCCGATAACTATGGACCGGTGACCATCCCGGCAGAGGGCATGACTGTTGAACTGACCGACGAGAACGTGCGCATGTACCAGCGCATGATTACCCGCTACGAGCATCACACATTGGAACGGCTTGAGCAGGACACCTGGCTGGTAGACGGCGCTCCAGCGTCGTCTTACACGTTCGCTCAGGACTACTTCTTCGTCATGGGAGACAACCGTGACAACTCGGAGGACAGCCGATTCTGGGGCTTTGTGCCCATGGACCACGTCGTAGGTCGCGCCATGATGGTATACTTCTCATGGGATGCCGATGCCATGCTACCACGATTCTCACGCATCATGTCACGTATCCGGTAGTCCGGGGTCACGGACTGGACGTTCCCCGGATCCTGTCGAAGTACTTCTGTTGCGTTGTACCGGGTGGCACGTCGAACGGGTGATTCGGTAGCTCGATCTTTGCCAACTCCGGCATGCCGTTCACCATCCGGAACGGGTGTGGATTTCCGGGCGGGTCGTCGCCTATGACAAGCAGCGTCGTACCGGGCTTGGCCACGGTCCCGAACCCGGTCTTGTAGCCATTCCCGTCCCGGGACATGGTCCACTGATCGGCCCATCTGTAAATCCACTGCGCGTCTTCGTCTACCAACCGGACACACCCGTGACTGGTAGGGCCACCGGTTGGCATCGGATACTGATGGACATGAATGCCCCGGTTCTCAACGAAATTGAAGACCCAGTACATTTCCCATGGCTCGCCCGGAGGGCTCTGTGACGAGACCCGGTACTCGGTCTTCCAGTTGAAGTTGAACCGCCCGGTAGGTGTCCGATACGATTCCGCACCCGTATTGACGATACCCCAGCGCTTCAGTCGACCGCCCTCGTATGCCGCCCACGCCTGGGTGGTCTTGTCTATGAAGAACAGCTTGTCGAAAGAAATGCCGCCGGGATAGAACAACGGAAAGGGGGAGTAGGCACAGAAATCCAATCCGAAGGTCTTCGGGACAATGAGCGTGTCTCCGATCTCCGACATGTGTACCAATGTGCGATTCAAGAGCCCGACGAGTTTCGCGCGCGATTGTCCCTCATTCACGTCGCCATCTCCGATGATCTTGTAAAACGTGTTGCGCGCCAACACGTTGTTGTCGCGGCTGTTATACAGGACCCGGTAATCGTAGCGTACATCCGGAAGCGTCGTAAGGTCTTCCTTGCACTCCGACAGGATTTTGGCCAGCTCGTTCTGGTTTATGTAATACTGGGCCTGGGCCGCAGGAGCTGCGGACATCCAGGTCATCAGGACAATAAGGGGGATAAAGCGGCGCATGGCTCTCAGGTTGGTTGGCATCCGTCCTTCTTCAAGGTCGAAATCACGTCCAGGTTTCCCATTACAATCAGCGTATCGCCCGCCTGGATGGTTTGTGAAGGCGATGGATTGAAAGACAACTCCAATGTTTCCCCATCCATGATGGCGACGACAATGGCTTCGAAACGTTGCCGGAAGTTTGCATCGGCCAGGGACGAACCGGCCAGCAGTGACCCTTCTTCAACGATTACTTCGTCCATGGTGTAGTTCAGTGTCTCGGCCTGGAGCACCTGTTCAAAGAATCGATCCACGTTGGGGCGCAGAATGACCTGCGCCATCCGGTCGGCCCCGATTTCATACGGTGACACGACCTTGTCAGCCCCCGCCCGGATGAGTTTGCGCCGATTCAAGTGGGTGTCGGTTCGGACCAGAATGAACAGGTCCGGATTCAATTCACGAGCGACAAGCGTTGCGAACACGTTTGCCCGGTCTTCGGGAAGCGTCAGGATGAGTCCCTTTGCACGCTCAATCCCGGCCTTCATGAGCGTTTCCTCTTGTTCAGCATCGCCACGTATGTACAACATGTCCCGACTATCCAGCATCTCCGATTTTTCGGGCTGGTTTTCAATGATGATGAATGGGGTCTTATTGCGTTTCAGGTCCTGCGCGACCCGCGATCCTATACGACCATATCCGGCGAGGATGTAGTGGTTTTCAAGCTTGTCAATCATTTTTGTCATCTGGCGCAGTTTGAGTGCGCCGCTCGAGAGCAGGAGTTGTACAGAGCGGGTGGCAATGAACGCTACGCTTCCAATGCCGGCCAAACCCACGAACATGGTAAACATGCGACCGCCCACGCTCATTTCGTGGACTTCCCGAAACCCGATCGTGGAAAGGGTGATGAACGTCATGTACAGGGCTTCGTGCCAGGCCCAGTGTTCAATGAACATGTACCCCAACGTACCGACGATCATCAGGCCCAACAGAAACAGGTTGGCAAGCAGGAGTTCGCGACGCGCTGTGACGTTTTCAACCATGCCTGGTGTCAAGCAGTCACTCCCGGACCGTCAATCAATTTCGCATGCCATGTCCGTGCTGCTTTCTGCTCAAGACCGACGCTGCGGACCGTGTCCAGCCGACGGATGGATACATCGATGACCAGTGTTTCTCCGGTAACTTCACCGCTGCGGCCAAGGGCGCGGAACGTGGCCCTATCCGTGGTCCGGACGCGGCCCGCACTGTCCCGATACACGATGGTCAACCCGTCGACCCAGGAAAAGCCGGAATCGGCGGCGAACGCTTCGATGGCATGCAGTGACTTGTCAATGCCGCAGCCCGACAGATCGGCCTGCGGGACTTCTGCTGAGATGAGTAGTACCCGGTTTCCCACCAACTGCCACTGACTTTCGACCGGACGTCCGTGGGATGTCCAGTCCTGCTTGAATGCGTGCAACGCATGACCCAATTCGGTGGCTTCGGCATCCGTCAAATCCCTGTCTGCAGCATGGATCCACAGGTGGGCATCATCGGAGAGGCCTTCGAACAGTTGCTTCATCGTATGATCGGTTACGTATCAAGAATCGCTCAATCTCCCGATGCGTACGCCCTGACCCGACGAAAGATCATTATACTCATAGCCGAACGAGTCAACAGATATCATGGATTTCCACCTAAAGAACAAAGTCGCCATCATTACAGGAGCCAGCAGGGGAATCGGGCGTGCAATCGCCGAATCCCTGGCCGATGAAGGGTGCAATCTTGTCATTTCGGCACGCGGGGCCGACGCACTCGAGGAAGCGGCCGCATCCATTCGTGACCGCGGCGTGCAGGTCCTTGCAATGCCATCGGATGTCACGGACAACACTACCGGGAAAACACTGGTTGACGCCGCCACGGAGGAGTTCGGACGGCTGGATGTCCTGGTCGGAAACGCCGGAGGCAATCGCCGGAAGGCGTTCGAAGAAACCACGGACGAGGATTGGGAGGCCATTACGGAGCTCAACCTGACGGGTCACCTGCGGACCGCGCGTGCCGCCATTCCTGCCATGCGCGAAACAGGTGGAGGGTCCATTGTCTTCATTTCTTCGATTTTCGGACGTGAAGGGGGCGGACCCGGGCTTTCCATCTACAATACCACCAAAACTGCCATCATCAGCGCGGCCAAAATCATGGCCATGGAGCTGGGGAAGGACAATATCCGTGTGAATACGATCGCACCGGGATCCATCCGGTTTCCTGGCGGCTCATGGGACAACCGCGTCAAGTCGGACCCGGAAGGCATGGCAGCATTTGTGGAATCCAACATACCGATGGGCCGGTTCGGAACGGCACGGGAAGTAGCTGACGTGGTGACGTTCCTGTCCTCGCCGCGCTCAGGTTGGGTATCAGGAGCCTGTATTCCGGTCGATGGAGTGCAGGGTCACTCGCTGATCTGACGAGCTATTCGTACCGCGTAAACGTAGCTTCCAGGATGCGTTCCCGGCGATCATTGCGCTTCCATTGTACCAGTATCGGGCTCTGATATGTACCCGATACAATCTGGCTGCCTGCCGGGTTGTTCTCGTCGGAAACGACCAGACTTACGGAGCGCTTCATCCGAAGGAAGCGGTGGGCCGGGACCTGGAAGAACTTGTCGATAATGCGCTCCACGAGCGTCTCGCTCAGGCCCATTGCGTCGATGAACTCGTTCACAACATGGACCAGATCGTACTTCATGTAGTCCTTGGCCTTTTCCTTGATGGCCCCGGGATCACGTAGCATATTCCGGCCTTTCTGTGCCATGAATCGGATGGGGTCATGCAGGACCTCGACCAGGTCATGCCTCATGAGCAGCGTTTCGTACTCGTTGACCGTCAACCCGGTGTGTCGCTCATCGGGCGAGAGGGCCAGATCAATGCGCCCCTTGCCGATACCCAACTTGCGCGCTTCTTCCTGCAATTCATCCAGCAATCCGATCCGGGGATCCCACAGGTTCACGGAGTCAATAGGGTGCTTTGACATCCGGATCGACAGCGGGCGGCGGTCAACGACCACTTCCCGGTTATACCCGATGATGGTGGTTTTCCTGTTCCGGCGCTCATCACCGTTGGTCCCGTCCAGATCAATCAGATAGACCGATTGGTCAGCGCGACGATTCAGGTAGGTAACCGTGTTTTCCAGGCCCGATCCAATGAAAGTCAGGTGGGAATCGGCATTCTTGGGCTCCACGAGTTTCTGTTCCTCGGAGAGCTCGTCCCGCAACTCCATATTGTCGTGCCGGTAGTCGGCATCGGGGGGGAACAGCTTCTTGAAGGAACCAACGTAAGCCTCCAGTGCTTCCGGATTGTTCTTCAACCGGTTCACGAAGCTCTGCTCGTAATAACCGGCGGTCGTGTGATATGACGTGAACGTGCTGCGTTCGTACGACTGGAAGAAGTCCTCCTGTTCGGCCCGAACACGTTCTGCTACGTCAATGACATCGAAACGCGATTCCGGTTGAACGGACAGTGTGATATCCTTGGGCTCGGTGGGCATGTACTGTTTGTTCGATTGATGCAAACCTACCACGGGCACGGCGAAACTCCAACCGGACCCAAAGGATGAGGCCGACCTCAGGGCCTGTTAGCACTACGCCAGAGCCCGTTGTAGCTGTCAGAAATGGCGTTTATCAAGGCGTGAGGAGCGAAGTATGGCAGCGTCATCCGAGTGACGAACAACACAGAGAAACGTCATTTCCGACGCTACCCGAAGGGACAGGGCCAATTTGGTGCCCACCGTCAGCGGGCTCCGTCGTAGTAATAACAGGCCCTAATATAAACAATTCGTCCATCGGACCATCCTGAACGAATCACGCGCCCTTGCAATTGACGCACAATACCAAACGACCTATGAGCGGTTTGGATGCAACGCCTGTGTGGCGATATTTTGAAGACCGAATCCACCGAGACCCCGACGATGCGTATTTCCCAGACGAGTATCCTGTTGTTCGCCATGCTTTTCGCCGGCGGTGCGGATTTGACGGCCCGCGCCCAGATGACGGACCTCAGTTTCCTGCTGACACGGGCGGAACGAACGGATTATGCCGAAACAACGCGTTACGATGAACTGATGGGCTTCCTGGAAGTGGCCTCGGCGCAAACCCCTCGCATGCATCTCACGCACTTCGGGTATACGGTTGAAGGTCGATCCCTCCCTCTGGTCGTATTCGGTGATGTTGCCGATGGTTCGCCCGGAGCCGTTCGGGCCTCCGGCAAAACGCGTGTGTATTTGCAGGGCAATATCCACGCCGGTGAGGTATGCGGAAAGGAGGCCTTGCTCATGCTCATCCGCGAACTGGGATCGGGACAACACGTCGAGTGGGCCGATTCCCTGGTGCTCATCATAGCGCCCATCTACAATGCCGACGGCAATGAACGGGTAAGGCTCGACAACCGGCCTCGCCAGAACGGTCCTCTCGGCGGCATGGGGCAACGACCGAACGCCCAGGGCCTGGACCTGAACCGCGACCACATGAAAACGGCCAGCCCGGAAGCGCGGAGTGTGGTGGCCCTCATGCGCGATTACGATCCGCATGTCTCGGTCGACCTGCATACGACGAACGGATCCCGGCATGCGTATCACCTGACCTACGCGCCACCGCTCAATCCCAATACGCCGCCTGCCATCGATTCGTTGTTGCGAGAGGACTGGCTTCCGGAGCTCACAGAGCGCATGAAATCCGGGCACGACTGGAACACATACTACTACGGCAACCTGCCATACAGAGCCGGCACCGAAGGCTGGTATACCTTCGACCATCGCCCCCGCTTCAACAACAACTATGTGGGACTCAGGGGCCGCATTGCCATCCTGAGCGAAGCCTATGCCTATGATTCGTTCAGGAACCGGGTTTTGTCAACCAACGCGTTCGTGGATGAAATCCTGGCATTGACGCACCGTGAGGCATCGACCATCCAACAGCTTATTGCCCGGGTTGACGCGGAAATCATCACGGGGAAGGAGCTTGCGGTGCGGAGCGAGCTGTCCATGAACCGTTCCTCGGTCACGCTGCTCATGGGCGAGGTCCGGGAAACCACCCACCCGTACACGGGCGATATGGTTCTGGAACGTCTGCCCGTGGAAATTCCCCGTTCCATGCCCGAGTACGGAGCATTCTCACCAACGGAAACCAGCACCGTTCCGTCCGCATGGATCGTCCCCATGTCCGAAACAGCAGTCATCGACAGACTGAACGTTCACGGCATTGCATACGCAACACGAGAGGCGGCCGGGTTGTCGGTCGATGCCTTCCGGATCGACTCTCTTACGACGGCATCGAGGGAGTTCCAGGGTGTCTTCGAGGTCGAAGTCCATGGGGCCTGGAGCCATACGGGCAACGGGCCCGCAGGAATGGTCGCGGTTGTTCCGTCCGCGCAGCCCTTGGGCCGGCTGGCCCACTACCTGCTGGACCCCCGTTCCGACGACGGGCTCGCAAACTGGGGCCTGCTTGGTGAGCATCTGAAAGTGGGAGAAGACTATCCAGTGTTCCGATCCCACACGCCATGATACAGCCACCTTCCTTCCAGGACATGGAGGATCTGGCGTCCCGTTTGCATCTCATCCAGGCTGACGATGCGTTTGTGAAGGCCCGGAACGCCGTTCACGCATTCCAGCGTGCCAACAACCCTGTGTACAGACGATACCTGGACAGCCTGGGCGTGCCCGGACCAGCAGCCGTTCCAGTGGACGTGTTCAAGCACGTCGCCGTAACCAGTCATCCAGCGGACGATTCGGAGATCGTTTTCCAGAGCTCCGGGACGGGAGACGGCGCCGTCCGCAGCGCGCATCATGTTCGATTTGCCAAGCTCTACGCCCGCTCGTGTGAGCAGGGATTCCGACGGGTATTCGGCCCGGGACCTTTTGTGATGGTATCTCACGTTCCGGCCTACGCGCCGGCGTCGTCACTGGTCTGGATGCTGCATCACCTGGCAAGCGTGTTCGGGGCCGAGGGCTCGGGTTTTTCAGCAGATGACCCTTCAGTGCTTGAAAAGGGCATCCGGAATGCAGCGGGTTCGGGACGTCCACTCATGCTGTTCGGAGCCGCATTCGGACTGCTGGACCTTGCGGAATCCAGGAAATACCACTTACCCGCCGACTCCATTGTGGTGGAGACGGGAGGTATGAAGACGCACCGGAAAGAACGCACGAGGGATGTCCTCCATGCAGAGCTCGCCGACGGGTTCGGGGTGCTTCCATCGACCATCCGGTCTGAGTACGGGATGTGCGAGCTCCTGTCCCAGTGCTATTCCGAACCAACAGATGAGGATGGCAGACCCGGGCCGTTCATGCCACCGCCGTGGGTTCGGTTCCGGGTCGTGTCCCTCGCCAATGACGGCGCGGAGTGCAGGGAAGGAGAGGAGGGAATCCTCGAAATCACGGACCTGGCGAACATGTTCTCACTTTCCTTTGTACGGACGGAAGACCGGGCCGTCAGGACCGGAAACGGATTCCATATCCTCGGACGTGCACATGGTGCAGCCCTCCGGGGATGCAATTTCCTGTTGGAGTAATCATGCTTTCCATTACCCGTCATCATGATCGTCGCATTGTCCGGGTTGAGATCAATCGACCTGAGAAGCGGAATGCCCTGAATGGGACCCTGGTCGCGGAGCTGACGCACGCGCTGAATGACCTGTCGGCTGATGAAAGCCTGCGTGTCATAGAACTGAGCGGCGCCGGAAAGGTCTTCTCGGCAGGCGCCGACCTGGACGCCCTCCGAACCATGCGCGAGGCATCGTACGAGCAAAACCTGGACGATTCCCGTCTGTTGGCAGGTTTATTCACCACCATGCGGACCATTCCCGTACCGATCGTTGCCCGCGTCCACGGACACGCCATTGCCGGAGGATGCGGTCTGGTAGCGGCATCGGACATTGTTGTATCGGGCCATTCGCCTCGATTCGGCTTCACGGAAGTCCGCATCGGATTCGTACCCGCCCTGGTCTCCGTGTTGCTCCGCGGACGCGTTCCCGATGGGATCGTACGTGAATTGTTTCTTACCGGGCGCCTTGTTGACGCTTCTGAGGCCTGCCGGATGGGGCTCGTACATCATTGCGTCAAGGACGACGAACTGGACGAGCGACTCGATGAGGTATCCCGATCCATCGCGAGGAATACCAGCCGTACGGCCGTTGCCCAGACCAAAGCACTCATGCACGGTGACCCGGTTCTGTTCGACAGCGAAATGGAAGCTGCGGCGGCGATGAATGCCACGGCCCGGGGGAGTGCCGAGTGCCGGGCCGGTGTAGATGCCTTCCTCAACAGGAACGATGCACCCTGGGTTCGCGCCTGGGATGCTGACCATGTGGACCGGGCCTGACCCATGCTGGCAGCGGAACTCCTGGATCGGGCACGTACGGGCATGAGAAGCGTGGAAGACTCCGCTTTCGCCATTTCATCGCACCGCGCCGCCCGTGCATCCATGTACGAAGCCCATGATCGCCTCGCGGAGTTGGTGGACCCCAGCCGTGTGCATCCCTTGCTCACAACGTATGCTTCGAACGCCGAGCGGTGGAAAGAATGCATCCGCATCCAGCAGTTGCAGGCCGATATGGCCAGGGTCATTCCGCAGTTGGACCGACGCGTCGCCCGCCGGACCAAAATATGGTGGTTTTCCATGATGGAGGTGGTCGCCGTGCTGAGACGCAACGATTACGCAGCACCTTCACTTCCCGTTACCGTTCCCGCTTGGTCCCGCTGGCGAATTGCCTGGCTGGTAACCTTCCGCAAATCAACGTTCCATCGGTAACGGGATGGCCCTATCTTGAGGCCCCGACCTGTACCCATCGAGAAACATGGCCACATACAAAGAAGCCGGTGTCGACATCGAAGCCGGAGAAGAAACCGTCCGTCGTATCAAACCACTTGTCAGAAGCACGTTTACGCCGGGCGTCCTGACCGACATCGGCGCCTTCGGCGCTTTTTTCGAGGTGGATTGGAAAGCCTATGATCGCCCGGTCATGGTGTCTTCGGTCGATGGCGTAGGTACGAAGCTGAAGGTCGCCTTCAAGGCCGGGCGCCACGATACGGTAGGGCAGGACCTGGTGAATCACTGCGTGAATGACATCGCCGTGTGCGGTGCCGTACCGCTGTATTTCATGGACTACTTCTCCACAGGTGCGCTGTCACCGGATGTGGCGGTATCGGTCGTGGAGGGCTTTTCGATCGCATGCAAGGAGAATGGGTGCGCCCTCATCGGCGGGGAAACAGCCGAGATGCCAGACATATACGAGGCCGGTGAATATGACCTGGCCGGCATGATTGTCGGAATCGTAGAAAAGGACAGGATTGTTGACGGAAGCACGATCGAAAAAGGGGATGTGCTGCTTGGGTTCCGGTCCACCGGCCTTCATACAAACGGGTATTCCCTTGCGCGCCATGTCCTGTTCGAGCATTTCGACGTCGCCGACCGTCCGGACGCACTGGATGGGGTGTCCATAGGGGAGGCATTGCTCGCCGTCCACCGCTCCTATCTCCACCTCATTCAGTCCATGACCGCCACGTCGGCCGTCCGAGGGTTGGTACACGTCACAGGTGGCGGTATTCCGGGAAATACGGCCCGCATCCTTCCGGACGGCACGGGAATCGATGTGGATTATACGTCGTGGGACCGTCCCGCCATCTTCCGGCTCATCCAGGAGTTGGGCAACGTCCCTGAGGACGACATGCGATCGGCATTCAACCTTGGCATTGGCCTCATTGCAGTCGTCCGGGAATCCGACGCGGCACTCGTCGAAAAGGCGGCACGGGACGCTGGCGAAGAACCGATTCGCGTCGGACGCGTGGTATAGACGCATGCTTTCCGTTGCCCTCATCATCGTCCTCAGCTACCTCGCCGGATCGGTCCCGGGCAGCGTCTTCATTGGCAAGGCGTTGCATGGCATAGACATACGCGAGTACGGATCAGGTAACGCAGGAGCAACGAATACGTTTCGCGTGCTCGGCTGGAAGTCCGGTGTGCTGGCAACGGTGGTGGATCTGGGCAAGGGACTTCTTGCGGCAGGGGTTATTGCCACATTGCGCGTGGATGTCATTCCCGCCGGATTCGGGTTCTGGGACGTCGACACGGTCATCCGGCTGACGGCTGGTGCATCGGCCGTTATTGGACATATGTACCCCTTGTGGGCTGGTTTCAGGGGCGGCAAGGGAGTAAACACAACGGCCGGCATGCTTCTCGCGCTGACACCGGCAACGATGGGGTTGACCCTGGCCGTATTCGCCATTGTGCTGTTTTCGTCTCGGTATGTCTCTGTGGCTTCTCTTTCGGCCGCGTTCACATTTCCGACGGCCATAGCCGTATCCAAGTACGCACTGCATTCCGATTCACTGGATGCCAGTATCCTGTTCTTCGGAATTGTGCTCGCAACGGGCATTTTCGTGGCCCATCGGTCCAATATCAGTCGGCTGCTAGCCGGCACAGAGAACCGGATCCGAACATTCAAACCAGCAGGCGGCATGAAGGGTCGCGGAGAGGTATGATGCCAGCACGTGTAGCCGTCATCGGGAGTGGTAGTTTTGGCACGGCGTTGGCTATTTCGCTGTCAGAGGGAGGCAATCATGTGCATCTTTGGGCCCGCAGGGAGGAGGCGGCCGACGTCATGCGGTCCACGCGTCGGAATCCCACATACCTCCCGGATGCCCACATATGTGATAACATCCTGATCACGAGCGACCTGGAGACGTGTGTAAAGGACGCCGACATATGGGTCGTCGCTACGCCTTCGCAGGCAGTACGCCAGGTCGCCGAGCAGTTGGAACCGCTTTCGCATGAAGACCTGATTGTGGTATCCGTGGCCAAGGGAATCGAAAACGGTACGTTGCTTACCACTTCGTGCGTATTGAGGGACACGCTCCCGCGTGTCCCCCTCAAGCACATTGCTGTCCTGTATGGCCCCAGCCACGCGGAGGAAGTGGCGAAGCGGGTACCTACAGCGGTTGTGGCCGCTGCGTACGATGTGGCGACCGCCGAGCGCATCCAGGCCGTCTTCATGACGCCGTCGCTACGTGTCTACGCAAACTCTGACGTACGGGGGGTTGAAATCGCCGGATCCGTCAAGAATATCCTCGCCATTGCGGCGGGCATTACAGACGGTGTCGGATTCGGCGACAATGCCAAAGCAGCACTCCTGACGCGGGGCATTGCGGAAATCCGGAGGCTTGGTATGGCCATGGGAGCCAATCCGCGCACATTTGCCGGTCTCGCGGGCATTGGAGACCTCGTGGTGACGTGCATGAGTGGGCTCAGCCGAAACCGATATCTCGGCGAACAGATAGGCCGCGGCCTAACGCTGGAGCAGATTGAGTCGGAAATGAGCATGGTGGCGGAGGGTGTCCGTACGACGGCTTCGGTACACGACCTGGCCAAAAAACTGGATGTAGAGATGCCCATCACAGAGGCTGTGTACTGCATTCTGTTCAAGGGCAAAGCGCCCTTGGAAGCCGTTCGTGATCTCATGATGCGATCGGCAAAGCATGAGGACTGGTTGGCCTGTGAGGAGGAATGAACCTTGATGGCGTCAAACGGATTGTGGCGAGGGGGGAAGGACAACACATCGAATTCAAGCGACGTGTGCCCTCGCCGGAGCGCATTGCCCGTGAGCTGATCGCGTTCGCCAATACGGGTGGCGGCACGTTGTTGGTCGGCGTCGACGATGACGGAACCATCGTCGGAGTAAAGGATCCGGAGGAAGAGGAATACGCACTTCGACAGGCCGTCCGGGCGCACAGTCGTCCGCTGGTGAAGTGGCGAGGCTATCGGGTTCCGCTTACCCGCAAGCGTGATGTGCTGGTCATTACCGTCACCGCAAGCAAGACCAAGCCGCACTTCCTGGCCGAGTCTCCCGACGGTCCGTCGGGTCCCGCATTCATTCGTGTAGATGACAAGAGTCTGGAGGCCAGCCCGGAAACGGTGGCGCTCCTTCGCGCATCCCAATCCCATGAAGGCGTGTTCTTCGAACTGGGAGAGCGGGAAATGATGCTCCTCCGCTACCTGGAGCAATACGGCCGGGTGACGGCCGATGGGTGGGCCCAGGTTGCCGACATGAACCGTACCGAAGCCGGTGACATCCTCGTGACCATGACGCGGGCGGGTGTGTTGGCGCAGCACCAGGAGGACCGGGGGGACTACTTCACGCTCCACTACACGGAATAGGGACAGCGATTTCGGCGCACATGATTCATTCCTCGACTGGTCTTCGTACCTTTCGGGTGTCCACTGCACGTCCGTTATTGTAAAGCGCGCATGCCCGTCGTAGATGTCATCCCGTTGCATGAAACGACGCGTTCCAGGTATCTGAATTACGCGTTGTCCGTTATTACCAGCCGAGCTCTTCCGGATATCCGGGATGGCCTGAAGCCGGTACAACGTCGCATACTGTATGCGATGTTCACCAACCTGCACCTCTATCCCGATTCCCGGTTCAGGAAGAGCGCGACGGTCGTAGGTGAGGTCATGGGCAAGTATCATCCCCATGGAGACTCTGCCATCTACGATGCCATGGTGCGTATGGCCCAGCCGTTCGCACTGCGTGCCCCATTGGTGAATGGCCACGGCAACTTCGGGTCTCTCGACGGTGACTCACCGGCGGCCATGCGGTATACGGAAGCGAAGCTCCAACCGCTGGCCATGGAGATGCTGCTGGAACTGCGCAAGGAGACGGTTTCGTACCGGCCGACGTTCGATGGCACGCTGTTCGAGCCCGTCGTGTTGCCCACCAAGGTTCCGAACCTGCTCCTGAACGGCGCCGCCGGCATTGCGGTCGGTATGGCCACCAACATTCCGCCGCACAACCTGGGCGAGTTGATCGATGCATGTATCTACATGATCGGATCACCGAGCGCGCGGGTGTCCACGCTCGTAGAAAAGTTCATCAAGGGGCCCGACTTTCCTACAGGAGGACGCATCCTGAACACTCCGGAAACGATTCTGGATGTGTACGAGAATGGGGAGGGGGCCATTGAGCTGCGTGGCGAGTACGAGTTCGACGGAAAATCCCGCATCATCGTCACGAGTATCCCCTACGGACTTACCAAAAGCGCACTTATCGAACAGATTGCCGATCACATCATGAAGGGCAAGGTCCCTCAGTTGGTCGACATCCGTGACGAGTCCACGGACGATGTGCGCATTGTCCTCGAGGTCAAGCGGGGCTCCAACCAGGAGGCCGCCATGGCCTACCTGCTGAAGCACACCAGCCTTCAGACGCGCTTCCACGTAAACATGACGTGCCTCATTCCGACGGACAATCCTGAGGTCTGTGCGCCGGCGAAGGTCAATCTGGCCACCGTGTTGCGCCACTTCCTTGATTTCCGGATGGAGGTGACCGTCCGACGCCTGAATTTCGAGCTCTCGCAACTCGAGAAGCGCATCCACATCCTGCGCGGCTTCGAGAAGATCTTCGATGCGCTGGACGAGGCTATCCGGATCATCCGGTCCTCGGACAACAAGGCCGATGCCGCACAGCGCCTCATGCATCGATTCGGACTGGACGACATCCAGGCAGAAGCTGTGCTGGAGACGAAACTGTACAAGCTGTCGAAACTGGAAATCGACGCCATCCGCTCGGAGCTTGAAGAGAAAGAGTCCCAGGCGGCCGAAATACGGCGACTTCTGGCCGATGAAGACGCCCGCTGGAAGATCATCCGCGATGAGCTGAAAGACATCCGGGCCAGGTTTTCGAACGACCGGCGCACACCTGTGGCAGGCCCGGACCAGGCCATGGAGTACTCGGTGGAGGACTACATCATCGAGGAGGACGTGTATGTAATCGTTACCCAGGATGGCTGGGTCAAGCGGCAGCGTTCATATGGGGACCTGGAGAGCATCCGTGTCCGGGAAGGCGATGCCGTGCAATGGGTCCTGCCGTCCACGACGCGTGAGGCCATCATATTCGTTACGAACTTCGGAAAAGCCTATACGGCGCGTGTCGAGGGGCTTCCCAGCACCACGGGACACGGCAACCCGGTCCAGAAGTTGTTCGACTTCTCTGACAGGGAGCATGTGGTCGGTGTCGTATGCACGGATAAGCGCGCCCTTCCGAAACCGGCGCCAATCGGTGAGGAATCGCCGGAATTGTTCGGGGACGAGGGCGGCGAAGGAGAGGAAGAACTCACCATCGTGGGTGTGTCTTCTGACGGACAGGTATTGCGCCTACCGCTGGAAAACTTCCGCGATACATCGACCGTCGCTGGCCGCATGTTCATGCGGCTTCAGAAGGGGGCTGTCCTGTTGCGCGCCGAATGCGCGGGCGGTGCGGAAAATGTGTGTATGGCGTCCAAGGATGGCTTTTGCCTCATTTTCCCGGTCGTGCAGGTACCAACCATGAAGAATGCCGCCAAGGGCGTCCGGGCCATGCGTCTCGGCGCCAAGGACTCCATTGCCGGATTCACGCTCTCGGACGCCGCCCGGCAGGGACTCGAGGTCGAGACCAGTCGGGGCAGGACCGAAATTGTCCGGACCACGAAGTTCGACGTGGCCAATCGGGGCAACAAGGGCAAATTGATCATCAAGCGCGGTGGCGTCGCCCGCGTACTGTACGAAACTGTTGAAATCCAATGAGTGAGACCGGTACCAAAACCTATACCGGCAAGGACATCCAGGTTCTCGAAGGGCTGGATCCCGTCAGAAAGCGTCCGGGCATGTATATCGGTGGCACGGGAAAGCCCGGGTTGCACCACCTATTGTGGGAAGTGGTCGACAATGCCGTCGACGAAGCTACCAACGGATATGCCACACATATTGACGTGATACTGCACCGTGACGGCCGGTCCATGACGGTCAGCGACAATGGTCGCGGTATTCCTGTGGATCCGCACCCGACGAAGAAAATCCCTGCAGTCCAGCTCATTCTCACGACGCTGCATGCAGGAGGCAAATTCGACTCTTCGAACTACATCACGTCCGGCGGATTGCACGGCGTCGGTGCATCGGTCGTCAATGCATTGTCGGAAGAGCTCCTCGTCACCATCAAGAGGGACGGAGGTACATGGGAGCAGCGCTACGAGCGGGGTGTGCCGGTTACGAAATTGACCAAGACTCAGAGCAACTCGCGTGGGTCGGGCACAACCATGTATTTCCGGCCGGACCCCGAGATCTTCGAGACCGTCGATTTCGACGCCGAATGGATCGGGGAAAACCTTGAGATAAAGACGTATCTCAATGGGGCCCTTCGCATTGGCTTCAAGAACGAGGTGACTGGACAGCGGTTCGAATATCACCATGAAGGGGGAATAGCCGAGTTCCAGGAGCACCTGCGCTCGACGGCCGGTGCCCGTCCCGTCCATCCCGATGCCTTCGTGCTGCGCCAGGAAACCATGGAACGTGGTGCCCGCGTGGAACTGGCCGTCCAATGGACCGAGTCTCCGAAAGAGGTCGTCCGCTCGTTCGTGAACGGTATTCCGACGCGGGATGGCGGCACGCACGAGCAAGGGTTCCGGGACGCCGTCCGGTCGGCTGTTCGCGCCTACATGGACACACACGATCTGCTCCCGAAGAAACTGGATATTTCCGCCGATGACATTCGGGAAGGCATCATCGCTGTCGTGAACCTGTTCATGGTCGATCCCCAATTCCAGGGTCAGACCAAGGAGAAACTCAACAATCCTGAAATCAAGTCGGTTGTGACCGGCGCCGTCCGCCTTGAACTCGAACAGTTCCTGAACCAGCACCCGACAACGGGCGATGCCATTGCCACGCGCATTGTCCAGGCAGCGAAGGCGCGACTGGCAAGCCGTGCAGCGGCTTCCAGCGTGCGGCGCAAGTCGAACGTTTCACACCGGTTGAACCTGCCCGGCAAGTTGGCCGATTGCTCGTCCACCGACCCGGCTGAATCGGAATTGTTCATTGTAGAGGGCGACTCGGCCGGTGGCTCCGCGAAACAGGGTCGCGACCGCAAAACGCAGGCCATCCTGCCGTTGCGAGGCAAAGTCCTCAACGCAGAACAGGCGACGCTTACGAAGGTCAAGGAAAACAAGGAACTGTCCAACGTCGTCCAGGCGTTGGGTTGCGGAATCGGAGACCAACTTGATCTGGCCCATCTCCGGTATCACAAGGTCATCCTGCTCATGGATGCCGATTCTGACGGCCACCATATTTCCACGTTGCTGCTGACGTTCCTGTACCGCTACATGCGTCCGTTGATTGACGAAGGCTACGTCTACATTGCGCAGCCTCCACTTTTCAGGATCGATTCCGGTAAAAATACCTGGTGGGCGCTCGATGAAGCAGATCGTGAGCGGATCACAGCCAAGATCAAGCGGGGCAACAAGAACGCCAAGATTGAACTGCAGCGCTTCAAAGGTCTGGGAGAGATGATGCCCGCTACGCTCAATGAAACAACGCTCAACCCGGAGAGCCGTCGCCTGTTGCAGGTGAGCATTCCGGATGCCCAACGTCTGGTAACGGAACAGACCATTTCCGATCTGATGGGCAAGGATCCTGCGGCCCGTTTCAACTTCATCATGAACGGAGCCGGGGAGGTCGAAGACCTGGATGTATAACAAGGATTCATGACTCCTTGAAGAACCACGGTTTCCTCCCGGAGTACATACGCGCCACCACAGGTCCGTAGCTCAACTGGCAGAGCAGCTGACTCTTAATCAGCGGGTTCGGGGTTCGAGTCCCCGCGGACCTACCCAGGCCACGGCCCCTCACGGGTGCCCATGAGCCCGAAAAGCCTCTTCAGCAATCCTGAAGGGGCTTTTTCAGTTCATGCACTCGACAACGCCCATGGACGGCCCGCCATATGTCCGGACCTGGACCGACGGCGTACCGCTCGTGGGCATGGTCACGACGTACAACAGGTCGTAAATCGACTCATCCAGATTCTCGTATTCCGTTCCGACAAGTGCGTTTACCAGACCCGGTACCGTATTGCTGTGACCGGACACCAGGATTCCGTTCTCCTGTGAAGCGCGCAAGGTGTCTGCCAATGCCCCGATGAACCCGGAGGATACGGGCGTCCTGACAATTTCTAGACCGCGCGCCTCGGCAATTGGCGTCACGGTCTGCAGGGTACGAGCGTAAGGAGTTGAATACACCGCGCCGATCTGTTCATTTGACAACGCCAGAACGAGATCCTCACTGCGCTGACGTCCTGCAGGAGTCAGGGGTGGATCATCCGCAGGCAGGGTGCACTTTTCGGCGTGCCGGACGATATAGATATGTCGATCTGCGTTTTCCGGGGTCGTTGTACAGGCTGCCACGAACGTCATCGCGAACAGGGTGAACAACAGCAGGGCAGGGAAGGGCTTTTTCATGGACGGAATGTAACTACCACAGATCGTCCACGTATTTGTTCGGCATAACCAAACAAATACCATGGACTATCTTTCCCGAACCGAAGAACTCATACTGCTCGTCGTATGGCGACTGCAGGACGATGCTTACGGTCTGACCATCCGTTCCCTGCTGGGCGAGCTCACGGGCTCCGAGTGGTCCATCGGTGCGGTCTACAGCCCCTTGAAGCGGCTGGCTCGGGCCGGCTTCCTTGAAAGCTGGGACAGCGATCCAATTGAGGTCCGGGGAGGACGCTCAAAGAGGTGTTACCGATTGTCCGACAAGGGTATACGGGCACTGTCCGCAGTCCGCACATTGACAGAAACAGCCTGGGCTGGCCTGACCCCGGTACCGTCCCGTTGAGCATCGGGGAACCCATAGCCCTTCGTGTACTTGCGTACGTGCTGCCCAAGGACCTGCACCACCTGGTCGGTGACCTGTCTGAAGAGCACGACTGGTTCAAATCGGAATATGGGCCCGCAAGAGCCCGTTCACGCCTTTTGGCTGTCATCCTGCATTCGCTCCCGTTCCTTCTTCAACAATATGTTCTCTGGCATGCCATGATGTGGTCGCACCATCTCAAAACCGGCTATCGGGTCGTATCCCGAAACATGGCCTTTTCAGCTATCAATGTTTTCGGACTCGGCGTAAGCATGGCGCTGTGCCTGCTCGTATTGCTCTTCATCGCCGATCAACGGCGGTACGATACCTTTCACGAGAACGCTGACCGGACCTATCGGATCGTCTCTGAATACAAATCACCTTCCAATGTGGATACGGAGGTGTACGCGACGTCGCCGTCTACGATGGGCGAACTGTTGCTGGCCGAAGGGATTGGCATGGACCACGCCGTGCATGTCCGCGACGGCTTTACGGGCGAGTTCATTGTCGGGGACGATGCCGTTCAGATTCCAGGGATGTTCGCTGGCCCGGAATTCCTGGCTACATTCGACTTCCCGATGCTGGATGGAGACCGCGAATCGGCGCTTTCGGCTCCGGGGTCCATCTTGCTCACGCCTGAGTCTGCCACCAAACTGTTTGGCCAGGGTGTCAATCCTGTGGGACAGGTGCTCGTAGAACCAGGAGACAGGACATTTACGGTCACCGGAATCATTGAGGCTAATCCACACAGCCACTTTCGTTTCGAGGCGTTGGCGTCGTTGTCCACGTTGACGCAGGATCCGGTAGCAGGCGTGCAAATTGCCGATTGGCGGAACTCCATGTCACGGTCATATACATACGTCGTTCTCCCGGACGACGCCGTTGGCCGCCTGCAGCAGACACTTGAACGGCTCCGCACAACGGCGTTTGAAGATCCATCCGGTGAACATCGCTATGATGCCTTCATGCTGCAGCCGCTGACGGAAATAAACCTGGGCGACCTCATGGCCAACCAGCTTGGAGCCGTCATGCCCCGGGTTGCCGCCTTTTTCCTGGCCGGGTTCGGACTGGTCATCATGCTGATTGCCGGCTTCAACTATGTCACGTTGACCATAGCCCGAGGCGCGTCCCGTTTCAAGGAGATCGGTATCCGTCGCACAATGGGTGCAGAAAAGTCGTCCATATTCCTGCAGTTTATTGTCGAGGCCATCCTGATTGCGCTGTTGGCACTCGGAATGGCGGCTGGCATCCTGATTTGGCTGCTTCCGGCATTCAATAGCCTCGCGCTCATTTCATTTTCCGAGAACCAGATCCTGATTGACCTCGGCAAGGACATGTGGATATACGGCCTTGCGATCGCTTTCACGTTGGCTGTCGGAATCCTGGCCGGAGCCTATCCGGCGAGCCGCTTCACGCGCGTCGATCCCACCGCTGTCCTGGCCGGAACAGGCTCCGGCGGGACGCCCGAAAGAGGGCGCTTCAGGAAGGTTGTGACCACCGCGCAATTTGCGTTCTCCATAGTCTTTGTCGTGACATCGCTCGTGATGCTGGGACAATTCCGACACATGGCCAACACAGACTATGGTTTCAACCGTGAGCACATCGTCAATATTGCACTGCAGGACGTGCCATTCGACCGGTTGAAAAGCACGCTTGCCACAAACCCGGCCATCCTGCGCATTGCTGGAAGCGACAAGGTCCCGGGACTGGGTTCCACCAACGGCGCGTGGCTATACCGGACCGGGTTGGCCGATTCGGTAAACTCCCACCACTTCTCGGTCGATGAAGAATGGCTGGAGGTTATGGGCCTGGAGCTCCTGGCAGGACGCAATTTCGATCCAGCGCGTGCCACGGATTCAACCGATGCGGTAATACTCGGCGCATCGGCCACAAAAAGCCTCGGCTTTGCGTCCCCGGTCGAAGCCGTGGGTGCAGTATTGACGGTAGATGGTCACCCCACCAGTATCATCGGAGTCATCGCCGATTTCATATCGGCCAGTCCCATGGTTTCCGGCGACCCCATTTCGGTACGATACCGGCCAGCCGAGTTCCGGTATGCGGTTGTCACGACCGTTCCCGGGGGCGTACAGGATGCCATCTCGGGTATTACGAGGGAATGGTCGCAACTACCGACCGTTCATGCGCCCATATTGCAGGTCCTGGATGATGAACTGACCGACAACTTCATCGTCCTCATTTTTGCCGATATGCTGTCCATTGTCGGTGTATTTGCGTTCTTCGCCGTGCTCATTTCATGCTTGGGGTTGTTCGGCATGGCCATGTATGCTGCCCGCCACCGAACGCGCGAAATTGGCATTCGCCAGGCGCTGGGCGCGTCGCACGAACAAGTCGCCTTGCTCTTGTCCAGGGAAACGATTGTCATGATGCTCATTGGCGTCGGGATCGGCACACCGGTGGCGTGGCTGCTGAACAATTTCTGGTTGTCAAACCTGAGCAACGGTATTGAACCAAGCGTCGGAATCGTCGTGTGGTCCGTTTTGCTGATAGCCGTATTGGCGGTCTTGACCGTGGCATCCCAGACCGTGCGTGCGGCGCGCTCACGCGTCGTGGACAATCTCCGGAACTGAGGCCTGTTCAGTCGCCGCGCTCCCACAAGGAGGGGAGTACGTGGTTCGCCTCGTGCGCAAAAATGAGACTGGTCTCGACGTGATCGACCTCCGGCCGGGCTGTTATCTGCCCGAGAACCAGTATGCGAAGGTGATCGGAGTCCCGTACGGCTACGTGAAGCAGAAAGTCATTGGCTCCCGCGACATGGTAGACCTGACGGACTTCCGGAATGCCCCGTACGTGTTCACGGAACTGTCGGACACCACCCGGTTCGTGTTTTGTCAGACGAACGGCAATCATTGCCAGCAGGCGCACTCCCAGAACGGCGGGATCGACATCGGCATGGAACCCGCGGATGGCTCCCATCTCGCGCAGACGCCTCGTTCGCTCAAGGGCGGTCGACGGTGAAACACCGATGGCATCGGCCAGCTGACGGTTGGTGATCCGCGCATCCTGCTGAAAATTGGACAGAATGTCTTCGTCCGTTCGGTCAATACGTTTCATGGCGGAAGAATACTGCAGATAGTTTGGTTTCATGCGCCCACTACCACATGATATGCGATAATACGATACTAATGCACGTATTCACCCTGCCAATCACGCGCTGTAGCCGCACAAACCACTATGGAAACGTTGCTCATCGATACTGAAACACTCACCGGCGAGACACTTGCAGCCGCCCGCATGCTGTCACCCAAACGGAAGTCCACGCAGAAGACATCCATCGAAGAACTTGCTCGTGAGCAATTGGCCCACTTCGGCATTGACCCGACCGAGCCACTCGGCGGTGCCATGCTCGATGCCGTCCAGCATCTGTACGCTGCCCAAGCCGACGTGACCCGGCTCTGGAAAATCACTGCTGAAACCATTGACGCGCTGGACGCAGAAGACCGGGTTGCATGCTTCAGCGCCAAGAAATTCCTGTCCTTCCAGATCGCCAAAATCCTCGATACGGTCCAGAACCCGTTCCGGAAGAGTTACCAAGCACTTGGTTTTTCCGACGCGTCACAGCAGGCGAAGGGACCGTATCCCATCTTCGACAACGTGACGGCATTGTTTTCAGCCACGCCGGTCATTGTCCGGACAGCCACGTATATCTATGCCTGTACGGAATGGGTGGACGATGCATTCCATGGGAAGGAGCAGCTGCACGAAATCTATTCCCGGCTCCTGAATCCGACGTCCATCTCATTGGCGAATTACATTGTCGACATGGAGGCGGGGCCGTACGCAGCCGAATACCTGGCATGGAACTTCAATTCGGGCATGGCAGCCATCGACACCTTGCTCGGACATGTTCTCGGACACGATGACGTCATCATTGCCAGCCGGAACGTCTATGGCGGCACGCACCAGTTGCTCAACGACTATTACGCGAACCCGCGCAAAATGAATGTTGGACTGTCTTGGTTCGATGGGTACGACGAGGAATCATTCGAGAAGCACGCTGCCAGCATTGAACAAGAGTTCCCAGAGCGCCTGGACCGCGGCGGACGTGTGGTTGTCTTCCTTGAGTCACCGTGCAATCCACACGGGTATGTACTTGATGTGGCTGCCATTTGCCGGCTTGCACATGCAAGGGGATGGGTCGTCATCCACGATGCCACCGTCGCCACACCCTTCCTGTCCAAGCCGTTGCAGCGCAAGGAAAAGACTGAACGCCCGGACTACATCGTGCATTCATACACGAAAGACTTGACCGGGTCAGGGAATGCAACGGCCGGCGTCGTGATTGGGGAGAACAAGCGCATGTTCATCCCGAAAGGAGAGACGTTTGACGGCGTTTCATGGGAGGACACCTTGTTCTGGGACGCGTATTACATCAAGGGCGCCTTCCTGGACTCCGACAAAGCATTTGAAGTCATATCGGGCATGCGGACGCTCGATCTTCGCATGCTGCGGAAGACCATAAACACCACGGTCATGGCCCGCTTCATGGACAGCCATCCTGCGATCAATGTCCATTGCAACGCGTTGCCACACAACCACAACCACGCGCTTGCGCAGGATCAACTGCGTTTTGGCCTTCCGGCTCCGCTGTTCACGATCGACTTTGAAGCATCGGGCCTGCCACGCGACGCATTCGTCAGCTTCTTCGACAACTTGGCTCCTGCCTTCCACCATCAGGTGTCTCTCGGACAGTGTAATACAACCGTTCTGTGCCCGGCGTTTACGTCCCACAGTGAACTGGACACGCAGGCACTGGCGTCTGCCGGCATTTCTCAGACCACTATCCGCATTGCGGTGGGAGATGAGGACCCACTGGACTTGCTACATCACTTCGTCCAGGCCGCCAAGCTCACGCTCGATCCCGTCAACGCTGGCTTTTCAGATCAATTCATGTCCATGGATGCCATGCTGGAACTGTTCCGCGAAACGTATATGGCAGCACATGGCCGCTATATAGGTGCGTAACATTCCAGGAGACTGTGAATCCTACGGGCTCACAATCTACAGGACTATGACAGGAGCGACGTTTCGCCAACGGTGGCGCAAAGGACTGGAACGTTCACGTGCGGGCATGACCCCTCTTGAACGAAAGTATTATTTCTATTCCCGTTACAACTGGGACCGTCAACAGCTTGTGGAGTCACGATACGAGCCAGCCGAGGCATTCCTTAATGCCGTCGGAGCGCTCCCTGAGCATGCGCAATTTCATTTCATCACCGATGACTGGTGCATAGACTCGGCGTATTCCCTGCCTCAGGTCGAGGCTGCCGCACGGCATCGCCCGGACATCCGACTCGAGGTATACATCAGGGATGAGCACCTCTCGATGATGGACCGATACCTGACGGACGGAGCTCGCTCCATTCCAATCCTTGTGATCCGCGACCGGAACGGGATGGACCTGGAGCGCTGGGGACCGAAACCCGACGTGCTGCATCGTCTCCGAAAACAGCTGCAGGAGGGAGGAGCCCCGGGTTCGGAAATTGTACAGGCCACCTCAGACTGGTACGACGACGATGGATGGCTCGAAGTGGAGCGGGAACTGACCGCGTGCATATTGAACGCCTGTCGTACCTTCCAGAAGCACCAATCGAACCACCATGCACCCAGTACATGATACGTGGACGCACGCCCACGACCTCGCCCTCGTATTCCTTGCGCTTGCATATTCCAGCGATTCCACGCTGACGGATTCTGAGCTGGATTCGATTTCCGATGCTCTCCAGCGTTGGCGCCCGGAGGCATCGCGTGACGAAATACACGAGATCGTACTGGAATCAACAGCAGCCTACCTGGAGTCCGACGCTGAAAAGGAGGTACTTCGATCCGTTCGCGCTCTTGGTGAAGCCCTGTCGCTTGAAAAGCGCCGGCAGGCCCTCGAAGATGCCATGCGAATCGCAGAGGCCGATGGCATTTTGCTCAATTCAGAGCAGAATATCCTGTCCATCATTGCCGCGGTCTGGGATATCAGGGCCACCAAGGATCGCCTGCTGAGCGAAACGCTGGTAGATATCGAAGAACACCCGGAATGGTCTGTACTGCATGATATCGCGTTCCTGTTCATCGTAATGGGCCATGGTGCCGACGGGGAACTCGTTGACGCTGAAATCGCCATGATGGTGGCGCGGCTTTCCCAATGGTCACCCGACCTTACGGAGAGCGGTATCAGAGCGGTTTTACGGGCTGCCCTCGAATACTATTCAACGGGACCTGACTCGTTCGATCTGGAGGCGACCGTGGAATCGGTTGCCGACACGCTGCCAAGGGCGCAAAGGTTGGTTGTTCTGGACGATCTGACGGCTATCGCGAAAGCAGACGGCCCCGTTCGCCCCGAAGAGAAAAACATCCTTGAAACGCTTTCATCTGCATGGAGGGTTGACGTACGAGTGTCCAGCGGCTCACCGGGTTGACGCCAGTATCTCGTCAATGATGACAAGATGATGGTTCGTGTGGACCTCTGTAAAACGCAGCACTTCATCGCGCGTCAGTGGTCCCAATAACGGATGATCGGCCGTGCGGTCTTCAGGGACCGAAGCCGCTTTTTCAAGCCGGGTGAGCGTTTTCCGCAACATCGTAGAGAGTTCGTCGGCTGAAAGACCCGTCGTCGGTTGTCCTGCAGCCGGTGCCTTGATGACACCGCGCGGGATGACGCCCTTGACAAGCACCATATCTCTTTGTTCACGATGAAGTCCGGCAAATGAGGGTCCACGCCCTGTAATAAGAGCCACGGCAAATCCTCCAGCCGCCATGCAAATGTGCTCAATTTGATCGCCGACGCTCCATGCGGAAATGTCAGGATTCCGTTCTCCGAAATGCTGGATGAGCGACGCCATGCGCTCGAACTGATCAGGGAGTGTGCGCAGATTGCTCATTCTTGTCGTGTGTGTATGAGGGCCTGTCCGATGCCTGGCCACCCAGGGAGACGCCGCCGTTTTCCCGACGATTCGACTCGTTTGGTGTCCCGGGCCGGGACGACATGGAGCCGAATGATACCCGGGACATGAGGTGCTCCTTGATGGGAATGCGCAGCGCGCGGCGCGTTGTCGGAAAGAGTCCAAGTAGGCCCACGACATCGGTCAGAACTCCCGGTGTGAGCAACAGCGCAGCGGAAACGAGGATGATGAGTCCGTCAATGAGTTCATCGCCAGGAAGTTGTCCCGACGCCATGCGCTGGTTGAAGCGGCGCCATACCGATAATCCCTGTTGACGCGCCAACGCCGAACCGGCCAGGCCGGTGGCAACGATGATACCGAATGTCGGCAGCGTTCCGATGATACCGCCGATCTGAATGAGCAACATGAGTTCTATGGCCGGAACCACCACGAACAGCAGGAATAGTCGCATGGATTGGACATTGGTTTTCTGGCCATTTCAATACGCCCTCATACGCGATCCGTTGCGTATTTACATAATTAACCTTATGTTTCATTATGGATTCAACGGACGATATCATGAGCGATAAACCGGTCCCCGTGACGGGCAACACGGCAACAGGCAACGCCCCATCCATTTCGAGTGCTCGTACGGACGAGCACGTCTTGCAACTCTGGCTACGTGGCAAGAGCGAGAATTCCCGAGATGCCTATTCCCGCGATGTCGCGCAGTTCGTTTCCGTCGCGGACGTCAGTCTGCGCGATATCAAACTCGAACATCTCTGGTCGTGGGACGAACAACTGTCCCGATCCGGATCGGCCGTTTCGACGAGGGCCCGCAAACTCGCATCCGTAAAGAGCCTCCTCAGTTTTGCTCACAAAATCGGCTATACCGACTTCAACGTAGGTGCCGCCGTATCGCTGCCCAAGATTCCCGACTTGCTGGCTCAGCGCATTCTATCGGAGGAAGAACTGCATCGCATCCTGGATCAGGCTCGCACACCCAGGAATCAGCTTCTTCTGAGGCTCTTCTATGCCTCCGGCGCCCGCGTCACCGAATTGGTCACGCTGCAGTGGAAACATGTAACCCGCAGAAGTACGCGGGATGCCGTGACGGGACAAATCACCGTCATCGGAAAAGGCGAAAAAGCACGGAATGTGTTGTTGTCACCTTCCGTCTGGAGCGGCATGGAAGCCTACCGGCAGAGCGAAATCGAAGCCGGCTTCGGCCGCCCGGGCGACGCAGTATTCCGGTCCAACAAGGGTGGTTCACTGAGCCGCCAGCAGATGTGGCGAGTCGTTAAATCGGCCACCCGGGCAGCGGGAGTCGACAAAGATGTGTCACCACACTGGTTACGCCATGCCCATGCATCCCATGCACTTGACCACGGTGCGCCAACGCACTTGGTGAAGGAGACGCTCGGTCACAAGTCCTTGACAACGACGAGCAAGTATTCCCACGCCCGTCCGGACGATTCATCGGGTACGTATCTAGACATCTGATGCAGGAAGCAATCCCCGTTCTTGTCGGTCCGACGGCAGTCGGTAAATCGGAGCTGGCACTCGGGTTGGCCCGTGCGTTGCAGGCGGATATCCTGTCGTGTGACAGCCGCCAGGTATTCCGCGACATGGTCATAGGCACGGCCGCGCCTGATGCGGAAACGCGTGCCCGTGTACGTCATCATTTTGTCGGTGAACGGGATCCGGACAATCCGTGGAGCGCCGGGCGGTTCAAACAGGAAGCCGAGGACCGCATCCACACCAGTCACGCCGCTGGTCGCCGCATTGTGGTCGTCGGAGGATCCACCCTGTACGTTTCAGCGCTGGTCAACGGCATAGCCCGCACTCCGGCAGTGCCACCGGAAATCCGGGATGCACTGAATGCAGAACTTGAACTGAACGGCCCTGAAGCGTTGTACAAACAGCTGTTGGATGTCGATCCCGACTACGCTGCATCGCTGGATGAAACCAAGTCCCAACGCATTGTCCGGGGTCTTGAAGTGTACACAGCCACGGGACGCACGCTCTCATCATATCAAGCGGATCATGAAGGCCCTGCGTTCCGGTACCGTGTCTATGTTCTGCACAGGGAGCGAAACGTGCTGTACGATGCCATCAACCGTCGCGTGGATACCATGATGGCACAGGGCTTGCTGCAAGAGGTTTCGGCGCTTGCGGCACGGGATTTCAACGAAAACAGTCCCGCCATGCGCACCATCGGCTACCAGGAACTGTTTCCGGTACTGAGAGGCGACACGTCACTCGAGACGGCCGTTGACGCCATCAAGCAGGCCTCCCGCCGCTATGCCAAGCGACAACTTACCTGGCTGCGCAGAATGAAGGATGCCGAGTGGATTGACGTCGATTCCCTCGCACAACCGGCTGTGGTGGATTACATCGCGCGGGATATCACGAGCAGGAATTGACGGTGCAGCGGGTTTCGTACAATCCGCATGGCCTCTATGTCTGCCCCTGCGGACCGGGCGATTCCGATCCATTCCGATTCCGTACGATGATGCACAGCGCCTTCCTGATCGCTCATGGATCCCAGTGACCGGAGGCGATTGGCAGCCAGGTCCAGTCCCCGGAGAAGCCTGTGGCCCAGTGGTGTGGAATAGGTCGACTCCAGCACAATGACGCGACCCCGGCATACCCGCAGGGCTTCCTTCATCACAGTCGGCGCATGTTCGGAATGATGCAGAACGTGCGCAAGTATTACTTCTTCATAGTAGTCCTCGGGAGCCGGTATTACGAGTCCATCGTAAATGACTTCATCCAGATTTGTCCGGTTCGCACCCCGAACCTCCATGAGTGAGACATGACTCTTGTACTTATCCGCTACCCTTTGTCCCACATAACCTTCTGCGGATCCCAGGTCCAAGGTGCGCACGCCTGTTCGAAGCCACGGACGCATGAGTCCTTCCTTTCCGACCGCCCGCCATGCCATCACCGCGTCGAGCCAGTACCGACTACGCGTGATCAACCACACGATAAGCCACGTACCCCATGCAATCCGGACAACCGTCCAATAGGGTCCTCCCCAATACAACAGGTACGTCCCGAGTGAGAGTACACTGAAGGCCCACCAGTGCCACGGAAGACGATCCTGGAAAACAGCCGTACCAAGCACCAGGATTCCGACAACATACCAGGGATGGATCGTAGTCGAACTCAAGAGGAACAACACCATTACGATATACGCCAATCGCCACTCCACGTCGCTCCCCTCCTCCCTCGCCGATTCGGCCCGGATTGAATCGGAAGCACCGGCACTTCGCAGGATCCGGGCAACGAAGCGGATCCGGTTTGGCATCGTCAGCCAGACGACGTAGATCAGAAGTGTCCCCACGATCATGGCTTGGCGAAGCGCCGGCCCGATCTGTTTCGACCAATCCGAGCCGGTCCGAAACATATACCACTCCTTGATGGCGAAGTACGGACCCGCGTTGAACTCAAAATAGCGGACATACAGGTCCAGGGAGGCGGCCACATGAGGCACCACATACAGCGCGGCGAATGGAATCCACAACAGGACCGATACAATCGCGACGACACCAGTCGATCGCAGCGGCCGCCTGCGGGCGAGAAATGGCAACCCCAACAGGGGGACGAGTTTGATCCAGCCAGCGCCAGTGACCAGACCGACAGCCGTCAACCGGTGTCCTCGGCGCCACGCCAGGTACGCTCCGCCAAGGAATCCGACCAACAGGATGTCTGTGTGCCCCTGCAATGCACCCGCCGTAATGAGAACGGGGCTGAGTGCCAGCAACATCAGGTTGCGTCGAGGCATGCACCGTGACAACGCCCACAGGCCCATGAATTCAACGACCGTAAACAACCCTTTCAAGCACATGTACGCCACGGGCCAGGACGCGGGGTGTCCGCCGGAAACAGCCGCAGAGAGTGCGAAAAAGCCCTGTGAAACGGGTGGATACACCGTATACACTCCCTGCGAATTGAGATGGGCAAACAGCTCTGTTCCGTGCCAGGACGAGAACACGGGATCGTTGGGGGTAAATGCGAACGGATTCACCCCGGAAAACAGAACATATCCGTCCCAGAGGTACCGGTACACATCGTCGGACAGTACGGGCGGTGTCGGAAGCGCCATGATGCGTACCACGGCTGCCAGCACCAGAATGGACGGCACGCTCAGTGCATCGACCTTCCACATCCACAGTTGGATGGCAGCCATGGCGTATGCACTGGCGACATACAGGGGAAAATACCCGGGCAGCCAAGCGCCATATACGAGGCCTGCCGCGGCGATGGCGAACAGGATGGGGCCGACCGCATGGGAGGCCCGTAACATCATGAAGCGGGGCGCAGGAACCGGATGATGACACGGCGTCCGCCATTCTCGTACCGGACCTCGTCTGCCAACCGTTCAATCAGGAATATTCCGCGGCCACCATCGTCCAGGATATTCTCCTCTTCCAGTGGGTCAGCCACCTGAGCGCGCACAAAGCCTTCCCCTTCATCCTCCACGTGGATTTCGAAGGCGTCTGGCCTCGCCAAAAAGACAACCTTGACCGACTTCGTCTCATCCAGGTTGTTGCCGTGCTCAATCGCGTTCGTGACCGCTTCACTGGCCAGCAAAACGGCTTTGTACACGAATTCGTCGTCAGAAGACCATGACGAGAAGAAGGTTTCAGCCACATCCACGACCTGCTCGAGGTCATCGAACGAGCTCTGGAGTGTCAGGTCAAGACGGTCAGTTGAGGACAAATCAGCTGGCGGTGGTTAGGTACCTGTCAAGGTACGAAAAATCTGGGCTATCCGGCAGGCCTGCTGCCGTCGATCAAAGGTAGAGAGCCAGCCTTCATCGGGCAATGCCTTGTCCCCACGTTTCCATGCATGGAACAGATTCAGCATGGCCCTTGAAGCTTCTTCCACACTGTCAGGATCCATGCAGGTCGCCATTCCGCTTCCGGCCAACGTCTGACGCGCAACGCCATCGGGCACAAGGCCCAGGATGGGCGTCCGGGCTCCGAGGTACTCATACAATTTCCCGGTGGAAATACCCTCTGCCCCCACCCTGTTACCGACAGTCAGCCAGAGGATGTCCGCCTGCTGCTGTTCACGGACCGTTTCGGGATGGGAAAGGTATCCGGTGACAGACACGGATTCATCCAGAGACAGCGATGTGACGAGGGCTGCCATGTGTGCCGGAACCAGTCCGACAAACCGCGCCCGGGCGTGCCGACGGAATGCATGGTCCTGCTCTCCCGCAGCGGCAAAGGCCTTGAGGAATGTATCGGGGCGCTGGGCATCGTAGAAAACACCCGTATACAGGAACGTGCACGTGTCTCCCGACACCGATCCCGACCCCGATCCCGACCCTGATCTTGAATCCGATTCTGAAGTCGATCCCCTTGGGAAGTCAGCTGGATCAAACCCTTGCGGCACAACATGGATGCGAGAGGCGACCGATGGTTTTCGCGCCACAATCGCCGCCGCGATGTGATCGTTTATGACGTGAATCCGGGCCGAGCGATCCAGGACACGCGCTTCCTGTCGTTCAGCCATCCGGTAGTGGAATGCCGTCGGATACGTATGCCGCGGATTCCCAACCCAATCATCCCTGAAATCCGTGACCAACGGCAGCCCCGAATGACCGGCAAGTCGCTCGGCCACCATCAACCCGGTATATGGTGGCGCGGTCGCAAAGATGAGGTCATGCTCCACCTGCGCCAATATGCGGCGGCCGGCACGAACAGCAAAGGGCAACCATCCGATCTTGTTGTCTGGCTGCAGCAGGAATTGACTTGCCGCGGCAACCGGGCGACGGCCTCCTTCGGGCGGGAGCGCCACCTGGCGCTCCCGCCCGAAGAGTTGTGTGGGATCGGCAGAGGGTGTCCGGATGATGGTCACTCCCTCCCGTTGCACTTCACCAAGGAGTGCCTGGTCGAATGCAAAATACCCTCCCGGACGAACCGTGAGCACGGTGACATCGACCCCTTCGTCAGGAAGGTATTTGACGAGCTTCGCCGTACGCTGAACGCCACTCAACCCCATGGGTGGAAAGTAATAGGCAACCACCAGAGCGCGTATGTTACGCGTGACGCTCAATGGAACGATGCCATGTCTTCCAACGACTTCCGGCCCAGGTCCGGTACTGTTGCATGAGGTGCGGCATGTCCCACCACCAGCAGGATGACGGCCCGCTCATTCGCCGGACGATCCAGAACATCGTTCAGGAACTGCATGGGACTGGGCGTGTGCGTCAGTGTGGAGAGTCCCGCACCGTGCAGGGCCGTGATGAGCATACCCGCCGCAAGGCCGACGGACTCGGAGACGTAATAGTTCTTGGAACGCGTGCCGTCCGGCAACACGTCATAATTGCGGGCGAAAATGGCGATCAAGACGGGAGCGGTCTCCAGGAATGGCTTGTCTGCATCGGTGCCGATGGGTGCCAGCGCGTGAAGCCACTCGTCAGGCGCCCGTCCTCCATAAAATGCCCGTTCTTCCTCTTCCGCTGCCTTCCGAATGGCGCGTTTGACCTCCGGGTCCTCGACGACTGCAAAGTGCCATGGCTGCTTGTGGGCACCGGATGGCGCTGTTCCGGCCGTCCTCAGGCACGATTCAATCACGGAACGGGCTACCGGTGTCGATGCAAAGTCCCGAACCGTACGACGTCCCTCCATCAGCGCCTCGAACCGGGTTGCCCTGTCTTTCATGGCTGCATCGGACATCTCCTCCCCGGCCGTTCGAAGCGGGTGGGTGTACGGAATACGTGGCAGTTGCTCGGGACCGGAACCGTCAGGCATGACACAGGAATCTGGTTTGAGGTGGGCGTCAGGGGATGATGATGCGCAGGTCCGTTCCCGACGCGTTCAGCCGTGTAGCGCCGTCCACATGCAACATGATCATGTCCTCGATACGGATGCCCCACGATCCCGGAATATAGACACCGGGTTCGACAGTGATGACCGAGCCCTCGGGAAGGACATCGTTGGACCGGAACGAAACGGGTGGGTATTCATGGACCTCGAGACCCACACCGTGACCCAGCGAATGGACAAAGCGTTTTTCGAGGCCCGCCCCCCCAAGTACCGAACGCGCGACACCGTCCAGTGCGGAGGATGTCAGTCCGGAATGTGCCTGCTCGATGGCAGCCGAACGGGCGTCATCGACCGCGCGATAGGCGTCCAGGAATGTGTCGTCGGGCGAACCAAAGAACGCCATGCGGGTGAGGTCGCTGCAGTAACCGTCCACGACGCAGCCGAAGTCCATGAGTATCGGCATACCGGGCTTCAGACGCGTCCCCCCCGGGCGGGCATGTGGAAGCGCACTGTTCGGACCAAAGGCAACGATGGTATCGAACGATGACCCCGATGCCCCGTCCAGGCGTTGATGATAATCGATTTCGGCGGCCACATCGCGTTCAGAAATACCCTCCCGGAGGCACGAGAGGGCATGCTCAACGACGCGCTCCGTGATGGAAAGCGCACGCCTGATAGCGGCCACTTCAACGTGGTCTTTGGCACTCCTGGCATCCCTGAGGGTGCGCAAGGCCGCGTGTGTGCCCGAATCGGGCCCATCATCTTCCGAAATGAAGCGCGGACAGCCAGGATTCCCGGACACGGTATGCTCAATGGCCTGCCACGCCGTGTGTGTCGTGACGTCCGCCTGTCCGACGAGTGTTTCCAGGCCCTTCATCAGGTCCACAGCGGCCTCATGAAGGGGTCCCTCGACCGTGTGAATGGATGTACACGAGGCCTCACGGTCGGCCTGCTCGGTGTATCGCCCGTCCGTGAACAGATGGACCTCACCGCGAGCCGCCAGCACGAGGCCGTTGGAGCCCGAAAAACCGGTCAACCACCGGATGTCCGTGCTGCCCGTCAGCAAGAGGCCCTCCGAGGGAGCCAGCGCATCCTGCACAAGTGCCTGCCTTCGACCGTGATCCGCTCCCGTCACCGACATCAGCTCCGGGTATTGTAGTTCGGGGCTTCCTTGGTGATCGCAATGTTGTGCGGATGGCTCTCGACGAAACCCGAAGCGGAAATGCGCACGAATTGTCCCTTTTCGTACAGCTCAGCTACCGTAGCACATCCGGTATAGCCCATGGCAGCCCGCAGGCCACCCGCCATCTGATACACCACCTCGTGCAGCGTTCCTCCATACGGGACGCGTCCTTCAATGCCTTCCGGAACCAGCTTCTTGATGTCGTCCTCAACATCCTGGAAGTACCGGTCCTTGCTGCCTTCCTGCATGGCGCCCAGTGAGCCCATGCCGCGATAGCTCTTGTACTTCCGTCCTTCCAGCAGGATGGTCTCTCCCGGGCTTTCCTCCACACGGGCAAACATACCACCAATCATGACGCTAGACGCGCCGGCAGCCAGCGCCTTGGGAATTTCACCCGTCTGCTTGATGCCGCCGTCTGCAATGACCGGAATATCGTGCTTCATGGCTGCTTCGGCGCACTCAATGACAGCGCTGAGCTGGGGAACGCCAACGCCGGCCACAATACGCGTGGTACAGATGGATCCGGGGCCAATGCCCACCTTGATGCCATCGGCACCAGCGCCGATCAGGTCGATGGTCGCTTCGGCGGTCGCCACGTTGCCCGCTATGACATCCAAGGATCCGTACGCCTTCTTGACGATGCCTACTGTATTGATGACACCGGCGCTGTGGCCATGTGCGGTATCGACCGTTACGAAGTCCACACCGGCGTCCACCAAAGCGCTGACGCGGTCCAGGATGTCTGCAGTCACGCCCACGGCTGCGCCCACACGCAGGCGACCGTGCTCGTCCTTGCAGGCAATAGGAAACTGCTTCTTTTTCTGGATGTCCTTGAAGGTGATGAGGCCAGACAGGCGCCCCTCGGAATCCACAACCGGCAGCTTCTCGATTTTGTGCATCTGGAGCTGCGCCTCGGCAGCTTGCAGCGTCGTGCCTTTGGGAGCGGTCACCAACGGAGCCTCCGTCATGATGGACGCGAGCGACCGGCTGCCGTCGGTCTGAAAACGGAGATCCCGGTTTGTGACAATACCCACCAACACGCCAGTGGAATCCACGATCGGGATGCCCCCGATGGAATAACGAGCCATCATCGCTCGTGCATCGGCAATGGTGTGATCGGGTTCCAGCGTGATAGGATCCAGGATCATTCCGCTCTCGGACCGCTTGACACGACGCACTTCAGCGGCCTGCTGCTCGATGGACATGTTTTTGTGCAGGACGCCAACCCCTCCCTCACGGGCCAGAGCAATGGCGAGATCTGACTCGGTAACGGTGTCCATGGCTGCCGACAGGAGCGGCAAGTTCAATTGGATACGCTTCGTGAGACGGGTAGCGGTAGAAACGTCACGTGGCATGATGTTACTGCGCGCCGGGACAAGAAGAACGTCGTCGTACGTGAGACCTTCGCCACGGAATTTCGGGTGGGATTGATGCATTTGAATTCTATTTTCGGCGCTATCAGGGATTTCTGACTGCTTGAAGTGGGCTTACAGTTTCACTTTCCGGTACAACGAGGCGACTTCATCGCGACTCAGACGACGCCATTTGCCGCGACGCACGCCATCGGTCGTCAAACCGGCATACTGCACGCGCTCCAGATGAGATACCGTCAGTCCAAGCGACTCGAACATCCGCCGGACCTGACGATTGCGCCCCTCATGAATGGAAATGGCGACGCGGCGACGCGACTGCGGATCCACGAGTGCAGCGTGCTCTGCTTTTGCGGGCCCGTCGTCCAGGGCAATTCCGCTGGTAAGTTTTTCAACCTGGCCATCGGTGACATCTTCCTTGGTATCGACGACGTATACCTTGTCGATTTCATAGCTCGGATGCATGAGCCGGTGCGCGAGGTCGCCGTCGCTTGTGATGAGAAGCACGCCCGTCGTATTGCGGTCCAAACGCCCCACTGGAAACAATCCACTGGCATCTTCTTCGGGCAACTCCAGCAGGTCCATCACCGAACGACGGTCCCTTTCATCGTCCGTCGTCGTAATGGTGTTCGTGGGCTTGTTCAGGATGATGTATGTAAGTCCAACGGGGACAATACGTCGTCCATGGACTTCAACGATATCCTTTGTCGTCACTTGGGTACCCATTTCCGTAACGGTCTGTCCGTTTACAGCTATGTGGCCCTCGGAGATGAGCGTGTCCGCTTCGCGACGCGAACAGACACCGCATCGGGCAATGAATCGGTTCAAACGAACCTGCTCTCCTGGTGCGAACGCATCCTTGATATCCGGCTGTTCGGCCTTCCTTCGACCGTACCGCGGTTTGTAGGGCTTATTCCTCTTCTTCACGTGTCTCCGTTGCATGTTCGGGGGGCAACCCCGCCACTTCATCCGAGTTTCCCGCGGTGGGAAGACTCTGCAGGCCGCTCGTCATGAGCAACCGTGCCTTTTCTTTCTGGAACGCCGGATCATCGAGAATAGACTCAAGCTCGCGCAGATTCGGCAGATTTTCGAGCGCCGACAAGCCGAACAACTCCAGAAAACGGTCGGTGGTGCCATACAACAGTGGCCGCCCAATCGTTTCGGCACGTCCAACCACGTCAATGAGTCCGTATTCCATGAGCTTTCGCAGGGCGTAGTCGCAATCGACACCGCGAACAAACTCCACGTCAGTCCGGGACGTGGGTTGCCGATAGGCCAGGATTGCCAGCGTCTCCATGAGCGTCCGTGACAGACGCCGTTGGCGGTCCGTGTCCCGGAGTGCCTGGATGAACGGAGCCGCATCTGTCGTCGTGGCAAACCGGTAGCCACCGGCCCACGATTCAATGCGGAATGCCCGTTCCGTGCGCTCGTAGAGGCCATTGATGGATGCAATGACCTCGTCCACGTCCGACGGAGATGGTGCATCCTCCCCTGTTACATCGGCATACGCTCGCGCCAGATGGGCAGCCGTGACGGGTTCATCGGCCGCGAAAACAAGTGCTTCCACCGCCTTTTCCAGCCTGGTGGTACCCAGAGACTGCACACGGGCCTTCGGTTCGTTGTGCTCCTCGGTCATGCTGGCTCGTCTTCTGTGGATGGTTTGACGGGCGTCACGAAGAAATCGTCGGCACCCTCACCAATGAAGATATCAATTTCCCCCTTCCGGGCCAGTTCCAGGACCGCTAGGAATGTCGTGATGATGAAAGGCTTGCTCCGCCCGGAGGCCAACGCGACGAAGGACAGCCTCTCTCCCGCCACGAGGGTCGTCAGAAGGAACTCCTGCTGTTCCTCCAGCGAATAGGCTTCGACCTCGACCTCATGGACGTATTCATCGGTGACCGTCGTCAAAACACGACGCAGCGCCGTGATGAGATCAAAAACGGTGGCCTCCACAAGCTCGTCACCACGTTCTTCGTCACCGGCCTCGATATGGCTGGCATCGCCGCGCGTGAATTGCCGCAAACGTTGTTCGTATTGTTCGGAAAGCAAGTCGGATGCTTCCTTGAAGCGGATGTACTCGAGCAGGCGCTCGACCAGTTCATGGCGTGGGTCGACTGGCTCACCTTCCTCATCGACCGTCTGGCTCGGCAACAGCATGCGCGTCTTGATGCTGATGAGTACCGCGGCCATGTACAGGAAGTCACCAACGCCGTCCAGGTCGACTTCCTCCATATAGTGGACGTATTCCAGGAATTCGTCCGCTATACGGGCAATGGGGATGTCATGGATATCCAGTTCATCACGGCGGATGAAAAAGAGCAGGAGGTCAAGCGGACCTTCGAATTGCTGTAACTGGATCTTGTACATGACGTCAGCGGTCCCTGAACCAGAACGCTGTCTCCCGAAGTCCCTCGGCGACAGAAACCGTCGGTCTCCAACCAAGAACAGCCTCTGAATGGGCATAGGACAAGACAGAGCGCTTTTGCTCACCCGGCTTGCCAGGGCCGTGCTCCTCTGGCATATCGGGAGCAAGCGCATCACGGATGACGCGGAACAGGGTGTTTACATCGGTCTCGACGGACGTTCCGACATTGAATATTCCGGAACCGGCATGGTTGAGTGCCTTCAAGTTGGCGTCAACTACGTCTCTGACGTACACATAGTCCCGGGTCTGCAGGCCATCGCCATTAATGACCGGTTGTTGTCCGGCAAGCATTCGCTCGGCAAAGATGGCGACCACACCGGCTTCACCATGTGGGTTCTGTCTCGGCCCGTACACGTTTCCGTACCGGAGAGCCACCCACTCTATTCCATGCGTCTGCTCATAGAAGAACAGGTATTTCTCGGTGCAAAGCTTTGTTATCCCGTACGGGGACAACGGGTTGAGGCTGTGCTGCTCATCCTGAGGAACATGTTCAGGCTCACCATAGATGGCACCACCGGTAGACGAAAACACGACTTTGCGAAGTCCGTTGGCCCTCCCTGCCTCCATAAGGTTCAGGAAGCCACGCACATTGACATCGGCGTCGAAGGAGGGGTCGGCCACCGATCGCCTGACATCCATCTGGGCAGCCAGGTGAAACATGACTTCAAACCGGTGTTTCGACCACAGCTCCGAGACGGCAGCGGACCGGATATCCATCTCGTGCAGTACCGCTTTGGAAGGTACGTTTTCACGCCGGCCACCACTCATGTCATCCAGGATGTGGACCGTATGTCCGGCCGTCAGCAACGCATCGGCAACATGTGACCCGATGAATCCGGCTCCACCGGTTACAAGAATAGTCATGATTTCGTGTTCGGTATGAGGCGTACAACGGAAAATCGTTCGCGTGCAAAGAGATCCTGCGCAGTCTGCTGCAGGTCCCCCGGCGTCACGGCATCCAGCATATCCAGGATTTCGTCCAGCGAAAAATACGATCCATAATACAATTCCTGACGACCGATCCGCATCATGCGACTGCCCATGCTTTCCAGACCGAGCATGATGCTCCCTTTCACCTGGCTCCGTGCGCGGTCCAGCGTCCGGCCCGTGACCGGCTTCTGGCGGAGTTTGTCCAGTTCCCTGAATATCAGCTTCTCTGCATGCTCAACGCGTGATGCATCGGTTCCCATGTAGACGCCGAAGTCACCCGTGTCGGAGTGCATGTTCACGAACGAGTAGATATTGTAACAGTACCCGTATCGCTCGCGGATATTCTGGTTCAGACGACTCGACATGCCACCTCCCAGCAAGGTGTTCAGGACCGACAGCGAGACGCGACGCGGATCATGCACGTCATACGCCGTTGAGGCAAGTACCAGATGCGCCTGCTGGATTGGCCGCTCTTCGACGACCATGGGTTTTGCGCGCTCCGGCTCAACAGTGTGTCGGACGACCTCGTTCGGTGCCCGGGTGGAGTCTCTGAATGCCTTTTCGACCATCCGGACGGCCTTGGCGTGATCCACGTTGCCCGCCAAGGCGATAACCATACGGTTGGGCACATAATAACGGTCCATGAACTCCTGCATGTCCGCCTGCGTGAAGCCCCTGACACTGTCTTCGACGCCGATAACCGGACGACCCATCGGGTGATCGGGATACAGGGTTTCTTCCACGATGTCGAAGACGCGATCCTCGGGGGTGTCGTCGTACATCTTCATCTCCTCGATGACGACATCCTTTTCCCGCTCGATTTCCTTTTCCGGGAGAGAGGGGTTCAAGACGAGATCACAGACTGTGTCGACGGCCCGTGCCACATGCTCGTCCAGCGCCCGCGCGTAGAAGCACGTGTATTCCTTGGACGTGAACGCATTCAGGTAACCACCCACGTTCTCCATACGCTGGGCAATATGATGCATCCGGCGGCGCGTGGTGCCCTTGAACACCATGTGCTCAATGAAGTGGCACATGCCGGCTTCGGAAGGCTGTTCATCCCGACTACCGGCGTGGACCCACGCGCCGACACTGATGCTTCTGACAGAAGGAATACGCTCCGAAAGGACACGGACACCGTTGTCGAGGGTTGTTTTTTCGAACAATTGAGGCATGGACGTTGGTTCACCATAAAAGAATAGCGGGGGCCGTAAGACCCCCGCTATTCCGTACTGTTCCAGAGCGTATCCGACCAGAGTCGGACAGGGCTCTACCGGCGATCCCGGCCACCGCGGCCTCGATCACCACCACGGCCACCACGGTCACCACCGCGGCCGCCACGATCGCCACCACGACCGCGGTCACCCCGGTCTTCGCGTGGCGGGCGCTCTTCGTAGCCTTCTGGTTTCTCGATGAACGGCTTGCGGCTGAAGCGCAGCTTGCCGTCATCACGGACTTCAATGAGCTTGACCTTGATCTTGTCACCGACCTGGACATATTCGTCCACGTTGGAGACATAGCCCCAATCAAGCTCAGAGACGTGCAGGAGACCTTCCTTTCCAGGCAGGATTTCGACAATGGCGCCGAAGCCCTCTACCTTGCGGACGGTGCCTTCGTACTCCTCGCCTTCCTCAGGCTGGGTGACAATACCCTTGATGATCGCCAGGGCGCGTTCGGCGTCGTCACCGTTGACAGCGGAAATGGTAACGAACCCGAGTCCGTCTTCTTCCGTGATTTCAACGGTGGTGTTCGTATCACGCTGGATACCCTGGATGATCTTGCCACCTGGCCCGATAACGGCACCGATGAAGCTTGGATCAATCGAAATCTGGGTGAGACGTGGCGCAAAGCGCGAGAGGTCTTCGCGCGGCTCGGCGATGGTCTGTTCCATGATGTCCAGGATGTGCAGACGGCCTTCCTTGGCCTGATGCAATGCCTGTGACATGAGCTCACGAGACAGTCCGTCGATCTTCATGTCCATCTGGCACGCCGTGATACCATCACGGGTACCGGTCACCTTGAAATCCATGTCGCCGAGGTGATCCTCGGTACCGAGGATATCGGACAGGATCGAGGCACGTTTGCCATCAGAAATCAGGCCCATTGCAATACCGGAAACCGGCTTGGCAAGTGGCACACCGGCATCCATGAGAGCCATGGAACCGGAGCAGACACTGGCCATCGAGGATGAACCATTGGACTCCAGTACATCGGCATTGATGCGGATGGTGTACGGGAAGTCTTCCTTGGCTGGCAGCATGCCTGCAAGAGCGCGCTCGGCCAGGTAGCCATGCCCGATCTCGCGACGGCTGGTGCCACGCAGGAACTTGGCTTCGCCCGTCGAGAACGGCGGGAAGCTGTAATGCAGATAGAAGTCCCGGTCCGTCTGGTCAAAGACCTGGTCGACCGCTTGGACGTCCCGTCCCGTACCCAGCGTAACGCTGGCCATCACCTGCGTTTCACCGCGGGTGAAAATGGACGAACCGTGTACGCGCGGCAGGTAGCCGACTTCGCACCAGATGTCGCGGACATCAGCAAGGCCGCGACCGTCAATACGGTAGCTTTCGGCCATGATGAGCTCGCGCATCACATCTTTTTCGACAATGGAGACAGCCGATTTGATATCGCCTTTCGTCCATCCTTCTTCGGTGGCGCTGACAGCGTCGTCGCCCGAACCGAGGAAGTGCTCGACCATTTCGGCCTTGATGGCATCAATGCCGCCGTAGAAGTTGGCCTTCTCGTAGGGCGCTTTGATGTGGGCCGTCAGCTTATCCGTTGCCAGCTCACTGACCTTTGCAACGAGTGCGTCCGGCGTTGAGAGCGTGGTATACTCGATGGGGGTCACACCGAATGCCTCGGCCAGATCCAACTGGAGCTGACAGATCTTTTTGATGGCTTCGTGTGCGATATCGAACGCCTGGAGCATCTCCTCTTCGGAGATTTCGTCCATTTCGCCCTCTACCATGACCAGCGCATCAAGCTTGCCGGCAACGATCAGGTCGATATCCGACATATCGGTTTCTTCCAGCGTCGGATTGACGATGAACTTGCCATCGACGCGGCCGATGCGAACTTCTGAAATTGGACCTGCAAACGGAGCACCGGAAAGAACCAGTGCAGCCGAGCAGCCACAGGCGGCTACGACATCGGCATCGTTTTCATCATCCGCTGACAGCACGGAAGCGATGACCTGAACCTCGTTCATGAAACCGTCTGGGAAGAGCGGTCGAACCGGCCGGTCAATGAGGCGGGAGGTCAGGACTTCCTTGTCTGTCGGACGTCCCTCACGCTTTATGAATCCACCCGGGAATTTACCCGCGGCAGAAAATTTCTCGCGGTAATCGACCGTGAGCGGAAACCAGCTCTGGCCTTCCTTGATTTTGTCGTCGACGACGACGGTACACAGGACCATCGTATCGCCCATTCTCGCCACAACAGACCCACTGGCCTGCTTTGCAAGACGGCCCGTTTCGAGCTGAATGACTTTACCGGGAGCAAACTCCACTTCCCGGATCGTTGCTACTGACATGTTATTTTTTCTTTTTCCTTAACTCTAAGCGTATCTACACGTGCGCCAAAATCGGCAGCGGCACCCCCGGGAAACCGAGGATGCCGCCCCTTGAAAGGCCTTACTTGCGGATGCCGAGTTCAGCAATGATGGTGCGGTAACGCTCGATGTCGCGGTCCATGAGATAATTCAGGAGACGGCGACGCTTTCCAACCAACTGGAGCAAGCCCCGACGGGTGGAATGGTCTTTCGAGTGCGTTTTCAAGTGCTCTGTGAGCTCAATAATCCGCTTGCTGAAAATGGCGATCTGTACTTCAGGAGTTCCTGTATCGGTCGGCCCTTTGCCGTATTTGCCGATCAGTTCCTGTGTTTCTTCTTTCGATATCATCGAGAGAACCTCTTTAGATTATACCATGCTAAAGAAGAACCCGCATTCCTTTCAGGAATGGAATTCGCACTGCCGGGCATTTCCCGGAAGCACCGAAGTTAGCTACCTCAGTGCGGCCCTGCAACGCACCCTGTCCCGATTAAGTTGCCGCACAAGGGCATCCACTCCATCGAATTTCTGTTCGTCGCGGATCCTGGCAACATATTCCACCCGAACTTCACGCCCGTACAGGTCTCCATTGAAGTCAATCAGGTGCACCTCCAGATGCAACCCTTCGGTATCAAAGGTCGGACGGACACCTATGTTCATCATGCCCCGGTGAACTGAACCATCGTCCAGATGAACCCAAACGGCGTAGACTCCGCGACCAGGAATCACCTTTCGATGATCGTCGGGGGCCAGGTTAGCTGTTGGATAGCCAAGCAACCGGCCCCGTTGTTCACCGTGTACCACGGTACCAACCTGGGCATACCGGTGTCCCAGCAGCCGGGCCGCTTCCTCAACACGGCCAAGACTGAGCGACACGCGCACCCGGGACGATGAAATGACTCCGTGAGCGTCCCTGACAGCCTCAACAGAGGACACGTCGAAGCCATGGTCCTTGCTTTTATCCAGGAGGAATGCTTCATCGCCGGTCCGCCCCTTCCCGAAACGATGATCATGCCCCAGGATCATGCCACGCATGTTCATGCCGTCCAGCAGTACGTTGTGCAGGAATTCGGCAGCGCTCAATGCCGCCAGCTCCTTTGTGAATGCAACCACCGATACACCGTCCATTTCGGCCACTACGGCCCGTGCCACTCGTTCGGGTACGGTTGTGAGCAGCGACGCATGGGCGTCGGAAAGCACTTCCCTCGGGTGCGGATCGAATGTGACCATGACCGCCGGCAAGCCCTTGGCATTCGCCGCCCATCGCGTCCGGACGAGCAGCTCATTGTGACCGAGATGCAAGCCGTCGAAACTGCCAAGCGTAAGGACACACCCTCCTGAGAGGTCCGTCGGATGAACGTGAGAAATCACGACGACTCCCTCCCCGTTTGGGCGCTCAGACGGGAGGTCAGCTCGTCAACAGGCCATGCATCCGAAACCATGTACGGACCAATGGACTCCCTTCGGAGCGCTACCAGGTGGCCTCCAACCCCAAGGTGTTGGCCGAACTCATGGGCCAGGGACCGGATGTACGTTCCTTTGGAGCAGTGCACAATGAAGTCAACGTCAGCGGCGCGTCTGGAAACGAGATCGAAACGGTCAATGCGTACCTGGCGCGGAACGCGGATGACGGACTCTCCCCGACGGGCCTTCTTGTACAGCCGTTCCCCTCCAACCTTAGCCGCCGAGTACATCGGCGTCTCCTGTTCGATGTCGCCAAGAAAGGGCACTCGGGCACGCTCCAGGTCGTCGTCCGTCAGCAGTTCTGGATTGCCGGTGGTTTCGGCCGTGGTTTCAGCGTCGTACGATGGTGTGGTCTCTCCCAACCGGATGGTGCCGGAATACACCTTGTCCATATCCATGAAGGAAGTCATTTTCTTCGTCGCCTTTCCGGCCAGGCAAATGACCAGCCCGGTAGCCATCGGGTCCAGCGTTCCGGCGTGTCCGATTTTCCTGATGGGCGAAACGCGTCGCAGCCTCCGGATGATGTCGAACGAAGACAGCCCTTTCGCCTTGTCAATCAGCAGCACCAGCGGGTCCCAACCTGCGGGCAATTCGGGACGACACAAAACCGGTACGTCCATCACTCCGTATCGTCGGCGTCGGGGTCCCTTCCTGCCCGTTCTTCCCGGATCTGACCGAACAGCTCATCCAGGTGGAGCGCATGGTCCAGTGATTCATCGAGGAAGAACCGCAGCTCCGGAATATTCCGAACCTGATGCCGAATGGCACGACCAAGGCTGCCGCGGACCTGGGGAGTCAGATCCTTGAGGTGTCCCAGCACGGCCTGCTTCTGCTCATTCGAGTCGCCAAGTACCGAGACATTCACATAGGCGATGCCGAGATCGGGCGTCACCCGGACACCCGTAACGGTAACCATGGGCGAGAGCTGATCACCGAACTCCGACGAAAGGATTCCGGCTATTTCCCTCTGAAACATGCTCGCGACCCGTTCTGTGCGAATGCTCATGGCCTTCTGGTATCAGGGTTATTCGTCCAGCGTACGTCTGCGTTCAACGATTTCGTAGGCTTCGATCTGGTCGCCCGTCTTGATATCGTTGAAGTTCTCGATGCCCATACCGCACTCGTACCCACTCGTCACTTCGCGGACATCGTCCTTGAAGCGCTTGAGCGATGCAAGCGTGCCCTCGTAGATTACCACACCATCCCGGATGAGGTGTATGCGGTCATTGCGCTTGATCTTGCCTTCTATCATGTAGCAACCCGCAATGGTGCCCTGTTTCGGCACCTTGAACGTCTCCCTGACCTCCGCGACACCAAGAATGCTTTCGCTCTTCTCAGGCGACAACAGACCTTCCAAGGCGTCCCGGACTTCTTCGATGGCGTGATAGATGACCGAGTACAACCGGATGTCGATTTCCTCGCGCTCTGCAATCTGACGAGCCTGAACGACCGGTCGCACCTGGAAACCGACGATGATGGCGTCGGAAGCCGATGCCAGCATGACGTCACTTTCGTTGATGGCGCCAACACCCTTATGGATGATGTTTACCACCACCTCTTCGGTGGACAGCTTCAGGAGCGAGTCGGACAGTGCTTCCACGGATCCACCCACGTCTCCCTTCACGATCAGGTTCAGCTCACGGAATTCCCCGAGTGCCAAACGACGGCCGATTTCGTCAAGCGTGATATGCTTCCGCTGACGTAGCGACTGTTCACGCTGGATCTGCTGACGACGCTGGGCGATTTCGCGCGCCTCCTTTTCATCGTCCAATACGATGAATGAGTCTCCGACTTCAGGCTGGCCGTCAAGACCCACGACAAGCGCAGGACGCGACGGTCCAACTTCCTTCACCGGTCGCTCACGCTCATCGAACATGGCACGGACGCGGCCTGAGAACGAACCGGCAATGAACGCATCGCCGACACGAAGGGTACCCTTCTGGACCAGGACGGTGGCCACGTTGCCACGTCCCTTTTCCAGGCGCGATTCAATGACCGAGCATACTGCATTCCGGTCGGGATTGGCCTTGAGATCGAGCAGCTCGGCCTCAATCGCCACTTTTTCGAGCAATTCCAGGATGCCTTCTCCCGTTTTTGCTGAGACGAACTGACACTGGACCTTACCACCCCACTGTTCAACCAACACGTTCTGGTCGGCCAACTGCTGCATGACGCGGTCCGTATTGGCGTTGGCCTTATCAATCTTGTTGACAGCAACCACAATCGGCACACCGGCCGCAGAAGCATGGTTGATGGCCTCAATGGTCTGTGGCATGACGGCGTCGTCAGCGGCAACCACCAGAATGACGACGTCCGTTACCTGTGCACCACGGGCACGCATGGCCGTAAAGGCTTCGTGACCCGGTGTATCGAGGAACGCCATGGACTTGCCGCTTGGAACGGACACGTGGTAGGCGCCGATATGCTGCGTAATACCACCTGCCTCTCCGGCCACTACATCGGCTTTCCGGATGAAGTCAAGCAGGGACGTCTTGCCGTGGTCGACATGACCCATGACCGTTACAACCGGGTCACGGGATACCAGATCTTCTTCGTCATCCTCATCGATGATGATATCCGTTGCCGTGTAGTCCGTAATGAACTGCACATCGAAACCAAACTCATCAGCGACGATGGTAATGGTATCGGCATCGAGCCGCTGGTTGATGGACACCATCATTCCGGCCGAGAACAGGGTCGAAATGACCTGATTCACGCCCACGTCCATGAGATTGGCAAGTTCGCCAGTAGAAACGAATTCGGTTACTTCCAGAATTTTCTCATCGGACGAGGAATCCTGTGTTTTGTCCCTATCGGCTGCCCGGTCATCCCGACGCTGACGGCGGCGACGCTGGCGTACGCGGCCGGCTCCCATCTCGAGTTCACGAAGGGTTTCCTGCAGTGTCTTTTCGACGTCTGCTTCATCGACCTTCGCACCCTTCTTGGCGCCTCGCTTGGCCTTTTTGGCCTTGGTGGACTCGCTTCCTGCCTTGGCAGCGGGAGTGGCCTTCGTCTTCTCGGCACCACCAATCCGTTTGCGCTTGCGTTTCCGCGCGCCGCCGGGACCGGAATCTTCTACGGTGCTGAGGTCAATCTTGCCCAGAATCTTCGTTCCGGCCAGTTTGTAGCGATCCGCAGCCAGGGTCTTCTCGGGCTCGGCCGGTTCGGTGGCGTCGGCAGGCTCATCGGCCGTATCGTCGCCATCTGCTGGCGTATCCGTACCCGACTCTTCTGCCACAGGCTCCGTCTCTACCGAGTCCGCCTTTGACGGCTCTGCTTCCTTGGCAGCAGACGGGGCTTCGGACGTGTCATGCGACTCATCCTCTTTTCCATCGTCCGCGCCGGCCTCGACTGGCTCTGCGACTGTTTCCGGCGACTCCGCCTGCGGAACGGGCTCCGGCTCCGGCTCCTTCTCAGGTTCGGGTTCGGGCTCAGGCTCCGGCTCTGGCTCTGGTTCGGGTTCGGGTTCGGGCTCGGGCTCGGGCTCTGGCTCTGGCTCTGGCTCTGGCTCTGGCTCTGGCGCCGGGACGGGCTCGGGCGCCGGGACGGGCTCGGGCTCGGGCTCGGGCTCAGGTGCTTCCTCCTCGTGATCCCCCTCGTCATCCATCCGCGCTGCACGCTTTCGGTTGACACGATCCGCTTGGACCTTGTCGTCAGCGAAAAATGACAGCAGTTCTTCGTACGCTTCCTCGGTCGTAATGGCCGCGTTGATGCCCGAACCGACAAGCGCCTCGGCATGGCCCGACTGGGACATACGTTCGACAATGTGATCCACGGAGACATTGAGCTCCTTGGACACCTTGAACAGTCGGACTTTCTTGAATTTCTTTGTCGTAGCCATGGATTGGGGTCTTGGTCGGTCGCGGGACATCGAACGGGATCACTGAAGATCAGGCCGACTCTCCCCCTTCCTCCTCAAATTCCGCTTTAATCACTTTCAAAATAAGCTCTGCTTCGGCCTCTTCAAGGCCGGATCGCCGAATGAGCTCGTCACGCGACAACTCAAGGACGGCGCGTGCTGTGTCACACCCGATATCCCGGAGCTTCTGGAGTACTTCTGCAGGGATTTCATCGGAGAATTCCTGGATTTCGATATCCTCTTCTTCTTCTGAGATTTCCCTGTAAACATCGATTTCGTATCCGGTAAGCACGGATGCAAGCCGGATGTTGATGCCGCCACGCCCGATGGCCTGACTCACCTCGTCAGCACGAACCACCACCTTAGCCCGGGGCGGTACCAGGTCGTCATTCGTAATGACCTGAACCGGGCTGGCAGGAGACAATGCGCGCTTGATGAGCTCCAAGCGGTCATCCGACCACTGGACCACATCAATATTTTCATTTCCCAGCTCACGAACCACAGCGTGGATACGCGATCCCTTCATGCCCACGCACGCGCCTACAGGATCAATGCGGTCATCATGGCTGATGACTGCCACCTTCGCACGGTCCCCGGGTTCACGGACAATTTTCTTGATTTCGACAATGCCTTCGTCAATCTCGGGCACTTCGAGTTCAAACAGTCGCTCCATGAAAATGGGATCAGCGCGAGAAATGATGATCTGGGGGTTTCCGGCCATATCCCGGACTACTTCCTTGATGACCGCGCGGACCATGTCGCCCTTGCGATAGCGGTCACGATGGATCTGCTCGTGACGCGGCATGATGAGTTCCACCTTGTTGTGGATCACCAGCATCTCGCGGCGGCGAATCTGGTAGATTTCACCGACCACCACTTCACCGACGAGCTCGTAATAAGCGTCGTAGACGTTATCCTTTTCGATATCGCGAATACGCTGGCTGAACGTCTGGCGGGCTGTCATGACCGCGCGACGCCCGAAGTCCTTGAGGTCGATTTCCTCAGCCACTTCATCGCCTAATTCAAAGTCCTCATCCACGAGAACTGCCGCCGTGGCCTCAATTTGCGTCACGGGGTCTTCGACGTCCCAATCCTCCACAACCTCGCGGACGTGAAGGATCTGCATGTCGCCATGGTCCGGGTTGAAGATGACTTCAAACGAGTCATCTGCACCGTAGCGCTTGCGGATCATCGCCTTGAAAACATCTTCAATGATCAACTGCAGGTTGTCCCTGTCGATGCCTTTCTCGCGAGCGATCTCGGCAAATGAGGATACAAGATCTGAACTTTGCATGGTTTTGAAGCCTTACCAGGGATACTTGATGCGTGCCTTCACGATATCGGACAACGCGACGGTTCGGGATCCAGACTTCGTGTCGAGGACCACGGCGTCCGGGCCGTCCATTCCGGCATGCGTTCCAACGACCGTCTCTTCCGACTCTCCTGAGCCAAGGGTGAGTTCGAGCAAGCGGCCTTTGTGACGCGGAAATTGACGGGGCATGACCAGGACCAACTCGGGTCCCGGAGAGGAAACATTCAGGTGATATTTGCCTCGGATGACATCCTCTGCGTCCAGAAGGAATCCGAGCTCCCGGCTGACGGAGGCCAGTTCGTTCACAGAGATTCCGTTGTCGCCATCAAGGAAAACCTCGACGACCTGCGAACCCTTCCGTCCACGTACCGACACGTCCACGACAAACAGGTCATCCCGCTGTACAAGGTCGTTCACGTAACCGCGTACACGCGTGAGCGTGTTCGTATAGGTCCCCGAAGGCACCGGTTGGTCCGTATGGTAGGTCGATTCCGACACGAAAATGCTGCCTGTATGTTTATGGTACAGATCCCGAGAGCAAAAAACGCCCGGTCCGAAGCTCGGACGGGCGCCACCAGGATCCGTTCATCAACAAAAAAGGGCGGCTACGTGCGCCTCCCCTTTTCTCCGTGGTCCAAATATACGAAAAACCTGATGTTCCACGCAATGACCGATCCGTAGCTCCACAGGCATGCACAACCGGCAGAAATGTTCCTCAAATCAACGTAGGGCGCATTTCGGATTCACTCTTCTCCGGATGATCGCTCATGTAATGCAGACCCCTGCTCTCTCGGCGCATGGAGGCCGATCTGATGATGATCCATGCCACCGCGATCATGTTACGGAGCTCGCACAACCCCGACGAGACCCGCGATTTCCGGTAGAATTCCTCGGTCTCTTCATAGAGCAGACGGGTTCGCCTTGCTGCTCGCTCCAACCTCAGGTCGGACCGGACGATGCCCACGTAGTCCCACATGACCCGCCGCAGCTCGTCCCGGTTGTGCGACACCAGCACCCACTCGGCAGGATCCTGCATTCCTGTATCGTTCCAATCGGGCACCCCATCGGGTATCACTACCTGGTTCTCCGGTAGGCGGGCCGCACGTGCGCTGCGGCGGCCCACCACTAGCGCTTCCAGAAGGGAATTGGACGCGAGACGGTTGGCGCCATGCAGTCCCGTACAGGCCACTTCACCACAGGCAAACAGCCCCTTGATGGACGTTCTCCCGTCGACATCCGTTTGCACGCCACCACACATATAATGCGCAGCCGGCACTACGGGTACAGGCTCTTTCGTCATGTCGAACCCGTATTGCTGGCACGTTGCCAGAATGTTCGGGAAGTGGTCTTCCAGTATGGCAGCGTCCACGTGGGAGATGTCGAGGAGTACGTGGCTATCTCCCCTGGACTTCAGCTGGTCATCAATAGCCCGTGCCACGATATCCCTGGGTGCCAACTCATTACGGATATCGTACTTCGGCATGAAGCGCTCACCTGCGAGGTTCAACAGGTGTCCTCCAGCGCCCCGGACTGCCTCTGATATCAGGAATCGGTCAGCGTCCTCATGAAAAAGGGCCGTCGGGTGAAATTGCACGAACTCCATGTTGGCAACCCGCGCCTTGGCCCGGTAAGCCATGGCCACGCCATCGCCCGTTGCCACTGCGGGGTTCGTGGAATGCAGATACGTTTGACAGGCTCCCCCGGTGGCCAGCAACGTGGTACGTGCCAGGAAGACGTCTACCCGGTCGGCCTTTTCGTTGAGTACGTACGCGCCGAAACAGGTAATGTCAGGGCGGATGCGGCTGACGTGTTGCCCGAGGTGGTGCTCTGTAATGAGTTCCAGTGCAAAGTGATACTCATACAAGCCGATGTCGGGGTGACTCCGGACCCGCTCCAGGAGTGATCGCTCGACTTCCCGGCCCGTCGTATCGGCGGCATGTACGATACGATGGGCACCGTGCCCACCTTCCCTGCCCAGGTGCAGGCTTCCGTCGTGCTCCGAGAACCGTGTGCCAGCCGCCTGAAGCTCGCGGATACGCGCCGGGCCTTCGGTAAGAATGGTCCGGACTACCTCCTCGTCGCAAAGGCCTGCGCCGGCTTCCAACGTATCCTGGACATGGTCCTCTATGGAATCCGACCCGTCCATGACAGCCGCAATACCTCCCTGGGCATAGTTCGTGTTCGACTCCGCCGACTCCTTTTTCGTCACGATCGCGACAGTCCCCGACGCGGCGAGTTCCAGAGCGATGGACAAACCGGCAGCACCGCTGCCCAGGACAAGAAAATCGACGTGATGCCTCATGACGTATCAGTCCTGGAGCAGGAATGCCTGGATGAATGTGTCCAGATCGCCATCCATGACGGATTGCACATCCGTAACCTTGGTTTCGGTTCGATGGTCGTTCACCATGGTATACGGCTGGAATACGTAAGAACGGATCTGGGAACCCCACTCGATCTTTTTCTTGTTTCCCTCCACTTCGTTCTTGGCAGCCTGCTGGATGTCTTGTTCGAGCTGGTACACGCGCGATTTGAGCATTGTCATAGCCCGTTCACGGTTCTGGAGCTGACTACGCTCCTCCGTACATTCGGCCACCACGCGCTCTTCTGCACCGTTGGTCAGCTTGCCGGTCCAGATCAGCCGGACACCCGTCTCCACCTTGTTCACGTTCTGTCCGCCCTTTCCTCCACTTCGAAAGGTCTGCAGTTCTATCTCGTCCGATTTCAGATCGATCTCAATGGTGTCATCGATCTCCGGGTAGACAAAAACAGACGAAAACGAGGTGTGCCGACGGCCGCTCGAATCAAACGGACTGATGCGTACCAAGCGGTGTACGCCCGATTCCGCTTTCAGGTAACCATAGGCCATGGAACCCGTGATCTGAAGCGTTGCGCTCTTGATCCCGGCAACGTCACCCTCCTGGTACTCAAGCATGTGAACCGTGTACCCGGCGCGTTCTGCCCAGCGCGTGTACATACGAAGCAACATTTCGGCCCAATCCTGGCTTTCCGTGCCGCCTGCACCTGGATGGACCGTCAGGATGGCATCCCGGTGATCATCGGGCTCCGACAGCATTCGGCGGATCTCGAGCGCCGAGACTTCTTTCTCCAGCGGAATGCACTCAGCCCCGATTTCATCAGCCAGCGACTCTCCTTCCTCGGACGCCATGAGCCGAAGCGTCTCAATATTTTCCTTGTGCGTCTGCACGCGGTCCCAGGCATCCACCCAAGCCTTGTGCTCCGCTATTTCCTTTTCCACCGCCTGTGCTTCCGTCGGATTGTCCCAAAAGGACGGGTCCAGACGTTTGTCCGACAGACGGTCCCGCTCAGTCACATGATGAGCGATGTCAAAGATACCTCCCGAGCGTGTCCACACGCTCTAACAGGCTACGAATCTGTTCTTGGTCCATTGTATTGATTCCTCTGAATATCCTGCAATGATGATTACTTTTTGTTCATGCTTCGAACCGCCGAGCCCAGCCATCCACCAGTAACCCCGAGCAGGGCTGCCATGAAGAGGGTTGCTCCGACGGTGACGGGTGCCGGAAGGTTTCCCAACATTTCTGCAACGACCCGGGTCATTTCGGATGTCTCACCAGGAGCGACCACGAAGCTGAAAATGACGAGGAAACCCCAGGCTGCCACCAGGCTGGTCGCTCCGACGAGCGCACCAAGACGCGGAGCCATCAGGCCGGCCACGATGGCTCCGACCACGCTCCACATCCACCCCAGGGTGACGTGCAGGATAAGCGACAGGACCAGTCCGACCAGATATGCCCGTTTCATGACTGCGACTCCCGGCACTGATCCGCGAACAGGGAAATTCGCCGAACAGCCTCCTGGATATTCGACATCGAGTTGGCATACGAACACCGGACATACCCGGCACCACTCTGACCGAATGCATCGCCCGGAACCACGGCAATATTCTGGCTCTCAAGAAGCCCTTGGGCAAAATCCTCTGACGAGAGTCCCGTCGACGAGATGTCCGGGAAACAATAGAATGCGCCCTCCGGCTCGAACGTGGGCAGACCAGCGGCACGAAATCCATCGACAATGAAGCGGCGGCGACGGTCATATTCAAGCCGCATGCGCTCCACATCCGGTTGGCATTCCTTTATGGCTGCCACGGCGCCCCACTGGCTGGCCGTGGGAGCGGACATGATGACATACTGGTGGATCTTGTACATGGCATCGTACACCGCCTTCGGCGCACATACATACCCTACGCGCCAACCGGTCATGGCATAGGCCTTCGAAAAACCACCCAGAAGGATTGTGCGGTCCCTGAGCGCCTCGATGGACGGTAAGCACGTATGCCCGCGCTCGTAGGCATCACCGTAAATGAGTCGGTCGTATATCTCATCGGACAGAACGATAAGATCATGCCGCACTACCAATTCCGCGATTTCCTCGATGTATTCTCTCCGTAGCACCGCCCCGGTTGGATTGCTGGGGTATGAGAGGAACAGCATCTTCGTTCGCGGCGTCAGTCGCGACTCGATGTCGGCGGCCGTCACCTGGAAATCGGTCTGGACCGATGTCGGTACGTATGAAACACTCGCCCCTGCAAAGACGGCCGTAGGCGCATAGGACACGAAACATGGTTCAGGAATCAGTATCTCGTCACCCGGATTCAGCATGGCCAACATGGCCAACTGAACCGCTTCCGACACGCCCACCGTCGTCAGGATCTCCGTTGCAGGATCGTAACGAACGCCGTAGCGGGTTTCCAACTCCTCCGATATGGCATCCCGCAGCTCCCTGATTCCGGCATTCGATGTGTAGCCGGTCTGCCCACGATCCATGGATGCCTTGGCGGCTCTGATGACGGGTTCAGGTGAGACAAAATCCGGCTCCCCGATACCCAACGTGATGACATCGTCCATCGTGGCTGCGATGTCGAAAAAGCGACGGATCCCGCTCGGAGGGACCTGAATTACACGGTCAGACAGTCGATCGGACAGGTTGGGCATGGCGCGTCTGGAATTTCAATGGACCCGAATATACGGTCGCAGAGCGGTCCGTTCCGACCACGTCCGCGCAGAATCTTTGATTGATGCCGGCAGTTAGGCAAGGTAATTTGATGCAACCATTTTCTCCGAACCAGCAGGACCATGACTGACGTACTCACGAAGAATTTCATCGATGGCATCTGGCAGGACGGCGCGTCCGGCAAGACCTTCAAGAATATCAACCCGGCCGTAAACACCGATGTGATCGGCGAATTTCCGGAATCCAGTGTCGAGGACGTGGACGATGCCGTGCGTGCAGCCCGGAAGGCGTTCCAGACATGGGGACGCATGCCGGCTCCGGCCCGTGGCGATATCCTGCGGCGCATTGGCGACTTGATGACGGAACGAAAGAGCGAACTCGCCTTCCAGATGACGCGGGAAATGGGAAAGCCGTTTTTCGAAACGAAGGGAGACGTCCAGGAAGCCATTGATACGGCTTATTACGCGGCGACAGAGACCCGCCGTCTGTTCGGCAAAACGGTTCCGAGTGAACTGCCGAACAAGTTCAACATGAGCATCCGTCGTCCTCTCGGCGTCGTCGGCGTCATCACCGCATGGAACTTCCCGGTCGCAGTACCGACGTGGAAGATGTTTCCTGCCCTTGCCGCTGGCAACACGATTGTTTTCAAGCCGAGCGAAGATGCTCCCAACTCGGGTGCACTGCTGGTGAAGATCATGATGGACGCCGGCGTGCCCCCTGGGGTGTTGAACCTGGTGCAGGGCGCCGGGACTGCTGGACGCGCCCTCGTGGAGCATCCGGATGTCAATGCGGTCTCCTTTACAGGATCGACAGCGACAGGCTCCAAGATCGGTGAGGCCTGTGGCCGTATGCACAAGCGCTTCTCACTCGAAATGGGTGGCAAGAATCCGGCGATCGTGCTTGCAGACGCCGACCTGGACCTGGTACTGGAAGGTCTCGTCTGGGGTGCCTTCGGGACCACAGGCCAGCGGTGTACGGCAACGTCCCGACTCATCGTGCACGAAAGTGTGCATGATGAATTGGTCTCCCGCCTGAAGGAAAAGGCAGAAGCCCTCACGCTTGGTTATGGTAACGAGTCCGAGACCGAAATGGGCCCGGTCATCAACAAAAAGGGCCTCGACAAGATCGAGTATTACCTGGGAGTCGCTCGTGAGGAAGGTGCAACCGTTCTGACAGGCGGCAAGCGCGCCACGACCGGCGCATTGGAAAACGGCTTCTTTTTCGAGCCTACCATTCTGACCGATGTAACGCCGGACATGCGCGTGGCCACCGAAGAAATTTTCGGCCCGGTTCTGTCCGTGCTCAAGATCAAGACGTACGAGGAAGCCGTTGCGGTCGCGAACAACATCGAGTACGGCCTTTCATCTGCCATCTACACCAAGGATGTCACGACGGCTTTCCGGGCCATGCATGACATCGAGGCTGGCATCACGTACATCAACGGTCCCACGATCGGTGCTGAGGCGCATATGCCGTTCGGCGGCGTGAAGGGTACCGGCAACGGTCACCGGGAAGGCGGATGGGAAGTCTTCGAGTTTTACACGGAGACCAAAACGATCTACGTGGACTACAGCGGCAAGCTGCAGAAGGCCCAGATCGATAACGTCGAAGATTGATACCCGGGAAGCCATTCCAATGGTCTTTCAAAGGGGGGCGCGGCCGCAGGCCGCGCCCCCCTTTTTTTGTCCTTCAAGGAGGCTTCGCACGTTTGTTAACATTGAGGTAACACAGGCGGCGTACAATTCGGCGTCACCCATTTTTTGAGATTCTGATATGATCGTGGTATGTCACCCATCACGTTCCATGGTTCTGGCCTTCGCGCTTGCTGTTGTAACAGCTGTTCCTGCCTTCAGCCAGAGTCGTGTTTCGTTCAGCGGCGAGGTCTTCGCTGACTATTTTTATGTCGTCACGTCAGCTGACGGGGCTTCGGACGGAATGAATGCCTTCCAGTACCGACGTGCCTACCTGACCACGGACTATGTCATTTCGGACCAGTTCGATGGTCGCATTCGAATGGAGACCAATGGGAGTTCCGGTTCCGCTGGAAGCCGTCCTGCGCCATTCGAAAAGGACATGTACGTTCGGTGGAAGAACGCACTTGGGGAAGGACACAACGTCATCTTCGGCGTACAGGGACCACCAAACTGGGCCATGTCCGAACGGCACTGGGGCTACAGAAGTCTGGATCAGACGATTATGGACCGATCGGGCATCGCTTCGTCCCGCGACACTGGTATTCAGTTCATGGGGCCGGTAACCACTTCAAAAAGTATTCGATATGCTGTCATGGTTGGAAACAATTCAGGCGTTTCACGGGACTCCGACAAGTACAAACGTCTGTATGGCCAGCTTGAGTTCTATCCGACTGACCGGTTTCGGGCAACGATTGGCTCCAATTATGCGCCCGGTGACACGGACGACCTTCTCATGTTCAACGGATTCGCGGGCTGGACGACCGAAGATTTTACGTTGGGAGCCGAAGGTTTCTACGGAACGACCAGCGTAGACGGCGCATCCGACGATGTGCTGCAGCACGGCGTCTCGCTTTTCGGTACCTATCATTTGTCCAAGACCCGTCGCCTGATTGCCCGGTTCGACAGCATCACCGATGACGATGGCACGCTTGACGCCACGAACACCTATTTCCTGGGCGGCATGGCATTCCTGCCACATGCCGATGTCCAGGTCATTCCGAACATCATCTACACGAAGAACAGCACGGAAAGCGATCCTGGCGTCACAGCCCGGATGACTCTTTACGTCACATTCTGATCTTACCCATGCGCACTACCCTACTTCTTCTCCTCGTCGTCGTCCTGGCCGGTTGCGGCCGTCCGGATGGCTCTTCCCGCGTCGTCCTTGAAAACAAGGGTTCCGATACACTCGTGAACGTCGCCCAGGCGTGGGCCGAGGCCTACCAGACGGTGAATCCGGACCTGGCCATCGCAGTCACAGGCGGCGGCTCCGGTACCGGCATTGCGTCGCTCATCAATGGAACGGTCGACATTGCCAACTCCTCCCGCAAAATCAAGGACTCCGAGGCTGCGCAAGTTGAAGCAGCAGGCGGAAGCGCTGTTGAGCATGTGGTCGGATTCGATGCCTTGGCTATCTTCCTGCACGAAGACAATCCGATTGAGTCCATCACGCTCGAGCAGCTGGCAGCCATTTACGGTGATGGCGGCGAAATCGAGCGCTGGAGCCAATTGGGTGTCACAGTCCCCGGTTGCCCGAGCGATGAGATCATCCGCGTATCGCGCCAGAACAACTCCGGCACGTACGTCTATTTCCGTGAAGCCATTCTCGGAAACGGCGATTTCAAGCTCGGATCCCGGGATATGCACGGCTCCAAGGATGTGGTTGACCTGGTCATGAACACGTCCTGCGCCATCGGGTACAGTGGTCTGGCCTACGCCACCGACGAAGTCCACATGCCGTGCATCAGCGCCGACGATGGCTCCTGTGTCTTCCCTGAAGTTGAGACGGCCATCGATGGGTCCTATCCTATTGCCCGCCCTCTGTTCATGTACACGAATGGTCAACCGGAAGGCGCCACCAAGGAGTACCTCGACTGGATCATGACCGATGAAGGTCAGTGCATCATCAAGGACAAAGGCTACGCTCCTGCCCACCCGGTCACCTGCCCCGCATTGTAATCATGTCGCTTTACGAACAACGACTCAGTGCCGATCTGGACGCGCTCCGAAAGGGCGTCGTCCAGCTCGGCGGCCGGGTCCGTACGGGTCTTGAATCGTCCGTACAAGCCCTCCTGACACAAGATCAGAATCTCGCCTACCGGACGATCATCGGAGACAACCCGATCAACCGGGAAACGGAACACCTGCAAGCGCAATGCCATCGGTTTATTGCCAAGCATCTTCCGTCGGCTGGACACCTGCGCTTCATCAGCGCCGTTCTCCGAATGGTCGTGCACCTGGAAAGGATGGGTGATTATGCCGTGACCATCGCACGCGAGGCCGCAAAGATGGGGACCCCCCTGACGGGTCCGTTCCGTGCGGAGGTGGAAGCCATGGCACGCGATTCGTTCGAAATGCTGGGGCAGGCGCTGGAGGCATTCGAAAAGAATGACGAGGCGCTGGCGAGGGGCACCATGGGCTATGCTGCCCAGGTAGACCGCGACTTTCTGCTGGCGTTCAATATGCTGACGGAAAACGACGCCGACACGTTGGACAACGCGGAGTTGTTTGCGCGCTTGGTGATCATCATGCAAATCGAGCGCGTGAGCGACCAGGCCAAAAACCTGTGTGAGCATGTCGTGTTTGCGGTCACCGGAAAGACCAAACAACGACGTCCGGTCCGGATTGCCATCCTCTCCACCGGCTCCGATCAACTTGGACCACTCGCAACGGCCATTGCCCGTCGTCACCTGGAAGGACGCGCTGTAGTCTCCAGTGCCGGCACCGAGCCAAGTGACGCGCTGGACCCGACCGTTCGTTTGTTCATGGACGATCGCGGCCTGCTGGACGAAAATAGTCAGCCGGGTGTCATTGATTGGGCGCCGGAAACGTGGAGTACGTTCGATGTGCTTATCACGTTGAACTCGGACGTCAGTGCGTTCGTGGACGACGTGCCGTTTCATACCGTTTCGTTCCGTTGGGATGTCACCGTGGATGATGTCACGGAGGCCTATGCCGTACTGTATGACGAGCTCGACCGGTTGGTCAACGTCATGCGTGGACCCGCAGCCGAGTAGCCATGTCTGAACAGCTCATAGACCGTCGTGACCTGGCGTGGTACGTGGACCGCGTCGTCCAATCGCTCATGTTCCTTGGCGGAATCAGCGCCATTGTATTCATCGTCGGCATTTTCGTGTTCATCACGAAGGAAGGCGTTGAATTCATTGCATCGCGGTTCGATGTCGTGCAGTTCTTCCTGTCCATCAATTGGCGTCCCACCTCGGAAACGAATCCGACGTTCGGCGCCCTCGCCCTCATGGTCGGAACCGCGAGTATCACGGGAATGGCCATGCTCATTGCCATCCCGTTCTCTCTGGGGGCTGCAATTTACATCGGTGAGTTCGCTACCGGGAAGACGCGTGAAACGCTCAAGATCCTGGTTGAATTACTGGCAGCCATTCCTTCCGTCGTATGGGGCTTCATTGGCCTGACCATCATGAATGGCCTCATTATTGAGCTGTTCAACGTACCGATAGGCCTGAACGTCCTCAATGCCGGCGTCATCCTGGGGCTCATGGCAGCCCCCATCATGACCACAATTGCGGAGGATGCACTGAAGGCGGTACCGGACAAGTACCGGGAAGCTGCCGAAGCCATGGGCGCCACGAAGTGGCAGGTCATTCGGCGCGTCGTACTTCCGGCTGCCAAGAATGGGCTCATGTCGGCCGTTCTGCTGGGTGTTGGTCGCGGATTCGGCGAAACCATGGCCGTTCTCATGGCCAGTGGACACTCGGTCAACATCCCGCACAGCGTCTTCGATTCCGTACGCGCGCTGACGGCCACCATTGCGGCCGAGCTCGGTGAAACAGCTGTCGGGTCCGACCACTACGGCGCCCTGTTCACGCTCGGAATTTTCCTGTTCCTGATCACATTCCTGATCAACCTCACGGCGGACCTGGTCGTTCGCGGCATCCGGAATTCATAACACCATGTTCCAGGCAACAGATCTCAACCTCAAGAATTACGCGATCCAGAAACGGTTCAGATGGCTGTTTCTGACCATGACGATGCTGCTCATCCTGCCGGTGGCCATCATCCTGGGCCTCCTCATTGTGCGGGGTGGACCAGCCATCAGCATGGAATTCCTGCTTGAATTCCCGAAGAGCGGTATGACGGCAGGCGGAATTTTTCCGGCTCTGCTGGGTACCATTTTCCTGGTTTCCCTGGCACTCCTGTTCTCGGTGCCACTGGGTGTGGCCGCCGCCATCTACCTCAGCGAATATGCTCCGGACAACTGGATGACGCGTGCCATAAACCTGGCCATCATCAACCTGGCCGGTGTACCCTCGATTGTACACGCCCTGTTCGGTGTGGGTGCCTTCGTGATCTTCTTCGGGTTCGGTACCAGTATCCTGGCGGCCAGCCTGACGCTCGCCATCATGACGCTCCCTGTGGTCATCGTGGCAACCAAGGAGTCCTTGCAATCCGTACCGCATGCGTTCCGGGAGGCCTGTTGGGCCCTCGGCGCCACACGTTGGCAGACCATCCGCCGCATCGTGCTTCCAAATGCTGTCAGCGGCATCCTGACCGGTGTCATCCTGGAAGTCAGCAGAACGGCTGGTGAAACCGCGCCCATCATGTTCACGGGTGCAGCCTTTTTCCTGCCGTTCCTGCCGGAGTCTGTCTATGACCAGACCATGGCCTTGTCCCTGCACCTTTTTGTGGTGTCCACACAGGTCCCGAACGTGCCGGAACACCTTCCATATGGAGTCGCCTTGCTGCTCATTTCCATCGTCCTGTTCATGAATGCGATTTCGATTGGCTTCCGGGTCTATCTGCGTAACAAGAAGAAGTGGTAGCCATGGAAATGACTGACAATCGGACCATTCTGGACGTTGAGAATCTGTCCATTTCGTACGGCTCCAAGCCTGCTTTGAGGGATGTGACCCTTTCCGTTCAGGAGAACGAGATTTTCGGCATCATCGGACCGGCGGGTGGCGGAAAAACGTCCTTCCTGACGGCGTTGAACCGCATGGACGTGTTCAACACCAACATGAAGGTGTCAGGCTCCATCCGGTTCATGGGTCAGGACACGCTCACGTGGCGAAATGTTTATGGCTTGCGAAAGAAAATGGGCGTGGTCTTTCCCCTGCCCGTTGGGCTACCTCTCAGTGTGTACGAGAATGTGGCTTTTGCACCCCGAACCCGTGGTGTCCGGGACAAGAAAGAACTCGACATCATCGTAGAGCGTTGCCTGACGCGCTCCGCCTTGTGGGACGAAGTGAAGGACCGACTGGATTCCCTCGGGTCACTGCTTTCCGGCGGGCAGCAACAGCGGCTTACGATTGCCCGCGCACTGTCCCAGGAACCGGAGCTGCTCATGCTCGATGAATTCTCGATCGCCGTCGACCCGGTAACCACCATGCGCATCGAGGATGTGCTGAAGGAGCTGAAGAAGGAGGTTACCATCATCCTGGTTACGAACCTCGTGCAGCAAGCGGAACGGCTGGCCGACCGCACCGCCTTCATCCTGAACGGTGAACTGGTCGAAATCGGTCAGACCGCCGATCTGTTCAACGGAAAATGTGCCGACCAGCGCACGCTTGACTATTTGGAGGGTCGTTTTGGCTGATGCAGTGAACCACGCGGTACAGACCCGCGACCTGAATCTGTGGTACGGGACGTTCCAGGCGCTCTTCGATGTCGATTTTGACGTCAAGAAGGGCCAGATCACATCGCTGATCGGTCCATCCGGGTGCGGCAAGTCCACCCTGCTCCGTTGCGTGAATCGGATCAACGAACGCCTGGGATATGTCCGGACCGAAGGCATGGTCACGGTCGATGGCTACAACGTGTACGATCCATCGGTGGACCTGACGCAACTGCGTCAGCAGGTGGGCATGGTTTTCCAGCGCCCAAACCCGCTTCCATTGACAGTCAGGGAGAATATCCTCTTCGGGACCAACCTCCACACGGAAGGCAACCTGTCGAAGGAAGACGAGGATGTCATTGTGCACGATGCACTTACACAGGTCCTTCTATGGGATTCTGTGAAAGACAAGCTTGACAAGCCGGCCATCAAATTGTCGCTGGAAGAGCAGCAGAAGCTGTGCATTGCGCGATTGTTGCCCATCAAGCCCACCCTCCTGCTCATGGACGAGCCGTGTTCCGCGCTCGACCCGAAAGCGACGGCCGCCGTCGAAGAACTGATTTGGGCGCTTCGTGGCACCTACACGATCCTCATTGTGACCCACAACATGGCACAGGCCCGCCGCGCAAGTGACGAGTGTGCGTTCATGCTCATGGGAAAGATGATCGAGCACAAAGCCACGGAGGACCTGTTCGTGACGCCAGACCATCAGGAAACAGCAGACTACATCGAAGGCCGCTACGGCTGATCGGTGTCGGTCTGTACCATGTGTGCCAGGTACTCCGATACGATCTGCATGATGGTGCGGATGGTGTCTTCCTCGTCTTCGTTGGGGACTATCGGCACATTGAAGCGGTCTGCTTCGGAAAGCAGAAAGGACTGCAGCTTCCAGATCCGGTCGAAATTCTCGACGTAACGCTCTGAGCGCCGCGACGTGATTTGCTGGCCGCGTCCGACGAGGTTCTTTTTCAGTCGCTTCTTGTTGAGGACGGCCAACTGGATGGGTACCACCACCGCATCGTCGAACGTGGTTTCAATCTGATGTTGCAGCGCCGGATGCACGTGTACGCCTTCAAGGATCAGCGAAACCCGTTCGTTGGCGGCCCTCTGGAGTACACCTTCAATTCCGACTGCAACCTGACTGGACTGCGTCAAATAGCCCTCCAGCATGCCGGGCTCGCTGGACTTCGTTGATCCGGACGCATACCCTGCCAGAACCTGGTACGCTTCAAACGATGACGTATGCAATGTCGGAATGAGACGCGGCGGAATCATGAGCCGCATGACTTCACGCAACATGTCAGTGGACTGCGTCCTCACGATGTTCAAGCGATGCGCTATTTCCGAGCTCATGGTCGATTTCCCGCATCCGGTGGTCCCGCCGACCAACAGGATGAGCGGACGCCCGCTGCGAGAGAACGATATCCAGCGCCTGTAACTGTCTGCCACCACGTCACCGCACTCGGTCCGAAGGGCATCCTCCATTTTCGCATACAGCTCGGTAGACGAAATTTCGTCTACCTCGTCCCCGATCAGGTCCGCTTCCAGGACCTGGATGATCTCATATGCACGCTCACGACCCAGTGCGCAGATCTCGAGAGAATCGGCCAGTTGCCCCTTCGAAAACGGGGACGTTGCTCCATCGCGTGACCTTACAGCAATGAGGGACGTAGCCGAACTCGGATTCAGGTATGCCTCGGCTTCTTCCTCGAAGCCCCGTTTCCTGAGCAGGGTAGTTACACGCTTGCGTAGTTCGGAACTGCGGATTTCACCGAGTGACTGCAGTTTCTCCCGTACCTCCGAAGCCAGCTTGTAAGCCTCTTCGAACGGAATACCGGCCTTTTGCAGCGAGCGTGTGAGGATGCCTCGCAGAAACGGAACTTCACTTCCGTCCGTGACATCGACAACATACAATTTTCCTGGTGGCTTGCTCACAATGCTCGGGTGACGTGATGTGCCAATGCACGCCCGTCGACGTACATTGTTGAAAAGCCAAAATACGCATTGTGCACGTCCAATGATGCATGTGATTCCCGATGACACGGTGAAACGCGTTTTGACGTGGGATCGCCTCATTCCTGCGCTCCGATCGGCATTTGCCACGATGGAGACGCTTCCGGAACGTACGCACCTTCCTACTCCCCATGGAACGCTGCTACTCATGCCGGCTTGGCAGGACGGATCGGATATCGGTGTCAAGATCGCAACCGTCCACCCCGGAAACGCAGCGTCCGGACTGCCGGCCGTCCACGCACTGTACATCCTGTTGGATGGAAAAACCGGCGCTCACCGCGCCGTCATGCAGGCCCGATCCCTAACGGCCCGGCGCACAGCGGCGACCTCAGCATTGGCGTCGTCTTTCCTGTCCCGTCCCGATGCATCGACCCTTCTCATGGTTGGTGCCGGTGCGCTGGCCATTCCTCTCATTGACGCCCATTCTTCCGTGCGCCCCATCCGGAATGTACTGCTCTGGAACCGGACCCGTGCCCGCGCGGAGCATGCCGTGAACCGGCTGGACCTGCCGGGGGTCGCGTGTACCGTCGTTGACGATCTGGAAGATGCCGTTCGTCAGGCCGATATCATTTCGACAGCCACGCTGAGCCGTTCGCCGCTTGTGGCGGCCGAACACGTACAGCCTGGTACCCACGTAGATCTTGTGGGCGCGTACCGGAACGACATGCAGGAGGCCGACTCCGACCTCATGACCGGCGCATCGGTCTTCGTCGATACCCGCGAAGGAGCCCTGGTCGAGGCTGGGGACCTGGTCATTCCCATGAATGAAGGCCGATTCAAGGCCGATCACATCCGCGGATGCCTGCAGGACCTGTGCTCCGGCTCTCATCACGGTCGCACGGATCCGCAGGAAGTCACTGTGTTCAAGTCTGTGGGTCATGCGCTGGAGGATCTGGTGGCAGCCCGGATGGTCGCAAAGGCTCTGACATGAAGCTGACCATTGTCGGAGCAGGTATCCACGGGCTTTCGACCGCCGTGCAGGCCGCCCTGCGGGGTTGGCAGGTGGATGTCTACGATCAGGGCCCCGTTCCCAACCCACAGGCATCGAGTGTTGACGATCACCGTCTCATCCGTCACGCCTACGGCGCACGGGACGGCTACGCCAATCTGGTCGTGCACGCCTTTGCCAGCTGGGACCGGCTATGGAGCCTTCTCGGCACCGCGCACTATGCCGAAACCGGGACGCTCGCTGTGGGACATGCCGGGTCCGGCTGGATTCAGGGATCGATCGATTCATTGCAGCGCATGGGCATTGAGGTCGCGAGATGCAGCGTCACAGAATGCCGGACGTTTTTCCCTACGCTTCGTCTGAACGATGACGACGACTCCCTGTACTCCCCCCAGGGAGGTGTGCTGTTCGCGGCCCGTATCGTATCGGCGCTCGCCTCATACGCCGCGTCGCTCGGGGTCCGGATTCATGAACACGCCCGAATGGAGCCCTCCCTCCTTCCGACCGCCGACTGGACCTTCTGGTGCACGGGTGCGTGGACACCGGCACCCCTGATCCGGCCGTCCCGCCAGCTACTCGGCTATTTCAGACAGGCACCGTCGTGGGCCGTGTCCGCAAGCGGTTCACGGCAACTCCCCATGCTGATAGATCTCGACGAACGGGGTGGGCTCTACATTGTCCAGGGCGTGGACGGTACGCGCTGGAAATTCGGCATCCACCGATACTCCCTGCGCGGCAATCCGGACGATGACCGGACGGCGACACCGGCCGAGCGGAAAGAACTGGAGGATGCATACAGGGCGCGGATGGACGATCCAGAGGAACCCGATTTGGCAGATGCACGCGCCTGCTACTACGCCGTTAACGACGCCTCCCGGCTCACCCTCGGGAAAAGTGGCTCGCAACTCAGGTTTTCAGGAGGATCCGGCCATTCGTTCAAATTCGGAGCACTCACCGGGGAAGTCATCGTTGCTGTCATGGCCGGCAATATCGACGTCGAATCTGCCGATGCCCTGTTGGGAGGAGAACTCAGCGCAGATACCAGCGAGGCTGTTCTCCGTGTACTTCCGCACTGATTTCTATGTGATTCATGATCGGTGATGCCTTCACCTTGGTCATGAGGACTTCTTCGATCTGGAACAGACCGGTGGCATCCTCCATCTTTATGGATATCCTGACGGGTTTGCTCTCCCCTGCGGCTACATCGACCCGCGCAATGGAGTGCGCAGAGAACCGATGCATGTCTCCCACCATGGGGTCCCGCTGCTGGTTCATGGGGATCCGTGAGCGCCCTCTCGTCATGTCCGTGCCATCGGCAACCAAAACGGTGCCGGCCTCCACGGAGTGGATCCGGTCATGGGCCATGTGACCGACAATGATTTCGTGGATCATGGCACGCAGCACGATGCGAAGGGCCGGGTCATCCGGACAGAATCGGTCCAGGTATCGCTTTATGATATCGTCAGCGAGCAGCAAGGTGTGCCATTCATGTCCATCCCGGGTCACGGACATACCTATGTCGTGGAGAAAGCACCCTATGGCGACGGCCATCTGGGCATCTTCGAACGTCCCCACCTCTTCCGCAACCAAGCTGGGCGGAACACCGCCCTGATGCAACAGCCCCAATATTTTCAGGGCCGTGTACGTCGTAATGCGTGCGTGGACCGGACCGTGGTCGTTGTATCCCAGGCGGCGAACCGACACGACGTTCGCATAGCTGTGGTAGAGATTGATTTCCTCGTCCGTGACAAGGGCCGACAGAACGTCGTGCAACCGTCCCGAGTAGCGGGACAGCAAGACATCCTGAAGTTGCTTTTCCTTTGGCGTGGGCGACTTCCAGTCGGGTACGCGTGATTCCATGTTCATTATGCTTTCCTCCCGTATACCCGTCGCGTCCCGCCGTGTTGCCGGGACAAAAAAAGTGGGGCGGGGTGCGCATGCGCACCCCGCCCCACAGGATCGTCAGAGACAACCTTCAGAAATGACGTAGAGGCTATTCCTCTTCGTCCGCCGATTCGTCTGAGTCGGATTCGGCATCAGCCTCCTCGTCTTCATCCTTGGCGTCCTTCTTGGTCGTCTTCTTGGCCGTTTTCTTGGCAGCCTTCTTCGGAGCCTTCGCAGGAGTTTCTTCCTTCTCCTCTTCCGTCTCCTCAGCCTTTTCTTCAGCCTTTTCTTCAGCCTTTTCCTTGGCCTTGTCGGCTTTCGCAGGTGCCTCTTCCTTCTCCTCAGCAGCATCGTCAGATGCCTTCTTCGGAGCGGCCTTGGCCGAGTCAGCACCTTCCTGGGCTTCCATCTGGGCCTTCAATTCAGCCAAGCCGGACAATTCACCGAGTGTGGTGGGGCCTGAGGCTCCTTCCTTCTCCATGAACTGCTTGACCGACCGTTCCTCGGAACGACGGGCTTGCTGCTTCTCACGACGTTCGGCCTGGCGCTCTTCAGCCATGGCCTGGCGTTCCGTGGCAATGAGGCTGACCACGATCTCCTTCTGGTTGGCATCGAAGCGGATGATCATGACATCCTCCAGCTCCTGGCCTTCCCGATAGGAATCGATTGTCATGCCAACAGGAAGTTCGCCCTGCGGCAGGAATGCTTCGACTTCGAGCGGAAGCTCGACGACGACGCCCTTGTCCTCGACGCGGGCCACCTTGGCCGTGGTCTTGGATCCTTCCTCGTAGACCTGTGCAAACTGGTTCCACGGGTTGGTCTCGACCTGTTTGTGACCGAGGGAAATGCGGCGCTCGTCCGTGTCGATGTTCAACACGACAACGTCCATTTCCTGGTTTTTCTTGACCATTTCGGAAGGATGGCGAATCCGCTTCGTCCAGCTCAAGTCGCTGATGTGGACCAGACCATCGATACCCGGCTCGATCTCGACAAACACACCGAAGTTGGTGATGTTGCGGACCTTGCCACGCATGACCGTTCCCGGGGGATAGCGGTCCGCGATGTTGTCCCATGGATCGGGCTCCAGCTGCTTCATGCCGAGCGAGATCTTCTTGCCCTCTCCGTCGATGTTCAGGATTTTCACCTGTACCACCTGACCGAGAGAGACCATCTGGGAAGGATGGCGGATATGCTCCGTCCAGCTCATTTCCGAGATGTGGACCAGGCCTTCAATGCCCTTCTCGAGTTCAACGAAGGCGCCGTAGTCAGTGATCGATACGACCTTGCCTTCAACAAGCGATCCTTCGCCGAACTTCTGGGTGATTTCCTCCCATGGGTGCGGCTGGAGCTGCTTGAGGCCAAGCGAAATACGCTGGCGCTCCTTGTCGTAGTCCAGGACCACGACGTTGAGTTTTTCGTCCAGGCTGACGAGCTCCGAAGGATGCGCCACGCGGCCCCATGACAGGTCCGTGATGTGGAGCAGGCCGTCGACGCCACCGAGATCGATGAAGACACCGAAATCCGTGATGTTCTTGACGACACCCTCGAGGATCTGACCCGGCTCCATGGTCGAGAGGATGTTCTCGCGCTGCGCCATGAGATCCTTCTCGATGAGCGCCTTGTGCGAGACCACGATGTTCTCGTTGGCCGGGTTGAGCTTGACAATCTTGAATTCCATCCGCTTGTCGAGGTACGCATCGAAATCGCGTACCGGACGGACGTCGATCTGCGAACCGGGAAGGAATGCTTCCATTTCGCCGAACAGTTCGACGATCATGCCGCCCTTGATGCGACGCACGATGGTGCCTTCGAGCACCTCTTCGTTCTCGAACGCATCTTCGATACGGCGCCAGCGGCGGAATGTATCGGCCTTGGTCTTGGACAGGACCAACTGACCGTGGTAATCCTCGATACGCTCGAGGAAGACTTCCACTTCGTCGCCTGCTTCCAGTTCTTCTCCCCACTCGTTGCGGGAGACGATACCGTCGCTCTTGAAACCAATGTCGATGACGACATCCTTTTCTCCGACGCTCAGCACGATACCCTTGACGATCTCGTTTTCCGAGACGTTGGTCAGCGTGCTTTCGATCATCTGCTGCAGGTCGCCGAGATCGACATGGCCGATTTCCGGTTCATCTGCTGCTTCGAGATCTTCGAGCTTGTAGACTTCACCGGAGATCTGACCCGTGTAGCCCAGCATGCCCTTCGGCGTTTTCAGCTGTGCGGCGCGTTCACCGGCCTCAACGGCAGGTTCGCCAGCGGCGACCAATTCCGTATCGTCATCGTCGGATGCGTCTGCGTCGGGAGCTTCTTCCTCAGCTGCAGGTGCTTCCTCAGCGGGAGCCTCGGCGACTTCTTCAGCTGCGGGTGCTTCCTCAGCGGGAGCCTCGACAACTTCTTCAGCTGCGGGTGCTTCGTCGGCGGGGGTTTCTGCCTTTTCGGCGGGAGTGTCGGCGGCTTCGGCGGAAGCGGCCTCGACAGTGGGTTCTTCTGCGGACGTTTCGGGCTGCTCAGTGACCGTCTCTTCGGACGGCGTCAGCTCCTTCTCGTCCTGCTGCTCTTTATCAGCCATGGAGATATGTTGGAGTCCGGTGATCCCGACATGGGTCGGTTCGGATGATCACGACTCAGGGTTTATGTTGAACAACGCCCTTCCACGCTTCCGATTGCGTGATGGGGCAGCCACAGTCATAATGTGGCGTAGCCAACAAAAAACCCTCGTCAGACCTGTTCGTTCCCGGAAACGATGCGAATGATGTGATCCACCTGATCTTCAAATGCCATGGCCGATGAATCGACCACAATGGCATCGTCTGCACGGCGTAGCGGAGAGTGCTCCCGCTCGCTGTCGCGGCGGTCCCGATTGGTCATGTCATGCAGCACATCTTCGACGTCCACGGACTGTCCACGCTGCGCCAATTCCCTGGTGCGTCGCTCTGCCCTCACCCTCGGATCGGCGGTCATGAAAAACTTGAATTCCGCCTGGGGAAAGACCACGGTGCCGATATCCCTCCCCTCCATAACTACATGGTGCCCTTTGTGTTGCCAGCGCTCTGCTATTGCCCGCTGCTGTGCAACCAGCTCCTCTCTTACAAACGGGTTCGATGAGAACACCGACGACTGGCGGGACATGTCCTCTTCGCGAATGCGGTCGGAAACATCCTCGTCGCCGAGCATGATCCGGAGCCCATCATCATGCGGCACCAGGTCAATGGCCAGCCCGGTCAAATCCACGCTTCGTACTGCACGTGCATCGGTGAAACCTGCACGCGTCAGGAACAGAGCCACAGCACGGTACATGGCCCCCGTGTCGATGAACAATGCGTGGAGGACACGGGCCACGGCGCGTGCGGTCGAACTTTTCCCGGAACCGGACGGACCGTCGATAGCGATGATCATGGATGTGCGGGCAGATTGAAATGACGGGGGAATCGGAACGGACCGTAAATTACTGCAAACCCACTCCGTAGTTTGCCGGCATGCACAAACTGGCGCACAACGAAATTCCACGGCCTTCGGCAGATGAGCTGGCGCGTCTTCCCCGCCATCCCGTTTGTATGGTGCTGCACAATATCCGTTCGGCGCACAACGTGGGTTCAGTCCTGCGGACGGCGGACGCCATGCGCATTTCCGAGGTGGTGGTGTCCGGTTACACGCCCGATCCATCGGACCGGAAGGTCCACAAGACGGCGCTCGGTGCACAAGACAGTGTACCCTGGCGCCGGGTTCATGATATCGCAGAAGCGTGCACGGAGTGGCGGCGAACCGGCCACACGATTGCCGCACTCGAGCTTACAGACCAATCCCGGGACATCCGTACGATGTCCCCCGCCTTGTTTCCCGTCGTGTTCATTGCCGGGAATGAAGTCGAGGGGGTTTCCGATGACGTGCTCGCCGAATGCGACATGGCCTTCGAAATCCCTCAGTTCGGGCTGAAGCAGTCCTTGAATGTCAGTGTTGCGGCCGCGGTCGCGATGTATGAAGCCATTTGCCAAGTGAGTCCCTCATGAGCGAGTCCTTTCTGATCGACGCCACCGTACGGATCCCATCCTGTACGCATTCCGGCACGGAAACCATGATGCCCGACCGGTCCCCGTTCACACTGTGTGTCGGACGCGATCCGTCACGTTCTGCTGCCGAACAGCTGTCCGGACTGGGCGATGATGTTTCCATTCTGCCCGACTCGTTTGACATCGACGGACGGGAATTCCGCACGAGGGGCTTCGGGCCCGTGGCTGAGCTCGCACTGATCGCCCGTGGAGTGGAGCAGAATGGGGCAGCCACGGTACTCGTGGCCGTTTCAACCCGCCTCATTGCTGAGTGGGCCAAACTCAGGGCTCTCCGGGCATTGTGTCCCGGTGTACATGTGACTGCGATCGGAGATAACAGGGACCTGTCACATACGGATCTTGAGACCAACCGGATCAGGATTGCCCTGCAGGCAGCGGCGTGCGTCTGGGGTGGTGCCGACACCGTTTGCGTGTTACCGCACAACGTGCACGTGGCCGGCCACACCGATGTGGACGCTGGCCGCCACGCTATCGGTGTGCTGCGGCTGCTTCGACACGAATCGCACGCCGACTTCCCCGCCGACATGCTGGCCGGCTCAGGCACAATCGAGGCCGCAACCGAGGCGCTGCATACGGCGGCCCGGGCGCTGTTGTATGAACTGGAAATGGCACCCGACGCAGCCGCCCGGGCCGTGATCCTGGACCGGGTGCTCGCGGCGGACCAGGCGTGGCTCGACGGCCCCCGCCATGTCAATGACCGGGAGGCCGTCCGCGTTGGCGACACCCATTACGTTGGAGGCGCATCATGATCGAACCATTCGAGACCAATGAAGGCATTCATCTGGTGCGCGCCCCGGATCCGCGTACCGGATCCATTGAGCTTCCGCATGCCGGATCCCCCCCTTTCCTGCGCGGTCCCTACGCGACCATGTACCCGGCGCGTCCGTGGACCATCCGCCAATATGCTGGCTTTTCTACTGCCGAGGAATCGAACGCGTTCTACAAGGCCAATCTGGCAGCTGGCCAGAAAGGATTGTCCGTAGCCTTCGACCTTCCCACCCACCGGGGTTACGACTCGGACCATCCCCGTGTCGTGGGTGACGTCGGCAAAGCCGGTGTGGCCATCGATTCCGTGGAGGACATGCAACACCTGTTCGATGGCATACCTCTCGGCGAGATGTCCGTGTCCATGACCATGAACGGCGCTGTCTTGCCCATCATGGCCTTCTACGTGGTAGCCGCCGAGGAACAAGGCGTCGACATGGCGCGCCTGTCCGGCACCATCCAGAACGACATCCTGAAGGAGTTCATGGTGCGCAACACCTATATCTATCCGCCGGGGCCCTCCATGCGGATCGTTGGGGACATCATGGCCTTCACATCGGAGCAGATGCCCCGGTTCAATTCCATCTCGGTGAGCGGGTACCACATGCTGGAAGCCGGTGCATCGGCCGATCTTGAGTTGGCCTACACAATTGCCGACGGACTTGAATACGTGACGGCAGCCGCCCGGCGTGGCCTGTCGGTCGATGCCTTCGCGCCCCGGATTTCCTTCTTCTTCGGAATTGGCATGCATACGGCCATGGAAGTGGCCAAACTGCGCGCCGCGCGCGTTCTGTGGTCGGAGCGCATGGCTGCATTCAAGCCCGAGAACCCGAAATCCCTCATGCTCCGAACCCATTGCCAGACATCAGGTTGGTCGCTCACGGCGCAGGATCCCCTGAATAACGTCGCCCGAACAACCATTGAGGCACTGGCCGCCGTCCTGGGCGGAACGCAGTCCCTGCACACCAACGCATACGACGAGGCCATTGCACTGCCCACCGATGAGTCTGCTCGCATTGCCAGGAATACCCAGCTCGTGCTGCTGCACGAAACGGATATCGCCAACGCCGTGGACCCATTGGGCGGATCCCAAGCCATCGAGGACCTGACGAAGGTACTCCTCGACAAGGCACGCGGTCACCTGGCCGAGATTGAGGAGGCAGGTGGGATGTCGGAGGCCATCGCCCGCGGAATTCCGAAGCTCCGGATTGAGCAGTCTGCAGCGCGTCGCCAGGCTGCCATTGACTCAGGAGAGGAAGTGTTGGTTGGAGTAAACAGATTCACTACAGACCGGGCCACTCCGGTTTCGGTGCGCGAAATAGACAATACGGCCGTCCGCCACTCACAGGTTGACAGACTCACGACCATCCGTGCAAATCGCGACGAAGCGGCGGTTCACGCCACGCTCACGGCATTGACGGATGGAGCGCGGAATTCAGCGAACCTGATGGAGCTCGCCATCGATGCAGCCCGTTCTCGAGCCACCGTCGGTGAAATATCCGATGCCCTGGAAGCCGTGTTTGGACGGTACGAGGCGGAAGTGCGATCTTTTTCCGGAGTGTACACACGTGCATTCGGCGCCAGTAACGAGGTAACGTCCGTGCAAACCCTGTCCCACGATTTCCTGGAACGTTCCGGACGACGACCCCGCATCCTGATCGCGAAGCTGGGTCAGGACGGTCACGATCGTGGTGCGCGTGTCATTGCAACCGCGTTTGCAGATCTCGGGTTTGATGTCGACATCGGTCCCCTGTTCCAGACGCCCGAGGAAGCGGCCCGTCAGGCGGTCGAAAATGACGTGCATGTTGTTGGCGTTTCGAGCCTGGCTGGTGGGCATAAAACACTGGTCCCGGCCCTCTTGGATGCCCTCAAGGATGCGGGACGCCCGGATATCCGTGTCGTCGCCGGTGGCGTCATTCCGGAGGCCGACATTCCGATGCTGAAAAGCGCAGGCGTAACACTCGTTTTCGGCCCGGGAACGCCGGTACCACACGCTGCGAACGATCTGCTCGAAATCCTTTTGAGCGACCTGACGTGAATCGTTCTCCTATGCCTTCTTCTGATCCGCATCACCTGTTTTCAGCCGTCCGATCCGGCGATCGTTCTGCGCTCGGGCGGGCGCTGACATTGGTTGAAAGCCGCCTGCCGGCCGACAGAAAGAAGGCGTCCACCCTGGTCGATGCCTGCATGACGCATGCGGGCCACACCCTCGTGGTAGCTGTCACGGGACTACCCGGCTCGGGTAAATCGACCATGACCGACCGCGTCGGATCGTTGTTGGTCGCAGAGGGTCATCGTGTGGCCGTTCTTGCGGTCGACCCGTCTTCCTCGCGGACCGGTGGCTCCATTCTGGGTGACAAGACGCGCATGGAGCGCCTGGCCCGGCTGGAGAATGCATTCATACGACCGTCCCCCACGGGCGGCGCACTGGGTGGCGTCACAGACACAACGCAGGCGTCCATTGCCGTCTGTGCCGCAGCAGGATTCGATATTGTCCTCGTTGAAACGGTTGGTGTCGGCCAATCCGAGGTATCGGTCGCGGAGATGGCCGATCGCGTCATCCTCGTCACCCTGTCCGGCGGCGGCGATGGTCTTCAGGGAATCAAGCGAGGAATCCTGGAGTCGTGTGACCTGGTCGTCGTCAACAAAGCCGACGGCACCGGAGTGACCACCGCCGAGCAGACAGCACGGGAATTGCATGATGCCCTGCACGTCCTGCGTCCGGATGATGGCGTACCTGTCTGGCCGGTGTCCGCGCTGGAGGGGAAAGGGATCAACGATGTCGTCGCATTCATCCGGAAGGCCGCCCATCTATCCAGCGAGCGCTCACGTGCCTTGCGCCCCGAAACGGTGTTCGACCGCGAACTCGTGCATGCCGTGCAGCGCGCACTCCGGGATCGCCCGGACCTGCACGCGGCATTGAGTGAGGTCCGCTCCCGGGTGACGGATGGACGGCTGGGACCTTTCGAAGCCGTTCAGGCGCTTCTGGACCGTATCCGGCTAGCGCCGGACTGAACAACGTCGGGTCAGCCCAGACGATCGGCGGCGGCACGCAAGCGACGCACCACTGTTTCCCGGCCAAGGATGTGGAGCAGATCGAACAGGCCGGGACCCATGGCCACACCGCTCACGGCCAGTCGTACGGGATGAATGATTCTACCGGCACCGGCGCCCTCAGATTCGGCCAATTCGCGGAGCGCCGACTCCATGTCGGCTTCCTCCCACCCTTCAAGGGCTTCGAGTCGGTCGGCATAGGATCGTACGAGCCCTGCTGAATCCTCCTTCCAACGCTTTCCAACCGCCGACTCATCGTATGTGTCCGGATCGTGGAAGAAGTAATCGAACCTGAGCACGTCGTGGGCGAAGCGCATCCGCTCCATCATGAGTCCGACGACCTGCTCAAGGTATGCCGGGTCAACGGATCCATGCCGCTCGTTCATGCGATCCTGCAGTTCGGCCGCAATGTCGGCCGGTGCCCGCTCGCGCAATACCTGCTCATTGAACCAGGCCAACTTATCCAGATTGAACTGGACACCAGCCTGACCTACGCGGTCCAGGGAAAACACGGCAGCCAAACCTTCCAGATCGAAGCGCTCGCGATCGTCACCGGGGTTCCACCCCAACAGTGCGAGGAAATTGACCAAAGCCGCCGGCTCGTACCCGGCCTCCCGGTATTGGCGGACCAGTACCGGAATACCCTGCTTCTCCGCGTTTCGCTTGGAAAGCTTGCCACCTGTTGGGCTCAGGATGAGCGGAAGGTGGGAAAAAACCGGTGCAGACCATCCCAACGCCTCGTACAGCAGGATGTGCTTCGGCGTGGATGAAAGCCACTCTTCGCCCCGGATGACATGCGTAATGCGCATGAGGTGGTCGTCCACGACGTTGGCAAGGTGGTACGTGGGCAAACCGTCAGACTTACGCAGGACCTGGTCATCCACCGAGCCCGATGCGAACGTGACATGGCCACGCACGGCATCGGTAAAGCTGATATCCTGACCTGGCTCGACCAACAAGCGCACGACATGCTCTTCCCCGGCCTCCACCCGGCGTTTTACCTCGTCGGCTGGCAGGGTCAAGCTGTTCACCATGCCCCCCCGGGTCTCCCAATCGTACCGAGGCACCGGATTGGTATCCGTTTTCAGCCGGTCTCGCATGGCTTCGATCTCCTCGGGTGAATCGAATGCGATATATGCTTTGCCATCCAACAGCAACGCGTCCAATGCCTCGTTGTAGAACTCTGTCCGCACCGACTGGTGATACGGACCGGAGTCCCCTTCTTTCCCCGGACCCTCATCGAACGCCAAACCGGCCCAGGCGAGGGAATCCAGAATGTCCTGTTCGGCATCGGCTACGAAACGCGTGCGATCGGTATCCTCGATACGCAGCAGGAACGTTCCACCGGTCCGGCGGGCAAGAAGCCAATTGTACAGCGCGGTTCGAAGACCACCGATGTGTAGATAACCGGTGGGACTGGGAGCGAACCGGACACGGACCGGCGAAACGGAGGAGGACATGGCAGGCACATGGTGATTGATCGGGTCGCCAATCTACGACGCACCGTGACCTGCAGACGTGAAAAGCCTGTCAGTTAACCAGTTCTTCCGTTACGAGCGAGTCGGCCTCGATCGTGATACCGGGATAAAAAACGTAGGTATAACTTTCCCGGATGGATGTCGGGGGTGTGAAATCGACCGGCGCGGTGAGGTCCACCTCTTCCGTTTCGAAAAACACCTGCGTGCGTGCGTTGGTCGTGGACATCGGCAACAGCATACCGACCACGAACACGGCAGCAATGGCCATCGCGGCTCCGCGGACCGACACCACACGGCGGGCGTGCCACAACGGAGCCCGGTCCGAGCTCCTGTTCCGCCCCTGCCCTGCGGCCTTCATCTGCGCCAGGCGCTCGTAGAACCGGTCATCTGCAGCCGGTGGAGGCGCCAGGTACTCCTGGCGCGACATCCTACGAAAAGCCAGTACCGACTCCATGGTATCCCGGCAGGACGCACAGGCCGTCATGTGAGCAAACAGCGCCTGTTGGCGCCCAAACGGCAATTCACCGTCCAGATACAGGTTCAGGTCCTCTTCAAGGAGAAGTGGGCACGTCATGACGGCACCTCCACATGGCCCATGCCTGCCGTTTCTCCCTTCATGGATTGATGCATGACTTCAGCAAGTTTGCGTCGCGCCTTGAACAGCCGCGATTTGACAGAGCTGATGGAATTACGGGTCACGGCTGCGATTTCTTCGTACGACAGGTTTTGGTACTCCCGCAGGACGAGCACCTCCCTGTATTCCGGTTTCAAGGCGTGCAGGAATGCCGTCACGAAGGCCACCTGCTCGCTCTTGTCCATCTTGGTAAATGGTGTTTCGGATGATGGCATCCGTTCCACAATGTCCTGGCCGAGATCCACTTCCCTGTGGGACTGCCGAATTTGGTTCAGACACTGGTTGCGCGCAATCGTGAACAGCCACGACTTGAAAGCAGACGTCTTCATGAGCCGGTCGCGATTCTCGTAGACACGCAGAAAAGTCTCCTGCATGACATCCTGCGCCTTGGCCCGGTCCAGCAGCATCTTGTAGCAGAAGGCGTAGACAGGCCCTTTGAACCTGTTGTACAGCCCCACGAAGGCAAACTCATCTCCTTCCTGGAATGCCTCTATGAGTGCGTATTCGTCCATCCGATTGACTTCCATTGTTGCGCGTCCTCCCTGTGAGACACGTTTGGAATTTCAAAGTTGCTTCACAATTGGATTTTTTGATTCCTTTTTACAGCTCAATCCGTGGCGTATTGGAACCATTGCGGCTTGCCTCGCGTGGAGGGGACCAATTCCGACTGATTGACCAACCTCCCCGCAACGGAAATCATGGTTCGCACTTTTGTCCTGACCGCTTTTGCAGCCGCCATTCTGGCCGGTTGCTCTGCGACGACGCCTGTCCCGGCACCGTCCGACTACCCACAAGCAGTTGCTGTCATCGACGGCGTGCCCGTGACGGCGGCCGAATTCGAGGACCAGTATGCCCGCAGCATCTCCTCGGCGAGCGAACAGCAGGAAGACCGGGAGACGTTCCTCAACCGTTACGTGAACTACCGTCTGAAAGTACTGGAGGCACAGGCGGCTGGTTATGCCGACGGCACCGAACTGAAGGCCGAGATGAACAATTACAGGCAGCAGTTGGCCCGCCCGTACCTGTTGGGCCTCGAGGTCATGGACCCCCTCATTCGGGAACTCTACGAGCGCCGCACAACAGCGGTACGGGCATCGCATATCCTCATCACGGTCCCACCGGACGCACCTGCTGCGGATACCCTTGCGGCATGGGAGCAGATCCACGCGTTGCGGGATTCGGCACTTTCCGGCATTGATTTCGGCGTTCTTGCCTCTCGTAATTCACAGGACCCATCGGCAGCGCGCCCGGCCGGACAGCCGGGGGCACGCGGGGATCTCGGTTTCTTCGGTGGTGGTCGGATGGTCCAGCCCTTCGAGGACTATGCATTCGGGACGACCGCCGGTGACGTTTCGCCCGTATTCCGTACACAATTCGGATATCATATCCTGAAAGTATGGGAACGCCAGCCCATGCCGGGGCCGCGTGGACTGGCCCACATCATGGTACAGCCTCGCGGTCAGACGCCGGCCGACTCCGCGGAGGCTGAAAGCCGAATCCGCAGCGCAGCAGCCCGCCTGGCAGAAGGCGAATCATTCGAGGATGTGGCCGCTGACATATCTGACGATCGAAATTCAGCGCGCAATGGAGGAAGCATCGGTGTCCTGTCGTTTGACCAGGGACTCCCGCCGTCCATGCGGGACGTGGCGTTCTCCCTGGCTGAAGTGGGAGATGTCTCGGATCCGCTGCAGACGCCATTCGGTTATCATATCGTGAAGTACCTCAGTGACGATGCTCTCGGTTCGCTCGAAGACGAATACGAAGCGCTGAAGACGCAGGTAAGTCAACTGCCGCGCGCTGCCGCCGCCCAAGCCGCATTTGCAGCGCAGGTTCGACGCGAGGTCGGCTCCCGTGTCGACACCCTGTTGATAGACGCCTGGACATCCAGCATGGCCGGTGATTCGCTGTATCGCACGTTGGCCCAGACCGGGTTTGGTCCCGCTGTCGAGGCTCGGACCCTCGCCACCGTGGGCGATTCCACTTACTCGGTTGCGGACTACCGGGAGTACTTCAGGGCGCGACGAATGCCAGCGGGCGCAACCGATGTCCGGGCGAATATCATGCAGTCGCTGACCGACTTCCTGAATGAACGTGCCATCGACTATGAAGTCGGCCGCCTGGAGAAGCGCGATGCCGAGTTTGCGCGGACCATGCAGGAATTCCGGGATGGGCTCATCCTTTTCAGGCTTATGGAGGACTCTGTGTGGTCTGTGGCCTCGACCGACACGAGCGGCCTCAGGGCGTATTACGATGCACGTCGTGACGATTTCGTTTTCGGAGAGCGGACCCGCGTGATCTCTCTGTCATCTGCTTCCAGTGATGTGCTTTCCGGTGTGCGGGACCGACTGCACGGTGGAGAGTCCATTGCGGCTGTCCAGAGCGATACCACACTGGCCATCCGTGTGGACACGACGTACGTGGACGGCGCCTCCGGCTCGGTCTACGACCGCGTAATGGACCTGGCGGAAGGTGACATGACCCAACCCGTTCAGTACAACAACGGCTTCCTGCTTCTGAAGCATGCCGGCACGGATGCCGCGAGGCCGAAAACCTTCGAAGAAGCACGAGCCGACGTCGTGAACGGATACCAGGCCGAATTGGAAGAAGCGCTCATGACCAGGTTGCGGGCCAAGTACAGCGTTCGTACGTGGCCGGAACGCCTGGCCTCCCCGGAGGCTGGCCGGTGACCGGACGCCTTGTCATAGCGGTAACCGTGGTTTTATTGGCTGGTTGCGGCCCGAAAACCGATTACGGTGATTTCGTTGCGCGTGTTGGTACCCAGACGTTGACCCGGGAGGACCTGGCTCACTCGCTTGACAACCGCCCGTACTCCCTGGACAGCATCGAAGCCGCCTCCCAAATCATTGAACAATGGGTAACCAATGAACTGCTCTTCCAGGAGGCCTTGGACAGGGGGCTCCGGAACGATCCGGAAGTCCTGCGACTGCTGGCCGAGAATGAGCGTTCCGTCATTATTTCGGCGCTTGTAAACCAGATGTATGACGAGGACTCCGGTGAACTGAGTGAAGGGGCTGTGCAAACCTATTACGAACAGCACCGTGCCCAACTGGCCTTGCGGGAGCCGTTTGCACGCCTGCGATACCTGACCGTCGCGGATGCCGATACGGCCGCCATGTTGGTGGACTCGCTGCGCGCCGATCTGGACGACGAACGATTCGAGGATCTTGCACGCCGGTATTCGCTCACTCCCGATGCTTCCGTGGAATTGGCCTCCGGGTTCTACCCCGTCTCGCAGTTGTTCGGCCAGAATCGTGTCCTGCACGACGCGGTTGCAGGTCTGGGCGAGGGGCAAATCCTGCGCCCCATCGAACTCGATGGACTGTTCCACATTGCACAGATTGTGGACCGAGTGGAAGCCGGTACACTGCCTGATCTTGAAATGATCGCCGGGGATATCGCCGCCCGCGTTGGAATCGAAAGCCGGAAACAGTTGTTTGCGCGGCAGGTTCAACGGCTTCGGACACAGGCCTTGGCCCGTGAAGACCTCGAAATCAGGTGAATACTGGATTTCGACAGGCGGCGGACGCACGAAGCGGCCGCCTCATTCGTTTATAGGACCCATGCCTTTTCCTCCATCCTCTCCATGACCCGAAATTTTCTTCTTGTTCTGCTGACGCTGGTCATCGCCCACAACCCTGTCGCTGCCCAGGACGAACTGGTGCTGGATGAGGTCGTCGCCGTCGTCGGATCCCAGATCGTACTGGCCTCGGATGTGGACGGTTATGTCATCGGGTTGCTTCAGCAGCAGCAGATTCCATTCAGCGATGAGCTTTGGCACCAGGCACTGGACCAGCTCATCAACGAGAAAGTCATGGTCATCCATGCCAAGCGCGATACCAACCTGGTGGTCTCGGACCAACAGGTCGAGCAGATGCTCGATCAACGTATTGGCCAGATGTCGCGTCGTGTGGGTGGCGAAGCGAACCTTGAGGACATGTACGGCCAGACCATCCTTGAACTCAAGTCGGACCTGCGCGAGGAATTCCGCGATCAGCTCCTGGCCGACCAATTCCGGGGCATGAAGCTGCGCGGCGTAAAGGCTACTCCGACCGATGTCGAGGCTTGGTTCAATCAATTCCCCACCGACTCCCTCCCGACCCTTCCGGATATTGTCCGCGTCTCCCATATCGTGGCCCTGCCCAAGGTGACCGATGCCGCCCGCACGGAAGCGCGCGAAATCATTTCCGCCATCAGGGACTCCGTCATTGCCGGTGCATCGACCATAGAGGAAATGGCCGAGCTCTTCTCGGACGACCCCGGTTCTGCCGCCAACGGCGGTTTGTATGAGGACATGGGACTGGCCGATGTGGTACCTGAGTTTGCCGCCGTCGCCTCCCGGTCTCCCGTGGGCATGTTCTCCCCTATTTTTGAAACGCAGTTCGGGCTCCACTTCCTGCGTGTGAATGCTCGACGCGGGGACCGGATTGACTACAACCATATCCTCATTGCCTTTGACGACCGAAAGACGGATCCGACGGAGTCAATCACTTTGCTTGAAACACTTCGCGATTCCATCGTAACAGACAATGCATCATTTGATGTGCTTGCGCGGGAGTTCTCCGAAGAAGAACTGTCCCGGTCGCGTGGTGGACGCGTGACCGACCCGTCGTCAGGCGAGCGAAATCTGTACATAGATGCCCTCGGACCCCTCTGGCAGGCTACCCTGGCCCCGATGGAACCCGGTGACATCTCCGAACCGACCGAAGTAGAACTCCTCGACGGCCGCCGGGCGTTCCACATTGTCCGTCTGGAGGCACGCGTGCCGACGCACCGCGTGAATCTGGAGCAGGACTATTCTTTGGTGGAGAATCTGGCTTTGCAGGAGAAGCAGGGTCGTGTCCTCACCGAGTGGTTGGAGCGTCTCAAGGAATCTGTTTACATTGAACGGCGCGGTCGCGCCCTGACAGCAGCCACGGAATAATTCGCGCGAAATCACCCATCGTACCTACCGCCTCATGGAAATCAAGACCTCGCCCGACACCCTGGACCAGCTTCATGAAGGCTATCGGCGCCTTCGGGCAGAGATTGCAAAAGTCATTGTCGGACAGGACGATGCCATCCACCGTATCATCGTTTCCATCATTTGCCGGGGCCACGTACTGCTCGTTGGCGTCCCTGGACTTGCCAAAACGCTTCTCATCCATACGATTTCTGACGCTGTTGAGCTGAAGTTCAACCGCATCCAGTTCACACCCGACCTCATGCCGTCGGACATTACCGGAACGGAGATCATTGAACAGGATCAAACCACGGGTGGACGCCAGTTCAAGTTTGTGAAGGGCCCTGTTTTCGCAAACGTCGTCCTGGCAGACGAAATAAACCGGACGCCACCCAAAACACAGGCTGCCCTTCTGGAGGCCATGCAGGAGCACCGCGTAACGGCAGCCGGGCACACCTACTCCCTGCCGGAACCGTTCTTTGTGCTCGCTACGCAGAACCCGATTGAACAGGAAGGAACCTATCCGTTGCCGGAGGCCCAGTTGGACCGCTTCATGCTGAACCTCTGGTTGGACTACCCGACCTTTGACCAGGAGGTTGATGTGGTTCGTCAAACGACCAGTGCGCGGAAAGCCAAAGTGGAGTGTGTGATGTCCGCTGAGGACATTCTCCAATACCAGCAGCTGGTCCGTGAAATCCCGGTCGCCGACAACGTCATAGAATATGCCGTCAGACTGGTGGGCAAAACGCGTCCCGGTGGGCCGCTCGCTCCGGACTTCGTGAACGAGTACCTGAGTTATGGCGCCGGACCGCGCGCGTCCCAGTACCTCATCCTGGGCGCCAAGGCCATGGCTGCCCTTGATGGTCGTCTTACACCCTCCATCGCCGATGTCAATGGCATCGCGTCGTCTGTCCTGAGACATCGTATTGTGACGAACTTCAGTGCGGAAGCAGAGGGCGTGTCATCGGTGCAGGTCATTGAACGACTGCTGGAGACCAACGTCTGAGCCCCTCGCCGTGGCACGATTGCCGTGACGCGAACTGCGCCCTAGATTCCGGACATGGCAACCGACAGTTTTTTCCGCGCCCGATGGGCCCTGACGCCGGACGGGTGGCAATCCGATGTGCTTATCCATGTAGTGGATGGTTGCATCGCGTCCCTGGAGCCCCTTGACGGTCGTCCTGCGCCCCGCCGTTTCGAGTGCAACTGCATTGTGCCGGGGGCCATCAACGTACATTCACACGCCTTCCAGAGGCTTCTGGTGGGACGAACAGGGGCGTTTCGCAGTCCTGACGACGATTTTTGGGCGTGGCGACACATCATGTACGCCGAAGCTGCGCGGCTGACGCCCGATACCCTCCATGACACGTACCTCGGTGTGTTCAAGGCCATGCGGGCTGCCGGTACCACCACGATAACGGAATTCCATTACGTGCACGGAGCCGACCAGGGAGTCGATGTGCCGGTCCGGATGGGTCGCGCCGTTCAGCAGGCCGCCAAGGATGCCGGCGTCCGGCTGTTGTTGCTACCGGTGCTGTATCGATTCGGTGGATTCGGCGGTCGCCCTGCCACGTCCGAGCAGGCCCCCTTCCTTCTTGATACACGTGTGTATCTGGAGTTGATGGATAGCCTGGCTGACGGTTACGGCAGCATCGGGTACGCCCCCCATTCCCTTCGTGCTGTGTCGGAATCGGACATTGAACGCGCACTGGACCAGCGAAAACTGGATCGCCCGGATGCGCCCGTCCATATCCACGTTGCCGAGCAGATGCGGGAGGTCAACGAGTGCATGATTGCCCTCCGCAAACGACCCGTCGAATACGTGCTGGAGCGTTTCCACGCCGATGCATCCTGGTGTTTCATCCATGCCACGCACATGACCGATGCCGAACGTACCAAACTGGCGTCCAAAGGGGTAACGGTGGGACTCTGCCCTACCACCGAAGCCGATCTTGGTGACGGACGGTTTCCGTTGCGACCGTTCCTGTCAGATGGCGGTCACATCGCCATTGGATCGGACAGCAACGTTTGCCTGGATGTGGCATCCGAACTGCGCCTTCTGGACTACCAGCAACGCCTCGAGACCCGCAGACGGAATGCATTCCAATTGAACTCGGCCACACCGGTTGCCCGGTGGCTGTACGAACACATGCTCACGGGGGGGCGCCGGGCGACGGGGCTGCCCGTGGGCAGATTGGAGCCCGGCGCCCCTGCCGATTTCGTGGATTTGCCGGGAGACGGCCCGCCGGACGATGTCCTGGGTGCCTGGATCCATGGTGACGGCGTACGGCCCGTACAGGTTTTCGTGGATGGTCGGATGGCCTGAAGATGCCTCCCAACCAGGGCATCAGACCGATCCCGTGTCCCTCACGACGCCGGACATGAGCACGGAAAATGGTCGCAGAGGCTCCATGTTCTCGAACATGATCTTGATGCTGGCGGTGAGCGGAACAGCGAGTACCATGCCCCATACGCCCCACAGCCACCCCCAAAGAATCAGGGAGACCAGAATGAGCAACGGACTCAGGTTCAGGTTGAAACCCATGATCCGGGGCTCCATGACGTTCCCCATGGTCATTTGAATGGATCCCAGACCAATCAGGACGAACAACGGAATGACCAACGATTCAAACTGCAGCAGGGACAGCGCGAACGGAAACAGGACCGCAACGGTACTGCCGATATTCGGTATGAAATTCAGCAAGAAGGCCAAAAACGCCCAAACCAACGGAAAATCAACGCCCAGAAGGAACAGCACGAGCCACGTCATGACACCGGTCCCCAGACTGACGAGTGTTTTGGTGACCAGATATCGACGGACCTGATCGTCGACATTGGATACCAGCTTCGCTATCCGCTCCGCGTACGCTTCGGGAAAGGCCAGTCGGACCTTCGCAGCCATGTCACCGCTGCCGGCCAGGATGAACAACATGAACAGCAATACGAGGAACGTTGTCCCGACAAAACTCAGGAATGATCCTACACCAGACGTCACGGCGGCGGTTACGTTCGACCAATCCAGGGCATCGCTCCAACGAACTTCTGCTACATCGATATTGAACCGTTGGGCCCAGGCCAGCAACGAGGCCTCGAAATCATTCGCAATAACGGACGCTTTGGCTTCGTACTTGGGCAATTCCTCTATGAAAGATTGCGTACTGGAGAACAGTACCCACCCAACCAGGAACAGGATGGCAGAGGAAAGAACGAGGACACCGAACAAAGCGATGGCCATGGGAACGCGCTTTGAGCGCAACCAGAGGATGGCCGGTTTGAAAATGATGGACAGCAGCAGGGCAATGACCAGAGGCATCAGAACCGCTTTCAACTCAAGGAGCGTAAGCCCCAATACAAAAACGGCTATAATGCCCAGGAACACCAGATAGAGATTGCTATTCTTGATATCGGCAACCATCAAATACCCATGCGTGGATTCATCCTTTCGGTAGTCTTCTCGGCGGTCTTTCTATCAGGTAGCGGCGATCCGGATCCGTTCCCGAAGGATTATTTTCGCTCTCCGCTGGATATTCCCCTTTACTTGTCGGGTGGCTTTGCCGAAATGCGGAGCAATCACTTCCATGCCGGCCTCGATCTCAAGACCCAGGGACAGGAAGGAATGCCCGTGCACGCGGCTGCAGATGGCTGGGTCTCCCGCATCAATGTCAGTGCTTCGGGCTATGGGAATGCGCTGTACATATCGCATCCGAACGGTTACCAGACTGTTTACGCCCACCTGTCGCGGTACGCACCCATCATCCGGGAAGCCATCGAATCGCAGCAGTACAGCAGTGAGTCCTTCGAAGTCCAGTTGTTTCCGGAAAGAGGCCGTTTTCCCGTCAGCAAGGGAGACATCGTGGCGTGGACCGGGAATACAGGTGGTTCAGCCGGGCCGCACCTGCATTTCGAAATCCGTGACGAAGCCACATCCGAACCAGTAAACCCCTTGTTGTTCGGCTTTCCCGTCACGGATTCCCTTCCGCCGCGGATTTTCCGGATCAAGGTATTTGCGGTCGACTCCACGTCTGTCGTGCGCCTGGAGGACCGGGTATCTGGTGGGTGGCGTCGCCTTGATGCGGGAGAATCCGCCTTTATCGAGGTGGTCCGGACGCCGTCCGGACTCTCCCTTGAGCGCGTAGGAAGCATCGAGGTGTCAGGTGCCGTCGCATTCGGCATCCAGACACACGACTATCACAACGGGTCCAACAACAGGTTGGGCGTCTTCCGGATCACGCTCCAGGCCGATGGTGAACCGCTTTACGCATCGGAAATGAAGCGTTTTTCGTTCAATGAATCCCGTTTCATCAATGCTCACGTCGACTTTCCCGAATACCGGACCTCCCGGCGATGGGTGCAACGAAGCTTCGTGTTGCCGGGCAACCGATTGCCAATGTACACGACCCGCTCCCGCGGCGTCTTGCGTCCGGAACCCGGTTCATCCCATTCATTGGAGTACATCGTAGAAGACGCTTCGGGTAATGTGGCATCGGTCCCGTTCACCATTGTTGGTGCCGATTTGACACCCGGGCCACGGCCCGTACCGGACCCTGAACACGTCATCTGGTGGGATCGGCCGTGGACGTTTACACGTCCGGACGTTTCCGTCCGGATTCCGGAGGGCGCCCTGTATGACGATGAAATCTTTGGATTCAATCAGCTGCCGGCACTGGAAGGCATTACCTATTCCGACCGGTTCCGCCTGCATGACTCCAAGACGCCTCTGCAGGAAAGCATGCTCGTCCGCATCCAGGCCGACGACGTTCCTGCCGAATTGCGGGACAAGGTCCTGGTCGGAATGATTGGTGATGGCGGGTCGGTATCATCTGCCGGCGGATCCTGGTCAAACGGTAACGTCAGTACGCGTGTGCGTGCGTTCGGGACGTTCGCGATCGTGGCCGATACAACGGCTCCTACCATCCGCGTGCTGGGCCTGGTACCGGATGGTCGGGCGCAGTCGCGCATCCAACTCCGGGTACGGGACGACAGGAGCGGTCTGAAGTCCGTTGAGGCCAGGATCGACGGAGAGTGGAGGCTATTCGAGCATGATGCGAAAAACAGCCTCTTCACTCACTACCTGGACGACCGGACATCGGCAGGGCGGCACGAACTCACTGTCAGGGCCACGGACAACAAAGGCAATACCGCAACGCTAGAGACGACCTTCCGCCGCTAGAAGGCTTTCTGAACAGCGTTCTAGCCGAGTATGGCATCGGCAAGCGCACCAGCATCCGCTTCCATGTCCTGCACCGACGAGGGCATCTGCTGCAGCTGCGTCAGCTGAGGGGGTACGGTCACCTTCCGCCCGATCGCCGGCTCTACGGTTTCAGGAAATTTGGCTGGATGGGCTGTTGACAGGACAACGACCTGTCCCTCCGGTTGCAGACGACGAACTGCTTCGAGACCCACCGCCGTGTGGGGGTCGGCCACGTATCCGGTTTCCTGTAGTGTGCACCTGATGGAAGACACGGTGTCCTTATCGGTCACCGATACACCTGACACCCGGGAAACCAGCTCTTCGCGGGCATACATGGCCGTCAATCGCTCGAAATTGCTGGGTGCGCCGACATCCATGGCATTGGACGGGGTCTGGACCGATGCATTGAACGCCCGTTCTGCGTTGGACAGCCATGCCGGAAAGAAATCATTCCGGTTGTGTGCGGCCAGGAAGCCAGCGACGGGCATGCCCGATTCAGCCGCGAGCATACCTGCCGTGAGGTTCCCCAGGTTTCCGGACGGTACACAGAACGTAACCGGAGCCTCATACTGCTTGGCGGCATGGACGTAATACAACATCTGTGGCAGCAGGCGGCCCATGTTGATGGAATTGGCCGTCGACAAACGCTTGTGTCTCAGTCGCGAGTCAGCAAAGGCTCCCTTCACGAGACGCTGGCAATCGTCGAAAGAGCCATGGACCCGCAGCGCCGTGACGCCTTCCCGCTCAACGATGAGTTGCTGTTCCTGCGTTGGACTGACCTGACCGGCCGGGTACAGCAGAACGACCCGGACTCCCGGGATGCCACTGCATCCATCCGCAACGGCGCTTCCTGTGTCGCCGGAGGTCGCGACCACGATAGTCACCTCCTCCCCTTTCTCCTGCAACAGATGCCCGAGCAACCGCCCCAGCGTTCGTCCACCGAAATCCTTGAATGAGAGCGTCGGGCCGTGGAACAGCTCGAGAATGGACACGGAGTCCGAGATCCGGACCAGCGGGACGGGAAATGAGAACGCGTCGGCGGCGAGTGCTTCGACTTCACGCAGCGTCATGAACTCCTCAAGCCACGGCGTCAGGATGCGCGTCGCCAGCTCCGGAAAATCGTCGGGTGGCAACCCGGCAAAGTCAATCGGGGGAACGTGTTCCGGGAGATAGAGACCCCCGTCGGGTGCCAGGCCGGCGAGCAACGCCGTAGCCAGATCGACCCGGCCGGAACCGACGGCTCCCGAGGTGTCTCTGGTAGATACGAAACTCATTGTATGTCCTTTTCGACGCGCGCTCCCTGGATATCAGGCGCTGTTGCTCGCACATCGGCAGAAACGCCTTCCAGGACACACGCCTGTTTCATGGCCCCGGCCACATCTTTGGCGTGGTCTGCATCCCGGCACACAGCAAACATGGCGGGTCCGGATCCTGACAGGGCAACGCCATGTGCTCCAGCCCGAAGAGCCGCCGAACGGATGGCTGGATATGGATCCACCAGAGCCGCACGCAGGGGTTCGATGAGGGAGTCCGTCATGATGGATTGTCCGAAATCGGCAGCAGTTCCAGCCAGCAGGGCGTGAATGAGCAGGCCGAGACGAGACGCATGCCGAACGGCATCCGCGAGTGGAACGGATTCCGGGAGCAATGCCCGTGCTTCCTTCGTGAGCACCTCTACATCCGGCAGCACAACCGCCAGGTACACGTCAAAACCCGGATTGATGCGTTGGTATTTGCGCGGATCATCGGAGGGCGACAGGACAATTCCTCCGTACAGGGAGGGCAACACATTATCGCCGTGGCGCGCACCGGATGCGGCCGCCTCGCCGTCCAATGCTGCTTCCAGAATGACTTTCTTGTCCAGATCGGCTCCCATGAGCCCTGCCGTCGCCATGGCACCAGCAACGGCACTCGACGCCGAACTGCCCAAGCCCGTACCTGCCCGGATACCCTTCATGATGGACAGGTGGACACCGGCCGTGCTGTCCAGTCTCCGCAACAAGGAAGTGGCCGCTACGGCTGCGGTATTCAGATGATCTTCAGTGGGGCCCGTCCAGACCGATGCCTCATCGAATGATACCGTCACGCCTGGCCGTTCGACCCGCGTCGCGGTAATCCGGTCGCCCCAGGCCTGTACGGCCATTCCAAGGCAATCAAAACCGGGTCCCAGATTGGAAACGGACGCCGGCGCCCATACCGTCGTCTTCTCACGCACCGTCCGTACCGAATTGTCTTTCTCCTGTCAGAAATGCTTCGGCCGTTCGCACCATGTCAATACTGCCTATGTACAGAGGAATGCGCTGGTGCAGTTTCGTAGGTACCACGTCCAGAATGCGTCCACGTCCGGTCGATGCGGCGCCACCGGCCTGTTCGACAATCATGGCCAGTGGGTTGGCCTCATACATAAGCCTCAGCTTGCCTTCCGGATTCTTGTGGGTGGCCGGGTAAATGTACAGACCGCCCTTGAGCAGATTCCGATGGAAGTCGGCAACAAAGGAGCCGATATAGCGGGTACTGAGAGGCCTGCCGGCTTCAGGAGTCTCCGCTTGCATCCACTTGATGTGCGCCTTCAGACCATCCTCGAAAGAATTGTAGTTGCCCTCATTCACGGAATACATGCCGCCGGTGCGCGGAGTCGTGATATCCGGATGCGTCAACAGGAATTCTCCGATGGCTGGATCGAGGGTGAATCCATTTACGCCATGCCCGGTGGTGTAGACCAGCATGGTCGACGATCCGTAAACGATATAGCCAGCAGCAACCTGCTCGGATCCCGGTTGCAGGGCAGCCTCCAGCGCGGGCTCCGACATGCCTTCAGGCAGTCGATAAATGCTGAAAATGGTGCCGACCGATACATTCACTTCAATGTTCGAGGAGCCGTCCAGTGGATCGAGCAGCACAATGTAATTGCCGTCACTGTCCGCTCCGGTGCGCATGGGAATGGCCTCGGAGTGCTCCTCCGAACCGATCAGGCAACATTCGCCACCACGTTTCAGCGCACGTACGAACTCCTTGTGCGCCAATGCGTCCATGATCTGCTGAACTTCGCCCTGGACATTGATTTCTCCGGTCTGGCCGAATACATCCACAATCCCGGCGCGTCGCATGTGCCAGTTGACGAGCTTGGCCGCGACACTGATGTCACGAAGCAAACGGGAAAAAGACCCGCTCGACTCCTTCACCTGTGCCTGGCGCTCAATGATGAACTGTTCGAGCGTCTTGAACGCACCTATTTCCTGGATTCTCGCGTCAGGCTGCATGGCGGATGTCGTTTGAAACAATTCGAAACAGGAAGATACACACTCACCCGTCCATGTCCTTCCGGAATTGGTTCAGCGCGGGCCAAGCCCGGGTATCCTCGGATATTTCGTCCAGCATCCTTTTCAAATCGGCCGGTTCGTCGACATCGTACCAGTGAGGAAGCACGCTCAATTCAGCCGTTGTCTGTCCTGCGCGCTCAACGGTGTCTGTAAATACATCGGCGTGGGACCAGTCCATGGCATTGAAGAGCGTCGGATACAGACCGTTCATGCCCAGCAGATAATATCCTCCGTCTTCGGAGGGTCCAATCACAATGCTGCGCGGCTGGTCCAAGACGTCGAAGGCCGCTGCAATGAACTCCGAAGGCAGCGTTGGGTGATCCGACCCAACCAGCATGACAGAGCCGTATCCATCGGCAACCCCTTTGGCTACGGCATGCAACATGCGTTCTCCCAGATCCGCACCGTGCTGGGTATGCCATGGAATACCCTCCGGCACATCGCCGTCCATCGGCTCACCGGCAAGGGCAATGCGCACATCCCACGTCGACGCGCTGAACCGGACCACGGAGTCTGACAGCATGGCTCTGTTGAGCGCTGACCGGCCCGCTTCATCCAGTACCGGGCTCAATCGTGTTTTTACGTGGCCGGGTGTCGATGCCTTGGCCATGATCACCAGCAACTTCCTCACAGCATCCTCCGGACTACCTGCAAGGTGCGTTCCAGGCCCTGCTCGACATCTGATGGGCTGTTTTCCGGACCGAATGAGAAGCGAACGGCCCCACGCGCCTCGGAATCGGGTATCCCGATGGCGTGCAGAACGTGACTGCGCCGGACGGCGCCACTGCTGCATGCCGAGCCGGCCGATACCTGGACACCGGCCACATCGAGGCCCAGAATGAGCATTTCGCCGTCCAGTCCTTGCCCGTTACGATGGAATACGACCTGCAGGATATGCGGGGCAGTATGTTCGAATGGCGTAATGCGGCGAACATGCTCGGGAAGACCGTCCTCAAGACCGGTCCAGAAAGCATCGCGCAGGGCGCCCACGCGCGCAGACTCCGTGTCCGCCTGGCGCTGTGCCCGCGCCAGGGCAGCCGCAAGCCCCACGACGCCCGGTACATTCTCCGTTCCGGAACGCCTCTCTCTTTCCTGACCACCACCGTGTACCATGGTGACCAATGGTACGTGGGATCGCGCCATGAGAACACCAACGCCCTTCGGACCACCTACCTTGTGCGCCGACAACGTAAGTGCATCGACCCGGGAAGCAACCTCGCGAAGATCATACCAGGCTGCCGCTTGCACGGCGTCGGCATGGCGCAGTACACCATCGGGAAGTGCCCCTCCCATATTGAGGGCCCCTGTCTCATTGTTTACTGTCATGACGCTGACGGTATCCCCTTGGCGCACAGTACGTTGAACTTCATCCCAGTCGACCGATCCGGCCTCTCCCGGCGACACGAAGCGGACATCCGTCCCCGCTGCTGCCGACGCCAATGCCGGTGCCAGGATGGCATCGTGCTCGGTCCGGCACGTGACCAGACCCCTGCCACACGATCCGACGAGCATATTGTCCGCCTCCGTCCCACCCGACGTAAAGATGATGTCGGCCGGATCCACTCCAAGCAACGATGCGACCGCATCTCGTGCGGACTCCACCGCATGGCGCGCCTTCCTGCCACGGGCATGGACCGACGATGCATTCCCGTAGTGATCCGTAAGGAAGGGCATCATTGCCGACAGGACCTCTGCGTGCAGAGGCGTCGTAGCAGCATGGTCGAGATAGATGGGATGCAAGGAGTAGAGCCGTGTGTGAAGCACTGACGCAAACGCGGAATACGTCCGGCTGATCCTGTCATGTATCCAATGAACGTGGGTATACTTCCGGACAACCAACAGCAGATATCATGGACAAATTGGTAATACGCGGTGGTCAGCCGCTGCGAGGGACCTTGCCGGTCAGCGGGTCAAAGAACACGGCGCTGCCGCTCATGGCAGCCGCTCTTCTGGCGAGCGAACCGGTTGTGCTCCATGGTATTCCCGACCTGAAGGACATTCATACGTTCAGCCGTGTCATGCGGGTGACGGGAGCCGAGGTCACCTTCTTCCCGTCCGAGAATCGTTTGGTCGTTGACCCGCGTGGTATGGACCGAGCCGAAGCTCCTTACGAACTCGTGAAGCGCATGCGCGCCTCGTTCTACATGCTGGGTGCGCTTCTTGGGCGGATGGGCTCCGCGCGGGTGTCGCTTCCCGGCGGCTGCGCATGGGGACCGCGACCGGTAGATTTGCACATAGAGGCCATGAAGGCTCTGGGTGCGGAGCTCCACATGGAAAAGGGGTACGTCATCGCCACCGCTCCCGGTGGACGGATGCCTGGTGGACGGTTCTCACTCCGGCCGTCTTCGGTGGGCGCAACGGTCAATTTCCTGCTCGCGGCAGTGTGCGCATCCGGACCGTCCAGGCTGGACAACGCAGCCACGGAACCCGACGTCGTCGTTTTCTGCGACATGCTCACCAAAATGGGTGCCCGGATCGAGGGCGTCGGTACACGAACACTCGATGTGGAAGGCGTGGACTCCCTGTCGGGCATCGAGTTCACGAACTGTCCGGATCGCATCGAACTCGGCACGTTCATGATTGCGGCGGCCATATCCGGCGTCCCAGGCGAGCCGGTGACCATTACCAATGCGCGGGCCGACCATCTGGGCACGGCGTTCCTGCAAGCGTTCGAACAAACCGGAACCCAGGTGGAAATAGACGGGGACGTAATCCGCGTAACAGCGCCCGATTCGCTGTCACCGGTCAGCGTCGCCACCGACGTGTATCCCGGGTTTCCGACCGATCTCCAGGCCCAGTGGTCCGTTCTGCTCACACAGTGCCAGGGCAACGCGAAGGTTCTGGAAACGGTCTACCACGATCGATTCAAGCACATTCCCGAGCTCAGACGCATGGGAGCCAACGCCATCGTCGTCGGAAGTGAAGTAGTGGTTGAAGGCGGACAACCAATCGAAGGTACGTCGGTCATGAGCACGGACCTGCGGGCGAGCGTGTCGTTGGTCCTGGCCGGAATGGTGGCCAAGGGAGAGACGCATGTGCTTCGTATTTACCACCTCGACCGCGGTTATGAGCGCCTCGAAAACAAGCTGGCTGCCGCCGGCATCGACATCACGCGCGTAGCGTACGACGAGTGGGCCGATCCTGAGTAGACCGATTCTGAAGGACCCGGTCGGCTTCCTGTCAGAACAGCGCCGTGAACTGCACACGACCGGTATGCACCGTACGTGAGCCGGACGGCGCCCGACCGTCATATGAAAACCGGGCCGACAGCCTCTCCGAGAATTCGGCCTGAAGGCCGACCCGCCACAGCCAGGAGGCCCCTTGTCCGCGTCCGTCCGTGAGCTCGAACGCCGCGAGTCCAACCCGGTCCTCGTCGAGTCGCACCCGTGCGTGCTCCAACCGAAGGGAGCTGCGGAGTCGTTCCCGGACTGTCCAGGTGCCCTCAACAGGCAGCAGAACGACACGGGCACGCGCCTTCGAGGCATGTTCGGACTTGAATGCAATCACAGGTGCCAGGACAATGCCCATCCGGTCCGATGGACGGACGCGGGCCATGGGCTCGGCGCGCCAGGTGCGGATGTCGAACGAGCGCGACGAGAACGTCGTGCTGGTCGATGCATTGCGCTCCCGCCCAACCCGCAGACCCCACTCCCAGCGTGATGACGGCCTCCAGCGACTAGTCACATCGGCTACGTCTACCCTGGCCTCCTCGTCCCCTGCTGCCAGGCCACTCAGACTTCTCACGGTCTGCACGGATACATCCACGTCCACTGCCCGGGCTACCGGCAGTAAGCGGGCCGTCTGCGCCACGCGCAGACGGCCCTGAATCGTTTCCCCAGACGTCCGAAGGGCGTGCGACCGCAGCAAATAGATATCGGATCGGTTTTCTGACCGACTCGTTTCCTGGATTTCAATGACCGTCGACAGACCTACCGATCGCCATCCCCCTGCACGACCTGGGGCCACATCGAGCCGGAGCCGCGTCAAGACGTGCGTGACAGCCTGCAGGGAGTCGCCGGGAAGCAGGGTCCGGACGTAGGTCCCTTCCGTGGGATTTGTCTCCGGAACGAACTCATCAAGTTGGATGACCCCGTCGCCATTGAAGTCATCCCACACATACTGCCCCCGTTCGGGGCCCGTCCGAATGTAGATTTCCTGTAGCGTTGCGGACCGCTCGGACCGCGCATCGTACAGGACGTTCGCCCGGAGGCGACGCGTCAGCCGGAGGTCGGCCTGTGCCCCGATGAGCAAGGCATCATCCTGCGTTCCTGTTGCCATTGCGGTTCGCCGAGCGCCCACATCCAGCCGCACATTTCCACGATCGAAATCGGCTTGCACGGACGACTGTCCGGTCCATACTGTGGCGTCGGCCGGTAGCGGTCCCTGTCGCCATCGGGTCTCCTCCCGCCACTCCAGACGGGACTGCAATGTCATGCGCCCCTTCGATGTACGAACTCCCACCTCGAGTGCATCCACATCCGGCTCCCGCGAAATGTCGGCTCGGTTGTCCTGCGTTCGGAGCCGGTCCCGCTGCCATCCGATGAACGGCCTGGTCCGTTGGCGCTCCGGCGCCACTATCCTCGCCGCATGCCGCGACCACGTCCCTACAGCCCCAAGATCGGCGATGGCCAGGCGGTCATCGGTACGGATCCATTCCGTGTTCACAGCAACGACGGGACGACCGGATTCTGCGGACAGGAATGAGACCCCACCTGAACGCCCATCGAATGACGAACCGAGCGAAAGGCGGGACACCGAAAGCGTCATCCTGGTACTGTCGAGGGCGCCAATTGTCATCGAGGCATCGGTCATGTCCTCGCTTTCCCCGGATACGATCGATGTCGTCACGTCCTGAGAGGCATGGGAGGCCAGATTCCATCGTCGTTCGAATTCCACATCGCGCGCTCTCTCGAAGGCCGTGAAGTCGGCTGTTCGTGTGGCGTGACGCCCCGACCCGAGGAGCCACAAGCGGTCTCCAGCCACATACAGCCGTCCGGTCCGCAGACCGAGCGCCAGCGCCTGGCCGTCGTTGTCTGCGGCATCGAGCCCCGACAGCAGATTCCGGTCCAGCCTCGATCCGGCCCATTCCACATCCAGATGAACGCCAGGGACGGGTTCAAGGTCGAGCCGCACGTCTACCAGTTCCTGACGGCTGGGAGCCCGCAGCGGCACCACCGGATCGTAGGAGCCGTTTCCGGCACCGGCGAAGACAAAGACGATGCCGTTGCCCTGCAATCCGCTCCGGGTGTACGACCCGTTCCCCTCCCCGACACGTGAGAATGTGACGCGATACACAGACTCGCTGGCTCCGGGTGGTCTATCTACTGCCCGGTAGACAACCGTACCGTCAGGCAAGGACTGTGCGAAATACTGGGTATACAGCGACTCTGCGTCAAACGGCACCACCTCGGCCCCTGACCGAAACGGCGTCGTATCCCCTGCCGCCGCCACCGCGGCCGAGTCAGCGGCCGTGAAGGCAAGCTCCTCCGTGAATGCCTGGCCGTCCGATTCCCGGATTGCCGTGACCGCGATGGAGCCCCATTTCCGGTTCTGCCCGGCTGCGTACGCACCGCTGGACATCAGGAACGTACGTGTGAACTGGTTGGTCGTGAATTCAAATTCGACCCGGACGCGGCGTTCAGGTCCCATGATGTGCCGGGACGTAAACGTGATTTCCGCGGTGGCGTAATCGACCGAGTAGTCCTCGGACAGCCCCCGCGAAAGGAGCACGCCATCCAGGTAGACCCGCTCCGATCCGGGCACCAACAGCAGGAATCGCTCACCCGTTGGTCCCTCTAGACGGTACGGTCCCTGGACGCCATCGACGGGCACAATCATCTGGGACCGGAACTGACCGCGGGATGTCGCCCCGGCCGATGTCAGGGATCCCGCCTGCAGCACGGCGCCCTGCAGGCTCCGTCGCACGCCGCCATACCTCCCGGCCCGGTGGTTCAGGTCAACATCCCCCAGCTCGAGGTGGCCCCGTTCGGTTTCCAGACGGATGTACACGCGGTCGAATTGGTCCAAGCGGCGCGTTGTCCCCTGCGGCAGGATGGGCGTGTCCTCGTCGGTCAGTGCCGCCACAACCCGCAATCCAGGAGCGATTTCCCCCTGGATCTGCAGACGCAGCGCGGACTCGATGGCCGCATCCCGTCCGGTTCCGGTCAACACGCCCCGTGTCACCGATCCCGATCGCTCCAGTCGCGACGACGATACGGAAGGGCGGGCCGTGCGGGCCGGCGTCTCGGCGTTCTGGTCACGAAGAGTCCACAGTCGCCGGCCCGAAACGGCCCGCAAGGGTATGTAGCTGTATCTCGCCACGAGGACATAGGCAGAATCGGGCGGCATGCCCGGCACGGTGAACAGACCGGTCGCATGCTCGAGTTCGTAGGCATCCGCCGTCAGCTCTGACGTACCCACCTGCAGCCGCAGCGATTCCCGGACCACGAACGGACGCAGCACAAACGGCCCAGGGCCGGCAATGCGTAGCGTGTCCACAGCCTCGGGCAATGGCGGACTGGCCACCGGCAAGGATGCATCCTGAGCCCGTCCCGTGCGCGGAGAACATGCCACCAACAACGCCATCAGGACAACAGCGGAGCACACGCAACCGTACAGGCCGGTCGAAACAGAGGTGCTCTCATATGTGGTCAATGGGCAATCCGGGCAGGTGCGTGATTGCGCAAACCCGTCTGGCAGACCGCTGTTTCACGCGCCGCGTCAGGGAATCCCGTCTTGTCGGGAGGACCCTCCATGCCTACATTGCCCGTCGAATCCGTTCATCAGACATTTTTCGATGCCATGGGCGTTCCAGGATCTGTCGACCATCCCTTTCGAGTCGCCATCATTGGCGCAGGCCCAGCCGGCTTCTATGCCGCTGAGCACTTCCTGAAACAGGAAAGCCCATGCGTCCATGTGGATGTCTTCGACCGGCTGCCAACTCCGCACGGGCTCGTCCGCGCCGGAGTAGCCCCGGACCACCAGAAAATCAAGAATGTGACGCGGGTGTTCGACAAGACTGCGGCGCGGCCCGGATTCCGGTTCTTCGGCAATGTCGATTTCGGTCGCGACATCACCATGGAGGATTTGAGGGAGCGGTATCACCAGGTGTACTTCTCGACCGGAGCACAGGTGGACCGGTCGCTGGGCATTCCTGGTGAAGACCTGGCACGCAGCCACAGCGCTACCGAATTCGTTGCCTGGTACAACGGACATCCGGATTTCCGGGACCTGACGTTCGATCTGTCCCAGGAGCGGGTAGCCGTCATCGGCGTCGGCAACGTCGCCATCGACGTGGCACGCATCCTGTGCCGGACAATGGACGAATTGCGGGCTACGGACATAGCCGATTACGCGCTGGATGCCCTTGCCGAAAGCCGGGTCCGTGAAATCATCATGATCGGTCGCAGGGGCCCGGCCCAGGCTGCGTTCACCCTGCCTGAGATCAAGGAGCTGGGCGATATGCAGGATGCATCCGTGCGGACGCATGCCGACGAAATGACGCTCGATGCACACTCAGCCGCAGCACTGGAGGCCGATCCAGACCGGGCCACAACCAAGAAGCTGGAGGTCATGAACAGCTACATCGGCGGCACAAACGCGGGTGCGCGGCGGGTCTGTGATGTCCGTTTCCTGCTGTCCCCCACCGAATTGAAAGCTGCTGAGGATGGCGGTGTGGGGTCCATGACAGTCATGCGCAACCGCATTGAACCGGGCAGGGGTGGTCGGTTGTCGGCCGTACCAACCGGTGAATCCATGGAGTGGCCGATCGGTCTCGTCTTCCGGTCGGTCGGCTACAGGGGTGTCGCGCTGCCCGGCGTCCCGTTCAATGATTCATGGGGCACCATCCACAACGAAAAGGGGCGCGTTACGGACGATGCGGGTACGGTCGTGCCCGGACTCTATGCGGGTGGATGGATCAAGCGCGGACCAAGCGGCGTCATCGGGACCAACAAGCCCGACGCGGTGGAAACGGTCGAGTGCATGCTTGAGGATCTTGCTTCCGGTGCATGCTTCACCCCTTCGGCAGGTCCCATTGAGGAGCTGCTCGGCACAAGGAACGTGCCGACGTTCTCTTACGAGCACTGGCTTGAATTGGACCGGATGGAGCAGGAAGCGGGAACGGCCAGCGGCCGCCCACGCGTCAAGTTCACGACGGTCCGCGACATGCTGGCGGCTACTGGACGCTGACCACGGGATAGCCTTCCTCATCGACCGCGTCCCGCAACACGTCATCGGCCACGGAATCGTCAACGTCCACGACGGCCGTGCCCAGACGTACATCTTCAACGCGTACACCGTCGAGCGCTTCCAGCGCCGACTTGACGGCGTGCACGCAGTGTCCACAACTCATTCCGCTGATTTCAAGGGTCTTTTTCATAGGTGTTTCAGTCGTAGGCTGTTGGTAACAACGGAGACGCTGGAGAGCGCCATGGCGGCCGATGCCAGCATGGGACTCAGCACCCAACCGAAGGTCGGATACAGTACGCCCGCTGCCACAGGAATACAGATGATGTTGTAAATGAAGGCGAAAAACAGGTTCTGTCGCACGATGCGCATGGTCTGAACGGACAATCCGATGGCCGATGCCACGCGTCCCAGATCATCGCTCATGAGGGTGATGTCGCTGGCTTCCATGGCAATATCCGACCCGCTTCGAACAGATATACCAACATCAGCAGCTGCCAATGCAGGTGCATCGTTGATGCCGTCGCCGACCATGGCCACGATGCGACCTCCCTCCTGCAATTTCCGCAGCGCCTGGACCTTGCCGTCCGGCAACAGGCCTGCGATCACGTGGTCAATGCCGGCCTCGGATGCAATGCGTTCCGCAGCCTCGGCATGATCGCCGGTGAGCATGGCCACATCGACACCCAGTGCATGGAGCGCATCGACGGCCGCTCGCGAAGCAGGACGGATCCGGTCATCCAGATGAATGGTACCTATCCAGTGGCCGTCCTCGGCGACAAGGACACGCGCCGCCGAGCCCGTGAGCGCCGGCATGTCCCGGAAATCCACGCCGCATTCCTGCAGGAAGTCATACCGACCAACAACCACGCTACGTCCACCCACGAGGGCTTGAACGCCCTTTCCCGTGGTTGAGGCAAATTCCGTCACTTTCAGCGACTCCCAGCCGGACTCGGCAGCCGTTACGATGGCGCGGGCGAGTGGGTGCTCGGACAGCGTTTCAACGGACGCCGCGACGGCCAGGACATGCTCCCGGTCGCCCTCCACACGGATGACCTCCGGACGCCCTTCCGTGATGGTGCCCGTCTTGTCCAGGGCCACGGTATTGATACGCTCTGCCTTCTCGAGCGAACCGGCGTCCCTCACGAGGATGCCTTGAAGGGCCGCCCGTCCGGTCGATACGACCACCGCTGTCGGCGTGGCAAGCCCGAGCGCGCACGGGCACGCAATGATGAGAACGGAGACGGCGCGGAGGAGGGCTTGGTTGAAGGCCGGCTCCGGACCGACCACGTACCATACGATACCGGTGATCAGGGCAATGCCCATGACCGTCGGCACGAAAATGGACGCTATGCGATCGGCCAGTTTCTGGATGGGCGCCTTGGTGGCCTGGGCCAGCTGCACCATCCGCACGATTTGCTGTAGCATCGTGTCCGACCCGCTACGTACCACTTCTACCAGCAACGTGCCGGTCGTGTTGACCGTCCCGGTAACCACCCGGTCCCCCACAGCCCGCTCGACAGGCATGGGCTCGCCGGTCAGCATGCTTTCATCGAGACTGCTTGCACCATCCACCACCCGGCCATCCACCGGTACGCGCTCACCGGGCCGGATACGCACCCGGTCACCCAGGATGATGCCCGACGTATTGATGGTTTCTTCCCGGCCATCGCGCACGACGCGTACGACATCGGGCTGCAGTTTCATGAGGTTCCGCACGGCCGCGCCCGTGCGTCCCTTGGCCCCCTCCTCGAGCAAGCGGCCCACCAGAATGAGGGTGACAATGACACCCGCAGCCTCGAAATACACATCCGGATGGCCGGCGCCCGGAAAGAACGCGGGAAACAGCAGGGCTCCGGTTGAATAGGACCAGGCCGCCCCAACTCCAAGCGCCACAAGCGTATTCATGTCCGTCGCGCCGTGTCGGGCCGATGTCCATGCCGCGTGGAAGAACGGCCATCCCGCCCAGAACACCACAGGAGTTGCCAGTATGAACTGGATCCAGGGATCGTACGGAATCCTGAGCGACCCGTGGCTCATAGCCAGGATGGCCAGTGGAACCGTCAGGATCGCCGCACCAATGACCCGCCGCCGCAATGTCGTGTAGCGGCTGGCCCGGTCCACATCCGGATCCACGTCCGGGGCCACATCCGATGCGCCTCTGGCATCCTCTATGAGCTGCTGAAGATCACGGCCCGGAAGAATCGTGGGGATGTACCGGAGGCTGACCACCCAGGCCTCGCCCGCGTGTTCAACCGAAACATCGAGGACTCCGTTTGTCGCCGCCAGTGTGCCGGACGATGCAATCGCAGCCGCTTCATCCTGGAAAACAGCCTCGGCCATGGCTGTCCGGATCCCGTACCCGGTATCCTCGATGACCTTGACCAGCTCGGAAAGGGAAACCCCATCGGATTCGATGACGGCCTGCTCCGTGGCATAGTTGACATTGGCCCGTGTCACGCCGGCCTTTTTCCCCAGCTTCCGCTCAATACGCAGGGCACACGCCGCACATGTCATGCCCTCGACGGGGAGTGAGAGTTCAGCGCCTTGCCGTTCCATATGGCCATCCATCAGTTCAAACGATTCCCACTCTCCGGGTCGAAGAAATGGGCCTGCGAAAAGTCTATGTGCAGATCGACCTCATATCCCGCTTCGGGCAATACATCGGTAGGCTGTCTGCCCACAATCCGCACCCCTCCGCGGGATGCATGATACACGATGTCGGGACCCATTGGTTCGACGATATCCATGTGAAAACGGGCTGAAAGCGTGCCAGGGCCGGGCACCCTTCGCGTGGCGACGCGGAGGGCCTCGGGACGCACGCCTACATCCACCACAGGGTTTCGCACAGATGCCAGGACATCGGCTCCATTCCCGAACAGGCTCACCTCCCCATCCAGTCCGGTAAACCGGAGTTTCACGCCATCGTCCCGGTGAACGGTCGCACGCAGCAGGTTCATGGACGGACTTCCGATGAACGATGCCACGAAGGTGTCGGCCGGTCTCGCATATACATCGAGCGGCGCGTCGAGCTGCCTGAGGGTCCCTTCATGCATGACCGCTATGCGGTCCCCCATGGTCATGGCTTCGACCTGGTCGTGCGTGACGTACACCATGGTAATGCCGAGACGTCTGTGCAACTGCGTCAGTTCCATGCGCATCTGGACCCGAAGACGGGCATCCAGGTTTGACAATGGCTCATCGAACAGGAAAACACGCGGCTTCCGGACAATGGCTCGCCCGACGGCCACCCGCTGTCTCTGTCCCCCGGAAAGCTCGGCGGGTTTCCTCTCCAGCAGCGCCTCTATTCCCAGAATACCAGCCGCGTCCACGACCCGTTTGCGGATTTCCGTTCTCGGCACGCCTCGCAATTTCAACCCGAAGCCCATGTTGTCGGCCACTGTCAAATGGGGGTACAGCGCATAGTTCTGAAAAACCATGGCAACGTCCCTGTCCTTCGGCGGCACGTCATTTACGGGTTGACCATCCATGGAAATGACCCCGGACGTGATGGACTCCAGACCGGCGATCATCCTCAGTATGGTGCTCTTTCCGCACCCGGAAGGCCCTACCAGGATGAGGAATTCCCCGGATTTCACCTCCATGGTGACCGAGTCGACAACCGGCACACCGGCGGTATATTCCTTGGATACGGCTTCAAGACGGATTCCGGACATGGACCCACGCTTCGTTCATTGTTGGAACCAATAATACGTATCTTGCAGGCCATTCATTCCGCGATCCCATGGCCCGAGAGAAATCCCGAATCACCATATACGATGTCGCCGATCACGCGGGCGTGGCCATTTCGACCGTGTCCAGGGTGTTGAACCAGTCTCCCGACGTTTCCGTTTCCACCCGGATGCGCGTGGAACGTGCCATTTCGCAACTACAATACCGTCCGGACCGGACTGCCCGGTCGCTTGCGCAACAGGAATACAATACGCTGGCCGTGGCCCTTCCGTCCTTCACGGCACCGTTCCAAAACGAGCTGCTGAAAGGCGTTCGTGCGTGTCTGCGGGATCATGATCTGGACGTGCTCATCTGCGACCTGGGGTCCACCAACCACGAGCGGGCGCTCATGGACTTCCTGAAACGGGGCGCCGTGCGCGGATTGCTCTTGTGTGGCATGCAGGTCACGGAGGCCGTCCGGAAAGAGCTTCAGGGCATCCACTCACCGACTGTCATCATCGGCGATACGTGCGACGGCATAGACGGCTGGAGTTGGAACGAGCAGTTCGGGGCGGAAGCGGCTGTTGCCCATCTCATTGCCGGTGGGCACACCGATATCGCCATGATCCGCTCCCATACGGACAGCGTCCTTCAGCGGGATCGCGTGGCCGGCTATAGAACCGCTCTGAAGAAAGCCGGGCTGGCGATTCGTAACGAGTACATCGTGGCAGGAACGGTCCAAAAACACGGTGGATTCAGCGAGGAGGACGGGCAGGACGCGATGAACCACATCCTCTCCGACCTGCCAGACGTAACCGCCGTCTTTGCCAGCTCCGACGTTCAGGCCATCGGGGCGTGGGCGGCCCTGACGGAGTGTGGCAAGTCGGTGCCTGCCGACATCGCCCTGGTGGGATATGACGACATCAAGACCAGTCGTTTCATAGGCCTGTCCTCTGTCGATCAATCCATGCAGAAAATCGCGTTCGAGGCCACAAAACGCCTTGTAGCTCGCATTTCCGGAGCGGAAACAGGCGCAACCGTGTCGGAAATCATTACTCCAAAACTCCAAATCCGCCGCTCATCAGCGGCCAGATCATGAAGGATATCATTGCCGGTCAATTGGACCATACGGTCCGCGAAACGGCATTTACGGAGTTCGGCGCCAGATATGGTGGAAAGGTCCGGGATACCTATGCCCTGGGTGATCGCCTCGTCCTGGTCACGTCCGACCGGATCAGCGCATTCGATCACATCCTGCGGCAGACCATCCCGTTCAAAGGCCAGGTCTTGAACCAATTGGCCGCGTACTTTTTCGGGGAGACCGCCGATGTAGCCCCTAATCACCTCATTTCCGTCCCGGACCCCAACGTCACCATCGCACACCGCTGCGATCCGGTGCCGGTCGAATTCGTAGTGCGTGGGTATCTGGCCGGGCATGCGTGGCGCACATACCGGGATGGAGGGCGCGTATTGTGCGGCAAGCCGCTTCCTGACGGGCTTCGCCAGAATAGTCGTCTTCCGGAGCCCATCCTCACGCCTGCGACCAAGGCGTTGGAAGGACACGATGAGGACACCACCATTCCGGACATCATCGCATCGGGTGTGCTGACAGCCAACGAATGCGATGCGTTGGAGGCCATGGCATTGGGCCTGTTTGCCCGTGGGTCCGAATGCGCTGCCCGTCGGGGACTCATCCTGGTGGACACGAAGTACGAGTTCGGACGCCGTGCCGATGGCTCGTTTGTCGTCATTGACGAGATCCATACGCCCGATTCGTCACGCTATTTCCATGCCGACACGTACGAATCGCTGCTGGAACAGGACGTTGCGCAGCGACAGTTGTCAAAGGAATTTGTCCGGGAATGGTTGATGGACCACGATTTCCAGGGACGTGACGGTCAGACGCTTCCCGACCTGACGGATGCGTTCAGGATCGAAGTCGCTGCCCGGTACATTGAGCTCTATGAGCGCATTACCGGCACGGCGTTTGCTCCCGATACGAGCCGTTACCCGTTGCAGCGCATAGAGTCAGCCATCAGGGCGTCGCTTTAGACGCCCCAGGCTCCACCCATTCGGTACTGCCATCGGTGAAGTGCTCGCGTTTCCAGATGGGTACGTCCTCCTTCAGCGTATCGATCAGGAAGCGGCATGCCTCAAATGCCGGTCCCCGGTGTGCGGTCGCCACACCGATGATGACGCTGGCCTCGCCAACCGGCACCACACCGATCCGGTGCCAGATGACCACCCGCAGGACAGGCCATTGCTCTGCAGCTTGCCGCGCCAGCCGCTCACATTCCGAGCGCGCCATGGATTCATGGGCCTCGTAGAACAGTGTGTCCGTCTCCCTCCCACCCGTCATGCGACGGGTCGTACCGACAAAGAGGGCAATCCCACCTCCTTCGGCAGCCGCCAGGAAGGTGCTTGCTTCGCCCGTACCGGGAATCCGGTCGCCTATTTGAATGTTCGTTTCCATCATCCTCCGCTGACTGGTGACAAGATGGCCACTTCATCGCCCGTGAACAGTTCCGCGGTCAACGAAACGTACCGGTCATTGACGCCGCACCGAATGGACGGCCGCAACACGGCCACGACATCATGCCGGTGCGCCAACACGTCCAGCAGCCGGTCCACGGTTGCATGCTCCGGCAGGTCCACGTCCTCGCTTGACACCCCTGTTTCTTCGCGGATACGGGCGAAATAAAGGACCCGGACCGTCACAGCGACTTCAAGGTGTCTTTGACAGCAGCCAAATCCGGTATTTCCCCTGCATTATCGAGGACTTCCGCATACCGGATGGTCCGGTCACGGTCAATAACGAACGCCGAACGCTTGGAAATGCGATCGAGCTTCATGGGCGTGAAATCATTGTCGTATTTGGATCCATACGCGGCCGACACGTCGGCATCATGGTCCGAAAGCAACTCGAATGCGAATGCATTCTCCTTCGCATACGCGGCAAGAGCGAACGGGGAGTCGGTCGAGATCCCTACCACAGTAGCCCGTCCGTATGCAGGTAAATCATTGCTTACTTCGTTCAACTCCGTGGTACACACGCTGGTGTATGCCCCTGGGAAAAACAGAAGTACGACCGGCTGCTCCTGGGAGGCCAGATGGAATGCGGTGTTGTTGTTCGAGTACAGCGTAAAATCAGGCGCGAGGTCACCTACGTTCATGTACTTGTATGTGGCTTCGGCTATCTGGTCCGGACGGCACGCAATGGTCCAATCCTGGAGGCATACCGCGCCGGAATGAACGCAGCAGCCGTGCAGAGGGCCAGGGTTGTCAGAAAAACGAGAACAAAGTCAACGAACTGGAGGTCAATCGGTGCCTCCTTCATATAGTATGCATCTGCAGGCAACGGGATTATGCCGAAGGTCGTCTGAAGCCAAGCCAGGATCAAAGCCAGGCCGCAGCCAATGAGTGCACCACTCAAACCGATGCCGAATCCGACCCTCATGAAAATGCCGGTCAGCGCCGACCCCTTGGCTCCCATGCTTGCCAGCACACCGATGTCCGGCGTCTTTTCGAGAATGACCATGAGCAGCGTTCCTATCACGTTGACTGCTGCTACGAATACGATGATTGAAAGAATGAGCGGAATGATGCTTTCCTGGAGCCCCACCCATGCAAAGAGGCTCCTGTAGATCTCGGAAATGGGCCGTGCCATAGCCGGAAACGCCAGTTTCGCGTCCAACCGATTGGCCATCTCGTCAAAGTCTCCGCGTTCATCCATGCGAATATCGATTCGCGTGACCTGATCCGGCGCATACTGAACAAGGTGCCTTACTGCATCCATGTCTCCGAAGACATACACGGCGTCGAAATCGGCCAACGATGTCTCATAAATACCCGCTACGGTGAACTGGGCCACGCGTGGTGGTCTTGTTGTGCCCGATGCCGGGACGGAGAAAGCGGTGACCGTCCCTCCTGTCTCGACGTCGAGGGTGCGCGCCAGGGCAGCGCCGATGACGACACCGTTTTCGACCGACGCCTCTCCGTCCGTCATGGCCGTCGCGATATACGGTGGGACCTCTGCCGTCCCCCACAGCGACACGCCATCTATGCGTGACCGACTTGATCGGAGCAGGACGAATTCCTGGACCACTTCGGTAGCCGAGACCACGCCCGGCTCAGCCAGGATCTCTGCCAGCAGGACGGGAGCATCGTTCAGCGGTGCATCCCGGAGCGATTCCACCTGCACATGGGCGCCGAAGCCGACGATTTTCCGTGTGATTTCCTCTGAGAACCCCCTGACAACAGCCAGGGCGAGAATCAGTGTCGTAACGCCCACCGCGACACCCCCAATAGCAATCCGCGTGACGAGACGCAAAAACCTGCGTCCCTCCGATCGGCCTTCGGCGCCCCGGAGATACCGTATGGCCAGGAATGTCTGGAAGGTACTGTGCATGTCGCTGTTGACGATCGACGTCGCCATTGGATCCACGAGCGAGACGCGGTGCCTACGAAAAACACGTAGGGCGGGTGGTCTGTCGACCACCCGCCCTACGCTGAACAAACCCTCTGGTCGGTATGACTCAGGCGGGAATTTTTGACGCCTCGTCCGAAATGTCGGCGAAGTGGTACGGAGCCCATGGGCCGCTTACCTGGAATTCGACACCGATGGACTCGAAACGGGCTGCCATATCACCTACTTCTGCGTGGAAAGCTGCCTCACGTGCCGTTGAAACCAAATACGTGGCATTCAGCACAATCCGATTCACGGCATGCGTTGCGACCTCTGGAACGTTCTTGAGAATCCCTTCCGCCGATGCATCCAACAGGCGCGAATGGGCATGGCCAACCATGTTCTGAATCATCGGTGCCAGCTCACGTTCATCAGGAACGTCTGCCCTCATTCTCAACTCATCGCGGATGAATCCAGCAACACCTCGTGACAGGTCATTCAAGGATGCACTGACGCGGGCGTCTGACTCCATGAAGTGTTCCGTCAGGCGATGCATGTCGACCTGCATGCGGACACCGAATTCATGCTTGTTCGACAGGCGTGACAGCGCGCTGCGGAACTCATCGATGTGGGATTGCAGGTAGGCATCGACATCGGCTCGCGAGGAACGCACGACTCCGAAACGAAGTGGTACGATGGACCGGGGTCCGACGACCGATCCCAGAACGTCTGCATGACGACTCACCTGGCTACGCGTCCATGCTTTATCGAGCATGTTCTCCCGAAGGGCATCCGGGCCGTAGATCTCAGCGGGTACGGAACTCACGAGTGCCGAGAAGTCACCCGAATGATGCAGTGAGATGGCACATCCTGAATCAATGCCCTCAATCTCCCTCAGGTCGATTGACTGTGCGTCGTCAATGTCGACCACACCGTAGATGTAAACGAGGTCTTCGTGAGCCTGAACTTCCATCACGTGGTCGTCCGGGGATGACAAGGGGCTTCCGTCACCGATGCCCACGATTTCAGAAACGGCCCACGGCTTGGCGTTGTCGGCAGGCGCCTGCTCTTCGACCTCAGGCTCATCGACCACAGGCTCTTCCATTTCAGGAGCCTCCGCGACGGGTGCCTCGACGACCGTTGGTTCGACCGGCGCTGGTTCTGGTTCTGGTGCCGGGCTGGCGACATCCGATAGCGGCTGCCAATCCATTTCCTGCTTCGCCGGTGAAACGACAGCCTTCACGGCGTCCCGGAACAGTTCGCGTTCCTGCTTTTCATCACCGTCGTCGGCCTGACGACCAAGGTCACGGATTGTGTCGGATACGATCCGCGCCAGGATGCGCTCGCGCAGCACAGAACGCAGGCGACTCAGTTCGGACGCATCGTCCGGAATACGCTGTTCCGCATCGGCCAGTGTGTCTTCCATGTGGCGGATGGCGTCCATTGCCATTTCGGCGATATCGGAGACCAGCACGTCACGCAATGACGATGTGGCCTGCACCAATTCATGTGCATCATCGGAGATGCGCTTGCGTGCTGCGTTGGTAGTCTCGTGGATGTCTTCGACCGACATGAGGCCAGCGTCGGCAATGTGCTTCACGAGACGGGAGTGAACTTCCTGGACGACGTCGGCAATGCGGGAGTCGTCGTTGGCAATGCGTCCGCGAGCTGCGCTGGCTTGTTCCTCCGTGTCTTCCATGGCTTCGAGACCGGCAGCCGCAATTTCGTCCTGAAGCTGGCTCACGAGCGAGCGAACGACCTTATCTATGGGTGCTTCGTCCGCAATGCGATCGCGGGCGGCATTCGATGCCCGCTCCAGATCGTACAGGCGTTCGATAGCCTGATCCGAAACCTCGGCTAGGAGAATGTTCTCGAGCACGTCCGATGCCTGGTCCACGGCTGCAAGTTGCTCCGGCATGCGGGTGCGTGCATCGGAAGACAGTTTTTCCACCTGGACGAGTCGCTGTTCCGTCTGGGAAATGACTTCACCGACGATGAGCGACAATGTAGCCTTGACCACACGCTGAACCGCAGCGTCTTCGGGTGAAATGCGCTCGGAAGCAGCCGATGCAATCTGCTGCGTCTCGCGCAGGCGCTCCATGGTCACGCGCGAAATGGTGTCGATGACACGCTGCGTAGTGACGGTGGCTGCAGCCTGGATATCATCATGTGTTTCCGTGAATTCAGGAGCAACGGCGTCTGCCAGATCTTCTGTCTGGCTTACCGCATCCCGGGCCACCGTACGAACGACCTCGAGGGCCATGTCGCGGACCATATCGGCGGCCGCAAGTATGGCAGGGTCGGATTCGTCTACCCACTGACGGGCGTCCTCGGCCACGTCCGGGGTATCTCCGAACGACTTCGTCGTGCGACGGGCAATGTCCTGAAGGATCTTGTTGCGCAACATGGCCGCCGCGGCGATGAGCGCGTCATTGTCGAATGCAATGTGGTCGCGGGCTTCGCGCGCCACCTGGTCCACGTCGTCAAGACGTGCCAACGAAAGTGTAGCGACCTGCTCGAGCAGCAACTCGCGGACGCGGGCTGCGATGGTATCGAATGTGTCCGTCTTATCCGTAACGTGGGCACAGATGTCTCTGATGAGCGCATCGGAGTCACGCATCTGAGTGGCAACATGTCGGGTGAGCCGTTCGGCGACCTGACGGCGTACATCAGCGGTGGTCTGCTGCATCCACTCATCGGTATCGACAAGAAGCGAACCAACGGTGTGCTCTACCACATCGAAGCGTACGGACTCAAGGTCTTCTGCAGAAAGCGAAACGGATTCCGCAGCACGTTCCGTCCAGGCGTTTTTCAGATTGTCTGAAACAAGCGCTTCGAAGTTTGCAGGCAACTCCATTGAAGCAGCCACATCAGCAGCAGCCTCGGCAGCGATCGCATCGGTATCTGTCGGAGTGGCGTTCTGACCAGCGTCCGTCCAGAGAGACGTCACACGGTCGCGGACCATGGAGGTAAAGTTCTGGGGCAACTCCATGGAAGCCGCGACCCGCTCGGATGCGTCGGCAGCCCATGATTCGGATTCCATAGTCGCATCCATAGCCATTTCCGCTGCCCAGGCGTCGACAACGGCGGTCTTGATGCGAGTCATGAGATTGGCCGGAGGAGCTATCTGGTCAGCGATTCCGGAAGTGGCATCAGCGATCCAGTCCTGTGCCGACTGTTCCGCCGACCGGGATGCTTCTTGAGCCATCTCCTGGATTCTATCCTGAACAGCGAGCCGGACGCGGGCTTCCACATCGGCTGCGTAATTGTCCAGGTGGGCTTCCTGAACGGCATGGAACACCATGTCGGTCAACGTAGCGTCGTCCAACTGGGTCATCTGTGCCGTCTTTTCGGCTACAACTTCCTTCAAACGTGCGTCCGATTGCGCGTGCAGATCGGCGGTCTTGCGCGCCACAATGGCGTCCAAGCGTTCTGCGACGGGCGTTACATCCACCTTGATGTCGGTGAGCTGCGACGCAATGGCGTCGTCGCTTTCGGAAGAGAGTTCGTCGACTGCCTGCTGCATGAGCGTCCGAAGCAATTGCTTCTTGACAGCTGCGCGGGCTTCATCCATGTTCGGGTGCTGACTCATTTGGCCTGACCGTTTGAGCGGGTTTGTTCAGGCACCCTGGAAGCGAAAGACGTGCCGTATTCTGCAGGGGGCATACCAGGCGGCATAAAACCGTGCTCGTGGCGCCGTGGAGTGGTTTTTATTCTTCTTCTGGGATCCCGGTGGGGTCACGATGAACCCTCGATTGGACCGGAAAAGAATGCACTCCTCAGGAAAACTTTGCCGGGATAGGAAGTTTGAATGAAACGCTTCACGGACCCTTTCTACGTCGTTACCTTTCAACCAACGTCGACAATCAACAGTTCTTATTTCGAATGAACAACCAGATCGCTACGCCACCGTATCCCGTCAATGAACCCGTTCGCTCGTATGACCCGGGAACCCCGGAGCGCGCATCCCTGCGGGCCCGACTGGCCTCCATGCGTAAGGAGACCTTTGATATTCCCGCCATCATCGATGGCAAGGAGGTCCGGACGGGCAACACCCACCGCGTCGTAGCACCACACGATCTGGCCCTGGACCTTGGTATCGCGCATGAAGTAGGCGGTCCTGAAATCACGTCGGCCATTTCATCGTCGCTGAAAGCTCGGACGGACTGGGCGAACATGCACTGGACTGACCGTGCCGCGGTTTTCCTGAAAGCAGCCGAATTGCTGGCTGGCCCCTGGCGCGATACAATCAACGCCGCAACCATGCTCGGCCAGAGCAAGAACACGATGCAGGCCGAGATCGACGCCGCCTGTGAGCTCATTGACTTCCTCCGTTTCAATGTGCACTTCATGGAGCAGATCTACGCAGATCAGCCCATTTCGGACGTTGGCATCTGGAATCGTTCCCAGTACCGACCGCTGGAAGGCTTCGTGTTCGCCGTTGCGCCGTTCAACTTCACGTCCATCGCCGCAAACCTCCCGGCAGCCCCAGCTCTCATGGGAAACAGTGTCCTGTGGAAGCCTGCCAGCACAGCCATCCTGAGTTCGTGGTATCTGTACAAATTGTTCGAGGAAGCCGGTCTGCCGGCCGGCGTCATCAACATGATTCCAGGACCGGGCCCACTGGTCGGTGAGCATGTGTTTGCGAATGAACACTTGGCCGGATTGCACTTCACCGGCTCAACAGGAACGTTCCAGTTCATGTGGAAGACGATCGGTGCGAACATTGCGTCCTACCGTTCCTACCCGCGGATTGTCGGCGAGACCGGTGGCAAGGACTTCATCCTCATGCATCCGAGCGCCGACTCCGGTGCCGTAGCGACGGCTATCGTGCGAGGAGCATTCGAATACCAGGGCCAGAAGTGTTCGGCGGCATCACGCGTGTACATTCCGCGCTCCTGCTGGAATGACGTTCGCGACTCCATGCTGGCTCAGCTGGACGAAGTGACCATGGGACCGGTCGAGGACTTCACGAACTTCGTGAATGCCGTGATCGACAAGAAGTCGTTTGACAACATTACCTCTTACATCGAGCACGCCAAAGCTTCGAATGACACCGAGATCATTGCCGGTGGCTCGTATTCAGACAAGGATGGTTACTTCATTGAACCGACCGTCCTGCTCACGACGAATCCTTCGTACAAGTCCATGTGCGAGGAAATCTTCGGCCCCGTAGTCACGATTTTCGTGTACGATGACAAGGACTACGAGAAAACGATCCAGACCATCGACGAAACGAGTCCTTACGCGCTTACAGGTGCTGTCTTCGCCCGTGACCGTGGCGTGATTGCGGCCACGACCCACGCTCTGAGGGACAACGCAGGCAACTTCTACATCAATGACAAGCCCACAGGGGCCGTCGTTGGTCAGCAGCCGTTCGGTGGTGCCCGGGCTTCCGGAACGAATGACAAAGCCGGCTCCTACCTGAATCTCGCGCGCTGGATGTCAGCGCGTTCCATCAAGGAAAACTTCAACCCAGCAACGCATTTCGCGTATCCGTTCCACCAGGCGGATAGCGACGACATCTCAATCTGATGACCAAGAACAAGACGTACCGAATCGTTCAGTTCGGACTTGGCCCCATCGGCCAGTCCTGCCTCCGGACCTTGCTTGCCAAAAAGCGTGGAATACAGCTTGTCGGCGCAATCGATATCGATCCTGATAAGGTCGGCAAGGACGTTGCCGATTTGATAGGGCTCGACAGTCCGACCGGAGTCCTTGTATCGGCCGATGCCGACGCTGTCTTGCGGGAGACGAAGCCCGACGTCGTTGTGCACACGACCAGTTCGTTCCTGGGTTCGATGTACGACCAACTCGTGCTGTGTGCCCGGCACGGAGCCCACGTAGTGTCGTCCACGGAAGAGCTTGCCTGGCCCTACGAGCGTCATCCTGCCATCTCTGCCGAACTGGACCGCGCTGCCAAGGAGAACGGAGTATCCATGCTCGGCACTGGTGTAAATCCAGGATACGCCATGGATGCCTTGGCTCTCATGGCAACAGGCGTTTGCGCAGACGTAACGGGCATCCGGATCCACCGCGAAGTCGATGCTGGACTGCGTCGTTTGCCGCTGCAACGAAAAGTCGGCGCTGGCATTACCGTCGCCGAGTTCGAGGAAAAGAAGGCAACGGGGCAATTCGGCCACATTGGTCTCGTGGAGTCCCTGCACATGGTTGCTTCCGGGCTGGGGTGGTCAGTTGACCGCATCGAGGAGACCCTGGAGCCGGTTGTGTCCGGGAAGGATGTCAAAACACCCTTCCTTGAGGTCAAAACGGGACAGGTCGCAGGCATCCACCACCACGCGCATGGTTTCTCCGGCGACGAGGAAGTCATCACGCTCGATCTCAAGATGTATGTCGGTGCGCCAAACCCGCGTGACGCCGTGTCGGTCGAAGGCGATCCACCCATTGAACTTGAGATCAAGGGTGGCATTTTCGGTGACACCGCGACAGTTGCCGCCCTCGTGAATGGCATTCCACTGGTGGCCGACGCCTCGCCCGGCCTCAAAACCGTAAAGGACGTTCCGCTCCTGCGTGCTTTCGCCACACGCGGGTGAGGTCCTTCCGATCGGTACGACATCCCGACGGACGCTCCCGGGCCATGGTATATGCCAGCGAGCTCATTCGTCCGCTTGGAATGTGCATGTTACCGGTCATGATCGTGACACTGGTCGGTATGCTCGAGGGCGCCAGGATCCTGTCTGCCCTGTACGTTGGATTTCCCGTAGCCTTGGCGGTTGCCGCTACGTGGACGTGGGTCCGCGTGCGTGACACGATAGTGGAAGTCCATGTGGGAGAAGGAGTCATGGCCATCAGGTCACTGATCGACGCAGCGACGCCGACGCGTCCCCTGGTCTGGATGCGCCTGTTCGACGTCCGCATGTCCGGTCCGGATCGTATCCTGTTCACGCTTGGATTGGAGGAGTTCCGTCTCATCCGTTCCGAGTGGAGTCACGAACCCGGGTTTCAGATGCTCATGGAGAACCATGATCCAGATTGATGCACGATCGGATGTGCCTGTGCACGTCCAGGTTGCCACACGCATCCGCTATATGATCGCGAACGGCGACATTCGGACCGGCGATCGCCTGCCGGCCACGAGGAAGCTGGCCAGTCAACTGGGTATCTCCTTTCATACGGTGCGTCGTGCCTATCAGGACCTGGCCCTGGAAGGGATGGTGGAGTCGCATGCTGGAAGCGGATTCGTGGTCGTGGATGCGTCGCCGCTCGGAAAATCCGATCGCATGGAGCGAGGCGCCCGTGTCGTTTCGGACGCGCTCCGGCAATTGGTCGGACTCGGCCTGGACGAGCAGGAAATCGAATATCTGATCGAAGAACAGACCGCCCTTCTCGAGACGGAAGATGACCTGACCAAGGTGATTGTGGCTGCGCCGTATCGGGAGCTGGCCGAGGCGTGCGCGGAAGCCGTGTCATCCCTCCTGCAGCGCTCGTGTCCTGCATTGGTGTTATCGGATCTGTCCGCACACTCCGACGCCGATTTCGTTCTGGTACCATTCAGGTTCATCCGAACCGCCATGGCTACGCAGTCCCGGGCCGACATCGTGGGGATCCAGTATGAACTCAATGAGGAGGCGCTGTCTACCGTCTCACGACTCCTGGACAGTGAGACGCTCGGCCTGGTGACCCGGCACTCGGATGCCGTCGGTCCGCTGACAGCGGATTTACGCGCACTGACGAAGTTCTCCGGTCAGGTCCTGGCTGTGTCGGTCCAGGAAGGCGACACGTACCTGGCAACCCTCATGCGCAGTTGCGACGTGTTGCTGTATACAGAGAGCGCCAGCCGGCGCATCCGGCCTTTCCTGGAGCGAGCTCGTGTGCATCGAAAGCTGGGAATCCAACTGTCGGCATCATCCGTCGAGCGCATTCGTGATTTGATCCGCTAAATCCTCTTCTTCGACCGCTTCCGCTCGTTCTTCTCCGGGGTATTTGACCCGCACGTGGTAAATACCGAGCAGAACCGACAGGAACGTCCGCTTTATCTGCCGAAGGTCGGCGAACGTGAGCTCCGTATCGTCCAACTGCCCATCCTCCCGACGCGCTTCCACAAGGGCGTCAATCAGGTTTTCCAACCGCTTGTGCGTAGGATTCTCCAGTGTCCGACTGGCGGCCTCGACGGAATCGGCCAGCATGAGAACGCTGGTCTCTTTCGTGTTCGGACACGGGCCTGGATACCGATACTCGGCGTCGGCTGGTTCCGGATCGCCCTCCTTCATCATTTCCTTGGCGCGGCGGTAGAAGTATTCTATACGGGTTGTCCCATGGTGCATTGGAATGAAGTCCAATACCTTCTGCGGCAAGCCGTACTCTCGGGCCAGGTCAAGACCCTCTTTCACGTGCGAAGCAATGATGAGCGCACTCATACGGGGCTTCAAAGCGTCGTGCGGATTGTCACCGGCACGCTGATTTTCCACAAAGTACTCGGGCTTTACCATCTTCCCGACGTCGTGATACAACGCTCCTACCCGCGCCAGCAACGCATTGGCACCGATAGCGGCGGCGCCTGCTTCGGCCAGGTTCGCCACCTGCAAAACGTGATTGAATGTACCCGGCGCTCGCAGGCTCAACTGCTTGAGCAAAGGACGGTTGGTGTCAGACAACTCCAACAGGGTCAGGTCAGTGGTCACATCGAACGCCCGCTCGAATACCCACAATAGCGGATACGCCAGAAGAAGCAGAACCGAGTTGATCAGGACGAAGACGGTCTCATCTACAAACCGCTCCATCGGCTTGTTCACCAGGAGCACTGTGGCCGTAAGAATGGCCATGTACCCCACGAACACAAGGCCGGCACTGAGAAAAAACTGGCTCCGGTTTCTGATATCGCGGACGCTGAAGATGCCCAGCGTTCCGGCAAACAGCGTCGCGAACATGAACGTGAAGTCAAAATTCAGAAGCTGACCGCCCAACAGTGCAAGAGTGATGGTCCCGAACATGGCCACACGCGAGTCGAAAATGACCGTCAGTAGAATCGAGACAACGGCCACCGGAATGATGTACATGTCGATGAGCGCCAGCCGCAGCGCCAGGCCGAAGAATACCGTTGTCCCCACGATCAACAACGTGATGAGAAACATCATCTTGTTGTCATCGAAGATGGGCCTCCTCAGCAGGTAGAGATACAGGAAGAAAATGAGGAAGGTACCTATCGTAACAATGAGCTGACCCAGGATGCGTTTCCACTGCAGTTGCGTACCGGCACGCTCCCGCATTTCAGCATCAAGTGAGAGCAGCTTTCTTTGCACATCGACCGTGATAAGGTCTCCCCGTCTGACAATGACCTCGTTCTGGCGGACAATATCCTCGTTCGGGATAATGAGGGTTTCCTGCTCGAGCCAACGCTCCTCCGTAGCACGTTGGTCATAGAGGAGATTGGGAACTACGAGGGTCGTATAAAACGCGACGGCAATGGATTGAGCCTCGGAGTCAGCAACATACAGGGATTGCGTTCTGGATTGGATCTCTCGCAATGCCTCCTCCGGACCCCATACAGACCGGGCTTCCACCTCGGTCTGGCGCCGCGTCAGGTCACTACGAACGGTAATCTGCGCCGACCGAACCGAGTCCTTGACCACGTCCAGCAAGCCATCGTCCTGCAATTCCTCGACCAGCCTGAGAATATCGCGCACGATCCGGGTGTCCAGGCGCGCCGACTCCGCAGTTCGTGATCGAGCCATTAGACCGGGAACGGTACCTGCATACGAATCGAGCAGGCGTTGCCAGGCAGATGGTCGCAAGCCCAGCCGCATGGAATCGAGCACAGCCCGGTAGGCGGCCGAGTCGATAGCGGCTTCGGTCGTACGGCCACGGAGCCTGTGCTCCTGGAATGACCCGTATGAGGTAAACATGCGATCCAGCATGCTGGTCAATTCCGCCCGCTGGGCGTCCACAGCCTGACCTGCATCCGGCCGCTCCCGGAAGATGGGAGGGATCTCTTCCCGAATGCGAACCCGCTCAGCGGCAAGTGTGGATGCTGTCTTGCGGATGGCGAACCGGAAGGGCGCATGCAGGTTGTCCTGGCGCCAGATGTCGTCGACGACCGCGGTGTACTGGTAGACCTGCGCTTGCGGAAATACGATCATCGCTGCAAGAATGACCAGGCCCAGCATGGCGACTTTCGCCGCCACGTGCCGTCGTCTCCTGCCAACTGCATCGCGGTCCCCCCGTTCGAGATTCGAACCAACCGGACGCACCCTGGGCTTCAGGAACGGAAATATATCTCGAAGTGCCATGATGTCTCAGGTATGCCGCAAGGACATCGAGGATCCTGTCAGCAACGCGATCGCGGCTCCGATGGCCGTGTACCAGGGCCACGCAACGGCTACCAATCCGGCCTTTGTCGCGGGATCAGGGGCGAAACTGACCACCCAGCCTCCGTCAGGTGTCGTCCACAGACCGAAAATGATGAACACCATGCATGCAACGGATACCACGAACGCAACGATGGCGTCGGTCTCGTTGGCACGACGCGTCCACAGTCCCAACAAGAATCCACCCAGCAGAGCACCATAGGTGAAACTGGCAATGGACAGACCCAGCTCCACCACGGGGTTCTGCTGGTCTTCGAAGAGCGTAGCGAAGAACACGAAGATCAAGGCCCAGAACAGCGTAAGGGCCCGTGAAATGCGCAATTTCCGTGCATCGTCCATCGTGGCCATGCGGGATCCGAAAAGATCCATGACCGACGACGAGGCCAGGGCATTCAGGCTCGACGACAGCGTGCTCATGGCTGCCGCCAGGATGCCTGCCAGAACCAGTCCGGCAACGCCCACCGGCAACCCCTCGATGATGAAGTGCGGAAAGACCTCGTCTGCCCGTGACAATCCCAATTCTGACATCGTGGCTCCACCGTAGTGGATCCACAGCAGGGACCCTACCGCCAGGAACGCGGCAAACTGGACCATCACGAAGAATGCGCTGCCTACCAGAGCTTTCCTGGCATCGCCCATTGTCTTGCAGGCCAGCAATCGCTGGACGATGAGCTGGTCCGTACCATGCGACGCCATGGAAAATATGGCACCGCCTATGAGGGCCGTGAGGAATACGTAGGGTTGCGTCAGCAGCACATGGGGGTCCAGGCTGTGAACAAACAACTCCGTCTTCCCTGCAGCGCGCAGCGTTTCCCAGATCGGGACATCGATTGATATGGCAACGATTCCGATGGTCGTGGCAGCGCCGATCAGGTACACGGTCATCTGAATGACATCCATCCAGACGACGGCTTTGAGCCCGCCGACATATGTATATGCCGCCGTCAGCACCCCGATCACGAGGATGATGGTGGGGTACCCCAGGTCATACCCGGCCGCCGCCGCGATGACTTTCACCGGAATGGCCGTGGCGAACAACCGCACACCATCGGCGAGCAGCCTTGTGGCCAGGAACGTCAACGACGCCACACCTTGCAGCTTCGGGCCGAAACGCTGCCCGAGAAACGCATAGGCTGTCCCGACATCGCCCGAATAATATTTGGGCAGCAATATCCAGCCCACCAATACCCGTCCCAGCAGGTACCCGAACGTCAGCTGGAAAAACGTCAGCGTACCACCATACGCGACTGCCGGGATACCGATGATGGTCAGGGTACTGGTCTCGGTCGCCACAATGGAAAAACAGATGGCCCACCAGGGTAACTCCCTGCTGCCCATGAAGTAATCTTTTGTGGTCGTCTGCTTTCCTGCAGCCCGGATACCCAGGTAAACAACCCCGGCCAGATACACCACAATGACGACGGCATCGATTCCTGATAACATGTCAGCTTCGGATTAGGGTCAAAAAGGCGGATTCGTCCAATGTGGGGACACCCAATTCGAAGGCCTTGTCGGCTTTGGATCCGGCATTTTCCCCTACCAGGACGAAATCAGTCTTCGCGGATACCGACGATGCTGCCTTCCCACCGTGTTGTTTGATGAGTTCTTGTGCCTCCTTTCGACTGAGCGATGGCAAGGTGCCGGTTACTACCACCGTTTTCCCGGCCAAGGGCGCATCGGTACCGACTGCCGGCGCTTCGTCCGGGTACCGCTCCATGTTCACACCGGCGCTTCGGAGGGCATCCACCAACCGGACGTTGTCATCGCGCCTGAACCAGTCGAACACACTCTGCGCAATGACGGAGCCAATGCCGTCCACCTCTACAAGGTCCTCCACCGTGGCCGACGCCAGTGCATCGAGCGTGGGATAGGAGCGCACGAGCGTCTCTGCCGTAGTCTTGCCAACGTGCCGTATGCCCAGCGCAAAGACCAGCCGGGACAGTGACCGGGATCGCGCCTGGCCAATGCCCGCCAACAGGTTGTCAGCCTTCTTGTCGGCAAAACCTTCAAGCGCGGAGAGCTCATCACGGGTCAATTGGAACAGATCGTCCAGATGCCGGACCAGACCCGCAGCCGACAGCTGCACGGCCAGTTTGGATCCCAGTCCTTCGATATCCATGGCGCCACGTGAGGCGAAGTGCTCAACAAGCCGCGTGAATTGCTCCGGACAGTCTGCCGATACACAATAGGTATCGACCTCGCCTTCCAGGCGTTCCAGCAGCGTACCGCATGCCGGGCAGGTTGTGGGCGGCACCCACACGTCCTCGCCTCCGGTACGGGCGTCCACGACAGGCCCCATGACCTGCGGAATCACGTCGCCGGCGCGTCTGACCAGGACCGTGTCGCCAATCCGGATGTCCCGCTCGGCGATGTATTCGGCATTGTGCAAGGTTGCCTGCGAAACCGTGACACCGCCGATTTCCACGGGCTGGAGCACCGCTTCGGGAGTGATTTGCCCCGTGCGACCTACGTTGACGATGATGTCCAGTAACGACGTTGTCGTCTCCCGGGCCGGAAACTTGTACGCTACGGCCCAGCGAGGGGCGTTGGAAACCGTACCCAACCGCTCCTGAACGGCCAGGTCATCCATCTTGATGACGACGCCATCGATCTCGTACTCCAGGCCGTCCCGTACCTCGGCCGCTTCTGAGCATCTGGCAATCACCTGGTCCATATCCTCGAACACACGGGTTTCGGGGTTCGTGGGCAGTCCCCAGGATGCCAATCGCTCCAATGTGCCGGCATGGGTATCGGACACCGGATGACTCACCGGGCCCGTACTGTACGCATAAAACGACAATGCGCGGGTCGCCGTGATGCGGGAATCCAATTGCCGCAGGGAGCCGGCGGCCGCATTCCGGGGGTTGGCGAATGTCTTCTTTTCCTCGGAAACGAGCCGGGCATTCAGTCTTTCGAACGCAGGTCGTGGAAAGTAGACCTCCCCCCTCACCTCCATCCGCTCCGGCCATCTGTCTCCCTTCAGGTGCAGTGGAATGACCGATATGGTCCTCACATTGGGTGTAATATCTTCGCCGGTTCGCCCGTCGCCGCGCGTGGCGGCCCGCACCAGTATGCCGTGTTCATATGTCAGCGCTACGGCCAGTCCATCGATCTTCAGTTCGGCCACCACGCGCGGCGACGGCAGGCCTTCCGGCAGGCGACGCAGACACCGGTCGTACCAGGCCTGCACATCCTCACCGGAAAATGCATTCCCCAATGACAACAGGGGCTCCGGGTGTTGCACCTTCTCGAAACCGGGCAATGGCGGGGCACCTACCCGGAGCGTGGGAGAGTCGACACGTTTGAGCGCTGGATGGGCTTCTTCGAAAGCTTGCAGCGTACGAAACAACGCGTCGTATTCGGCATCGGAAATGACGGGTTCATCGAGTGTGTAATACCGATGTGCGTGCTCCGTCAAAACCGTCGTCAAGCGGTCCAGCCACGGTCCTGCTTCGGACGCCGGAACGTCCGAAGGAACCACTCCGACCAGATCGCGCTGCAAGGCACGTGTCGCCGCCAGCAGATTCATGGCACCCGGCGCGGAAACATGCCGTTGGTGGTCAACGAGTCGAACCACGCCTGCGCGACGGTCCTGTCCACCACGTACGAGCCATCTGCCTGCATCCAGTGGCCAGGAAGAAGATATCCGTCCAGCGCCAGCCGGGCATTGTCGACCTCTCGTTCCAGCACAATCCGGTTGGCAAAGCGGAAGATCTCTGTGGAGTCGTGCTCGATCCAGTACGGACGTCTCAGGTCCCGGTCAATGGTCACCCGGATGGGATCGAGGGGCTCACCGACGGCCGTCAGGTACAATGTCATCGTGTCGGGAAGGACCACGGGGTCGGGCATTGGAGGCTGAACGGCCAGAACCGCGGTGGTATCGGGTTCCTCAATAACGATATCCTGATCGGGACTTGACAACAGCCACGAGACGGCGAACCAGACCAGGGCAATGAGCAGAATGCCAGCAACAACCGCTGCAGCCAACCCCCGCGTATTGGGAAGCAGCAATCCACCTCCCTCTGTACCGATGGGGTTCCGGGACGAAGCCGTCGTGAAAGGGGACGATTCCGGGACCACGCGTTTGTGAGGTACCACGGTGGTCTCAGCATGCTCATCAGCATCGGTGTCTTCGCTGAAGTCCGTGTCGTCGCTATCCTCGTCCTCGCTTTCTGTCTCGTCTGCGTCCCGGGAGTCCTCACCGGGGACGCTCTCCGGGACCGCTTCATCGGCGTCCGCCACAGGAGCCGATGACGTCGAAAGCAAGTCGCCAGGCTCATACACTCCCTTCATGGCGGCATCCAATGCTTCAAGCACAGGACCCGCGGGCAATCCGATTGCTTCCGCATAGCTCCCATACATTGAGCGAAGGTATACACGGTTGAAGATGGGGCTGTTCATGAGCCCTGACGTTTCCAACTCCTCAACCACATCCTGCGCCATTCTGGTGACGTCCATGACGTCTTTCACCGCGATGCCGTTGGCGACGCGGTGCTGTTTCAGATCGGCCGCCAGATGGCGGCCGGCTGCAGCACGGGGTTCCTTCATATCAGCCATGGCCGGAAACTACGCGATGCAGGGACAAGCATCCACCTCCGACGTATTTGAAACGTACACTCCGTACTATTCCCGTCCCATTCTTCACCCACAGACGTCTGTCCCATGTCGTTCCGTCGCACTCTTCTTGCTGCCAGCGCCGCCTTTACGGTCATCCTGACAGGGTTCCTGCCGACCCTCGTGCATCTCGCCGCCGCACAACCGTCCGTGCTCGTCGTGACAGCACACCCCGATGACGAAGCCATGTTCGCAGCCACGATGCATCGTATTTCATTCGGTGTAGGCGGCAGTGTGGACCTTGCCCTCGTCACGAACGGAGCCGGTGGATACCGATTCTCGTCATTGGCCGAGACCATCTACAACGTGGACCTGACCGATCCCGAGGTCGCTCGGACACATTTGCCGGCCATCCGGAAACAAGAACTCATGGCGGGAGGCGACATCGTCGGCATCCGGAACTACTTTTTCCTGGACGAGCCGGACGAGGGCAAAACCGAGGATGCCGACTCCGTCATGAAGTACGTATGGGACACGGATCATGTGGCCAGGCGGCTGGACGACATTCTGGCAAAGGGCTCGTATGACTTTGTGTTTACGCACTTGCCCATCAAACCATTCCATGCGCATCACAAGGCGGCCACCATCCTGGCGCTCCAGGCGGTCGGGCGCATGCCACCCGACCATCGACCGGTCATCCTGGGCAGCTTCCCGACGGGTGGCATGGATGATGTCGTAGCCGCATTCGAGTCACTGGAGGGCTTTCCGGAAACGCACATCCGGAAGGATGTGGGACCGTGGACATTCGACCGTGCCACTCCATTCGGAACGGACGGACGCCTGCATTTCGGCATTGTGGTCAACTGGCTCATTGCGGAGCACAAGTCACAGGGAACCATGCAATTGTTCGTGGCAGGTGGCGAACCCGGCGTGGAGCGGTTCTGGGCCTACTCCATGAACAATGCGACGGCTCCGGATGAACTGGATGCTTTTTTTGAATCCATCCGAACCGCTCCGCTCCCGGAATAACGCACTACAGTCCTGGGGCTCAGAAGGGATTCCCCCCTGGTGAGGACCACCCTGGATGCGCCACGACGCGTCCCTTCCACGTGGCCGTGCCGCGCCAGTGCGATATCGCGGAATCCAGCTGCAGGACGAGACCGAGTACAAAGGAGACGGGTGTAAGGAGCGTGATCCGGAACGGAATGGCCATGAATCGATCGGTCACCACCTTCGTGAGAATCAACGGTACCCAGAGCCACGGCTCCAGGATGGGCATGACCAGAAAGAGGACGCCGTAGAAGAGAGCCGCTGCCATGGAGGTTACCGGAGACCCTCCTGCGATGTCGTACGTGTTTTTCCGGAATCCATCCCATGCAGTCGACAGGTCAGCATACATGTGCACCTTCACGTCCTGCTGCACATCAAGCATCACGGGACGAATGCCCGCCCGGTGGAAGTATCGCCCGATATGGATATCCTCCAATACCTGATTCCAGACCACCCTGTGGGGATTGTGTGCCTTGTAGGTTGCTCCCCGAACCAACCAACACTGCCCATTCACACCGGCCATACTGGAGGCCGGGACGTGCCGACCGAGCCACCAGGGCATGGATGACAGGATGATACTGCCAATGAGGCTGACCAAGAGTAGTCCCCCGCCTGATAGCCGGGTCACACCGGTAGCGACGTCGGCGCCGGACGCCTCGTACCGGGCAATTACGTCTTTGAGAGCATGTACCGTCAGCAACTCGGTATCGGCATCGAGGAACAGAAATACATCAGCATTGACTCCCGTCGTAAGTTCATGCAGTGCATGAACTTTCCCCATCCAACCCGGTGGTGGCCCTTCCCCCCTTCGTACGTGCACACGACGGTCGGCGTAGGAAGCGAGAATGGAGGGCGTGGCATCGTCCGACTGGTCGTCGTAGACGTGCAGTTCCAACGCCGGATAGTCCTGCTCCAGCAGCGAGTCCAGCAGACGGCCAATGTTGTCCGCTTCGTTCCGAGCCGGAATGAATACGGCAACCGATGGCCACAAGGCTGGATGAACGGTCCGGCGCTGGCGAATGAGAAAGACCACATTCGCGATGGCGTTCAGGAGCATGCCTGTCAGAAGGACGGCAGATGCACCCCACATGATCTCGGTTATGGTCGGGAATCCGGGCACCGATCAGTCGTACATGAATGAAGCAACGGTGCCATCCGGATGCATGACCGTGCGTGCCGGGCGGTCTGCGTCCCTGCGGTCCATCGATTCGAGTACTTCCAGGACGGCGAGCCGAAACCACGGGGTAAAGGCCTCCGGCTCACGCGCCATCCAATCCTTCAGCTCCTGCCTGTCGACCCAGACCACATCCTGTACTTCGTCCGGATTCGGCTGCGGTTGCTGCGTGCATATACCAACGAACACGTGGTCGAACTCATGCTCCAGCAGACCGTCTCCAACCTTGGAGCGATACCGCATACGCAGCAGCGGTTCCACCTCACACTGCAAACCCAGTTCTTCCTGAAGACGTCGGGACACGGCCTGGAGCGTCGTCTCACCGGGCGCAGGATGCGAACAACATGCGTTGGAATAGAGTCCTGCCGTATGGTATTTGTGCGATGCACGCCGTTGCAGCAACTGTCGTCCTCTTTCGTCGAACAGAAAAACGGAGAATGCTCTGTGCAGGACACCGGAAATGTGGACCTCCATTTTGTCGGCCGTGCCGTAGGCGACATCCGATTCATCAACCAGAATGACTTTATTCATGTTCATGATGACCGTACCGGGTAGTCGTTCACGATGCAGGACAGGGTAGCCTCGGCGGACAGCAAAACGCCCGGGACGCCCGCACCCGGGTGGGTGCCAGCCCCGACGATATACAGGCTGTCGATGTCTTCGGATCGATTGTGCGGACGGAACCAGGCCGTCTGCGTGATTTTGGGCTCTACGGCGAATGCGTTGCCTACGTATGCATTCAGCTCAGACTGAAAATCCAGGGGCGTGAAGACGTCGCACACCTCCATGTTCTCTCGCAGCCCCTCCATGCCCCATGCTTCGAGGAATGCCAGGATCTTGTCCCTGTAGGCGTCCTTTTCCGTATTCCAGTCCACCGATGCGCGCAGGTTCGGGACGGGCACCAGCACATACATGCTCTCACATCCTTCCGGAGCCATGTCCGGATCGGTGGCTGTTGGCACGTGCAGATACATGCTGAAATCGTCTGGCAGTGTATCGTGCCGGAAAATATCGTCAATGAGGCCCTTGTAGCGCTCGGCCAGGATAAGCGTGTGGTGTGCAAGCGCCGGATATTTTTTGCGAACGCCCAGATACAACAGGAAACAGCTCATCGTGTACGATGTGCGCTCTATTTTGCGGTCTGTCCATTTCCGTCGGTGCTCTGGTGCCACGAGGTGGCGATATGTCCACGCCACATCGCCGTTTGAAACGACTGCGTCAGCAGGTGTGAATCCGGCCGCCGTCTCGACGCCTGTGGCCTTTCCAGCCTCTACGGGTATGCGTATCACCTCGTCATCCGTACGAATGACGCCTCCCAGCTCTTCGAAAACCCTGCCGAGAGCCGTCACGATGGAATACATGCCGCCTTTTGCGAACCAGACCCCCTCCTCCTTTTCCAGGTAAGGAATCATCGCGTAAATGGAAGGTGCCCGGAATGGATGACCACCAATGAACAGCGGATGGAAGCTGAACATGAACCGGTGGCGAAAGTCCTTGAAGAAGCGACGGGCGAAATAGGCAACAGGTATGAGCGCGCCCATCCGGGCAGCCTTTGGTACGAAGGCCGCCATGCTGCGGATGGTATCGAACGGAATCTTGCCGAGGCCGTCCGTTATTACGGCTTCGTAAATGGGACGTGTCGCATCTACGAATGTATCGTAGTTGTCGGCATCGCGCGGGTTGAAGACGCGCATCTGCGCCTTCATCCGGTCCGAATCGCCCACGTAGTCGACATGCGTCCCGTCATGGAAGAAGATCCGATAGAACGGGTCGAGGGGTTCCAACTCCACGTAGTCCTCCAGGCGCTTCCCTGCAGCCTCGAAAATGGACCGGATAATGGACGGTGCGGTCACAAGGCTTGGCCCCATGTCAAACGTGTAACCATCCTTCACCAGCTGGTATGCCCGACCACCGATTTTCAGTCGTTTCTCGTGGATGGTGACCTGGTAGCCAGCCGACTGGAGCCGCACCGCAAGTGCAAGCCCCCCGAATCCGGATCCTATGATTGAAACCTTATGCATGTTCATATTCGGTTGGTGCATCCTCGCCCAGTGTGTTCAGCAGACCCCTGAGCGCCCGTACCTGTCCGGCCACAAGGTCCTCGGTGTCTGACCCTTTTGGATCCAGACAGTCCAGGGAAACGGCCTCCCCGAACGAGACGAAAATGGACGGCTTGCGTCCATCCAGCATTTCTGTCGCCAGTGCCGTCGGAATGACGTCCACCGGCGCATTGATATGACCCAACACCCGCACCAGAGACTGGAATGCCAAGGGCATCTTGTCCCCCGGGTAAATGCGTCCTTGCGGAAAAAGGGCCAGCGTGTCGCCCGGCGTGGACCATGTGTGGACGGTCCGCACCATGTCCCGAACCGATGCCATGCTGCCCGGGACCAGGCCGACCGCGCCCGCTCCATTGAAAATCCTGTACTTGTCCATCTGGCGTTGCAACATGACAGTCATGTGTCGCCCTGTTGAGCGCGACGTGAATCGCTGGCTCCACAGGACAAATCCGTCATACCGGCCGGAATGGTTGGCGACCAACGCCACCACACGATCCGAAGGAATGTCCACCGTACCACGGACATGCACGCCGGCCACGTCACGACGCAAACTGCGATCAATGACACGTCCAAGAAGCCACGCACGTGGCCGGTTCCAGGGATCGGGTATGACGGCGTTCAACCTCACGAGCGCGATTCCGTGACGGGAGACATGGAATGAGCAATGGTGCCCTGGGGCTCATCGGGGGTATTGCCGAGCCGCTGCCATTCATAGCGGGCCACGCCACCAACAGCCAAAAAGAATTTGCGCAGCCGGGACGTGTAGACCCGACGGGTGAGGTTGGAGTAACCTACCCGCTGCAGTTCCCGATGGATACCACCGTACACGCTCCAGGCCACCGCAACGGACCGTCCGAACGATGGCTTCAACATGGGCACGGCTTCCCAAGCCTTGCGATACTCGGCATCGGCGAGGCACTCCATTTCGAACATGAGCGCGGTGTAATTGGGTAACACGACACCGGTCCGCTTCATGTCCATCAGATCCGCTTCCGTAAGGCCGTGATTGGACAGCAGCTCTTCCGGAATGTAAATCCGGTCTATGGCCAGGTCCTCCCCCACATCCCTGAGGATGTTGGTGAGCTGCATTCCTCGTCCCAGGGAGGCCGCTCGAGCAAGTTTCCATGGCGTCGTTTCCTCAAAGAGATAACACATCATGATACCGACCGTCGAAGCCACGCGGTACGAATACAACCGCAGTTCTTCCATGGTCTGCACCCGTACAGGCCCCAAATCGGATTCAACACCATCGAACAGATCCTCAACCACGCGGGCTGGCAGGCTCGCCGTTCGAAGCCGCGACATGAGGTCGTCCAGCCACTGAACGCCACTTGGTGTTCCGGCGTGGCTTGCCAGCACCTTTTGGCGCCATACGGCCAGCAGTTCCCGACGCCGGTCCGTTCCCATATCCTGCCGGTCGGCAAGGTCATCCGTCGTGCGGCACAAGGCATAGAGCCGCGTCACATCAGCCTGGTCCTTTTTCTTGAACAGGCGGGACGCGAATGAAAACGAGCGGGAGTGTTGCCGGAAGAAGGTCCACGCATCGATCGCTACGACCCGGACCATCGATTCCAATTCCTGTTCACCAGCCACATTCGCCGATTCAACACCCGGTGCATCGGCTTCCCCCGGGCTTGACGGATTCCCTGACCCGTCAGAATCGCCCAGCCGGGCATACAATTCCAGCGCTCCGATGAACGCTACGACAGACAGGACGACGGCAGGCCACGCGGCCGCCGCAACCAACATGCCAATGGGCAAAGCAAACAAAACAACGTAGTACCACGCCAGCCATCGACCATCCAGGTCCTTCTGCCACTCCCGGACGCCGGTCCAGTCGAGCGCTGCAGCCAATACGGTACCCGTGAACAACCAGCCGAGAAGGTTCACGAACGGCATCCCGTAGTATGCGCCTTCAATCCCCCACTGCCAGTACGGCACCAGGAAACTCATGGCCGGATCGAGCGCCAGGTCCCAAATGGTCAACAACGTCCCCGTCAGCAACCACCGGACGGGAGCGGGTCTGTTCCATCCCACCAAGCGCCCCGTGAGGACATACGATGGAAGCACCATGGTGAACCAACTGAGCGGAATCACGATGGGAACGTGAGCAAACCACTTCTGCCCCAGCAGGCTCGTATACGCATAGTCACCAAACGGGAATCCCGTAGTGGTACCGGCAAGCTCGCTGGAGAGACTCAAGACATAGACAGCCGCGAATGGAATGAGCCAGCGTAATTGCACTTCACGCAGCAGGAACACCGCAAGCGTCAGGCCCGAAAGCCACACCTGCGTCTGAGCGAAGAAGCGGTACGAAATAGCATAGAAATTGGCTGATGACGGGAATCTGGCGAGATTTTCGGGATGCAGTGCGAAAAACCAGTATCCACCAAGCGCCATGGCCGTGAACCCGGTCAGGACCCACAGCAGGATGACAGCGGCTTTACCGGGATCCTTGTCTGACCGGAGAAACAACAGTCTACTTCGCATATCGCACCTCCAACCAGTCGTCGAAGTCCTCGGCGCTGACAAACGTCTTTACGGACGAGGTCGCCAGGGGCCACGGTTGTGTTTCGGAGAGTGATGCTGCTCCTGAACCACCAATGGCAAGGTCGAATGGCAGGTCGTCCCGCTGCAACGAGGTGACGTTCTTGATGAACTGCCTGATTTCGGGTGGTTCACGGTGACTCGACATGGACACGGCAATGAGATCTGCGCGGTGGCGTCTCTGATACAGTACCAAGTCCTCGACCGGCACATTCCGACCCAGATACACCACATTCCAACCCCGGGCCAACAACAGGATCCGGACCATGAGCGCGCCAGTGGCATGATCCTCATTGGGACCGCAACCGACAATGGCCATCTTCCTGCTGGACATCCCGTTGCGGGAAGACAAGGTGGCGATGATGCCGTACAAGACATCCATCAGGCATTCGGATATACGATGCTCGTCACCGATCTCGAACGCTCCTCGCGCCCACGCATCTCCGATATCGGCCATCACCTTGCCGATCAGGCTGTCGAAGACGCGTGCGTACGGAATATCGAGGGTACCACAAAGGTGCAACAAGGCCATGAGCTTTCTGCTCTCGGCATGTAGCAACCACTCCCTCATCTTGACCACCAGAACGTCAATATTCCGACCTGCCTTCATTTCATTCGCACCATTCCAGACCAATACGGCCTCATTCTCGAATGGCAGGAGAATGCATTCCAGGTGTTGTTGTCGGGCGAAACCCAGGATATCGTCCAGGTCCAACCGACGATGACCACCGGCTGTATACGAACACGCGAGTTCTTCGGAGTTGCACCATCGCTTGATGGATGACTCATGAACATTCAGCAGGCTGGCGGCCTGCCGAGAGGATACGAGACTCATTCCGTCTTTACAGGAGATATGAACGTTTTCATATCGGTCATATCGCCGCAAGGATGGTTTTGTTTCCGATCATTAGGCGTTATTGATCGTTTTATTACCAACCCTTCCTTTCTTTCCGGAAGTGCCAACACACCTGCGTCCTCAGCGCCAAGCACCCAGATGGAAAGCCCCCGCAGACCGGGGTACTGGTCAAACAGGCGCAATCTGAGCTTCATGGCATGTGCATCGGCCGGGAATGACCACTCACATACGCCCTCATTCTGCCAAATACGGAGCTTTCACGGGGTATCGGGGGTCGCTTTGTCGGTGCAACCTGCGTACCATGCACCAACTATTGGTACATCCGGTTGTACATGGGACATGAAGCCTTCCCGAACACAGTCCAGACGACAGCGCAGCGTGCGCATCGCATTTGCCGTGACGGCCGTCTCGGCCGTCGCCCTTGTCGCTCTTTTCGGTGACGCCGACAGATTGTTCACCACGGGAAGCATGTCCATGACCGGAAGCGCGTTGTCGACCGAGTCGACGTCATACGGGTGGAGTCGTGCAGACGCACCGGGCGCGCTTGACGATGAGCTTCGCTTTGGCTGGCGTGCCGTGAATACATCACCGGTGAACCAGGCTGGCCATTACCGGATATTCGCCTCGCGGGATGAGGTTTTCGGCGAGGCGAACGATTGCCTCGTGACGTCCCGCAACGTCGAACTGGCTCCGGGTGAGTCAGTCGATGTCGCGGCCACGCTGCGCGCCCGATCGGTTCCGTGTCTCGATGCAGGCTCCTGGACGCTGTTCATGGTGGGTGAAACCGGGCAGGCTGTCCAACTCGATGGCCAGTTGGATATCCTGAATGGCGATGCCGAATTCGCGTTGGCCTCCGCGTCCAGCCACGTTGCACACCGTGGGTCGGTCGATGTCACCGTAAATGTGTACAGGCCGGCGTCCGAAGACGGATTTGACGGTCTCCATGACTACCCTGTGGACGTCTGGATGGCCAAGGATGATGTTGTATGTGTCGTCCGAACCGACGGCGTGACCGTGCCGCGCGACCCTGTACAGGCACGCCAGTCGTGGACGCAGGACGAATGGGCGGTCAGTGTGCCCGTTCGATCGGCCGTGCGTGTGGTCGACTATGACCCATTCCGCGGTCAGGGCGCCATTGAATCGGCCTCCCGCGTGGAACAGGCGGGCAAGTGCCCTGTCGAGGAGGGTGCCTGGACCATCTTGGTCGGTCCTGCCGACCGGACCTTTGCGGAGACGGAGACCATTTTCGTACACGCGGCACCTGTCGTCGTCGATCCGACGCCCGTTGAGCTCACCCTTCCTTCCGGTGAAGTGACCGAATTCGAGCGCGCCATGTACAACCCTTCCCAAAATGACGTTACGTGGTCCGCTGTGGCATCGACCACGAACAGTAAGAAGTGGCTCATTGCCACGGCCGACCAGACGCTTCCTGGCCGGGGACGGGAAACGGTCGCTCTCACGGTTTCCGCATTCGGACTCGCACCCGGTGTGTACTCAGCAGACTTCGTGGTCAAGGCTGACGACTTTTACGGTACCGAAGTCACCATACCGGTCGTTTTGAAGGTGTTGAGTGCCAAATCGCGGATTGCAGGATCGGTCGATTCCGTGGATGAACTGCCCCGGACCTTCTCGGCCTCCAATTTTCCGAACCCGTTCAGGAGTACGACAACCATACGGCTCCAGGTGGATGAACCAGGTGCCGTCACTGTCGCCGTGTACGATGTAAGTGGCCGCGAAATTGCGACAGTCTTCGACGCGCCCCTTCAGCCTGGCACGCACGATGTCGAATTCGATGGCAGTGCACTGCCCAGTGGGACGTATCTTTACCGGGTGCAGACGCCTGGAGGCGGACTGTCCGGAACGATGACTCTCATCAAATAGGAAAGATGGCGTGGTAACCTGGTTTACCGACAGCAGCCCGGTCATCCAGGCGCTGATCGCAGGCCTTTTCACGTGGAGTATTACCGCGGTCGGAGCGGCGACAGTCGTGTTTGCCCGCACCATCAACCAGAAGTTGCTGGACGCCATGTTGGGCTTTGCTGCGGGTGTCATGCTCGCTGCCAGTTTCTGGTCCCTGCTTGCGCCATCCATCGAGCTCTCGTCCGGCCAGGGAATTCCGGAGTGGTGGCCGGCTGCGCTCGGCCTGGTCCTCGGTGGCGGTTTCCTGTGGGCAGCCGACCAGGTCATTCCCCACCTGCACCCGGTCGTCCCCGGTATTCCGGCCGAAGGTCTCCCCGTCGAATGGCGCCGGACGACCCTGCTCGTGACTGCCATCACGCTCCACAACATTCCAGAAGGACTCGCCGTTGGCGTCGCTTTCGGTGCGGTGGCTGCCGGCGTGGACATGGCGGGAGTCATGACGCTCCCCGCCGCCGTTGCGCTTGCCATTGGCATCGGAATCCAGAATTTCCCGGAAGGAATAGCCGTCGCCATGCCCATCCGTGCGCGCGGTGTCTCCCGAATCAAGAGCTTCTGGTATGGACAGCTCTCAGCGGTTGTTGAGCCCATTGCAGCTGTCATCGGTGCCGCCGCCGTGTTGCAGTTCCGCCCCATTCTGCCCTATGCGCTGGCATTTGCTGCCGGAGCCATGATTTACGTGGTCATCGAGGAACTCATCCCCGAGTCCCACGCTCACAATAACAGTGATCTGGCGACCACATCGGCCATTCTGGGGTTTCTCGTCATGATGGTCCTTGACGTAGCACTGGGGTAATACCATGACCTTACCACACCCTGTGAAACGCGTGCTCATGAAGGCCGGATGGGCGCACGACGTGGCTCGTTCCCTCACCGATTCACCCGCTGACGCCTGGCGCGTCTATGCTGCATTCTGGAGCATCCTCTTTACGGAGAATCGGCCGCAAAGGCGTGCGCTGCGACTGACCTGGAAGGGCCGGCGCTTCAACTACCACATCGGTGGCCTCGGTGATATGGGCACGCTCGTCGAGGTATTCATTTCTGGGGAGTACGCGCCGGCCCACGTCCCGCCCAAGGGTACCGTGCTTGATCTGGGAGCGAACACCGGCGCGGCGGCAGTCTGTTTCGGTATCCGTTTTCCCGGTGCGACCATCCACTGTTACGAACCCGATCCCGACAACCACGCGCTGTTGCTGCAAAACACATGTGCATTCCCTTCCGTCACCGTTTGGAATGCTGCCGTTTGGATAGAAGACGGCACGGTCACCTTTCACGCAGATCCGGTATCGGGAAACTCATCGTCGGTGTCGAGGCGCCGGGATCGACAGCAGGCCATTCCGGTCGAGGCAGTCTCGCTGCCAACGGCGCTCTCCAGACTACCCGGCGGTCAGGCGGACCTGGTCAAATACGATGTTGAAGGCGCCGAGTACGAACTGTTCCAGTCGGTCCAAGCCTTCGCGGGCATCTGGACCATGATCGGTGAACACCATCATGACCTGGGTCCGGAACCCGCTCTCATGGCCACTCTTTCTGCCGTATTCGTGTGCGACAGCCGTCCGCTATCGCATGCGCGCAGCTTGGTCCATTCCCGACGCAGGTCTCACGACCTGTGAAGCCGATGCGAGAACGCGGCATAACTTGAGGCATTCAGCAGCCGGTCGAGTGCGCTGTTCACCAACAGCATGCCTGCAATCGCCTCGGCGGGCAAGTTCAGGGCCGTACCCATTTCAATCCCGATGAACGCAAATAACAGGTCCTTTCCGGGAATGAGCGGAATGCGACTCACCAGCAGTTGTGACGCCGCATACAGCATCCAGTGCGTCAGGGAGATTTCCGGGATGGCTACGGCCCATTGCAGGATCTGGAGAACGGTAATGACCAACAGCCTTCCGTACATGACAAAATAGACCTTGGCCCGGTCCGACGGCAGGATGTGGTATATCCGGGCGTTGCGTTTCGAAAGCCAGGCCCCGGTCCCGATGATGGCAATGGAAAGTGCTGCAGCTGCCGCCTGTGCCGCCCACATGATTTCCCGGCTCTCGGTGACGAAGCTGTACAGGACGAAGTACAGGCAGAAAAATGACAACGTCCAGGTGGTGGACGAAATGGCCGATACAATGGCCACGTCCTTGACGATTTTGCCGGTTTCCTTGAGTTCAACGTCGAGGGCACGCGCCGATGAAACGGAGTAATACACGTCTCCGGCATATCCGAATACCTCCTTGTTCAGCACCCGCTTTATGAGCAGCAGCTTCAGGATCAAGAAGCCGGGCAGGGCCAACTGTGAGCGGTAAATCACGAACTCCGCCATGGGCAGGGACAGGTAAATCCCGGCAAAAATGATGTAGAACAACGGGTTCGTGGGCAGGGATGTCAGGACCGATGCCCATCCCAGATGGTACGTGCGCCACACAAGAACGATGAAAACGCCCCCCAGGAACGCATAATGGAGGCCTTTGCGAACCCCCGGAGGGATCGCCCGAACGCGTTCCTGTACAGCCGACAGGCGTTGTGACCAGCTCATGGACGTTCGATCCTGTTCACGAAAGCGTCGAGTGCCGACTCGAGCGACGCGGCAGAGTAGGTAGCGTCGGCGTGGGCACGCGCGCGGAGGGATGCCTTCGACAACCGGCCGGGATCGTCCAGGAATGCCCGGATGGTTCTGTTCAACGTGTCGGGCTCGACAATGGCACCCCGATCGGACGGTACCACATCATCCCGTACGTTGCCACCGGCCGGGGCAATGATGGGAAGGCCACAAGCAAACGCCTCGGCAAGGGCTCGTGGGTGATAATCCTTGAAACTGGTGTGGAAGAACAGCTTGGCCTGGCGCAGCACGTCAGGAATTCCGACATGCGCGACATGCCCCAACCAGGTCATGTCCGGGTGCCGGGCCATCAGCTCTTCCCGGTAATCGCCATCGCCCATCACCACTACCCGGAACGACGGATCCAACCGGTCCAGGATGGAGAAATCCTTGTATCGTCGCATGAGTCGGCTGGCAATGACGAGGTCGTACGGCTTTTCCACGTCCGATCCCGGTCTGTATGCCTCCAGGTCAATCCGCTTCGGAAGGAAGAGCAACCGGTCCTCGTGGATGCGTCGCCTCCAAAACCGTCGTGGGTGCATGAGTTCATGCTTTTGGAACGTAGACTCGTACAGAAGGACAACGGCACGATGGGCGTGCCGGGTCCAGGGTGTGCCGCCGATGATATATGAGTGCCGCATTCCGGACGGAAATACCATGCGCGAAAGCACACTCTTTCCGAACGACCCGTCCAGCCCTTTCAACAGAAAGTGCGTTCCGCGTTTCCAATCGGCGGTCCGTTCGGGTACATCGTCGGGTCGTGCACGCATGCAGTACGTGATACCGTCGCGCTCACGCTCCTCAGGGACGTCCCGAACCGCCCATACTTCGACTTCCAGGCCACGTCGTGCCAAGGACCGGGCAATTTCCTGCTCCCGCCACGTCCGGGACAACCACTCCTCGAAAGAGTGGCAATCGTGCCCGATGGGATATGTATGAACGAGAACAATGCGCTTCATTACGTCTCAGCCGGCCGTGCTCAGCGAATCCCGGGCATACGTCCTGTACGCCCGGTCCATGTCATCGGTCAGAGCAAAGCACGGCAAGCCGAACATATTCCGGCGCACGTACGTCCAGTACACGTACCTCATGAGCCTGAGCGGAGAATTCCGGATCCTTCGTTTGAAGTGATCGATGGACCATGTGTTGCTTCCGTGATATACCCGGATCATGAGATAGGCATACCGACCATCCAGCAGACTCACCGAACCATCCGGCCAATCCCGCAGGTATTCCGAATCTTCCGCCTTCCGCTTGTCCGGATACCGAATGGCATCGTTCCGCTCGTGCACGATGGACCCGGGTACACCCCCCGCAATCCCTCCGATGAACGGCTTCCCGTCCATCAGCGGATCGTCTATACACACGAGCGTGGACGACAGGCAGGATACGGCCTTCCCGGTCCGTAGAAGATCATTGTACTGGATGCTGAGCCTGTCGGCGTCATACCAGTCGTCGTCATCCCACTGCGCCATGTACGACCCCGTACACAGATCGAGCGTGAGATTACGGAGCGCGCCCAGACACATCCTGTTGTCGGACGGAAGACGCTTGTAGATCAACTGGTCGGACGGCACATCGGCGAGTACATCAGAGCAATCGACCGTGCCGTCATCAACGACAACCAGTTCGGTATTGGTATACGACTGATTCAGGTAACACGCCACCGACCGCTTCATGAGCTCAGGTCGGTTGGCCGTGACCATCAGGCAACTGATTTTCGGTTTGTCGGAGGCATGTTCTGCCATGCGGTCATTTGTTGAATGAAGGAATGGCATCCTCCAACAATTGAAGCGTTGCCGGGAGGAACAGCAGGGAGGATACAAAGACGGATCCGATTCCTACAACTGCAAGGATGCCAATGGATTGCAGTCCCGGGTGAAAACTGAACAGAAGGCCGGAGAATCCTACAGCCGTCGTCAACGTCGTCATGAATATGTGTTGTCCGGTCGACTTCATTACCGTTTTGAGCGACCCTCTTCCCTCTTCAATGTATCGCTGTACAACATGGACGCCATCGTCATTCCCGATGCCCATGACGGCCGGAAGCACAATCAAATTGTAGAAATTAAGGCTGAGGCCAAAGACCTCCATGAGCAAGAGCATCCACAGGATTCCAACTATCAGGGGCGTCATGGTAATGAGTGCCCACGACAAGGACCGGAAATGCAGCAACATCAACAGGAAGACAGCGAGGAGCGACAGGAGAACGATGCTGAACGACTCCGACATCATGATGGTCAGCATATCGGCCGCCACGAGCGACGAAGACGCCGCGTGCCGGACGACTCCATCCGGCATGATAATGGTGCCGATGTCTTCACTGAACTCCACGGACCGCCGCGCATCGGACAAGCTTACGGCCGGGTAGACAATGACGAGCCGGCCCAGCGCTCCGTCACGCGTCGAAAATTCGCGCCGGATGTCCGCCGGTATCATGTCTTCCGGAATGGGAGCGGACGTGCTGACAGCGTTCTGGATCCGCTGAAGGTCATTTGACCAGTTGTCCGCGAATACCCGGTCGTCCAACAGCTCACGCAATCCCGCGAGGGCTGCCAGTTTTTCCTGCTGCATTTCCGGTGTATACGGAAACCGGTCGCTCAGGCTCTCAATGATGCCCACGGTACTGCTGTCACCCTCCGCTTCCTTGACGTCGCGGACGGTCCGGGCAACATCGGCGGCGACTTCTATCGAGTCCACCACAAAGTAGGCTGGGTTCCGCCTTCCCTCCTGACTGCCAACCACCCGACCAATCACATCCTGGCGCTGGTTGTATTCGTGATACACGGGCTCCAGCGTCCCGAAATTGTATTCAAAACCCACCGAGTCGTAGTTGATGACAGCCACCACGACCATGATGACCCCAACAGCCGCGACGGGCCGGTAGAACCGGATGGGACCGGTACCATGATCGGTGGTAGTCCGCTTCTTGTCCCCGGTATCGGGCAATATGAGGTTGAACCGCTCGAATACCAAGATGAGTGCAGGCAACACCAGGAGCATGGCAACCAAGGCAAACGCTATGCCGGCCGCCGACACGAATCCGAATTCGCTGAAGCCCTTGAAGTCGGCCATGGTCAGGACCAGAAGCCCGGCAGCCGTACTGAACGCGCCAACGGCGACCGCTTGTCCGCACGTCATGAACGTGTTTATCGTCGCCTCGGCCGGGTCCATGTTGTCAGAGCGGTACTCCACATAGCGCGCGTAATAGTGGATGCCGAAATCGATGCCAAGCCCGAACAGGACCAACCCCAGCGTTGAGGTCATGAGGTTGAGTGACCCCAGGACGACCGCCGTGAGCCCGAAGGTCCACGCCAGACTCATGCACAGCGGCACGGAAATCAGAAGCGTCAGGAACGGCGATTTGATGGCGGTAATCAGGAACGCACGAACGGTCCGTTCGCTCTTGTCCAAGCCGCGCCACAACGTAAAGCCAAGGAACAGGGCCACCAGCAACATCACAGAGCCAATCCCTATTCCGAAGGAACGGGCCACGTCCTGGGTAATGGCCGATACTTCCGACAGCCGTCTGAAAGGACGTCCCGCCACCACGACTTCCATTTCCGGGTGGAATGAAATGACGTCGATTCGGTCAACCTCTGCCTCCACCGCATCGTACAGCCTCCTCAGGGCCCCGATGTTCGTGTTCGACGCCGACATCACGAAATGAATGGCCATGGTTGTGCTGTCCGATGATATCGGATATTGCTTGGCCACCAAGCGGTCGAACGTGCGGCGGAGTTCCTGGGTCGTTGAGTCAGACGCCGCATCGGTATCGTCTTCATCAATGTCGAAGTAGAATGGATTCGCCTCCAGCTTGGCCTGTTCAAGCTCATCCCGGAGGAAGTCCTCTACCTGATCCAGTTCCTCCCTGGTGGCGAAATACCCTGCATTCATTTCCAGGAATTCCGTTTCCCGGATGTAGTCCACACGCGTGAAAACCGGCGACTGAAGACCCGGGCCTTCCAGCGCCGTGAGGCGGTCAATGACTTCCTGGGCTATGGCCTTGTTCGCCTCGAAAGACGGACTCGTGATGCCAATAGCCAGTGCCGATTCGCCACCCGACACGCTGCGAAGCTCTTCGAGGGCCACGACACTCGGGTAGTCATCCGGGAGCAGGTTGGCGAGATCGGTGTCCACCTGCAACGTGCGCGCCCCATAGCCACCCACGACCGAAAAGACGAAGGCCAAACCAATTGTTAGCCACGGATTCCGCGTGACCCACATGATGGCCGGTCGAAGAAAGTGGAAAATGCGGTCCAACGGTGCTACACCTGTTTACTGTCCCGAGCCGAGACGAATATCATCTATATCGATTTCGGATTCGCTCTGTGTGGTATCGGAATCACTCCACACAGCGATTGACACTGGATGCGACGGAGGCTCCTTTCCGAACAGGCGCCTGTAGTCTTCCAGGACATTCCGTTCAATGGCGAGCCAGTCATTTCCGGGCACCGCGCCGGAAGAAACCACCACGACCTGCAGAACCCCCCGATCCACGACCGTGCCCACGGGCAATGTGGTGGAATGCGTGTATTTGATGCTGCGCGGGCGCCGCAACCAATCGAAGTAAAAGGTCACATAAACGGCTCCGGCCGTATCGTCACGATGGATTTCGTCACCACCGTCAGGAAGGGTCACGGGCCGCCATCGCCAGGATAGCTCCGGCATGCGCGTGATATCCCAATCGAAGGTGGAGGCATTCGGGATAACCAGTCGCAGGCTCTCATTGCGCGTGCGCAGCTTCAGATACTTCCCGTGACCGTCGGACATGACGGCATAGTACTCACCCTCCTCCCTCATGGACGGAGCTATGGGCACCAGGTCACGCCCCGAAAGGCCATACCAGCGGGCAGGAATGGTGCCGACGGAGTCAGACTCGAAATCCTCAACGAGAATGTCCTGCGCACGGACACACGGTGCGACCAACAGCAGCCACAGCAACAGCAAGGAGAAGGATTTGATTACATACCTCCGCCTTTCGGAGCCTGCCAGTAAATCTTGTTGTCGTTCGTGACGACCCAGACATCACCGCGGGGGCCGACAGTGATGTCAGTGATGTTGTCGCCACCCTGGTCCTGCCAGGCAAAGGCATCGTCATTCCACTCGTAGGCTTTTCCGCGGGGCGATGCCGAATAAACGGTACCGTCGGCACCTGCACCTATGTCAACGGCATCACCAGGCATGGCCTGCCATGTGGTGCCACGGAGACGGAAGACCTTGTTGTCCTTCGTGATGACCCAGGGACGACCATCGGAGTCGACGGTAATGCGTCGCGCTTTGCCACCAAGGTCCTGCCATCCGAATGAGTCCTCATTCCACTTGAAGACCTTGTCACTCGTTCCGACGACCCAAACGGAGCCGTCCGATCCTGTTCCAATATCGACGGCATCACCAGGCATGGCCTGCCACGTGGCACCGCGCAAGCGAAATATCTTGTTGTCGTTCGTAATGACCCACGGACGTCCCATGGCCTCCACCGCGATGCGGGCAGCCTTGCCGCCAACGTTCATCCACGCAAACGCCGCATCATTCCACTGGAATACAGCACCGTCATTCCCAGGACTGGGAGCAACGGAGAAAACAGAGGTATCGGCCCCTGCAGCAATGTCCGTGGCCGTTCCGGGCATGGCCCGCCATGGACCCATCATGGAAGGCATCATCCAGGCAGTAGTCACAGCGAATGCTACGAGGATGAGGGCGATTGGTAATACTCTCTTCATGACGGTACAGGTTTGTGGGGGTGTCTCAGCAAGTGGCAGCGCCAGCTCATGGTGAAAGAACGGATTCGTCCCGTATCCAAAACATGCGGGATGTCACCATACAGAATGTAGTGCATAATCTGTTCTCCCCCACAATCAATGAAAAGGCGCCGTCTGGGCGGCCGACACCCACCTTGCCAATCTCATACTGCCCGGATGAGAAGTATATTGCATTCAATTGATGTGCCACGCTGCAACGTGTCGTTCAGCTGTTCTTCCTCACATTCCTGCAACTACGGCGAATCAAATGAGCGCTCGTCCTTTCCTATACAGTCCGACCGGCAACAGCATCGCGCGTCGTGTGATGGCGCCGTTCAAGTCGTTCATCCCGGAAAAATACCAGTTTCCCGTGGATGGTCTGCTGAAGGTCAGGGTTCGAGGCAAGTCGACGCTTCTTCTGCACGTAAATCCAACCTGCTACCAGGGGAAAGTGCTTTTCTGGAAAGGTTTGAATGGATTCGAGCCCGGTATCCAGGTCTGGTTCAGGCGGCTGGTGGAGACCGCAGACTCGTTCTTCGATGTCGGGGCGAATATCGGGCTGTATTCACTGCTCGCTGTCAAGTACAACCCGCAGATCGAGGTGGTCAGTTTTGAACCCCTCCCGGCTGCATTCAATTTCATGGAGCTGAACGCACGAGCCAACAACGCCGTAAACGTAGACGCACATCAAATTGCATTGTCTGATGTATCAGGTGAGTCCGAGTTTCACTTTTCCCTGAATCCGAAATTCCTCTTCGTGGAGGATCAACTGGTCAGTACCGGAAGCCTGGACGAAGTACAGGGATACAGGACGGAAGAGAGAATTGCCATTCCGGTCACGCTTCAGACCCTGGATCATTTCATGGAGTCATATGAGGGTAAGGGGATCGACCTGATCAAAATCGACACCGAAGCCACGGAACACATGGTCATCAAAGGCGCCAGGAAAACCTTCGAGACGCATCGTCCCATCATGTTCTGTGAGGTGTTGCCGAACCGGGTAGAAGCGGAAATCCAGAAAGAAATCATGGCCCTGGACTACGCGCTGTTCCGGATAGAAGGGCTTTCCTTGGTGCAGGTAAACGACCTGAAACATGACGCCTCCTCTACCAATGACTTCATCTTTTGCCCGACGGAAAAAATTGGCCTGCTGGAGTCGGCAGGAACCGTGGTTCGCCCGGGCACTATTTCCTGATCACGAGCGGAATGTGTTTCCGTTCAGACAGGGATGTCGCAACAAGTAGGTAGGCACCGGAGGGGTATCCAGATAGATCCAGGTTCAGTCTGGAGGTGCCTGCAGAACCCAGGGACCTGTCCAGGACGTTCAGTTCCCGTCCCAGCAGATCATACAGGGCGATGCTCACCTCTGATGACTGCTTCAGTTCCAAGTCCACGGATATGGAGTTGATGGCGGGCATCGGGAATGCCGACATTTCCAGTATCTGATAGGAGTCAGGGACTGATGGCCAGGCAGAAACCCCGGTTCCAACCACGTCGCCCTGAGACTCACCGCTGACCACGTTGGAGAGATAGAAAACGTTCGGATCCGATGTGTGGGCAACCACCATGAAGAAGTGCGTCCCATCCACATTCAGCTCCGAATTGAATAATGTCGGAGCCGTGAAAGCATACTGACTCTGTCTCAAGGCCGGCGAGTTGGCAAGCCACTCCCATACATACCCGGATTTTGAAAGAAACAATCGATCGGGACTTGCCATGACAATGTCAGGATCATGGGACAGATTGCTCCCGGAACCGCTACCCGGTGGCAACGATCTCCACACACTGTAATACGGTAGATTTACGACATCATCGTCCAACGTCGAAGCTGCCCACTCCAACCGAACCTGGAGTCCGTTGTCGTGCGGAACGTCCTCGATCCGGTAAATCCGGGGATTGATAGCCTGCAGGATCACGAAATGAGGGGAAGATGCGCTGCCAACAGCCAATGAGGAAGAGATTGACCGTACCAGGACGAAGAACTCGAGGTCTGTCGTGACCTGCTCGATAATGGCCATGTACTGGGTTGCCGATACCCTGCTGGCCTGAATGGCTTCATATCCTTCCGAGCCGACCTGTCTGTAATATGCCGTTACCTCCGATACGGCAACGTCGCCATCTATCTCGATGGGGATCTGAACGGTGGAGCTGGACGACACAATGAAGCGATCCACGGTCGCCTGAATCGACGCCTCATTGACCACCATATGACGATTGGCTGCTACCTGATCCAGCGTCTGCCTGACGCCGGATGGCCAGGTGATGATCAACGAATCGACATGTGATGCCTCACCCAGCCCGAACGCGACTTCGTACCCACCTATGCTGTTTCCCGTGCTACCGGTAACTTCACGGATCAACTCAAGTACGCGCCCACCACTGGTGGCAACAACACGCACTCTGGCACCTATTCCATGGATGTTGGAGAGCCGGCCCTTCAATTCAAGGCTGAGCCAATTGGTCGATTCGCCGGGTAGGGTCTTGTTGATGTAAAGGTGGTTGTACCCTCCTTCTCCCTCCTGATCGGGAAGGTTGTTGGTCTGGATGTCCACATCTCCATCCCGGTCCACATCCGCAAGGCTGGCGCTGGCGGTCCGGAGCGAGAGCTCTGACAGGGAGGTGGAAGACATCTTGAGGAAACTGCCGAGTCCGTCGTTCATGAACAGGTCGTTCGGACCGGACAGATCTGGTACGAACAAGTCCAGATCCCCGTCATTGTCCAGGTCTGCGGCATGGGCAGTGTTCGACGTTCCCCTATCGGTCACATGGTCTCCCGCCAGGATCCTGCTGAAAACAAGTCCTCCTTCGTTTCGGTAGTAGAAGTTCTCCTGTGCGTCGAGATTCGAAACGTACAAATCCAGATCTCCATCCATGTCGAAGTCGCCCCAGACGGCGCCTCCCGTCCGGCCACCATCATTGCTCATGATGTTGTTCACCCGTCTGAACGTGTGGTCCTCCCTGTGCTCATACAGGACATTGTCTGACGTGGCGTTGCAGACAAACAGGTCCATGTCTCCATCATTGTCAGCATCGGCCCACTCTACGCACGTAGAATCCTGTTCGTCGTCACCGAAGTGCTCAAGAATCCGGTTTTCAAACGTCCCATCATCACGTTGAACCAGGAACAGATTCCTCGTGGCCCCGCGAATGGACATATACAAATCCAGATCCCCGTCATTGTCGAAGTCGATCGGGCCAATTTTCCGGGATCCACGCGGACCGTTCTCGAATGTTTTGACATTCTCTTGCCACGCCCCGTCACCCAGGTTCTCGAAGTGGAATGGCTCCCCGCTCAGGTGGGTGACAAGCAGATCGAGCAAGCCGTCCTGGTTGAGATCTATCCACTTCCCGGACGCCGTGTTGTGCATTTCCCGGCTCACAAAGTGGTTTTCAATCAACCTGAGAATTCCGCGACCATCGTTTTCAAAGACCTCGTTGAATCCGGTCTCGTCCACTGCGTTGGCAACAAACAGGTCCAGGTCGCCGTCGTTGTCAATATCCCCCCATGACGATGCGTAACTGATGTTCTGTCCAAGATGCAACGTGCCCGTTGTATCACGGTCGAAGGATTGGGCACGTACCGCAGCCGGTGTACACACTGCGATCGACGCCGTGAGCAGGATGACGGGAATGGTCTGGATTCTGGCAGTATCCATGACGTGAGGATGTTCAGGGGTGGCAGTCGAAGCAGGCCCGACGTTACAATGTCATCCCGACCCGCACCGAAAAGAAGACCTACCGTGTCAATTCGCCAAGGTTCTTCGTGATTCGTCAGCAAGGGTGGCCGAACGGCGACTTCGACGGGCGCGGGGTGACGGACCGACCGATTGCATTACTAACAACCGCTTAACGAAAAAAGGGAAACAACTCGACGGTTTGCGGTACAAAACGGCTACTACGTCCAGCCAGCCAATTACAACCGAGTCCATGGAAGTCGAAACCTTGAAATACAAAGTCAAAGATATCTCCCTCGCCGCGTGGGGACGCAAAGAGATCCGCCTGGCAGAAGCCGAGATGCCTGGTCTCATGGCGCTGCGAGAGGAATACCGCGGCAAGGAGCCTTTGAAGGGTGCCCGCATCGCTGGCTGCCTTCACATGACCATTCAAACAGCTGTCCTCATCGAGACGCTTATTGAGCTGGGCGCTGAAGTTACGTGGTCGTCCTGCAACATCTTCTCCACCCAGGATGAAGCTGCCGCCGCAATCGCCGCTGCCGGCATTCAGGTGTACGCCTGGAAGGGCATGAACGAAGAAGAATTCGACTGGTGCATTGAGCAAACCCTGTTCTTCGGCGACGAGCGCAAACCGCTCAACATGATCCTGGACGACGGCGGCGACCTGACCAACATGGTGCTGGATCGGTATCCGGAGCTGGTGGCCGGCATCAAGGGCCTGTCCGAAGAGACGACGACCGGCGTACATCGCCTGTATGAGCGTCAGAAGAAGGGTACCCTGCCCATGCCCGCCATCAACGTCAACGACTCGGTCACAAAATCGAAGTTCGACAACAAGTACGGCTGCAAGGAATCCCTGGTGGACGCCATCCGGCGCGCTACGGACATCATGATGGCTGGCAAGGTGGCTGTCGTCGCCGGGTACGGAGATGTTGGCAAAGGCTCTGCGGCTTCGCTCCGCGGTGCCGGCGCTCGTGTCATCGTTACCGAAATCGACCCCATTTGCGCCCTGCAGGCCGCCATGGATGGATTTGCAGTCAAGAAGATGGACGATGCAGTGGGTCAAGCGGACATCGTGGTGACGGCGACGGGCAACTTCAACGTCATCACGGAACGCCATTTCCGCTCCATGAAGGACAAAGCCATCGTCTGCAACATCGGTCACTTCGACAATGAGATCGACATGGCCTGGTTGAACAAGAACTACGGGGACACCCGGGACACGATCAAACCCCAGGTGGACCTGTTCTCGATTGATGGCAAGGAAGTCATCGTGCTGGCAGAAGGCCGCTTGGTCAACCTCGGCTGCGCGACCGGACACCCCTCGTTCGTGATGTCCAACTCGTTTACGAACCAGGTGCTGGCCCAGCTGGAGCTGTGGCACAACGCAGACAACTATGGCAACGAAGTGTATACGCTGCCGAAACATCTGGACGAGCGCGTGGCGCGGCTTCACCTCGCCAAGATCGGCGTGGAGCTGGAAGAACTGACTCCCCAGCAAGCGGAGTACATCGGCGTCACAACCGATGGCCCGTACAAGCCGGAGTACTACCGGTACTAGGACCCGCCATTCGGCCAAAAGACAAAGCCCCGCTTCCACCCTGTGTGGGAGCGGGGCTCTTTTTGATGCTTCGTCGGGACGGCCGGATGTTCCTTCGGACAATCCCGCTAACCTCCAAAAACCAGAAAAGCGAGCCGAAGCTCGCTTTTCTGGTTTTCTGTCGGGACGGCGGGATTTGAACCCACGACCCCTTGCACCCCATGCAAGTGCGCTACCGGGCTGCGCCACGTCCCGAAGGAGGGTCTACTAACCGCCGGACAGGATCCTGTTCCCGTCCGGCATCAAATTCAATCAGACGTAATACGGTCCAGCAGTCGCTCCAGGAACGAGCGTATTTCCTTCAGCTCCTTTACCGTCGGCGAACCGGTATCGTCATCGTCAGGCTGCTTCTCAAGGGCTTGACGCGCTCCCTCGATCGTGAACTTTTCATCCCGCAGCAAATGCCGGATTCGGTACACAGTGTCAATGTCGTCGCGTGTATACACGCGCTTGCCTGCCCTGTTCTTGCGCGGCCTGAGCACAGAGAATTCAGTTTCCCAATACCTCAGCACATGCGGCTCCTCCCCCACGAGTGAGGAGACTTCACTGATTGTGTAGTAAAGTTTTGTGATTCCGCCTTCGAGCATGCCCATAATGTACGGCAATTCATCTAGTTTGCCAGCAACCAGAACCTATGTCCATGTCATCAGCCCTGTGGTCGCGCTGGCGCGGCGAACTGGAACTGCTATCGGTCGTCCTCATGTGGGGACTCAATTTCCCCGTGATGAAGATTATCCTTCAGGTCATGGAGCCACTGGTACTGAATGTGTTCCGCATTCTGTCTGCCGGTTTGGTACTTGGTTATATCTATTATCGCCGGTCGGGTGGGTCGTGGTCCGTCATGACGGCTCCATATCGGACGCATGGCTGGCTGCTGCTTCGGCTGGGGTTTGTGGGCTGGGTGGCCTATCAGGTCGCCTTCATTGAAGGTCTGAACATGACCACAGCCGGCAACGGCGCGCTCATCATGGCAAGTGCCCCCCTCTGGACAGCCTTCGTGGCGTGGGCGATGGGCGTGGAAAAGCTGCGGATCCTGTCGTGGATTGGCCTGCTGGTTTCCATTGTCGGTACGGCCGCAGTGGTCATCTTCGGAACCGCCACAATCGATTTCGGTGGAGACGTCATGCTCGGCAACCTCGTCATCCTGGGAGCCGCATTCCTGTGGGGTATGTATACGGCGCTGACGCGGCCCCTGGTCAATCACATGACGCCGACCGCACTGACCATTCTGGCGCTGCTGCCAGGGTTTCCCATATTGGTGCTGCTCTCCCTGCCCTATATTTCCGCCATTGCCTGGTCGGGCATCCTGTGGTGGCACTGGATACTCATTTTCCTGTCCGGCTCCCTCTCCACCGGCATTGCCATCGTGCTCTGGAACCGTGGTGTTCGTACCATCGGCGCATCGCACACGGCCGCTTTCGGCAATCTGCCTCCATTCGTGGCGCTGTTCGCCGGCTACTTCATGCTGGGCGACCCGGTCTTGCCGGGTCAATTGGTCGGCGGCGTCCTCATTGTGGGTGGCCTCGTCCTCATGCGGCGGGCTCGTCTCGATCCAAGAACCCCGTCGCCCGCAGCGCATTAGTTCCGAATGACACCTTTTCTTCAGCGTTTCAGTCCGCCCCCGGCCTTCCTCCTGATTTCGATCCTGGCACTGTGTGCCATGCCGATCCGGGCACAGAGCCTGACCCAGTTTGCGCCCCTTGAGTGGATGCTGTCTGCATCGACCGTGGCCGATGAAGATGTCTCGTCAATCATCCTGTCGACCCAGCGGGCGGTGCCGGTGTACACCCTGTTGCCCCAGTCCACTGCCGACAGCCGATTCGATGTCCTCCGTGTACGTGCAGGAGCCCGGCTCACATCCGGCACGACCGACTTCCGGTATGCACTGACTGCCCTTGCCATGGATATCCAGCGGACACCACAGCACGCGGCGCTGACACTGCTCGACTACGACCGTGCCGGCCTCCAGGAAGTCCGTGCGCGATGGTTTCAGGCGCGGTACGGCCCGGCGTTGAGCATGACGCGCCCGACATGGCAGGCCAGCCTGCGCGCCGGCGCCTTCGGAGGCCTGTCAACGATCCAGATGGGCCCTGCGGTGTTCCCCTCCCTCCCCGCTGCCTCGGAAACGGAAACCACGTGGGAAGCGGGTGCTGAGGCACATGCGGCCTTCAACCGAGGTACATCCTGGAGCGCACGCATATCGGGAAGCTACTCATTCCACTCAGTGCAAGGAGACCTGAGGATGGCGACACTGGCCCCCGTGGTCCGATTCCGTCTTCGCCCCTCCATCCGGCTGGATGCCGGCGCGTTGATGTTCCGGGGAGAGCGGGACGGCGCGTTCGTCTCGGGCGTTTCACCCCGCATTTCGATTCTCTACAGCCGCCCATTCTGAGGCGAGCCACCTGGATTCGCCCATTCTGCGTGTCAGATGGGCCGGGCGCCGGATCCGGCTCCCAGCCGGTCTTCCACCTGTTTCCGAAGATCATCGAATGCCGGGGACTGCTTGGACAGGAACTGCCAGGCATCGGGTACAATGCCGTACACCGCCTCGTACAGATCGGACTGCGCACGAATAGGCGCCGACGGCAGTCTGACGAAGCCGAAAACGAGAAACAAAATGCTCATGATGACAGCCGCCTTGAAGGCACCGGCAACACCCCCGGCCAGACGGTTCAGTCCGCCCAGTTTCGTTCTGGTAAGCAGTTCATCGAGTGCGGTGCCAAACGCGTAGATCACGAGCCGTGCCAGGAGGAATACCGCCACGAAGCCAACAAGAGGCGCAAGGTCCGGTGACAGTCCCACATAGTCCGACAGCACATTTCCGGCCGCTCCCATGAGGGATGCGGCGGCCACGAAGGCCACCAGAATACCGGCCAGTGTCGTTGCCTGGCGTACGAACCCCGTCCTCATGCCGTGGATGAGTCCGATGGTCAATACAATCAGTATGATGATATCCAGAGTGCTCATGCGCTTGGTATCGGTGGTCTTTCAGGATCCTGAAAGGAGTTCCTTCGCGACTGCCTGAACGATTTTGCCATCCGCCTGGCCACGGAGCTTGCCCATGGCCGCACCCATGACACGACCCATGTCGGCCGGTCCGGCTGCACCCGTTGCGGCAATGACTCCTGCAACGACCTTACGGACGCCTTCCTCGTCGAGTTGCTCGGGCAGGTAGGATTCCAGCACAACCAGTTCCTCGCGTTCCTTCACGGCCAGGTCTTCCCGGTCCGCGGCCTCGTACTGTTCGAGGGCGTCCCGACGCTGTTTGGCCTGCTTCAGAAGTACGGCCTGCTCGTCCTCGGCCGACAATGTGGCCTCTCCGCCAGTTCTCTGCTCGATTTCCCGCTCCATAAGCGCCGACCTCAGGGATCGGATGGTACGCAGGCGAACGGCATCCTTGGCCCTCATGGCATCCTTGAGGTCCGATATCAACTGCTCTTTCAACATGGTCTGCCGGGGAATGTGATTCAACTGGGTCCTCTTGCAACGGTCATATCCTTGCAAGGGATGTATCAGGCAGGTCGTCAAAAAATGAGGCGGAAGGCAAATACACCCAGACCTACCTGCATGGCTCCGACGGACACACCCGAATACACGTCCAATTGCTGAACGCGATCCTTCACGGCAGGGTCCCCGGTCTCTTCCCACCGACGGAAACGATTATCGGCCTTCGTCCGGTAGTGGACCGCCAAGGCGCCCGCTGCGGCCGCCCCGGTCAGGGCGGCGACATCAATCCACCGCCTTCTACGGGGCGGCCGCATGGACCCTACACCTGCCACGACATCCTCCGTCCGGACCGGCAGCGACACCAGGTGTCGGTTCCAGATATCTGCTCCGGGAGTCACGCGGACCGTTTCGAATCCGTTCCTGGAGAGTCGCAGTTCACCCGCCAGCGCGCCCGGCGATACATGTAGCAACGGTGCGCTGCCGAGCCACGAATCCCCGTCGGGGCCCATCAGGAAAACATCGGCACCGGGCGGTATGGACTCTACCCGGTAGTGATACGGGAAATAGGCCTCCACGCGGACCGTGTCGGGACCTGCCGATCCGACTGCCCTGCCTGTTCCAGCCGCTTCCACGGCGAACGTAATGGGCTCAATGGACCATGCGTCCAGGCTTGCCGGCTTCACAGACCCGGAAACAGCGTCCAGCGGAATCATGAAGGATGTCGACCCGACGTTCCCGGCCCATTCTCCTTCAATGAAAACGTGCGCCTCGGGCATGTTGCTTTCCACCACCAACACACGCGTCTGGGCCCATACCGGGCCACCTGCCAGGAACAGGAGCACGAAGGCTGCACACAGGGTGACCAACCGACCATTCATGAGGCTGCGAGTGTCCGGATACATCATGGTGCCGGCTCCGGTTTGTTTGGAATACTGTCGAACTTCAGCACATAGCGGGGCTCTATGAGCACGATCAATGAGCCCTCCGTTGTAGCCATGGCCGACTTGATGCGGCCCTTCAGCTCCGTGGACCACTCCCTCTTCCCGGTTGACCCATTCAGGCCAATGAGCTCTCGACCCATGGTCCCGACCCAAACCATACCCGGGGTGAGCTGCGGAGGAGCCGAAATGACCGCATTCACGCCCGTTTCCCATTGTACCCGCCCCGAAACGGCGTCGAGTTGGCGTACGACGGTATCGGTCGATCCGAACAGGACGCGCGGACCTGCAAGTGCCACGCCGCTCATCCGGGCCGTCTCCATGCCGCTGTCATAACGCCAGTGCTCGTCTCCCGTCCCGGGATCCAGGGACAGGACGACCCCGCGCGTGGTCGGGACGACGATCCGTGCGTCATTCGCTGCCGGCGAGGCATACACCGGTAGACCGGAATCGACCTGCCAAAGGATGCGCCCTGCCTGAGTGTCAACCAGCACCATCCGTCCCGTATCCGTGGCCACGAACAGGCGCCCGGGCGCCACCAGCAACGGAGCCGATTGAACGGACATCCGGTCACCGAGACGGATCTGCCAGCGTTCCGAGCCGTCGGCAGCGTCATAGGCATGCACGACTGCTTCCACATCCACTGCCAGTACCATGTCCCCATCGGCAATGACGGGCACCTCAACCGGCACGTCATCGACGCGCCATACGATTGACGAACGGTCCGCGTCGAAGGCCAGGATGGAGCGGTTTCCCCACGCCGACGTCATGTACAGACGCCCGGAGGCGAAGATCGGCGTCGCTTCAATGGCGTCGTTGAACACCTTGTAGCCGCTCCGCTTCCCTGATTCCAGATCGATGGCATGCAGCTCTCCCTTGCGGTTGGCCACCAGCACCTGGTCACGGATGATGAGCGGCGAACCCGGACCAAAGCCAGCCGCCGCGTTGTATTCCCAGGCCAGCTCCAGCGGCGGCATGACCGTGTGTTCAGACGTCCGGTCCCGGCGCTGCGTTTGTCCGTCCACGGGCCATGCGGCATCGTCAATGGCGCGGGCACGCTCAATATGGATGGTCTGGCAGCCAGAGACAGCCATCGTCGCAATCAGCAATCCAGCTATGGTCGAAATGCGCATCATCAGAAGTCCCACCCGAACATGAATTGGCGGAACACCTTGTCCTGCTCACGGAAACCGTCCCGGTACCGCCGTCCAATGTCGTATCGGAGCACGAACGAGCCGAACAGGTTCAACCGGAAGCCGACACCGGCCGATCCAATGGTCTCCCCTGCGTTGATTTCGCGTCGCACATCGGTGTAGGAATCGTTCCATGCATGCGCCGCGTCGAAAAACAGCGCGCCCTTGAGTCCAGCTACGCCGAGAGGCGCGAGAATGGGCAGGAATACGGCAGGTGCATCGATGAGTGGGAATCGTAATTCCTGCGACGTGAACCACATCTTCTGTCCACGGACACTGAAGAACCGGAAGCCCCGAAGGTCCCAGGATCCACCGAGTACGAACAACCGGGCTTCACGCCCTTCATTCATCCGCCCCATGAACCAGGACGCGAACGTGACACGGTCAAACAGGCGGATGTACGTTCGTATATCGGCCGTCAGCGTGAAGTAACTCACATTCGAGTACACCACATCGGTCGTATATCCGGCCGATGCACGTGCGCGCCAGCCCGATATCGGGCCGTTCATCCAATACAATGTTTCATCGTGGATGAGTGACACGGAGTTCGACAGCAGCCAGGCATCGCGATCAATATCACGGATGTCGATTTCCTTCCGACTCCAGTTGATGGATGTATCGAGGTCCAGCCGACGGAACTTGGAAATGGGATAGCTGAGCGCCCCGAACGCGCCGTAAATGGTCTCGTAAAAGCGAGGAAACGTGGTCGGCGCATCGGGATCGGTGACATCGTAGCGGAGACCGGAATACCGATAGGCCCCGAATCCCGTGTTGGCCCGGCGCCCGAAATCGAATTTGGCCACCTGGAAGGAGAGGTCTTTAAGGAAAGAGCGCTGTGTGGATCCGGTATTGAACAGTGTGAAGTACAGATAGTCATCGCCCAACATGTCCGAAAAGGCCACCAGCGCTCCGCCCGTGGTTCCGAGAACGGAGTTCTGGCTCACGGTGCCCTGGGCAATGTCGAGTTGATACGTGGTCTTGTAGCGGCCCGCCGTGGCGCCGTCACCGATCCCGATCTTGCCGAAGGTCCAGTCCTCCCCCGTTCCGGACAGATCCACGACATCGCGGTCCACCGGATGCGCCCTGAGAGAATCCACATCGGACAGGTGCCGGATCGAGAAGGACAACCCCTCGAACGAGGTAAACAGGATGTGGTCGTCCTCGGTCCACACCGGATCCATGGCCACGGCCGCCAGGTGCGTCAGGCGCGTCAACGGACGCCACACAGGTGGTGCGCTGGCTGCTGTAGGTCCCCGGGGCGAAGTGCGCGGTACGTCTGCAACCCAGATGTCCTGCCCGCCGAACCGTCCGGTGGAATCCCTGACCGCCGAAATGAACGTCAGCCGGTTGCCGTCCGGACTCCATGCCGGCGACATGTCCACGCGGTCCCCGAACGTGACATACCGCACCAAGCCATCGTCCATGTCATAAGTGAACACATTGTAGTGTCCTCCCGGCCCTTCGCTTGTCCGGTCCGACGAAAAGGCAATGCGGGACCCGTCCGGGCTCCAGGCCGGATCACGGTCGTCGTACAGGTCATCGGTCAGGCGCTGCAGCCTGTCCATATCCGCATGGTACACATGGATATCCGAGAACCCTGTTTCGCCGATGGACGTGAACGCAAGGGCGCTCCCGTCAGGCGACCACGTGGGCGAATAGGCCGCCACAATGCCCTCGAATCGATAGGTGGCCTCCAGGCGGTCGGTATTCAGGTTCCATACATGGATGACATCCCTGTTGCCACTCTTCGTGACGAAGGCCAGCTTTCCGGTCGATGAAACGGCGATGCGGGACTCGAACAGGTGGAAGGCTTCGAAGTCCTCACTGCGCTCTCCGTGAATGACGACCCGGGGATCGTCCAGCGGGCGGTACGTCTCATCCACTTCCACGCCGTAGACGTTGCTGAATCCACGACGGTTGCCGACAAAAAAGACCATGCGGCGTCCATCGGGAAAACGATGGAACGTCGGTTTAGCACTGAATCCTTCGGTGGACAACCCGCCTGCAATGAGGGATGGAATGTCGACATCGGCCATTTCCGGGTAGTACTGCTTCTTCACCCACCGGAGCCACCGGGCCGAAATATCCTCGAATGGTTCCTGGAGCGTCACTTCGAAGACAACCTCGAACTTGTTGTGCTTCCAGAAATTCTCGATGACCTCCAGGATCTTCTCTTCCCCGTATTCCTCGGCAATGAACCGGTGAATGGCCTCTCCCTGTTTGTACATCACGTACGATCCGCGAATCCGGAACATGGACTCGAGCGGTACCAGGTAATTGGTGAAGACCGCATCCCGCATGACCATTTCGTGCTGCTGGTCCGGGGTCCCAGACCAGTATTCGGCCAGCCCTTCGGTAAACCAGAGCGGCAGGAAGCGAGTGAAGGGCTTCCGGTGGTCCCGCATGACCCGGACCAACTTGTTGTACGTGAACACGTGGACCATCTCATGGCGCACCACGCGGCGGAATCGCTGCAGGTTACCGTTGGCCGGGATCACCACGCGCCCTTTCAGGAATTCGAAGAACCCGCCCACGCCATCGGGAATGAACCCCGGCGTGACGTTCGTCTGCTTGAAGTGCAGGTTGGACGAGTAGAAAATGAGCGGCACACGCTGGTTCAGGGTGAAATTGAACCGGTGCTGCAGCTCGTCATAGGCCTCTTCAGCGAAAAAGGCTCCATGCTCCGCCAATTCCAGCATTTCGGGGTAGTAGTACACATCGAAATGCTCGGTCCGCATGACTTTCCAGTCGAAATCATCGTACTGGACTTTATTGCGGCCGAAATGATAGTTGTACTGTGCCTGTACCGAAGGTACAGCCAGCAGGGCCAACAACATCAAGGCGGGAATGGCTGCAAAACGCACGCGCATGGGCACCCGGGGGAGTTCCGTTTCACCAAACATAGGTCCATTCCCGGGTATTGCGGACATCGGTCGTCCCATGCGTATCAATCGGCGGCCGGATGGCATACTGATCCGGCTGAACAGCGCGTCCGGACAAACCCGTTCGTCACCCTGCTGCGCGGGATCCTTCCAGGAAGAAATTGACGCCGCAGGCGTGTTCTTCAAGCCATTGGTCCAGAAACTGCTTGGTTTCGTCTGCATTGGCAGACGCCAGCGCGCGTTCGGCCAGTCGCTTCCCCTCGGACATCCGCATGGCCCGGATGACCCGCTTCATTCCAGGCAAATATACCGGCGATGCCGACAGCGATGTGACCCCGAGCCCGATCAGCACCGGCACCGCCCGCAGGTTCGTGGCCAATTCGCCACACAGACTTACAGGAATACCGGCCTCTCTCGCTGCCGTGACCGTCTCTGCAATGAGTCGCAGCACGGCCGGGTGGAGCTCCTGATAGAGCTCCGACACGAGGTCGTTGCCACGGTCAACCGCGAGCACGTATTGGGTGAGGTCGTTCGTCCCGATCGAGAAGAAATCAACCTCTCGCGCGAGTTCCGATGCCATGAGCGCCGCCGCCGGCACTTCAATCATGATTCCGAGCGGAATGTCCTCGTCGAAGGCATGCCCCTCCTTGCGGAGTGAATTGGTGACATCGTCGAGGTGCTTCCGGAAGGCGTGGATTTCCGTGATGCTGGTGATCATGGGCAGCAGCAGCCGTGTCGGTCCGTGCGCGCTGGCGCGCATGATGGCGCGCAACTGGGGAACGAGCAAGTCCGGCTTGTCCAGCAGGATGCGGATCCCCCGCCAACCCAGGAACGGATTGTGTTCGCGATGGGCCATGGGCATCATCTTGTCGCCGCCCAGGTCCAACATCCGGAACGTGGTATGCCCAGGCGAGGCACTGCTTACGACGTCGCTGAACAACTCGTACTGCTCCTCTTCCGAGATGAGCAGTCGACTCTCCATGAGCAGGATCATCTCCGTCCGGAACAGTCCAATGCCATCCGCACCGTACTCCTTCAACAACGGCAGTTCGTCACGCAACTCCAGATTGGCCTCCAGCCCGATGGTATGGCCGTCAATGGTCTCGGATGCCAGCGGTACGAGTGCCTTGTCCTCCTGCACCAATCGCTCGTAGCGTTGCTGCTTCTGCTTGTAGCGTTCGAGGGACTCGGCGTCGGGGTCCACAGCCAGTTCGCCGCGGATACCGTCCACAACCAGTGTTTGTCCGGTTTGCACATGGTTGGTCACGGTGTGCATGCCGACAATGGCCGGAACGCCCAGTGCCCGGGCCATGATGGATACGTGGGACGTGGGTCCACCGAAGTCGGTCGCACATCCCAGGATTCCCTTGCGGGAAAACAGGATGATGTCGGCAGCCGTCAGGTTTTCGGCGACTACGATGGAATTTACCGGGATATCGGACAGGATGCGCCCACGGCGCAGGTGCCGGATGAGTCGCTCCTGGATGTCGAGCAGGTCGTTGGCACGCTCCCGCAGGTATTCGCTATCGCTGGCTTCCATCATCTGGCGATGCTTTGACATCACTGACTGGACCGCGTAGCCGGCATTCATGCCATGCTTGTCAATGGCATCCACGACAGCCGAGTACAGTGCATCATCCCGGAGAATGAGCTGTTGCGCCTCGAAAATGGTGGCGCTGTCTTCTCCCAACTTTTCCCGGGTGACACCAATGATCTTCTTGAGATCCTTTTCCGCACGCTGGACGGCGCGCTCGAACCGGCTTTTTTCGCCTTCAATATCATCCGGCGCAATCTCGCGCCGTTCCACATCGAATGACACCTTCGCGTACAGGTATGCCGGGCCAATGGCTATGCCGGGGGCTACACCGATGCCGGTCAGAACGGGCACTACTTCACCTCTCCGAATCCATCTTCGAACAGCTTCGCAAGGGCGGTAAAGGCCTCTTCTTCGTCGGGACCATCCAATTGGAGCATGAGCGTGGCTCCTTGCTCCGCAGCCAGGGTCATGACGCCGATGATGCTTTTCCCGTTTATCTCATATCCGTCCTTGTGGATGAAAAACTCGGATTTGAAGCCTGCGGCCGTGCGGACAATCATTGATGCCGGTCGCGTGTGCAGACCCGCCCTGTTGGTAACTGTTACTTCGCGTTCAATCATACTTCTGGAAATCACATAACCGAAATTCAGTGCACACGACGTTGCATGCGGAAGGCCAGGGACTGGAGCACATCACGCCCGCGCCCCGTTGGAAGGGACTGGATGTGTTCCTGTGCAGTATCCGTATGGAATATAACCGCTTTCCGCGCGGCCTCAAGTACGCCGGCCGAATCCATGCGATTCCGGGCTTCGACGACCTCGGCAGGGTCCAGCCCTCCTTTCAGCACACGCAAGAACCAGTCCCGGTCCGACCCGGATGTCAATTCAAGGGCTTTCAGGATCAGGAATGCATTTTTCCCGCTCACCAGGTCGCCGCCGATCGGCTTTCCCCAGCGGGCGTCGTCGGCCGTCAGGTCCAATAGATCATCCTGGATCTGGAAGGCACGGCCAAGGTGGTATCCGGTGGCATCGAGAACATCGAGGTCCTGGCGGGATGCCGTACCGGACAACCCACCCATGACCAGGGAAGTCTGAAGCAGCGCAGATGTCTTCTGCTCAATCATGGAGAGATACTCCTGGAGCGAAACATCGTCCCGTTCCTCGAACTCCATATCGCGGATCTGGCCCTCACACAGTACCCGTACAGCGTGCGTGAACCGGCGCATGACCTCTGGAAGACGCTGCACAGGCATGTGAAGCAACTCCTCGACTGCGAGACCCATGAGGTAGTCCCCGCACAGGATGGCCGTAGGTTCATCCCAGAGGACGTGGACCGTCGGTCGCCCTCGGCGCTCTGGCGACCGGTCCATGATATCGTCATGCACGAGCGTGAACGTGTGGAAGATCTCCATGGAGAGCGCGGCGTGCAGGGCGGCGTCGGGATTGCCGTCGTACATCTCGGCTGCCGCCAGTGTCAACAGCGGCCGGAATCGCTTGCCCGGGGCCTCGAGTACATGGCGAACCGGGTCGTATAACCGCCCGGGGTCGGTCTGTGTGACCAATCGGGACAGGGCGTCATCGACTCGGGTCCGAGCCTCATCGATATATGACAGCACAGGATCGGCCATGTCACGCCGACCGGTGAACGGCCGCCAGGATGCTGTTGTAAACGTCTCCGAACGACCCCTCTCCGCTCACCTCAACCAACAATCCGAGCTTGCGGAAGTAGTCTTCGACGGGGAATGTTTCCTGACGGTAAATTTCAAGGCGATGCAGGATAGCCTCGGGCCGGTCATCCTTCCGCTGGATGATTTTCGTCGGGTCCACGCCCTCCGGTACCGGTTTGAAGTCCAAATGGTAATTCTCTCCGGTCTCCACATTCACGCGGCGTTTCGAGAGCCTGTCCACGATGACCTCGTCGGACACGACAAGGCTCACGACAGCATTCAGCGGGGCATTCTTCTGCGCCAGATCGGCCATGAGCCAATCGGCCTGCTGGATGGTCCGGGGGTATCCGTCCAGTACGAAATTGTCGTACGACGTCTGGCGCAGCGCCTCGTCGGCCAGACTTCGGACCAGCGACCCAGGGACCAGTTTGCCCGATTCCACATACTGACGGGCTTCCGTACCCAGCCGTGTCTCCTCCCGGATGGCCCGGCGAAGCAGCACGCCGGTGGAAATATGTACCACGCCCTCTCGCTCGGCCAGCATCGATGCCTGACTTCCTTTGCCGACGCCCGGTGGGCCAAAAAGTACTGTGCGCATGTCAGGAAACGAAGTCAGGTTTTTTCAGAGAAAAAGGGCATTCGACCACGCAGGTCGACAAATGATTCCGGCAAGATTACACTTCGTCCGAGTCTTCACGGACCTTCGACAGAAGGGTCAGAAGGTGCTTTCCGACTTCTTTGGCAACTACGGAGGATACGGTTTTTGAGAGGATGGAAACGAATTCAGAGAGTATGCCGGGCGACTCGCGAAGATGCAGCACCGGCGGAGACTCCCGTACGGCACCGCTGACGGCTTCCTCCGGCGACGCGCCGTCACGGAGGCGATCCACCACCGATTGCACCAGACGGTCCGATATGGCTTCCAAACCTTCATCGTAGGGACTGGACGAGCGTCTGGAGCGCCGGACAAAAAACAGTCCGATCAGCAGCCCGGCGCCAGCCGCAAGGCCCAGACGGACCTTCTTGTTGGACAGAAGTTGTTTCGCTGTGGCCGTCGGACCGCTGGGGATATGGGCTTCAAGTCGCTCGAACCGACCCGAAATACGACGTGATGCCTTGGCCAGCCTGGCTTCGAGCTCGGCTCGGCCCGGCTTGGGAACGGGGACTGGTTTATTCGCCATGGGTCTGCTCCGGCAATGCCCCTTGGCTGCCTTTCGGGGGCTCTTCGTCGGCCTGTGATGTCGACTTCCGATCGTCCGTGATGCGCGTCATCCTGGACGCCAGATCAGGTTTTGTAGAGCGCACCGATGCAGCCAGCAGTACGAAGCAGGCACCCACAATGAGTAGTCCCCATGCCGGTGATCCCAACCATTCTCCGATTCCGAATGCCGCAGCCAGGGCAACGAACAGCATGCCACCTGCCATGAGCATGATAACCAGGGTCTGCATCAGGACCTCGTTAGCCGCAGACTGGACCCGCTCTTCCACTTCCACCTGCAGCAATTGGACCCGGACATCGGTCCACTCCTTCAGGTCATCGACGAGCGCGCGTGTCTCTTCGGCAAGCCGCTTTACTGGTCCGTTTTCAGAAGGTGCATCCATACTTGTAAAGTACACATGAACGGGTCAGCACGCCCATTCCGGGTGTTGAATCCGCGGGAAGAAATGTAACTTTCATTGTTACATTTATTTCAGCATCGGACTTACAACATCGAAAAAAAGTCCTGATGGGAACGGCCGTCCGGGCACCAGTCCAGGGATGGTCGCTGGGCTGTTCCGATGGGCTCCACTTCGCGAGAGAGGCGCTCCGCCCAGACTTCCGTGCGACCCCTCCGTGCGTAGACACACTGAACGGTGTGCCCGTGGGCCGCCATCCATTCGACAATCACGTCGGGACTTCCATACGACGTCCAACGGATATGACCCGGGGACTGTGGCTCCGGGTCCCCTTTCGACAGCAGGAAGGGCAGCCCGTCCGCCCAGGCGTGCGGCGCATTGATGGCAGCCAGAAACGCCTGCTGCATTTTCAGGCTGCCCGACGTACCCGGGTGGGACGGGAACAGTCCCCGAAATGTGGCAAAGGCATCCAGTAGCGGATCGGGCTCCAGGTTGTCAGGGGCGAAGACGAGGCTGGCATTCCGGCACCCGAGCCCCTCATGCAACAGGGCATCCTCGGCAAGATCCAGACGCTCCTCCTCGTCTTCGCCCCCATCCAGGATGGCCACCGATGTCCGGTGCCCGCGGATCCACATGGCTTCCGGCGCAATCCCGGCTTCTTCAGCACGCGTGCGGACAACGGTCATGGTCTCATCGCTGCCACTCGCAATGAGCGCATCGGCAACGGACAATACATCGTTGAAGGTGCCCAGCCGGATGAGAGGACTCGCCTCTGACCCGGAAACGGCATTCGAAACGGCATCGGCGAATGCCGGGAAGAGTACCGCGGAGCGACTGGACGCTGTCCCCGCATAGGAGAAGCCCGCAAGCAGCGCTGCCGTGAAGTCCTGCAGTTCCACCATCGGGATGTTGCCGGGATTCAATACGCCCAGCGTCTTGCCGTGGCGTGTTTCCTCCGCGCCCCGTGTTCCTTCTTGGCCCAACACTTTCTGCCAGGCTGTGAGCGCGGGCAACGTGAGCAGCGACATCTGCTGGTTCACGGCGAACGTGATGGCCTCCTCCGTAAACCGGTTGTCCAGGTCCAGGGTCTCTTCAACGGCCTGTGCGCGCGGAGCGTGGTCCGGGTCGGACCACTCCTGCGCAACGGACGCCAAGGCATTGATCACATTCATCATGTCACGCACAGGTATCATGCAAGAGGACGTCCGGTGAGCAAACTGCCTGCCATGAAACCGCCCACGACCGCAATAAGAGCTCCAATATTGTTCGCCAGTACGTTCACGGCCGCCAACATGGCCTGTCCGTCCTGGTACAGACGCAGACTTTCGACGCTGTAGGCCGAAAACGTGGTGAACGCCCCCAGCAGCCCGATGAAAAACAACGCATTCATGCGCTGCTGTCCGACGGTGTCGCCCAGAATGGACCACAGGAATCCGGCGACGAACGAACCCACTACATTCACGACGAGCGTTCCCCAGGGAAACCCGCTGCCCATGTAACGGACCATGCCCATGGAGACCGAGAACCGGAGCACGGCCCCCAGCGCACCGCCCAGGGCTACGTAGAGGACCTGCATCAGACCCGTTCGATGGCGACGGCTGTACCACCTCCCGTCCCGTGGCAAATGGCGGCCATGCCATGCTTTTTGTCACGGGCATGGAGTGCGTGCACGAGGGTTGTCACGATCCGCGACCCGCTGCAACCGATGGGGTGTCCCAGTGCAATGGCGCCGCCATTCACGTTCAACGTGTCCATGTCCACGTCCAGCATGCGGCTGTACAGCAGATTGTTGATGGCGAATGCTTCGTTGTTTTCATGGAGGTCCATGTCACCGATCGTGAGTCCGGCCTTGTCCAGCGCCATTTTCACCGCTGGAATGGGTGCTTCCGGAAAGCGCCAGGATGGGCCGGCGGAAATTCCCGTGGACACGATTCTGGCGAGCGGAGTGAGCCCGTATTTCTTCACCGCATCGGCGCTGGCGACCATGATGGCCGACGCGCCGTCTGAAATCTGGCTGGCGTTACCGGCGGTCAGGACGCCTTCCTTGTCGAACGCAGGGCGCAGACGTCCGAGCGATTCGAGCGTGGTTTCCGGGCGGATGCCCTGATCGCTGGCAAGGGTTTCCATGGATCGCTTCACGCGATACTCGATGGGAGCGATTTCCGCAGCGAACGCGCCGGAGGTCGTAGCCTCGTGTGCCCGGCGGTGCGATGCATCGGCAACAGCATCCAGCTCATCACGGGTAATGCCTTTTTCTGCGGCAAGGCGTTCGGTTTGGACGCCCATGGCCTCCCCCGACATGGGATCGGACAATCCGTCACGCAGCAACAGGTCTTCCAGCCCTTCCGGATTGCCCATGAGGAATTTGTATCCCCAACGCGCCCGGGACGACAGGTAGAACCCGGTACCGGACATGGACTCGGTACCACCGGTCAGGACCAGGTCGGCGTCTCCGGCCTTGACCATGGACGACGCCTGCATAAGGGCCAGCATACCCGATGAACACACCATGTCAACGGCAAAACCGTCTACGTGGTCGGGAATCCCGGCTTTGAATGCCGCCTGACGTGGAATGAGCTGGCCGTGCCCGCCACGGAGCACGTTGCCGAAGATGTACAGGTCCAGGTTGGCCGCATCGATACCTGAGCGTTCCAGGGATGCGCCCATCACGTGGGCTGCAAGATCTACGGGAGAATGGCTGGCAAGGGCGCCACCGAATGTGCCGATAGGCGTTCGGACGGCATCTACAATGAACACTTCGCGCATGGGACTGTCGGTAGAAACGATACAGGTACAAAACGGAGAGTAGCGCAGCTGGTGTCTCACCAGTGCGCCGGGGCGTTCGTCCTACGACAGGTACGCGGATCAGTTCTCCCAGTTGGCGAGCGATAGGTCGTCGCGTGTATGGAAGGCAAAGTGGCCTATGAGCAGTCCGCGAACCAGCAGTTGGGCCTCATGAAGCGTGGCATAGAACGTTTCGTCCTTGCACCGGATGCACAGACGGCCGTCCGGTTCATGCCGGACATCGCGGATGAGCTGGAAGTCTTCGCAAAGCGTGACAAGTTCGTCCAGCGACGGTTGCGAGTAGGGGCTCGCAATGCCGTATTCGGCGATGGGTTTGAATGTCGTCGAGGCTGTCAATGGAATTCAGGGCTGATTCCTACCCAGTATCGACCGCGGCTGACATAATTTAAATCAGTGTCCGACGTACTTCCTCAAGTCCTTTCGGCTCGCCGATGATCGTGAGCCGGTCTCCGGACTGAATCATGGTATTCCCGCGCGGAACGAGAATGTCGCGATCGCGCCGGATCATGGCAATGAGACACCCTTCGGGAATGGAGATATTCTTCAACTCCTTGCCCACGAGGGTACTGGAATCCGAAATGGCCAACGTCATGAAATGCTCGTCGCGGAGCAGTACCTCGCGCAGATCCTGCGCATCGGGTGCATCGAGCCACTCCTTCATGAAGGTGTCATCATCCACCCTCCCGGCGATCTGCGCCAGCAGGCGAAGGTGCTGACCGGGATCTTCTTCGGCGCTTATCAGGAAGAAAATGGCATGGACATCGCTTTCTTCCGGCTCATCGAGCAACGGATCGTTGGCCACGATATGGATGCCAGCCTTGGAGCGCGCCAAAACGATCTGGGGATGACTCAGTCCGGCTACACGGAAGTGCGGCAATGCCACCTGGTGAGTCACCGGGGTTGCGCCCGTGCGGGTACCTTCCATGAACGACCGTTCTATTTGCTCAGGCGTCCTGTCCACGCTAAGCGCCAGGATGCGGGAAGCCTTCCGGGCCGTATCCAGGAATGAATCGTCGGCCTCCGCTTCAATGACACCGCTTCGGGCCACGATTTGATCGAAAGGATCCTCGGATCGGAGCCCCTTCTCTTTCAGGATGCCCCGGAGTTCACGGTCAAGGCCTTCGTAGCGTTTCTCTCCCAGCCTTGCAAACCAATGATAAATGGCCCCGTCACGGTGCACTTTCCCTGCTGCATACCAGAAGTACCACATGATGGTGACGCCCAACAACCCGAAGGAAAAAGCGATGGACCACCCACCCATCTCCCCGATGATCACGAACGGGATGACGATGCCAGCAAGCTGCATCCATGGATAGAACGGGCTCTTGTAGCCTGAGTCGTACGAGGCAATGTGGCTCTCCCGCATGACAATCACGGCCATGCACGCCAGCGCAAACATGATGAGCTGGAAGGCGCCAGCCAGCTTGGCAATTTTCAGCGGGTCCAGCCCCACGATGACCACAGCAATGAGCCCAACGGTAGCATAGATGGCATTCCGGGGGATGCCGGACGCAGACATGGATGAAAACCACTTCGGCATGAGCGCGTCCCGGCTCATGGCCAGCGGAAACCGGCTGGCGCTGAGAATACCGGCATTTGCTGCGGCGAAAAAGCCCAGGACCGCCGCCCCGGATACAGCCCATACACCCCAGTTGCCCACCATGGCAAACGCAGCCGATGCAACGGGTGTGAGATCGCCGCTCAGCACACCGGGCGGAACGACCGATATCATGATGTCCGTGCCCACCACATAGACGATGACCGCGCTGAACAGCGCCAGGAACATGCCCCGGGGAATGTTCTTCTCAGGGTCCCGCACTTCTTCGGCGACACTCGTGACTTTCGTGAGCCCGGCGTATGAGATGTACACCATACCCGTCGTTGCAAGCAGGGTGTGCATGTCGGTACGGAATAGTTCCGTGAGCTGGTCGGCCTTCAGCATGGTCGACCCGATGCCCAGGAATCCGGTCAGGATGGCCATCATGAACAGGACCATCACAATCTGCAGCGATCCGGTTTTCTTGGCTCCGGCCAGGTTCAACAGGCCGAACACACCGCACAGTACAAGGGCGACAGGCACGATGGGCAGGTCCGGAATGAACAATCCGACGTAGGCACCGAGCCCAATGAGGGCGAATGCACTCTTGAGGATGAGCACAATCCACGTGCCGAGGCCCGCCACGGCACCCATCATGGGGCCCATGCTGCGATCAACGAAGTAGTACAACCCGCCCGCCTTCGGCATGGCCGTGCTCAGTTCAACGAGCGAGAACAGGGCAGGAACGACCAGAATGGCTGCGAGCAGATAACTCGTGACCATGGATGTACCCGATTCCAGGAACGCCAGACCAGGCAACAGGAAAAACCCGCTGCTGAGCGTGGTGCCCATGGCAATCGCATAGACGTCCAGTAAGCCAAGTTCCTTCTTCACGCGTGGTCCGCCATCCTAAAGAATGGAACGGAACGTCGACGGCAAGTCGGGATGTTGTTTGGCCTCTACTTCAGGACGCTCGGCACCGCCGTCACCCGTCGACGCGTCGTCGCTGCAGTACTTGGTGTAGGCATGGACCAGATCCATGGCAATCGCCGATGCAGACCGCCCTTCAATATGACGACGCTCCAGCACGAAGACCGGATCGGAGTCCTTGAACAGCGCTATGAACGGCGATGACGGGGGAATGCCCATCATGTATTCGCGGGCCTTCGAGGTTGCCTCCAGATCCTGACCCGCAAAAACCGTCGCATACCGATCGGGCTGAACGGGTGCCTGCATGGCCAGGGAAACAGCAGGACGCGCATTCGCTGCGGCGCAACCGCAAACGCTGTTTACGATCAGGACCATGGTTCCCTGTTCCGCTTCCTGGAAGCAGGCGTCAACGGCCTCGGCGGTGGTCAATTCCTGGACGCCGATGCGCGTCAGTTCCGCCCGCATGGGGGCGACAAGAGGCTCTGGATAGGGCATGTGTGGCTGCAGTAAATTTCAGGATACGAGGGGCGTAACGGAGATCGGTTCCGGTTTGATCCGTCTACTTAACGTCCTCACAAACCGGTCGATAGTGAACCCATGAACCGCTTTTTCATCGTCCTCTCCCTCATTCTGTTGTCAGGCTGCTCGGCGCTGCGAACCTCCAGGTTCGAGCCGTCACCGCCGGCTGCGACAGAATCAACCGTGTCGAGCCCTGCCGTCGCGCCTGACCGGATGGCATTGCTCTCCATGCTGGACGGCATTCTGCGGTCGGAAGCAGCTGACTGGAATGGCACACCGCATGTTCTGGGAGGTATTTCGACGGCGGGCATCGATTGCTCGGGCCTCATCCAACGGATCTATGCCGATGCACTCGGTGTCCATCTACCCCGGACCACGGAACTGCAGCAGCGTGAAGGACAGAAGGTGAGACGAAACGACCTGGTCGCCGGAGACCTGGTCTTCTTTACACCGGACGGCAAAGGAAAGCATGCCGGCATTGTGATGTCCGGAGGCGATTTCGTCCATGCATCGTCCAGCCGGGGTGTCATGACATCGAATTTATCGAACCCGTACTGGAGAAAGCATTTCAAGACCGGACGACGCATTCTGGACGATGATTCGATCATGGAACTGATTGAACTGGCCGATTCCGGAAACTGAGACCACCCCACCGCGTTTACAGGCCCCACAAAGACGCTTGCCCCCATACGCTGTCGCCTCTGGCGGCGGCGTTTTTGCATTTTTGCGCAACGTCCTGAACGACGGTCATTTACGTCCCGTCCCAATTCAATCCCTTTATCGTACGCGTATGGAAACGCCTCAAAAGACCTATCTGACAAAAGAAGGCTTTCAGAAGCTGAAGGATGAACTCCAGTTCCTCCGGACCAAGGAACGGGCCCGCATCGCAGATGCCATTGCCGAAGCGCGTGCGCAGGGTGACCTGTCGGAGAACGCCGAATACGACGCAGCCAAAGAAGAACAAGGGCACCTCGAAGCGAAGATCGCGAAGCTCGAGAACACGGTTGCCAATGCCCGTGTAGTCGACGAAAGTCAGATTGACAGTTCGAAGGCGTTCATCCTGTCGACCGTAACCATTCGGAACACCAAGAATGGCGCCGAACAGGCCTACACGCTTGTCGCTCCGGAAGAGGCCGACCTCTCGTCCGGTCGGATATCCATCAAAAGCCCGATTGGAGCAGGCCTGCTCGGCAAATCGGTCGGTGACAAGGCTGACATCAAGGTGCCGGCTGGTACCGTGACCTTCGAGATCGTCGACATTTCCCGCGGATGATAGACCTACGCAGCGATACGGTCACGCGCCCCACGGCGGCCATGCGGGCCGCCATGGCAAATGCGGAAGTCGGTGATGATGTATTCGGTGAGGATCCTACCCTCAACCGGCTGCAGGACATGGTCGCCGAGTTGCTCGGAAAGGAGGCTGCCGTCTTCGTCCCGAGTGGCACCATGTGCAACCAATTGGCTCTGCGCGTTCACACGCAGCCGGGCGATGAAATCATTTGTGAGGCCGGATCGCACATCGTGAACTACGAATCGGGTGCGACGGCCGCGCTTTCAGGCGCCAACATGTTCACGGTGCAGGGCTCAAAAGGAACGCTGACCGCCGATCAGGTCCGCGGAACCATACGGGCGGGCTATTACTGGGAGCCCCGCCCTGTCCTGCTGTCGCTCGAGAATACGCACAACAAGGCGGGCGGAACGGTGTGGCCAATCGAGGCCATGAAGGAAACCGTTGCAGCCGCGCGTGAGCGCGGACTGGCCGCGCATCTGGACGGCGCCCGGCTCTGGAATGCGGCGGTCGCCAGTGGCATTGATGTGGCCGAATGGGCCAGTTTGTTCGATACCGTGTCGGTCTGCCTGTCCAAGGGGCTCGGCGCTCCGGTTGGCAGCGTCCTGGTTGGCAGCAAAGACCTGATTTCACGCGCCCATCGGTTCCGGAAAATGTTCGGTGGCGGCATGCGTCAGGCAGGCATTCTGGCCGCTGCGGGCATTTACGCTCTGGAACACAACCGCGAACGACTCGCCGACGACCACGCAAATGCGCGCGCGCTTGCCGTGGGCCTGTCCGGCATGTCCGGCGCTACCGTGAACCCGGACGATGTCCACACGAACATTGTGATGTTCGACGTCCCCGGCGATGCCGTGAAAATCGTCGAAGCCTGCAAGCAACGCGGCGTGGCCTTCGCCCCCTTCGGGCCGCACACCATTCGCGCCACGACGCACCTCGACGTCACCGACGGCCATATCGCGATGGCCATTGATCGGATTCGGCCGGTGTTGGAAGGCTAGTACTACAGCGTCTTGGCGCACACAAACGCTTCGGCGGCGTCGAACTCCGGCAACCCGAGTGCATTGAGCCTGCTCGCGGTTTCGGTGTTCCGGTCCCGCGCCCGCTCCCAGAACTCGCGCACATCGTAGGCGCCCGGGTACATGGCCCGGTCTTTCTGGGATTCGTGCTTGAAAATGGCCTCGATCTTCCGGTTCAGGTCGTTCTTGGTCATCGGAATGAACACGTCGGCCCGGTGGATTTCCCATTCCTGCCACGCACCCCGGTAGAGCCAGACGAGCGGCGTGTCGGCTTCCGGTTTGCCTTCGTTGTAGCGCTCCAGCGCCTGGCGGATGGCGAAATAGCACATGCGGTGCGTCCCGTGAGGATCCGACAGGTCACCAGCCACGAAAATGTGCTCCGGCTCCAATTCCTCCAGCAAATCCAGGACGAGCTCGACGTCCTGCTCCCCGATGGGATCCTTGCGAACGCGTCCTGTCTGATAGAACGGCAGGTCCATGAAGCGCGCGTGCTCACGGCCGAGTCCCATGACCTCGATGCCGGCGATGGCCTCGGCGTACCGGATGTATGCTTTCACGCGCTGAAGGTCCTTTGAGTCCACTTCGCCCGGGGCCTGTGCATCCATTTCGGCGCGGAACGCATCGAGACGCTCCACGAAGCCGTCCGGGGCGTCAAAGAGCGGCGCCGTCATTTCCATGAACCGGACGTAGCGACGTACATCGGCATCGAACACCGCCACGGAGCCGTTGGTCATATAGGCTACCGTCACGTCATTGCCGTTGGCCACCAGCTTGTCGAGCATGCCACCCATCGAAATGACATCGTCATCGGGATGGGGTGAGAACAGCACGACCCGCTTGTCCGAAATGAGGTCTTCCGAATAGGCAATCTTGCGACGAAGCGTTTCAAAGACGCGGCGACAGAGCATATCGGTATTCGCATACCGGTAGGCCAGACTGTGCAAATGGTGTTCGTGGAAATCGGACGACTCCAAGCGCAGGATGGCTTTCTTTACCTGCTCGGACAGCCATATGACTGCGCGGGTCGACAGTTCATCGGTCCACGTGACAGGCCCGACTACCCACGGCGTTTTGATACGCGTCAGTTCCTGCGAGGCCGCTTCATCGACATAGATGGTGGCATCGCGATGGTGCTGAAGGAAGGAAGCGGTGACGGCCTTGTTGGGCGCTTCTTCCACGGCCCGGCGGAGGATGGGCGCCTTGTGCTCACCCGTAGCCATAAGGATGATTTCCCGGGCATCCAGGATGGTGCCGACACCCATGGTAAGGGCTTCTCGCGGTACGTTGTCGTCGCCGAAAAAGTCCGACGCGGCATCCTTCCGGGTAATTTCGTCCAGGATGATGGGGCGCGTGCGCGTCTCCACGCCGGAACCGGGCTCATTGAAACCGATGTGGCCACTTCGCCCGATTCCAAGCAGAATCAGGTCAATACCGCCCGCTTTGCGGATGGCGTGCTCGTAAGCCAGACAATAGTTCTCAACCTCCTCGGGCTTCAGGTCGCCGCGGGGAATGTGGATGTTCTCGGAAGGGATGTTCACATGGTCGAAGAAGTTCTCGTGCATGAACCGGTGGTAGCTCTGCAGGCTGTCCGGTTGCATGGGATAGTATTCGTCCAGGTTGAACGTGATGACCTTGGTAAAGTCCAGTCCGTTCTCCCGATGCATCCGGATCAGATGCTGATACACACCAATCGGGGTGCTGCCGGTCGGTAATCCCAGAACGACGTGTTTTCCGGCGGCCGATCGCTCTTCGATCAGGTTGGCGACCCGCTTTGCTACCTGCAGTGACAACTGGGCAGGCTCGTCAAAAATCAGGACAGGAATGTTTTCAAGCTGCGTTCCTTCGGCCGTTCGGGTATCGACGGCGTGCGTGACGTGCGTGAGACTGGTTGAGGACATGGTCCGTCAGGGAGAAGTGGACATGGAACGAAATGGCAAAATAGGTGCTGGGGGGACACGCGCCATGACGCGAACATTATTTCAGGGACCCTTCACGCGGCGGCCTGCACCTGCTGTTCCCGAGCTCCAAACCGGGGTTCCCCCTACACACGGTGTGTCCATCAACCCGCAACGAGTCACATCCAAACCTACCAACTTCCGTTCGTCTCTCCACTTCAATTCCGAGGACTCCGGATGACCGGTCATTTCGAAACCATGGATGGCAACCAGGCCGCCGCCCATGTCGCCTATCGCACGAACGAAGTCATTGCCATCTACCCGATCACGCCAGCATCTCCGATGGGCGAGCTGTCGGATCTGTGGAGCGCCCGCAAGCAGCCCAACATCTGGGGTACCATTCCCCGTGTGGTCGAAATGCAGGCCGAAGGTGGTGCGGCAGGCGCGGTACATGGCGCGCTGCAGACCGGTGCATTGACGACCACGTTCACGGCGAGTCAGGGCCTGCTGCTCATGATTCCGAACATGTACAAGATTGCCGGAGAGTTGACCGGGACTGTATTCCACATTGCTGCGCGCAGTCTGGCTGCCCAGGCCCTTTCCATTTTCGGGGACCACAGCGACGTCATGGCTGCCCGCGGCACGGGATGGGGCATGTTGTTCGCAGGATCGGTCCAGGAAGTGATGGACATGGCGCTTATTGCCCACGCCTCCACCCTGGCATCGCGCATTCCCTTCCTGCACATCTTCGACGGATTCCGGACATCGCACGAGCTCAAGAAGATCCATGTACTGGGCGATGACGTGATTTCGTCGATGATCCAGCCGTCGTGGGTCGCCGACCACCGGGCGCGAGGGCTCACGCCCGATGCGCCCGTAATCCGGGGGACGGCGCAGAACCCGGACGTGTTCTTCCAGGCCCGCGAATCGGTAAACAATTACTACGACGCCTCCATCCGGATCGTCGAGGAGCAGATGGCGGTGTTCGGGGAGCTTACCGGACGCCACTACCATCCGTTCGACTACGTGGGACACCCGGAAGCCGACCGGGTGCTGGTCCTCATGGGATCGGGTGCGGAGACCGCCGAGGAAACCGTTGAGCACCTGAACCGGGACGGTGAGCGGGTTGGCGTGGTGAAAGTCCACCTGTATCGTCCGTTCTCGGTTGCCCATTTCATGGCCGCGCTGCCCGAAAGTGTCCGCTCCATTGCGGTCCTGGACCGTACGAAAGAGCCCGGTTCGGCGGGCGAGCCGCTGTACCAGGACATCGTTACCGCCCTTGCCGAGTCCGGCCGCACCATGCCCCGCATTGTCGGCGGCCGGTATGGCCTGTCGTCCAAGGAGTTCACGCCGGCCATGGTGGCGGGCGTTCTGGAGCACCTGAAAGCCGCGAAACCCAGCCACCACTTCACGGTCGGAATCAACGACGACGTGTCGCACACCAGCATTGCATACGATCCTGCCTTCTCGACCGAATCGGCAGGGGTTACGCGGGCGGTGTTCTGGGGTCTTGGATCTGACGGTACCGTCGGCGCCAACAAGAACTCCATCAAGATCATCGGGGAGCAGACCGATTTCCACGCCCAGGGATACTTCGTCTATGATTCCAAGAAGGCCGGAGCGCGGACCATTTCGCACTTGCGGTTCGGTCCTGATCCCATCAAGTCGGCGTATCTGATTGAACAGGCCGATTTCGTGGGCGTCCACCAATTCGGATTCCTGGAACGCTATGACACGCTCTCACTGGCCAGGCCGGGCGCGACCTTCCTGCTGAACAGCCCCCACTCCGCCGATACGGTCTGGAACGAGCTGCCACGCGAGGTACAGCAAACCATCATCCAGAAGAAACTGTCATTCTGGGTGGTCGATGCGTATGCGTTGGCGCGCGACCTGGATCTTGGCGTCCGGATCAACACCATCATGCAGGCGGCCTTCTTCCAGTTGGCAGGCATCCTGCCGCCGGATGAAGCCATTGGTCACATCAAGGCCTATATCCAGTCCACCTACGGGAAGCGGGGCGAAGCCGTCGTCAAACAGAACAATGCCGCCGTGGACGCTGCGATTGGCCACCTCCATCAGGTGGACGTCCCGGCTTCGGCATCGTCCAGAACAGGCATGCGGCCCCCTGTACCGGCCCATGCGCCTGATTTCGTGCGGAACGTCACCGCCGAACTGATTGCAGGCCGCGGAGACGAGCTCCCTGTGAGCATGCTCCCGGTCGATGGCACCTATCCAAGCTGTACAACCCGATACGAAAAACGGAATATTGCACTGGAAGTACCGGACTGGGACCCGGACCTGTGCATCCAGTGCGGAAAATGCGTGCTGGTGTGTCCGCACGCCGTCATCCGGGCCAACGTTGTACCGGAAGGCGCCCTGGCATCGGCGCCGGATGGTTTCCAGAGCATGCCGGCCAGTTGGCGCGAACTGACCGATGCCCGGTATACCCTTCAGGTATCGCCCCAGGATTGTACGGGGTGCCAGCTGTGCGTGGAAGTCTGTCCTGCCCGTGACAAGGCCAAACCCAGCCACAAGGCGCTCGATATGGTACCGAACGCTGATCGCCGGACGGACCATTGGGACTACTTCCTGACGCTTCCGCAATTTCCGCGCTATGCATCGGGGTCCGGCGATGGCGCACCGGCCACGCCTTCCCTCCCCTTTGCGAAGGTCAAGGATGTCCAGTTGCTGGAGCCCCTCTTTGAATTCTCCAGCGCGTGCGCGGGCTGCGGTGAAACACCATACCTGAAGGTGCTGACACAGCTGTTCGGCGACCGGATGGTGGTCGCAAACGCCACCGGGTGTTCATCCATCTACGGAGGCAATCTGCCGACCACGCCGTGGGCCAAGAACGCCGCCGGTCGCGGCCCGGCGTGGAGCAACTCGCTGTTCGAGGACAATGCAGAGTTTGGTCTCGGCATGCGGGTGTCCATCGATAAACAGGAAGAATATGCCCGCGAGTTGGTGGATCGGTTGCGCGGAACGATCGGTGACGATCTGGCAACGGCGCTGCTCGAGGCGCCGCAACGTGATGAGGAATCCATTGCAGCCCAACGTGAATTGGTTGTCGACCTGAAACAGCGGCTTGAGGGTGTGAACGATGTGATTGCGCGCGACTTGATGTCGCTTGCCGACTCACTGGTCCGCCGCAGTGTCTGGATCATTGGCGGCGATGGCTGGGCATACGACATCGGCTTCGGCGGCCTGGACCATGTGCTGGCCAGTGGCCGGAACGTGAACGTGCTCGTGCTCGACACCGAGGTCTACTCCAACACGGGTGGTCAGGCATCGAAGGCCACCGGGCTCGGCGCAGTCGCCAAGTTTGCGGCCGGAGGAAAGGCGACGCCCAAGAAAGACCTGGGGATGCTGGCCATGAGCTACGGATATGTGTATGTGGCGCAGGTGGCCATGGGCGCCGGAGACAATCAGGTGATTAAAGCCCTTCGGGAGGCCGAGGCGCACGACGGACCGTCGCTCGTGATTGCCTACAGTCACTGTATTGCCCACGGCATTGACATGAGCAAGGGCCTGGACCAGCAGCGGCTAGCCAGCGCTTCGGGGTATTGGCCCCTGTACCGGTTCGACCCCGCGCGCGCCGTCGATGGTCAGAATCCGTTCCAGCTGGACTCCAAGGCGCCGGCAGGCAACTTGAAGGAGTACTTCTACAACGAGAACCGGTATCGCATCCTCACCAAAATCGATCCGGAGGGTGCCAAGAACTACCTGAAGCAATCCGAGAAGCTCGTCCTGGAGAAATGGCAACGGTATTCCGATCTGGCGGCTGGTGCATCGGTCCGAGAAGACGCCGGGCCGAAGATGCCCCCAGGCGGCCCGGCGCGACCCAAGCCCACGCTGCCTCCCGGCATGAAACCAACCACCAAGGACACCTGATACCATGAAGCTCAACACCAGCTACCTCGGGTTGAATCTGCGTTCCCCGATCGTGCCATCGGCGTCTCCGCTTTCGGAATCGCTCGACAACATCAAGGCCATGGAAGATTACGGTGCCGGTGCCGTGGTGCTGTACTCCATGTTCGAAGAGCAGATTGAACAGGAAAGCCGCGAGCTCAGCCACTTCCTGGATGTCGGAACCGACAGTTTTGCCGAGTCGCTGTCCTACGTGCCGGACCTGGGATCGTATAAGACGGGCCCGCATGCCTATCTGGAGCACATCAGGAATGCTGTTGCGGCTGTTGATATGCCGGTCATAGCCAGCCTGAATGGCGCCACCCCGGGTGGATGGACCGGATATGCACGCCTCATGGAAGAAGCGGGAGCGGCCGCCATCGAGTTGAACCTCTACACGATACCGACCGAACTGGACGTCACGTCAGATGACGTGGAGCAGCGATACCTGAACGTTGTCAGGCAGGTCAGGGAGGCCGTGACCATCCCGGTCTCGGTCAAGATATCACCGTATTTCACGTCCACGGCATCGTTCGTTCAGAGTCTGTGCAAGGTCGGCGCGTCCGGCGTCGTCCTCTTCAACCGGTTCTATCAGCCGGACATTGACATCTACACGTTGGATGTCCTGCCTCGCCTGACGCTCTCATCCTCATGGGAAGCGCGTCTGCCGCTCCGGTGGCTGGCCATCCTTTACGGACGCGTCCCCGCCGACCTGGCCATGACGACCGGCGTGCATACCGTAGAAGACGTCGTCCGTGGCGTAATGGCAGGAGCGTCGGTCACCATGATGGCTTCCGAATTGCTCGCACACGGCCTCATCCGGATCGAAGAAATCATGGATGCCCTCGGAGTGTGGCTGGAAGTGAATGAGTATGACTCCATTGAGCAGATGCAGGGCAGCATGAGCCAGGTCCACACGTCGGATCCTGAAGCCTTCGAACGGGCAAACTACATGAAGGTGCTGTCTTCTTGGCGACACGACCCAACGGGAGCATCGTTGTAGGGGGTTCAGTACTTTGGGGACCCGTTCCGCTCACTCAAGACACACCCCATGAGACTGTCCTCATTCTTCCGGCGGCCTGTGCTGGTCGTCGCCCTTCTCGTATTCAGCGTTCAGCCTTCGGTTGCCCAGCAGGGGCGCGAGCCGGTTCCGGCCGAACGCGGCATGGTTACCTCGTCCCATTTCCGTGCGAGCCAGGTAGGCAGGGATGTGCTTGCCGCTGGCGGAAACGCCATTGACGCGGCCGTCGCCACGGCCATGGCCCTTGCCGTCGTATATCCGAGTGCCGGCAATATCGGCGGCGGCGGATTCATCGTGTATCACGGCGCGGACGGCACCGTAACCGGATTCAACTTCCGCGAAAAGGCTCCTCTGGCGGCCACGCTCACTATGTTCGCGGGACCCGATGGCCAGCCGGACGAACAAAAGCATCATCACGCCCTGACGTCCGTCGGAGTCCCGGGTACGGTGGCCGGTTTGGCACTGGCGCATGAGAAACTCGGATCCATGCCCTGGGCCGATCTGGTGGACCCGGCAGTGACCCTGGCCCGGGACGGCTTCCCGTTCTCGTGGGACATGAGTACGCGTGGAGCGGCGTTCCGCGCCCTGGCCGCTGAAGATCCTATTTACAATACGAGTGTCCAGGCGTTTACCAAGGGCGATGCCGGCGATTACCAACCGGGAGAGAACTTCCGTCAGCCCGACCTGGCTGCTTCCCTCCAACGCATCCGCGACAATGGTGCCGACGGCTTCTACAAAGGCGAAACGGCCCGCCTCATTGCCGACTTCATGCGGAAGAACGGTGGCCTCATCACCGAGGAGGACCTGGCGCGGTATGAGGCCGTGCAGCAGGACCCTGTCCACGGGACGTATCGTGGGTATGACATATGGTCCATGTCTCCTCCCTCCTCCGGCGGCATTGCCGTCGTGACGATGCTGAACATCCTGGAAGGCTTCGATCTGTCCTCCATGGGGCACAATAGCGCGCAATACCTGCACCTGATCACGGAGGCCATGAGGCGCGCCTTCGCCGACCGCGCGGAGTTCGTCGGCGATCCGGCCTTCAATCCGGACATGCCGGTCGACTGGCTCACCAGCAAGGAGCACGGCGCCGACCTGCGGGCCACAATCGACATGTTGTCCGCATCGGTCAGCGACCCGGTCGTATTCAATGATGTACCCGAGAGCGAGGAAACCACTCACTTTTCCGTGGTCGATGCCGAAGGCAACATGGTGTCCGTCACCTACACACTCGAGTACTCCTACGGCTCCCGCATTGTCGTCGAAGGTGCCGGCTTCCTGCTGAACAACGAGATGGGGGATTTCAACCCGGTTCCGGGCCTCACGGACGAACGCGGGCGCATCGGAACGGCACCCAACCTCGTGGCACCCGAAAAGAGGATGCTGTCTTCAATGACGCCAACCATCGTGGGTCTCAACGGCAAGCCGTTCATGGCCATCGGCAGCCCCGGCGGCAGGACCATCATCAACACGGTCCTCCAGGTCATCCTGAATGTGATTGACCATGACATGAACATTGCCGAAGCCATCGAAGCACCGCGCATTCACCATCAATGGCTGCCGGACCGGACGTCCTTTGAACCGGGGATTTCTCCGGATACACGTCGGCTCTATGAGTTCATGGGCCATTCGGTGTATAACCGCTCTGCCCAGGGACAAGCCATGGGCATCATCATTGACCCCAAAACAGGCATCCGCTACGGGGCCGCCGACAGCCGCTCCTTCGACGGTCGTGCCATTCCCTGGTGATCCATGGAATTGACTGTACTTCTGCTCTCCATCGTCAACATCCTGCTGGCCCTGTTCGTTCTGTTCGGGGGGCGCTACGTATTCCGTCGCATGGAACGGCTGGAAGAGTCCATACATCAGATCACGATTCGCTCGATGTCTGCAGCTCCTCCCGCCGCTGACGAACCGGCAACCATCAGCGACACCGGATGGAACGAATGAGCGTCCGTACACGCCGGTTCGGCCGACTGGGCTGGCCGGTAAGTGAGATCGGGTACGGCATGTGGGGCATGGGCTCCTGGCCCGGCTCCGTGGATGCTGTACAGGTCATTTACAATATTTTCGATCAGAATCCGGAAGATGAGCTCTTTCCGGCCTGCCGAGAACACGACGTGGCCGTAATTGCACGGGTACCCTTCGACGAAGGAACGCTCACGGGCACACTCACCAAGGATTCGACCTGGCCCGAGGGCATGACGTTGCCACGGTCATTCCGGGCATGCGCTCACTGCCCCACGTCCGTTCGAATATGGCCTGCAGTGAAGCAGGGGGCCTCTCGGACGACCTGATTGCGGAGCTTCGGAAGCATCGGTGGGACCGGCAACCTACCGCATGGTCCTACTGGTCAGGGCTTAGCTGAATATGGCTCGGAGCACGAAGAAGATGCCGGCCGCCAGTACACCTGCAATCGGTAGCGTGACAATCCATGAGAGTACGATCCGTCCAATCACGCGCAGGTCAAGTGCACCAATACCGCGGGAGAACCCGACTCCCATGACAGCGCCCACGAGGATGTGCGTCGTCGATACCGGTAGACCCGTACCTGAAGCCAACACAACCGTGGTAGCCGCAGCCAACTCGGCGCAGAATCCACGGGTCGGTGTAAGCTCTGTGATCTTCGTGCCAATGGTCGCCATGACGCGGTAGCCCATTGTGGCCAATCCCAGCACGATGCCAGCGCCGCCAATGAGCAGGACCCAGATGGGAAGCGGGGAGTCCTTCAGGATCTCACCACCCGAGCCCACAACGCCCACAATGGCTGCAAGCGGGCCAATACCGTTGGCCACGTCGTTCGAGCCATGGGCGAACGCCATCGAACACGCCGTGAAAATCATCATGGGTGCGAACACGCGTTCCACGCTGGCAAACCTGTTGACCTTCTCTGCCTCCAGGTCTCGCTTCGTCCGTCTCAGAAGGTATCCACCAATGAACATGACCAACAGGCCAACAGCGACGGAGAGTCCAACGCTTTCCAGAATCGAGAATTCGATATCCAGGTGGGAAAGCCCCTTTGTAACGGTCACAAGGGTAATAACAAAGCCCACGCAGAACACATACACCGGCCCCCACCGTCGTGCCGCTTCGAATGGATCATCCTGGTTGAAAATGAGCGATCTGACCGAAAGCATGAGCAACAGGGCAATGAGCCCACCCAGCAACGGGGAAATGACCCAACTGGCCACAATGGAGCCGATTTGCCCCCATTGCACGGCGTCGGCGCCCAGGCCCACCAGCCCAAAGCCGACGAGCGCCCCAATAATGGAGTGGGTCGTGGAGACCGGCCAGCCCCTCGTGGAAGCCATCATGAGCCAGAAGCCCGCCGATAGCAATGCCGCCAGCATACCGTAAATGAGATATTCCGGAGTATCCACAAGCCCGGAGGCATCGATGATCCCTTTCCGGACGGTACTCGTGACGCTGCCACCGGCCAGGACGGCCCCGGCAAATTCAAACACCGCGGCAATGATGATGGCCTGCTTTACGGTCAGCGCGCCGGCGCCGACCGATGTACCCATGGCGTTTGCCAGATCGTTGGCACCCACCCCCCAGGTCATGTACAGTCCGAACAGAAGCGCCAGCACGATGAACAACGTGCCGTAGACAGCGATGATTTCCATGATCAGCGAGCGATTAAAAGGCGAAGTCCATTCCCGACGCGCTCTGCGTGATCGGCGGTCGTGCCAAGCCAGTGGATAATGCGATCCCACATCATTACATCAATCGGATTCAGGGCATTCTCAAGCGCATACAATGCGCGAGCAGCCTCGCGTCCACACTCGTCACTGGCATCCTCCCGGGTGTTCAGTTCCGTCAACATGTTGTCGACGGTGGTGGCTTCCCTGCCTGAGAACCCTGTTTCAAGCAGCTCATCCATGTGCTCAATGACTTCTCCCGCATATTGGCAAACATCCACACATGACGCCACGAGGGCTTTCAGCGCCGGAGCCATGCCTTCCGGTATGGTCATTTCCCGGTCCACCACCAGTCCGGCGATATCCTGGACGGTGTCGGCAATACTGTCCTGTGTCTCGAGGACATCCAGGAAGTCACGACGATTCACCGGCATGAACAGCGACCGCGGCAGGTGTTCCACCAGCTTTCGGAGAGTCTGATCTGCCTCTCCCTCAAGCTCAAAGATGGTTTCCTGTACCGATCGCACGCGCCCGGTGTCACCGGCGGCCATGGCATCGAACAGCGGAATGAGCTCTTCTGCACACCGTACAGACGTCCTCATATGCTCCTGTAGCGGTGGAAACGGGCTTGCTCCGAACAATTGCCCGATCGGATTCGTGCTTTTCATGGGCCGGAATGATTATTGGATTCGGAGTATAGGTTCCAACCGGCATTCGTGACCACCCCGCCGGCCGGATTTGCTCCGGTTTTACAATTCCATCACGCACCAATATCCAGCATGAGCAAGGTGGCATCGTCGTCGAAGCCTTTCTGTCCGGCCCAATCCAGAACACGGTTCCGCAGGGCTTCAAGTCGTTCTTCCGGTCCGCAGTCCATCAGTTCCTGGAGCGTTTGCGCCAATCCGGCCACGCCCAGTTGCTGTCCGCTCTTTTTTGCTACTTCCGAAAACGCGTCTGAATACAGCAACAGGCGGTCGCCGGGGTTTACGTCCATCTCTTTTGTTTCGAATCCCGCCTCGCTTGCCGGCAGCAGACCGAGCAGGAAACCGTCCGTACCCAACTGCCGGACCGGTGCTGAGGGCCCGGAAATCAACAGGGCTTCGGGGTGACCTGCCGACGAATACGTGAGAACTCCGCGCCGGGAATCCAGCACAGCCACAAAGGCCGATGCAAACCTGTCGTCAGGGACGGAATCACGGATGGCATCGTTGACGGACGCGAGAACCGTAGCTGGATCCTGTGATTCGGCCAAAGCATGCCGGAATTCCGAGGCCAGCAAGAAGGACACCAAGGCGGCCGATACTCCGTGTCCGGAAACGTCTGCAATCAACACGCCGGTACACGCATCCGGCAGCGAGACGACATCGATGTAGTCGCCCCCGATGTGTTCGGCTGGCTCGTACCGCGAATGGACGACCCCTCCTTCTACGGCTTTTCGGGCCGGAGGCATGAGCCGGCGCTGGGACAACCGGGCGTGCACCTGGTTCTCCAACATCTCATTTCGTTGCTTCTCCACTGTGTCCAACGCCCTTCGGAGGGCAAATTCCAGCTCTTTCTGCGCCGTAATGTCCTCCTTTACCGCAAGGAAATACATGACGTGCTGCTGCTCATCCAGTACCGGTGAGATAGAAGCGTATTCCCAGTAGAGGTCGCCGTTCTTCTTCTTGTTGTGGAACTCTCCGTGCCATTCGCGACCGGATGTGATATGCTCCCACATGTCACGATACTCTTCGGCCGACTTTTCGCCGGACTTCAATACACGTGGATTCTGACCAATCACCTCCGATTTCGAGTATCCAGTGAGCCGCTCGAACTTTGGATTCACATACTGGATGTTTCCGTTCGTGTCGGTGATGACCACCGACGCGGGACTCTGTTCAACAGCCGTTTCAAAGATGCGGAGGGTATCGACATGCATGACGGGTACCTGAGGGGGAACGCTATCATCAGGATCGGCAGCTGCCGGCTTGGAACGTAGGGTCAATCCACCGTAACCGTGTGCGGAGTATTCCCCTACAGGGCCTCACTACAACACAGGAAACCGCCGCTTGAGTTCAAGGATTTCAGCTGCTCCTCCGATGACCGTCAGCCGGTCTCCGGTGCTGACCAACGTATCCCCTCCGGGTACAATGCTTTCCCCATCGCGACGTATGAGCACGATCAGGCACCCTTTGGGCAAGTCCAGTTCACGAATTGATCGTCCCGCCCATTTTGCGGCGGACGTGTCATGGTGGACGTGTACAACAGCCGACCGCTCATTGCGGAGCAGGACATTGCGCAACGCTCCTGCGTCACCCGCACCGAACCAGTCGGGCTGGAAGCTCTCCTCATCCACGCGTCCTGCCAGCTGGGCAAGGATCCGGAGATGTTGCCCCGGCATGGCTTCCGGACTGACAAGGAAAAAGAGGGTTCGCACCGGAAGGTCGGGTTCCAGTTCCGGGGTGAACGGGTCATCTGCGGGTACCTCGACCGGCTCGTGGGACCGGACCAGCACCAATTCAGCCTGATCCACACGCTCCGTCCGGAAGTGCGGCAATGCGACACCGTGGGTCACCGGCGTTGCCCCCAGGCGCGTTCCCTCCATGAATCGCTTCGCCACATGCTCCGGCGTGGATCCAAGACGCGGTGCCAGGAGCGTGGCCGCATGGTTCACAACCTCATCGAATGAAACCGGCTGGACGAAGTCCAATACCTGGCTGCGGGACACGATTTCCTCATATGGGTCTTCGCCCCGCAGGCCCTTCTCCTTCATGATGGACCGGAATTCCACGTCCAGCGCATCGTGCTGCCGGGCGCCGAGGCGCTTGAACCAATGGTAAATGGCCCCGTCACGCTGGACCCGATCCCTTACATAGAAGTGATACCACGCCAGACACAGAACGGCCACAACCACCGTGAACAGGATGGCCAGCCACCCCATGTAAATGATGAGGACGAAGCTCGTAAGGATGCCGAAGATCTGCATCCAGGGATACAACGGCGACTTGTAGCCCGGGTCGTATGACGTAATACGACTCTCGCGCATCACGATCACGGCCAGATTCACCAGCATGAAAATGAACAACTGGAACGCACTGGCCAGCTTCGCAATGCCTTCAGCGTCCAGAACCACGATGAAGACGATCATGAGCCCGCCTGACAGAAGGATGGCCGAGACCGGCGTCTGGAAGCGACCCAGATTGGCCAGTCCGGCTGGAAGCAGCCTGTCGCGCGCCATGGCGAGCGGATACCGGGAAGCAGACATGAGGCCTGCATTTCCGGTCGATGCAAAAGCCGCCAGCGCAGCAATCACGATGAGCATGAGTCCAAGACGTCCGGGCAACCAGTCGAAAAAGGCACTGGCAGCCGTCGCTACCGGCGTCAGGTCGGATCGGAGCTCAGATGGATCCAGGACGGCCACCATGATGAACACGCCCGCCACGTAAACGAACGTGGTTACGCCCAGGGACAGCATCATACCCAGCGGGATGTTACGGTCCGGATTGCTCACCTCCTCTGCCACACTGGCCACTTTCGTCAATCCGGCGTAGGACACGAATACGAAACCGATCGTTGACAGCAGCCCCTCAACACCGAAGGGCATGAACGGCGTCAATTGCGCGGCTGTCTGTGCTGCTGGCTGGGAAGACATCAGGTACAACGCTCCCTGTACCATGAAGAAAGCCAACACCAGCAGAAGGATGTAAACGAGCCAACGCTGCAGCCGCGTGGTTTCTTTGGCGCCCACGATATTGATGAGCATGAACACCAGCGTCAAAACCACCGCTACCGTCTTGATGGGCAGTTCTATGAAAAAAGCCGCATAGGCCCCGATACCGATCAGTGCAAACGCCGTCTTCAACGTCAATGCCAGATACGTACCCAATCCCCCGATGGTACCCACCAGCGGCCCGAGCGCCCGGTCCAGGAAATAGTACGTCCCCCCGGCCCGTGGCAACGCTGTGCTCAGTTCCGCCTTGCTGAACATGGCCGGCAAAATCAGCACACCGGCGAACAGGTAGGCCAAAACGACGGACGGACCCGCCTTGGCGGCCGCCAATCCGGGCAACAGGAAAAACCCGGAGGAAAACATGGCCCCCGTCGAAATCGCAAACACGTCAACGAGCTTCAGCTCTTTCTTCAGGCGGTTCGACTTGGACAGGACAGGCATGGCGGGATGGGCGTCATGGAAGTTCCGGGGAAGCAGGAATATAGGGCCCCGGCGACGCGCGAATACATCACAAGGTGATATGCAAACCCGCTACAACGCCGAGGCTGTTGGCATCGGACTTGCTGTGGGTCGTTCCCGGCGGGAACGGGTCGAAGTCATTGCTGCCACTGACGAAGTTCAGCGGCACATAACCATCCACCTTGAACACTTCCAGGAACAGTTTTGAACCGTTTGTGACCATGCCTTCCACGCCAACGATGAGCTGATTTTGCCGCTCCCACGGTGAGCCATCCGGACCGGCGACGAAGTTGGAGAACTCTCCGGACAAGGCGTATCGAACGGCGCCCTTCTGATTCAGCTGGATCTGAATGCCAGCGTCCAGGGATGATACTTTGTGAGCATCGAACACGTTGAGCGGCGGGGTCGGGTTGAACGTTCCCGGCCACTCCTTACCGGTGATGGCGTACCCCCCCTTCACGGTGACCCGATCCTGCCACGTCACACTGCCGTAGACCGTGCTGGCCGGATTGGTATCGTCACAAGCCGTGAAGTGAACGACTGGGAAACCTTGGCAATAGGCAGAGCCATGCATGTACGATGCGCCGATGCGAAGCGCCAAATCGTTGACAGCCACGGAATAGTTGGCATCGGCAACGAAATTATTCACCCGTGACGGGACAACTGTGCCCTCAACGGGAGCGTGCAATGCGCGGAACTGTGCACCGCCTTGCACGGCCATGAACGATACGTTCAGACCTGACGCACGCAAACCGATCTGCGCTCCATAGCCCAGGCCGCCAAAGGCATGCCACATGGTCGAGTTCGTAAACGGGCTGACGGAATTGGTCTGTCCGAAGGGAGCGTCCATTTTCCCGATTGCCGCATACACCGGGTACGTGTTCATGTCACCGATCAACACGAATCCTTTCCGCAGCTGCAATTGATTCCGGCCCAGCGCCGTGATGGTCCCGGCGCCGAAGCTCTGCTCCGGATCGTAGAGGATCTCGGCATAGGACGTGATCCAGCTGTTCACGACGCCTGTAAGACCGATCTGGAACGAGTGAAGCACCACCTCGGAGGCCACATCGCCAATCTGATTGCTTGCGGTGGGATGCCGCATGAGGTATCCGAATTTGGAATCGTCGGTGGCCTTCTGGTAGTCAGCAATTGCAATGATGGAGGTGCCGAAAATGAGGGACCCCGGGGTCAAGGTGGCATTCTGCCGGGCGTCGAGCAGGACATCCATCTTCCGGAGGTTCTGATTCGATTCCAGGATGGAATACGAATAGGCCGTGTTCGTTTTGAACACAGCGGTATCCTCTGCGTCCTGCGCAAAAACCGGGGTGACGGTCAGCAGCAGGGCCGCAATAAACATCTTCTTCATGGGTGATGATTGGGTAGGAGACGACGCGGACCATCGCTCATGGGTGAACAGAGCGACTTGTACCGGGAGCGGGGCTCGAACCCGCACGGCCCTTACGGGCCAACGGATTTTAAGTCCGTTGCGTCTACCTATTCCGCCATCCCGGCAAGGAACGTAGAAACTACCGGTTCGTAGCGAGCCATACAATCAAACACGAGGCGAAACGTGGGTGAACCGGCAGTGATGAAGGCTGAAGAGTACCTCCCAAGGTCCCGCGCGCACTATTCAGGTGCGCCACATGCGGTCATCCTGGTGTTGTCCAATGGTGACTGGATTCCCGGTGTCCGCGTGGAAAGTGCCTCTTTTCCTCTTTCCATCGACGCACTGGTAAACGCGGTGACGACGGCCGTTGCGCTGGACCGGACCGATATCGTTGCTGTGGCATCGACCCGGCCCTTCAGCATTCACGACCTTGCGTACGTAACCGGCGCCTTCGGAACGCCGGATGTAGCCGAAACAGCGCCTGGTCTCTTGGTCGTGGGATCGTCAGAGGTGCCGGATCTGCGATCCGAGGTTCTGCCGTTCGTGGGCGTGCCCGATCTGGAGCCGGCGCACCTGGTCGAGGCAACAAGACATGTGAGTAACCGTGCCTTCATCCCGGAGTCCCGGTTTCCCGTAGGGTGCCTCATTCCGCAGGATGGCTCCCATGCCGTGCCTGGCGTCAACGTGGAGCATCCCAACTGGGCCAATATCCTGTGCGCGGAGCGGAATGCACTGGGGACCGTCATCTCCTACGGGCTTCCAATTCCGCGCGCCATCCTCGTGTCCTGCCCACTTGATGACAGCGGGACCCCATGCGGTGCCTGCCGCCAGGTAATCGCGGAACTTGCCCCGGAAGCGTCGGTTTGGATGGACCGCGGAAAACGTCCTCCAGAGTGCGTGGAGGCCCTTTCATTGCTGCCGGATTTTTTCTCCGGCCAGAGCCTTCCGCGTCGGTCCGAGTCCTGATCCAACCGTCTTAACAGCATGCTGCTGCACGCCATTGTTTTTGCCTTGGGGCTCGGCATCCTGTATATCGGTGCGGACTGGCTGGTTCAGGGAGCATCGAGTGTCGCACTGCGCTTCGGACTCAAGCCGCTCATTGTCGGGCTCACCATCGTTGCGCTGGGCACGTCCATGCCCGAGTTCCTGCTGAACTTTTTTGCCATGTTGATTGGCCAGGATGCGCTCGCCATTGGCAACATCGTAGGGTCAAACATTTCGAACATCGCTCTCATCCTCGGGTTGAGCGCGATCGTGTTGCCCATGACGGTGTCCAGGGACGCGCTGCGGCGGGAATATCCCCTCATGCTCCTCGTGTCGCTGTTGTTTTGGGGTCTTGCTGCCGACGGCGTTGTGTCCAGGATGGATGGCGGGATCCTGGTTACCGGTCTGGTACTATTCATGGGCTATCTGGTGCGCGACTCCCTGGCTCATGCGAAAGCCATGCAGGATCAACCCCGCGTCGTCATACCGGCGGTACCTCATGAGCATGAAGACGCCAGTCCGGCCGAAAAGGCCGTATCCCGGGCGCTGACGGCCGTTGCGTCCCGACGCTTTGCCCCCTGGGCACGTGTCGTGCTGCTCGTTGTCGGCATTGCAGCGCTGGCCATCGGTGCGCGTCTCATGGTGGACTCGGCCGTTGCCATTGCCGAGCTCCTCCAGATCCACCCGGTGGTCATTGGCCTGACCATTGTTGCCATTGGCACCAGCCTGCCCGAACTGGCCGCCTCCATGGTGTGTGCCATCCGCAAGGAGTCCGATATGTCGGTCGGGAATATCCTGGGAAGCAACATGCTGAACATTCTCTTCGTAGTCGGAGTCGTTTCCCTTATTCAACCGGTTCATGTCGAACCCGATGCCATACGGATCCACTTTCCGGTGATGATCGGTTTCAGCCTCCTGCTGTATCCGCTGGCGCGATCCGGCTACAGGTTGTCCCGTACAGGTGGTGTCGTATTGGTTGCGGGATTCGTTGGTTACATTGGTTGGCTCTTGTACCCGTATTTCTGGTAGTCCATGTCATTGACGTTCGGTTCTTCTCCCCTCTTGCTGGCCGTATGCGTACTCCTGGCCGCGGCTGCCGCGTGGTGGAGCTATCGGACAACAGTGCCTGATGTCGGCATGCTGCGCAAGGTATTGCTTGCCACGACCCGGTTTGCAGCATTGGCGCTGGTCCTTTTCCTGCTGTTCGAACCGTTGTTTGCCCGGGAACGCACCGTACGCGAAGAACCCATTGTAGGGTTGCTGGTGGATGCGTCGGAAAGCATGACATTTCCTGATTCCACCGGGTCCGAGACCGCAGCGTCCGTGGTGCAGCGTCTCCGTGCAAGCCTTGGTGCGGAACGCGTGCGGGCTTATTCATTCGGGGGCACCATTTCGTCCATGGACTCGGTGCAGACACTGAGCTTCGACGGCACGACGACCGATGTCTCTGAGGCGCTGACAGCCCTTTCAGACGAATTGCGAATGGAACCGCTCGGCGCCGTGGTGCTGCTGTCCGACGGCATCCACAATACCGGCGCGAATCCACTCCATGTATCCGAGCGCTATCGTGTTCCCATCGTCGCCGTGGCGCATGGGGACTCGACGGTGCGACGCGACGTCCGGATCGTACAACTCGTGACGAACGAACTGGCCTATGCCGGAGCCGAAGTACCCGTGCGGGTGCGCGTTCGGAACGATGGCTTCGGGGCGACACCCGTCTCCGTGTCACTGTCACGTGACGGAGTGGTACTGGACTCGCAATCGCTGGTGTTGCCCGCCGATGCCGGCGAGGTTGTCACCGATCTGATTTTCCGTGCCGATACGCCGGGGCTCCTTCGTCTCCAGGTATCCGTGTCACGGATTGATGGAGAGGCTACGTTCCTCAACAATACGGAAAGCGTATCCGTCCGGGTCCTGGATCAGCGACGTCAAATCCTGCTGGTCGGCGGTGCTCCCTCCCCGGATATCGCCGCGTGGGTGCAGACGCTCTCGGCGGACGAGGACATCGAACTGATTACCCGCATCCAGAAGGCCCCCGGGCAGTTTTTCGAAGGGGCCCTTCCCGATACGCTGGACGGTTTCAACCTCATTATCCTGGCGGGATTCCCGGGTACCGCTACGGACCCGGCCGATTCCCGGCTGCTTGCCAATGCGGTGTCCGGAGGCGTTCCGGTCCTGTTCATGTTGGACCACGCCACGGACCTGCGCATGCTGCAGCGGGATTGGCAAGGCATTTTGCCGGTCGTCCCGGAAACCATCCGGTCCACGTGGGTTCCGGCTTCGTTTGCCGCCACACCGCTTGCTGCCGGGCATGCCGTTTTCGACACCGGCTCGCGCCGGGATGATGGCATGTGGCGTCGCCTACCGCCGCTCCGTACCAATGAAAGTTCATGGACTGTGGCTCCGGGTGCAGATGTCCTCAGCACAACGACCATCCGGGGCGTTGTGCTTCCTGACCCACTTTTTGTGGCCGGCCGCTCCGGCCGTGTGAGAACGGCCGCCATCCTTGCCCACGGTATGTGGCGGTGGACAAACATTCCCGAGGATCTGGCCGGCGAGCGGGACACGTGGGTCGCCATCCGGGACAACCTGCTGCAGTGGCTGTATGCGACCGATGACGAACGACTGGTCCGCATTCAACCTGCTGCTACTTCTTTTTCGGAAGGAGAGCCCGTCATCATGCGCGGTGAAGTGTATGACGAAGCGCTTCGCCCCGTAAGCGATGCATCTGTTACCATTACGTTGCGTGCTCCGGACGGTAGCGACGTGCCCGTCGGGATGCAGGCAGCCGGTGGTGGCCGGTACACGGTAGATGCCGGTACGTTGCCGGCCGGCGTGTATTCCTACACAGGCAGTGCGGAATGGAACGGGGCGGATCTCGGTTCCGACTCCGGGGAGTTTGTCGTGGGTCGGCAATCGCTTGAATACCGCAACACCCGTGCAGACTTCGGGCTGCTTGACCAGATCGCAGCCCGGTCAGGCGGACAGCGCATCATGGCATCGGACGCGGACCGCTTGCCTGCCATTCTCGCATCCCTCTCCTCCTACGAGCCTGTGGTGCGTGCAGAAACCAGCCAGACCCGTCTGTGGCAGCGATATCCCTTCCTCGTCATCATCCTGACGTTGCTGACCGTCGAGTGGTTTTTCAGGAAACGATTCGGCATGGTTTAGAAGGCTGCTGAAAAACCGAGCACACCATGGTGCGGCGCTCGCACCGTGAAGCACTCTTATTCTTCAACAGCCTTCTGGGGATTCCGTAGATTGAACATGTCATTTAGCCCACCGGTATATGTCCTCTCTTCCTGACGTCGCAATCGATTCGCTGGACCTGCAATCGCTCCTGACATCCGTCAGGCGGCATCTGCATCGTAACCCCGAGATCGGACTGCAGGAGTTCAAAACGTCCGCGTTCATTCGTACAACCCTCGAAGAGCACGGCCTGACGGTGCATGGTCCCGTGGCGACCACCGGGCTGTATGTGGACATCAAGGGACAGAGGGATGGGCCCATGGTCGCGTACCGCGCTGACATCGATGCCCTGCCCACGCAGGACGAAAAAGTAGTCCCGTACCGGTCAGAGGTCCCGGGAGTGGCGCACCTCTGCGGACATGACGCTCATACATCGATTGCTATAGGCGCGGCGTTGCTGCTGAATGATCGTCGTGATGAGATCCAGGGTACCGTCCGTGTCTTCTTCCAACCCAACGAAGAAGGCATTCCGAGTGGTGCCCCCCTCATGATGGAAGCGGGGGTATTGGAGGGTGTGGACGCTGTCTATGCATCGCACGTGGACCCGACCCTCCCTACGGGCCGCTACGGCCTCATAACGGGCCCGGCCACGGCATCGGCCGATCGATTCCGCGTCCGGGTTTCCGGTAGCGCTACCGGACATTCGGCCCGTCCACATCAAGCCACTGACACCGTTTGGATTCTCAGCCAGATCATGACCACGTTGTATCAACTGGTTGGAAGACAGTCCGATGCACGGAACACGGCCGTCATTTCGATCTGCAAGATGCAGGGCGGCGAAGCCTTCAACGTCATTCCTGCATCGGCTGAAATCGGTGGCACGGTGCGATGCATTTCCAACGAGGAGCGCGAGGTGTTGAAGGAACGCATGGAGCATGTGGCGCACTCCATCGGGGCCACATACGGTGCCCGTGTGGAGGTGGATTTCGATATGGGATCACCCCCTGTCGTCAACGACCGGGAGCTGGTATCCAATGTCCGTTCGGTCATCATGGACCGGCTCGGTCCCGATGCCATTTTCGATATTCCCAGACCCAGTATGGGTGGCGAGGATTTTGCGCATTATCTCCAGGAAATCCCCGGCATGCTCATTCGCGTGGGGACGTGCAATGGCCCGGCAACATCCCATCCGCTGCACGACTCGGCGTTCGATGTCGATGAAGAGGCCCTGCCGGCAGCATCGGTAATTGTCGCTGAATCCCTCATCCGATTCCTGTCGGTGTCGGAAAGGGTTGGTTAGGACCGCACCTCCGATGTGTCCTCCGGATAAACATGTGGAGTCGTGCGTGGGTATCCCTGCCCGTCCTTGTGTTGACCTTGTGGTGCGTACCCCGGATTTCTGCCCAGATCCCGGAATCGCCGCCGCGCGTTCAGATCATGGAGTTGTCTGCCGAACCGGAGTCCGGCGTTCCCGAGTTTGTTGAGTTGCTCATTGCGGGGACTGCTCCGTTGGCCCCGGACAGGCTTGCCATCCGGGACGACCGGCCTACATGGCGCGTGCTGCCCTTCGACATCCACCCCTTTCTGCCCGGTCAAACGGCCGTGCTCACGCCCGATTCCGTTGCGTTCCGGGAAGCCTACGGAGCACTGCCAGAAACAGCCCGCCTGATGGAGGTACGTCCGTGGCCAGCGCTGAACAACGGAGGAGACTCGTTGGTGGTCGCCATCGACGGGCGCGTCGTGGAGCGGGCGGCGTACGACGGGGCCATCGTCGAACGTGGATTCACGGCCGAGCGCGTATCCGCGAATGCTCCGTCCCTGTTACCATCGAATTGGCGTGCGTCCCGCCTCGCCGGAGGGACACCAGGTGCGCCCAATTCTGTTCACCACGACGACGACTCCCCTCCCTATATCATTGGCGCAGAGCTGGTTGGCAGCAATAGCATCTGGCTGTGGATGAGCGAGGCCATGTGGCCAACGGGTACCTCGGACGTCTCCCTGGATGGACAACCCGTGCCGGCGAGCGTTGCCTTCGGGGGGCGTCTTGTTTCCACCCGAGTGGTCGTCACAACCGGGACCTGGTCCCACACCCGAGGCGCTTTGATCGCCGGCATCCGGGACCCTTCAGGTAACCTCATGGCGCCCCAGAGAGTGCACGTGGCGCGTCCGGCACAGCATGGGGACATCCTGATTTCCGAGGTCATGACACGTGGGTCTCCGGACTGGATCGAAATTTCGGCCGTGGAATCTACCGACGCATCCGTGTCCCTGCGCCAGATACGGCTCGGATATGCCGGGAAAAGCACCGCAGTCGTCGCGGCGGATTCCAGCTTGATTCTGGCTCCCGGGAGCAGCATGATCCAAGAGGCCGATCTCTCCAGTACCGGCGTTGACCTGGTGTTGTATGCAATCGATGAGGCTGGCACACATGTGCGTCTCGATTCCGTTCGCCTGTCGCCGGGTGACGAAGATCCCCGCTTCGCAGATCACCGGGAACGGTCCATGGTCCGGATTGGTGGGGGCGCGCGGGACTGGGCCTCCTCCATTGCGCCGCCCTCATCGCCCGGGCTCGACACCGGTCGCGAATCCCGACGCCGCGCGCCCCCGACTCCTTTCCGGGGATTGGCCGTCATGACGGAGGTCATGTTCGATCCACTCATGGACCAGGACGATGGAAAGCCGGACCAAACGGAATTCGTGGAATGGACAATGGAAGCACCGATTGACCTGTACGGTGCCTACATGACGTACGGTGTAAACGAACGGGGCGCGACGGACACATTGCGGACAGGCTACCAGCCCATGCCAGTGGCAGCCGGACAGTCCGTCGTGGTTGCCTACATTCCCTCCCACGTTTCGGACGCTGCCGACGCCCCCGTGTCATTCCTCCAGGCAGGCTGGCCGGCCGTTCGGCCCGACGTCGCCATCCTTCCCACCCGACAAAGCCTGGGCTTGCGTAATGCGGGCCGGCGACTGACACTCCACGCCCGGGATGGCACCGTCCTCGGCGACGACACCTACACCGCTGACATGCATCACTCGGCACTTCCCACAACCAAGGGCATCTCTCTGTCACGCATGAGAATCGGCAATGCATGGGGCCCGCTGTACAGCACAGCCGCACCCAATGGCGCCACGCCTGGTTTCACAACGGGTGCTGCCGATGACTCGGCCCGGGATCGGGTCGCGGGCGGGGACCATCGTGCTTGGCTGGCACCTGCATCCATCTACCCAAAACACTCCGAATGGGGGGCGCAGACCCACATTGCACTCGAAACCGCCCTGCCCGCGACGGTGACGTCAGCAGTCTACGATCTTGAAGGCCGACGCATACGACAGCTTGCCCAAGAGCAGTACGTGAATGGATCGGAGGCTCTCTCCTGGGACGGTCGCGACGATTCCGGAAACGTGGTCCGGGCCGGGCTGTATGTGGTGTTTGTACGCTTTTCCAGTGCGTCGACCAACGCATTCAAACTGCCCGTCGCTGTGCTGGTCCGATAGGTCATCGAACGGAACTGCCCCCCCATGCCTTCGTTGCAATGACCTCACCTCGAAGACCACGATCAGGCCATGACAACAGAGACACTGACGAGCCCCATTACGCTCACCGATCGCGCCTCCGAAGAAATTCGCACGATCATGGAGACGAAGAATATCCCTGAAGGATATTCGCTCCGTGTTGGCGTGAAAGGCGGCGGCTGCTCAGGCATGAGCTATATCCTTGGTTTCGATCGCATGCGCGATCACGATATCGAGTTCGCCATCGAGGATATCAAAGTATTCATGGACCGCCGCCATGGGCTGTACCTGATGGGTACGGTTGTGGATTACCAGGACGGTCTGAACGCTCGTGGATTCACGTTCGAAAATCCCAACGCCACGGCCACGTGCGGCTGCGGATCGAGCTTCTCGGCCTGAAAAGGCCCTATATCTCCCATTATGGAAGGCAATTTTTCCAATCGCGTCCGCGACGTCATTTCGTACAGCCGTGAAGAAGCCATTCGTCTCGGTCACGACTATATCGGTACAGAGCACCTGTTGCTTGGCATCATCCGCGAGGGTGAAGGCATCGCCGTAAAGATTCTCCGGAATCTCGGATGTGACTTGTTCAAGCTGAAGAAGTCCATTGAAGACACCGTTCGCAGCACGGGCGGGACGCTTACAGTGGGCAATATTCCCTTGACGAAGCAGGCTGAGAAGGTACTGAAAATCACGTACCTCGAGGCCAAGCTGTACAAGAGCGACGTCATCGGTACCGAGCACCTCCTTCTGAGCCTGCTCCGGGACGATGAGAATCTGGCTGCGCAGATCCTGCAGCAGGGTTTCTCCATCACGTACGATTCCGTCCGCTCAGAGCTGGATACCATCATTTCAGGCAAGCCCCCCTCGGCCAAGGCCAGCGGCACGCCCGGCAGCAGCGGCAAGGGGCAGGGCAGCAGTCGCAGCCAGAGTCCGAAAGAACGAGGCAAGATGGACAAGAGCAAAACCCCTGTATTGGACAATTTCGGGCGGGATCTTACCGCATTGGCCGAAGAGGACAAGCTGGATCCCGTTGTGGGTCGTGACAAGGAAATCGAGCGCGTCGCGCAGGTCCTGTCACGTCGCAAAAAGAACAACCCCGTGCTGATCGGCGAGCCTGGCGTGGGCAAGACAGCCATTGCCGAAGGCCTGGCCATGCGCATCATCCAGCGGAAGGTCAGCAGGGTCCTGTTTGACAAACGCGTCGTCACCCTCGACCTCGCAGCCCTCGTTGCAGGCACGAAATACCGCGGCCAGTTCGAGGAGCGCATGAAGGCGGTGATGAACGAGCTCGAGAAAAGCGCGGACGTCATTCTTTTCATTGACGAGCTCCATACCATCGTCGGCGCTGGAGGAGCGTCCGGCTCGCTCGATGCATCGAACATGTTCAAGCCGGCTCTGGCACGTGGTGAAATCCAGTGCATCGGTGCGACGACGCTCGACGAATACCGCCAGCACATCGAAAAGGATGGCGCGCTGGACCGTCGTTTCCAGAAGATCATGGTCGACCCGGCCACGCCGGATGAAACGCGGATCATCCTTGGCAATATCAAGGACCGCTACGAAGACCACCACAACGTGAAGTACACGGACGAAGCCATCGATCTGACGGTGAAGCTCTCCGAGCGCTATATCACGGACCGGTACCTTCCCGACAAAGCCATTGACGTGATGGACGAGGCCGGTGCGCGCGTGCATCTCAAGAACATCCGCGTTCCTGACGCCATCATTGACCTGGAAACCGCCATTGAGGCGGCCAGGGAAGAAAAGACGCGCGTCGTCAAGAGCCAGAAGTTCGAGGAAGCCGCTCGCCTGCGCGACAAGGAAAAGACGCTGCAGGACCAACTGGCAGCGGCGAAAAAAGAATGGGACGAGAAGGCGGAGTCAGAGATCTACGAAGTCTCTGCCGATGACATCTCGGAGGTCGTCGCCATGATGACTGGCGTGCCAGTTGACAAGATTTCCGAGCCGGAAACGCGGCGCCTCCTGCACATGGAGGAAGAACTGCAAGGCGCAGTCATTGGCCAGGAAGAAGCCATCCGCAAATTGTCCCGAAGCATCCGGCGCACCCGTGCCGGCCTGAAGGACCCGAAGCGCCCCATTGGTTCATTCATCTTCCTGGGCCCTACGGGTGTCGGCAAGACGGAATTGGCCAAGCGCCTCACCCAGTACCTGTTCGACTCCCAGGATGCACTTATCCGGATTGACATGTCGGAGTACATGGAGAAGTTCTCCGTGTCCCGCTTGGTCGGAGCGCCTCCCGGCTACGTCGGCTACGAAGAAGGCGGCCAGCTCACGGAGAAGGTCCGCCGGAAGCCGTATTCCGTTGTGCTGCTTGACGAAATCGAGAAAGCACACCCGGATGTGTTCAACATCCTGTTGCAGGTTCTGGACGATGGCCTCCTCACCGATGGCCTCGGCCGCAAGGTGGACTTCCGGAATACCATCATCATCATGACGTCCAACATCGGGGCGCGTGACATCAAGAATCTTGGCAAGGGAATCGGTTTCTCACAGGGTGACCAGGAGTTCAACTACCAGGCTCTGAAGTCAACCGTTGAAGATGCCCTCAAACGGGTGTTCAATCCGGAATTCCTGAACAGGATTGATGACGTAATCGTATTTCATCCGCTTGAGAAGAAGCACATCCATGAGATCATTGAACTCATGGCGGCTGAGCTCTTCGGACGGGCCGCCGATGTCGGCATCTCGGTGGAACTGGAGCAATCAGCGAAGAACTTCCTCGTTGACAAGGGCTACGATCCGAAGTTCGGCGCACGGCCGTTGCGTCGGGCCATCCAGAAGTACATCGAGGACCCGATGGCCGAGGCAATCCTTGGCCACGATCTGGGTGAGGACGACGTACTGGTAATCACGTACGACGAAAAGAAGGATACCGGCGAGCTGTCGTTCCGGAAGAAGGAGGTCAAAAAGAAGAAAAAGGCTGCCAAGAAGTCGGACGACGACGCATCGGATGACGCAGCCGAGCCTTCTGCCGATGCCAAGTCGGACAAGAAGCCCCCAACCGACGGCAACTCCGACACTCCGGAAGCAGCGGATGAGTCCGATGCTGAGGAGAAAGGTGCAGACGCCGAAGAAAAAGCCTGATCCCGACCGATCGCTTCAAGGCAACCATGCAACAGCGGGGTGCCCGGGTTACCGGGCACCCCGCTGTATTTTATGGCCTCTGCCAAGCGGTCGCGCCTCCCGAAACAGGATAGGTGCTGATTTCCGGGCCTTGAAACCCGAAGGGTTTCGTAGACCGCTAAGCCGCCTCCCGAAACAGGATAGGTGATGATTTCCGGGCCTTGAAACCCGAAATAGGATAGGTGCTGATTTCCGGGCCTTGAAACCCGCAGGGTTTCGTAGACCGCGAAGCCGCCTCCCGAATCAGGATAGGTGCTGATTTTCGGGCCTTGAAACCCGCAGGGTTTCGCAGACCGCGAAGCCGCCTCCCGAATCAGGATAGGTGCTGATTTCCGGGCCTTGAAACCCGCAGGGTTTCGCAGACCGCGAAGCCGCCTCCCGAATCAGGATAGGTGCTGATTTTCGGGCCTTGAAACCCGCAGGGTTTCGTAGACCGGAAACAGGACCTATCCGACCAACCAAGCACACGAAAAAAACGATATGAGGGTGGGATGGTGAACCTTTGCGGGCCTTGAAACCCGAAGGGTTTCGTAGACCGCCAAAGGTTCACCATCCCCAACCACCTATCCCAAAACCCAATTCACCCCTCTCCCCTCTTCAGGGTGTGGATAGCGCCACGTGACGGCCCCCTGGTCGCACGCGTACATGCACGTGCCGCATTCGATGCAATCCTCAAACTGGAAGTGCACGTCCCCGGCATCGTCAATCGTGTAGCACTTGGCCGGGCACACGTAGGTCGTGCACTTGTGGGGGCACGTCGTGTTACAAATCGACGTATCGACGTCGATGTGGGCACGGGCCTCACTTCTGCCCTGATTCCGGTAGCTGACCAGACCGAGACGTTGGGCGATGGACAATGATGACTGGCTCATAGGGCGCGGGCCGCTTTTACTCCGAGTTTGACGAGGTCCCAATACGACGCGTGCCGCTTTACGGCCGCACGCATCATGGCCGATGCCTTCTGCGTGGGCTCGTTCGAGACGGCAAAGAACTGACGACCGAAATCGCATAGCAGGTCCGGTACTGCACCGAACATCAGGTCGCTGTGCAGCAGATGCACGGCGTCCTGGAAGGAGCGCATATCCTGCATGACGTAACTGGCATCGAGCGCCTTCCGGTAGTTGGACAGCATGGCCTTTGAGAAATCGCCGGCAGCCTTCGCTTCCATGACCGTCTCGGCCGCCAGAATGCCGCTGCGCATGGCATAATCCATTCCCTGGATGGCCCGACCTGCATTCAACAGCAGGTGGGCGGCTTCCCCGGCAATCATGACACCATCGGCATACAATTCAGAGGGAAGCGCACGGATATCACCGGTTGACACCACGTGCGCGGAATACTCAACGGTTTCAGCGTCACGAATCATGTCCGCGACGGTCGGGTGCGCCTTGAAATGATTCAGGATGTCGTAGGGGGTCTTCTTCTTGTCGCGCAGGTCGGACATGCCGAGCACGAGCCCGACGGACAGTGTATCGCGGTTTGTGTACAGGAAACCACCGCCTTCCACGCCATCTGATCCGGCTCCGACGAATTCATTCGTGTATCCGCTTCGGCCGTCAAGCTGGAAGCGATCCGCCAGTCGGGACTCGTCGAGCTTCAAGACCTCTTTAACCCCAACGGCCACGTAATCGGCTGGCACGTATTCCTTTTCCAGACCCACCTGGCGCGTGAGCAGGTTGTTGACGCCTTCCGCCAGAATCACGCAATCGGCATGAAAGGACTCATCGCCAGCACGGATTCCAACGGCCCGACCATCTTCCATGAGCACTTCTTCCACCAGGATATCCGTGGCCAGAAAGGACTCGTCCGGATATGGACTGGCATCAATCGCCTCCTGGACTTTACCTGCCAGCCAGGCATCGAAGACCGCGCGCAGCACCGTGACGCCTCCGTACGGCGTCTGGTCGAACTGTGCCGACTTGAAGTCGACGCTGAAGGCAGAATCTGCATCAAGAAAGGTCAGGCGCCGGTGATTGATGAACCGCTCGAAACCGGCGTCGTCCTGATCCCAGTAATCGGGCACGAGCCGGGCGAGGTCTGTTCCCCAGAGCACACCGCCGGACACGTTCTTGGCCCCGCAGAATTCACCCCGCTCAATGAGCAGGAAGCGGGCGCCGGCGCGCGCGAGGATCATGGCAGCGCTGAGTCCTGCCACGCCCCCACCAACGATGATGCAATCGAACTTGTCGTCCATCAGGATGCAACGGCTTTCTTCAGTTCCTCGATGAGCGGGGGCATGATCTTGAACAGATCCCCCACCAGACCATACGTGGCGTAATCGAATATGGGCGCATCTCCATCCTTGTTGATGGCTACGATGACCCGGCTGTTCGACATCCCGGCCACATGCTGGATGGCACCCGAAATGCCGATGGCGAAATACAACTCCGGCGACACCACTTTGCCCGTTTGGCCAATCTGGGCCGTAGCCGGAAAGAGCCCGGTCTCGACGACGGCGCGGGATGCTCCGATGGCGGCCCCCAGTGTGGCGGCCAGTTCATCGACCAATTTCTTGCCCTCCGCGTCGCGCACACCGCGACCAGCAGCGACGACCACGCGGGCTTCGGACAGGTCCACCGTGTCGCCGGTCGTGCGCACGATATCCCGCAGGGTCTGGCGCAATGACGTGTCATCAAACGAAAAGGGAACGTCCACGACCGTTCCGGATACGGCTCCTTCGCTCGCTTCATACGAGCCGGACCGTACGGACACGAGCACGCGGCCGTGATTGGTTGACGTCTGCGCCAACATCTTGGCGGCCATCACAGGTCGTTCCGCCGTCACCGTCTGTCCGTCCGCCTCGAACGAGGCAACGTCAGCAAGCACGGCAGCATCGCAGCGAACGGCAAGCGAACCCAACACGTCCTTGATGGCTTCGGTGGATGCAGCCACGACCAAGCGCGGTTTCCGGTCCGAAATGACCTGCTCCAGCGCTGCCAGCACGGGCGTATTCAGGTGATTCGCAAAAATGGGGTGTGCCACAACGTGTACCGTCGATGCACCATATGCATGAAGGTCACCGGCAAAACGGGCACCATCGGGATGCATGATAACGGCTTCGCACGGTACGCCGAGCGAAGCGGCAACGTCTCGGGATCGCGAAAGGACCTCGAGTGTCGAGCGTTTGATGCGGCCATCCTGGACGGCGGCTACGACGAGTACAGAACCCATGGGTAGAAAATCAATGGTGACTAGAGAACGCCTGATTCTTCCTGCAGACGACGAACGAGTTCGGTACCGAGTTCGGATGCCTCCCCGTCCAGCTTCATTCCGGGCTCGCGGGGAGCCGGTGGCCGCACGGCATGCACCGTGAGACGGCTGTCCGGTACGGATGCCAACGGGACCGCGGCAATCGCCTTCTTCTTCGCCGCCATGATACCCTTCAATGACGGGATGCGCGGGTCGTTCATGTCATTCGAGCACGTGACCAGGCAGGGCGTCGGAAGGGCAATGATCTCCTGGCCTGAATCCCCCTGTCGGGTGACCACCAGCAGGTCGCCATCAATGGACAGCCCCACAGCGTTGGACGCATAGACCAGCCCAAGGCGTTCGGCCAGCATGCCACCTGCAAGTCCGGAGTCCGTATCCTGCGACTGCTTGCCCGTCAGGATTACATCATAGGAGTGATCGGCGAAGTGGGATGCGAGCATCTCCGACACGGCGTGGGAGTCCGTCTGGGCGTCAGTGACGAAGTGCGTGGCGGCCGAAGCGCCCATGGCCAACGCCTTGCGCACGGTTTCCTTTGCAGCATCGGCCCCGACAAGGACCAGATCCACTTCTCCGCCGTGTGCTTCTGACAACACAAGTGCCTCTTCGACGGCCGATGCATCGTATGCATTCAGGACCATGCGGCCTGTTTGCACGTTCGCCTGAACATCCGGCACCTGCTTGATGCAGACACAAAATCTCATCTGTAGAACCGTTTTTTGCTATCTTGAAAGGTACGAAACGGCCGTCGCCCAACCAACCTCCGAAGCGACGGGTCCGTTCTCACCGACCACCCTGGGCCCCGCACTACATGCGTATATTTTCACTGATCATCGTGCTGTTTCTGGCCGGCATGCAGACGGCTGACGCCCAGTTGTCCAATGCACGTTTCGGCGTTGGCTTCAACACCCTGTTAAGCAGCGAGGACGGCCTGGGGCTGGGCTTCCGGGGGCGCATTGCATCTCCCATCAATTCGGACCTGTCGGTCGCCTTCGATACGGGACTTACCGGATTCATTTTCGACGGTCGCAACAACGCCACCTGGGTTATTGACCCGCAACTCTCGCTCATCGTGACGCTCGTCGGCGATTCCAAGGCGCCGTATTTGATCGCGGGGCTGGGCGGCTACATCCCGGTCGGTGACAGCTCGGCAAATACAGAAGGTGGCCCGTCCATCCATGTGGGGGTCGGCTGGGTCAAGCTGCTTCGCGAGTCCACTCTTTTCTACGAGCTGGTGCCATCACTCATTGTCGGTGAGGAAAGTGCCAGTGTGGGCATCCCGTTCCGGGTTGGCATCATTTTCTGATACGAGTGGCCGGTCTCTATCTACACATCCCTTTCTGTACACAGCGCTGCGTGTACTGCGACTTCTATTTCGTCACCACGGCGAAGTCGCCGGCGTCATTCGTCCGCGCAATGGAACAGGAAATCAGGCTCTACGGAACCGAGTACGGAGCCCTGGAGCCCCTCGAGACCATCTACTTCGGTGGTGGCACTCCCTCCTTGTTGCCACTGGACGATGTGGCGCGCATCCTGCGTACGATAGACCGGTCGTTCGACACCTCGCGCGTTGAAGAGGTCACGTTTGAATTGAATCCGGAGGACGGATCGGACGATTACCTGCGCGGACTCAGGAAACTGGGAGTAAATCGCCTTTCCATTGGCATCCAGTCGTTTTTCGACTCCGATCTGGAGTTCATGAACCGATGCCACAAGGCGGAAGATGCGAAAACGGTCATTGCACGTGCGCACGATGCCGGATTCGACAACTTCAGTGCCGACCTGATATTCGGTGTCCCGAAGCAACCCGAAGAGTACTGGTCGGCCAACCTCGAAATCGCGGTCGGATTGGACGTCCCGCACATATCCACCTACAGCCTGACGGTGGAAGAGGGAACGCCGTTGTGGAAGCAGGTCTCACGGGGCCTTGTGCAGGAATCATCCGATGACGTCCATAATACCCGGTTCGTGTTCGCGATGGACTACCTCCGGGGTCAGGGTTTCGAGCACTATGAAATTTCGTCCTTCGCCCGGCCTGGACATCGTGCCATCCACAATCACAGGTACTGGGAGCATGCGAATTACATTGGCTGCGGTCCGTCGGCACATTCTTTCTGGTGGAAGGGTTTGCCGGCCAAGCGCTGGTCCAACGTCCGCAATGTGAAACGATACGAGGCCTTGCTGACCCAGCACGTCATGCCGCTTGAAGACCGCGAGCATCTTGATCTGGATACTCTGGCCGATGAATATGTCATGCTTCGGCTACGGACCATGGACGGGTTGAATCTGGCTGAACTGGAAGAACGCTATGGCGTAGATCTCCTCGTGGACCGCCTGCAGGAGCTTGCCGACCTGGAAGCATCCGGTCTCATTCATCCCATTCGCAACCATCACGTTCGACTCACTGATCTCGGAAAAACCGTATGCAATTCCGTCACGACCAAGCTGTTGCCCGATTCCTGATGGTAATGGTGCTCGGCCTGAGCGTCGGCGCATGCGCTGACCAGGCGGACCAGAATACAATCACGCAGGACATCCCGTTCACGCCGGAAGGCATCGCGGATCTGTATGGGCCGGACAGCACGCTCGTTGCCCGACTGGTTATTGAATTGGCCGAAACAGCCGAGGAGCAGGCTCAGGGGCTCATGTACCGCCGCTCGCTTCCGGAGCGGGGTGGCATGCTGTTCATAGACCAGAACCCGAAGATGCAGGAGTTCTGGATGCGCAATACGCCGCTTCCGCTCGATATCCTGTTTTTGGATGAGGCCGGCCGCGTGATCAACATTGTGAAGCGTACCAAGCCCTATTCCGACGACCGTATCAAGTCCACCGCGCCGGCCGCATATACGCTGGAAGTCCGCGCCGGTGTTACCGACCGCTATGGCATTGATAGTACCTATTACATGTCGTGGGAACGACGCACATTTGACTAATCCATGCGCCATTTAACGATTGCTTTCCTGATGCTGCTGCTGGCCGGCTGCAGCGCTGGATCCGATTCGGAACCCGTAGGAGAAACCGACCCCGACATTCCGTTCCGGAAGGACGGCACGCTTTCATTCGAGCGCGACGGGGAAATCATCCAAACAATCGCCATCGAAGTGGCAGATACGGATTCCTCGCGAACGCGCGGCCTCATGCAGCGCCCATCCCTTCCGGCTGATTCGGGTATGCTGTTCATTTTTCCTGACGAGCAACAGCGATCATTCTGGATGGCAAACACACCGCTGTCACTCGACATCATGTATGTCCGCGCCGATTCGTCCATCCTCAGTATTGCACGGTACACGACGCCGTTTTCGGCTGCCGATATTCCGTCGGAAGGGCCTGCACGGTTCGTCGTGGAAGTTGTGGCGGGCTATTCCGACTCCATCGGCATTACCGAAGGTGATCGTGTGAGCTGGACGCTAGAAGGCGGTTGAAGAAGTAGAGGGCCCCTCGAGCGAGGGGCTTATGAGGCGTAGACGAGGAAGGGCGACGACGCGATGCCGTAGTATCGCGGAGGAGCCATGACAAAGTATTCGCCCGTAACCCCCTCGCTCCCAAAGGGTTCGGGCGACATGACATCATCTTCTGTG